>Ga0265297_10000031_pt1 | contig 628506 bp, 620 predicted proteins | sample Munlanlwell13791_FD_192502 | JGI IMG/M metagenome (GOLD analysis project Ga0265297, IMG submission 192502) | Leachate microbial communities from a municipal landfill in Southern Ontario, Canada - Leachate well 137-91 | ecosystem: Engineered > Solid waste > Landfill > Unclassified | place...
GTTGCACGGACAGTATATGCATTTGCATCTTTTTTTGTTGAGTTTTGAACATCAACGTTTTCATAACGTGTACGAACTTCTCCGTTAAACTTCGCATTATTAAAGAGTGTAAAGCTATCATCTGCGCACAGAGGTAAAGCAGCAAAAAACAGAGATAATAGCATGGTAGGATGGGAAAAGGCACCTTTTCCTAATTGATTCAAATGCTTCATACAGAAAGCTCCTTATTCAGATTAATTTATCTTAATAATTGTAGATAAAAAAGTCTGAATTGTATCAAAGAAACTGATTAAATAATGCCCAATGTACTATTTTAGATTAAATATGAAGATTGAGAAGCGTCAAATCCGTTTGACTTTGCGTTCTAATACGTCGTTGGTGATCTCACTTAAACGCATAGCAGAATACATTGACAGCATTTCTTGACGCCACACATCCCATTGAGCGTGAAGGGCACACGGTTTTTCAGCTTCACACTCTCCGATACCGAGGACACACGCATCAAAAAATACTCTTCCATCCACAGCTTCGATGATGGAGAGGAGGGTGATATCGGAGGCGTCACGGGAGAGAGTTACCCCTCCTGATGCTCCGCGCTGAGAGAATAATATTCCCGCATGCACCAATTTCTGAAGTGATTTTGCCATAAAATGAAACGGGAGTTCCAATGCTTCGCTGATCTCTTGTATCCGATGAAACTCGCCGGAGGGTTTGGTCGAGAGCCATACGGCAGCTCGGATAGTATCTTGGCAAGCGGAAGAGAGCATGATCAACCTTATAAATGAATAGCGTTATTTTGACACATAAAGGACAAAAGTCCAAACTTCCAACGCCAACAGTATAAAAAACCCGATTTTGTAAAACAGAAGCGGAGATCGTTCGATCAACGGAGTTGCTTTGCAGAAAAAAGGTTTTACTTTTTCAGGTGCTTTGAGTTCATAAAAAAACTCCGAGTAGTGGGCATATCGTTGATCGGGATCGATGGCAATGGCGTGCATGATAATCGAGTCAAGCCAGAGCGGGATATTGCTATTGAGTTTTACCGGACGTTTTGGAAATTTAAATGATGGCGTTTGGAAGGGTTCGATCTCACCGTAAGGGAATTTTCCCGTAAGCGCCCAGTAGAGGGTTACACCGATGGAGAAAATCTCAGTCGATTCGTTGATGATACCGCCGCTAAAGCGTTCAGGGGCAAGATAGGTAGGTGTTCCGGCACGAGAGGAAGTCGAAAAGATTTCGACGATAGAGCCGAAATCGACCATTTTAAAATCGACCCCCGCTTCCCCCTCTTTTTGATATACGAGAATATTTTCGGGTTTGATATCACCGTGCACGAGTCCTAAATGGAGCAGATGAGCTTCTGCACGATGGAGAAATTTTCCTAGAGCAATGGCATTATCAATTGAGAGAGGACGATTTTTGAGATACTCTTGGAGGTTGACCCCTTCGACAAGCTCCATCATATAGTAGCGCATACTCCTATTTTCCGGTATCCACGCATGACCGAACGCTTTATGGGAGATCTGTTTGGCTGTCCACGCTTCGCGAACGAATTCATCCAGTGCTTGATCATCATTCGCAAGCATTGGAAACTTCATGACACAGAGCTTAGCGTCTTTGATCACTTTCCAAATCCGACGATGCTCCATCATGCTGGAGAGGAGGGTGTATCCGTCGATCACTTCACCTTCTTTGAGTATTTCCGGGATCGGGAGAAGGTCATTTTTTATGGCATGGAGCGGATCGAGGGATTCGATACGAAAAATCTGAAGACTCATATCGTCGCGCTCATCCGAACGGGCATTTTGCAAAGCGCTGTGAACGATACTGCTTGCCCCAAGCCCTTTTTGTAGCAGAGTACTTAAGGATGCATCATCTATCAGATTGTATACTCCGTCACTGCACAAAATGAGAGTGTCTCCGACACTGATCGGGGTTGAGACGATAATCGGATCAATAGTTTCGAAGAGTCCGCATGCTTGAGTGAGAACATGGGACATCGTGTGATCGTCCATCGTATGATCGGTGCTTAGACAGCATAACTCACCCTCAGAATTCAGCAGATAGATACGGGAATCACCGAGGTTAAGAGAGTAGAGCGTATCCCCTTCAATGACGGCTAGGCATAAGGTACTTAGTAATTCAATCTGACCATACTGTGCCATTGATTCTTTGAACAATAAGCTATTGATATGGCGGGTAAAAACTTCCATGGTTTTAGGAATATTCCACGCTTTAGGTCGGCTTTTGAATTGATCCATAAAAAATTTAACGCATTGCCGCGCTGCCGTACCGCCACGCTTCGCACTTCCGACACCATCACATAATACACTGATCAGAATCGAATTATCCAGTACGGTATGGGCACATACGTCATCCCCTGTGGTGGAAGATTTTGGGAGAATATATTCAGATGATTGCAGTTGCAGCATGTAAAAACCTCTTTCTCCTATTGGTCATTCCCGCATGTGCGGGAATAAAATTGTATAACCCGCGATAGCGGATTAAATTCTTCCACCGGCAGTGGTGCCCCACGTCGTTCTCCATCGTGTTTTGACTAGAGAGATTCCGAAGATCGCCACGATAACAAATCCGGCAAAGATCAAGAACCCGGCGCTGTAGCCGTCAAATGCCCCTTGAGACCATCCGAAGGTTTTAATCAGGGCAGAACCGCCTAAACCTCCGGCTGCACCGATAAGCCCTGTCATAATACCGATATCTTTTCCGAAACGCTGCGGTACGAGCTGAAATACCGAACCGTTTGCCATCCCAAGATTCGCCATGATTAGAAACATTACCACAATTGCTGCCCAAAACGGGAGAGATATAAGCGCACTGATAAGTGAGAGGATCACAATACTGCCGTAAAAGACGTAAAGTGATTTTATCCCCCCCATTTTATCGGCGATGGCACCGCCGATCGGACGTAATACCGCACCGGCAAAGATGCATAGCGCTCCGAAATATCCGGCAGTTACTTTGACATTTTCTTCCGCAAGAAACCCAAGACCGAATGCACTCATATCCGCTTGATAGGTATTCATCAAGTAGACTTTCATGTAATTGGCAAATCCGACAAATCCTCCGAATGAAACGGCGTAAAAAAGATTAAACCACCATGTGTCTTTATCCCGCAGGAGTTTCATGTAATCGCGGAACTTTTTAGGATTCGGTTTATAAACGCTGTCAGGAGCATCTTTGGCCAGAAAGGCATAAGCGATCAATACGAGCGTCGATAATGCCGCACCCACAAGAAATACGGAGGGCCATCCCCAGATTTGGGCAATTTTAGGGGCAAATAAAAAGTCGATAACAACACCGATATTTCCCGCACCCGCAATACCTAAAACAATTCCTTGCAAACGCGGCGGATACCATTGCCCCGCTTGAGGCAATGCAACGGCAAATGATGCACCCCCGAAACCAAGCCCAAGTGCAACCATCAATAATTGATTGTAGGTAATAGCATCCGATTGCATAAAAGCAAAAAAGAGGGTGGCAATGACGATTATTTGGGAGACAAGGGCCGTTTTTTTAGGTCCGAACTTATCGACAAAGAATCCAAGCACAATTCGCAGCAGTGCACCGGAGAGTACAGGAACGGCTAACAGTGTTGCCTGCTGATCCGCAGAGAGGGTAAACCCATGCTTGCTGAGTGTCTCACCAATCTCGGTTGCTAATGGACCTAGCATGGTCCACATCATAAAACTAAAATCGAAATACAAAAAAGCGGCAAGTAGCGATGGCCAGTGTCCTTCTTTTTTTAATTCAGCGAATTTCATACTACACTCCTAATTCAGATATTAAAGTCTGAATAATTGTAGTCTTTTAAAACGATAATATGAACACTATATTGATTAAAATATATACAAAATGAGCGTGGCAGTTAGAGAAAGCAAAAACTATCTAATTTATCAAACCAACTGAGCATCAAAAATATGATAACGGTTTTTACCGGATTGCTTAGCTACATACATTGCCTGATCGGCCTGACGAATAAGTTGATCCCCGTCCACTTCATCCTCTTGAGGATAAAAAGTCATTCCGATACTTGCAGATACTTGAACTATTAAATCATCAAGTTGAATCGGTTGGCTTGCCGCTTCAAGAAGCCGTGTGATAATCGGTATTGCGCCTGAGGCCTCATTTAAACCTACGAGAATAGCGACAAATTCATCTCCCCCTAATCTGCAGAGGGTATCTCCCTCCCGCAATGTCTGTTTCATCCGTGTTGATAAACCTATAAGCAATTGATCTCCAATACCATGTCCGTATGTGTCATTTACTGCTTTAAATCCATCCAGATCAAGATAGAGCACTGCCAATTGTTCTCCCCGTCGTAGGGTTTGAATCATTCCTTGGTGTAGACGGTCTGCTTCTAAAATACGGTTTGGCAATCCTGTAAGTGCATCATAATGCGCAATGTATTCGAGTTGGCGAGCATGTTCTTTCATCGCCGTAATATCTTTGGTACTGACCAGTACCCGTTGTTTGTCAGGTAAGAGGGTGGCAGTCATATTGATGTAAAGTTGTTTTCCATCTTTCACCACGCATGTTTTTTCAAAACCTTTGATGAAACCAAGCGTAAAAATGCTTTCCATCGCTTCCTTCGAACGAGCTCTGTCCTCTGGAATACTGAGCGAGATACAATTCATTCCCAGCAGTTCTTCCCGTGAGAATCCGGTCATTTCTAAATAAGCGTCATTGAAATCTAAGAAATTGGCTTCTTTGTCCAAGATCGCGATACCGTCTTTTGATGTATTGAAAATGGTTTTAAATTCATCTCTTTGTTCTTCCAGCTCTTGCTGAAGATTTTTTTCTTCAGTAATATCATAAAACCACCCCAACACACATCCTTCCCCTTCAAATTCAATTGGCATGTAAGAAGCTAATACCCATACGGTTTGATTATTAATGGAGAGTTCTATAAGTCGGTCGTAAATAACTTCTTTGTTTTTGATCTGGGTAACAATTTCGTCATACTCTTCTTGATGTGCATAATATTGTTTTGGATTTTTCCCTAAAACGTTAGAGATATCTGCTTTGATCAGGCGTGAATATGCTTCATTGGAAAAAATCACTTCACTTCCTTCCCTCTTCGCAATCCTGACAGCAATCGGAGACATTTTCAACAAGCTTAGAAGGGTGTATTCACTTTTTTCCAATTGAGTTTGATATTCCATCTGTTTGCTGATATCCTGAACGGTACCTAAAGAACAAAGGGGGGTTCCATTCTGGTCAAACTTTGTTTCACATTGTTCACTCACATATTTAATTGCTCCATCCTTCATCAGAAGTCTATGGGTTATTTCGTATTTTTGTTTTGTAATGAGTGAATTTTCATAGGCATGTGCAACCTTGCTACGGTCATCAGGATGAATAACATTTAAAAAGGCATCGTATGTAGGCTCAAATGTATTTTTATCAAGTTCAAAAATCTCAAAAATCTCATCAGACCAATCGAGTTTATTGCAGCACAAATCAAGATGCCAATTGCCGATTTTAGCAATTTTCTCGGCCTGTCTAAGGTTTGCTAATAGCTTGTTAGTTTCTTCATCAGCAATTTTTCGCTGGGTCATATCTTCGAAAATTGCAATTGCCCCTTCAATAGTACCATTTACATCACGCAGCGGTGCATAGAACATAACAAGCCAGAGTGGCGTATTGCTCAGTGTTGAGATGTATTCACCTTCAAACGACCCCTCTTTGCCTTCAATAGCTTCTCTTAATGCAGGTATTATCCGTTGATCTTTCAACGTATTCATATCAAAGCCGATAATATTTTCTTTTGGAGCTTTCATAAGCTGCATAAAACGGTCATTACAGTAGGTGATCATCAGCTCATTATTGTAATGAAGTATGCCCGCTGGCGAATGTTGAAGGATGAGACGATAACGTTCTTCACTTACCCACGCTTCTTTTTCACTTGCTTCGGCTTTGTGCTGCAAAATGCTGCTTTGTATCATACTCGCATTAATAAATCGCCCAATAACAACCATAAATCCGAAATAGAGGATAAGTGCTACACCCATATTTGAAACTATGCTGGTTTCGTCTAATAATAGATATGCCGTGATAGGAAATAACGTCAGAATAGAAAAACCAATGCTACTTGGAAGGTCAGATGCGTTTGAAACGGTGTTACCCGCCGTTAAACCTGCTAAGATAAAAATTAAAAATATTAGATGATATAAATCATTGCTGGAAAAGAGTAAAACACCGATTGAGCCCCAGAGAACTCCGGATATAAAGGTACCGATACGTATATTTCTTAGATGTAGACGTGCAATCTCTTTATTTGCTTCAATAGTACGTTGATAAACGGCAATTATTTTTACACGTATTAATGATACTAAGAGTAGGGTAACGAACCATATTAAAATCATCTTAGGATTAGATATGTTTCGCTCGGCAAAAACAAGTACCAACCCCAGCAATAAACTTGTAAGAATTCCGGGCTTGCTTGTTTTGAGTAAATTTTGCAGCTGTTCCGACTGTGATAATTGATTCGTAGTTTTCATCGAGTCTTTTGGCCTTTAAATGTGATGATATGAGGAATGAGTTGTTAAAATTTGATCTGTAAATTTGAATTATTTATTATAGCAAATGATAGATATCATATCTCATTACGTTAGATTACAGTGTGAATCAGAAATTTTCGTAATACGTAAAGGAGAAAATAATGTATCTATTATATTGATATAAAATAATATTTATTTATAAATTAACACAGATATTGTTGAGTATCGCTATACTATTGTAAAATACAAATCAATATAAGTGCAATTATGAAAAAGTTTTTATTACTTGTTATATATGTGTATGAGAAATAAATCATTACAAAAAGAAAAACCATCCGATAAGTCCAAATGATGACACAAACGCTGAGACAATCACTATTTTAACCAATCTATCATCTTTGAATTTTTCAAGTGAATTCATACGGTAAAATAATATACCCAATAATATAAATAGTAAAACATCAAAGATACCGTGTGTAATCCAATGATGTCCACCAATAGTAGCCATAAAATGTTCTAAAGGTTTGTACGAGTCTTTAACCCATGCGAGTATAGTATTAAACAACAGTGTTATGATAGTTGATAAAGTAAAAGCAATCGATAGATTATCAAGTTTTTCATTATTTGTATTCATTTTTTACCTTCCACTGCACTCATTTCACTAAAAGCTATTTTTGAACCTTCACTTATAACCGCACCGGCTCCTTCTATAGCAAGTGCTATTATGATAATCAGGGCGCAAATAGCAATGACCATTTTACGTGCCAAAGCATTGGAATGCAGGTTATTCCGAGTAGCTACTATGGGTAGATACAATGAAAGGATCAAAGGGATAAAAAACAAATGCTCTTTAACTTCCATAAAAAAGTTATGGGCAAACGGCCATGAACCTTTTAATATCATGGCTTTTTCTGATGGGTAATAATCAAGATACCACGCGCCTCCGAAAATCCAAGCTAAAATCATCCAGCCAACTACATTGTAAGCGGCCCAATTAATGCGTTTCTTGTTATTTTCATTGGCATTGAGTGCTTCAACAAGAAGCCATACTGCTGCAAGGATACTCAATACTCCAAAGGCAGGATGAATAAAAAGTAATATATCGGGTGTTTTAATCATAATACACCTTTATTCAATGCGTCGTCTGAGATATTGACCATGCAGGTTGCAGAGTAGGGGGAGTTACTTCCTCTTCATCTCCACCGAATGACCACCATAAGCCAAGATAGCCAACGGTATGATTTTCACCATTGACACTGTGTCCTGCCGAAAAAAGAAGATTGAAATCGGGAGAAAATTTGTAATAGCCACCAAGATTCACAATAGTCGTGCTTTGTCCATCAACTGCATCTTTTTGACGAGCAAATACTTCCCCTCCTAATGTCCATTTTTCACTAAGCTCTTTTTGCAGTTGCCAACCAGCGAAAGAATAATTTTTTCGACCTTCTGCTGTATTAATGACATATCCGGCTCCGCCATAAGTCGTCCATTCATCCCAGCTTTTTTGTGCCCAAATAGGCAGTCTCCACCATGTTTTTCCATTGCCGAGACCTTTGTTAACGTCTCCCGTAGCAAGTTCAGCCATTGGAAAAATACCGATTTGTGGAGAGTTGTCGGTTTCTTGTATAAAACGGTATTTCACACCGAGTTCTACATCCCCTGTTCCATACTCAGATGAAGCATCAACCGGAATACTTCGAGCAAACGGAACAAGGATATGCAATTGCATATCAGGGAGAACTCCGTAGTTGTATTCAAATGCAGGAAGTGCTGCACTCTTTGCACTTCTCGTTTGGTCATAGGTAGAGAAGATATAGAACTCACTGTGTTTATAATCGACTGGTGCCGGATCATCGGTAAAGAATGGTGGGCCTGCGAGAACTTCAGTCGCATATGCGAACATGGCTAGTGTTGAAAATTCCAGAACTCTTTGTTTGTACGGTTGAAATCTTTTTTGCATAATTAAATTATCTCTCTTCTTAGGGATTGAAAGATTTTGAGGAACTTTATCAAAAAAAGTGTTAACGCAGTCTTACAACTATCTTATGATATTATGGGCTTTTACTTAGAATAATAAGCCTTTCTCAATAATTTTTTAACTTTTGGCTTGATTATATTATCAGTAGAATACATAATCTCAAGATTAGAGCACCCCCCAGAATATCCTCCATTACAGGCTTTTTTAAAGAATTCATATGCTTTAAATTTATTTTGTTTTACTCCTTCACCATCATAATATGAATTTCCAAGATTAGCACATCCTATCGCATCTCCTCCAAGACATGCTAAGGAGTAGAAGTTGACTGCTTTAGCATCGTCTTGTTTAACTCCTTCTCCAATATCATACTTAACGCCAAGATTAAAACATCCAGTTGCGTTTCCTCCGTCACAGGCTAAGGAATAAAATTTAACTGCCTTTGCATTGTTTGGCTTAACCCCTTTACCCTTAGTATGCATAATACCAAGGTTTAAGCATCCATTAGCGCTTCCACTATTGCAAGCTTTTGTAAAAAGCTCAAATGCTTTTAATGTATCTTGCTCAACCCAGTCACCTTTATCATACATTAACCCAAGATTTAAGCAACCTATAGCATTTTCACCATCACATGCTTTTGTGAAGAGTTCGAATATTGTTGGTTTGTCTTGCTTCGCTTCATCATCACTATGAGAATATAAAAGTCCAAGATTAGCACATCCTCCCGCATTTCCTGCATCACATGCTAACGTGTAAAATTTAACTGCATTGAATTCGTCTTGCTGAACTCCTTCGCCATTATTATACTTTGTGCCAAGATTAGCACATCCCCCGGCATCTCCTCCATCACATGCTAAGGAGTAGAATTTGACTGCTTTGGTATCGTCTTGCTGAACTCCTTCACCAATATCATACTTAACACCAAGATTAAAACATCCGGTTGCGTTTCCTCCATCACATGCCAAGGAATAAAATTTAACAGCCTTTACATTGTTTTGCTTAACCCCGTTACCATTAGCATGCATTACACCAAGATTGCAGCATCCTTTGGCATTTCCGCTATAACAAGCTTTTCTATAGAATTCTATTGCTTTCACAAATTGTTGCTTATTATAAGCTTTGAGCGCTGTATCAAAATAATCTGCGTAACTATTAATACTAATTGATAAAAACATAGCTAAAAGAATATTCATTCTCTTCATATTTATATAATCCCGTTCTTAAATGAAATAAAAGAGTAAGCTTAGAATAACTATCTATTAATTTTTAGAGTATATCTTCTAATCTTCATCGCGATGTTCTTTTTACCTGCAGAAATTCGTTTTAGATCACCGAATATATTCTTTATAAGAATGAATTTTCAATATTATCTGCACGCTTTGTCTCTATATGTTCAGGAAGTGATTTGTCCCGCTTCAACGCATCAATTGATGCATCGATAATACGTTTTAGTTTTAATGCGTATTCAAGCCCTTGTTGATCTTTTGTGATATCAAAAGATCCATAGAGCGAAATACGGTCATGCCGATTTTCCACTGTAAGATTATCAATCAAAAAACTATCCGTTTCATTTTCATAAGCCATAAATGCTTTTGTTGACATTTAATAAATCCCTTGAAAAAAAATTTTAAAAAAATGGAATATATTATCGTTTCTTATCCTATCGTGTGTATGCTTGTTTTTTACTATAGGATCAGGTAACTTCATAGCAAAATTTTTGGAAGATTCATCCATCTTCGGAAAAAATCGAATATCAGAGAGTTGTTCAAGCTGAGAGATACTGATAACTTTATAATTTTCGCCTGCTTTATTGTCAACAATATAAGCAGCAGCTTTATCGGTGGCTGGGTCATAGATTACTTTGTATATTTTAGTCGGGACTAAGACTCTTCCTCCAATACGCTGAAGGCTTGAACCGATAAAAAGTGGCCCAGTTATAATATAGAGTTCACCTTTTTGCTTTGTCAACTCACGCGTTGCTTCTTCAATCCCTGCCCATATCCCACGATTGTTGTCTTGATCTTGCGGAATCATATTGGCTAAAGTAAAGCACTCATGTTGTGCTTGTACTGTAGGCATGTCGGCAGCGGGTGCCATATGCCCACGATCATATTTGGAGTGAGAATAATCTTTCAGCTCTGCGCGAAAATCTGGACGGAGTTGTTCTTCAGGATGAAAATTATTAGATCGTTTACTTTTGGAGCATAATCCATCACGTGTAAGATGCTCTGCCGACCATAAAGGGGTACGAGAAACTCCCGAGTGCATCACAGCAAACGATGAAAAACATAATTCTTCAGTTTTAACAGTAAGCTTGCTATTTAGAATATCTGGTGCAGTATTAGCAAAATAGATATCCTCACAATGCGTTGAATGTGCATGGAGTGTTACGGAGAGTAGAAGCGTGCTGCTAATACCGATAAAAAAATATTGAAATGGTTTCATGCGCCGCATTCTATCTCATTTTATTCTTAGAACCGTATTTTATACGTAATACTTTTGAAGATTATGGTTTATTTTATATTTGAGACATACAATTAAGCACTGCTCTTTCTTTCTGAAATCGGCTCATTTGTTTATGGTCGTTTCACGTTTTAGTGTAGAGCTTTTATTATTGCATTGTTCGGAGTAGACAACAGATACCAGACGGCGTGAACGGGTATATTTGGATGAAGGATTATGTTCAATAACTCTTTTGTGATATCCACTGTAATCCAAGTATAGAAAATATTGTCACCGCATCTGATTATATAAACGAATAAGGGCCTGCTTATTTAGTTATTCCATTTGAAAGAATATAACATAAATAAATTTTTTTTATTATAAATTATAATTATTAGAAGTGCTTTTGTCTTTAGCAGGGTGTTTATTTCATTCTTGTACTTTGATAGGAATGCTTTAGCAAACTCTCAAAAACTTTAAAACTTAATCGATGAGAAGAGAGCAAACTAAGGGAGTTGAGAATTATTCTAAGGCGAGTTGACGTATAATCATACATATTTTAAGAGTCAAGGATTGTTATGCGTTTTTCATTAATAACTTTATCAGCATTGCTTCTATTCAGCGGTTGTTCACAAAAAGGGGCTTTTGGTCTTTTTAAAATGGATGAAGCGCAGGAGCGGGCTGTAGAAGAATCACGAAGTGGAACGATCGTACAATCCTTCGAAACAAAAGTCATTTTTTCATCACTTTATCTGAATAAAATTGATCCAAAAACGTATAAAGATGGCGAATATTTTATTGCGGCACTCTATTTTGAAAATGATAACCGCGCTATACGAAATCTCGATATAGCTGAATACGGATACCATCTTACCCTTAACGGTCAAAGTCCTACCAGTATAGAACCTCTTGATGATAAAGATCAACGCCGCAGATTAATGCCGACACAAAATAGTTGGAACCGATATTATTTTATTCGGTTCGACTCAGCAGCGCAGATTGCTTTAGCGCTTCAGCTCGAAAATAATCAGACTGGCTCGGTTGTATTAAATTATCGAAAAGGGAACTGATTTTTATCTCTTCTCCCAATATTTTTTTGTAAATGACATAATTGGACAGAACGCGTTTTCCATACTCTCGATTCTCGTCATTTCCGATAAGTTCCATACTTAAAAATGGCTCATATGAACCCGGTAAAAAGCGTCCCCCCTCCGTTAAAAGACGTTTGGTTGATCCCAGACCGCCATTATATCCGTACGCAACAAGGATAGGATTATAAAGTTTATCCGTTAAATGTTTAAGATGGGCGACGGAATAAGCGATACTGTATTCCGGTTTTAACATGTCAAAATAGGTCGTTGGTTTTAAAGAGAGAACTTTACTAATGCTATCGACATTAAAGGGCATAATCTGCATTAATCCGAGAGCAAAAGAGCGTGAAATTAATCCGGGGATAAAACGGGTTTCCTGACGCATAAGTGCATACACCAGTGCTTTTTGATCATTGGATAATGTCCCCATGTACTGATCGTATGCCATCGTGAAATTATGAATATACGGTTCATACATTCGTTCCAGTACGTATCCCTGAATCCCTACCGACTCATTGCCGTCACATTGATTGACAAAGTTTACTAACGTGTCGGGGGTAACGGTCATAATCTCTTGAGAAAATGTTCGCCACTCAAAAGGATCTATCCCTTTAATACTTGCGCTGTTTTCGGTCGTGGGCAAGGTAGTAAAATAGTTTTCCGTCGGTAGATTGAGTATTTCACGTGCATAAAGAACATACATATTGATGTCGAGACTTTGAGAGAGTTCGTCAAGATAAATGGGATCTTTTGTGATCTGATACATCCAAAAAGTCGTTTTGTCCCGATCAATCGGGGTATGAAAACGTCCCTTTGCCTCTTTGAGATGATCCAATGCGATTGAGAGTTTTCCGTATTTGATCGCGTTCATAGCTAAAAAGAAATGGGTTTGAGGATCAAACTGTCCACCGGAAAGGTCACTGAGCGATTGTTGCAGCTGATCCATTTTGGGATCCGTTACCGTTAAAAATACAAAGGTGCCAAACGCTTTCATTTGGCTTAGAGCACCTAAGACTTCCGCTGTAATGGGATGATTAAAATGTTCATAGCGGTATAGTGCTCCGGCTTGACGAAAAAGAATGGACTCGTTTTCTAAATTATCGGTAGAGGCAAAAAAGCTCTCTTGATTGAGGGCTATGAGCCATTGGGTATTCCCAAATTGGTTATTTAGACGTGTTGCTATCATCTCACGTTCTTCTGGTTTCAGAGCGGTTGCTTTAGCAGGTGTTAGGGCAAGCATAAGACAATCATTTTGCTCGATAAGGGGAAGATTGCAAGCGGGCTGTGTCATACAGTTTACGGTGTATTTGATCTCAGGTTCATCCGTTTTGGCAGCATAATCAAACAAAAAGCGCTCATTGACATTTTCAACTTGATAAAATGCCTCACTTGCTTGTGAAGCATTGATCTCTTGATGCAAAAACTGCCAAATCAAAAAGTTTTTTTGACGGGATGCCGGTTTGTCTGATATTTCACTCAATGTTACACCCAAGAGGCTGGATGCCAGAAGTGCAGATAATAGAAAGGTACGATTCACGACATCACCATAGCATTAATTATATTAACCAATATTACATCTGCGACTTGCAGAAGTATAATCAAAATCAAAGGCGCTAAATCCAATCCATTAAAAACAGTCGGAAACATTCGTCGGATAAAGGCATAGGCCGGTTCTGTAAGACGATAGATGATTTGAACGATTGGGTTATAGGGGTCAGGACGCACCCAAGAGAGAAGCGCCCCGATAATAACGACCCAAATATAAATACTGAGCAGAGAATGGATAATTCCACCCAAGCCGGAAGCTATTCCACCCATCATTTTGCCACCTCTTTAAGATAATTTTTGAGATACGTATATAATTCATTGAGTTCAGGTCCATGTTCTGCACCGCCGATCAGGATTCTAAGCGGTTTAAAAAGGCTTTTACCTTTTAAACCGCTGTGTTCCATTAAATACCCTTTATACGATTCGTAATCATCAAAATGGGGAGCTTTAAGGGTAAGATCGCGTAGGAGTTCAAATCCTTCTTTGTATTCATCTGGGACAACTTTAGGGGTGAATATAGCACTGATTTTGACACGTAATTCTTTTAGAGTACTTGCTTCTTCTAGAAACAGTTTAGCCAATTGTCCGATCTCAGTGTCGGCAAAACCTACGTAGCGTGAGAGTTCTTTCGGATCTAGCCCCTTGAGATGCTCACGATTGATGAATTTGAGTTTATCGATGTCAAAGCGGGCAGGGGCTTTGGAAATATCAGCCAAATTAAACCACTTGATTGCCTCTTTGAGAGAAAAAATCTCGGTTGGCGTTTTATTTCCCATCAATATAAGATAATTTATGATCGCTTCAGGGAGATATCCCTCTTCAAGAAGCCATTTTACACTGGATGCATCATCTCGTTTAGACATTTTTTTGCCTTCAACTCCGAGTATAATCGGAAGATGGGCATACTCTAGCTTTTTATCGTACCCGAGAGCTTCGTGGATAGCAATTTGTTTAGGTGTATTACTCAAATGATCTTCACCTCGAATAATAAGTGAAATATCGGCAAGCATATCATCTACGGCACAGGCAAAATTATAGGTAGGGTATTTATCGGCACGCATCAAAATAAAGCTGTCAATATCATCCGGTGCAAAGGTGGATTCCCCTTTGATAATATCATGCACCGTGATGGAGTGATCCGGTTTTTTAAGACGAATCGTAAAAGGAGCTTGATTGTCGATAACCTCTTCAGGATGGAGATTCTCACAGGCTCCGTCATATCGGTAGGCGATTTTATTGGCAATGGACGCTTCACGTTTGGCATCAAGTGTTTCAGAGGTGCAAAAACAGTTAAACGCTTTTTTGTCTTGAAGCAATTGGATAGCCATAGCACGATGAAAACGGAGATTATTACTTTGCAGCTGTTGCTCTTGGTACTCAATCCCGAACAGCGCTAAAATAGCAAATATCTCTTCTTCTTTGCCGGGTATATTTCTCTCTTTATCGGTGTCCTCAATGCGGATTAATAAAGGCTCTTCACGTTGAACGGAAAGTATATAGTTAAATAAGGCGACACGAAGATTGCCGATATGCATATCTCCCGTCGGGCTGGGGGCAAAACGTAGCATTGTTCTTCCTAAAACTTTTTTGCAATTTTAGCAGAATCTGTGTTTAACGGAGCTTTGAATCATTTTAAGGGGAGTGTGGTTTCCAATTGGATACAATTATTATTATTTTAAAACATTAGGGATTAAATGTCCATTCAAAAAATTCTAAAGTATTCTAAATTTTTTGATCTTCTTATCATGCATGAAGAAGGAATTGATCTCCCTTTTTCTGATACGGCAAAACACGTTTTTCGCAATGTCTTTTTTAGGCCAATCACTCAAACGGTTCAGGAAGAGTTGAATTGCCATTTATTGATTGTATGTGCGTCTTCGGAAGCCTTAATAAAAATGCCTACTCCGTTAAAAACTCTATTATCATCTATACAAAGTCTTGAAATTATCGTATTGTCTCCAAACGCACATTCTGATCTTTCAGTATTAAAATCTTCTTTGTCTGTTCGTGCTTTAAGTGCTAATACCATACCTCAAAATGAGAATGAATTTGTTGATGAAATGATCAAAGTATTCCCCTCTTTAATTAAAAAACATAACGAATCGATTACTGAAAAGCATTACCGTTATATCATAGAACAGTCAAACGCTCTTTTTTCTATACATAGGGAGGGTAAAACAATCTATGCGAACAATACCTTTAAAGATTTTTTTGGTGCCACTAATCTGAGTGAACTGGATCAACATATCCAAGATGGTGAATTAGCAAAGATAATTGCTACACCGGGTTCCAATCAAAAAATAATTTCAAAGATAAACAAAACACAAGATACATCATCCGAATATTTTATTAACACTTATCCGTTAAAAGATGGCGAAACATTAATCGGCATTGTTCCGCTGAGTGCCCCTTTACATACATGTGAAAAGCGATTACTTAACCGCATGAGTTTTATTGAATTGCTGAAAAATGCTTTTGTTATCCATAATGGAGAAAATGAGTCGATTCCTATTGTTATTATTTACATTGAAAACAGTGAAAAGATAATTAATGATAATGGTCAAAATATTTACAATGACATTTGCAAAGAGATTCTTCTCCTTGCAAATAGTCATTTTGGACAAGAAGCCGAGATCGCACAGTGGCACAAGGATGTTTATACCGTTATCTGCCCAGGTGCATTGTTCGAAGAACTTAAACATATGTTGGAAAAATTTCATCAAGATGTTACAGCTCATGTTGCTCTTGAAAAAGCGGTTCCTTCTTTAAATTCCTTTGTTATTGATATGCAGGGAACTGATTTAAATAGTGCCATTGCTATTATTGATCATATTTACCATAGACAGCTTATTAAAGATGATATTGCTGCGCTTACATACCATGAAGTTTCTGCCGTTAATGATGCTATTGATGATAAAGAACAAGTTCTTATTTACTTAGAAAAATTGATGTTTGCCAAATCCCCTATTAAACTTCTCAACTTTTACAAAGGAATTCGAATCACTACTTCGGCACGCATCGTTAAAATTGCTGACGGATTAGTCTATACCTCTATCGAAAAAATGCAAGGTTATGCAATGAAGTTGGAGCAACATACGGTTATACAAGCAACTAATTTGCCCTATGATCTTCAAGCAGATGTCAAAATTGTCGATGTCGGCAAAAAAATAACCGTATTGTCTCATTTTCAGCCTCTAAAAGCTTCCGCAAACAATCGGCAGTACATTCGTATACAAAGTGATCATCGAATGCATGTCACCATTACTTCGTCTAAACGAGTCATGGCTGGAACCGTGATGGATATCTCGATCAAATCAATCGCGTGCAAAATTAATGCCTCTACGATACTACCTGATATTGGCTCACCCGTAATGCTTCAGTTTAGTCTACCTTTAGCAAGTGCCGATGAGGGAATGGCTAATATGTCAGTTAGAGGAAAAATTCAATACGTACAATCCGATAATGAATTTATGAAAGTGGTAGTAGACCTTGATTTGGAAGAACCATTTGAAAGTTATATGATTGAATACATTTATAATCGTCAGCAAGCGCTCATCAATGAAATCAAAATGATAGCAAATAAGCTTTAGCAATCATTTTGATTTTACCCTTAGACTTTTTTACTTAGTTCTTCAATATGGGCACTATTTCCCAAAACAACAAGAATGTCTCCAGACTCCAAAATATCATTATTTTCGAATGAAGTATGCCATATCCCTTGATGTTTATAGGCAATAGGTTTCACCTCAAAATCAGACTCGAATATTGGGGAAAGAATCGATATTCCTACCCAAAAAGTGGGAACGGTCAGTTTTGCAATTTTCATAGTAATCGAGAGGTCAATTGTCTCATAATGCATATTTTTAACCATTTTTTTAACGATTTTTTTAGCTGATTCCATCTCCGGATAAATAACTTTTGCCGCTCCAAGTTTTGATAGGATTTGTCCATGTACGGTAGTGATAGCTTTGGCAACTACCGTTTCAACACCTAACTCTTTAAGTGCCATAACCGTAAGAATACTGGCCTCAATGTTTTCACCGATACTCACTACGGCTACATCAACTTGACCGATACCCGCTTCTCGGAGTGCCCGGATATCGGTAGAATCTAAAACTATTGCATCTTGTACAAATTCATTGATATCACGTACGTGATCTTCATCCAAGTCCACTGCAATAACATTCATCCCTTGTTGTGCCAAACCTTTCGCAACATGAAAACCGAATTTTCCTAAACCAACGACAGCATATGTTTCCATCTAAATCACCACCTTTCCTTCTGCATATTTTATTCGGCTTTCCGCCGCTTTTCCGACAATCACGATGGTGAAAGCAAAGACGCCAACACGCCCCATCAGCATTAAAATAATAATATTAAGTTTTCCCCAATCACTAAAAAGGGCACTGTAGCTGAGTACCCCGCCGTTTCCGGTAGAAACACCCACCGTACCAAATGCCGAAGTGGTTTCAAATAATATCCGTAAAAACGGTAATCGTTCCACTTCACTTAAAATAATTGTTGAAACAACAACATAAATAGATGCGATAAAAATGAACGCGTATGCTTTGTTAATCTGATACGGTGAAAGAGAACGCCGAAAAATATGTGCATGTGTGTCACCACGCAGCGTATACCAAACTCCGATAAGTGCCAATGCCACAGCTGTTGTTTTGATACCTCCGGCGGTACCTCCAGGACTTCCTCCGGTCATCATAAAGAATGTGCCGAAAAAAAGATTCGAATCGGTAAGAGTAGAAAAATCGATTGTATTAAAACCGGCCGTTCGATAATTAACAGAGGCAAACCATGCGGCTAAAATCTTTTCATAGGTACTCATCGGTCCAAAAGATTTTGGATTGTTCCACTCCATTGAAAGAAGAATAGCCATCCCTAATACGATCAGTATCGCGGACATAATCAATACCAATTTTGTATGGGTTGAGAGTCTAAGAACACGTCCTCGATGATAATGATAAAGTTCGAGAAGTACCAAATAGCCTAGTCCTCCAAGGATAATTAATACCGGTATTGTCACATTGATGACAAAATCTCCTCGATATCCCATCAGGTTATCACTAAAGAGCGAAAACCCTGCATTATTAAAAGCAGATACGGCATGAAACACACCAAACCATGCAGCTTGGTTCAAAGGCATATCAACCCAAAAACGGAGGGTCAATACAATCATCCCAATGACTTCAATCGTAAAAATAGTCGAAAATACAATTTTCAAAAAGCGCACCAACCCATCCATACCGGGATAATTCAGTGATTCTTGCAAGATTAGACGGTCACGATGACCTATTTTTTGACGGCGCATAACCGCTAAAAAGCTCACGGCTGTCATATATCCTAAACCGCCTATTTGAATCAATAGAAGAATAATCAAATGTCCGAAAGAGGTAAAATCCACGGGAGTATCTTTTACAATGAGGCCTGTTACGCAAACGGCTGATGTGGAGGTAAATAAGGCATCCATAAATCTAAGCTCCCCATTGTGGGCAAAGGGGAGGGATAGCAATAGGGCACCTAAAAAAATCAATGCAATAAAGCTAAACAAAATTAATTTGATTTCACGAGTATGCGTAGGAGATCCTTGAAAGAATGATTACTTGAGTGGCGAAATGCTACGCTTGACTTACTTAATAACTACTTTATCCTTAAGTTTCCATTCCACCTTCAAATCCCATATCGTTCTTAATCCAATGGGTGCTAAAACTTGGATTGAAAATTTACTGACGGAGATTTTCATGAAACGACTTATTAGTATCTACACGGAACATAAGAATAGCGTACAGTTTTATCTTCGCACAACAATGGAAAATTTTCACCCTACCTCTCTAGCACTTAAAGATATGCGGCGTTTTTTTGAGTTTGAAAAAGCTGCTGAAGTCATTTATGCTGTCAATGCTACTTTTATTCAATCCACCCCTAGCTTCGGAAGAAATTATAGTGATGAGGATCGTGACGGGACCGATAAATCTTTTTATTTTAAATGGGTCAGTTTTGCTGAGGAATCTATCCATATTAGCAACCCTTATCTGCATCATGTTACGGGATTACCCACTCTTACCGCCGTAAAACGAGATCAGGACCGTTATATAGTCGTCGATTTTGATATGCTGAAACTCTTGGAAGAGCTTCGACTTATTGAGCATAACAGCGGATTTGAAAAAATCAATACGCTTGTTATGGGTAGCGGGGGTATATTACTGGGTCTTGTGTCCATTTTTTTAATTTTATACGGTGCATATATCTTTTTTTCTATGTTATTTTCCCCCCATACAGGAGAGATAGTTATGCATGAAATATTTACATCCATTATCTCAATTACCATCGGTCTTGCCATATATGATCTTGCAAAAACACTTATAGAAAATGAAGTTTTATTTAAGACATTTAATTACGGTAATGATTTACAAAGTAAAACCCTCAGTAAATTTTTGACTTCTATTATTATTGCCCTCTCGATTGAGTCGCTTATGGCTGTATTTAAAATAGTATTAGATGATTATAGCAAGCTTATTAATGCTTTTTATCTTATTATCGGTGTTACATTACTCATTGTCGGAACAGGTATATATAATCAACTTTCACGACAAGTCAAGTAAACTTGAATAATAATAAATTGTGATAAATAGAGGGGAGATGCTTATGCAAAGTATAAAAGAATTTCTGATTCATACTTTCATTAGTCAGAAAATTCAGCGTACTCCATATTATCTTATCGCTCTGCTAACCATTAATATGCTAATAGTAACGGGGGTAACAATCGGATTGCTCTACAACATTGGGTATAACCGAAAAAAAGAACAACTCGTAGATCTTGTGAAAACGCAAAGTGTCATGATTAAAATTGTTGCACGGCAAGCTCTCTTAACCCATAATATATACCCTTCGGATATCGACAAAAATAATGTTGCAGAAAAATTTATCCGACAGATAACAGAAAGATATCCTCAATACGGCACTACAGGTAAAACTGGAGAATTTACTTTGGGCACACGCGATAATGGGATGATACGATTTATCTTCAAACAGCGCTACATAAGCAATAAAAAACAAATTGCTGTCCCATGGAAGTCAACATTGGCTGAACCCATGCACCGAGCTCTAAAAGGACAAACGGGAGTTGATGTCTTACTGGATTACCGTGGAAAAAAGGTACTTGCGGCATACGAACCCATTTCATATTTAGGATGGGGTATTGTTGCTAAAATAGATATAGATGAAGTACGTGCTCCGTATATTAACGCTGCCGTATATGCATTTGCATTTTCTCTTTTATTGGCCATTAGCGGAAGTGTTATTTTTTGGTTATATGTCAATCCTCTAGTCAATGAGATAGAAGAATCTCGCCAATTTAACAATTTATTGATTTCCAAGTCTCCAACCGGATTAGTATTATGTTCTTTAGAGGGGAATTTTATTGATGTAAATGACACATTCTTGAAAATTATCGGACGAAGCAAAGATCAAATTTTTGCCCTTAATTATTTCGATTTAGTTGCAAGTAAATATCTTGAAAATGAAAAAACAAGGTTAAAAACCTTGCAAAAAACCGGATCATTCCCTCCTTCAGAAAGTTATTATATACACAGTAAAGGTGATCACATCCCTGTAAAAGTATCAGGTGAACGTATCGTAATGAAAAATAATACTTGCTATCTGTGGTTAAGTATTGATGATATCCGAGAGTTTAAAGCGAGAGAAGCTGAGTTAATGCTAATGGCTACCGTATTTGAAAATGCGCAAGAAGCAATTTTTATAACCGACAGTAAAAAAATTATTATCAAAGCCAACCAAGCATTTACGGATGTGACGGGCTTTTCTTTCGAAGAAATAGAGGGACATACGCCCAGTATTCTCAAATCGGGGCGGCATGATCATGCATTTTACCACCAGATGTTCGAAACGATTCACAATACGGGAACATGGCATGGAGAAATATGGAATAAACGTAAAAATGGAGTAATTTATCCTTCTCTTCAAAGTATTTCTGCAATATACGATGAAAATAAAAAATTGATTCGTTACGTATCCATCCTAACGGATATAAGCATACAAAAGGCGTATGAACAACAACTTTTTGACAATGCTCATCATGATCCATTAACCCAACTTCCCAATCGTCTCTATTTTTATCAAAAATTTGATCAAATGCTTCTACGGGAACAGTATGCAAAAGAAAAATTTGCATTATTTTTTATTGATCTTAATAGATTCAAAGAGATCAACGATACTATGGGGCATGATATAGGAGATTACTTATTGAAATCGGTTGCTTCATCACTAAAAGCAAGTGTGAGAGCAGAAGATTTTGTGGCACGTCTTGGTGGGGATGAATTTGTTGTTATTATCCAATCCATATCTGACAATGAGGAAGTAATAGCTATTGCGAAGCATATGCTGAATGTAACACAAAATATACTTCAGATACAAGACTATGCCATTACCCCATCTCTTAGCATCGGGATTGCAATCTATCCGGATCATGGCATAGAACGATCTGTTTTACTAAAATGCGCTGATGAAGCTATGTATTACGCTAAACACCATACTAAAAAACATTATGCCTTGTTCCATTCTTTAAACGATAAAGAAGTCGAAGATCTGATATAAGAAGAGAGAAAAGTACATGATGGTTGTAAGTAATAAACTTTTCAATAGCAATAGTTCGATGTCTATGCCAGTTTCTGGTTTGTCAGTGTTTGATGTAGAGACTTGCATGTTATACTACGGGTCAATTTTATAAAGATGCAATGGATTATCATGGAAATTTGGACTCAATTATTAAAAGATAATAATTACTTAGGGATCAAGCAATATCTAAAGAATGGGGGTAATCCAAATGAACAAGAAGAAAATGGTGAATCAGTCATTTGTTTTGCTTTGCGTTATCACTGTGACGAGGATGTGTTAAATCTTTTAATTGATAGCGGTGCTGATCTCATGCATATCGACAATGAAGGGGTAAGTGTATTTGATGTAGCGGTTACTTATAATAATCTCCCCATCATTGAGCGTTTGATTAATGTTGGATTTGATGTTCATACTGCGACACGTAACAGTGGGTTTACGCCGCTTATGGGGGCTGTATGTTACGGTCGTGTAGAGGTAATTAAAAAGCTTCTTACGATGGGGGTAGATCTAGATGCTAGAGATTCTCATGGATTAAGTGCTCTTGATTTTGCACGGAAAATGCATAAAAAAACTATCTTAGAACTTCTTCAAAGTGAGAAAAATATTAAGGCTCAATTTTAAGTGTAAAATTGGGCCGACGTTTAGGCGTTTTAGCCTTAGGTTTGTCGATATAATAGCGACGATAAAAACCATATATCACTATCATAAATGCCAAGGCTATTAGTAAAAAACCTATTTGCTTCATAGTCAACCTCTCTTCTATAAAACTATATCGTCAATCTTACAAATAAGTTTTAATTATTGAAGTGTTGTTTATTGAATAACGTAGAAAATTGATTTTTCTTCTAATTCATTTACAAACGTCATAAAAGAGTTTTCGCAGATGTTTGGATCAATAGATGCAACGGATATTTCGACGGTGGGATTGCCATTATTCATCATGGGTAGAGAAGAAAATTCAACGCATTCATCAAGGCGCTCCATCACATGAATCAATGTGTTTTCACTCGTATGTGCTACTAATGTTTTACGGTAGATGAGATTTCCCTTCGGATAAAATTTCTTTAGCGCTTCTTCTACCATTGGGTGAGACATTTCAGGAAATCCCGGCATAAAGAAATATCGATCTTCTAAATAAAATCCTGACATATTATTGATAACGTTGTGCAGCAAGCCGGCATTTTTTGGCAAATATGCCATTTGTATGCGATGGGGAAATGCTGCCTCGCCAAAACGCTCAATGATATGACGGGTAAAATCTGCATGAGGTTCTAATTTTCCATTGGAAAAGATTTCAGAAGCGATTTGTCGCGTCAAATCGTCAGGGGTAGAACCGATACCTCCGAAGCTAAACATTACGGCATCGGGATCATTCTTTATCATAGAAAAAATTGATCGTAATAAGGGTGCATCGTCTTTTACAATAAATGAAGAGAATAGGGTATGTCCACGTTTGAGAAGTTTATCCCGTGTATAGATGAAATGTTTGTCTTCACGACGCCCGTTAAGAATTTCAGAGCCGATAATAACGGCATAAAAGTGGGGAGTTTTCATAAGAGGATTATAACACGAGATTCCCCGTGAAGGGAAATAAGAAGAATTATTTTAATTGAGAAAGAATTTCTTGTTCAACAGCATCAATTTTTTGGGTTCCATCGATGGTGATGTATTTAACGGAGCTATCAGCAGCGGCAACGCCTTTGTAGTAGTTGACAAGCGGAGCAGTTTGGTCATGATAAACACGGAGACGATCCAAAACCACTTCGGCTTTGTCATCAGCTCGTTGTACCAAATCTTCTCCGGTCTCATCGTCTTTTCCTTCCACTTTTGGCGGGTTGAAAACGACATGATAGGTTCGTCCCGATGCAAGGTGGGCACGGCGTCCTGACATACGCTCAACGATAACGCTGTCAGCAACATCGATTTCTATCACGGCATCAATAGCTACTCCCGCTTCTTTGAGTGCATCGGCTTGTGGAACGGTACGCGGGAAGCCGTCAAGAAGGAAACCGTTTTTACAATCATTTTCTAGAATACGCTCTTTGACTAGACCTATAATGATCTCATCGGTAACAAGTTTGCCTGAATCCATAAATGATTTGGCCAATGTTCCGAGTTCGGTTCCCGCTTTGATAGCGGCACGGAGCATATCACCTGTTGAAATTTGAGGAATGTCGAATTCCTTTGTCAAGAATTGCGCTTGTGTCCCTTTTCCGGCACCCGGAGCACCCAAAAGAATAATTTTCATATTAATTCCTATCAATTAGATTTTTGTTTTGATAAATGCTTCCATCTCATCGACAATAGCTTCGATGGCGCGTTCACCGTTGATTTTTTGGAGGAGATTTTTTTCCTCATAAAAAGCTTGTATCACCGATAAAGGATCGGTATAAACACTCATACGGTTGTTAAATACTTCTTCTTTGTCATCGGCGCCGCGAGAACGTCCGAGGACGCGATCACGTGCTACCTCTTCGCTTACCACCACTTCGATGATACTGAGTAGCTCAATGGAGTGATCGTTTTGCAAAAACTTATCGAGTTCGCTCATCTGCTCGAATGATCGAGGATAGCCGTCGAAGAGGATAACATCTGAGGGGGAGGCTTTGATCGCACTGGTGATCGTCTCAATCGCGATCTCAATCGGAACGATCATTCCGCGGCTGATAAAGCTGTCGATGAGTTGTCCGCGTTCCGATCCGCTGGCTACTTCGGCGCGGAGGAGATCACCCGTCGAGTAGTGGACGATTGACTCGCTGTTACGCGCGGCAATCATCTCCGCATCGGTCGTTTTGCCTGAACCCGGTGCACCGATGATCAAAAATAATTTTTTCATCAATTATTTGGCACTTTCACGTAGACGGATGTGAAGTTCGCGGAGTTGTGTTAACTCTACAGGACTTGGTGCTTGAGTCATGATACAAGAGGCTTTTTGGGTTTTCGGGAATGCGATAACGTCACGGATACTGTCTTTTTTAGAGAGCAACATCATGAATCGGTCAAATCCGATAGCGAATCCACCGTGCGGTGGTGCTCCGAATTTGAGTGCATCGAGGAGAAAGCCAAATTTTTCTTGAGCCTCTTCTTCTCCGATCCCTAAAAGGGTGAAGATTTGCTCTTGAAGCGCTTGTTTGTGGATACGGATCGATCCGCCGCCAAGCTCAGTTCCGTTGAGGACAATGTCATAGGCGATCGATTCGATGTCTTCGAGGTGCTCGTGGTTCAAATCACGCGGCATGGTGAACGGATGGTGGAGCGCTTTGACACGACCCTCTTCGATTTCGAACATCGGGAAATCGACAACCCAGACAAATTCGAAGCGATCTTTGTCGATCAGGTTCATTTTTTCATGCTCGGCGATGAAGATACGAAAACGACCCATATAATCCCAGACCGTTTTTTTATCCCCCGCACCGAAGAAGACGACGTCGCCCACTTCCATCCCCGTACGATCGACGAGGAGCTGCAAATCTTCAGGGGTGAAGAATTTCTCCAACGGTCCTTTGAGACCGTCCTCTTTCATTTGGAAGTAGCCGAGCCCTTTGGCACCGAATTTACGTACGTAATCTTCGAAGCTTTTCATTTCGCGTTTGGAGAATACCAAATCGGCACCCGGAACGCGAAGCGCTTTAATACGGTTCATTTTAGGATTAGCAGCGATACCTGTGAAAATTTCGTTATCACAACGTGCGAAGATATCGATTACATCAACCATTTTAAGGTCATATCGAAGATCGGGTTTGTCTGATCCATACCACTCCATCGCATCGGAATATTTGATACGGTTAAACGGAGTAACAACAGTGTGACCCGCAGCGGCAAACATCCCGACGATTAACTCTTCGGCAACACGGATAACATCTTCTTGGTTACAGAAGCTCATTTCAACGTCGATCTGGGTGAATTCGGGTTGACGATCGGCACGCAAATCTTCGTCACGGAAACATTTCGCGATTTGGAAATAGCGGTCAAATCCCCCCACCATCAAGAGTTGTTTGAACAATTGCGGTGATTGGGGGAGGGCATAGAACTCACCTTCATGTACACGGCTCGGTACGAGATAGTCACGCGCACCTTCCGGTGTTGATTTGGTGAGTATTGGGGTTTCTACTTCCAAAAATCCTAATGAATCGAGTACATTGCGTGCTGCGATTGCTGCTTTTGATCGAAGTAAAAACGTGTTATACATGGATGGGTTACGTAGATCGAGGTAGCGGTATTTAAGACGAATCTCTTCACCGACATTGTTGTCACCGATGCTGAAAGGGACCGGTTCACTCCGGTTTTCAATGATAAGCTCGGTAACAACCACTTCGATTGCACCGGTTTTGAGGCGAGGATTAACAAGTCCTTCCCCGCGATTACGGATATGCCCTTTTGCAATCAGGACGAATTCGTCACGTACTTCGCTGGCAACCTTATGCGCATGGGCATTGTCTGTAGGATCACAAACGAGCTGAATAAGGCCGCTTTTATCGCGAAGATCGATAAAAACGATTCCACCATGGTCTCGATAGCTGTTTGCCCAGCCACATAAAACGACGTCTTCACCGACGTTTAATTCACTTAAATCGGTACAATAATGACTTCTCAAATCAAAGTCCTTGATCTTTATTTTTTGCAATTATACCTCTAACAATCTTTTTGTTTAATAACGCAGAGAAATATCACTAACAAAAATAAGATATTTCATGAAAATAAGTATATTAGTATATTGAATCATGTTTTTAAAATGATATAAAGAACCGTATGATAGTAAATAAATACAGAGATTGAAGAGGTTAGGTACAGTAGAACACATAAAGAACAAGAAATATATGATTATATAATCTTAGCTATAATGGCAAAAAGATTATTGATTAGGATATTAAATGAGCATTGCGCACTCTGTAACAGCCTTTGAAAAAGCCCAACAACTTATTCCGGGTGGTGTAAATTCCCCTGTTCGTGCCTTTAAAAGCGTCGGAGGGATTCCCCGTTTTATAGCACGGGGAGAGGGCGGTTATTTGATCGATATTGATGAAAACCGTTACGTCGATTATGTCCAGAGTTGGGGACCGTTGATCTTTGGACATCGTGATGAGAGTATCGAAAATGCAGTGATCGAAGCGGTCAAACACGGCCTCAGTTTCGGTGCACCGACCGAAGCGGAATCGGAGCTTGCGGAGCTTATTATCTCTATTTATGACTCTATCGAAAAAATCCGTTTCGTCAGCAGCGGAACCGAAGCGGTAATGAGCGCTATCCGTTTGGCTCGTGGATTTACAGGACTTGATGACATCGTCAAATTCACAGGATGCTACCACGGTCACAGCGATGCACTGCTCGTTCAAGCGGGTTCGGGTGCCGTGACATTCGGAACACCGAGTTCTCCTGGGGTACCGGCTGATTTCACCAAACACACCCTTTTGGCAGAGTATAACAATATCGAGAGTGTCAAAAAATGCTTCCAAGATAGTCCAGGGATCGCGTGTGTGATCATCGAACCGATTGCCGGAAATATGGGACTCGTCCCCGCGACTAAAGATTTCCTCGCGGAGCTAAGAGCAGTGTGTGACGAGTACGGCGCACTCCTCATATTTGACGAAGTTATGAGTGGTTTTCGTGTCTGTTTACACGGTGCGGAGAGCATTACGGGAACCAAACCCGATTTGGTAACGCTTGGCAAAGTGATCGGAGGGGGGATGCCGGTCGGTGCTTTTGGCGGTCGCCGTGATATTATGGCACACCTCTCACCGGAGGGCGGTGTGTATCAGGCGGGAACTCTCAGCGGTAACCCTGTCGCAATGGCGGCGGGGTTGGCATCAATCCGTAAACTCAAAGCAAACGGACGTGTATTTGGGGTTCTCGAAGAGCGAGCGAAGCGTTTGATGAGTGGATTCAGCTCTGCGGCAGTCAAACACAATATCGGACTGCAAACCGATGTCCGCGGTTCGATGTTTGGATTTTTCTTTTGTGATACAGCGGTCGGTAATTTTTCAGAAGCACTCAAAAGCGATACGGCTCGTTTTGCCAAGTTTCACGCTGCAATGTTGGATGCAGGATTCTATTTTGCGTGTTCACAGTTTGAGACTGGATTTGTTTGTACGGCTACTACCGATGCGATGATCGAAGAGACGATTGCGGCGGCAAATAAAATATTTGGAGAGCTGTAGTGGAAGAAAATCAAGAAGAGTATAAGCCGCGTATTAAACCCATCATAGAGGGGGCTGAGAGTCTTTCTTTGGGCATCTCGATGGTAGTCGCTATTCTCATCGGTGTTGCAATCGGGCTGGGACTTAAAAAGGTTACAGGAATCGCTTGGTTATTATGGATCGGTGTGGCGATCGGTATTGCTGCTGCCATTATGAACGTGTATAAAGCCTACAGCAAACAATACAAAGAGTTTGAAAAATTAGCCAAAGATCCACGATACAACATGGGCAAACAAGTCGATGACGATGATGACGAGGATTGATCAGTGATTAGTTTTTTAGTCGCGATGATCTCTTCAATGCTTATTGTTGCGGGATCGCTCTATGCGTATCGTAATATGATCCAAAGCCGCGTGGGTGACGTGGAGGTTGAGGATGTTAAAGACAGCATTGATATGATGGACGATCCGTATGATTTGTACGAAGAAGAACGTAAATCAGAGATTACCGATATTAAACAGATGATAAAAGAAGAAAAAGCTCGCCATAAGAGCAATATTATCCAAAATACGACCAAAAATGCTTCGGCAATGGTCTCAGTCTATCGTCTAATTCCGTATGCTTTTTTGATCTTAGGATTTATCGCCCTTAACAATAGCCGTACATTATCGATACTTCCGTATCTAATCGGATTAGGAGCAGGGATTCCCCTTGGATACCTAATCTCGAAAAAGCTGTTTATTTCACAATCATCGGAACATTAATAGTAATTTTTTGTTCCTTGATATCGGTGAAGAGATTGTTCTCTTCGGCGAGATGAGATATTTCAGAGAGGTATTTACGGATAATTGACTCTGCCGCAATTTCGATTGAGAAGAGGGAATATTTCTCCCCTTCGTATTTAACATGCTCTCCTACGCGGAAAAACAATCGGGTCAAAATTTTATCGTTTCCGGCCATTGAGAGATATATTTTATTGAGCAGTTTGATAAACAGTTCTGTCTGTAAGCGGATTTCTGGGATTGTAGGGTCAAGTTCTTTGGTGTATTTTGTGGAGGAACCGATCGAATTTGAACTGATGCATAAATCGATCAGGGTATAGACGTTTACTAACTGACCTTCAGGTTTTTGCTTGGTAAATTGAAAAGATGGCAGTTGGTATAGACGTATACCGATATGCTCTTCGTCTTCGTACCCGACAGTTATACCGAAAAATTTGAATCGCCCGAATTCAAGCTCCAAAAAGGTGGTTTTAAATCCGAAAGAGGAATTGGCATAGGTCGTGGCTATTTTATACATGGCAGATGCCTCAACAGCACCGAGGAGATATTGCGCCTCGGTATTGAGTGAGACTATTTTTCCGTTGGCATTAAAAAGGATAAACGGATTGAAATCAAATTCAATCCATTGCTGATCAAACGTCATCAGTCCTCGATGTAGTTTTTCAGTTTACGACCCACTTTTGGGTGCTTTAACTTCTTAATCGCACTGCTTTCGATTTGACGGACACGCTCACGAGTAACATTAAGCTCTTTTCCGATCTCTTCGAGAGTACGGTCACTCTCATCGTCCATAATTCCGAATCGCATTTTAATAACCGCTTTTTCGCGTTCATTAAGCTGTTCAAGAACCCCTTCGATTTGTACTTTCAAGTCATCTTTAAGAATTGCATCGGAAGGGGAAATAGACATCTTATCTTCGATAAAGTCACCGAAACGGCCATCTTCTTCATTCCCGATAGGAGCTTCAAGAGAGATAGGCTCTTTGGTGATTTTAATAACGTTTTTAACTTTCTCAACCGATAATCCGACCTCTTCAGCGATGGTTTCGACATCCGGCTCTTTACCATGCTCTTGTAAGTGTTTACGCATGATTTTATTGATACGGTTGATCGTTTCAATCATGTGGATCGGGATACGGATCGTACGTGCCTGATCAGCGATCGCACGGCTGATTGCCTGACGAATCCACCATGTTGCGTAGGTTGAAAATTTATACCCTTTTTGGTATTCAAATTTATCAACCGCTTTCATCAGACCGATATTTCCTTCTTGAATCAAATCAAGGAAAGGAAGACCGCGATTGGTATAGCGTTTAGCGATGGAAACAACCAGACGAAGATTGGACTTTGCCATACGGGTTTTGGATACTTCGGAAATATTTTTTCCCCGTTTGATCTGCTCCAAAATATCGGCTAATTTCTCAGGCTCCATATTGAAGCCCCCTTTAGAAGCTTCTTTGGTTTGGATGAGCTTTTTAATCTCCATATACGTGCTGACCATCGTCGCTTCAGGAACCTTTGATGCAATCTCTTCTTTGGTTAAATCACAAATCTTATTCAAAATAAGGACGTGATTTTTTTTCAATTGATCGTTAAAAAGTGGAAGTTTGTATTCGAGTCGTTTAAGTTCTCGATCAAAACCTTCATCACTTCGTAGTGCCGTTTCCATTGAACGGACAAGCTCATTGATGAGTTTAGAGGTTGGTCCAAGATCAAGTAATGCTTCTTTTAAGGTTTTTTTCTTAAAACTAACATTCATGAAAAATAGAACATATTCGCCATCCATCTCATCGATAGGACGTTCGTCAAGCATTTTTTCGACGGCTTTAACCCAGTCTTTTTTTGCTTTTTCGAGTGCTTTAAACGAGGTGACAACTTTTTCTACCCGTTTTTTATCTTTAGCAGAAGGGGCTTTTTCGGTTGATTCTTCATCAACTTCGTCATCATCTCCTTCATCATCGTCTCTCTCATCACTTTCTTCTTCTTCAAAGCTTTTAAACAGCTCTTTAACACGGCGTTCACGATTAATAAGAGGATCTTTATAATCAAGAATGAAATCGATTAAGTAGGGGACAGAACAGATAGCATCAATAATGATCCCCTCTCCCATCTCCATACGTTTAGAGATTTCAACCTCTTCGTCTTTTGTGAGAAGGGGAATCTGTCCCATTTCACGAAGGTACATTCGCACCGGAGAATCTGAACGTGACCATTCAAGCAATTCATGCTGTTTGAGAATATCAAACTCTTCATTACTTGCTTCTTCTATAAATTTGAGCTGCGCGGCACGTTTGGCCGCTGCCTCTTGTTGATTAAGCATTTTTGCATGCTCAGAAGAGGTAAATAGACAAATTTTATGTTTTTGAGCCAATTTCAATACGCTTTTGGCTTGGGCTAGGGTGGGTTGCTTATCGAACGGTTCTACGATCGTTTCGTAAGTGAGACAGTTTTTGGATTTGTGCTCAGCAAATAGGGTTTCGAGATGTTTATTTAGATCTTTGGCACTCATGATTTACGGAGAACTCCCTTGCGGTTTTAAAAGAGGTGGATTATACCGAAATATTTCTTAAGACTATGTTTTGACACTTTACAAAATAAGACAGTTAAAAAAGTGGAACACCGTTTGCTACCAGAGAGACAAGATAGCACAAGGATAGGTAATGCAGACGGGATATTACGCAGCGACAGCAGGGATGGTAGCGCAGTTTAATCGCATGGATACGATTGCATCCAATCTTGCGAATGCGAATACTACGGGATTTAAACGGGATCAATTAATTGTTGGTGATTTTGCCCGTTTGTACAAAGAGGCTCAAAACAATTTGCCACTTGCGAACAATACAACGGATGCAGCACAATATTTAAACCATGCACTCGCACGGGTTCCGCAAATTGCAGATGCATATACCGATCAGTCTTTGGGAACAATACAAAAAACAGATAATACATTTGATGTATCTTTAAGCAAAGAAGGCCAATTTTTTGCTGTCAATACACCGCAGGGAATTCGTCTGACTCGTGACGGTTCTTTTACCCTTAATGATGAGGGGAAACTTGTCAATAAACAAGGATATGAGGTTCTTTCTTCGGATTATTTTAAGACGAAGACAGGCATAAAGCTCAATCAACAGGATTCTACAGTAACGATTGACAAAAATGGACAGCTTTCCACTAATATTCCTGGAACTACTCAAATGGTTCCTGGTAAAACAATTATGGTTGTTGAGCCTCAAAATCTTCGAATGTTAACAAAAGAGGGCGGTAATTTGTACGTACCCACCCCTTCTGATCCATTGACACCATTGACCCAAAGCGGCAGTGTAATACAAGGTTCTGTCGAAAAAAGTAATGTGAATGCTGTTAATGAAATGGTATCGCTGATTGAAGCCAACAGGCTTGTAGGTATGTATCAAAAAGCAATGGATACGCAAATGAATGATATGAATAATGATGCTATTCAAAAAATAGCCGGTAAAAATTAAGGAGAATAACCCATGATGCAATCACTTTATACCAGCTCTACTGGGATGCTGGCAATGCAAAGCCAAATCGATACAACTGCGAATAATATTGCCAACGTTAATACGATGGGGTTTAAAAAGTCACGTGCCGAATTTGCGGACTTGATGTACAAAGTTATGACCTATGCGGGAACATCAACCAGTGATACGACTAAATCTCCAACGGGTATCGAAGTGGGTCTAGGAGTTCGACCTACTGCGGTTAACAAGATATTTTCAGAAGGTAGTTTAAAACAAACAGATAACAGTCTCGATATGGCAATTACGGGTAAAGGCTTTTTCCAACTTCAGCTTCCTAACGGTACCTTGGCATATACACGTAATGGCTCATTCAAAGTAGATCTAAATGGAAGCATAGTAAATTCGGATGGGTATATGCTCATTCCTCAAATAACCATACCTCCCGATGCTACCAATATCAGTATTGGAGTTGACGGGATTGTCAGTGTCACTCAGCCGGGACAGGCACAAGCAACACAAGTTGGACAGATATCACTGACAGATTTTATCAATCCGGCTGGACTACACGCAATGGGAGACAACCTCTTTGTAGAAACCGATAGCTCAGGTCAGCCGGTTGAAGGGATAGCCGGTGAAAACGGTTTAGGCACCATTCGACAAGGTTTCGTCGAGCTGTCAAACGTACAACTTGTTGTTGAACTTACCGATTTGATTACGGGTCAACGTGCTTATGACGCAAACTCTAAAGTCATTACCACCAGTGATGAGATGCTGGCAACTGTTAATGGATTGAAACGTTAATACCGTCATTCCCGACTCAATCGGGAATCCATTTTAATTTTCTTAGAATATTCCCGCATACTAAAATACAATCTATTTTTAACAAATTTAATGATTTTATCAATATCATCCTTGCTATAAATATTTGAATAAAAAAGTGAAGGGTGAATACCTGACCCCTTATTTAAATGTCGCTTGACAGATAAAGGGATTGCTCTGAAAATTCAAATGGAGTTTTAACTTCACAGATTCGATAGAAACATTTTAGAGGAGGACTGATTATGCATAGATTGAAAAGTCATAGGAGAGAGGAATGCAATCAAAATTAGAAAAAATTGATTTGATTAAAAAATTAATATTTTTTAGTATCTTTACATCTATTGCATATATTTTTGGCTATCCAGACGGAGGAAGGTTGATTGTTATTGGAAGTTTTATTATGTTGTTTGGCTTTTGGTATAAATGGCATTATCAATGGACAATTAATGGTAGTGAATACATCATAGAGGCTTTTGAACTAATAGAAAAAAAACTAAAAGAGAAGCCCGAAGGATTAACATCAAAAGAACTTTGGCGTCTTAGCAATAAGAGAATATTTTCTTGGATTGGGCTATTTCATTTCAAAATCGGTGTAGCTGTTGTAGCTATTGGCATCATTTTACTCATTATTAAATAAGGGAAAACTTATGGACAACAATCAAACAAACATTGAAAAAGCGGATGAAATTGCAGGATATTTAACTAATGCTGGAATATTATCAGGAAAATCAATTGCACCGTATATAGATTTTCTTACAGCAAATCCAGCTGCATTGACGAATAAGCGAATAAGGGGTCAGGTATTCAATCTTCACTTTTAAGTTATACGAATACTATTCAATAAAAAGGTAAATCATGGCACGGCGTCCACGTTTGGATATGACAGGTTATCATCATGTAGTCAATCGTGGGGTCGCACGTTCAAATATTTTTACTTCATCATCGGACAAAGATAAATTTTTACAGATACTTTGCAAAGTCTGCAAGCTATACGATATTATCGTCCATGATTACTGTCTTATGGGCAACCATTACCACCTACTCCTCGAAACAAAACAAGAAAACCTCTCGCTACTGATGCGACAGGTAAATAGCTATTATGCTATCTATTTCAATAAAAAAGAGAACCGTGTCGGACACTTATGGCAGGGTCGGTTTCGTTCATGGTATGTTTGAATGAAGAATATCTGTATCTCCTGTTACGCTACATAGAAAGCAATCCGATAAAAGCAAGTCTCTCGAATAAAATAGGCGAATATCCCTATACCCTCTCATCAGCACTCTTTGGAAACAGTGAGATGATCCCCTGTGCAAAAGGATCGATAATGATCCATGATTTTTCTCCTCAAACGCTTATAGAGTTTTTGGAAACGGAGTTAAGCGAAGAAGAATTGGATGCGCTGAATGAGGAACAAAAACGTAAAATCAGCGTTAAAAATGAAGATATTAAAGTGGCCCGTTCTAAAACTCTGAATGAACATTTTCATGCTGTAATATCGAAACAAGACCGTAATTGTGCTATCATCAGCGCATTTAAAGACGGACATACTCAAAGCAGTATCGCAAAGCATTTAAATCTCTCAGCAGGGTTAATATGCGGCATTATAAAAAGTGAAGATTGAATACCTGACCCTTATACAGTTAGTGATTTAAAACTCTTTCAACTCTTCTTGGCTATAATCCTCTCAATTTTACGTACCATAGGAATTTTGATGCAAAAAATTGAAGGCAAAGTTTGGAATTTCGGTAAAGATATTGATACCGATCTTATTATTGCTGCTCGTTACCTCAACACTTCGGATCCCAAAGAGCTTGCTAAGCATGTTATGGAAGATGCCGATCCTAGCTTCGTGAGCAAGATGACTCCGGGAGATATTATTGTAGCGGATGAAAATTTCGGTTGCGGATCTTCGCGGGAACATGCTCCGATTGCCCTTAAAGCTGCGGGTGTAGCAGCGGTTATCGCACCGACATTTGCCCGTATTTTCTACCGCAATGCATTCAATATGGGATTGCCCATTTTTGAGCTTACGGAGAGTTTAGAGATCAAAGAGGGTGAATCGGTAAGCATTGATATGGATGCGGGAACCATTACCAACATGACAAACGGCAAAGTATATAACTTTATCCCTATTCCTCCCTTTATGCAAGAGTTGCTCTCAGCCGGTGGATTAATGAATTATGCAAGCGAAGAAATCGCCGCACAGGAGAAATAATCAATGAAAACTTATAATATTGCACTGATCAAAGGGGACGGAATCGGTCCTGAAATCGTTGATGAAGCGGTAAAAGTCATGGATGCCGTTGCGGCGTGCGAAAATATAGAGTTTAATTATCAAGAAGCTCTTATGGGCGGATGCGCTTACGATGTTACGGGAGATCCTCTGCCGCAAGAGACAATTGATATCTCACTCGCAAGCGATGCCGTATTGTTCGGTGCAATCGGTGGAACACAATGGGATACCCTCCCGCGTGAAAAACGTCCTGAAAGTGGACTGCTTCGTTTCCGAAAAGAGTTGGGTGTATTTGCCAATCTCCGTCCTGCTAACGTATACGATGAATTGGTCAATGCAAGTTCATTAAAACCTGAAATAATCAAGGGTGTTGATTTGATGGTTGTTCGTGAGCTTATCGGCGGAATCTATTTCGGTGAACCGAAAGGGCGTGATGAAAACCGTGGATGGAATACCATGGTTTATACCCGTCCTGAGATTGAGCGAATTGCTCACGTTGCGTTTAAAATTGCTATGGATCGCAAGAAAAAAGTGTGTTCGGTTGATAAAGCAAATGTATTAGACGTAAGCCAGCTTTGGCGTGAAGTAGTTATTGAAGTCTCTGCCGAGTATCCGGAAGTAGAACTCAGCCATATGTATGTCGATAACGCCGCAATGCAACTGATCCGTGATCCGCGTCAATTTGATGTTATTTTAACCGGAAATATCTTCGGTGATATTCTCAGTGATGAAGCGAGCATGCTCTCAGGTTCTATCGGTTTACTTCCATCGGCTTCGGTCGGTGCAGCAATCGGGGTGTATGAACCGATACATGGCTCAGCTCCCGATATCGCAGGGCAGGGGATCGCTAATCCGATTGCAACTATAGCGAGCGCGTCTATGATGCTTCGTTTTGCATTAAATGAGCATCGAGCGGCTGATCGTATCGATTATGGTATTAAGCAAGCATTAGCAGAAGGGTACCGTACGAAAGATCTTGGAAATTTTGATGCGAAAGAGATTTGTTCTACCAGTGAAATGGGTTCCATAATCGCTAATTTTGCTGCCAAATGCAAACTTTAACCCTCGCTAATATTTATGAGCTTCAAGGGCTTAAAGAAGATGCTCTTGAAATATACAAAGAGATTTTGAAAAAAGATCCGGGTAATGCAGATGCTAAAATTGCGATACGTCGTCTTTCAGGCATGCGAAAAAAATTTCTCGGTGTTAACAATGAAATGAAAGCTTTTTTTGTTCAGATGGACGAAGAAGCTGAATTTATCCAGTTTGAAAGGTGGTTGATGCGCGCATGGAACTAAAAGATGTTATTTTATCTACATTAGCCGAAATTGAAGAGATAGCTACGATTCCAGAAGCGGTTGAAATCCCTCCGATTAGCAAGATGGAAGAATCTTTTTATCGCTCTTCCCTTCCTGAAGACGTAAAAGAACCTATAATAAATGTACGTGATGATGAATCACGAATGTTAGAGGGGATACGGGAACGTCTATTAGTGCTATTTGAAGGATTTCAGTCCCCTAATAATGTTCAAATTGAAGCTAAAGTCGATTTAACGCTCAATTTTTTTGAATATCTTCTCGCGACCATCGATAATCGATTGGAAACCATCAAAAAGTGATTATCCCCCTATGAATGAACAATACCGAATTTTGATCGACTGTAATGATGAAAAAGGGCTTGTCTATAAAGTATCAAGCATTTTTTTTCATCGTAACCTTAATATTATTTCCAATAATGAATTTGTTGATAAGGCACACAATAAATTTTTTATGCGAAGTGTTGTTGCCGGTGAAATCAATCCTTCACAATTAAAAAGTGAGCTATCAAACGTATTACCTAAAAATGCCCATCTTGAAGTTATCGTACCGCGTAAAAAACGGGTGGTACTTATGGCTACTAAAGAGTCTCATGCGCTCGGTGATATTTTAATTCGATATGAAGCCGGTGAATTGGATTGCGAGATTATAGGGGTTGTATCTAACTATAATCTTCTTGAACCGCTTGTCTCCAAGTTTGGCATACCATTTTATACCGTTTCTCATGAGGGATGCAGTCGAGATGAACATGAACAAAGAGTTTTAGAGCAGCTTGCATTGCTGGGTGACATTGATTATATGGTTTTAGCCAAATATATGCGTATCTTAACACCTCGCTTTGTCGAAGCGTATGAAGATAAAATAATCAATATACATCATTCGTTCTTGCCGGCATTTATTGGTGCAAACCCTTATAAACAAGCGTATGAACGCGGTGTTAAGATTATTGGGGCAACGGCTCACTTTGTCAATAACCATTTGGATGAAGGGCCTATTATTGCTCAAGACGTTATTCATGTCACGCACGCATATGGATGGGAAGAGATGCAACGTTTAGGGCGAGATGTCGAAAAAATTGTTTTATCAAAAGCTCTAAAGTTGGCATTAGAAGATCGTATATTTGTTCATGCCAATAAAACGATTATTTTTTAAATGTTTAACATCGTTTTAGTCCATCCGCAGATTCCTAATAATACGGGGGCAATCGGGAGATTGTGTGTTAATACTGCGTCATCATTGCACCTGATTAAACCGATCGGATTTGATATTGACGAAAAAGCGGTTCGTCGAGCAGGTCTCGATTATTGGCATAAAATTGATCTTCATGTGTGGGAAAATATTGGCGATTTTTTCGAAGCACACCCAGAGAGCGAAAAATACTATTTTGCAACCACTAAAACCGATAAACCCTATTTTGAGATGTCGTTTCAAGAAGGGGATTATCTTTTTTTCGGCAGTGAAACGGCAGGAATTCCTTCTGAAGTTTTAGAAAAACATCCTGAACACTGTATGACGATTCCCATGACCAAAGAGGGACGAAGTCTCAATCTTGCTATCAGTACAGGTATCATCTTGTATGAAGCAATCAAACAAAATTTTAATTCCTATAAAGAGCTGATGTAATGATGGAAATACTTGATACCTTAATGATCGTTCTATTTATACTATTTTTAGTCTATATTTTTCGGGGGTATCATTTAACCCGCTTAGAACGAGATGAGAAAAACCAAGAGGGTTCTGAAGACTAAAATAATTTCTCCGCCCATCTCTCCATTTTCACTTCCAATAGATCCATCCATCCGTTTGCTTTGCGAATAACCTTTGCCATTGTATTCCCCTTTGCCTAGTGGCTTTTTATTTATGTGTCAAATCGTATATTAAATTGAAAATATAGTGTAAAAATATAGCAATTTGACATATTATTGACATTTTTGTGTCATAATTTCTACAATACTGTATCCATAATGAAAAAGGATAAATATGAAAACATTCGCAGATATCGTTGAGACAATTAAAGATGTTGTTTCAGGAGAATTTCCTGATCGAAAGGTATTTGATAAAGATGTTGCAGAGCTGTTAGAGATTTCACAAATGAATTTTGCTACTATGAAAAAGCGTAATAAAATCCCATTTAATGAATTACTCGATTTTTGTGCAAAGCGTTCTATTGCAATTAATTGGCTTTTGTACAATCAATCTCCCGAGAGTTTGATTGAACCGACCAATCGATTTTATATGGTGCGTTATTTCTCATCGGTCAATGCCTCTGCCGGCGGAGGGGCTGAAAATGATGATATGGACTTTGAGCCGTTAATGCTGGAAGAAAATTTTGTAATGTCGCTGGGTGGAGAAGGGGAACTTCGTAATATAGAAGCTATTAATGTTAGTGGAGATTCGATGGAACCTTCTTTTAGCTATGATGATATTGTATTTGTCAATCGTTCTAAATACGATGTAAGCCGTGGAGGTATTTTTACTATTCGAACGGAACATGGACTTTTTATTAAACGCCTACAAGTACGTATTGATGGTAAACTGGATATTATTTCGGATAATAAAGACTATCCAACGTATGTTGCACGCAAAGATGAAGTTGAAATTATCGGACGTGTCGTGGGACGTTTTGGGAAAATTAGTTAATTCAAAAAAAAAGAATAAATATGCGTGTAGCTGGTTTGAGTATCGTATTGATAATGCTCTTGGGGGGATGCAGTGTAAAGCAACTCTCTCCTGTATCCGTACCTTTGAAGTCTACATTGTCTACTGAAGAGAATCTTGATTGTTGTAGTGCTCCTGATATTATTGCTGATGATTTGAATGAGTCAGAGATAAAAGTAAATGACTTGGAACATTTTGCACAATCCATTACCCCTTATGTAGAAAAGAATGGTATGGATAAAGAAGAATTTTATGACATTCAAAATAGTTTTGATAAGTCCTATTTTGCTCCCTGGCACTATGAAATTCCCCCAATTAAAGTAGGAGAGGCTTCTTGGCCCATTCGCGCTTTTCGAGGAGGATATGGCAGTAACCTTCGTCTAGTTCGTCCAGAATGGCTCCAAGAACTGAAACATCAAAGCAATTTTGAGACTTTTGCTACAATCAATAAAAAAGCCATTACTCTTTCATGGATGAATATCCGTGTTTTGCCGACGGATAAACCTCTCTATAAAAATCCTACTCTTCCGGGTGAAGGGTACCCTTTTGATTTACTCCAAAACAGCAGTGTTAATTATCATGAACCTGTTTTTATTTCCCACACCTCTAAAGATGGCGCATGGAGTTATATCTTTACGAATAATGCCTCTGGATGGGTAAAGTCAGATAGTGTTTGGATCATAAATGATGAGATCATTGATACATTTGAACATAAAGAGAAAGTCTTCATTATGCAGGACAATCAACCTCTTTATGACATGCAGGGAAAATTTATTGCTTATTCTCGTATAGGGATGGTTCTTCCCTTGGAAAGGGTTAATGGAGATTTTTATCAGGTATATGCAATTGATCATAATGGGATAGTTGTATCTATATTGATTCCACAAAACTCAGCACATCTGGGAATTCAAAAGATTAATAAAAACGATCTTATTACTCTCGGAAACGAGATGTTACATAATACCTACGGGTGGGGCGGAATGTTGGGGGAGAGAGATTGTTCTTCTATGATACGGGATATGGTGACTCCGTTTGGAATTTGGTTACCTAGAAATTCGGCCTCACAAGCCCGAAAAGGAGAAGTAATCACCTTGAGTGGTCTGTTGGATAATGAAAAGCTTTCTTTAATTAAAGAAAAAGGAATACCCTTTGAAACTATTCTTTACTTAAAAGGGCATGTGGTCCTCTATGTCGGTACGTACGAAGATACAATTATGATTATGCACAATATATGGGGAATACGAACCATTGACCAAGAGGGGAAAAAGGGTCGACGTATTATAGGAAAAGCAGTAATCAGTACTCTTGAATTAGGAGCTGAAATTGAAAACTATGATGTTAAAAATAAGCTTCTTACGAGAGTGCAGAGCATGAATATATTCACAAAAGCCCCTTCTCTCTGTGTAGCACGAAAAAAGGTTCCCAAGATATTAAGTGTCAACCCTTAATATCGAGCAGTGATCCTAGCATTTCATTTTGAGTTCGAATAGACTGAACATTTGCTTTCGTAGTATTTTCAATACTAATTTGATCCGTTAACTCTTTGGATAAATCGGTTTGCGATTGCTTGGAACCATTGTCAGTTGCGAGTGATGTATTCGCTTGCGTGGAACCATTTTGCGTTTCACTGATTGTGGTATTGCGAGGAATATAGCTATCTGTATTGACATTAGCTACATTGCCAGCATTATTATTCATATACGTTTGATTTGACATAATTGATGAAACATTTGAGCTTATCATTAAAGCTCCTTCTATTTTAGATAAAAAAGTATAGGATTCACCACCTTAAAGGATGGTGTAGAAATACGATTAATGTAAATCGGCGTTGAGTTTCACTTCCCGGGTAGAGCGGCGAATAAGTAATTGTCCTGTCGTAGAGTCTTGACGATAATGAATACCGTTCAATCCGACTAAATCCTTACCTTTGAAGCTTACACCGTCGAGTGCTTTTGTTGGGTTTGCTTCTTGGATTTTAGCAAGTTCTTCAGCATTCACCGCAAATTTAGTTCCCGCCAAAACGGCAATTCCCGCATCGACGATACAACCGTCACCAAGTGCGATCCCGGTTACCGAATTGGCACCCAATAGGGTGTTTTTACCGATTGTGACCGGGATACCATCAGTTCCGCTAAGGACACCGAGAATAGAAGCCCCACCTCCGACATCTGAACCATCACCTACAACGGCAGAGCTTGAAATACGTCCCTCTACCATGCTGACCCCTGTCGTTCCCGCATTGAAGTTGACATAGCTTGCACCTGGCATGATCGTTGTACCTGCATGGAGTTGTGCTCCGAAACGTACTTTTGAATCGTCCAGAATACGGGTGTTATTGGCAGGAATGATATGTTGAAGAAATCGGGGAAATTTATCAACAAAATCGATTTTGGGGTATTCATTAGCAAATTTAAGCTCGATTTCGTTCTCTCGAAGCCATTCAAGCTCGATTGGCTGTCCATCCGACCATGCAACATTATGCAATGCTCCGAATGCACCGTTTAGATTTAATGATCTAAGTACTACTTTAGCTGTAGAAAGCGCATAGAGTTTTAGATAGGTTGCTTCTACGCTGACACATGGTACATCTGCAAAAAGAATCACAAGATGAAACTCGCCATCACGCATGCCGCGTTCTTTAATTTGTGTGTACAGTGTTGAGACAACTTGAATATTCTTATGTGCATCTCCAAACGCTTCGTCAGCATACGGTGTAAATGCGTTTAAACACCCTTCTAAAAATTTCAAATTGATAGGAACAATTACTTCATTGGCGGTAAAATCAATTTCAAAGCCTTGTTCTTGAGCATTTTTTATAAAAATTGCTGCACTACCGAAGTTTTCATTCCAGTTAATATGAGGGTAGGTGGCTTGAAGTACTTTATCAGAGTTTTGTTGGCCCAAATCAACACGACAAATTCCGAAAGCAAGTGGGTTTTTATATCCTGCAGTGTTTTGAATCTCTTGGATATATGCTTTAAATGCGTCTTCTGTCTCTAAAACTTCCATATTGGCTCTCTTCTTGTAAAATTAATGTGGAATTTTACCACAATTCCCTACGATGACGTAGTTGTCGTACTTTCAGGCGTTAATTCTGCATAGGTTGCCATGACTTACGCTGAAATATTTCCTATTTTAACTCCGCGATTGACAGTATGACTGCTGATTTAGAATTCAAACTATAACAGCTTAGCTCCCGTTTTAGTGTAGAAAGTTTTAACATTATCGATTTTTTGCAGTAGTTATGCTCATAATGAAGAGACTGCAAAAAGTGATTTGCATTGGTTGTATGAAATTCCAAATCCTTTAAAGTCCCTGAACGTAACGGTAGATTCGGTTCATTTAGTAAAATCATGTATATTAAAAATGAGATTGCTATCCCATTCGATTTGATTTCTATCTCTTCTTTAAATGAAATTGGACAAAAATATATTTTAAAAGATATTAAACGTGTCAGCTGATTCTATCCGCGCCAAAGCAGAATTTATCCTTAAAATGCTTCATAATATTCAAACGATTCTAAACAACGCACTCGCATATCCAACCACACGGGCGCTATCACCGCTCGCGTCGGCACTTGTACGATAATCCAGCAGTACCGTTTCTAAATCCCGTTTTTTTGCTACATCCAGCATTGCCTCTACTCCGATTTTTCCGCATGCTTCGCACCCTTGATGGAGCATCGTACTGTTCTCATGTCGAATCGCTTCCAAGCAGATCGAATCGAGTTTTTTCGCTTCCTCCAACGAATAGTAGTGGCTTAGATCGGTGCTGATAACGACGGCAACATCATCGCATCCGAGCAGATAATCGATGATAGTGGATATGTGCAGCGGATCCGCGTCGGCATAGACCATTTCAATCACTTTTGTATCACTCATATAATGTTTAATAAACGGCATTTGAACTTCGGTACTGTGTTCATGATGGGCTGACTCAAAGGTAGCGAGAGAGAAGTGTGTTTTAATGTCATTCACTAAAGCGGTATCGATCTCTAACTCTCCCAGCGGAGTTTGGTAGAACTGACTGTCGCAGATACTTACCCCTTCAAAACCGACTTTATGAGAAGGGCCTATGACGACGATAGTTTTAGGGGGAGTATGGCTTAAAATCCGAAATGCGATATTTGCCGTAAAACCTGAATATACCCAACCCGCATGGGGGACAATAACCGCTTTAGCTTGCAGCATATCAAAACGTGCCGCTACATCCGGATGGGATTCCAATGCGGTATTAAAAGAATCAATCATGCTGGTAATTTCAACGGGTGAAAGGGGATAAAAGCTCCCTGCAACACTCATAGCTCTTGTTTTCATGTCACGACTCCTTGATTTTATCGACTTGATAGGTATATATTTCGGGGTGATAGGAGAGGGGATCACTTCCTACCCCTGCTTTCATCCCCAAATGGGTGAAGAACGTATCAAAATCAGGTAATTCTTCCCATACTTGCGGCAAAAATGTTGCCTGATAGCTGCCTAATCGGAGAATAACTCCATCCCTGCCGATATGAATTAAAGATTTAAGTTCGTTTCGATCGGTATAAATGACTTTTTTGGGTTCACTGAGCAGTGAGACCTCGATTTTTACTGCATCTAGTTCCTCAGCCGTGAGCGGGGTAAAGCGCGGATCGTTAAATGCAGCAGATTCTGCATTGGCAATTAAATCATCGAGTAAATTTCGATGGGGTATGAGTGAGCCGATGCACCCGCGTAATTGTCCATGTAGGGTAAGGGTTATGAAGGTGGCTTTTTTGCATAACAGATCAGTGTCAGTAGATAAAAAACTGTTCTGATTTATTTGGACACCGTCTAAACGGGCTTTTATAGCATCTCTGGCGATTTTAAGATAGGAAGAGGGAACCATGGATGACTCCTTGACGTTATTTTTAGAGATAAAAACAATATTTGCCCTATTTTACACGTTTTTATCTACTATTTTCCTGCAAAATAAGGTAAGATTGTACGATAAACTTCAAATAATAAAATTTGATTAAAAAGTAGTTGAAAAGCGATGGATAGAAGATCATTTTTGGCATACGCAACCGCTCTAAGCGGAACCCTTGCGTTTGGTGCAACGGAAGAATTTAGCGGCTCTACGTCAGTACTCAAAGCTTCTCCCGTCGTTGTAAGCTTATTAGACAAACTCATAACGGTTCAAAGCAGAGTCGGCTATGTTCAATTTAATGCTATCAGTTTCGATGAGATGCTTAAAACAGCCGCTTATTGCAACAAGCCTCTCACCCCTTATGAAATTGGTTATGCAGAAACTATTTTTTATGGAGATCCGCGCCGTTACGGTTTTTATGGGGAACGCACCGTACCGAATCTTACGGCAATTACCTCAAAAAGCGATATCCAATATATTGATAGAACAGGTCATTTCTTAATGAAAGGTGCTGCTATCGAGAAATACACTACGATTAAAAAACTTATCGGCAATGATTTAGTCCTTACCTCAGGTGTTCGTGCACCCGTAAAACAACTTTATCTTTTTTTGAAAAAAATGGTGAGTGAGGGGGGAGATTTGCGTGCTACCTCAACGGCAATTGCCCCTCCTGGGTTTACGTTTCACAGTGTAGGGGATTTTGATATCGGTAAAGTAGGATACGGTCAGTACAATTTTACGGAACGGTTTCAAGAGACCGATGTATTCAAAAAGCTCTATGACGGCGGGTATATAACCATTCGGTATACGACCAATAACCCTTATGGCGTACGTTATGAGCCTTGGCATATCAAGGTAACGGGCGGTTTTGAAACGGCGTAAGTTACGATATCAAAATGAGATAAAAAAGAGGAGCGAGAAGTTTCTCACTCGCTAGAGGGCTAGATTACACTGCTCCGAAAGAGAGTTTGCCTTGTTCGCTTTGAGAGGCTTTGATCTCATCGTAAGTTTTATCGCTAATGCGGAGTGTGGTTCGTTTCATCTCGTCACATACCGCATCGATTTTTTCTTTGTCAGACATTTTTTTCAAATCCCCTTTTGAGAGATCCGCGAAATCAACCAATTCATTCCAGACAGAACTTTCATCAAGTCCATAGGCATAGAAGGTGATTCCTTCATACACAAATTTACCTTTTCCATTCATATCGGAGATAAAGAGCAAATATTTTCCCTCGGGGGTTAAATACGCTTTGTATTTATTGACGAATCCTTCAAAAAGATTAATTGTTGTGAGTTCGCATGCTAAAAAATCGATGGTGTCATGATTGGTGGCCAATAATACTTGCTTAACGATCTCTTTTGGCGGGAGACTTTTATCCGTTGAGATTACTTTACCTTCGGTAATAACGAGGCATCCACGGTAGGCATAAGCGTATGATTGGGTTTTTCCGCTAAAAACGTTCATCCACTCTAATTTATTTTCAGCAATGTACTCTTGAATTGACATGGGAATTCCTTTTGGGGTTATGTAACCAAAGCAATACAATTTTTGTTCTACCGTTATGCTACAATCTCGCCATTAAAATGTAAGGATTTTTTCGATGTCCAATATTGATTTTTCTCAGCTTTCCCACACTCCGTGCTATATTTGCGAAGAGGCTCTTTTAGAAAAAAATTTAGAACTTATGGGGCGTGTGCAGCGTGAATCGGGTGCCAAAATCATCCTTGCCCTAAAAGGGTTTGCGATGTGGTCTACCTTTGGTTTAGTGGGTAAATACCTACACGGATGCACTGCCAGCGGTCTTCATGAAGCCAAGCTGGCTCGTGAAAAAATGGACAAAGAGGTCCATACCTATTCACCCGCATTCAAAGATGAAGAGATTGATGAAATAGCGCGTATTAGCAACGATATTGTTTTTAATTCACCTGCACAGTTCCATCGCTATTATGACCGTGTGAAAGAAATCAACCCTGACATTTTCGTCTCATTGCGTGTCAACCCTGAATATTCTTCCTCTCCTGTCGATCTGTACAATCCTTGCGGACTCTATAGCCGTTTGGGAACCACCCTCGTAAACTTTGATCCCTCTATCGTAGCAAAGCTTGATGGATTAAATTTTCATGCATTGTGCGAACAAAATGTTGATGCACTCGAAGGGGTACTTGAAGCATTTGAAGAAAAATTCGGTTCTTATATTGATGGACTGAAATACGTTAACTTTGGAGGCGGGCACCATATAACCCGTGTTGATTATGATGTGGATCGTCTAATTGAAGTTATAGGTGCATTCAAAGCACGTCACAATAATATAACGGTTTATCTTGAGCCCGGTGAGGCAGTTGGCTGGCAAACAGGACCGTTGGTGGCTTCGGTACTTGATATCGTTCATAACGGGATGGATATAGCGATTTTGGATACTTCTGCTGAAGCCCATATGCCGGATACTCTAGCAATGCCATACCGTGCAGCGATTCGTGGCGCAGGTGAAGCAGGAGAAAAACCTTATACGTATCGCCTTGGTGGAAATACGTGTCTTGCGGGGGATATCATGGGAGATTATTCCTTTGACACACCGCTTAGCATTGGTGATAAAATTATCTTTGAAGATCAAATTCACTATACGTTCGTTAAAAATACAACGTTCAACGGGATCAAATTACCATCATTGGCACTATGGACCAAAGAGGGGGAACTTAAGATAGTTCATGAATTCGGTTATACTGATTATCGCGACCGATTGTCCTAAATATCAGCGTTTGGCGAGAACGAGTGAAATAGCTTCCGCTATTAATTCGTACATCTCTTTCACTGAAGCGGTTTGTTCGATAATACTTTGGAGCGCTTTTTTTTCATACTCTAGTTTTTTATGCCGTTGAGCCAACTCAGACATTTTATTGGTAAGCCGATTTTTTGTCAGCTCCAGTTGAGTAGAATAGTTTTTTTTCAATTTGAAAAGTTCACTGTATAAATCATGCCCGTTTTTAAGTTCGGATTTAAGGGCAATATTGTCATCTGTATTATCGGCTATTTGTCTTTTTAGCTCTGTGATTTTTTTATCATTTTCAGAGACCATGGTTTCGATTTCGTCGAGTTTCTCCATTATCTCTAGTTTGTGTTTTTTTTCAGTACTTATATCATTTTGGGATTCACTTACCCGTTCTTGTGCCGATACAATAGACTCTTTTTGAGCAGCAATTCGTATTTTGGATTGCTTATATTGCATCATTACTGAAACGACAGAACTGTAATTCCACTTTTGCTGTCGTCTATCCGTAATGGCAAATTTTTGTATTTTATTACCGGCACCATCAATGATAATATCATCCGTAAAATATTTTACAAAGGATTCCGCATTTTTATCTCGATTCTCGACAAAATCCAGAAGATTTTTAGCGGTATACAAAAGAATTGGATGAAAATATTGACGTAATATAAATCCGGTTTGCCCTTCAATTTTTGAGCGATCTTCTTCACTAACCTTATCGAGCAATAGGATCTCGATCATCGATCGAAAAACCGGAATAAAGGTTTTTGTAAAGGTTATATTGTCTATAACAGAAAAATTCAATTTCTCCTCGATCACTTCGCCTAATATGGTTTCTATATCTTCCCATGCTCCTTCAGGAAAATAGTGTCGGTACATTGCTTCCATCGATTCAACCGATTCACCGGAAAATCGGTTATCTGATCCGGCAGGAAACTTTTTGGGAGGAGTATAGTAGCGAATGGATATTTTACCTTGCAAAAAGAATATAATATCGCGTTCATCAAGGGCGAAAATAGTATCTATTTGCTGTCGTGTGAAATACCTAGCGACCTCCATGCTTTCATTGATACTGCTATAGCCCTCTATAATCTGCGTACGAATCGGATGGGGAATGGAGACCAAATAGGGAAGCGGAAGAAATTCTTCTTTGCGATCTAGAATATCGAGTAGAATTGACACATTAGCGTGCGTCATGCGATCGAACGCTTCAGCGCGAGAAGGATCTATAAAGTGTTTTTTAATTGTGAAAGTATCTAAAGAGGTTTGGATATCTATTGTTTGATGTGTTTGAGAAAAATAAGTGATGAGTGCTTTGTTTATAGCCCCTTTTTTATCGTTAAAACGTTCTTTGTTGTCCGATACGGACAACTGGTTCAGCAACTTGTAATAATGTTCCAAGGTAAAATCCAAGGCATAACAATGCTTAGGTAAAATTTCCTCAAGCAGTGCAACAATATCCGATATTATCTGAGGGTTAATAATATATCCTTTATAAAATAGTTGTTAATTATAAGTAAAATCAACAGCTGCGTTGATCGCATTAATATAACTTAGCATGGAAGCTTTATTTTGATATGCAATATCAAATGCAGTCCCATGGTCGACGGAAGTACGGATGATCGGAAGTCCTAATGAGACGTTGATCCCCTCATCAAAATAGAGTGCTTTGAGCGGAGCTAAACCCTGATCGTGATACATCGCAACTACTGTTTTATAAACCTCTCGACTTCTTGGGGTGAAGGCAACATCTGGGACAAGGGGCCCTTCAAAAATAGATTCACCGATTTGTGTATTAGCTCTTACTATCGCTTCTTCAATAAAACGTTCTTCATCTCCTAAAACACCGTGGTCTCCGGCATGAGGGTTAAGCCCCAAAACGGCGATTGGTTGACGCTTGATACTCTCATGTAACCGAAGTAAAAAGTTATACAGTGCATCACTACTTATTCTCTGTGGAACATCCCGTAGCGGAATGTGTTCGGTAAAAAGGGCGACGTAGAGCTTCTCGCATCCGAGCATCATGATGGCATCCGAGTGCAAGAGATCACGAAGAACATCCGTATGTCCGACGTAGGGAATTCCTGCCATCATCCATGCTTCTTTATGGATAGGGAGCGTGACTATTGCATCAACATGGTTATTTTTAGCCAGTTCAATAGCAGCTATAAAGGAGTCATAACTGTATTGGCCGCTTTGAGCAGATACTTTGCCCGCTTCGATCACAAATTCACCTGAAACTTTGAATATCTGAAAATCGTTTGGAATTTGAGTATGCAATAAACTCGCAGCTTGATGGGCCATGGTGTAATTGACACAGTAAAGCGGCTTGCAAAGACGTTTGATGTGTTCATGTGCTTTGAGGATAATCTCAAATCCTACGCCGTTGAGATCACCGACGCTAATAGCGACTGTTTTTAGCGTTTGCATAAGGTTTTCATATCCGATACGGCAGTGGCTAATCCGGTAAAGACGGAACGGGCGATTATGCTTTGTCCGATATTGAGCTCTTCAATCGTATCGATCTCGACGATAGGGGTAACATTTTGGTAATTAAGTCCATGACCCGCAGCTACTTTGAGCCCTAATGAACGGGCGTAGTTTGCAGCATCTACAAGTGCACAATAGGTTTGCTCGATCTTATTATCAAGGTCTTGTCGCGGCAGTTTAAGGGGCTCAATCGTGTGGTGGGAGTGGGGAAGGGCACTGTGACGCATTGCGTAGAGGTTAGCATAGCTTCCGGTATGGAGTTCTACCCATTGTACACCTAATCGTTCAGAGGCTTCGATTGCCTCACGCGTAGGATCAATAAAGAGGGAAATCTCGATTTCGCTCTCCTTCAATAGTTTTATAGCATTTGATATTAAATCAAAACTTCCGATAACGTCCAAGCCCCCCTCCGTCGTAACCTCTTCCCGTTTTTCAGGAACCAGCGTTGCACGATGAGGACGGAGCGAACAAACAATATCGATAATAGAGGGTTCAATGGAACACTCTAAATTGACGGGGAGAGGAGATGCATGGATGATGCGGCGCGCATCTTCATCATGAATATGACGGCGGTCTTCACGCAGATGGATGGTAATTTGATCTGCACCGCTTTGAGCACAGATTGCAAGTGCCATTACGGGGTCGGGATCATTAATTTTACGGGCTTCTCGGAGTACAGCTATATGATCGATATTGACTCCGAGGGTCATTTTAGGCTTGGCGGCGTGCATAAAACTCCTTTTTAAATTCAACAAATTTTCCTGCTAAAATCGCTTCACGGGCTTGACGTACCAGCCACAAATAGTAATGAAGGTTATGAAGTGATGCGAGACGAAAATAAGTAAGCTCTTTGGATCGGAATAAATGGTGAAGATAGGCACGGCTATAACGGCGGCAGGTGTAGCACTGGCAGGCTGGATCGATCGGTTCCGCATCAAATTTATAACGCGCCCCTTTGATATTGACTTTTCCAAAGGTCGTAAAGAGGGTTCCGTTACGGGCGTTGCGTGTCGGCATAACACAGTCGAACATATCAACTCCCCGTTCAATATTTTCTACGAGATCTTCCGGTGTACCGACTCCCATAAGATAGCGGGGTTTATCGGAGGGCATTAGAGGGGTTGTATGCTCGACCGTATCGTACATAAGATTGTTCGCTTCTCCGACACTAAGTCCTCCGATCGCGAATCCGTCGTATTCCATCGCACATAACTCTTCTGCTGATTGGGTACGGAAATTAAAATCTGTCCCCCCTTGGATAATGGCAAAAATATTCTGGTTGATACCAATCCCTTTGGTTTGGTTGTTGCGGTGATAATCGATCGATTGTTGTGCCCATTGAGTCGTTCTCTCTATGGAGGTTTTAATCCGTTCCTGCGTTGCGGGGAGCGCAACGAGGTCATCCAGGATCATCATAATATCGCTGTTTAAATTATTTTGGATATCGATCACTTTTTCAGGGGTAAAAAAATGTTTGCTTCCGTCAATGTGGCTACGAAATTCGATTCCCTTTTCCGTAGGTTTGGAAATATCGCTGAGGCTGAAGGCTTGAAAGCCGCCGCTGTCGGTCAAAAAGCTGTTAGGATAGGTTGTATAGCCGTGTAACCCTCCCATTTTGGCAACGGTCTCATCTCCAGGGCGTAGATACATATGATAGGTATTGGCGAGGATGATCTGGGTATCCAAAAGTTCAGTCATATCGGCCATATCAAGCGCTTTTACCGATCCTACCGTCCCAACCGGCATAAAAATAGGGGTTTGTATCGTCGAATGTGCCGTGGTGATGGTACATGCTCGTGCTTTGCCGCAAGTGGCATCGACCTTAAATTCCATAAAATACCTTGAGTTTTTTTGTTATTTTAGCGCATCTAAATGGGTTTGTCATCACTACACTGGCAATGTATCCCAATTCTGAATACGCATGGTAAAATTGTTCCGTGTACTATGGTTTACATAATCACCGAATTATTTAATAGAATATATATTATGTTAATCAAATGATTTCCTAGTACAGGCACTTTGAGCGTTCTTCAAAGGTTAAAATATGTCTCGTATTTCTGTTGACGACTTCCTAGTTGGCTTAAGAATTAATATTGATTATTTTCTTAAGGTTCTTAAAAATAATGGGCTTGATTCTCGTTATTTTCTCACTAAAACGGATTTAGAATTTATCCGTGATTTCTTTCCCGCATCTTCTTATAAATCTGCTCAGGTTGTCAATCGCGCTCAAGAGCTTTTAGAGCGTTTATCATGAGTAAATTAAAAAAACATATTCGTAATTATACTCAGGTTCCTAATGACATCATCAATGATAAACGGTTATCTCTTAAAGCTAAGGGATTATATTTGTTTCTTGTTTCAAAACCTGATAATTGGGATTTTTCGGCTCGCTTAATTGCTTCTCAAAATGACGATTCCGAAAGCGCAATTAAACGCCTTTTAAATGAGCTTGAAAATTACGGTTTATTGTTTCGTGTTCATGTTTATGGTGGTTATGATTATGAATTGTTTGATACCATTAAAACCCCTATTTTCCGCCATGCGTCTCAAAATGATACGAATGTAAATGATACGTATCAAAAAGATACGAATCAAAAAGCACCGATTATTAGTAATACTCAATATAGCAAGAGAAAAGAAGAGAGAGAGATTAATAAATTACCTATTTCCTCCGATGATTCTTTTCTCTTTGATCTTGATCCTTTTTATGTTGATCTTTTTCTCGATCAGGTTTCATCTTCTCGGTCTGTCAAAAATAAGATTGCTTATCGTGCTTCTGTTCGTTTGGCTCTTATAAATAATGACGAAAAAACGGTTTTAGCTTATGAGGATTTTGTTGCTAACTTTTCGATTGATTCGGTTAAAAAGTTGCCTAGTGATTTAGACGTTTTCGGTCTATACGAACAAATGTAAGGTGTTCAAAATGAGAAAAAATGAAATTTACATTACCTCTACGGTTTTGGTTCGCGAGTTGAAATACTCTCGCAATGTTGCTAATGGCTTTATGACATCGTTTTTATTTTATGCACCGTTATTAAAACGTCCTGCTTTCATTGTCGGTTCTGCTGTTGATCTTCTTTCGTGTCTTGCTATTGCTCGTTATCGTCATAAAAATTGTTCTGTGCGTGGCTGTAAGGTTGCTTATTCAAATTTGATTAAAAAGCTTGAAAAGTTTCAGGAGTTGAATCATGCGTAATATTTTTCTTAATTTTCTTATTGCATTTTTTTTATCTTTATTATTTACGTTTTCGATTTATTTTCTCAATTCTTTTTTTGGAGTTGAATGATGAAAAATGATGTAATTGAGATTTTGTTCTTTTGTTGGTTATTGTGTAATTTTATTTTGTTTTTTTATTATTCATCTTCAGGAATTGAATAATGTCTGATAATGATTTTTGGCATTTAATTGCTTTTATTTGGACTATTTTGGCTTTTTTTTGGGTGATTTATAATGTTTTATATTCCTAAATTCATCAGTTGGTTTTATTATTCTGTTGAGGAAAAACAGCAATACGCTGATTTACCTTTTAACTCTTTCGTGCATGGTCACGATATGGGTGTTGATCCTGACAATGCTTTTTTTTCTCCTGTCACGCTCGATGATCTTTCTTTCGTTTTGGACTGTGAGAAAAACAATTATTTCAGTTCTGATATTGTTGGTTCAGATTATTTTGAGGAGGCTTGTGATGTCTGATCGTGAAATATTTCTTATGGATCAATTTTCTCTTTTATTTCATGCAAAAATGTTTTTTCAAAAACAAGGTAAATGCGTTGATTTTGAGATTATAAAAATGAATGAGATTTCGGATGAGCTTATTTTAATTCGTTTACAAAAGGATTGTTCTATGTCTGAGGATACTTTTTTTAAGGTTGTTAATTTTTACTTATGGGCTTATGCTCTTATGGGCATTGTCGGCTTTGCCGTTATTGCTTATGGACTTTGTTTGGAGTTTTGTCATGTCTAATTTGCTTTCTTTTGCCGCACGTATGCATTACGAGCGTTCTATTGAGACTTTTCGTACTCGATTGATTACTATTGATACTAAGGAAAAATCTAAATTTCATCAGGCTGAAATTACCTCTTTAAAAATGATTATTGTTTTGCTTTCTAATCTTCTTAAGGATTCAAAATGAGTACATTCAACGATATAGATTCTCTTATGATTGAAAGCGGTATTGATCCCGATAGTTACGTTTCGGATATGGATGATAATTCGGATTTTTCTGAGATTGATATTCGTATAGATGTTCTTATGCGTCTTGTAACTTTGACACGTTCTGAAGAAAATGAACTTAATTTTCTTCGTTCTTTAATAAAGGATTCAAAATGAAATTTTCCGAGGCTACAAATAAAATTTGTCCGTTCATGTCCGCCCGTTTTAATTTGGCTATTCGTGGCGATTACGGTATTCCTGATAATAAACCTAATATTTTTAATTGTTCTGTTTCTCGTTGTATGTCTTGGGTTACTACTAAAACTTATATTTCTATTCGCAGTCAATCAGCTTTATATGATGAAATTGGTGACGAACTTCCCTTTTCTGATAAAGAAGGTTATTGTATCTTATTAGAGCGCTATAGATGACCTTTAACTACTACACTAACCCCTATTTAAAAAAAAAGGCTATTTAATGAGTGATGATAATTTCGATTTTTCGGGTTTTCCTAAGTTGGGACGCCCTTTCGTTGCGGGTTCTCCCCGTAACAAGTATTTAAAGTTTTACTTTTCGATTGACGAATTAAAAATGTTTGAAATGCTTGAAAAAAAAGTTAAAAATTTTTATGATCTGCGCGGTTTTCATTATAACCGCCCTGCTCACTTTCGTTTATTAATTGCTAATTTTGATAATCCGCATGTGTTGCATTTTCTCTTTGAAAACAAGACGGATGAATTAAAAAATCATTATGCTAAAGATTCTCAGGGGGCTGGGGAGAATCCCCAGTAAGGCGGTAGCCGCTGATCTCTTAACGCACTTCTTTAAACACAGAATATTTATCCGTGGGGTCGAAATATTAACGAAGCAAAGGAAGATTAACCCCTCGTGCTCAATGACTGCATTTCATAAAGTTAAAACGCATTATATAAATTACCCTTTCAAAATATGGCTAACGGAAGTTGACTACTAGCTACTTAATCAAAAAAATCCCGCGCGGAATTGCGCCCATACAGTCTAAAGTTTTCATTCTTTGGTTTTATCCAAATTTTTAAAAATTTGGTGGGTGGTTTGGAGGGTGAAACCCTTCCATTGCTCTTACGTTTATATCTCGCCAAAATATCAATTTTAGCCCTTAGGCGTATATCTGCATTTCGTGAGAGAGATTAGAACACTTGTGCGAGTACCGTGTACTCGGTTTACAACGTAAACTTCAAGCTCGGCCGCTTTAGCGGCTCACCCATCATACCCATAGTATGACCCCCGTTAAGCATCGTATGACTCCTTGCCGCGTAGCGGCACACTCTCTTAAAATCTATGTTTTCGCATTTCGTTTATCTTTTTTGTATGTTTTTCGTATAAGTTAATTTTTGTGTAATTTGACTGCGTAAATAATGCGCCTATCAAAAAATAACTCCTAAGGTTGATACATGGCTTCTAGTAATCCTCTTGATGTTCTCGCCTCACACGCTGACAAACCTTTCTCTTTTGAAAATCAGTTTTTGCGATCTTCTGTAATCGCATTCATGCCTATTCAGGCTAATGCTTCCGCGACTGAGGTTGACGATTCTTCAACGGGTGGTAAACGTCAAATGAGTTGGTATCAACTCATCGGACAATTTAAAAGCGCATATTCTGCAAACTCTGAAACGGGCGAAGCAATGAAAGATAACGCTACTGTTAAAACGATGAAAATCAAGTTTCCCCCTGAGTGTACGGAAAATATTACCGCTTCACGCTTCAAAGAATTTATGGATGATCATTTCGTTGGTAAAAAATCGATCACTCTCCCTATCGTTTCGGAATCTCCATCGTTTGACCGTCAAAACGGTAAATCGACACCCGTTAAAAACTCCGTTGACATCCTTGTCGATCCGTCGTTTAGACTCGTTGATTACATCCACGATGTCGAAAACAAATCTAAATCAAATGAGAAAAAACCCGCCGTATTGTAAACGACTCGGCTTCCTTTACGGTGTAAGTCGCTCGAATAACTGAATCTTTCGAGTCCGAGAAATTTATTGCCACGGAGGGCAAACTCATGTTAACTGTTCCTACATTGGATACTGCGAATTTCTTGGCTGTTGCGGGTGCTGTTTTGGTAGCTTCTGCTGTTTTTTGGGGTGTTCGTAAAGCTCTTGCGCTTCTCGGATAATCTCTCTCAGGGCTTCCGCCCTGTCTAAGGGCTTATCATGTTTATTCCTACCATTTACACGGATAATGTCGCTCTCTTGTTTTCATCCTTGCTTCTTGCTTTCGGTGTAATTTGGGGAATATTCAAAGCCATTCGGCTTATTAAGTCGTAATGTCTATTAAAAAGGTGTACATATGGATTACAACGCAACTGCTACGGCTTCTTCACTCGGTTTGGTTACGTCTGATTACAACTATTTAATGGGTTTTAGCGGTCTTATGATCGGCACGATTATTTGTTTTTTCGTGCTTTACTCCATCCTTAACATTGCAAAGGGTTATTAATGCTTATCTTTGACTACTTCTCAATCGGTATCTATTACGGCTTTATTTTCTTGGGCTTTTCGTCTGTCGTTTTCTTCGGCTTTTTGTTCGTTCGTCTCGTTCTAAACATCCGTAAAAACATCGCTTCTCTTAAAGCTTCTAAAGCTAAGGACGTCGAGTAATGGAAATTTTGCCCGTTTCCGCTGATATAGTTTTTAACTATTTCTTCTCTATTGGCGTTTATTGGACGTTCATCCTTGGCGGATTTTTCGCGGCATTATCTCTTTTCAGGCTGTAATATGAAAATGTTTTTAAAAGTAAATCATGATTTTATTCATGCTGTTGTAAACGCTGTTTTTTATTGCTGTATCGGCTTCTTTATCGGCATTGTTTATACCGCTAATTTTGTGACAACTGCGCCTTATTATGTTTCTAAGATTAAATAATATGAAGAAAATTATCTTCCTCTTTTTGTTATTGTTTTCTCTTAACCTTTTTGCTATTTCATACCCCGCAACATCAGGCTTTTATGGTAATAGCCATTATACTATACAATCTTCTTGGCGTTATGTTACATTTCAATCTAGTCAAGTCTCAATATATCCTTATGTTTATAATGGTATTTATTACAGTGCTACTATTCTCGGTGCTGATCCTGTTTACGCTGATACATTCGATGGTTATTTAGCTACATTTGTTCCCGATTCTACTTGTCCCACTGGTCAAATTTACAATACTTCGGGAACGTGTACCACTTGTTCTTCTCCTAATACTATTGATCCTAATACGCAACTTTGTACCGCTCCCGCTTGTCCTAGCGGTACGTTTTTAGCTCCCGATAAAACGTGTGTCCCTAATACGTGTCCCCTTGGCACTTCTCGCGATTCTTTAACTCAATATTGTGTTCCTATTACTTGTCCTACGGGTCAAACTCTTTTAAGTGATGGTGCTTGTCACAATCCTTGTCCTGTTAACTCTTCTCGTATCGCTGACTTAACGTGTCATTGGGATTGTCCGCATTGGGATAAATCCACTTGCGGAAAATATTTCGATTCACAGGGAAATTCTTGTGCTGTCGGTGTTCCTAACCTTTTTTCGGGTATCACTAAAGGTAATTCTTGCATGACTTCTGCACAGGCTGACGCTAATATAAATTCCTTTTTGCCTGTTAAATTGAGTTCTACCGCTCGAACTTTGCTTAATGCCGCTCCTAAATTGCCCGATTTTACTCCGCAACCTTTAGAGCCATATTCACCTACTTTACCCCCTGTTCCAAAACCCGCGAATGATCCCGCCTATACGCCTCCGTTTGTCACTCCTACGGTCGAACCGATTCCCGTTGAACCTGTTCCGAATCTTCCCGCGAATGATCCCGCCTATACGCCTCCGTCTCCGACTGTTGCGCCTGTTACTCCTGATTCTCCGACTGTTGTTCCTTTGCCTGATCCGTTGCCGTCGCCTACTCCTTCGCCTGTTCCTGTTCCTGCGCCCGTTCCTGAGCCTGTCGTTGCGCCTGATCCATTGCCGTCGCCTTTTCCCGATCCTTTGCCTGTTCCTGCTCCTGCTCCATCGACTGCGCCGTTGCCTGCTCCTGCGCCTATTACTGTTACAACTACGGTTACACCCGATCCTACAACGTCAACTAATCCCCCGACTGTGACGACGACGACAACGGTTCCTTTTAATCCTGCTCCTGCGTCTGATCCTGCCACTGATCCGAATACGTATTATGGGGATGTCATTTATCCCGATGTGCCTACAATCACCAATTTCGATATAGGTGATTTGGATCATTTCCGTTATAACGCTGAAACGATGGTTAATAATGTTTTGGATCAGGTTCAAAATGTTCAAAACACTTTTGAAAATACTAAAAATGTTCTCGATCAAGGTTTTCAACCTATTAATCTTCCTGAGGGTGCTTGCGGTCAATCTATGTCTTTTAATTTCTACGGGAAAGTTGTTGACCTTTGCCCTCCTCTTACGGAAACAACTTCTAAATATCACGCCCTTTTTCAATTAATCGTCTTTTTGGTTGGTGTTGTTCTTTCTATTAAAATCTTCATCTCAGGTCTAAGGGATTAATCATGCTCTCAGTATTCAAAGCTATTTTCGGCGGTTTTATGTGGCTTGCTACATTTTTTCCGCGTGTTGCTTCTTGGTTCTCCTCATTGTCAAAATTCGCTATGCTCTCTTCATCTATCCGCATTTTTCTTTTCGGATTGTTTTATTCTTTCGTTATTTTGCTTGTGACAACTGCCGCTTTTTTTTTCTATTTTATGGTTACGAACATTATCAAGATTTACAACCTTATTTCATTTCTTTTGGATTATGTTTCTAACGCTTCGGCGGGTGACGACATTGTTAACACAATGTTTTTCTTTTTGACTATTTCGGGGATCACTGACGGTGTTAAGGCGTTTTTCCCTTTTATTACAACTGCTCTTCTCTTTATTTTAATGAAAGCTCTTTACCGTGCCGCCCTCTTCTTCTATATGCAAGTTATACAGATTGCCGATTTCGTTATAAAAGTTCCATAGCGTCATGATAGAATTTTATACTGGCGTTCCCGGAAGTGGAAAAACTTACCGTGCTGTCTCTTATCTTTATGATATTTTTCTCGATTCAAAATCTAAATCTTTCGGTAAATTCAAGAAGTTTTACACCAATATTAATGAGTTTCAATTTGATGCTTTTCCCGCGGGTCTTGCTTTCGATTTAGATTATGAGCTTCTTCTTGTCAAGCTTACTCAATTGCATAAGCTCTATATGTCTAAATGTACGGATACGGAGCTTTTAGAGCTCGCTGAGGAATTAGGGCTTAAGGATGCTTTTTTCGTGATCGATGAGGCACATAATTATTTTGAGAAGAAAAATTCTGTTCTCGTTTGGTGGCTTTCATATCATAGACATTTGCATCAAGATATTATCCTCGTTACTCAAAATCTCGCTCTCGTCGAGAGCAAATACAAGTCATTCTCAGAATTCTTTTATAAGGCTATCCCCTCCTCATTACGTGTATTCGGTTCCACTCTTAAATACGAGCAATACATTGGCTCTCGGATGTATAAAAATCAGCGTTCCGAAAAGTTCACCCTTAAATTTAATCCTGACGTTTACGCCCTTTATACTTCAGGCGCGAACACTCAGGGTAAAAAAGTCATTTATAAATACGTCGCTTTTGCCGTTGCGGGGCTTGTCGTTGTTATTATTGCTATCTCTTTAATGGTTCATTTTATTTTCGGTGGTAAAAAATCCTCTACGGATTTGAAGCCTGTTCCCGTCTCTGCTTCTGCTTCTTCGTCTGTTGCTTCCCATGCTTCGGCTAGTAGTATTGTGTCTTCTTCTGTAGATGATTCGTTTCCTCTTGTCCGTTTTGTGTGTACGTATCAAGAGTGCCATTGTGACGGCTTCGTCATTCCTAACGCCAATATGACCATTTATATCAAAGAGTATAAATTAAAAGTTTTGACGCTCGAACGCTTACCCGATGGTTATTTTATTTACCGTTACAAGGTTCCTAAAAAATTCGTTGAGGACGTTTTAAATGACTAAATTACTCTTGATTTTCTTTCTCTCATTTCCGTTGTTTGCAGGGTCTTTATCGCTTTACGATCTCGCTTTCTTTGTCTCTAAATCTTCGGGTAAATCGGTTATTTTTTCTAAGGATGTGGATCAAAAAGTAAAGATTATTTTTTCGTCTGCTCCTGTTGATTATCTGCCGTTGTTTAAACAGGCTCTTAAATCAAACGGCTACACCCTTAAAACGGATAAAAGCTTTTACTATGTCATGGTTCCTTTGACTGCTCAGGACTCTAAATCTAAATCGTCTGATTCAGGCGGTATTTTTGGCTCTTTTCCCTCTTTCAATTCGGGTTCATCTGCTCCTCATGGTGACGGTGTTTTAGCTCCTCCCCCGCCTTTGGTTAGTAATGATCGCTCAATTTCTGTCACTCAAAACGGTCGTCCTATTTATTCCGCCTCTGCTTTTAACTCTTCATCCCAGTCGGGTCACGGTTCTATTGATTCTAATCTTTCCAGCATAGACACTATCGATGAAAACGTATCTTTTAAATCGCTCACGTTTGTTTATTTGAAACCCGATGATCTTAACGATACGCTTCGATTTTCAGGGTTTAAATATTCTGTTGCTAAAAACTCAAAGACTATTATTTTTTCCGTTCCCTATAAAAAGCTTCCTTTGTTTAACGATTTTGTTGCCATGCTTAAAGAGCTTGATTTTTCTCATAAACAAGTGACTATTAAAGTAACCGTTTTCGATTCTAGTGCAAATAAATTGCGTGATCTTGGGCTTTCTCCGCTTCTCTCTTCGGATCTTAATATTTCTTCTTCTGCGGGTGCGATTCTTACGGGTTCTCTTGTTTCGTCTTTTTATTCTTCGCTTCACGCTCTCGATTCTAAAGGCGTAACGGCTATTACCGACACGCCTAACTTTTTGCTATCCGATAATGAAACCCTTGATTTCAAAAGCGTTACGAATATGCCTTTTTTAGATGAGAATTTCGCCTTTTCTGCGGTTCAGGGGACTAATCAATCTAAAAAGTACAAATATAAACCCATAGGCTTTAAAGTGCTTATTACTCCGACTATTGTTAATGATGTTGTCTATCTCGATTTTTATATTTCTTTTGAAAGTATCGTATCGGGCGGTGATCTCCCCGTTACATCCGAAAAATCTATTCATAACCGATTCGCTTTAAAATTCGGTGATTTGATGGTTCTTGCTGGTATTTCTAAACAAACTTTGACCAATGCTAATGATTCAGTCCCTTATCTTAATACTGTCCCTATTTTGGGCTCTATTTTTTCTCACGATTCGCATAGCAAAATTGACGAAACTTTTAACATATCTATTGAGGTCGTTAAATGATTTTGCATAATAGAGATTGCGCGTTTGCTTCGTCGTGTGGGGTGGCGGTCACGCCATCCCCGCGCGTCGATGCGGCGCGCTCTTGTGTCATTATAAAAAGTTGTACGTTAAAATGAATACTTTCGTTAAAGACGGTAATTTTTACCGCATTCGTTCAAAACATATCTCCCACAAATACAATATTTCTCCTACTGATAAAAAATATATCGACGAAAAGTTATCTCATCAAAATCAATTTTTAAAAAACAATCATATTCTTATCAATGACAATAATTCTATTTCTCTTTTTGATATGTCGATGGGTGCTAATATCCGCCCTGAAAAATATCTTGCTGAATTATCGAATCGTGTCGATAGTTTTAAAAAATTTGCGTTTGAAAATGACTTTCTTTGTCCTGTGTTTCTTACCATGACACCTGAGAGTCATTTTAAGCCATGTAGAACGGTCAAAGTCCGTAACCATGAGAAAATGTACATTATTGACGATAATAAGAAGTTTACGGGCGATTATGACAATTATGTGAAAGATTGCCGCGATAATATTCAGCAAAAATTTCGGAAGTTTTTAAACGATCAGATTTTTAAAGATATTAAACGTGATTTTGGTACTCGTCCGCCCTATTTTTCAAGTTATGAACCCTCTTTAGACGGTGCTTTGCATAAGCATAGTCTGTTTTTTGTTCCTAAAGTGTATTTGACGCGGTTTGTTTCACGTTTTAGACATTATTTTGGTTTTGCTATCGAAAAAACAGAGGTTTATAATTCGGTAACGAATTCTTTTGATCTTGTAGATAAAAAAGTACCTCTTATTCATGACGTTAAAATCGAATTTGACGATGACGCTGGCGGCGTTGCCGCTTATATTATGAAATATGTTTTAAAATCATTTCGGAACGCTGAAACGCACGAATTGACCGATGAGGGCTATTGGTATGCTAAACACGGTTTAATGCGTTTTACGTCTGCTCGTGTGCTTTTGCCTTTATATATTTGGCGTTCTATTCGTTCCCCTGAGCTTTCTTATCTTGAAATGTCTAAAAAATATCATGATAATACGCTTCAAATAACGATTGTCGCGAAACATCACAAATATCATTTGGTGGATTTCAAGAGGTCAAATTACAATCTCGCTCAGGTTGATTATCATCAATACGATGAGAATAACGTGTATATAGGGTTTGATACTCTTTACACACGTTCACGCGATAGCTATGACGTTTATTCTACCGATGTTCGTTACTCCCCTGCCCCTAAAGCTATTCATCACGAAAATGTTTGTACTTTGTTTCCAATGTCTTATTTTATGGACGGTCAATCTTTTGTATTTGATGGTTTTAACTCTCATGCTCTTAAATCTTCTGTTTCGTCCCGTTCTTCCTTGGATTTATACAAATATTTTCAGTCTTTGAATCCCGATTCTTGTAACTTGCATCATTATCATTATGTACGTAATGAGCTTATTAAACGTCGTGTTATTGACGGTGTTCCTGTTTCTGCTTCTGCTGTGTGTGATTTATTGTCTGTTGGTAAAGAGGAGAATTTTTGTATTCTTGAAGAGATGCGTACTTATTCTATGTATTTTTAAAAAACTTCACTTCATATACCGGTATTTTTTTCTTCGTTTCAATGTCGTATATTCCTATAAAGGCGTCTTTGTCTATTCCGTTGTATTGCCCTATGTATGAGTCTTTCCACGTTGTCTCTGCATAATAATATTTTTGATTATCTATTTCGATATATGTTTTTGGTTTTTGTATGTTTTGATCTTCATTTATTGCCATAAAAACGTGATCTTCATTTTTGTATATGCAAAATATCAATACGGCTTTATAGTTTTTTTCTTTTAATAGCGACGCCATCAGAAACGATCTTTCGTCACAATCTCCGCTATTTGTTTCTATAACTTCGATTGGTTTTTTTGTTCCTCCGCTTCTATTTGCTATATAAGGTATATTTGTTACGTATTTGTACATGCTTTCTATTTCGCACGTTTGGTTTTTATTGCAGTCTTTTATTATTGATTCTGCTATATATTTCATTTTTTCGGAATCATCAATATTGTTTATATATGATCTATTTCCTATGCTTATTGTATTTCTGAATGAAAAATCTTTATCTACATATTTGTTATATGCTATTCCCGTAATCATAATTACCCATATGATTAATATCATTCTGCTTTTTATTTTGTTGAATGGATTTATTTTTTGATTTCTTTTGTATGAGCCATTATCTAAAATCATTTCACCTTTTTTTTCATCAAACTTTAGTTTGTATAACGGTGTTTTTTTTCTTTTAAATATTGGCATTTTTTACATTTTTTTTGTTGGTTTAAGGGGATTTTTAAGTTAATAGTGGGTATAATTAATGTCATAAGGCAAGCGGTTACTTACCTTATAATCTAAAATTCGAACGTTTGAAAAGCTTTACAAGAGAAATCTTAAGCGATTTTAGCTTATTTTTTGATTAATATTTTCATTTACCCAAGAAGTGTATATATTATGTTAATCAACTTGCTATAAAACCTAAATCTGTGTTTTTTACCGTTTTTTGATATACTATCAAATATGGAATCAACTAAAGAACAACTCATAGCAGATATAGAAAATCTACTTAACCGATATGAAGGGCTTAGCTCTACCTACATAGATCCTAAACTATTAGCTTTTATGGATCGTAAAACCCTCGTGAGTGTAATTGAATCATTATTGCGTCAACAAGAAAAAACAAATGAATCAAACGTTGAATGGCTAGAGCAATTCAAGCAATATTAACAATAAAAGTATAAAACAAGAACGGTTATTATGATATTTTACGGCTATGTCGTTTTTTTTAAGGTCATGCTAAAAAATATTATCTATAATAGCAACAATTTAACACAGTTAATAAAAGGAGTTTCTTATGTCCTCTCACGTTGATTTGATTCAGCTTACTGACCAAACAAAAAAATTGACCGCAATGGTGGTTGAAGACGAAGTTGTTGCAAACGATCTTTTAAGTTCCACATTTAAAAACTTCTTTGCTGACGTTACCTCTGCATACAATGGTGCGGAAGCATTGCGTATGTATGAAAAAATCAATCCGGATATTGTTTTTGTTGATATTATCATGCCAGAAATCGATGGCATCGAGCTTGCTCGTCGTATCCGTTCCATTAACCCTTCTCAAATTATTATCGTAATTTCAGCAAGCAATGATATTCAAAAAATTTCAGAGTCAATTGAAGTTGGTGTTAATAGCTTTATCCAAAAGCCTATTGATACTAAAAAAATTCTTGAAATGCTTCAAAATATTACCAGTCTTGTTGCTAAACGAAAAAAGGTTGAAACTAAAACTTTTTCAATCTCTTTACCACTTGATGTTTATGAACTTGTTGATGACAACGCTAAAGCAGAAAGTATCTCTAAAAATGCGGTTATTATTCGAGCATTACGTTCATTTTATAACGATTAATCTTATTGTCATCCTATTCTCCCGTATTCACGGGAGTATAAAAATCTGTATTGATCGCTAGCTTTAGCTTTTTTTCAGCATTCCAACACTATAATTTCGGCTCAGGTTACAATCCTGTTTCTTATTTTGAGTGGCTCCATCATCTAATGGTTAGGATTTCAGATTTTCATTCTGGTCATAGGGGTTCAAATCCCCTTGGAGTCACCATTTACCTCCCCCTATTCTACATACTTTCAACCACGTTAAGCTTCGCCCATTCAACAATCAAGTGCAACACAGTTATTTTTATTAGGTCTCCTGTCGGGTGTCAACTTTTTTCTTTAAGTTTTCTCAATCATACGTATCCCATTAGATTTTTTGGCGATGGTATCTTGTATCCCAATACTTTTTTTGGTCTATTTAAAATATAAGTATAAAAAATAGATTTTTGTTATAATTAAGTTAATAGATATTTTATTTAAAAAAAAGGGAAATAAATAATTGTTTAATTCTATAGAAACATTAAAAATTTTAGAAAATAATTTAGATTACATATTTTTTATATATGGATTGTCTTTTATCCTGATCGGGACTCTTTCTTACTTGCTCCATCAACGTAAATCATCAAATGTGCCTTGGCTTTGGCTCTCATTATTCGGATTTGTACACGGCTTTTATCCATGGATATCACTCTTCGGGATAAATTTTTTACAACAAACAAGAGTTGATTATGCTGCCTCTTTCGTCTTAACGTTATCGATGATAGCTCTTTTAGAATTTTGGCGACGCCTCGTTGTCTATTCACCCTTTTTTATCTATGCGAGCATGGCTCTCGTATTCGCTCTACTGGCTTGGCAGAATTTTGCACCTATAGAGATAATAATTTATGATGTAATCACCGCTGCATCCATTATATTGGGCTTCATCGCATTTTGGAAACGCTCAATCGACTCATCGGAGAAAGACTTCAAAGTTATCGGTGTCATGATTTGGTTGTATGCGATCGCAAACATTACTGTCGTTCTTAACTCGAATATATTGTCCATACATACGCTCAATCCTGACTTTAGGATATTTCTTTTTCAATTCATTGGTTCATTTCTTGATCTTATTATTTTCGGTCTACTATGGATGTATTACGTACGTTTTGGGGTGAACGGCGAAAAATCCTCCCTTGTTCCATTACGAAAATCATTATTACCTCTTTTTGGTCTGGTGATTATCCTCTCATCAGGATGGTTGTTTGTCGATTATTTAGGTAAACACCGTAAAAAGCTTCTTACTGAAGATTTATTGACACGAATTACTCTTGCAGCGAAAAGTGTTGATCGAGAAAATATCAGCCATTTAACGGCGACCGAATCAGATATCGGAAAGCCGGATTATAAAAAACTCAAAAAGTTTTTGATGACTATCAAAATCAAATCTCGTTTCCTGTATCTAATGACACTCCGTAACGGGAAAGTCTATTTTATGGTCGATTCAGAACCGGTGACTTCTTCGGATTATTCTCCGGCAGGGCAGATCTATACAGAAATTGAACCGGAATTTGTCAAAATACTTCAGCAAAACATACCCTATGTATATGGTCCATACACTGATCGATGGGGAACATGGAATACGGCCGTCATTCCACTTGGACTCACTTTAAACGGCAAATTTCCTATCTATTTTTGCGGCGATGTCGATGCCGCTGGTTGGCTGCAGGAAATCCATCATGAGCGATTTTCCGGGATAAGTATTGTGTTGCTGTTTTCTATTTTAGTGATTTATTTCTATTTCATGACAATGAAAATTCTCCACATTAACAAAAAGCTGGAAGCGGAAGTCGGTCTGTTTGTCGGAGGACCCTCTTTTGTTATGAAGTGGGCATTAGTGCGAGATAATTTTAATGTCCTTTATATTTCACCCAATATGACGCTGCATTTGGGCTATGACGCCGATATATTTCTGACGCAAGAAATTTCATTTATTGAGATCATTCATCCTGATGAGCGTATAAAATTCATCCAAGCACTTGATACAATCAGCAAACGGATCGGTACTCCAATCGATTGTGAATTTCGTCTGCTCCATTCAAATGGCTCTTATCGATGGATTCAAGCTTTTATATTGTCGAAAAATCATCACTATCCACTCTCATATCACGGTTATTTTACCGATATAACCGATAAAAAGGATGCAGAATCTGCCCTTAAGATAATAACGGAGAGACTGATATCTCATTTTAATCAGGTTCCATTTGCCGTTATCGAATGGGATACGGATTTAAGGGTTGTAGATTGGAATCCGGCAGCTGAACGAATTTTTGGTTACACCAAGGAAGAGGCCCTAGGGTATAGAGCCGCGGATATCATTCTCCCTTCCCATGTAATTGAGCAAACTTCAAAAATATGGTCCAATCTATTAGCCACAAATGGGGGCAATCGCAGTACTAACGAAAATCAGACCAAAGATGGAAAGATTATTCTGTGTGAATGGTACAATTCTCCTCTAATCGATGAGAATAATCAGGTTATTGGTATCGCCTCGGTTGCAGAAGACATAACAGAAAAAAAACAATTTGAACAAAAGCTGCAATATTTGGCATATTATGATGAGTTGACAGGGCTACCCAACCGTGCATTGTTTAAAGATCGTATGGACAATGAAAGTCGTCGAGCAGATAGAAATCATGCTATGGTTGGTGTTGTTTTTATCGATATCGATTTCTTTAAAACTGTCAATGATACATTAGGTCATGGAGTCGGAGACATACTTTTGCAAGCCGTTGCATCCCGGCTCCAATCAAGTTTCAGAAGAAGCGATACGGTATCCCGTTTTGGAGGAGATGAATTTGCCGTTCTTCTTCCTGATCTTCATCAAGAAAAAGAGATAGAGGATATTCTGCAAAATGTTTATGATCATTTTGCTGAACCCTTTGAAATCTTGGATCATACCCTCTATATTACCATGAGTATTGGGTACAATTTTTATCCTCTCGATGCCACCAACTCGGAAATGCTTTTTCGCAATGCTGATGCCGCAATGTATGCGGCCAAAGAGTCCGGACGAAATAAATACCGACGTTACCAGCATGAAATGACGGATTATGTTCAAAGTCAGCTAACGGTTCAAAATGGGTTGATCGATGCTCTTAAAAATAATGCGTTCGTTCTGTACTATCAGCCACAGATGAACATTGAAACCGGTACGATTACAGGGGTAGAGGCATTGATACGATGGAATCATCCAGAACGTGGGATACTTTCACCGGTAGAGTTTATCGCTATTGCAGAAAAAACTGGGTTGATTGTCCCTATCGGAGAGTGGGTTCTCCGCAACGCCGCTCAACAGCTCAAAAGCTGGAACACAAAGGGCATAGATCACTTAACTATGGCCATTAACCTTTCTTCACGACAATTTAAAGAAGAGAATTTTTTTCAAAAAACAATGGATATCTTTTATGAAACGGGAGTTGATCTAAACACTATTGAGCTTGAGTTGACCGAAAGTATTTTGCTGGAAGAGACGGCTAAAGTGTTAAAAATATTGATCGACTTTAAGACGGCAGGAATCCAGCTTTCTCTAGATGATTTCGGTACAGGATATTCATCGTTAAGTTATTTAAAGCTTTTTCCAATTAATAAATTGAAAATTGATCAGTCCTTTGTTAAAAATATCATTACTTACGGTAGCGACAGCAATTTAATAAAGGCAATTATTGCAATGGCACGAGCACTTAATCTGACGACTATTGCAGAGGGGGTTGAATTGCAGGAGCAGTTTGACTTTTTACGTCAGGAGGGGTGTGATGAAATACAGGGATATTTGTTAGCCAAACCGATGCCGGCCGATCAATTTGAAATTTTTCAAAGCAATTGGATACTGACACAAAAAAAGTAGTTTACCATTCTTTGGAGTGAATTTCTTAATATTGACTTACCCACACTCCAACCGTTATGCTTGAAATGGCTGATCCGGAGAATGATCCTGCTATAGGAGGAACGGCTTCGGGCAATCGTGCTACTGCTACAGCGATGTGATCACTTCCGACGATTTTCCCAATCGTGGGATCGAATCCTTTCCATCCGGCACCCGGCAAGTAGACTTCCGCCCATGCATGAGTCGAACCGATTTCTGAGGTCATAAGCGGTGCATAAAGATATCCGCTCACGAAGCGTGAAGCTAATCCCATGCATCGTACCGCTTCCATAAAAAGAAAGGCAAAATCACGGCATGATCCGGTACCGCATGCGAGGGTTTTAATGGCACTTTGTACTCCTGGTTCTTCCCTTACTCGGTACGTGAGTGTCCGATTGATGTGTTCGGCAATCTGCTGCAGCAGCATATATGTTTGAATTTTTTCCCCGGGATGCCAAAAATTTGCAATCCATTTATCAACTACGCGTATCGTCTCGCTATCGGGTAATGCTCTATAGGCAGAGAGTAAAATAGCTTCTTCATTTTGATAGGTAAAGGGGTAAAGCAATGCGTAATCACTCACTAAAAAATCGAGGGGGAATTCATTATATTGCTGAATAATCACTTCACTCTCAATAAGCAGTTGGCTTGTAGGAAGAATAAAATTAGCAATAGCTACCGAATTTCCCTCAATATCTCGATGCCATAGCAACGTAGCATCGGGGGTGATTTTAAGTGAAAATGATTCAATTCGAAGTTCATAATCTTCTCTGGGCCGCAGAAGCAAACTTTGCGCACCTAGCGTCACCGCTTCGGAATAATTGTAGTATGTGCGATGAATAATTTTATAGCGCTGCATTGTGTATCTCGCTTGGATGATTGATTTGCTCTACACTAATATGTTGTGATATAGGATACAACGCGGGACCGTATTGATTGTAGATCGCTACGTCTGCGGCATCGCGTCCATAGCCGATGGCTACGTACCCTCCTCTCATTTGATCTTGTGTTGCATCAAATGAGTACCAACGTTCTCCCACATACACCTCAAACCAAGCATGCAAATCCATTTGTTTTAATCCATAAAAATAGCCCACTACCATCCGAGCGGGAATGCTAAGGCTTCGACACATTGCAATTCCAAGATGAGCAAAATCACGACATACTCCCCACCCACGAGCATTGACTTCTATTGCTGAAACAGGCATGTTGCTCCGATTGGGTTCATACTGGATTGTAGCACGTAACCACTCCACTATGGCTGTGACCTGATCGTAACCCAACGTACATCCGGCTGTAATATTGCTTGTCATCTGGCTAAAGCTGTCCGATTGGCAATAACGGCTGGGTAATAAATAGCCTAAAATGGCATTGGGAATATTTTTTATTTCTACGAACGCTGCTCCGGGTGCTCCATCCACATAATCTGCAATCATTACTTCTGCAACAATAGAAATAGCAAACGGTCCCGGTGGCGCGATGAGACGCTGGCAGAAGTTTCCATAGGTATCGGTGAATTCGAATACAGGGACATTGGGGGTAATGTTGTATTCTTCCATAGCGATCCATTGCTGTGCTCCACTGCGCGGACGAAGCATAAAGACAAACGGTGTCGGAACCGTGATCTCAAAGGTCAAATTACAACTTGTACGTAGCCACATACATTAAATCCTTTGGGTAATTAGAACTAACCATCTATCGGACAGTATCATACCGCTCTTCCCCAATTTATAATATAATTAATTTAGTTTAATTAAAAATAGTTTATTTTTTTAAGTTGCAAATCTATTAATAGTGTTAGTATCGTTTTGTACGTTTGGTGAACCTATTGTCAAACAAACAAGGAAGAAAAATGAAACATACTGCAATCGAAAATGTCCAATTTCGTGTCGGAAAATGGCTCCCGTCTGATCAAATATTTCTTGAAAAATGGTTGGAAGGGTTGGTTGAAGAGGTCTCTGATAATGTTAAGCCTCTACATCCGGTTATCGAAGCGTTTAAAGAACTTATAGAGGAAGATGCTGAACTGTTTATGCTTTTTAATCAAATGTTCGAGCAGGTTCCCGCAAAATACACTATGAGCCCTGCAGGCAAACCGCAGGTGCGAGACTATCACCATATGCTGCAAATGATCAATGCGGTCATGACCAAGGCTCCCGAGTTTGATTCAAGCGGATTGGTCGGACTCCCGATAAATGCTATTCTCGATTGGTCGATGGGGACAACCGGAGGATTTACGGCATTTTTGAATGACAAAGTGAATGTTCAACTCAAAAGAATCCTAAACGAATGGGGAGTCTTTCTAAAGTCACAGGAGTCTTGTGAGGTTTTAAGTGATCAAGGGTGGTTTAGCGAGGCAGCATTAAAAGCATTATGTGCAATGGATCCGTATCAAAAAGCAGACTCAATTGATCCGAAGCAAAATTTTATCGATAATTTCAAATGCGATCCCCAAAAGCCCTATTGGGGATTTACCTCTTGGGATGATTTTTTCACGAGAGAGTTTAATGAGGGGAGACGTCCCGTTGCCTCTCCGAATGATGATCGAGTAATCTCCAATGCCTGCGAATCGGCACCGTACCGAGTTGCGACCGATGTAAAACGGCATGCAAAATTTTGGATCAAAGCACAACCCTATTCCCTCCAACACATGCTTGCCAATGATTGCCTTGCAGAGAAATTCGTCGGAGGAACCGTCTATCAGGCTTTTTTGAGTGCTAAAAGTTACCACCGCTGGCATGCCCCCGTAAACGGGACGGTAGTTAAAGCGTATGTGCAGGATGGAACCTATTATTCAGAAACGTTGGCTGAAGCGTATGATCCCGAGGGAAACAAAGAGTCTCAGGGGTACATTACGGAAGTAGCCACGCGAGCACTGATTTTTATTGAAGCGGATAATCCCGATATCGGACTGATGTGTGTTATGCCGGTGGGGATGGCGGAGGTCTCTTCGTGTGAAATAACGGTATATGAGGGGCAGAAAGTTAAAAAGGGGGATCAGTTGGGGTCATTTCACTTCGGTGGTTCTACCCATTGTCTCTTTTTCGGTCCTCACGTAAAGCTGGAGTTTGATTTACATGGACAAACACCGGGTCTCACCTCCACCAATATCCCCATTAATGCGAGGATTGCGACCGTACAAGTATAAAGCCATGAACAGAAGTAATACAGCATATACGAGCTAAAATCATTTCATTATTAATAGGTCCGTCTAGACAAAACGATCTCTACCTTAGGATACGATCCATGGCCACAAAAAAAATATCCAAAACAAAAAAGAATCTTCTACCTACAATCGTTGCAATCGGTGCTTCGGCAGGCGGTCTAGCAGCCTTTGAAGCATTTTTTTCCAGCATGCGCAGCGATGTTGCAACGGATATCGCGTTTGTACTCATACAACACCTCTCTCCCGATCATAAAAGTCTCCTAACCGATATTATCCGACACTATACTCAAATGGAAGTCTTTGAAGTCGAAGACGGAATGCGAGTGGTAGCGAATTGTGTGTATGTTATCCCTCCCAACCGTGAAATGGCGATACATGGGGGATACTTACAATTATTTGAGCCTTCTGCACCACACGGACAACGACTTCCAATTGATTTTTTCTTTCAATCTTTGGCGCAAGATCAGCATGAACGATCTATTGCTATCGTCCTCTCCGGCACCGGAAGTGATGGTACTAAAGGGATAGCTGCCATTAAAAGTGAGGGGGGAATTGTTCTAGCACAAGAGCTTGATTCTGCCGAATACGATGGAATGCCTCACAGTGCGATTGAAACCGGATTGGTTGATTATATTCTCACACCCGATCAGATGCCGAATAAAATAATCGCTTCTCTCAACCCTTCCGCAAAAAAGCCTCACACCGTTGTATCCGATGGAGAATCTAAAGACAAAAATAGCCTTACCAAAATATTTATCCTCTTGCGTGATCGAACCGGACATGACTTTTCACAATACAAACCCAGCACCATGCACCGACGTATTGAACGGCGTATGGCTGTTCAACGAATCGAAAAAATCGACGAATATGTCAAGTTTTTGCAGCAAACTCCCGAGGAAGTCGATGCCTTGTTTAACGATCTCCTCATCGGTGTAACCAATTTTTTCCGTGATCCGGAAGCCTTTATCTATCTAAAAGAAGTTGTTTTCCCGAAAATGTTAGCCCTCAAACCCGCAGGGTCAACCATCCGCATCTGGACGACAGGATGCTCCACCGGCGAAGAGGCCTATTCCATTGCCATTCTCCTAAAAGAGTGTATGGAAGCAATGAAGCAAAATTATGCCGTACAACTTTTTGCTACCGACATTGATGCCAAGGCAATAGCCATCGCACGCTCCGGCCTTTATCCCTCGGATATTACCAGTAATAATGTCTCACCGGAGAGATTATCACGCTTTTTTACCCCTCAAAGTGACGGAAGCGGCTATCGTATTCACAAAAGCATCCGAGATATGCTCGTTTTTTCAGAGCAAAATATCATCAAAGACCCCCCTTTTTCAAAACTCGATCTCTTAAGCTGTCGCAATCTTATGATTTACATGAGCTCCGAGCTGCAAAAGAGACTTATCCCCCTCTTCCACTATGCCCTCAATCCTGATGGAATCCTTTTTCTCGGTTCCTCTGAGAGTATCGGAGAATATGGCGATCTCTTTAGCACATTGGATCAATCCTCGAAAATCTACCAACGAAAAGAAGATATCCATATTGGAACGTACAGCAGCGTAGCGAAAAGATTTTTTCCCGCCACAATTACTACGAAGAGTGTTTTGCCCCATGTAGTTGAAAAAAACACCCCTTCCCCAAAAATACCGCTTAGAGAGCTGACGGAACAAGCCCTTTTGCAACAAAGCGCTCTCACCGGCGTACTTGTGAATGCTCAAGGTGATATCCTCTATCTTCACGGACGAAGCGGAATGTATTTGGAACTCCCTTCCGGTGAATCCAATGTCAACAATATTTTGAAAATGGCGCGTGAGGGGCTGCGACGCGACTTGTCTTCGGCGTTGCACAAAGCTACTCTTGGCAAACAAATCGTACAAAGAGAAGGGCTTAGCGTCACCGTCAATGAGCGTGTCATCCCAATCAATATAACGATCAGACCCTTAGCCTTAACGTCTGAAGAACCTCTGTATCTCGTTATAATCGAAGAGCATCCCTCCGTTACCACAGATGACACATTAACGTGCTCGCTCAATTCTCTACCGGACACCGATGAGCGTATCAAAGAACTGAAACATGAGCTTCATACCCAAGAAGAGTTTCTTAATGCGGCCAATTCTAAATTGGAAATCTCCAATGAAGAACTTAAATCGTTTAATGAAGAGATGCAGTCACTGAATGAAGAGTTGCAATCCACCAATGAAGAGCTCGAAACCTCCAAAGAAGAGCTTCAATCGGTTAATGAAGAGCTCTCCACCGTCAACGCCGAATTACAAACAAAAGTGGCCGATTTATCTCGTTCTAACAACGATATGAATAACCTTCTAGCCGGTACAGGTATCGGAACGGTATTCGTCGATCATAACCTCTGCATTCTCCGCTTCACCCCGGCCATCACCCAAATTATCCATCTGATCCTCAGTGATTTGGGACGTCCGGTGGGACATATTGCCTCAAACCTTATAGGGTATGACCGTCTGATTGCTGATACGCAGTCGGTATTAGATACCTTGGTGCCCAAAGAAGTAGAAGTACAAACGGTCGAAAAAATGTGGTATACGCTGCGGATTCAGCCTTATCGCACTCTCGATAATGTGATCGAAGGGGCTGTAATATCTTTTGTAAATATCACCGAAACGGTACAGATGCGCGAAGCTCTTCGCCATGCCAATGAACTCTCACGCTTATCTGTGGTCGTTCGAGATGCACACGATGCCATCACGGTACAAGATCTTGATGGGCATATTCTGGCATGGAATAAAGGTGCGGTACGGATGTATGGCTGGAGCGAAGATGAAGCTTTACGTATGAATGTCAATGATCGTATTCCTCAGCCTCAACGGAAAAATGCATTGGCTAAACTGCATGATCTGAGCCAAGATGAAATCTTGCAACCCTATCGAACCGAACGAATCACTAAAAAAGGGACCATTGTAGAGGTTTGGATGACCTCCACGGCTCTGATGGACGAAAAGGGGAAAATGTATGCCATTGCAACCACCGAACGAGCCAGAGAACCCAAACCGTGAAAAATACGTTGCGCCAGCGTGCCGAAGAGATTGCAACAAAAAATGAAGAACAACTGCAACCCTTGATTGCGCCGTCCACGGATGAAACGCGACAGATAATCCATGAACTGCACGTCCATCAGATAGAGCTGGAGATGCAAAACGACGAGCTTCGGCAAATCGAGAAGGATATTGAGCGGGAACGGCGACGATATTTTGATCTTTATAACCTTGCTCCCATCGGCTATTGTACCCTTGATAAAGAGGGTATGATCTTGGAAGCGAATCTAAGTGCCGCAACGCTGCTTGGGATAAGTCGAAGTCACCTACTCCATAAGCCGATCACCCGTTTTATTTTCGCTGACGATCAAGATACCTATTATCTCTACCGAAAACACTTCCCCACCTCCAAAAAGTCTCCCTCCTGTGAAATAAGAATGGTGCGAAAAAACAAACCTCCGCTGTGGGTCTATCTGAGTGCCAGACATGTAGAGGGGATGGATGGTGTCACCTTGTTTCACATTGCGCTGAATGATATCAGCAATCAAAAAGAGTATGCAAAGAAGTTAGAACAGATCGCCCATTATGATGCTCTTACTGCTCTCCCCAACCGAATATTGCTTGCCGATCGTCTTCAGCAAGGGATGATCCAAGCACAACGTCACATGGAACCCTTAGCCGTCATTTATCTCGATTTGGACGGGTTCAAAGAGGTCAACGATACCCACGGACATAAAGTCGGAGATCAGTTACTAATCGCTTTGGCTAGTGCTATGAAACAAGTATTACGCGATGGGGACACCCTTTCTCGAATAGGGGGAGATGAATTTGTTGCTGTGCTTCCCGATCTTGCCGATATTGAGGCCAGTGTAGCGATGATTGAACGGTTACTTGCTACTGTCGCTAAAAAGATAATTATAGACAATATCGCACTTCAGGTATCGGCAAGTCTGGGGGTGACTTTCTTTCCGCAATCGGAAGAGGTAGATGCCGATCAACTGTTGCGACAGGCGGATCAGGCTATGTATCAAGCAAAATTGGCGGGAAAAAACCGTTACCACGTTTTTGACATACAGCAAAATATTATCATTCGAGAACGTTATGAAGGGATCAAGAGTATACATGATGCGATTGATGCTTCGCAATTTATCCTCTATTACCAACCTAAAGTAAATATGCGCACTGGAGCTATTATCGGAGCAGAAGCCCTGATCCGATGGAAGCACCCCCAATCCGGTTTTTTAGAACCGGCACTCTTTCTCCCTTTGATCGAGGATAAGAGCGTTGTTGTTGCATTGGGGGAATGGGTTATTGAAACCGCTTTAATGCAGATCGAAGAGTGGCAAACCTGCGATATCAACATACCGATAAGTGTCAATATCAACGCACACCATTTACACGAAGAGCATTTTGTAGATCGCCTGATACTCATCCTCTCAAAACATCCTAACATTGACCCCGCGTATTTAGAACTGGAAATTCTCGAATCGGATAAGCTTAAAGACATTCTAAGAACAACGGAGATTATCAAAGCTTGTAAAGAGATAGGGATAACCTTTTCACTCGATGATTTTGGAACCGGTTATTCATCCCTCACTTACTTACTCAATCTCCCAATTACTATGCTTAAAATTGATCAAAGCTTTGTAGGTGATATGTTGAAGAAGAGAGCTAATTTGACTATATTAGAAGCTATTATTGGTCTAGGAAATGCATTTAATCTCCGAATTATCGCTGAGGGGGTAGAAACCCTCGAACATGGGAAAATGCTCTTAAGTATGGGGTGTGAATTTGCACAAGGATATGCTATCGCACCACCCATGCCAGCGGATGAGTTTCCCCTGTGGTCCGCAGCATGGCATCCGGACCCCATATGGGTTACTCTTTGAGAGAAGTTATTTAGAAATAGGTTGAGACATCGTATCTTCAGAAGCAAACAATGGTGCAGACGCTTTTGCCGTGTCACCGAATGCAAAATCCAATCCGACCATCAGCATTAAATTATCATCCGTCGTCAAATGGTTGAATTTTAGCATCTCAATCGCTTCAAGTTTAAGTGCAATTTGATCGTATAGAGCAATCTTAATCCCGACCCCTGCATCTACGAACGGTCCATTATGATTGTCATACTGGGTATTATTCATGACCTCGGCACCAAGACCTAGTTTAACAAACGGAGTAACCGGCGTATTCATTTTAAATGTATATACGCCGTTAAACGCCAAACGAAAAATATTGGTATTCCCGATACTGTTTTTATAATCGGCATTACTCATTAATAAAGTTACTTCCGGTTTAATCGGTGCGTCATACCCGTTGTAGAGCATTTCGGCTCCGTACACACCGTGACTTTTAATCTCTTGTGCACCGTTGGGGAATGCAACTCCTACCGTAGGGGTAATTTCATAATTGTAGTCATTTGCACTAACGATGGTTGCGGCAAGTAATGCCGATAATACTAACTTTTTCATAATGCACACTCCTTAAGATAATGGTAAATCATAAACAGTATTACACCAATATGATTAATTTATGTACATAATTAAAAACTAGATTATAAAGTATGATTTAATGTTATAACAAAACAAGCACCTGAAGGGTTGTTGTACCACGTGAGGGTTCCTGCAAAATATTTTTCGATTATCGTTTGAGAGATATAAAGCCCCAAGCCTGTGCCGACTACCCCTTTGGTCGTGAAATAAGGCTGGCCGATTTTATCCAGTATCGTTTCAGGTATCCCTCCCCCATTATCGCAGAGAGTAATAACGGTGGTATCGTGTAGATCATTAATCGTGATCATAATGGCAGCCGGCTTAACATCATTGGCTTCAATCGCGTATTTTGAATTATTTAAAATATTCATGAAAACCTGTACCAATGAGTTTTTATGAATCAAAAAATCGGTTTTGCTGTTGTTCTGGATATGAACAGCTATGCTTCTGTTGTCAAAACATTGACCGATTATTTTTAATGCATTGTTGAGTGCATCTACAATCTTTATCTCCTCTTTGGGCTGATCCGGTGTAAAAAAGTTTCTAAAATCATCAATAGTTTTGGACATAAACTGCAATATTCCATCCAACTTTTCATGGGAGCTGTATATGCTCTCATCATCCAACTTGCCCAATCGCATTTTGATGTAAATATCTTGATTGATCAGGGCTATAGTGTTTAGAGGCTGTCGCCATTGATGCCCTATCATCGATATCAATTCCCCCATAGAGGCTTTTTGTGATTGGGCAATCATGATTTTTTCATTAACTTTTAAAGCCTCTCTCATCTGTACATATTGTGTAATATCACTGATAATAAGATGATATTCGGAGATATTTGTAGCTTGCCCATCGGTCGCTTCCAGATGAGCCCAGAATTTAACCCCTCCATTGCGTATCATCCGTAACTCACACGAGTGCGATTTATCGGAGTGATCAAACTGTTTATGGTACAGATAATAGATGTCTTGATCTTCGGCGAGGATAAAACGGGTGATCGGCTCTTTTATCAGCCGACTTTGTGTTACTCCCAACAATTTTGCTGCCGTGTGATTGGCTTGAAGAATCAGCCCTTGTTTGCTAAGGGTACAATAGCCTACTGGTGCCATATTGTAGAGTTCCCTATAGCGATCCCGCTCAGCATGAAGTTCCACTTGGGTTCGCCGTAACTCTTCGTTTTGCATCTCAAATTCGATCTGATAGACTTGCAGTTCGTGAAAAATCCGCTGCATCTCTTCGGGTGATAATGCAGTAAAATTCTGAGGTGCAAGAGCGGAGAGTCGCTTGGCAACCTCTTCGGCTTGATGTCGAAGAATCTTACTGTAACTCCCCTCTTCCGTCTTGATTTCACTCTTAGTATGCTTCTGTGCCATTTTGTTCCTTTTCAAAATAAAACATCTACTTAATACCTATTATAAAGCTTTTACTAACATTATTACACTGTTTTTTTATTTATTTGTTTTTCCAAGTACCCACTAAGGCAACAAGATTACAATACATACAAAATTTAACATTTGTTAATTATATATGATGTTATTTTGTCAGGGAGAGCATAATGATACCCATACCAATAACTGATTCCATACGGCGTTCTACTATTTTAGTCGTTGATGACACTCCGGATAATTTAACCCTCATGTCGGCTCTTTTAAAAGATATTTACAAGATTAAAGTCGCTAATAGTGGTGAAAAAGCCCTTAATTATCTCCAAGACGGTATCCACCCCGACCTAATATTATTAGACATTATGATGGCTGGTCTGTCGGGATACGATGTCATTCGTGAACTCAAATCCAATCCAAAAACACGTGATATTCCGGTCATTTTTTTAACTGCCATGAGTGCACCGGAAGACGAAAAAAAAGGGCTTGAACTGGGCGCGGTCGATTACATTACCAAGCCGATATCCCCTGCCATTGTCCTTGCACGGGTAAAAACACAACTTCAAGTTAAGGCCGTTGCCGATTTTCTACACGATAAGACGCTCTTTCTTGAAACCGAAGTTGCTAAACGTACCCGTGACATATCCGCTATACAGGATGTGACCATTTTAGCGATGGCCTCTCTAGCCGAGACGCGTGATTTAGAGACAGGCAACCATATCAGGCGTACACAGCATTATGTAAAAGCGCTCGCCGAAAAGCTCAAAACGCACCCACGTTTCGGCTACTTTCTCTCCGAAGCAATGATCGATACCCTCTTCAAATCCGCCCCTCTGCATGATATCGGCAAAGTGGGAATTCCCGATCGGATACTGCTTAAACCGGGCAAGCTTACCCCCGATGAGTTTGAGATTATGAAAACCCATACCACTCTGGGTAAAGATGCCATTGAACACTCGGAAAAACAACTCGGTATGGAGGTGGAATTTCTCCGTATCGCGAAAGAAATCGCCCATTATCATCAAGAAAAATTTGACGGGAGCGGCTATCCAACCGGTATATCGGGTGAGGCGATTCCCATCTCGGCACGACTGATGGCGCTTGCCGATGTCTATGATGCTCTCATAAGCCGTCGTGTCTACAAAGAACCGATGCCGCATGAGACTGCAGTAAAAATTATTATCGAGGGTAGAGGGCGTCATTTTGATCCTGATATCGTGGATGCATTTTTAGAGCTACAAGAAGAATTCCAAGCCATTGCAGCGCATTTTATGGACAGCGCAGCAGATATCAATGCCAAGACGCAACAATTGGGTCTTCCGCACAATGAACTAACCCCTCAAGGAAAATAAGATGAACACAATAATCGATCATTTAGAAAAACTGCAGTTAAGTACTAAGTTACTGCTGGGAATGGGGGCAGGTGTCCTTATCGCTCTTATTATAGGACTGCAAAGTATCGTTGCCTTACGGACACTCAGCAATACTCAAAAACAAAACTATGAAATGCATTTATTGGGTCTTTTTCATATCCAAAAAGCCGAAGTCGATTTAGCGATTATGGGTCGCAATCTGCGCCAGATGGCAATGGAATCGGATATTGCGGAGCGATTAGAGGCTAAAAAGTCTATGGTTGATATTGAAACAACATTAAGAGATGAAGTGGTCCAAAGCCGTTCTAAGCTCATTAGTACTGCGGCAAAAAATAAATTAATTGAATTTGACCAAATTTTCACCCTTTATTCACTGAATGTAGCGCATGCAATCAATTTACTTGATCACAATAACCCTACCAGTAACCGTGAAGGTATCGCTTTTATTCTTGATCCCGATTTTTCACATGTTCGAGCGGCTGCAGATATAGCCTTGTCAGAGCTTGTCACCATTAAACTGCACGATGCCAAAATTTCGATGGATAAAAGTGCCGAACTCTCAAAAGAGACCCAATATATTTTCATTTGGCTATTAACCCTCGGATTAATACTGAGCATAATATTGGGCTTTTTGGTAGCCGCCTCTATCCGTCGCCCTTTGAGCAAACTGGGTGAAACAATAGAGGATTTAGCGGAAGGTCGCCTTAGTGTATCGATACCCTTTACGAATTACGATAATGAAATCGGCAAGATGGCAAATTCGGTGTTGATTTTACAAAATGGGGCTCAAATTTTGGAAAGGGAGTACTGGATAAAAGAGAAGCTCTCAGAAATTACCCTCTCGGTTCAAGCCGCCAAGTCGTTTGAAGAGTTTGCCGATACTTTCTCTACTCAGCTCTCATCCATCATGGGACTTGTTTATTGTGCACTCTACAGAGCGGATGAATCTCAATCCTCCCTGGAGCGTATCGGAGGATACGGCTTCGACGATGCGATACACCCCCACACGTTTACACGAGGTCAAGGATTGGTAGCCCAAGCGATGCAAGATAGAGGGAGTATCTCCGTATCCCTATCCGAAGAAAAACCATTTGTAGTGACAACAGGATTGGGACAATTACAGGTGCGCTCCATGGTGATATCGTCCATTATGGATCGTGAGCATGTATTGGCGGTATTGGAAATCGGTTCGCTGACCCCCTTTGAGGATCTTCAACTAAAATTTTACGAAACGATGCTAAGGGTCATCGCAGAAAAGTTTCAGATTCTCATCGGTAATGTGGCTGTACGTACCTTGCTTGATCAGACACAGGCGCAGGCACTGGCATTGGCGGCATCAGAACATCAACTGCAAGCACGCAGGGATGAGCTGGAAAAAATAAATGATAAACTGAGCGATCAAGCCAGCCAGCTCGAAGAACAAACCGAAGAGCTAAAATCGCAAAAAGAATTTTTAATACAACAGAGGGATGAACTTGAAGTTGCCAAGATGTTGGCCGAAGAAGCAACCAAAGCCAAAAGTAACTTTCTTGCCAATATGAGCCATGAAATTCGCACCCCCATGAACGCGATTATAGGAATGTCCCATCTAGCACTTCAAACCGATCTCAATCCAAAACAGCGAAATTACATCACCAAAGTCGATTCTTCCGCCAAAAATCTTCTCGGAATCATCAACGATATTCTCGATTTTTCAAAAATTGAGGCGGGTAAAATAGAGTTTGAACACATCGATTTTTACCTCGAAGATGTCATGGATACCCTTGCCGATCTTTCCGTCGTCAAGGCACAGGAAAAAGGGCTAGAACTTCTATTTGACTTAGGTACCGATCTTCCTACCGCACTCATAGGCGATCCGTTTCGATTAGGACAAGTGCTTATCAATCTGGTTAATAACGCCATAAAATTTACCTCAAAAGGGGAAATAACCGTCGGCGTGCATAAAGTTTCCGATGAAGGAGAGGGTGTACGGATACAATTTGATATTACCGATACGGGAATCGGTCTCTCCCCGGAGCAAAGTAACAATCTTTTTAAAGCATTCACTCAAGCCGACGCATCCACAACTCGAAAATACGGCGGTACAGGATTGGGGCTAACCATCAGCAAACGTCTGATTGAGATTATGGAGGGTGAAATTGCAGTGAAAAGTGATCAAGGCAAAGGGAGCACCTTTTACTTTACCGCAAAATTCGGTGTACAGCAAGAACAGCGTAAACTCAGTCTCAATGCCAAAGATATCGAGGGATTACGTATATTAACGGTCGATGATAATGCAAATGCAAGAGAAATCGTACAAAATATTCTAGAATCCTTCAAATTTGAACCTACCTCCGTCAGCAGCGGAGAAGAAGCAATCTCAGAACTCGAACATGCGCAACTTCAGGGCAAACCCTACGGACTGGTATTAATGGACTGGATGATGCCGGGGCTAAACGGTATAGAGACTATCCAACGGATACGCAATGATGCCAAGCTCTCTCACACCCCTGCCTTTATTATGGTTACGGCTTTTAGTCGGGATGATCTGCTCCAAAGTGCCAATGGTGTCCAAATAGACGGTTTACTGGTTAAGCCGGTAAGCCCCTCTACCCTACTCGACGCCATTCTAAATGCTCTAGGAAAAGAGGCATTTCAAAGAACGCGTAAACACGAAAAAGAGGCCAGCGCCCAAGAGGCCATCCGATCTCTTCAAGGTTCATATCTCTTATTAGTCGAAGATAATGAGGTAAATATGGAATTGGCTTTAGAGCTTCTCCAAGAGGCGGGAATGCGTGTTGATGTCGCCATTAACGGTGCCGAAGCTCTGGTAAAAGTGGAGCATACGGCATATGACGGTGTCCTTATGGATTGTCAGATGCCGGTAATGGACGGATTTGAAGCGACACGGCACATTCGTCAAAATCCCCGATTTGCCGATCTTCCAATATTGGCCATGACTGCCAATGCGATGGCGGGTGACAAAGAAAAATGCCTCGAATGGGGAATGAATGATCACATCCCCAAACCGATCGATGTAACACAACTTTTTCTTACTATGGCACGCTGGATCAAACCGGCACATCCTGAATCAACGGTTATATCCCCTATAAATGAAGAAGAGACTCTCCCTGATATTCCGGAACTTGAAATTAATAATTCACTCATACGGGTGGGTGGAAATATGAAACTTCTTCGCAAACTCATAAGCCGCTTCAGTGAAACCCAATCGGATGTAGTCTTGCGTATCAAGAAAGCGCTGGATGCGAATGACACCGAAACGGCAAAGCGTGAAGCACACACCTTAAAAGGGCTTTCTGGGACCATAGGAGCCACCTTAATGGCCGATCGTTCTGCAACCGTGGAAGCTATCTTGCAAGGTGGTACAACCGAGGGGCTTGATGACGCTCTTAGTAATTTAGAAACTGCCCTGCTCAGCCTTTTGGAACGAATTGTTTCGGTATTCGGTGATCCGTCTACGATAAATGATACACCTAAAAATGGCCCTACTATCGCGCGCAAAAAAAGAGACATGGAAGCCCTACTCCGTAAATTCAATGCACAACTGATTGATTTAGATTCCGAAGCAAGCAGTACACTTGAAGAGATGATTGAGGAATTAGGGGGACTTGAGGAGATGAAAAAAATTAAAAAGTTGGTAGAAGAGTTTGAATTTGATGACGCACGAAAAGAGTTGTCACAGCTGGCTCATGCATTAGGTATTATCCTCTAAAGCTTTCCCGCATATGCTGCGGAAAAGTTAAAAGATACCGAGGATTAAAAACGAAAGTTAGCGCCGATGTACCATACTTTTAGGGTATCAGCATCGACCTTAACACCTAAAACGGTGTCACTTCCGGTTTCAATAAGGTAGCGATAGCCACCCTCTACTTCAATATTATTAACAATACGGACTATTGCCCCGGCTTGTCCGCCGTAATGCAGACCGCTTAAGTCGAGTTTGACTCCGGCAGTTTCTTGCTCATATCGAGTATATCCGACAACAGGTCCGGCATACAAAAAGAACACATTATCCACTATCGGTAACATAAAATCAAATGCAAGGGATGCCGAATCACTGTGTTTGACAGAATTTTGAGGTTTGATATACGAGTACGACAGTGAAACCCTTCCGTTGGTTCCGATATATTGACCCAAAGTTGCCGTATACTGAGCATCGTCAGACTTTGATTCATACCCCACCAAAGGAACATTGCTTTTTAATTCAGCGTTCCCGACACTCGCTCCGATAAAGGCAACATTGTCAGCACCCATAAGCGCGCCGCCAGCAAGCAATGTTGCTAATAAAATCTTTTTCATCATTACTCCTTAAGAGTTATTCGACCGTCATTTTATTGACGACATTATTCACGCCTTTCACATCCTCAGTCAGCTTCGTAACTAACTCTTTTTCAGAATCGTTTCGTGCTTTACCGCTGAGTGTGACGACACCATTGTTGGTGGTAACACCGGTTCGCAATACACCCGTAGATTTGTGCATCATCAATGTCATCTTCACCTGTGCGGTAATAGAAGCATCATCAATTTTTTCACCTATCGTATCGTTTGCTTTTGCCAGAGTCATTTCATTATTGACCCCTTTTACCCCCTCAACGTCTTTAGCGTATTCGGTGGTAAGCTCTTTTTGAGCTTGGTTAATCGCTTTACCTTTCAAGGTTACAATCCCATTTTTAACCGTAACATCGGTGTTACTGGCATTAACATTCGTATGAAACACCAATTCCGTTTGTACTTTCATTTTCAACCAGGTATCCGTCTTCTCATTTTTTATAATGATCATATTAGTGACACTTTTGACTCCAGGCAATGCTTCGACTGTATCTTGTGCCATCGGTTTATGTGTCTCATCCAACACATCTCCGGACAAAGTAACAACTCCGTCCTTTGAACTGATTTGGATATGTTCATCTTGCAGATAGGTTTTATAAACATAACTTTTTTTAAATGAAGCCTCGATACGGTCGTCCGTGTCCGAAGCAAAAAGTGGAATGCTAACAGCGATCAAAGTTGCTGCGGCTATAGCCGCAGTCATTGTATTACTTCGCTTAAAGGACTTCATTTTTTTGCGTTTTGTGAATTTTGTGAATTTGGTACATTTTTTTGAGAGTGTACATCACTCACAGTTTTTGCTGCATGTTCACCTTGCTCATGTTTTTCACTATTAGAATGTTGTACCTTTTTTGCTTCTTCTGCATTATCATGAGATTTATGCATGTTATTTTCTACTTTTGGTGCATTGATTTTGTCATCAACGTGGTGTGCAGATTCTACTTTTTTATCTTGAGTATGTGAGTTCATAATATTTCCTTTTGGTGTTGTCATATTACCAGCATGTGCTATGCATTCTATTCGATCTCTTATATCACGTTCGATCCAATGCCTTCATGACATTGTATGCATAGGACTTATAACTGATATCGAACACTTCGTTACCGATAGGTTCTAAAGATGCCTAAGATTTATTTTTTGAATTTGGTGGCAGCATCATGCATGGCGGTGCTTAAGGTACTCCACGTACTCTCCACACCAGCTTTTAGGTGTTCCCATGCATCTTCACCCGCTTCATCCAGCTCTTGTAATTTAGCTTTGGTGGTAAGCACCATGTTTTCAAGTTCATCCGCATGCTCATTGTATTTAAGACGAACATCCGCTGCAGAATTTTTCGCTTCCGCTTTGAATTCAGCCAATTTAGCTTGTGCCAATCCCAACTCTGCCGCAATTTTTTGTTTGTAAGCCTCTTTAGTAGTCATGCTAGTCCCTTTTATGTTATGTAATTACGAATACAACCCCATCAAAGTAGTATTAAACTACCTAATGCGATTGCCACTATTCCAACCAAAACCGGAGTATCAAATCTCTCTTTTGTATCCATTGAAAAATCAATGGGTCCCATCTTAGTCTCTCGTATCTGATTGGTATAACTAAAACTGCCAAAGGCTAATCCAAGCACACTGCTCAATATCAATAGCATCGGCATAATTTTGCGTAAAGTCATGATGACTCCTTGAATAAAAAAAGTTCCACAAGGTCAAGCTCGATAAGGAAGATTTTTTAAACTGTCACTTACGATTGTTACAATCGCCGCCCTTGAATAAAACGAACCAATATCATTACGATCGCAATGACTAACAGGATATGAATAAATCCACCCATGGTATACGAGGTGACGAAGCCAAGTATCCAAAGGATAATAAGTACTAATGCAATGGTTTCAATCATATCATTTCTTCTTTGCCTGAACGGCGTATCGTAAATTAGCAGACCAATGTCTAGCTCTAGCATTACGCGTCACTTCTTGACGTAACATTATTTCTAACATAAAATAATATTTATAATCATATTACACAAAAAATACTTCACACATTATTAATACTTATTAATACTTATAAACATTATATAGTATAAATATTCGGATTCTTTCCATAAACTTCTTGTATAATCTAACACTAGATATTCATTCCTCTATCGGAATTAATAAAATGCTAATACTTTAATATTGATTAATTTTAAAAAGAAGATATTGAGAGGAACATAGCGGTATGCTCTAGAGCATACCGCTATGCTTATTTATTGAGATCTAGTTTTTGATCAGGATACGCTTCAAGAAACTTCTGCTTACTTGCTTCCATAAGTTTCGTCCCCTCTGCTATATCTTTATTGCCTTGTTCAATCTCTTGTTTTCCGGTAGTGATGTCTTTCTCTCCGGATTTAACAAGATCTTCTCCATGTTTAACCAGTTTTACACCCGATTGATTGAGTGCTGAACCTTGATCCCACTCTTTTGCCATCTGTTTTTGGTCTACCCCTGTTGCTTTTTCCTCAGCGGCATGCATTCGCATAAAGTCACCGGTTGTTGGCGCTTTTGTAGCGCATCCTACGAGTGTTGTCATCATAATGACCGTAGCAGCTATGATTTTAAACTCATTCATTTTGTCTCCTAAGATTTAGTATTGTGATCTCTCACTTAAATTATTTTATCTGAATAAATAAATAATATACCACTTAAATAAATATAATTAATTATACACTGATGTAATTTATAAATATTATAAATTTAGAATTTAATCGTAAGAAAATTCACAAGAATGGAGATCGGTAGGACTCGAAGAATATGTTATAAAAGAGTATTTATATTTTATGTCCAAGCTAAAAGCTTGAACATAAAATTCTATAAAACTATTGCTTTTATTAGGCAATAAATGCGAAGTTAGCAGATGCCATCGCTGAAACGGATGGAATACCACTAAGTGTTGCCACTTCAGTAGCCGTTAAATCCGATGCCAGCATTGCAGGAGTAGCTGGAGTATGTGCATCATTAACTAGCGAAACGTGTGCATTTGTACCATCAGACCATACAACAACTAGATCACTATTGGCAGTAAATTTAGTCGTTTCGGTCAATGTTGTAGTACCTCCACCGATTGCAGTGATCATTGCTGCAGCATTCGCTAAAACGCCATCAAGCACAACGACCGTAGTCGTAGCAGCTATAACAGTAGGCGTACTTGCTACAATGTGTTGAACAACAGACGCACCTGCCACAACGGCAACATTAGTACCATTGGATACTAACGATCCAGTTTGTCCGGTAAGTGAGAGGCTTATAGCATCATTTGCGACAGAAAAATTATTGATAGTGTCAGCTGATGTATTTACACCTACTGCGCCCATGGAAGCTGCTGCCATAATAATCGTGTCAGGGGCTGCATTGGCTCCAGAAACAAGATTGATAGTATCAGCACCCGCACCACCGGTAATGGTATTGTGTGTAGCCACACCCGATGCATATAGTGTAATCGTATCATTGCCTGCACCCGTACTAATTACATTGGTTGTTCCGCCGATGTTTGTTGCATTTACCGTATCGTTACCTGAACCTGTTGTAATGTTTTGATTACCAGCGGATCCATTGTTTAATGCCGTTACTGTGACATCGCTTGCGCTCGTGCTAGTAACCGTCTGATTGCCTGCGCCATGCTGAGTTAGTGTTACCGAGGTAAGTGCTGTCGTTACAGTAGAATTCCCCACCAGCTGATTTCCTGCACCATTGGATGTCAAATTCACAGAAGTAAGACCTGTCCCATTAACCGTCTGATGACCGGCTAACGTTGTTGATGTTACTGTGGCAGCGCCTGAACCGGTTGTAATAACATGATCTCCAGCACCACTTGATGTTGCTACGATCGTTGCAACCCCCGTATATGGTACGGTAGCCATATCAATAGTAATGGCGCCTGCACCGCCTGCCGTCGTCAAATTTACTCCGCCTGTAGTGAATGCCGTATTAAAATTAGAACCTGTAGTAAAGTTGACTGCGCCAGCCCCTGCATTGTTGTTGACCATAATCTTTTCAATATTGGAAATACCTACCCAATTGGCATCCGTCAGAGACATAACAGCTACTATAGCCGATGAGATATTCAGGGTATCTATACCTGTACCACCATTAAGTGTATCACCAATATTAAACGTGCTCGTAGCAGCTCCATCACTTAAGGTGCCATTAAACGTATCAGGACCAGTTCCACCCGCATAGGTATCATTAGCCGTAGTGAGGGTGAACGTATAACCTGTTGCTTCTGCAGCTACTGCAGCAGCTGCGGCTGCTACTGCCACTGCCGCTGCAACTACTGCAGCGGCCGCCGCAGCATCTATTACTACCATGTCAGCTATTGTTGCTGCGGTTGCAGTATTAATTGATGCTGAATCACTAGTAACGTTTGCTAAATGTGTCGATGCGGCATTTATGTCAAGGTGGGTTAACACTGCATTTACTGCAAATGTCGTTTGGTTTGCCAGTTTAAGACCATCTGCACTACCATTCACAGCCGCTGCATTGAGGATCGCATTCATCATTGTGGCATGATTTAATGATCCATCTGTCATTTTGCTAACCCAAAATGTACTGCCTGCAGTATCTGCAACACGACCAAATACATTCAAATAAATTGCATTAACATACGCTGTATTTGTCTGGGTTGGGGGATATTTTGCAATGTACTCTGCTGATTGTGTGAATCCTTGAGCTATTGCGTCTAATGACGCACCTTTATTTGCATATACATCTACCCAATAGGATAAACCTGTTGTATCCGGTACACGGTTGAATGCCGCAATATAAATTTTAGCGATTTCTTTTTGTGCTGTTGTAATATCGATTGCCATGTGAATCTCCTAATATTATATCTAGTTAGCGCTGTATGAACTGAATAGCGTACTCATAATGTGGCTATTACCTAATCATGATTACAAGCAGTATACAACCTTATTTAATATTATTTGTTATGCATTATTAGTAATTTAAAATACTAATAAATAATATATAATAAAACATAACTCAATCATACAGCAATACATGCGATATAAATAGTACATGAAACAAATGACACTTACTTAAGTAAAAAAGTGGCGTAGTAAATTACATTATGAACAACTTACCATTGATTGTATTAGACATATAGATAATAAACTAAACCGTAACTACTACTATACGGGACATCTTAAAGTTGATTTGAGTAAAATTGCAGGAATTGCTATATAAAGCGTGGTAATTATGATGGCAACTTTTTAAAGAGAGATGCTCAGAATCCCGCACAATAGGCATAATAGGATATTTGACTATAATATCTTTAATTTTATAAGAGAGTATGATTTTTGAAAAAACGTTTAGCAGTTGCATTTACCGGCCCCTCAAACAGTGGAAAAACAACGCTGATTTTAAAAGTGGCACGCAAACTTATCCACGAACATAATTTAGATGTCGCAATCATTAAAAATGACCCTAAAGACAAAGCTCAATTCGATGTGCCGGGAAAAGATAGTTATAAATTTAGCGATACGGGTGCGGAGGTGGTTGTCACCTCCCCTACCCGCACTACCTACTTTTCGCAGCGTCACAAAGAGCTCGATGAGATAATTACCCTTTTTGGAGAGTTTGATGTATTGTTGGTTGAGGGACTTAAAAATCTCCCCCTTCCCCGCATAAGTATTTTTAGAGGTGCTATCGATACCGACTATTTCCCTTATATGAATGCCTTGGCCATTGATGAGAGTATCAACATCGCTGAATACGATCTCCCCTCCGGGATCGACTTGCTCGATCTTAACAACCCTGATCAAGTAATAGAATGGATTTTAACTCACGCAAAGGTAATGAAATGAACCCTATTTTAAATGCAATACAAAAAAGTGCTATCCGTATCAAACACGCCATTGATGTCAAAGACATCGGCTATTCTCAAGAACAAAACAGTTCGGGAGAGACTCAGCTTCAGCTTGATATCCAAAGCGATTTAATCATCGAAGAGGAGCTTAGCCATGTAAGTGATGTTCATACCATAGCGAGCGAAGAGAAAGAGCTGCCTATGCTCCTCAATGAAAATGGCCGATATTTCATTGCATTCGATCCGCTTGACGGATCTTCTCTCGTGGATGTAAACCTTAGTGTCGGTTCGATCTTCGGTATCTATGAGGGTGCATTTACTCCGGATAAAATGGTCGCTTCGTGTTATGTCGTTTACGGACCTCGTGTGGAACTTGTCTTTGCTTATGAGGGGCAAGTATCTCTCTATCTTCTCCAAGCCGGAGAATTTGAATTTGTCAAACACATCCAGCTGAATGAAAAAGGGAAAATCAATGCTCCCGGCGGTACACAACAATTTTGGGCACCGTATCATAAGGCAATGGTGGACAGCTTTTTTGCACGTGGGTATCGTCTACGCTATTCTGGAGGTATGGTTCCAGATTTGCATCAGATCCTTCTTAAAGGGGGCGGATTGTTCAGCTACCCAGGAGCTACCGATAAACCGGAAGGGAAACTAAGAATGTTGTTTGAAGTATTCCCTTTTGCGTTTATTTTTGAAAATGCCGGAGGGAAAGCGGTGGATGGGAAAATTCGTGTTCTTGAAAAAACACCGGCGCACATCCATGATACAACCCCATGTTTTTTCGGTTCGGTGAATGAAATCGATGAGGTGTTGAGTGTCTATGCCGGACAATAACAACATTTTTGAAGCAAAGCTCGACGATGCGATCAAAATGCTTCAAGAGTGCCAACAAAACCGAAATTTGGAGAGCTGCTACAGTTGTCCGGAGTGTATCGGATGTGAAGTTCGAGCTAAATATGTCCGAACGGTTTACGAAAGTATGTCCAAGGGTGAAACCGGCGGATTCGATTTTTAATTTACGAGGAAAAATAAACAATGAAAAATTATATTACGACCCCCATCTATTATGTCAACGGTGAAGCCCACATCGGACATGCCTATACTACGTTTATCGCAGATACGCTAGCCCGTTATTCTCGCCTGAGCGGAAATGAGACCTATTTTCTCACCGGAACTGATGAACACGGTCAAAAAATCGAAGAGGCTGCTAAAAAATTGGAGAAACCGACTCAGCAATTTGCCGATGAGATCAGTGCAACTTTTAAAAATCTTTGGGATGAGTTTGATATTAGTTACGATCAATTCATCCGAACGACCGATGAAACCCATAAAAAAGGGGTTCAAGTTGCTTTTCTTAAAATGTTTGAAAACGGCGATATCTACAAAGACTTTTATGAGGGAAACTACTGCGTCAGCTGTGAAACCTTTTTTCCCGAATCGCAGCTTATGGAGGGCGGTTGCTGCCCTGACTGCGGACGAGCCACAAGCATCGTCAAAGAAGAGAGCTATTTTTTTCGTCTCTCAAAATATGAAAAACCTCTTTTAGAGTATTATGAAGCTCATCCAGAGTTTATTCTCCCTAAATCACGCCGCAATGAAGTAATCAGCTTTGTAAAGGGGGGATTAAATGATCTCTCCGTCACCCGTACCAGCTTCAGTTGGGGTGTCCATTTACCGGAATCGCTGAATGAGCCTAAACACGTCATGTACGTATGGCTTGATGCGTTGATGAACTATGTAACTGCGCTCGGATACGGTACAGACGAAACTAAGATGGATTTCTGGCCGGCAAACGTTCAGTTGGTGGGTAAAGATATCCTCCGTTTTCATGCTATTTATTGGCCGGCATTTTTGATGAGCCTTGGACTTCCTCTCCCTAAACATATCGGTGCCCACGGATGGTGGACACGCGACGGTGAAAAGATGTCAAAATCCAAAGGAAATGTCGTCGATCCTCGTGAAGTGGCTAAGCACTACGGTGTTGAGAATTTCCGATACTTTATGATGCGTGAAGTACCTTTCGGACAGGATGGCGATTTTTCTCAGCGTGCCTTGATCGATCGTATGAATTCGGATCTCTCCAACGATTTAGGAAATCTCCTCAACCGTATTATCGGAATGTCCGAAAAATACTCTGACTTTGTAATCGATAGTAGTGATGTCGAAAAATATCATTTAAAAGAGCTAAACGATGCTCATACAATCTTGGATTCGTTGCATACGTACTTTTATGAACTTCAACTTCACCGCTTCCTCGAAGAGCTATGGAAAGTGTTTACGATCGGGAATAAAGCGATCGAAGAACATGCACCATGGGTAAAAATCAAAGAAGGACGCAATGACGAAGCTCTCGCAACGGTCGCTTTGGTTGCCAATCTGTTAGCTAAAGCGTCCGTGCTGCTCCACTCTATCATGCCGAGTACTACTGCAACGATCGCAGATGCGCTAGGATTTGAAATTACTACCGATAGCTATACCAAACTGATCGTCAATAAAGCCCTTTTGGATACCTTTACGATCAAAAAAATACCGCCTCTTTTCCCGCGTGTGGAAGAGCCGTTAATGCAAGAAGCTCCGAAAGCGATGCTAGATGAAGCACCTATAGCAGAACCGAAACCTAAGATGGAAGATAAAAAAGTCACTACCGTCTCTGAAGAGGGTCTTATCACTATCGATCAGTTTTTCCAATCTTCGATCAAAATCGGAACGGTTCTGAATGCCGAAGAGGTTCCGAAAAGCTCTAAACTCCTCAAACTCCAAGTTGACTTGGGAGAAGAGACGCCGCGTCAAATTATTGCCGGAATCCGTGAGTATTACAGTGCCGAGTCACTCATCGGAACACAGGTATGTGTCGTTGCCAACCTTAAACCCGCAAAACTCATGGGAATGCTTTCCGAGGGGATGATTTTGGCCGCTAAAGATGCGGACGGTCTTTGCCTTGTTCGTCCTGAAAAACCACGCCTTAGCGGAAGTTCGGTTGGATGAGACTTGAAAATATCCTCGCACTGACCAAAGCGACCCTTTACGGTGAGCCTTCAGTCAGCCTCTTTGAAAGTGTCGCTTTTGAACCTGCCAAAGTAAAGCGAGGGTCACTTTTTATTGCTTATTCTCCTGATACCATTGCGGAAGCACTCCTAAACGGTGCTTACGGCATCCTTTTTGATAAACCGACCCAAATGGGCGATGCTGAAGTAGCGTGGATCAAAGTGGACTCTATTGATGCCTCTTTAAAAAAGCTTCTCCGATTTTACCTCCTTGAAAAAGAGCTTCAAGTCTATGCGTGTGACCCGATTACCCTGCGTCTTTCATTAATGGTCTCTACTCCGTCCAATTTTTGCAGTATCGACGGTTCTATGGCGCAGGTATGGGAAAGACTTTGGCCTCTGGAAAAAAAGTCCGTGGTTCTTTTTTCCCCGACGTTAACTGATCCCGAAATTTTTATTGAACATTCTCAACTCATCCGTGCCCAAGAAAATACGATCAATATTATCGAGCAAACCCTTTTTGAGACCTCCTTTATTCATAATGATATTTTCTATGAACGACAGATGCTATCGCCGTTTTTTATCCCTTATTTGGAACATTTGCTCTTTTTTTACACCTTTTTACGTATCCCGTTTCAGCTCAAAGGGTTTGGTAAAATAGGTCACTTTATACCGGTATTTACCAATTCGCGTCTTGAGACCATCGAGTTTGGTACCAGTGATAGGGTCGTTATTTTTGAACCCTATCTCGAACTTATCGATGAACAGATTGATTTTCTTCACGCGCAAGCTTCTTGGGCAAAAATTCTTTATCTTCTCCCTGAAACGATGCGCTCGGGATTAACCATCGGTGTCGAGAATATCCTCTTTTACCGCTATCCGGAAGAGATTATTACCCTATTGCAATCCAACCATTTTCACTTCGCCCTCGTTGCAGGAGTGGATAAGAGTATTTTACGCCCTGCCCGCTCATCAATGAAACAGTTGGAACTTGATTTCTAATTTATATGAATTGATTTAAGCTCTCTACGCAGTTCTCTCTCATTAGCTAAAACACTGCGTACTACGGCATGGAATTCCTTGGAATGATTCATGTGTTTTAGATGGGCAAGTTCATGGACAATAATATAATCGATATGTTCATAGGAGAGTTGCATCATCAAGGTATTAAAAGTAACAATCCCCTCACTGTTGCAACTGCCCCATCTACGACGCATCCGCTTGAAGCGAATATCACTGGGGTGCAATCCCATCTTGCGTGCATAATGCCCTACACGTGAGGGTAAGGTTAATAGAGCCTCATTTTTGTAAAATTTATGGTAATATTTTTCAATATCAATACTGGTTTTAGCTTTTTCAAGGGTTTTATGCAATTGAGGGAATTGTTCTAGTGCGACAATTTCTCCTCTAAATTGTATTGATTTTCCCAGGGTATGAGAGATAATTTCGCGTGCGCTAATGGCCGTTAATTTAGATCGAATCCAACCCTCACGCTCTTTTACAACAGCACGAATACGACTTTCATGTTTAATAGGAGTTCGTACACACACTTCCCCGGTATGGGTAATCGTGATATAGGTATTGCGATTACGCGGTCGGTAATGGATAGAGATGGGTGAAGTAAACGGATCAAACATACGGTATAGGATCAGTGACTCCGGCACGTTCAAAACCACGCAGACGCAAACGGCAACTGTCACACTCTCCGCATGCTGTATCTTCGTCTTGGTAACAGCTCCATGTAAGATGAAGCGGTGCACCCAGTCGAAGCGATTCTTCGACAATTTGCGATTTCTGAAGATGTACAAGCGGCATTTCAATTGTAATATGAGTTGTCTCTTTGGTTCCTAAATTTGCCGCTTTAGCAAATGTATCAATAAACGACTCACGGCAATCGGGGTAGCCGCTGCTGTCCTCTTCAACCACACCGATAGCGATAGCACAACACCCCTCTTTTTCGGCAATTGCGGTAGCAATGGAGAGAAATATCCCGTTTCGAAACGGGACATAGGTGATTGGTACCCCATCTTCAATTCCTCCCGTCGGAACTTCGATAGAGTGGTCGGTTAGAGCTGAAGCACCGATGGTTTTGAAAAAATCCAAATCAATTTCATATTTTTCAATCTCACCTAATTCAGCACAAATTGCACGAAAGCTTAAAAGCTCTTTTGCTACGGTACGCTGTCCATAGTTAAAATGCAGAGCCACAATCTCGTAGCCACGTGAGCGCATAATGTAGGCAACAAGGGTTGAATCCATCCCTCCGCTCATGATACAAAGTGCTTTTTTCTTCATGTATTCCCTTTCATGAGATTGTACCAAGGGCTCCCTTATGCTACAATGCGTTTATGATAGAATTAGATAACCGGACCGAAAAAAACTACAATTTTGCCCGCTTAGAACAACTTTCTGATGTCCTTACCATGCAAGAGGTCGAGCTTATACTCACCAATAATGACGAAATTGCCCAAATTAATCGTGAATTTCGTAATATTAATAAAGCGACCGACGTTCTCAGCTTTCCGAGTGATCCGTTTCCCGGTGCTCCGCTGGGAAGCATTGTCATCAGTGTCGAAAAGGTCGAAAAGGTCGCCCAAGAACTCGGGCATACGCAAGACGATGAAATTTCCCTACTCTTTATACATGGTATGCTTCACCTACTGGGATTTGACCATGAGACGGATAATGGAGAGATGAGAAATCGTGAAGCCGAGCTGGTCGAGCAATTTAATCTTCCTCAAAGTCTGATTGTACGGACGTTGGAAGAATAGATTATTTTTTAATATACCCCAGCTCATCGAGTTTGTTGTAGATATTTGAAACAATTCCACCTGCCTCTTCTCCCCCGTGTCCCCCATGCTCAATCATAACAGTAACGATAAATTGCGGCTGATCGGCAGGTCCGTAAGTAGTAAACCAAGCATGCGATCGTTTTAGATATTCCATACTGTGTTCGTTTTGACGTTTTGCATTCCCCTGGGCAATCCCCGTTGTTTGCGCGGTTCCTGTTTTTCCTGCTATCGGAAAGTGTGCGGAGACGAATCCTCTGGCAGTTCCTCCCGGATCATTACAAACTCCGCGCATTGCACGTTGCACAATGGGGAGTTTTTCTTTTTCAAGCGGTGTTAATACATCAAGAGGCAATGGGGTATAAGGATTATTGCCGATGGTTTTGGCAATATGAGGAATCGGTAATTTTCCGGTAGCCATTAATCCGGTGTACTGAGCCATCTGAATCGGAGTAATCAGAAAATCTCCTTGTCCGATAGCGGTATTAAGTGTTTCACCCTGATACCACGGTTTTTTAAATTTTTCCCGTTTCCAAGCACGGCTGGGAACCGTTCCGATAAATTCATTTGGCAAATCAATACCCGTCTTTTTCCCCAATCCCATACGGTTGAGGCCTTGACTCATCCGCTCAATACCAACCTGTATACTTCCTTTATAAAAATAATCATCACAGCTTTGAGAAATAGCTTTAGAAACATCGGTACTTCCGTGCCCTGAATGCTTCCAGCAGCGAAATGATCGATTTCCAAGCTTCATTGATCCGGTGCAGAAAACAGAACTGTGCTCATCTAATTTTCCGGAGGTAATATAAATAAGCCCTAATCCCGTTTTAACCGTTGACCCTGGAGGATAAAGACCATTAATGATTTTATTGGTAAAAGGAGCTTCAACGCTATTCATCAGTGTATTCCAATCGTTGGAATTTATCCCAGATACAAAAGCATTTAAATCATACTCCGGGTAACTGCCAGCCGCATAAATCGCTCCATGTATATCCATGACGATAATTGATCCGACCCTTTGTTCAAAAAGTTGACTGATATAGTTTTGAAGACGCATATCAATATTGAGAACTAAATTATGATTTTCCTGAGTCGAACTTCGTCCCAATTCTTCAATCTCAAGATTTTGTGCATTGACCTTAATCCGGCGTTCTCCGGCTACTCCTTGCAAGTAGTGATTGTAAAATTTTTCGATTCCATTTTTACCGACATGACCTAAAAGCTGTAGCGAAGGATCCTTGTTAATCTCTTGTTGATTCGCTTTTGCTACATATCCTATAATGTGAGCACCAATTGTGCCATGAGGATAGAGGCGTTTTGGAGAAGGTGAAATGCGAATTGTCTCTCGTAAATTCATCAATGAGTACAAAGGGATTATAGTTTCATGGGGGATAAAATCTACAACATCAATAAAGGAATGGTTGTAATAGGAATCTTCCATTTTATAAGTTTTAGCAATTTTTTCTCCATCAAGCGTAGGAATCATGGAGAGTAAATAAGCGATCTCTTGATCAAGTAAATGAGTATCTTTTCCTTTCGTTAAATGGGGAGCAAATGCAATTTTAAATCCCAATTCATTGATTGCTACAGGTTCGAGATTACGATCCAGTATTTCTCCTCGTACAGGTGCAGAAAACTCCGTTTTAATGCTGTTGTTTTCAGAAAGATTTTCATAATATTCATTTGACTGTATCGATAAATGAAACACGCGAACGATTAATCCAATCCATACAATGGCAAAAAGTGTAAGTAAAATTCTAATTTTCATATAAAAACAACTACTGCTAAAAATTCAATTGCCATATACAAAACAATATGCCAATCCATTGCCGGAAGCTCCAATAAAAAAATCTGGTTGGTGAGCCAAACAAAAACCCAATATCCAGGATAGGCCAAAGCAACAAAAAAGGATGCCATACAAGGACGACACTGTACGATCTGCTCTATTTTTGGAATCAACAAGCGTGATAGAAAAGTAAAAAATATAATCGTACTTCCAAACCAAAACCCTTTTTCTGCTTCAAAGATCAATAACATTGCAATTACAATAAGCAGCCCAAATAAATCATGGCGAGTTAATGCTTTGTAAAATGCCAAGAACAATACTGCTAATAACGGTGGCAAAAAGAGATACAACGTACTTAAACTTGTATATACAACAAATGCACCGACCAGCAAAAGCTGGCTTAAAGCGTTTTGATAAGAGAAACTTCGTTGCATACCGGAAAATGTTTACATTTAATACAATCAGCCCAAATTTTATGTTCTGGGATCGATTCTTTAGGGATTTCATTAAATCCAAGACGCTCAAAAAAATGCTGTTGATACGTCAATGCCAATACTTCTTTTAGACCTAGTCGTCTACCCTCTTCACACGCTTTTTCAACCAGAGTACTTCCAATATTTTGTCCGCGATAGGCACCGTCAATAATCATTGAACGAAGTTCTGCCAATACGGGAGAATGAATATGCAAAGCCACAAATCCGACTAATTTATCCCCATCCATAGCTAAAAAATAGGAGCGTATATTTGTAGCAATTTCGTCATTACTACGCGGCAGTATCACGCCTGATTCGATCTCAGGTGCAACCAACATCTGCATCGCTTCAATATCCGTAAGAGTCGGTTTTTTGTAAACGATTTCAGACATTATTATCGCTTCTAAGTAGATGGTAGATAATCTCGACAATTTTATCGACGCCTCGACGTTTGCTGTTAGAAATCATCAAAGCATCGGGAAAACGTTTCTTAAGCTCAGAGAGTTCCTTTTGGTTAAGCTTGTCAATTTTGGTAAATACGGTAAGTATTGATTGATTTGGGGTACATATTTCATTAAGATAATCGGCAACCGATCGATCGATATCCAGGTCAGGATGGCGGCAATCAATAAGGTGGACAAATATAGCTATTTGTTTTCGCTCTGCAATAAAGGAAGTAAGATTGCTTTCCCAATCCGTTTTGAGCGATTTAGCAACTTTTGCATAACCAAAACCCGGTAAATCAACGAACAGTGCACCTAATCGTTCTCCCGTATTTCTATCTGCAAATTCTACATCAAAATAATTAATTAGACGGGTTTTCCCCGGTGTTGCGGAAACTTTTGCCAAAGATTTTCGATTTGTTAACGTATTAAGTAAAGAACTTTTACCCGTATTGGAACGTGCCATAAATGCCACTTCATTCATAAATTCATTTTCGGGAGTGAGTCTGATATTCGGTGCCGAAGTCATAAAGGATGAATTAATAATTTCAATCATTTAGAGCTGCTTTTTTTCGTTGTATTTTTATCTTCCATCGTAAAAATCATCACTACCGGTTCATTATCAATGCTATCAGCGGTAGCATTGCCCGATACCGTATTGACTATGACTTTATCCCCTTTTATTCGACGGTAATTATCCAAACGGATCAAATCGGCTTTTTTGTAAAAATGGTATTCACTCTCATTGGGAAGATAAATGGCGATTTGTGATTTTCCTTTGTATTTCTCATTCATTTCTGTAACAATATAAAATGAGACATTTCCCTCAGCAAGGTATTTTATAGGTTTACGATCTTTATCGGTAAAAATTGTCAATTTAGTCGAATTCAGTTCATCAAAACCCTTGGTTACTGTAACACGACCAGTAAAAACGGATATCCCCTTTTGCTGATCCCCTTTGAAATTATCTGAAATAACTTTTAGCTCTTCAGCACAAAGATAAATAGTTGAAAGTGAGAGTAATAAAACTAATTTTTTGATCATTCATTTTCCTAATTTAATTGATAGCTACCGCGAACAGCATCTGCTGAAACCGTATCTTGCTTGGAATTATAATAAAGTTTTGTTCCATCAATCCGATTTCCTTTTTGGGTAATGACAAAATTACCTTGAGTACGGATAATAGAGTTGTTCTGATCGAATGTCCCCTCTTTGGAGCGAAATTCAAGACCGTCTTCGCGAATATAATGGACATTTCCCGATAAAGTAATAAAATTATCTTTATAATGCGCTACATCAGCATAAATCGACTCAAATAGGGATTTCGAATTATCGCTAAATTTTGCTGATGAAACTTCATATCGGTCACTAAATCGTTTACCCTTTTTTCCTTCAAAAAATCGTTCCATACCGCCTACACCGACTTCATATACAATAAACGATTCCAGTTCGATTTTTGGGACATCGTCACTGTTTTGTTTTGGAGAGTAGAGAGGCTTAAAATATCCAAACATTGCCAAAAGCCCACCCAATACAATCACAAAAAAAATATTAATCGACATTTAAATCCAGCGGCTTAAAAAAAGTTCTTCTTCACCGTTTTCACGAATTATTTCTTCAATCATCTCGCGTACACAAGCATCACCACCGCGACGTTTCAAGACATGTGCAAACGATTTCACATAATCGGATCCATCAGCAGGAGTATATGCTTTACCTACCCATTTTAAAAGTCGATAATCGTTTAAATCGTCTCCAATTGCAGCAACTTCATCGGGGGCTATATTTAGCTCTGCACATAATTGCATCGCTATCGCCTGTTTATCTTTAACCCCTTGAAAAAGATGAGGAATATCAAGCTCGCGTGCGCGGTGTCCTACAATGGAGGAATCTCTGCCGGTAATTATCGCAGCTTGATGACCCAGTTTAATCCATTCTTTAATTGCAAAACCATCTTTAACGTTAAAATTTTTGAGTTCAACACCTTCCGTTGTATAGATAATCTGCCCTTCGCTCATACAACCGTCAACATCTAAAATCAAAAGTTGAATCACAGTACCCCTTTGGTACTTGGAACGCCGGCACGCTCATTAGGACTAAGTGCACGTCGAAGAGCAACCGCAAACGATTTAAATGCTGCTTCGACTATATGGTGCTTATTTTTACCGCGCTGCATAATTATATGCGCGGTTATACCGGCATTAAAGATAACGGCGCGGAAAAATTCTTCACTTAATTCCGCATCGAACTCCCCCACTTTCCCAGCTACATTTACTTCATAAACCAAAAAAGGACGATTACTAAGATCCAGATCACAACTGACAGCTGCTTCATCCATCACGATGGTTGCATTTCCAAATCGTTCTACTTTTTCTATTGGGTAAATTGCTTCTCTCAGCGCTTGCCCTAATACAATTCCTATATCTTCGACACTGTGATGATCGTCAATGTGAACGTCGCCATCGCACATGATCTCTAAATCAATCAATGCATGTTTGGCAAAACTTTCAAGCATATGATCTAAAAAACCGACTTTGGTTGAAATAGTACTTTGTCCGGTCCCTTGCAAATTTAGGGTGAGGGTAATATCGGTTTCTTTGGTTTTACGGCTTTTTTGGATCATGTTATTCCCTTATGATAAACGGACCGTCAAAATAGCCCTTATTAATGAAATCACGTGCTTCAGCTTCACTGCGGAACCCACCAAGCCATACACGGAATAATCGTTTGTTATTATACTCTGTATCTTTGATAATTGCATGGTAGCCATGAAAATCGCTGTATTTATGTTGGGTTATATTCGCTCCTTCAAAATGTTCAAATGACCCAATTTGAACAAAGAAAGAGCTTAATACAGTCTCTTTTGGCCCTTTTGCAAGCGCGACCATATCAATTCCGCGTGACGCACCCGGTTCAAAACCTAATACCTCCAGTGTCACCATGGTACTGCCATGCTGCAGCATTCCTAATGATGAAGCCGCTGAGTACGAAAGGTCAATAATACGACTCTCTACAAAAGGTCCACGATCATTTATTCGAACAACCGTTTGCATGCCGTTTTCCATATTACTTACCCGCACAACCGTATTCATAGGTAGCGTTTTATGCGCCGCGCTCATCGCATACATATCGTATATTTCACCGCTCGAGGTTTGTTTACCGTGAAAGTCAGGCCCATACCAGCTTGCTCGTCCACTAAAAGTATCCCCTACATGAACAACCGTGGGGCAATATTCTTTTCCCATTACCGTATAAGGGCGCATCGTTGCATGAAGCTCGCCATTTTTCTTGTAGATATTCGAAGAGGCAGAAGCAAGCTGTGCTGAAGGATATTTTTGAGAAGGTTTGGATGACTGATAATTGTATGAGCCGGTTTTTGTTGTACATCCGGTAAAAAAAATTATCAAACCTAGTAAAAATAGTCTAATCGCCAACTTTGACCTCCTCGCCTTCTTTAAGCACATTTGTTGCAAACGGATTTCGAACCCGTAGCTGTTCCAATGTCATATTATACAATGCGGCTACTGAAGCGAGGGTTTCACCGGGTTTAGCGGTATGAAATTTCGTGCTCTTAATAAAGGGCTTACGAATAGGGATTTTAACACTGCGGTTTGGACTCAAATCGTTTTCATCCACCATCATATTCTCATCTATGATCGATCCTTTGGATACATTGTAGCGTTTAGATAGGTTGTTTAGTGTCTCTCCGGATACCGTTTTATGCATCAAAAAATACCCTTTAAGTCCACGGGGACGATATTTTTGTTGAAAGGCTTCGAGTTTATCTTGCGGAATATAAACAGGATAGGCTGATGCGCTGGGGGGAGTAATCCCCTTTTTCAAATGAGTATTAAGTCTTTTAAGATTATTTTTGGGCATTTCTAATACGGCTGCAATGCGATCAATATCTTCCCCCTCGGGTAAATAAACCGTTGCTATTTGCTTATCAGGAGCGGTACTTACCCATTTGTCGTATTGGATTGCGGATAAAAAAGCATCATCCGTTGCTAATAGAGATATTGCAAGAACTTTGCGAATATATCGTCGGCTTTCAGGGGGTATATGTCCTTTTGATGGATCGGCCAAGACATCCAAATCGGTAGTTCCAGCTTTTTGAATCGCTCTACTCAATCTTCCATCACCGCAATTGTATGCGATTAAGGCCAAGTACCATTTTCCAAATTGTTTGTGCAATTGACTAAGATAGGCAATCGCCGCTCGCGTCGATTTTATATAATCGCGCCGTTCATCTACATATCGATTAATAGCCAAACCTTGCAATTTTCCAGTCCCTTCCATAAATTGCCATAAACCCGAGGCACCGCGTGAGGAAGTTGATAAGGGATCAAATTTGGATTCGACCAATACCACAAATAAAAATTCATTCGGCAAATCAGATTGGGCGATCAAGGATGAGAGTGTAGGGATAAAAATAGAAGCATTCTCAAATGAGGCACTGATGCCGCTTAAATCAAGTTCACGCTTTTTTTCTGACACCATATCTTGTAAATACGGATCATTCAAAAATGAAATCGGAATATCAAAGTGACGTAAAACATCTCTCTTTTTAGAATCGCCCACATCAGACACGGTGGCATTAAGGAGAGAGCTTAGGAGAAAAAATGTCCACAGAATAGTTCTCAATGTGCTCCTCCTTACAAAGGGACTAATTATAAAGTTGTCTTATTAAGGCTTTGTTAATCCCTTGAAAAGGTTATAACTGTTTTGTGTTGTCAATGTCTCAACTTCCGCGCTTGAGAGTCCCAAAAGCTCTCCCATTTTATCGACGACATAACGAGTATAAGAGGGCTCGTTACGACTACCGCGATGAGGATGCGGAGTGAGATATGGGCCATCGGTTTCAATGAGTAATTTATCCTGCGGGATTCGAGAAAGAACATTAACCAGTTTTTTTGCATTTTGAAACGTCAAAACTCCACCAATACCGAAATAAAAATTCTCATTAGCAAGGCTCAACAGTTCATCATCCGCATTGTAACAATGGAGTACGCCCCCTACTTCGCCAGCACCCTCTTCCATTAATACCATCTTCGCATCGTGACTGGCATCTCGAATATGTACGATCAAGGGTTTTTTAACCTTTTTAGCGAAACGTATCTGCGTACGGAATACATAATCTTGGCGCTTTTTTTCTTCTACCTTTTCATCTTCGCTTCCTTCTAAACGAAAATAATCGAGACCGCATTCACCAATCGCGATGCATTTAGGATGCGCAGCATAGTGTTCAAAATTAACCGAATTTATATGCTCCATATCATACGGGTGTACTCCAATAGCAAAATAGATGTTCGGATACTGCTCGCAAATCTCCACTGCACGCGGCAAGGTAGCAGGATGAGCACCGGGGATAATAAAGCCTTCAACCCCAGCTATATGTGCACGCTCCATTACATCATCAAAATCCTCGCGATAACGCTCATCATCCAAATGAACATGAGTATCAATAATCATAGTTTCATCCGTGAACGTTCAAATAAATCTTTAGCAAAGCCCAGGGCTTCATCACTGATCCCCTCGCCACTAATAATACGGGCAATCTCTTCAATGCGTTCGGCATCGCTTAAAACGCGAACACGACTTTCTCCCTCTTTGTAAACCAAAAAATGCTGATTACCCATGGAAGTGAGTTGGGGTTGATGAGAAATCACAAAAATCTGATACGCACCGGAGAGATGACGCAAAACTTTTGCAACACTCATCGACTCTTCTCCGCTCAAATTTGCATCAATTTCATCGAGCATTAACACGCCGCCACGCTCAGGCATGCTCTCTACACGCAATGCCAGCAGTGCCAAACGAAGACGATTAAACTCACCGGAACTGAGTTTATCAAGTTTTGTTCCTGCCAATCCCAAAACGGCTTTGTCTGTTCCCAGAGCATAATGCTCACACGGATGAAGCTCTAATGTTGCTTCACGTAAATACAACATTCCAAGATAGCCGTTAAGCCCGGTTAATGCAGAGGAGAGCTCTTTATGCCGATTGAGGGACAGAGCACGACTGAGAATTTCAAGTTCACCCTCCAATGCGGCAATATTTTTCACCAAATCGCCTTTAGAGTGTTCAATCGTCTCATAAGACGCCAGTTCTGATGCTTTTTGTTCGCGATACGAAAGTGCGTCGGCTACACTGCCATAGCGTCGTTTCAGCTCTGAAAGAAGTTCGATTCGATCTAAGACACCTTCTATCGATATATCTTCTAATTCTCCCAAACGTTCCAATGAAGTTTCAAAAATATTTCTTAGCTCATTCATAGTATCGTCAAAAAAAGCACTCTCAACTTCCAACACAGTGAGGGCATTACTGACGTGTGCTTCATAAGCGAATATTGCTTCCGCTGTACGGATAGATTGTTCGATTTTTTCTTTTTTTGAGAGTTGTTTTTTGATAAGACTTAACTCCTCATCTTCCCCTATCTTAGGCTTTATCGCATCAATCTTTGAAATTTCATAGGCAGCAAACTCTTTGAGCTCAGAAAGGTGTTTCTCCTGATCTTCGATCTGGCGCAATTGATCTTTTAATACTTTATACTCATCAAATAGGATTTTATGCCGCTCCAAAATATCACGATGTTCGGAAGTATGACGACAGATCCTCTCATCAATCAATTGCATCAAAGCAGAGGGTTCAAAATCGCTATAATCTTTCAAGCTTAAATGGCGAATATGCTCAGAACTGATCGTTTCCATTGATGATTTTGAGGTGCTTTGGTTATTGATGAAATAACGTGTTTTATCTTTTTTAACATGGCGAAAGGTATTAACAGACTCATTTTGGATACCGTATCTCTCTTCATCAAGTTGCCATAATACATTCGATTCACACACTTGAGCTTCAACACCATCAAGCCCCACTGAGGCTAAGATAGAGCGCATTAATATCGATTTACCGCTCCCGCTTGGCCCTGTAAAAACAATCAAACCGGGATTAAACTCCAATTCAACCTCTTTAAACGTTAAAAACTCTTTGAGATAAAATCTCTCGATCATTATTCACCCCACCCTAATTTCTCTTTGAGAACTTCAAAATAATTAAACTCTTTACGGTGTATCAAATGCGCTGCACCGGACGCTAGTTTAATATGTACCGTATCGCTCTCACTTATCTCAACAAGATCTTGTCCGTCGATGATTACCAAAGCACTCGGGTCAGGGGTTTTCATTACTATCTCAAAATGCCCGGGCAAGACAACTGGCCGCTGAGTAAGCGAATGGGGACAAATCGGCGTCAGAGCAAATACCTGCGTTAAAGGAAATAATACCGGTCCTCCGGCAGATAGATTATAAGCAGTTGAACCGGTCGGGGTTGATACGACGACGCCATCGCCGTAATAGGTGTTAAAACTTCGCCCATCGACATACGTTTCAAGACGGATCATTTTAGCAATCGAAGGGCGGGTAAGAACAATGTCGTTAAAAGCGTAAATATCACTCTCTCCGCTTGGGGTTACAATCGTGGCCTGTAGAATGGCGCGTTTATCAATTCGATATTCCCCGGCAATCATCTTATCGACAAAAGATTCGAGTTCGGCAAAATCTAAATCGGCTAAAAAGCCAAGCTTTCCGGCATGTATTCCCAAAACAGGGAGTTGATAGTGGTAAGAACGCCGAACAGCTGAAATGAGTGTTCCATCTCCCCCGATGGTGACAAGGAAGTCACAGTTTTGACACATCATATCAAACGGTTGTCCCATTACGTCAATCATACCACCGCTAATATTGTCAATAATTACTTCGATACCACGCGATTCAAATATTTTTTTTGATTCAAAAAACATCTCTCTAAGTTCGGGAGTAGAGGGGCGCAGTGATATACCCACACGCTTGATATTAGTTAATTTCAATATTTAAACCCTCATTTTTTTTGACTCTATTATAGCCAACTTCATCGCTAGCTCAAAGTTTTATAGCTGTCGGAAATATTCCAAAGCAATCCCCTCGCGTAATCCGTCATCAATAATAATTGCTTCATCACAGCCCAAAGACTCATAAATCGCCGTAACCATTAAAATCCCTGCAATAATGAGATTTTCACGCCCTACTCCGACATAGCGTGTTCGATCCGTTTCCTTCATCGCTAAAAGTGCTTCATATACGTTATAACACGCTTCAAGGGTTAAGTGAAAGCCATTGACCTTCTGTGGGTCATACGTCAAATAATCCATCCCCAACAAATAAGCGGCAATCGTTGTTGGTGTTCCGGCAGTGAGGATTAGCGTTGAGCAAGAAAAGAACTGCGCGTCGATTTGTTGTTTAAAATAATCGATAGAGTCTAGAAGTTTTTGAGGCGTATCCGATGTTTCACTCAGAGTAACGATTCCAAAATTCAGGCTTAAGGTTTCAACCTTGCTGTCACTGTATTGGGTCAATTCCGTCGAACCGCCCCCAATATCTGCCAATAGAAAAGAAGAAGGCATTATCCCCAATACGCCAAGACGATGACGCACGGCATTAAGGGTCAGAATCGCCTCTTTTTTTCCATCTATAATTTCAAATTTAATCCCGGAGGATTGCGCTATCTTGGCCAGAACTTCCTCTGCATTACTAGCAAGCCTCATTGCCGCGGTCGTATACGCCAGAATTGTTGCCGTAAAATCAAGTTTTAGCTTGGCCTCATCAATGGCCTCTAAGATTCGTGTGATAGCATTTTCACCGATACGGTGTGTATCCCAAAGCCCTTCGGCAGTACGAACGATTTTTTCAAAGCTATTTCCCCATTTTCGACCGTCATATTCAATAAATCGGATCGTATTCGAGCCCAAATCGATAGCGATCATCTTAACCGCTTCGAGTAATATCATCAATTATCATGGCAGGAGTCCATGTTTCAAGTGAACCTTGCTTGAGAGTATCCAAGTCAATTTGAGTTTTATAGTTGCGTTTAAAATACTCAAACACTTGGGCAATCATATCATCGATTCCAAACAATGCAACATATTGTCGAATTCCTTGTTCCAATATATTCTGCGATGCTTTTTCCCGTAGTTTTTGCTCTAGCTGTGCACTATAACATTGGGCAAATACTGAACCCATAGCCGAATATTTATCTTTAACGGATTGATAAATTTCAAACACTTCAGCTGTTTCACGAACCAATCCTTTGGCTGCGTAACGTTGTGCATTATCGACAATTACATTCCATTGACGTTCCAGAACTTGCGCTTCAGGAGTTTCATATAGCAATGGGTATGAATTCAAATAGGCAAAGGCATTTATTAAATTATTAGAAGCAATGGCATCATAGAATAGATGCTTAACGCGAATCGTTTCCAGCATTTCCTGCGATTCTTTCGCATAATCCGGAAATGCCACTAATATTTCACATCCTTTTCGAGCCGTTGCATAATCACCAGCTCTATACGCTTTTTGAGATTGAATATAGAGCTTGTCACCATAATCCATAACTGCGGTGTACTCTGCGAATTCTTTTAGAAACGGAAGGATTCGTACTAAATCAAAAAATTTGACATAATCACTCTGTGCAATAACTTTTTTAAAATACTCATATTTTTTTCGTTCTTCAAAAAGCTGCTGAATCAAAAGTGTTTTTTCTGATATACCACGATAAGGCGCGAGCAGGGTTTTAGCCTGTTCATCTCCATTGGGAGCTAAAATAAGCTCTTGTGCTTTTGCAAAAAGCTTTTTCCAACGTAATTCAGCCTTTCTAAAGGGCTCCGAATCTTGAAAAGCAGGGTATTGTTTAGCCATCGAGTAGGCTAATGGCAATCGTCCTTCATTGACACAGGCTTGAAACTGTCCGTATTTTTCATAGTCTCGAAGCATTTGTGTAATAAGAGGATTTTTCTTTGGGATTCCCGCAAATAGGTCAAAGAGCTCTTTTGCTTTTGGACGATCCCCTTTTTCAAGATAAGCGCGTGCTTTTTTCTGAATATCACCCCAAATCCGCTCCGCCATTTCATACACTTTAGAGTAAAACAATATTGGATTTTTATCCAGCGCATCATAAAATTCTTTATATTGATGCTCCCGTAGCATTTGCATATACTTCTCTTGATCGCCAAAGAGGGAGTAGACACGGACATTCCCTTCCACGGTACCGATAATAAGACGAAATCCGTCGGCTAAGTAAGCAATCGATGTAATTTGCTCACTCTCTTTTAAATAACGCGGCGTCAAAAGCTCCATCGACTCCAGATTATAGAGTCCGACGTATCCCAATTTTGTCCCCACAAATGCAAAATGGCTATCACTGCTAATAGATAAAGCCGTTATATCATCATTCATTTTGGTAAGACGATGGAGCACTTTGCCATCAATCATATCCCAAACAATCAATGTACCCTCTTTATCGGCAGATAACATACGCGCTTCAGGTAAAAATACTATTTTTACAATGGCGCTGCTATGTCCGCGAAGTTTCAATGGGTGTTTCATCGTAGCCAGATTTAAAATATTAATGGTACGATCAAAACTCCCCGTAGCAATCCATTGACCTGTTTCATTGAATGCAACCGTCGTTACGAAGTCAGTATGAATCGGCATACTAAAGGCTAAACGAGCTGCCTTAAGTACCCACGCAAACACTTTCCCATCTTGCCCACAGGTAACACAGTATCGACTGTTTGGATCAATAGCAACACTTTCAACATCACCTTGATGCCGTCCAACCTTGTAAAGCAACTCTTTTTTATTGACGCTAAAAAGGGCGGCTTTATTGACACCGGGAATGATTGAAATAGAGTATTTTGCATCCGGTGTAACATCGACATGCGATCCGACTAAGCGTTCATGTGCGATATTTGATTTAAATCCACCAATTACTTTATAGTCGTTTGAATCAATAATACGAAGGGTATTTTGGGCATCGATTATGGCAAAATTACCATCATTAAGCACTTTTAACAAAAGTATGGGACTTTTAATATTAAGTGATTTTAAAACTTCCATACCTGTTACTCCTAATGCTCTTCACTGCTCAGATAACGATGTTCTTTTAAGTGTGCCCGAATTTGCGATTGATGTTCCGCACCTTTGGTCTCCAGATGAATCATAACGTTTGCATCACCGTAAGCCAATGTTGTTGAAGTGCGATCATAATCAATATGGACGATATTGGCGTTCAAACTTTGAAGCATTTCAGTTAATTTCATCAATGCACCCGGTTTATCCACTAGGGTCACCGTCAGTTTCATTTTTCGTCCCGACTTAATAAGCCCTTTTTCGATAATGATAGAGAGAAGGGTAACATCCATATTTCCGCCGCTCAGCACTACACCCACTTTTTTACCTCGAAACTCACTCAGTTTATCGTGCAGCAGTGCAGCAACCCCGACAGCCCCTGCCCCCTCTACTACCACTTTTTGACGCTCTAATAAAAATAAAATCGCATTGGCAATCTCTTCATCATCAACACTTACAATCTGATCGACGGATTCTAGGATATGAGACAAAGTTACACTTGACGTATCGCGTACGGCGATACCATCCGCAATGGTACGAACGGTTGTGCTGTCAATCACCCTTTTTGCTTCAAAGGATTCGCGCATTGCCGGAGCACCTGCCGCACTTACTCCGACTACGCGAATATGCGGTGCGAGGGCCTTAATCGCCGATGCCATGCCGGAAATCAAACCTCCACCACCTACCGGAATAATAATCGCATCTAAATCTTTGATCTGATCAATCATCTCAATTGCAATGGTTCCCTGCCCCGCCATAACCGCTTCATCGGCAAACGGATGGACAAATACCATTCCATGCGCTGTGCCGTATGATGAAGCATATGCATACGCTTCATCATAATTATTGCCGGCCAAAATAACTTCTGCACCGTAATAGCGAACACCATTAATTTTAGTCAACGGTGTCGAATCGGGCATGACGATAAGGGCTTTTGAGTTAAACATCTGTGCCGCCATTGCGACACCTTGAGCATGATTCCCCGCACTTGCTGCTATAACACCGCAAGAGCGTTCTTTGTCACTCAGAGAAGCAATTTTATTATACGCACCACGTATTTTAAAGGCGCCAGTGACTTGAAGATTCTCATTTTTGAGATAAACCTCTATACCGCATTGCTCGCTTAATCTTGGCGCATAGGCAAACGGTGTCTCAACAACAACACCCTTAATCCGTTCATGTGCTTTATATATCGTTTCTAAATCGATCAAAAATTCCCTTTAGCCGTGTGTATTAGTCGATGTTCGACCATACTACAGTGATTTTGTACCACTCGCATACCTGCTGATTTTGCCTTTTCGGCTGCTTCATTATTAACGATCCCTTTTTGTGCCCAAAAAACTTTAACATCTCCACGCGCTATACACTCATCGGCAATCGTATCGAGAGCATCCGGTTTACGGAAGATATTTACCATATCGACTGAAAATGGAATTTCTCCGAGGGAACGGTACACTTTTTCCCCTAAAATAGTCTCTTCCTTCGGATAAACAGGAATAACAGTATATCCGGCATTTTTTAGGTATTCGGCAACCCTGTAACTGTCTTTTGTCTTATCCGGAGAAAGCCCTAAAACCGCAATAGTTTTTACGTCGTTTAAAATTGTTTTTATCTCATCATTATTAGAATTAACGGTCGGGAATTCGCACTCCATAGTTGCTCCAAAAAAAGTAAATATTTTTTATTATATCAAAATATTTTACAGACGCTTTTTTTCTGCACCAATATAACGCTGTCTCGGACGTGCGATTTTCATTTCCGGATCGTTTCTTAGTTCCATCCACTGTGTGATCCACCCGACAGAACGACCAATAACAAATATGATGGTAAACATTGGTTTTGGAATTTTGAGCGCAGTCAGTATCAATCCTGAATAAAAATCGATATTAGGGTAAAGACGCCGCTGAATAAAATATTCATCATTGAGGGCAATCTGTTCGATTTTCTCGGCAATGTTGAGCAGATCATTATTGACCCCCAGTTCATCTTTGAGCTGATCAAGGAGATTTTTAAGTATTTTGGCACGAGGATCAAAATTTTTATAAACCCGATGCCCAAATCCCATCAACTTGAATTCATCATTGGGATCTTTGGCACGTGCGATAAATTCATCCACATTATCAATGTTAGCGATGTATTCAAGCTGAGCGATCACCGATTCATTTGCTCCTCCGTGCGCCCTGCCCCAGAGTGCATTGATTCCAGCCGATAATGCGGCATACGGATGCGCTCCCGTCGAGGCTACAGCACGCACTGTCGAAGTGGAAGCATTTTGCTCATGGTCGGCATGAAGAGTAAAAATGGTATCGAGTGCTTTGACCTCCACATCACGGATTTCAAGATTTTCCCCAGGATAGGCGCGCATCATATAGAGGAAATTTTCGGTAAACGGACGCTCAATGTCAGGATAAATATAAGGAATTCCAAACATCCTTCGGTGGGTAAATGCGGCAAGAGTGGGTATTTTAGCAATAATTCTCCGCGCCATCACCTGTGCATCTTCATCCGTCTTAACATTAAGATGTTCAAAATAAAAGGTTGAAAGAGCAGAGACCGCCGATGACATCATAGCCATGGGATGTGCTTTGTCAGGAAAAGCATCAAACAATCGTTTTAAACCTTCATGAATAAAAGAGCGTTTACGCAGCTCCATATCAAACGATGCCCTCTCGTTCTCATTGGGCAAATGCCCCATTAAAAGTAAATAAGCAACATCCAAATAGCTCTTTTTTGTCGCCAAATCGCTGATATCGTATCCACGATACAGTAATTCCCCTTGTTCCCCATCAATATAGGTAATAGATGAACTGCAACTCGCTGTAGAGGTAAATCCCGGATCATACGTAAACATCCCTGTATCTTTATAAAGATTACGTACATCAATCACATCAGGGCCGATAGTAGGATGTAAAATTGAAAATGTATAATTTTTTCCAGTACGGTTATTGGTAAGAGTTACGGTATCCATTTCAATTTCTCCTTAGGATGTTTAGAGATAATTAAATATTACTATAAGAGCTATAATCTTAAAAGGAATATCACAATCATTAAAACCAACATTACTTAAAATAAATTCTACATCATTAAAGTCTATACTAAAATCAATCTTCTATCCTATAGAGACTAAAGCACTATTATACAAAAATTATAAGAAAGTGTAAGAGAAGAGGGAAAGCTAGATTCCGTGTCATAGCACGGAATCTAAAGATCATCGTGCCTATGGGTATGACGACAATATGACCCTTTGACAAGTTCAAGGTGAACGAGATAAAGAAGAAGTTTAAACGTCCATCTCGATAACATTCCAAGGAAGTCCTTGGGTGTTCATCTCATCCATAAAGAAATCAGGATCGAGCTGTTCCATATTGAATACCCCTTTCCCGCTCCATTTACCCTCGACCATCAGTTTTGCACCGATAACGGCAGGGACACCCGTAGTGTAGGAAACGCCTTGCGATTTAACTTCGGCGTAGCACTCTTCGTGGTCTTTAACCTGATAGATATAGATTTTACGTTTTTTGCCGTCTTTGATACCCTCGGCAACGATACCGATATTGGTTTTCCCTTTGGTTCGAGGACCGAGTGACGCAGGATCAGGAAGCAATGTTTTTAGAAATTCCATCGGAACGATCTTCATCCCTTTGTGCTCTACCTCTTTAATTCCCAACATCCCGACGTTTTCTAAACATTTCATGTGGGTAAGATAGCTTTGACCAAACGTCATAAAGAAACGGATACGTTTAAGCCCTTTGATGTGTTTAACGAGGGATTCCATCTCTTCGTGATAGAGGAGATAGCTGTCTTTTGGTCCCACTTCAGGATAATCCCAAACCTGCATAATCTCCATAGGATCGGTTTCGATCCATTTGCCCTCTTCCCAGTAGCGCCCTTTTGCACTTACTTCACGTAAGTTGATTTCAGGGTTGAAATTGGTAGCAAAAGCGTATCCATGATCACCCGCATTACAGTCAAGGATATCAATCGTATGGATTTCATCAAAATAATGTTTTTGGGCATAGGCGCAAAATACATTCGTCGCACCCGGGTCGAATCCGCTGCCGAGTAATCCCATGATACCTGCATCTTTAAATGCCTGATCTCTTGCCCATTGCTCTTTATATTCAAACATCGCAGCATCCGGATGTTCATAGTTTGCAGTATCGAGATACGGGGTTTTCGTGGCGATACACGCATCCATAATGGTAAGGTCTTGATACGGAAGTGCAACATTGATAAGGATGTCTGCCTTAACGCGATTGATGAGGTCAATGACCTCCTGCGTGTTATCTGCATCTACGGTTGCAATTTCGATTGCACCTGTTGGAAGTTCGCTTTGAATCTCTTCACAGCGTTTTAATGTACGGCTCGCCAAAATAATACGATCAAATACAGTATTGTTCATAACACATTTATGTGTTACGACGCGCCCTACTCCGCCGGCGCCGATAATGAGTGCAGTTGCCATGGCAAAACCCCTGATAAAAATATAATAGAAATTATAGGCTAAATTCTCTTACGAAAACGTTACAGACAAAACGCGCGATAGAGTGTCAATCCCCAGATAGATGCCAACATTGCTAAGGATAAAAAAACAAGTGCTGCCCCCGCATCTTTAGCTCTTTTAGCAAGTTCATGATGTTCAAATGTCACCAAATCAACTGTCCTCTCAATCGCGCTGTTAATAATTTCTGCAATAACAGGAATGAAGAGAGATACAGCCAAAATCGCATGATATTCAAAAGAGAGCGGTAAACACCATGCACTGATCATGCCGACGGTGAATAGAAGTATTTGAAGCCGAAATGATGGTTCATTTTGGGTAACTTCTATCAATCCATTCAGCGCGTAGCGGGTATTTTTAAAAAGGGTGTAGCGAGGTTTATTGAGTGCCATGATGTTCCTTCAAAAATTGAATCGCATTATACACCGTTTCAGGATCACTTTGCATCGAGATCGGCTCTCCGTAAATGACCCGAACATTACGTCTAAACCACGATTTTCGCGGTGCATTACGCTGGGTTGAACGGGAGAAAATGCTACCGTAAATACCATCGATGTAGAAAGGGATTATTACCCCCTCTTGATCTTTGGCAATAGCACGATAGCCCGGATAAATTTTTCCGATATTCCCGTCATAACTAATCCCCCCTTCGGGAAAAATACCGATTATCTCATGATTTACAAGACGCGATCGTGCATGTTTAAAGGCTTCCTTCGCCCCGGAGGCTGAAATGGGAATAACCTCACCAATCTCCATAAGCGGACGGATAAGCGGCTTTTCATAAATTGAGCGTTCCATCAGATATCGTATCCGTCTCTCTACACCGACTTGTACCAATATCCAATCAATCCAGCTGACATGATTTCCCAACATTAACACGGCTCCCGTTCTTGGGATATTGTGCGTCTGCATCGGGATAATATTGTACCGAAAGGCAAGAATTCGTTCCAAAATCAACCAGATAAAATAATCTTTGTAGCGTATCAAGGCACCGATACTTAATAAAATTGACACCCCTACCATGGCATAAAATATAATAATAATAACATTCAGACCAAAAAAGGCAAAAAGAGTTGTCATACCTAATGCCAAAGTCATAAAAACATTTTGAATCCAATTATTTCCTGCCAATACAAATGGCAGATGTACCCTTGATGTATTCGCTTGAATAAGAGCATTCAGAGCAACAATCATCATCGCTCCGCCGATACCGAAACAAAAAAATGTTACTCCGATTATCCTCAAAGAATACGTATTCGGTAATATCAAAAGTGTCAACGTAAGGAGTAAAGCACCGCTGACGATCAGCCCTTTATGCAAATAATAACGTGACAACCTTGTCGCTATCATTGAACCGAGGATAATTCCAATCGCCGCTAATGCCATAAGTCCCTGAACGATAATAGTATTATGTATTCCAAGAGTACTTTTAGCATAGGCACCAAAGACAGCCAATATGACTTGAGATATGGACCAAAAGAGGGATAAAAAGAGAATAGCTTCGAAAATCTCCCTCTTACGTCGTATCAAACGCCAATTTTTACCGAAGTACCGACCGCTTACATAGTTATGTATCTCAAATTTTGCACACGTAGAAGTCCCCGTATCTATTAAGCGTATGGTCAACAAAAATTCAATGACACTCCCCAACACCAATAGCCATCCCAAAGGAGCAATCTGATGCAAGATATCCGCTTCATTGTTATAAGGAGTATGAAGAAAATTTTCAAAGAAAATAGTATAAAGGATAATCCCCGATAAAATAGCAACAGTTGTAACCGATTGGACAATCGCATTCAATGCACTTAACCCTTTTTCACCGGCCAATTCTTTTATATATCCATATTTAGCAGGCGAATAGATGGCGGCTTGTACCGCCAGTAAAAGGGTTAAACCAAACGATATCCAAAACCATCCCTGATAGTAACACAGGGTAATAAGTAACGTGATAAGTATCGCCGAAAATGCACCGTAACGCATTACCTTAACTTTTGAAAATCGATGCGACACATATCCTGAGGGAGTAAAAAGTGCAATAAAAGGGAGAAGAATAAGGGCATTGAGAATAGCGGTATAGATAATCTGAGTTTGGTCATCGTAGATTTTAAACACCGTATTTTGAATAATAATTTTGTGACCCAAATCGGTAAAAGCGTTGAGAAATAATGCAAGGGTATAGGGGATAACCCCTCGTGTTTTCCAGATACTTGCCATTACGCCAGTACCGTACTCCACCCTTCATAATGACCGTGCTCTTGCAAGGAAGTATCATACAGCAATGCCGTAGTTTCTTCCACTACTTCAGGTGTAATTGCTTCTGTTTTGGTGAGAACGGCACCGTATGCGTAATCACTCTCATCATCTTTTACAGACTCTTTAAGTACAAATCCGTGGGCAGATAAAAAGGCAACCGAACGTTCCATAGCACTTTTGGTCTGAAAAAAGAAATAATGTTCCACTTCCCGCTCTAGCTTTAGATCATCTCCCGCTTCAACAAGCGATTCGATCGTGTGACGGTTTTGTATACGAAGAGACGCATACCCATCCGGATAGAGGCGTTCTAAATACATCTCATATTTTGTGTCTCTGGATGCACCTCTGTCGTAGGTAAAACCACCATGACGCGCCATTACTTCCGTGGTAATATTTTCAAAACGTTTTGAATCGCGTGCGTAAAAATAAAACTCTACCCATCCGTCTTTGATAATGACTCCGGCAAATACCGTGTCCAATTCAGAATGCAGTGTTTTCTCTAAATCGTCTCTAAAGGCGGAAAAATGTTCCCCTTGCGGTTCGTCGCTCTTTACAAAAAACCACAATAACCATGGCTTCTCTTCGAGCGGAGCGTCATCCATTAACGAGAGTTCTACCTCACAACGAAAAGGTACATTCTCATCATCGCTCATCTCGTAAAATTCCACCATGGTACACCTTTATTTTTTCGATATTGTACCCTATTCGCTCAACTCTTCCGTGTAGCTGCGATGAAGCTTTACCTTGCCGGAGAGTTCTTGTATATTTTTAGTGTCAAATTTCTCAACGCTCTCCACTTTCGGAAGCGACTGTCGTAAAAGATAAAGTTTTTCACTCACATCGCTTGCAATCCGCTCCAAATTTTCACGCATAGCCCTATGCTCTTGTTTTTCGTAAGACTCTAACGTCACCACCAACTCACCTAATTTACCACGGGCACTTAAGAACTCTCTATAAAGCCCTTCAGCCGATGAAAAAAGTGATCCGAGCGGTTTAAAAGAGTCATATAACTCTTTGGAGTGAAGGGTCATCTCGCGCATTTGCTTCGAGGAAAGAACCATTTGCTGCATGATCAATTCACTTTGTTCACGAGACCCTCTCAACAATGCATCGTTTTCGAGCAAAGTCGTCATTATCCCCTCGCTCTTAGCCCCTAACGTTTGAATGTGACGGGCGAAATCGTGGATAACAGAAGTCAGCTCTTTTTGTAAAATCGCTACAATCCGATCCGGTGCCTGATTTTGTTGAAGAAGTCGAAGATTTTCATCGATATTTTTCAGCTGCGAGCGTACCTCTTTATTCTCATCACAGGCTGATTTTGTAGCCACTTTGAGCTGATTAAAATGATCTTGTTCGGCAACTCGCAGTAAATCTATATGACGATGAACGATATTATCGAGCCCCGGAAGTTCGGTTAGAGTAAACTCTTCAAATTTTTCCATGGAAAGCTGTTGTTGCACTAATAATGCTTCAATTTTGGAGACAAAAAGTTTCTGGTTATTTTGAATTCCATGCAAAGCCTCCAGCTCTTCTTTAAATAAACTTCGCAGTTGATCGTGTGTTGAATTTTCCATCTGTGTAACGGTAGAGAGCCGTTCGTTATACGATGCCAGAGCATTGCCTTGTGATTCTATCCCCTCAATGAGTACTTGTACACGAGACCGATCGGCCTGATATGAAGAAGCACTTTGGGTTTGACTCATTACACTCATTATTACGGATAACACACCTCCTACGCTTAAGGTAATCAGAGATTCTTTGATTACCAACATAACGGTTGTATCTTCGGCAAATAATACAAAATGAAGTATTCCGCCAATAAATCCAACGATAATGACGACAGGGGTATAGTTGATTTTATTGGTGTCTTTATAAACGGCGATATGACGTAAAAACAGGAGAGACATAACCCCTATTGAAAGTAAAACATCCGGTGCAAACATCATTTATCCTTCAGTAATCGTAAACATCTTTTAAGCATAATTCGTACCTGAATTATGCCAATGTAGTACATCATTTCATCTTTGAGTATAGCTCAGCAATGGTTTTAACAAATAAAGGGTGGTCATTCGGACATCGGCAAACACGATAGGTTTCAATTCCGATAGTATGTGCCACTTCAGCATACTCGATAGAGAGTTCAAAATCGGTTTCGGAATTATCAACGGTAAAAGCGATAGGGAGAATAATCATTTTTTTACTTTTCAAAGAACCAAGAGCAGATTCCAAGGAAGGTTCCAACCATCGCATAGGCCCCACTTTAGATTGATACGCCAAATAAATATCATGAAAATGGATATCTTGTTTCTGAAGCAACATTTTCATGAGTGCAACATGATGTGTAACATGGCGCGCATACGGGTCACCACTATCAACAATATTTTGAGGAAGTCCATGTGCTGAAAAAACAAGATCAAACTCATCCGCACTATCTTGTCCCAAAGCTTCTTTAATGCGCTCTAATAAACATTCATTATAGGTACTATTCTCGAAAAAATGTTTTATCTCTACACTCACAACATCCCAATGGATAGCATGTGCTGCTGCTTCAAAATCATCTAATGATGATTGTGTGGTTGTACTGGAATATTGCGGATATAATGGAATAAGATAAACTTTTTCTACCCCTTGTTCTTTTAGTCTGGTGCATACATCATGGGCCATTGGCGGAGTATAGCGCATAATAAAATCAACAATCACATCGTTTCCAATCTCATTTTGAACCTTTGATACGAGAGAACGGGTTAATTCGACCAATGGAGATTTTCCACCAATCTGTCGATAAATTTCTTGTGACTTTTTAACGCGAGACCATGTTATAATTGAGGCAATCAATTTCCGTAAAAATGCACTTTTGGTTCTTATAATATAGGGATCGTTAAACATATTCGTTAAAAACATTTCTACTTCTTGGAGATTATTAGGTCCCCCCATATTTAACAATACTACTGCTTCTCGCATCCTAATTTACCGCCTATTATCCATCTGTTTTTGAAAGAAGTGTACCATATCATTTCGTTAAATTTAAGAATTATAATAAAATATAAAGTTTTTTAATCTATAATGAGTTTACGAGAGAAAAACGAGGAGGCTGAATGCTTAAAAAGTGGATGCCAATACCATTACTTTTACTCACAATTACTGCACATGCAGATTCTCCAAGGCGTGAGCCATCATTATTTCTAGAATATGAACGAGAGATAAAACGCTCAAATGAAGCTCAAAAAGACGAAACTCCTTTCCACAAACTTTTAGCACCTATCAAAGTCACAGCTCCCCTCACACCTACTCCCCAAAATACTAAAACCGTTGCAGCCACAGAACCGATCCCTTCCAAACCCATTCTCAGTGATAAAGAAGATATTGGTGCTGACAGTCTCCCCTTTTTAGTCGTCAACAAACCAACACCGAAAAATTCCAATATCACTTGCCCTGAAATAAAATCTGCTGATACAGAAAATGAACCTAAATCACTCATTAAAAATCTTCTAACAGCAAAAGAAAAACTTCTTGCCAAAGCAAAAGTTTTCTTAGGAACGCCCTATGGATTCGGAGATAAAGACAATAGTCATACTGACTGTTCAGGATTTACTCAGCAAGTCTATCGTCAATTCGGTATCAACTTGCCCCACAGTGCGGCAGAGCAGGCGCAACTGGGCGAAACCGTCAATCCCAATGATTTGCAAGTCGGTGACCTGCTTTTTTATAGAACGTATAAATCTGAACCCTCGCACGTAGCTATCTATGCCGGAGGCGGTCAAATTATCCATGCGTCATTTAATGCTCGAAAAGTACAATACGATTCTATTGACAAAGGGTATTATCAACAACGTTTTTTGTATGCCAAACGTCTTGCATTTAACACCAACGACAGTGGAACGGAATAAGGGCTTAGAGGATGTCTGCTTTGTACTCACTTCTTGATCGCCATTGGCTCTGGAAAGAGGTGTATACCAAACTTGACATCTCGTCTCCTGCGTATCAATACTGGAACGATACCCGTCATGTTAAACTGGGTCGATACGTATTTCTTGAGAAACAGACTCTCCCCTACAAATATTCCCATATTGAAGAGGATCTAACGGATCTTTCGGGCTACCTTCCAACCCAATATGCCGCAACGCAGCTCGGAATAGACAGCCATATTTTCGGCTATAAAAAGATGCGTCTCTACAATCAATTTGAGTATAAGTTTGTTAACGATATAAAATTCGTCAATCTAAAACGGTTTTTCCTTGAAAACGGAATCAAAATAGGTAAAAACAGCTATGTGCATCTTGCACGACTTGATGAGCTGATTATTACTACTGATTCACGGTTTTATCGGATAGATGATAACTACGGTGTAGTCGTTTACGACTGACGCTTTGCCCATCGTGGAAAAAACCGCGAAGGGGAAAGGATAGGATTAATCGCTTTGCCCTCACTCAAATATTCCGATAATAGCCTTGCCAAATACGGTGCCAAAACAAATCCATAACCACCCGAACCGTTTATCATAGTCAGACTGGGATAGTAGACATACTCGCGCATATTCACCGCTTTACCATGCCGTAGATGAGGGTACAGGGAGAGTGTTGCATGAGCATCTACTAAATTTCCTAACATCGGTAAATAGTCATTAGAACCGGAACGAAGACCGGTATAATCTCTGACGATTTCAATATTATTTAATTTTAATGTTTTTGAAGCCTTTTCAAGGAGAACAGCCCTACCCGACTCGATATCATATACTTGATCTGAAAATGGGGAATAATGGACATCATGGGTTGCTCCGATAGCGACTATCCCCTCTTTTGTCGTTGGTGAGATAGAAACATGGTGGTGTAAAATACAGGGAATATCGGTCGAAGTTTTAATATCGATACGATGTCCCCAAATCCCTCGTAAACCGACATAGTCGATGGGTAAAAGTTTCGGGTAGGCTCCAATCGATAAAACAACGTGCTTTGCACTTAGGTGGTCTATTTTCCATAATTCATCCTCATACATGAGTGCATCAGCTTTAATCGTAAAAAAATCGATCCCTTCAACCAATGCTTCACATACCCCTTGAGCATCTACAACGGCACCCTCACTAAAGTAAATATGACTCTCATTAGCCGCTTCTTCCGTAAGAAGAGATTTTAGTACGTTATCTATCGTAGAGTATTCCAGCTGCGTTTCTTGTTTAAAACATTCGAGTTTATCGGCTTCCTGTGGACTGTTAGCGATATGAAGTAGCTCTTTAGTAAGGGTAAACTGGGGGAAACGGGTTGTATAAAATTCGAGTGCTTCGGCGTGTGCTTCGGACATAATATCTTTCAGCTCACCTGCTTTGGAGATTTTCGGGGATATGAAAGCCCCCGCTGCACCACTTCCACCCGATGCAATACCGTTCTGATCAATCAGAGCAACACGTAAACCGGCTTTATAGAGATAGTAGGCGCTACAGCAGCCGTTTATCCCTGCACCAATGATTATGACATCATAAGGTGATATTTTTGATGTCGGCAATCGAATAAATCTCAGCGTAAATCATTCCGACCAATGCTTTGCGGTTAGCACGGACAGATAAATCCTCGGCATTAACCATAACATTGTCGAAAAATGCATCGAGGGGTGCTTTAAGAGCAAAAAGTGCATCCAAACGCTCTTCTAGTGTTCCATAACTCGCAGAGATCGCAGAGGCTGCGGCACTATATAGATGGCGTTCTGCATCGTTTTCAAACAACGACTCATTGACATTGAAACCTTTGTCCATTGCTTCATCTTTGAGGATATTGCTGACCCGTTTAAAGGTGGAGAACGCTTCAAGAAATGCATCGGATGATGCGATAGTATTCACGGCGCGAATTTTGCGGTCGATTTCGAGAACATCGAGTTCAACCGTAGCGTCTTTAGCAACAACCGATTGGATGATAGATGGATTAATACCGACGTAGGCTCCGGCCAGACGCTCAATGATAAACGTTTCAATATTCTTTTTATACTCTTTACCCTGCGGATAAAGGGAAGAGAGCTGATCGATCAATATTGAAAAGTTTAGCGGGATTTGATGCGCTACTGCAATTTTGATAATCCCGTTTACGGCACGACGAAGAGCAAACGGATCGCGTGAACCGGTCGGTATCTCACCGATACTGAACATACCGATTAGGGTATCAAGTTTCATCGCCATCGCGACGATTGCACTGAGGATAGTACTCGGCAGGGCACTATCCTCACCCGTCGGTAGATATTGCTCTTTGATCGCTATGGCAACTTCAGCAGATTCTCCTAAGGCAAGAGCATAGTAATACCCCATCAACCCTTGTAGCTCCGTGAATTCATAAACCATCTCGGACATTAAATCGGCTTTAGCCAACTCCATAGCCCGCTCCAGAGTAGCCGGGTTAATATTATCATATATTAAATTGGAAAGTGTCGATGCAACAATCTTTTCACGTGAAATTTTCTCTGCCAACGTACCCAAACCGTTCATAAATACGACTTTTTCAAGCCCTGCCGTACTGAGCCCTTTTTTGAGATCATTACGATAGAAGAAAAGTCCATCGCTTAAACGTGGACGTAATACCCGTTCATTCCCTTCGATCACTTTGGAAAAATCATCGGTTAAGGCATTGGATACAACGACAAATGCGTTTATGAGTTTTCCGTTTTTAAAGACCGGAAAATAGCGTTGATGTTCCTTCATCGAGGTAATAATAACTTCCGGCGGCAATTCGAGAAAACTCTCATCAAAGTTACCTAATAAAGGGGTCGGATGCTCGGTAATCGCAACAACTTCATCGAGAAGGTCATCATCGATTTCGATGGTAATGCCATGTTTTTCTTCCAACGCTGCGAATGCATCCAAAATCGTTTTGCGGCGAACTTCAGGATAGAGGCTGACGGAACCCTCTTTAAGAAGATCAAAATAATGGTGGATAGAATTAACCGGTTTGGCTTCGAAATGGCTGATACGGTGAACGTAAGTGTGGGCGGATGAGCGAACATCGAAAAGCTCGACATCGACTGTGTCGTTCTCCATCATAACATTAATCCATCGGATAGGACGGATGAAACTCTCATGCGATGAGCCCCAGCGCATTGATTTGCCGAAATTGAGACTTTTGATCCATTGGTTGATCATATCACCGAGTATTTCCGTACTGGATTGTCCCTCTACGCTTCGACTAAAATAGAGAACCTCTTTGCCCCCTTTTTCAGCACGCGAAATTTGATCAAATTCAACACCGCATTTTTTAGCGAATCCGAGTGCTGCAGGGGTCGGGACACCGTCTTTGAGCGCAATCTTTACCGGTGCACCGAAAAACTCTTCCATACGGTCATCTTGGCGTATTTTAAATTCGCGATGCCACAATACAAGACGGCGCGGCGTGTAATAAAATTCAAATTCACACATGAGCGCATTTTTTTCCAAAACAGCCGCCCATTTTTTCTCTATTTCACTGAGTTCTTTGAGCAGGGGAACAGCAGGAAGTTCTTCGACACCGATTTCAATCAAAAGAGGTTTTAGCATAGTCAGTCCATCATCATATTTAAAATCCCGATTTTACCCCTCTATTGGTTAAAAATCGCTGTTGCTTTGGAAAAAATTAAATAAGATATAAAGTCTCTTATTTAGGTGTAGTTAAAAGTTTTGAGGTGTACAATGCCTGCATTAATTCAAAATTAAACAAGGAATCCTTATGCCAACAATCAACCGTTACGTCGATATCAGCACCGTAGATCGCGAAGCTAAAAAAGACTACATCGACCGTCATTCTCCCTTTATTCACTGTGAGTCTACTGCTAAAAAAGGGGAGAAGTTTGCCGTTACCGTCAAAATGGGGAACGAATATTCTCATCCGGATGACTTCGATCATTTCATCGCTAATATCGCTTTGTATAACGGAGAGACATTATTGGCACGTGCTGATTTCGTTCCGGGAACACTCGGAAATGAGAAAAATCATGCAGAAGTTACATTTAATATTGTTCCAATGGGCAAAAAATTGACACTAGTCGCTCATGGCTATTGCACAAAGCACGGGGTATGGGAATCAACCCCTGTTGAAATAACAGTAGAAGAAGCTAGCACTTGCTGCGGTGGCGGACACTGTTCATAACTGCTTTACTTGACCTCCAGCAGGTCAAGTTTTGTCTCTTACTTCACAAGCGGCTACATAGCTTGCGGTTTACCTGTAAAATATCCTTGTGAATAATCAATTCCTAACTGTTTAACTGCATTATATATATCTTCATCACTTACAAATTCAGCTATCGTCTTAGCACCGACTTTCTGTGCAAAACTTACAATCGTTTCAACAATAATATGGTGTCGAGAGTTCTTGGTGATTTCACGAATAAGGGAACCATCAATTTTGATGTAATCAACATTAAGCTTTAGAATATTTTCAAAGTTGGAGTAACCGGTTCCGAAATCATCAATGGCAATTTTTGAGCCTAGCGCTTTTACCTGAGTAATAAATTTTGCAACTTCAGTATAGTTTTCGATACCTTCAGATTCGAGGATTTCAAAAACAATGCGAGAAGCGGTACCCGTTTGTATAATAGTCTCAACAATTTCTTTAATTGTATGCGAATCACGTATGTCACTGACCGATAAATTGACTGAAAATTCCTCGCTTCGCGTTGCGAAAAGAGCACATGCTTGATGTATAACTGCAAGGGTAATTTGAGGATACAATTTGGTTTTTTTAGCAATAGGTAAAAAATCCAAAGGAGAAATTATTGTCCCTTCTTCATTGAACATTCGTACTAAGGTTTCATATTTATCCGTTGCCCCCGTCACCAAATTTACAATTGGCTGATAGTGACATATTATGCGCTGATTAGCAAGGGCACTACGGATAGTAGCGTTCATAGCCATATTGGCTCGATAGGTTTCTTCTACCTTTTCATCTTCCGCATACAGTGCTATCGGCACTTTATTCTCTTTAGCTCTATTGAGTGCTATATCGGCCCGCGTCAGCAATTTATCCTTTCCTATAGAAGCGCCAACACTCATTCGGATACTAATACTCTCTTCTTCGATCATGAAAATTTTCTCTTCAAAACGTGAGAGTAATGTTTTGATTTGATGGCCAAGTTCATCCCACGATACTTCTTCATGCATCAATATGGCAAATTCATCTCCATCGATACGATAGGGAAACAAATTCATTTCATTAAACCATTGCCCGATGAGGCTTAATAATTGATCTCCCGTATCGATTCCAAAGAAATCATTAACCTCTTTAAAGTCATCGATATTAAAGATCATACAGGCAGTAGGACTCTTTTGTTCCATATCAGAGACAATTTTTTGACGATTAGGCAATCCGGTTAATTGATCATAGTAGGCAAGTCTAAGTGCTTTTTCTTGACTGTCTCGGAGAATGCTTAAATCCGTAAAAACCGCAAGATAGTTTTCAACTGCCCCTTGGCTATTGAGTATGGCGCTGATGCTCATCCACTCAGGAAATACTTCACCGTTGGAACGTTGATTCCATATCTCACCGCTCCAGTGTTTATCGCTTAATAATTTTTCCCACATTTGCTCATAAAAATGTTTGTCATGACGTCCCGACGCGAGTACTTTTGGATTTTTACCCATAACATCGTCCAATTGAAAATCAAATGTTTGGATAAAGGCATTATTTACTTTGATGATATTATTGTTTCTATCCGTAATAATCATCCCATCCGTAGCGTATTTTACAGCTGTCCCGAGAAGTTCAAGATCGTGATTATTCGCATCAATTTGCATTTCATACTCTGAGCGCTTTAATACAACATTAACGATAAAAGCGCATGTTTCAAGAAGTCTTTTATGAAAACTTGAAGGAGAGCGGTGTTCAAAAGATGAAAGGGCGAAACTTCCGACCGGCTGCTTTTGACTATCACGAATGGGCATTGACCAGCATGAGCAAAGATTGAAGTCATACGCAACCTGTCGAATATCTGCCCATCGTTTATCTGTTTTAGTATCTACAACAAACTGCGGTTCATTATGAAATACAGCGTTACCGCATGACCCACCGCCGGGTCCTGGTTTTAGCCCTTCCAGTGCTTTATGACCAACCTCAGGAATTGATGGGGCTGAGATCACGTTCATTAAACCTGTTTTCGGGTCAAGAAGCATGATGGAAGCTACAGAACCCGAAAGCATTTTCTCAGCTAATTGACACAAACGCTCCATAACCTCTTGCTGATTATGGCCTACAGCAAGTAATTCTAAAACATTTTGTTGAATATCAAGTATTTTACTGTATTCAAATGGTGTAAGAATAACTTCTTCCTCTAACGTCTCAAGCGATAAGCAACTGGGTGCTTTATCCATCAAATTCCTTCGCATAAATACATGTTGCTATTATCCTATCATATATTTATTTGTTAGTTTATTAAATAATTATCATTTATGAATTTTATGGTTCAAGTGATTTTGCTTTTTTAAACGATTCTTCTGCTTTGTTTTTATCCCCTGCTTTTTTGTAAATTATTGCTGCTCTTCTAAGATAGTCAGGATCGTTAACTTCTTCAATATCCAATATCTTTACCGCATTAGTAAAATCCTTTTCTTTTACAAAACACTCTGCTATATCTATACCGTGCCCGTGTTGCGCATGTGTCTCAAAACTGTAATATGCCCCTTTTTTATAAATCTCTTTTCTCGTATCACTCGCCAGGGCATATTCCAACGCTGCATCAGAGCAATTGGCTGCATTTAAGTCTTTTTGTATGTTTGAAATTTGCGATTCATATTTCAATTGTAGTTTTTCCGATTGTCGAGTTTCTATTTCGGAGAGTATGATGGTAACGATAAATCCTCCCACTCCCAATACTAAACCTATAATCATAATCGTTGAAATAATTCTTTTCGATTTTTTTGCAGCTTCAGTTTTGATAAATTTCGCATTAACAGCAGCAATATCATCCTTCGGATCTAAAATAGTGATGGTTGTCGCTCGTTCACCATCGTGCTCAAAATTAATATACGAACCTGCTTGAAGCTTTTCAGGATTTGTGCAATCGCCGATAAAGAAATGGTATTTATGACCATTATCATCTCTGAGAAATCCACTTTTCATCTCATTGTTATAATCTAATATTTTACCTTGCATAAAGATACCTCTACTTTGAATCGGACGTATTATAGATATTATAGCCCTGTTTCTACAATCCTCCTTAATTAATAACTTTTTATCTCTTTTTAACGCCCTTTTTCTTATACTCTTTTTATGAACTCATATCAAAATCTCGCTTTGCTTGAAAATCTTTACCGTTTGAAAGCTCTCGGTTATCACTATGTCGATTCTGTGATTCCAAATGTTCAAAATAGTGTTACTGCTCTGCCCGATTCGCTCGCTTCACTCAACAGTGCTATTGAGAAATGCTATCTGTGTGATTTAAGTAAATCAAGAACCCAGAGTATGTTCGGTTTTGGAAATCCTAATGCATCAATCGTATTTGTCGATGCATTTGTCTCTGCAGCAGAAGATGAAGGAAACAGTTATTACAGCGGTCGATCAGGAACTATGTTACGAGATATGATCGAAAAAGTACTTAATATGAGGGTTGAAGAGGTATTTTTTACCCATGCAGTCAAATGTAAGCCGTTTGGTTTTCAAAATCCTTCAATAAGTGAATGCAATAGCTGCATACCTTTTTTATCCAAACAACTCTCCCTTATCAAACCTAAACTCATTATCGCTTTGGGTAGCGATGCCTATGAGCTCTTAACCAATGATGGAAGTGATTTTGAACGACTGCGAGGAGAACTTATCCCTTATGGCGATGCACTTCTCATTCCGATGTATCATCCAATGTTTTTACTTCGCAACCCGTCATTAAAAAAAGAGGCTATGCGTGATTTACAGACTATCAAGGGGCGTCTGGGATGATTTTTTTTAACCGTTTAATAGTTCTATTAAGTATCTTTTTTGTCTTTAATGTATTTGCTGATCGTACGATAGTTATCCAAAAAACCGCTATTTCTGCTCAAAACAATGCCGTCGAATCCTCACAATCTCACTTACCTATCTCCTCAAAAGAGATTAAGATTGCTTTCATTTGTGCACCCAAAGTGATCGGTAAATATTCCCAATCAACCTACAATGTTGCATTAGCCACATTACTCGGAAAACATCTAGAAAACTCCACCCTTAAGCGTTTCGATATCTCTGATGAATCGATTGAATCACTTCGTATTACCCTCTCTAAAATTCATCAAGAGGGCTTCAATGCAATATTAGCCCCATTAACATTAAGTGGTGCGCAGCATATAGCTACATTGGAAAAAGAAATCCCTGTTTTCATCCCGACGGTCCATAAACGTGATATGCCCGAAGCTCCAGATACTATTGTCTTCGGATCTATCGACTATATTAGACAAATTCAAGCATTACTTCCCTACATGGGTAATTCCATCGCGATCTTTTACGATGACTCTGCCGTAGGGCTCCATCTTAAGAAAAATACTGAAATGCTTTTTATGGAGACCGATAGCAGCAAAAAAAGTGTCGCATCGTATGCCATCGATGCACAGGGGGACAATATTATCTCTCATCTATCCAAACCTTCTACCTTCAATAAGAAAAGTATTATTATCCATCTTCCCATCGTTAAAAGTGCTATTTTGACCTCCCAAATGACATTTAATGGGATTAAAGAACGCAATATCCTCTCTACACAGATTAATGTTGACCCTGCATTAATCACTCTTACTCAGTATCATGATCGCAAAAATATGATACTTGCCAATTCCATTATCGAGCATCCTCCTGCCGTTACCGAATCGAATGCACTTATGAATAATGATATCTATTTTGACTGGATCAATTATGCCACGAGTGTCGGGGCTGACTTTTTAATATCACAACTCAGCAATGAAGAACGAGAATATTCGATGCGTCTCATCGATTCTCAGGTTATTTATCCGGTTGAGCTACTAAAAGCAAAAGAGTTTGGTTTTGAGCCAATCACCTCCCACTAACCATGCTTGAAAATTGTCAACTTTTTAGCCATTTAACCCCGCATCAGCTCAAAGCAGTTGAAGAGATCAGCATACTGCGCAGCTACGAGACGGGCGAAATTATTTTTTATGAGGGAGATGAGAGCCGTTATTTTCATCTTTTACTTCGTGGAGATGTATCCATCTTTAAATCCGCCTCCCCCACTGAGACCATGCGGATTCATCAATTCCATGCCCCATCGCTGATCGCCGAAGTAGCTACGCTCAAGCAAATCCCGTTTCCTGCATCTGCTGAGTGTGATTCCTCCTCCGATATCTTAAAAATCGATCGTGAAGCATTTTTAGAACTTCTCCGAGAGGACATGGGGCTAAGTATTTCTCTCATCGCCTCATTAACTCAAAAAATTGGTGCATTGGAACTCTCCCTTAAACGACACAGTGCCCCCAGCGCAATGGCTAAAGTTGCCCGCTTGGTTCGAGATGAACCCGATATTTTCACCTCTCACAAACAAATTGAGATTGCTCAAATGCTCAGCATCACCCCAGAAACCCTCTCCCGGATGCTTCATAAACTTAAAAAAGAAAACATTATTGAAACCATCGGGGGTAAATCGATTACCCTTAAAAATTTCAATGCTCTAGAAAAGTATTGCGGATAATTATTTTCCTTTAAGAGGATGGGTGATAGAGTTTATCCATCTTAATTTTTGGAGATCATTATGGGCAAACGCGGGACTTCACTGTTACGAGGAATCGAAGCAGAAACAATCATTGATTTACTCAACAAAGCCTATTGTGACGAGTGGTTTGCTTACTATCAGTATTTCATTGAGTCTAAAGTAGTTAAAGGGCTAATGAAAGATGCGGCAATTGTAGAGCTCACCCAACATGCCGCCGATGAGCTTCGTCATGCAACTATGATCAGTGGTCGTATTATCCAGCTTGGCGGCACTCCGATTCTCCATCCTAATGAGTGGATTAAACATTCCAACTGCGGTTACGATGCACCTGAAAATCCTGACGTTCGAAATGTTCTCAAAGATGCAATAAAAGGGGAACAATGCGCGATCGGGGTTTATTCAAATATCCTCGATATAACACGTGAAAAAGACATCATCACCTATGATATGATTTCTCAAATACTAGCTGATGAAGTCGAGCATGAAGAGGATTTACAAGCCCTTTTCGATGATATCGAAGAATTTATTGCGGAACTAAAGCGATCATGAAACTCTTGTATGCGCTCATATTCTCCATTTGTATGGGAAGCAGTCTATTCGGTGCCGATATTTTAACATTGGTGCAACTGCTGGATACAAATAATACTGCCGGTTTTAAAGCTTCTGTCGTAACTCCGGAAGATGCCAATGCTATGCGAGACGATAACAATAAAACTATTTTGATGTATGCCAGCTGGGTCGGCAATAGTGAGGCTGTCGAATATCTTATTTCCAAAAAAGCCGATGTCAATGCACAAGATTCTATCGGTGCGACCCCTCTTCATTTAGCAATTTGGAAGGGACACAATAGCATAGCGATTATCCTTCTAAAACACGGAGCATCTCCGAATGCAATGAGTAAGGATGGAATGACACCTGTTGACATTGCTATGATGCAAGGTAATCAAACGATTATAAAAGAGATAAAGAATAAAGAACCGAAACTCAAACCTCTATTGTAAGGTGGTCGCGAGAAACTCCCTGTCTGAATCGGGAATTTTTGCTATATTCCCCTCAAAGTTGATATAAACAAGTTCTATCTTCATCGTAAAAAGTCTCTCTAAATCTCTGTAAATCTCTTGTAATAAAGTAAAGGAAGCGTTTCTGCTTTGTAAAAGAGCCGTTTTTACCTCTACTACATCTCCAAACTTTGCACTTTTTATATAATCAGCTTCAATATGTTTTGCTACAAAATGACCATCTGACAATATTGGAGATCGGCCTGCATCAAAAAAAAGCTGACTGCGTGCCCGTTCACAAAAATTGAGATAATTGGAGTGATAGACGACACCACCGACATCGGTATCTTCATAATATACTCGAATATTCATCCTGCTATCCCCTGTGTATCGGCATTTGAGCCATTATTTTCTTTTGGTGTGACAAAAAGTGTGACAAACTGGTTGAGAAACAGTTCTCTTTCATTTGCATCCTTCGGAACATACTTAGCATATTTTTGAAGTGTAATTTGAATATTGGAATGTCCCATTATTTTTGAAATCCATCCTATATCAATTTTCTTCGCAAGCATCTGAGATGCAAAAGTGTGTCTTGTATTATAGATATTGCGTTCAGTAAGACCTATGTTTCTCAAAAGCAATTTGAATTTTAGATTTAAAAAATCCGGTGTATGCCAAGGTTTTCCCCATCGATTCAAAAAAACCTTTCCATTTTTTAAACCAGTTTCCAGAAACTGAGCACGTAACGCTTCTTCGACCTGCGGCAACATATCAACAGACCGATTAGATGCTTCCGTTTTAGGTTTCCCTACAATATAACCGCCTTTACCACTTCGTTTTGTGGTTTTTGAAACTTTGATTTTTTTAGTATCAAAGCAGATATCCGACCAATCAAGTGCAACTGCTTCACCAGGTCTAATGCCTGTAAATATTGAAAACTGCAAGAACCAACGAAACTGTCCTTTTGCATTTTTTAGAATTAGGTCTATTTCATTTTCTGAAAATGGAAGCATCTCTGTTCGAGTAGCTTTGACGTTTGAATTTTTTGGAAGTTTAACCTTTGCGACAGGATTCTCAGGTATGAGTCCATCTCGCCATGCATCATCCAAAATATGATTTAGGACACCGCGATATTTTTTTATAGAGCTAATTGACAACCGTTGAGCGAGTATGTTTTGCCACTCTTTGATTTCACTGGGTTGTATTGAATTAATCATTCTAGAACCGAAATATGGCAAAATATCGCGCTCTAAAATTTGCTGCTTTGCTTGTAAAACATGACCTTCAACATCATGTTGTTGTAAAGCAAGACTTCGTTCCGCAAAATCAGCAAAAATCGGTGTCTTTGGTGCCTGAATTTTAAGAGCAATCGGATCAACCTTACGCCCTGTAAGTTCCATGTAGAGATCCGGTAGAATCTCATTTTTGACCATTTCCAGATTCTCCGATGTAGCTTTCATCTCCATTGATGGGCGTTGACGTTTCCCATTATAAATAAAATCAAGTTTCCAAATTCCCTTTATATCGCGGATTGTAAAAACCAAATCTCCGAATTGACATTTGTAATTATTTTTCAAAGAACATCTCCTTTCGGAGTTTCTTCACGCGCAGAAATTTTACCTATTTTTTCCAAAATCTTTTGAGTGTGCGGGTTATTGGCTGGTACGAATTCGTCTGTAATAATTTCTTTTTTGCTTTCACGGCGATTTTTATACCCGCCTGAGCGCTTCAAGGAAATAATTAGAGAGGGTATAAATTCAATCTCACCACGGCCATCAAGTCGATAATGAACACCCTGCTCTATCGGAGAATCAGAGTCTTTGAGCCAATTGTTTAGCGACTGCTCTGTAATTCCGAGAAACGTTGCCACATGTCGCTTTTTACGAAGATCAGGGATGAAAAGTTCGAGCAATTGCTGCGTCTCTTCAAGTCTTTGAAGGACTAAGTCCAATTTTTCTTCAAAATACATCGTCAATACCATCTCTATTTTTCATAGTCGCATATGCTTCTCCAGGATTGTTAAAACCGCAGTTTTGCAAAACCAAATGCATCGCTTCCCCATGCTCTCGCTTGAGACGTTTCTCACGTTCCCAAGGTTTTTCTCGAGTCGAAGCTTGCTGCTCGGCGATGATTTTTAGGACGTTTTCGCAGGTCCGGTGATCCCCGGTTTCGATTTGGACAAACAAGCGCGCTTCATACCGCGACGGATCGTTTGGACGCTTCCGACGTACCAATTCTTTCACTGCATCTAGAATGTCATTTTCGGTGAGTCCATGCAACTGAAGAGGGATAGTTGTCGCGGGCACCATCTCGCCCGCGCACGCCTCCTCCTCTTCTTCTCTTAAAACTAAGGGTTGAAAAGAAGAAGCTAAGGGTTCTTCTCCGGATTTCGGAGGTTGATGATCCAAAATTGTATCGATTTTCGGAGGTTGAAGGCTCTCTTCCAACTCCACCGATTTTCGGAGATTGGGATATTTTTCGACTGTATCGATTGTCGGAGATTGAATATCCTTCTTTTTTCGAAAATTTCGAATAGCACGGATTTTTCTAGCTATTTTTTTATAATTTTTAACGTCGAATTTTTCAACATCAAATTCATGAATTTTATAGAGGGTGGACGTTCGTCCACCCCCTTTCGTTGAGCGGATTTTAATAGAAATTAAACCCACCGCTTCAAGGACTTGAAGCGCAGTTTTTAACGAAGAATTGGCCAAAGAAGCCTTCTTCTGAATAGTTGAGTACGATGGACAACAAGTGCGGGTGGAATCGTCTGCATTTTCGCAGAGCGCGAGAAATACGAGCTTGTCGTTACCCAAGAGGGGTAGGTCAAACGCTGCTCCGATGATTTTAAAGCTCATCGTGATCCTTTAAATAGACTGTTTAGTTTAATGATTTGTCTCAATATAATTATCTCAAACATATGATTCCTTCTGTATATCTAGTCTTACATCTACTTAATATCTCTTTTGCTATGGCAAACTAAACCACTTTTGAATAAATTTACATTTTCTTTCAAATTTCTACTCTTCCCACAGTAAAACCCCTTGAAATTCCATTAAATCAGGTGTACAATTTCCTCAGTCTCGACCGAGAACGTTCTCAAGTTCAACGGTGAAACAGGCTCCGATTAGCTTCCGGATCTCTTTCCCATCCCATTAGCGTCATCAACCGGATTTGACGCTTTTCACCTATATACATTTGTCAACCCATTAAAAAAAGGCCCAATCCGAGGAGGACCTTTTCATGTCTGAATTTCTGTTACAACGTGATGCATTGATGAGTGCTGGCGTAGATGAAAGAAATATATTTGAAGATAAAGCTTCTGGTTCCAAAGATGACCGTGTAGGTTTGGCCAAAGCTTTAGAATATGTTAAAGAGGGTAACACTCTCGTTGTTTGGAAACTTGATCGTTTAGGACGCTCCCTACCCCACCTGATCGAGATCGTTTCGCATCTCAAAGCCAAAGGTGTCGGATTCAAGTCTCTAACTGAAGGAATGGATACATCCAGCCCGTCCGGTGAACTACTATTCCATGTCTTCGGCGCTTTGGCACAGTTTGAACGCTCACTCATCCAGGAACGTGTTAATACCGGATTGGCAGCGGCGCGAAAAAGAGGACGTATCGGTGGACGACCACGAGCGATTCCTCAAGAAAAGATTGATGCTATTTTGTTGGCGTTGAATAACGGGATGTCGAAAGCGGCAGTGTGTCGGACGTTTGATGTGAAGCGATCGACGTTGATTGATGTATTGAACCGAATAAATAGTAATTTTGAACAAACACTTGACAATTAATTGCAATAATGTTAATCTTACTTTACATATTTATAATTAGGTTGCCTATATGAGTTTACAAACTCTTTTCCAAGAACAAGCAAAACGGCTCCGCACGATTTCATTGGATAAAAAACGTTACCTTTATGATCAAATCAATTGGACCTCTAAATCGATCGGTATCTTGGGGCAAAGAGGGCTTGGAAAAACTACAATGATGCTTCAGTATATCAAAGAGCATTATGAGCTAAGCGATAAAGCCCTGTACATTTCGCTCGACAACCCCTATTTTCAATCGGTATCTCTTTATGACTTTGCCATGGAGTTTGAAAGCTACGGGGGGGAGATATTGTTTATCGACGAAGTTCATAAATATGACGATTGGTCAAGCCATGTCAAAGCAATTTATGATGCTTCTGAACTTCGAGTCGTCTTTTCAGGTTCTTCGATCCTCCAGATCAATAAACAAAAAGGGGACCTTTCACGAAGAAGCCTTATTTATACTCTTGAAAACCTTTCGTTCCGCGAGTATTTAAGTCTTAGTGGTGCTATGGAATACAAGATTATTAGCCTCGAAGATCTTTTAGAAAACCATGGTGCGATTGCAACAAATATATCAGAGCAGATCAAACCACTCAAATATTTTAAAGAGTATCTTGAATACGGTGCCTATCCGTTTGTATTGGAAGACAAAGATAATTTTCACCAACGTCTCGTACAAGTGATCAATCTCATCCTTGAAACCGATTTGCCCTATATTAACCGAATTGAGATGGCACAAATCGGAAAGCTCAAAAAGCTTCTCTATCTTTTGGCAATCAATGTCCCATTTATCCCTAATATCACCGATCTCTCATCTGCAACTCAGATTTCAAGACCAAAAGTATACGAATACTTGAATCATTTAGAACAAGCCAAAATCATCAACACACTGAGAAGTAAAGAAAAAGGATATAACATACTCTCTAAGCCCGAAAAGCTGTTGATGCAAAACACTAATCTATCCTATGCCCTCTCTTCGTCAGTCGATATCGGAAGTATGCGAGAAGCGTTTTTCGTCAATCAGATCAAAAATGCTCTTGCTGCTAAAAACCGATTTATCGATGAATCGATCTATACCTCTAAAAAAGGGGATTTTTTAGTAGACGATAAGTACACTTTTGAAATAGGTGGAAAGAATAAAGGCTTTGAGCAAATCAAAGATATCCCAAACAGCTATGTCGCTTCCGATGATATTGAGATAGGCTATAAAAACAAAATCCCCCTTTGGCTCTTTGGATTTTTGTATTAAACCATGCAACACCGTATTGATCAATTAAAAGAGCGTCTCCATTCTCTTGAATCTCAAAAACGCTTCATTGAGGCGCAAATCCTTCAAACCAAACGGGAACTCGAAAAACACTCCGCCCTCACCAAAGAAGATAAAATCGCTCTCTACCGTTCTCTCTTTGTAGGTCGGGAAGATGTCTATGCTACTTACTGGATCAGCGGTGATGGACTAAAGAAAGGGTATTTTCCGAAAACGGCTACGTTTCAAGGAAATGACTACCTCCCTTTAACCGATGCCGTAATCCAATCGCACTTAGAAGGCAAGATTCGAATTGGCACGTATGCGGTGAAAGATCAATCTTTCTGCTCATTCCTTGCCATCGATTTGGATAAATCGAGTTTCCTAAATGATGCAAGAGCGATAAACACCGTATGTCTCGAAATGGGAATATCCCCTTCCTTTGAGATATCCAAATCGGGCAACGGACTTCATATCTGGTTTTTCTTTTCCGTCAGCGTTAGAGCACGCGACGCACGAATTTTGGGTGATCTGATCATTACCAGAGCAATGGATCACAGTGATGGAATCGATATGAAAAGTTTTGATCGCCTTTTCCCCAATCAAGATTATGTTCCATATGATGGACTGGGTAATCTAATTGCCCTGCCATTGCATTACGGTTCTCGAAATGAGGGTAAAACGGTATTCGTCGATATTGATACCATTCAACCCTATAGTGATCAATGGAGCTATTTGAGCGGTGCTTCCAAAATTGCACCCTCACGGCTCAGTGCTTTGATTCAAACCTACGCTCAATCTTTAGGAGTCGAAGAAACGTTAATGCCATGGGAGATTGAAAAAGTTAAACTCTCCACTCCCAAACGGCTCAAATTGGTTTTACACGATTCGATTTACATTGAATTTGAAGGATTAAGCAAATCGTTTCTCAACCTGTTGAAGCGGATGGCATCGTTCTATAACCCAGAATTCTTCATGCGCCAGAAACAACGACTCTCCACGTTCAATACACCGCGTATTGTTTCAACCTATGATCTTAATGAACGCTATATTGTGATTCCGAGAGGGCTCTTAGAACCGTTGCGCCGTTTGGGAGTGAAACATAAAATCAAACTGGAGGTTCAAGATAAACGCCTTCTTGAAAAAACAGAAACTCCGCCATTGATATTGGAACTGCGACCACAGCAAATTGATGTCTTTAATTCGCTCATGCAATACGATTACGCACTTTTTATCGCTCCGCCTGGATTTGGAAAGACGGCGGTAGCCTCAGCGATCATAGCCAAGCGTAGTGTAAAAACACTGATTCTTGTCAATAAAACAGCACTCATCGATCAATGGAAAGAGAGACTCATGAGTTATTTTTCCATTGATAGCAAAGCTATCGGTATATTGGGAAAAGGCAAAAAGAGCTTAAATGGTATACTCGATATAGCAACACTTCAATCTCTCAAAAACCGTCCCGAATTGATAGAGGAATATTCACAAATCATTATCGATGAAGCGCACCATATCCCTGCTGTATCGTTTGAAATACCTCTTAAACGTTTCAAGGGTAAATATGTCGTAGGTCTAAGTGCCACTCCAAAACGTAAAGATGGAATGGAAGCAATCATGCGTCTTCAATGCGGCGAGATTGTCCATGAGATCAAAAAGTCAACCTCACAGCGCCATCACCTCAAAACAGTTCCGACTCAATACGAAACGTTACTTAATCACTTTTCCATGATTCTAGGTGAGCTGAGTGAAGACAATGAGCGTAATCAACTGATCATCGATGAGATTAAAACCCTCAGACATAGAAAAGTATTGGTACTTAGTGAGCGGATCGAGCATCTAAATTATTTGTGGCATCGCCTCAAACAAGAGAATATCGATGCATTGTTACTCTATGGGGCGATGGGAACGAAAATGAAACGTGAACAGTTCGCTCAAACATCCGACGCCTCGATCATTCTCTCCACCAATAGTTATATCGGCGAAGGGATCGATATCGGTCATTTGGATACGATTGTATTTACGATGCCGATTTCCTACGATGAGAGGATGGTTCAATATCTTGGACGTATTGGGCGTCAGGGTCAGGAGTGTTTAGCTATCGATTTTATCGATCATGAAGTGCCATTACTCAAAAGTAGTTTTAGCAAACGGCTAAAAGGGTATAAGAAGATGGGGTATGGGCTGAGCAATTTAACAGAAAACGCACCGCTTAGTCCGGTTAGTTCTATGGGGTTATTTGGCTAAAAGTTTATCGATGAATACGCCATTACCACTATTTTAAGACCCCTACATACCCCTATGTGATACAATTCAAAAAGAAATTTTATGACAAGATCAGTGGTTTTAAGACCCCTACATACCCCTATGTGATACAATCAACGCTCTGTTATGTGCGCTATGCCGTATGTTTTAAGACCCCTACATACCCCTATGTGATACAATATAGAACAACGTACTAATCGCGGGGTGCGTGTTTTAAGACCCCTACATATCGGCGGAAACCTTTTATCCTCCATTCGTGTTCCTCCATTTCTCTAAAAATTCACCCCTTGTTAGGATCTTTGCCCCCAAATCGGTTTTATATTCCATATAGGGATGTCCTAGATTCCAAAAACGAATCTGCTCACTAGCACAGTTTGAGCGTTCACTCATCAAAGAACGAGTCAATGTGGGATTAGAAGCTGCACGCAAAAGGGGACGTATTGGTGGACGACCACGAGCGATTCCTCAAGAAAAGATGGATGTAATCATAGAGGCATTAAATAACGGGATGTCGAAGGCGGCAATCTGTAGAATATTTGAAGTGAAAAGGTCGACGTTGTTAGATGCTTTAAAACGGAAAGATAAAAATATCTTTCTAAATTTTCCAGGATCGTGAAGCCTTTTTGATTATGATACTCGAAGAGGTGTAATCTGAAAATGCAATCCCATAGAATGCACCACTTTAGCGATCGTATCAAAGCGGGGTTTTGAACCAGGGGCAAATGTTTTATAGAGGCTTTCGCGTCCTAATCCGCTCTCTTGTGCAATTTGACTCATACCGCGAGCTTTTGCAATATGACCGATAGCACGGATCAATTCATCGGTATCACCTTCTTCAAGTACTTGTGTAAGGTATTCGGCAATCGCTTCTTCGCTATCCAAATACTGTGTCATATCAAATTGGGTCAATGTCGTTTCCATGGTTATATCTCCTTTGCCATTTCTATAGATTTATCGATATCACGTTGTTGTGTCGATTTATCACCACCAACGAGCAAGATAATCATTTCGTCTCCTCGCATCGTATAATAAAGCCGATATCCAGGTCCCATATCGATGCGCATTTCGTAAACACTTTCACCAACGCTTTTTACATCTCCGAGATTTCCACTTTGTGCTCGCTCAATGCGACGTACTATCGCGATACGCGCACGCATATCTTTGAGCTTAGTCAGCCATTGTGAAAACTTTTGGGTTTGTTGAACGTTATACATAGACAAATTGTATCCATTTAGATACATAGTGTCAATAGTTATACAGGAAAATAATTTTTGAAGTTGTAAAGCAAATAATAATTTTCTTATGCAAGAGTTTTTTTGGTGTGACAAGTGTGACAGAAGTATGACTTAATTTATGATTTTTATTTAAATCAGAGTGTTTTGTGCGTGAAGAAACTCCCTGTTTTGTGTATTGTTAGAAAATTAGAGCATATACGGTATTTTCATAATACACGCGTATTTGCATCTCTTAATCCCCTATTCTACTTTGTTTTTAGACATCTTATTTTGATATTATCTGAGAAAAAAATGTATGGTGCTGATTATAGAGAACCCTCTCTTTGAGACTGCTTTTTTCTGAAATAAGCTTGAAATTAACACCAACAATATCATGAAAATAGATCTGTTACCAGTTATTGATCTATATCAAGTTTATTATTCCCTATTTCTTTTTTATCATTTTTTAATGTATAAAATTTAACTATACATACAAACAAACAGTTAGAATTTATATATAACATAATAAAATTTGTTTAGTGCCGAAAGTAAGCCCATTAAAGTTTCAGCAAAACAAGGGATATAAACCCTGTAAATCTGAACTCAGATATCACCAAAAGAAAGGAAAGATGAAATTCATGGATTATTCAGAGAGCATTATCAACACTGTACGTGAACCCTTAATCGTTCTGGATCAAAACTTAAGGGTACTTTCCGTCAGTCGTTCCTTCTATGAATTTTTTAAAGTTAAACATGAGGATACCGTCGGACAGCTTATCTATGATCTGGGAAATAAACAGTGGGATATCCCCAAACTTCGGGAACTGCTCGAAACCATCCTTCCCCAGAAGACCACTTTTGATAATTATGAGGTTGAACACGATTTTGCCACCATCGGCAGACGTATCATGCTTTTGAATGCCCGTCAAATCGAACAAGTAAGCGGCAAAGAGCGGATCATTCTTTTGGCTATCGAGGACATTACCGAACGTAAAGAGATAGAAGCGGGGTTGGAAAAGACCCGAAAAGAGCTGGCGGTTATTAAAAAATCCGCAGATGAAGCCAGCGAGTTCGCCGAGAGCATCATTAACACGGTACGTGAACCCTTAATTGCGCTAGATCAAGACCTCAGAGTAGTCACCGTCAGTCGTTCCTTCTATGAATTTTTCAAAGTTAATCCTGAGGATACACTCGGACAGCTTATCTATGATCTGGGAAATAAACAGTGGGATATCCCCAAACTTCGGGAACTGCTCGAAACCATCCTTCCCCAGAAGACCACTTTTGATAATTATGAGGTTGAACACGATTTTGCCACCATCGGCAGACGTATCATGCTTTTGAATGCCCGTCAAATCGAACAAGAGAGCGGCAAAGAGCGGATCATCCTTCTGGCCATCGAGAATATTACCGAACGCAGAGCCGTAGAGGATGGTCTGGAAAAAGCCCATGAAGAGTTGAAGGAGTTGGCTAGCGAGCTAAAACGTGCTGCTCGGGTAAAATCAGAATTTCTCTCCAATATGTCCCACGAACTCAGAACACCACTCAACTCCATTAACGGTTTCAGCGAAGTGCTGTTCGACGAGACCTTCGGCCCTCTTAATGAGAAACAGAAACAATACGTTAATAATGTATTAACCAGCGGCAAGCATCTTCTCTTACTGATAAATCAGATACTAGATATGGCAAAAGTTGAAGCTGGCAAAATGACGCTCTCCTTATCCAGCTTCCCCATGCATGGCCTGTTGAATGAGATTTCAATGCTGGTAGCGGATTTAGTCAATAAAAATAAGCTTCACATGTCTCTTGAAATAGAGGACAATTTGCCGAATATTGAGGCGGATGAGCTCAAGGTAAAAGAGATAATTTACAACTTGCTTTCAAACGCGGTTAAATTTACTCCCGAAGGTGGCAATATCGGCATTCAAGCAAAGAGTATTGATTCCGAGATAGAAATAGTGATCTGGGATACGGGGATCGGTATCGCACCTGAAAACAGGGAGAAAATATTTGAAGGTTTTTTTCGGGTTGATACTCCTTATTCGCGGGTAACTGAGGGGACAGGACTCGGCTTACCTCTTTCAAAAAAGCTGGTTGAGCTACACGGAGGCAAGTTTACAGTAAAATCAGAGGGAGTCAATAAAGGTACATCGGTCCAGTTTACTCTACCTATTTATAGCCCGAAAGGAGATGTCAAATGAAAAAGAAAGCAGTAGTCGTTGATGATAATGCGAACAATCTGATGCTGGAAAAAGATCTTTTGGAGGTCGCCGGCTTTGAAGTATTTGGAGCTGCAAGCGGTGCAGATGGCATTGCCATGATTCGGAGAGAAAAACCGGATATCATTATTATGGATGTACGGCTTCCGGATATGCCCGGTACCGAGGCCATCATGATATTGCGTCAAGACAAAGAGACAAGTGAGATTCCCGTTGTTTTTGTAACTGCTTCGGTCCTGGAAAAAGAAAGGGGAGAGCTCGTCGCCATATCGAACAGTGGATACATGAGCAAACCGATAAGTACGCGCACATTTGCAAAAGAAATCAGTCAATTCATTAAATAAGTTTTTTACTATATTGAAATTAAAACGACAGGAGATAGAACATGCAAAACACTCCAGTAATCTTAATTGTTGATGATCAGCTGCAGAACATTGAACTTATGGAAGCCTATCTTGTGCCGCAAGGTTATACAATAGTCACGGCGGCAAACGGAGCAGAAGCGTTGGAGAAGCTTGATACTTATCCAATCGATCTAATTTTGCTGGATATCATGATGCCCGGGATGGACGGTTTTGAAATCGCCCGTAGAGTAAGGCAAAATGATAGAATGCGACAGCTGCCAATAATCCTGGTTACCGCCTTGCGGGAAACGGAAGACCGAGTGAAGGGGATTGAGTCCGGTTGTGATGATTTTATTTCCAAGCCTGTTGATAAGAGCGAGCTTTTGGCCCGGGTTCGCTCCCTCCTAAAAGTTAAGGCCTACAATGACTTGATGAATAATTACCAAAAAGAACTGGAGATCGAGGTAGCCAAGAGGACCGAAGAGTTACATCACGCCCTCGAGAGTGTAAAGGCAGCTTCGATGGAGACAATTCATCGACTATCTATGGCTGCGGAATATAAGGATGAGGATACCGGCGCGCACATCAAGCGTATGAGCCTATATTCTGCGGCTGTAGCCCGCAAAATGGGATTGGACGAACATACCGTTGAAACCATTCTTTATGCAGCGCCCATGCATGATATTGGTAAAATCGGTATACCCGACAAGATACTCCTGAAACCAGGTAAGCATGATGCTTCGGAATGGGAGATCATGAAGCAGCATGCGCTCATAGGGGCCGAAATTCTCAAGGGCTCGGATGCCGAATTCATCAGATTGGGAGAGGTTATCGCCCGGTCTCATCACGAAAAATGGGATGGAAGCGGCTATCCGTATGCTCTTAAGGGTAGAGAGATACCAATTGCAGGCCGCATCACGGCCATTGCCGATGTATTCGATGCTCTGCTTTCCAAACGACCTTATAAAGAACCATTTTCTCTGGAGAAGTCACTGGGTATTATCAGAGAAGGAAGAGGTAGCCACTTCGATCCTGAGGTCGTGGATGCTTTCTTTGCTATTCAAGACGAGCTACTCGCCATTAAAAAGCGATGTGATGACGTTCAACAAGATTAACACCGTTGATTCTTGGACAAAAAAGGGATAAGATGTAAATTTAGTTTCGTAATATTCTAATGCAATAAATATTAGGTATAGGTTTTGATCTATTAGGCACAATCCAAAAAGTAGATGCCTATAGAACTCCCTTGTACAGGGACTTTGAAAGAAATAGGTACAACGTAAGCCGAGTGCTTTTAAAGCCCTATTTTACGCTCTTTCAAAGGGTATTGTGACAGAAATGCTATGCACATAGGCACAATACATTAATGCATTATCTAAAATTAATAGCTCAAATATTCAATATTTTTCTCCATATATTCTTTCTATAAACAATCAACAGCCCAGTTTTTGCTTATATATTTGTAACAATATTTAATAATAAACTAATATTAGTATACGACATGGGAGTATTTTTTCGATACAATTGGTTAAATTGAATGAACATAAGGGAATTTTATGAGTGTTGTAATCGATCTGAGCCAAACAGATACAAAACCATTTAAATCAGAGAATTTAATACAAGTTGAAGCAAAAAAGATATTTGGAAAACTCATAGATAACTTCTTAACAGCTATCAAAGATGATAACACTCAGATAGATTGTTGCAAGACAGATGGACACGATAATAACAATCATCATAAAATAGATCGAGTTCATAACACTATTTTAATCAATGGAAAAAGAGGGATGGGCAAAACATCTTTTATCTTAAGCATTGAGAATGCAAAGAAAGATGAAAAAGATGAAAAAATACTTCGAAACATTTGTTCACTTGGCATTATTGATCCGACACTAATTGAAACCAAAGAGCATGTTCTATTAAATATTATTACACTTATCAAAGATAATGTTGATGATTATATGCGATGCCAAAAGTGTGATTTTAACGCTTCTCAATACAAAGGTTGGAAAGAGAGCTTGAAAAAACTTGCCGGTGGGCTTTGTATGCTTGATGGCGTGGGTGCTGATCATTTAAAAGATAATACTTTATGGGACTCCCCTGAGTTAATATTAGAAAAAGGGCTTTCTAATGCCAAACAAGGTGTTGATCTTGAAAAGAATTTTCACTCATTTATAAATGAAAGTCTAAAAATTATCGATAAAAAGGCCTTTTTTTTAATCTTAGATGATATTGATACATCTCTCGATAAAGGTGTAGATATACTTGAAATTTTAAGAAAATATTTGACATCTAGAAAACTCATTATTACTATGCTTGGTGATATTGATCTTTATTCGACACTTGTGCGACAGTTACAATGGCAAAAAATGGATTCAAAAAAAATACTTAAAGATTATGAATTCACTAATAATAATAAAGAAGTATATGTAAGTCAAATTGAGCATTTAGAAGAGCAATATTTAACTAAAGTATTAAAACCCGAGAATAGGATTGATTTACAGAATCTGCTTAAATTAAAAGATAGTCTTTCAATACTAATCTCAAATGACTCTGATAAAAAAACCAAACCTTTTATTGATTACATCGAGGAGATGATTAATAAAATATATTTGACAAAAAAAAGTGGTTATTCAAAATATTTTCAAAATGCACTACTAAAGCAATCTACTAGATCGGTATTACAGATACTACATGCCTGGGATAAGAATGGTGAGAAAAACAATTATGCTTTTATCACTTCTATAAAACATACATTTTATACAACAATAAAAAAGAAATTGGAATTACACAATTTATTAGAAATGCCATTAAAAGAAGAATTTTTTAATCTTCTTTCAATGTATATTTTGAATGAAAATATTAGTAGAGATAATCATCTTAAATTGATTCCAGAATTTCCTAAGGATGATGATAATGTTGTTATGCTTTATTTAAATGCAATGGCAAATAATATAATTGTGCCTAATGATTATTTAGCTTATTTTATTAAAGTAGGATATGTGCTAGAACAATTTTTAAATATTGATAAAAAACAAGAAAATGAAATCGAATATTTTACTGATCACATCGCTTTAGATAGTGGAGAGTCATCTTCAAAAATTGCGAAAAGACTTATATCAATTTCAAGTATTAACACCAATACACGTCAATCTCCGATTTTACTTGGTAGTGTTTTTATCAGTCAAAATAATTTGAAGCAAATTGATAAAAAAGAAAATATTTCATTATTACTAAGCCGAGTGAATGGTTCGACTTTTGGTCAATACAATTTTCTTTCTTTTTTTAACCTTATAGGGTTTATGTCTGATATCGTGTCTAATATTGAAAATCAAGATGAAGCATATATTAACAATCAACAAATCTTAGAGTTTGTTTTGTATAAAGATAAAAATCTAGGTGGAGAAATTGATGCTGATGAGAGTAGTTATAATATAGAAGAAAAATTGATAAAGGAGCTTCGTATCTGGAGTTCTAATGTAATGCTTGTACAAAAATTACCTTTGTTTGTACTAGCCAAAATTTGGATAAGAACTTCATATACTTTCAGTAATATCAGTAAAAATAAATTTGAAAATTATTATAAAGTTTTAGAAATGTTTGTAGCAGGATTTTTAAATGCAATTTATGTAGAAGTTAATTTGTATAATAAAGGACATCAAGAGGAAATAGATAACTTTTCAATAAGAAATGCAGATTTTATGAAAAATCCAGATAAAGATTCAGAATTTTACTATAATAAAATTAAAACTTATGCCCCTGATCCTAATTTAGTTACTTTTTATGATTATATTTCTCAATGCCCTCTTTTTAAACGAGAAAATAATCGATTAAAGTATTTTAATAGTTTAGAAAAAGTTACTTTCAAAATTAATTTTATGGATTTAGAAGCAGACGAGCAGCTTGAAATATTAGAAGATATAATAAAAAAACATAGAATTAGTAAAGTAGATTTAAAAAAATACTCAACATTAACTGAAACACAAAAAGATAATTTTATAACTAATAGATTTAGAAATAAAACAACTGAATATAATAATATTGGTAAAAAAGTCTTTGAAGAGCTATTGACTGATTCAATTAAATGAAAATATTATTATCTATAGCCTTTCTTGATTCTCAAAGAATCTTAGAAAAATATTTTCATGAAGGCTCACTAATCAATAATGAGCTACAAAACTATCTCTTTGTCGAAGCACATAGTAAAGATCCCTATAAACCTGATTATATTTTTAAAAATGCTATGGAAGATTTTACAAAGGGTAAGTCAACAAATGAGCTGTTAACCGATACTCTCGAAGAACTCTCAAAAATGCTTGAATTTCAAGGCGAAAAAATATATGTAAATAATAAACAGTTCGGAAAATGGCAAAATACAATTTTGGGCGTTTCACCTCTTTTGATTATTTCTTATAAAATTTACAAACGATCAAAAGAATCTTTCAGAATTAACCCCGAAGATTTAATCCGAACAATCTTCTCCAAAACTGCATTGCCATCCATCTATGAACCGCAACTTGATCGTATCATTAATGATGGACTCAATGAGATGCATATGCATCTTAACGGCACGACAGAGGTGGACATCGTTTGGCACGATGCTCTGCAACAACCGCATATATTCTATTCATACCTTATCAAATCGATTAGAGACTCGACCGTAACTGAACAATATCTCCAAATCGGTCATTTTGAACAAGATGATTTTTACAGACTTTTAAAAATCGCTACTCAGATTCGAGATCAAATGTTATCCATGATTGATAGTAGCTGTGATGAAAAAAAGGCTAATTTTTACTTTACCAAAGAGACGTTTGATATTGGAAAAACACTCTACTTTGCCTCGACAAATCATCCTATGAGTTTGATTGAAAACGTTTGTCTCGATTCTAAAATGCAGTATGAATCGCTTTTCATAATACGAAGTTTGGAACATTTGGAAAGTTCACAAAGTATCTATTTCGGGCATCTTTTTCATTACTATATACTGATTTATTCCTATTTCCAAAAACTATTAGTTCAGCAAAAAACACAGGTTGGTTTCGATCAATTCCAAAAAATAACACTGAATGAACTGCGTGAGACGACAGAAAAAGAACATTATAACAATCGCTATTATCAGCTTCAAGGGATGTATGGTAACTCATTATCAGTTTTAGAAGGAAGATTCGCACCAAAAGAAGATTTGACAAAATCATTGCAATTGCTCCGAGATATTTATAGAGGTTATGATAAAAAGGTTCAAAAAAACTTCAAATTAAAACTTGTCCCTCATTTTACGAAACATTTAGAGAAACGAAATCCTGAGAAGATCATCACATTCAGGGATTTAGAACTGAGACTTAAAAACAAAAAGACGCTTGAAGTTTTACTGGAAAGTATGAAATATCATAACGAAAAAGGTCAATATATCTATAAGGATCTAATCGTCGGTTTTGATTCTGCGGCCAATGAGTTGCACGCATCACCTGAAGTCTTTTCCCCTATTTTTAGAAAACTGGCTTTTGGGGGATACAAAAATTTTACCTACCATGCCGGAGAAGATTTCGTTCATATTCTTTCAGGTCTGCGAATGGTGTACGAAGCGGTGGATTTTTTAGAGATGCAATCAGGAAATCGTATAGGACATGCAACGGCATTAGGGATTGAGCCGGAACTATGGAATCAACGCTTGTATGATAGTAAATTGACGATAAAAAGGGGAGAGTGGCTCGACAATCTAGTATTTGCTTATAATTTTTGTTCTGAAACTCAAACAATGTATGGATATCTCGCCAAATTGGAAGAATCGATTAGACGTTATTTTAATGAAATATACGGCAGTGGCAAATATTATTCGATGTATCAAATCATTCAAGCGTGGAAAAATAGAAAATATGATCCATTCATTGTATTTAAGTGGAGAGAACCGAGTTTATTTGAAGATTTTGAGTCAAAAGAACTGAAAGAATACAATAAAATCGATGAAGATGCCTGTTCGCTTTATGAAGCCTATCACGAAGGGTGTAATATCGCAAAATACAACAAAATGATTCAGATCATCCCCTTGGAAATATTTGGTGTAGATGAACTGAGATTATTGCAGAATATGATGATTGAGTTTTTGAACAAGAAAAACATTGCGATAGAAACGCTTCCGACTAGTAACGTACGTATCAGCTACTATAAAGAATACAGTGAACATCACTTGATTAGATGGCTTGGACTTAAAAATGTAAATGATCCGAAGCCGAATGTCGTTGTGGGTAGTGATGATACAGGAATATTTACGACAAATCTGAGAAACGAATATGCTCATGCATACCAGATGATAAATAAGAAGCTAAGCAATGAAGAAACATTGCAAAAAATAGAGCTTCTAAATAAAAATAGTAAAGCTTTTACCTTTTCAAATTAAATACAAATTTTACAAAGTGAATTAAATTATGAATCTTAAAAAGTCCCCCCTCAAAGATAAGCCCCTTCGCCATGCAGGACAATCTATTGATGAAGAAATCAATAGAATCATTGAAGAAAAAGCGACTCCTTACATAACAAGTTCTCTTTTTCTTCTTTTAATGGCCGCATTTGAATGGTATAGTTGGTATTTTAAAATACCTCCATCTCCTGTTGGAATCAGTATTCTGGCAATTATTTTTACTGCTTTTACAGCCTATAAAATTACTCAAATTCGATCTAAGTTAACAAATCTTCGCCAAGGCAGAGATGGCGAAAAAATAGTTGGTCAATCACTCGAAAACCTCAGAAGTCATGGAGCAAAGATTTTACATGATATCAAAGGGAATAACTTTAACATTGATCATGTTGTTGTCTCAACAAAGGGTATTTATTTAATTGAAACAAAAACTTATTCCAAGCCAATCAAAGGAAAAACAGAAATACTTTTTAATGGTGAACAACTTCTCTTTAACGGTGTGAGCTATGGAGATGACGTAATCATACAAATCAAAGCCGAAAAGAAGTGGTTATCTGATTTAATTGAGGAACTTACCGCGCGGAAATATCCTGTTCAGCCTATTCTTGTTTTTCCTGGATGGTTTGTAAAAATGCAGAATGCATTCAGTAGTGGTATATCAGCACTTAACCCCGACAACTTGCATGTTTTTTTGAATAATAAACAAGAAGTCATGTCACTAGAAGATGTTCAATTGGTTTCAAACCATCTAAGTAGATATATTAGATCATTAGAGAAATAATGCAAAAAGAATTTATTAATAACTTGATCTCATATAGTCAGTGCTATCTTCAAGTTCATGATATACGTAAAAATGGATTTATTGATATTCTCAAAAAACATCAACATATTGAAAATACACTCACTTTTTTAGAAAAAGTTCATACCGATTTACATGAACTTCATAATTATTACGATGAGATTATAACTATCTTGCTTGATGGCTTTTACTCCATTATCGATCTTGAAGAAAAACAAAACTCTACTAATGAGCGTTGGGATCGAATAAAGCGGTTTGAAAAACAGCGAAAGAATATTATTCCCTACATCAATGGTTTGATTAGTTCCCAAGAAATATATCAAAGTATTAATGATCCATTAATAAATAAGCGAATAGTTATTGCTCTAAAAATATTTGAGTTGTTTTTAAAAGATGATGACTTAATACTCGAAAATCTTGCTCTTGCCAGTTATTATTCAAAAAAAATTAGATTCAATCAGAGATATGATCGAGAAAATCAAATATTCATTTCTATTCCTTATGACCCTGAAGACATTATAGAAGAAGACTCCTCCCTTAAAAGCGATATAAAGCTCTATATGCCTGAACTAGTCCCCTTTGTTGTGAACATTGGCGATCTTATTTATCTGGCTTCTTTGTCAAATTTCTTTGAGGGTTATCGCCTAACACCACAGATGATTCTTAGATCAGTTGCCATCAAGCTTTATAATAATTTGTATATGGTTCCAATGTACTGTTATGACGAAGACGGAGAGGAATATATTAATCATGATGCAATTAATAAGTCTGCGTTAAAGCATAGTATTGAATCACTTTTACTGCCGTTTAGTCTATCCGAAAAGTTTACTGTAACTGTAGATATAAAAAAGTTTCAACATTATTATGTAAAAACATACTTCCGAGGCTCAGCCGTATTGGCTTTAGAAGGAAAAAATAATAAAAATAAATTTCGTAATTTCTTTAATCCAGATCAATATTATAAAACTAGTTATCCTAATAGCATTTTGAGAGATCCAAAGATTCAATCACACAAATCCATGTTTATATAAATAAATTTTCCTGATTTTCAGGGAAAAAAAACCTATCTTTCAGACCACCCTATCCCCTATAATTTTCCTCGTTATATAACTCGAAAATGGCAAAGCGCTTTGTCAAATCCAAAATTTATAAAAAGGATTTGATTATGATCAAATTATCTGGAACACTTCTCAATGTCTATACTTCGAATGATTTCACCAATAAAGAATCGGGTGAGGTCGTACGCGGTAAAAATAAAATACAGTTGCTCTTGGAGATACCTCTTAAAAATGGGGATACACGCAAAGAGCTTATTGATCTCTCTATCCCCTCTTCTAAAGTTGCCCTCTATAAAGGCAAAGAAAACGAAATCGTTGAAGTAGACGTTGCCACAGTTGGCAAAACTATCTTCTACGGTGTCTAATTCTGCGCATACGTAGGCTGTGAGCCTATCTTGCGGCTATGCCGCTGTATGGCTCGTTGCCGTTAGCTATGCGCCTTAACTTTTACTCAGGGGGTTCTAGTAACACCCCCTGACATAAGTCATAAAACATTTCTCTCTTCTCTAAATTCTAAAAATAAAAAGACGTTTATCGTCGAAAGGAAAAACCTATGCAATATTCTCATGCAGAAAAAATACCCTATGCAAGTGGTATTGATACACTCTATTACTTTGCACAAAGCGGTGCTTTCTATGATCGGTTATATGAGGACATCATTAATCAAATCGAAGATAAGAAAGCCTATTTTAAATCTCTCAATTATCAGTACGCTGATAATGACATCATCGTGAAAATTAACGGAATCGATGTCGTTTACAGCGGAATGGGTAGAGACGGGTTTCACTGGTTTAATCACGACTTTTTTCGATCAGGATTTAAAGACCCTGAGAAAGCCATGAACATTCATAACATACGAATACAGCTCAACGCTATAGGAATCTATACTTTGGGCTTAAAATCGCTTATAGAATACGTTAATACGAAATTCTTAGGTGAGTTCACTATGAAAGTATTTCCGATCACTCGTATCGATCTTAATATGTTCATCCAACACGATTTCAGCTATCTTCGTAAAGAAATGATTTTGTCAAAAAAACAAAATCATTCCGCGAACATAGGTGAGCGTTCTAATGCTTATGAACTTGAAACGTACTATGTCGGAAAGAAACCTTTTTTGCTCCGTATCTATAATAAGCATAAAGAACTTACAACCGTATCACAGATCAAACGAGAGATCATGCACAACCATTTCGGGATCAATGGGATGGATTTAGAGAAACCGATCTTTAACGTTGAATTTGAGATGCATAGAGAGTATTTAAAGACATTCGGGATCGATACGATAGACGATGCACTCAAACGTGCAAAAGTGCTGTTTAAAAACGCCTGCGATCAAATACGTCTTATTGATCCTGATAGTATCAGTGAAAAAGCTCTGAATTCATCTAATCGAAAACGTGCAAGTACTTCACCAATCTGGGATCACATCAAATATCATTACGATATCACCGACTTTATGCAGATTGATACCCCCTTAGAGAAGATTGAGAAAATCAGTTTCCGATACTCATTGCAAGATGCAGAGAAATCAATGAAAAAGGTAATTACTCGATTACTTGTACATGGGAATGATCCTACTATGCTTTTCTTCCTTGATGTGCTTCAAAAAGCTAAAGCGGAATTTGATCTCAGACAGAACGTTAAAAATCTGCATGAAGAATACAAAGAGCAACCGTCGTTTGAAGATGATCTCAAATTGTATAGTGATGAAGGATTGTGGAATCTGGATGAAAAACTTTCCGAAGAAATAAGCGGTACGCCTTTGGGGACACCTTTATATAATGAACTAAATCATCGTCATGCTTTACTTACTAAAGAATTAGAACGACGGAAATTGATTCCCGATGTGTTTTAGGTTCATGTATGAAATATCTATCACTCCCTCATCTGGCACAGTATTATGATATTCATCCAGACACATTACGCCGTCGTTTTAAAACCATTGATATTAAGAAAGATGAACATTATATTATTATTGGGAAATGCGTCCGCTTCGATGTTTTAAAGGTTCACTCTCTTATTACAGGAGAATATACCGATGAACGTATCGAAAACATTTTGAATCGATTGCTCATATGAAGCATGGTACAATATCGGCGCATAGCGTTTCTGTCCGAGAGGATAGAATATTGGCAAATTGTTTTGTTCGTGGTAATAAGTTGTGGGTTGATTATTACGTAGAAGGAAATCGGATACGTAAAGCAACGGGATTGGAAGATACAAAAGCCAATCGTTCGTTTGTTAAAAAAGACATCATTCCCAAATTATCAGCCATGATAATAACAGGTGAAATACATCAGAAACAACCCAAAACATTCGGGTATTACTTTGATATATTTCTAACTCTTAAAGACTCAAACCGATCTTACTTCGTAAAGAAGCCGATCTGGAATAAAGTCAATGAGAAATTTAAAAATTTAGATGTGGACAAGATTACACGGCTCGATGTAAAAAGTTACATCAATAGCCTACCGATTAAGTCGGTCTCTAAAGGTGCGTATAAAACGGTACTTAAAGAGGTGCTTGAACTCGCCGTCGATGATGGTGTGCTTAAAACTAATCCCGCAATTAATATAAAGCTTCATGGTGATGTACAGGAGAATATCCAATACTTTACCAAAGAAGAGGTGAAACTAATTCTTTCACGTGCTGAGGGGATATTAAAACCGTATTTAATGCTTGCATTTCATACGGGGATGAGACCAGAAGAAATTTTAGGGCTACAATCGAATGACGTATCCGATGGATGGATCGAGATAAAACGGGTTCGAACTCGTGGACGTATCGATATACCAAAAACACGTAATTCGGTTCGAAAAGTCCCCTGCCCTTCATTTGTCATAAATGAACTGGAGCAGATCAAAAGCGATCATCTCTTTTTATTTAGAGATATTGACGATGCAACGAAATTAAGACGCATTTGGCCTTCACTTTTAAAAAAGTGCGAGTTACCGAAACGGAAGCTATATTCAGCACGTCATACCTTTGCAACGATCATGCTCCAAGATGGAATTGTCAGTATTAATGAGTTGGCAGGATTGTTAGGACACTCAAGTCCAAAGATAACATTGGCACATTATGCGAGTGTGATTGATTCGAAGCAGATTGATTTAGGTAGAGACTTCAATTTATTTGGCTAATCGTAGACACAATACGGTCACAGTCAAATTTTAGAGGCCTCTGGAACTCCCTTGTACAGGGACTTTGAAAGAAATAGGTACAACGTAAGCCGGGTTCTGGATGAAGTGATAATTAATCTACAGCCTAGATCACTCTAGGCTTCTAGCGAAACAATAGCAATGTAGGACGCTAACCATCTGTTTCTTGCTGCGCGGTTGGGTTTACATAGCTCTCATAGTTGCCTATGAGACTGGTGGGCTCTTACCCCGCCGTTTCACCCTTACCTGATTGCTCAGGCGGTCTTCTCTCTGTTGCACTGTCCCTCACGTTACCGTGGCCATCCGTTAGATGGAACCGTGTCCTACGGCAGCCCGGACTTTACCTCTTGAGTTGTGGCTCAAGCTATCACCTGTTGTACCTGCTGAAATTATAAAAGAAAACGGATTAGAAAGGGCTTGAAAAGGATAAAAGGAGATTCTCCCTAGCGGGAGAACGAGTGGAATTACATTCCAAGTTTAGCTTTAGCTTCTTTAGCGTATTGGATACCCAATGCCCATGCTTTATTATTAACTTCGTGTACTTTTTTCGGTACTTTTGAAAGCATTACTTCACGAAGAGTTTCGGGATCCAGTACTCCGGTGAATTCATTGGTGATTCCCAAGGCAACAACCGATTGAGTAATAACGTTTCCGACCTCTTCTTTTGCGATCGTAATGATTGGAATCTCAACGATGATCCATTTTTTACGGTCTTCTTCCGTTGGGTGAACCAAGTTTGGCTCAACAACGATAATTCCGCCCGGTTTAACACCGTTTTTGAATTGTTGATAGCTCACATTTGCAACCGAGAGCATGAAATCGATTTCACCCTCATTTGCATACGGATAGAAAATTTCATTGTCATCCAATGTAATATCAACAACTGTAGCTCCACCACGAACTTGTGAAGTGTACGTAGCCGTTTTAAGACCGTGACCACCAAGTTTGATCTTAGCTGCTGCCATAATTTCACCGGCGAGAAGAACCCCTTGTCCACCGACGCCTGTAAATCGTATCGTATGTCTCATGGTTTCTCCTTAGATTTTTTTCGCAAAGTCGTCTTGCGTGATTTTTCCGCGTTTTCCTTGTGCTGCTTCGATAACCATATCATAAAGCTCACAGTACTCTGCTTGTTCTACTTCACGCAATACACCCGTTGGGAATTTATTCATTTGTTCTTCAGGTGACAATGCTTCCCATTTTTTCAACGGAGTCGTGATACTATCGATCCACTCAAGATTTTCCATTGCACTGACCATTTTATTTTTACGGCCAAGGTTGATATGACAGTTTGACATAATGTCAAAGAATGAGAATCCTTTGTGTGAGAACCCTTTAACAAAAATCTTCTCTAATTTTTTAGGATCGAGCATTGTCTCACGTGCTACGAATGAAGCACCGGCACCGATAGCCAATTTACACGCATCAAACGTTGGATCAATGTTACCGTTTTGCGCCGATACACACCACATACCTTGTGGAGTTGTCGGTGAAATTTGAGAATTGGTCAAACCGTAAATAAAGTTATTGATAAGAATAAAATTCAAATCGATGTTACGACGACAACCATGGATCGTGTGGTTACCACCGATCGCAAGACCGTCACCATCTCCTGCTACCACGATAACGTGTGCATCCGGACGAGTCAATTTGATTCCCGTAGCATACGCAATCGTACGGCCGTGCGTCGTGTGAACCGTATTACAGTTGATGTATGAGCTGAAACGCCCAGAACATCCGATACCCGATACGACACAAACTTTGTCCATATCCCAGCCCATTTTATCGATAGCACGGATAACCGATTTAAGGATAACACCGTCACCACAGCCCCAACACCAAAGTGTCGGCATTTTATCTACACGTAAATATTGATCGTAATTGAAAGCCATTAGAACATCTCCTTAACTTTTGCTACCATTTCAAGTGGTGCGATTGGACGGCCGTTTGCTTTGTGAAGCGTACCGAAATCACTGCGACCCGTTACACGCTCAATCTCTTTGAGGTATTGACCCATGTTGAGCTCAGTCACGAAAATTTTGTCAAACTTTTTACCGATCTCTTTGAGTTTTTTAGCCGGACTCGGCCACAATACGATTGGTCGGAAAAGACCTGCTTTGATACCGTCATTACGAAGTTTCATAACTGCTTCTTTAGCACCGCGAGAGATACTTCCGTACGCAATCATACATACTTCAGCATCCTCCATCATAAACTCTTCATAATCGGCCTCATCATCCAATCCGTCGTTTTCTGCCGCAACGGTATTGATTTTACCTACAAGACGCTCGATGTTGAATTGGCATTGTGCCGCATCTTCCGTCGGGAAACCTGTCGGACCGTGATGCAGACCCGTAAAGTGGAAACGGTACCCTTCAAACATCGGATTAAGTACTGCCGCTTCGTTCATCGGAACGTCGTATGGACGGTAATCTTCCGGTTTTCCGTCAAATCGTTTACGGCTAACGATTTTTGCTTTCACTTCTTCAAGATCCGGAAGCATCGCTTTACCGTGCATGTGACCGACCGTCTCATCCAAAAGGACGAATACCGGAGTCATGTATTTTTCCGCCAAGTTAAAACCACGTACGGTTTGAGTATAACACTCTTCGAGTGATCCGGCACACAACGTGATTGAAGCATAGTCACCGTGAGTCGGATATTGCGCTTGACCGATATCCGCTTGGGATACACGTGTCGGAAGACCGGTTGATGGACCTCCACGCATAACGTTAACAATGACCAAAGGTACTTCAGCAATAAATGCCAAACCGATTTGTTCTGCTTTGAGCGAAATCCCCGGTCCAGATGTTGCCGTCATAGACTTTGTACCTGCCATAGAAGCACCGAGTGCGACCGAAATACCGGCAATTTCATCTTCCATTTGGATAAATTTTCCACCGACAGTCGGTAGAAGATCGGACATCTCATGCATTACTTCCGATGATGGCGTAATCGGATATCCACCGAAAAACATACAACCTGCATCAAAAGCACCGAGTGCTGATAACTCATTACCTGTAGAAATTACTTCTCTTGCCATTACTTGACTCCTGCTTGGTCTAAAGACATATACTTATTTGCGATAATAGCTGCTTGACGTGCTTTTGCTTCATCGGTCAATTTTGCAAATTTATAATCTGCTTTGTCTGCAACATAAATTGCGAAATCAGGACAGGTAAGCTCACACTCATTACAACCGATACAGCTCTCCGGATGGTTGATCGAAATCATCGCACCCAAAGTCGATGTAGGCTCATATCGCATGCCAAGTACACCCGATGGACATACTGATACACAAATATCACATGCTTTACAGTTATCGGTATTGACCCACACCGGGACATTACCTGGATTAATCGTTTTAAACATCTGTACTCCTCACAAAATTAAAATTAATCGGAATCATTTACTGTCGTAAATTTGCCTACTGCGCAAGAGACAAAACTCTTGAGCTTAAGAGCGGCATTATCGATAGAGCCCTCGTCATCACCTGAGAGAGGATAACCGAGATTTCTTAATACCGCTTTAAATTGTGCTAATTGCGCATCGTTAGCAATATCTACCGTTACTTTACGAGGCTCGCACGAGAGATCAACACTGACTTCTTTAAATCCAACTTCTTTGAGGGCTTTTGTAATCGTATTGGCACACCCGCCGCATCGAATATTAGCTACCTCAAAAACGGTAATCATTATTTTTTCATCACTTCAGCTAATGCTTTACCGATATCTGCCGGAGAAACCACTACTTTGACACCAGCGGCTTCTAACGCTGCCATTTTCTCAGCCGCTGTACCGGCACCTCCGGAGATAATCGCTCCAGCATGTCCCATACGTTTACCCGCAGGTGCCGTTTGGCCCGCGATGAAAGCAACAACCGGTTTAGTAATATGCTCTTTGATATACGCGGCCGCTTGGATTTCTAAATCTCCACCGATCTCACCAATCATAACGATTGCATGCGTTTCAGGATCTGCTTCGAACATCGGCAACAATTGTTTGTATGAAAGTCCGATAATCGGGTCACCGCCGATACCGACCGCAGTCGTAATACCGTATCCCTCTTTAACCACTTGGTTCGCAGATTCATACGTCAACGTACCCGATTTAGAGATCAAACCGACATTCCCTTTTTTGAAAATGAATCCCGGCATAATTCCAATTTTGCATTCATCTGCCGTAATAATTCCCGGACAGTTCGGCCCGATGGTCATCATATCTTTCTTAACCGCGTATGCTTTGGCATACATCATATCTTTGACCGGAGCACCTTCGGTAATAATAACCGCAAGGCTAATTCCCGCGTCTGCCGCTTCCATAACCGCATCAGAGACGAAAGCCGGCGGAACAAAGATCATAGAGACGGTTGCACCCGTAGTGCGCACTGCTTCTTCTACTGTATTAAATACCGGTTGGCCGAGGTGCTCTTGCCCCCCTTTGCCCGGTGTAACACCGCCGACGATTTTGGTACCGTATGCCATACATTGTTCTGCATGGAACGTCCCCTCTTTACCTGTAAAACCTTGTACGATAACTTTTGTATCTTTGTTGACCAAAATAGACATTAATTACTCCCCCTTAGCTGCTGCAACGGCTTTGCGCGCACCGTCTGCAAGATCGGTTGCCGCTACGATATTCGCGATACCGGCATTATTTAAAATTTCAGCCGCTTCGATAGCGTTGGTTCCATCAAGACGTACGATAACCGGTACGTTTACATTGGTGATTTTTGTTGCTTCGATAATCCCGTTAGCAACACGGTCACAACGAACGATTCCACCGAAGATGTTGACGAAAATCGCTTTTACATTCGGATCTTTGAGAATAATATCAAACCCTTTTGCAACGGTTTCTGCACTTGCAGAGCCGCCGACATCAAGGAAATTGGCCGGTTTACCGCCCTCATAATTGATGGTATCCATCGTACCCATCGCGAGTCCCGCACCGTTAACCATACAGCCTACATCACCGTCGAGTTTGATATAGCTGAGACCGAATTTGCCTGCTTCGATTTCCGTCGGTTCTTCTTCGCTCAAATCACGCATTTCATTGACTTGAGATTGACGGTACAACGCATTGTTATCAAATCCCATTTTAGCATCGAGTGCCAAAAATTTACCGTCACCCGTTTTAACCAACGGATTGATTTCAATCATCTCGGCATCGTGATCCATGTAAACGTTATAAAGTGCCGATGCAAATTTGATAAACGTATTGATCTCTTCAACCGGAAGACCCAAACCAAAGGCCAATTTTCGACCGTGGAATGATTGGAAACCGGTCAACGGATCGATGGAGACTTTGATAATTTTTTCAGGTGTGTTATGAGCAACATCTTCAATCGCCATACCACCCTCAGTAGAAGCCATCATAATCGGCATTTCAAGAGCACGATCCAGCAAGAGACCAAGATAGTACTCTTTTTTGATATCGGCACCCTCTTCGATATACACTTTTTGAACGAGCTTACCTTCAGGTCCTGTTTGGTGCGTTACAAGCTGCATACCCAAAATTTGAGCCGCCATTTCACGTACTTCAGAAGTTGATTTAGCCAGCTTTACACCACCGCCTAAACCGCGCCCACCGGCATGGATTTGAGCTTTAACAACCCAAATATTTCCACCCAGTTCTTGAGCCGCTTTTACCGCCTCATCGGGTGTAAATGCAATGTGCCCGCGCAATGTTGGTACATTATACTTTTTGAATAATTCTTTTGCTTGATATTCGTGAATATTCATCCATTCCTCCTGTTATAAGTTTACGCTATTGGTCTTGTCATCTCTTCTGGGATGACATATTTATCGAACTCTTCCGCACTAAGAAGACCGAGTTTGATCGCGGTCTCTTTCAGTGTTGAGTTCTCTTTGTGGGCTGTTTTGGCGATTTTTGCCGCATTTTCATAACCGATGTACGGATTCAATGCTGTCACTAACATCAATGAGTTATTCAAATACGCATCGATTTGATCACGTACCGGCTCGATCCCTACCGCACAGTTATCATTGAATGACACAATAGAATCTGCAAGTAAACGAACCGATTGCAAAAAGTTGTAAGCGATAACCGGTTTGAATACGTTTAGCTCAAAATTACCTTGGCTTGCCGCGAAACCGATACATGCATCGTTCCCCATAACCTGGCATGCAACCATCGTGACCGCTTCAGATTGTGTCGGGTTCACTTTGCCCGGCATGATCGATGAACCCGGTTCATTCTCAGGAATAGTAATCTCACCAATGCCACAACGTGGTCCGGATGCCAACCAACGGACGTCATTCGCTATTTTCATCATATCAGCCGCAAGTGCCTTTAGAGCACCGTGTGCAAATACAAGGGCATCATGGCTAGTCAATGCATGGAATTTGTTCGGTGCAGTAACAAATTGATGACCTGTAAGCTCGCTCAATTTTGCCGCGACACGTGCTCCCAGTTCAGGATGGGCATTAAGGCCTGTTCCAACCGCTGTACCGCCAAGGGCTAGTTCACGAACCGATTCAAGAGAATCTTTTGCCATTTTTTCACATTTATTGAGCATCTCAACCCAACCGCTGATCTCTTGTCCCAGAGTCAGCGGTGTCGCATCTTGAAGGTGCGTACGTCCGATTTTAACGATATCACTAAACGCTTCACTTTTTGCGATCAACGTTTTGCGTAAATGATCAATTGCCGGTAATAACCGTGTCTCAACCGCTATAACCGATGCGACGTGCAATGCCGTCGGATAAGTGTCGTTTGAACTTTGTGATTTGTTAACATCATCATTCGGGTGAACCAATTTTTGGGTACGGAAATCACCGCCCAAAATTTCGGTTGCACGGCTTGCTAAAACTTCATTATTGTTCATATTCGATTGGGTACCCGAACCGGTTTGCCATACGACGAGCGGATAATGTGCATCAAGTTTACCGTCTAACATTTCATCGGCAGCCTGAGCAATAGCATCCGCTTTTTCACGAGAGAGCATACCCAAATCGCAGTTTACAAGTGCAACCGCTTTTTTCAAAAGAGAAAAAGCACGCGTAATTTCATACGGCATCTTCTCTTCTCCGATTTGGAAATTTTCTAATGAACGCTGTGTCTGCGCCCCCCAGTAGGTATCATTCGGTACACGAACTTCACCCATCGTATCTTTTTCTACGCGAAAGCCCATTATTTTGCTCCTTGAAAGAAATTATTTGTATTTAGGGTAGTGATCAATGACTGCACCGATGCACATGATGCTGCAAACATCTCTTTTTCTACATCATTCAACGTCACTTCAATAATTTTTTCAGCACCGTTTGCACCCAGCATAACAGGTACACCGCTGACGACATCATGAAAACCGTATTCCCCTTCTAAATAAACGGCACACGGATGAATTTGTTTGGTGTCTTTTAAAATTGCCTCTACCATAATTGCTGTCGCTTTTGCAGGGGCATAATAGGCTGATCCCGTTTGAAGCAATGCAACAATTTCGGCACCGCCTTTGCGTGTTCGCTGTACGATTTCATCAATCTCGTCATTTGTCAGTACATCGCTCAACGGTACACCAGCTACCGTTGAATAGCGTGGAAGAGGTACCATATCATCTCCATGCCCACCCATAACCGATGCACGAATCTGTCCGCCGCCATAGCCCAGTTTTTCTTGAATAAAAGCTGCCATACGGGCACTGTCAAGCACTCCTGCCATTCCGATAACACGACTGCGGTCAAAGCCACTCTCTTTAAGGGCTACATACGTCATTGCATCCAGTGGATTAGAAACCATAATGACGATTGCATTCGGAGAATATTGAGCTACTCCGGCAATGACATCGCGTGTAACATTCGCATTAATCATCAATAAATCATCACGACTCATCCCCGGAAGACGAGGACTGCCTGCGGTAATAACCACGACATCACAATCAGTCAAATCCGCCATGCTCTCAGCAACCGTTACCGTAGAGTGTGAACGAACAGCAGCAGCAGCCTGAGACATATCGAGCGCTTTGCCTTTAGCTATTTCAATTTTATTATCGCGCAAAATAATTTCATGGCATGAGCCGAGCATCGCAAGTGAATAGGCAATCGTCGAACCGACGTTTCCTGCCCCTATGATTCCGACACGTTTTCCTTTTACCATTTTCGTACTCCTAGTGTCATATCACTATTATTTTTTCTTCATTATAATCAAAGTTAAAAATAAATGAAAGACGATTTAATCGTCTTTTATCTATAGAGCGTCTCTACAGATAAAAAACGATTTCCGGCCTAAGCCGGAAATGATTTAGATCGATGCAATAATTGCGTTCAAAGTAGCAGATGGACGCATTGCTTTTTCAGCTTTAGTGCTATCCGGGTGAAAATAACCACCGATATCTTGTGCTTTACCCTCTACCGAAAGAAGCTCTTCCATAATTTTAGCTTCATTATCAGACAATGCTTTAGCCACATTAGCAAATTTTGATGCAAGTTCTGCATCTACCGTTTGCTCAGCCAACGCTTTTGCCCAGTATTGTGCTAAGAAAAAGTGGCTTGCTTTGTTATCCGGCTCGCCTGCTTTACGTGACGGTTCTTTGTTATTATCCAAATACGCCGCGTTTGCTTCATCCAATGCCGTTGTAAGAGCGCTCAATTTGTTATCTTTTTTGGTTTTGTTGATGTGACGTAGTGACTCTGCAAGAGCCAAAAACTCACCCAATGAATCCCAACGAAGGTGACCCTCGTTTATGAATTGCTCTACGTGTTTCGGAGCTGATCCGCCAGCACCGGTTTCAAATAATCCCCCACCAGCAAGAAGAGGAACGATTGAGAGCATTTTAGCCGATGTTCCAAGCTCAAGGATTGGGAAAAGGTCAGTCAAATAGTCACGAAGAACGTTACCGGTTGCTGAAATGGTGTTTTGCCCTGCACGTACCCGTTTAAGAGAGAACGCCATCGCTTTTTCCGGCGCCAAAATGTGGTACTCGATCCCTGATTTATTGAATTCAGGAAGGTATGCGTTCACTTTTTTGATAATTTCAGCATCGTGAGCACGTTTTTCGTCCAACCAGAAGACAACCGGAACGTTTTCGATCTCTGCACGTTCAACCGCAAGACGTACCCAGTCTTTGATCGGGATATCTTTTGCTCTCGACATACGCCAGATATCACCTTTTTCTACGTTGAAGCTCATCAATACGCCACTCTCATCAGTTACAGTAACAACACCGTCTTCTGCAATTTCGAATGTTGTCGGGTGTGAGCCGTACTCTTCCGCTTTTTGAGCCATCAAACCGACATTAGAGACAGAACCCATAGTCGTTACATCGAACTGTCCGTTTTTCTTGCAATCTTCAATGATTTCAGAATACATCGTTGCATAACAACGATCCGGAATAGTTACAACACACTGTTCAACTTTTCCTGCCGGATTCCACATTTTACCGCCATCACGTACCACAACAGGTAATGAAGCATCGATAATTACATCGTTTGATGCGTGAAGATTGGTAATCCCTTTGTCAGAGTCAACCATCGCCATTGAAGGTTGTGTCGGATAAACCGCCATAATAGCCGCTTCAATCTCCGCTTTTTTATCCGCTGGAAGTTTTGCCAATTTTTTGTACAAATCACCAAGTCCGAGATTCGGATTAACACCGATCTCTTTAAATTCTGCTGCGTATTTTTCAAACACGTCTTTGAAGAATACACTAACAGCATGACCGAACATAATTGGGTCAGAAACCTTCATCATTGTAGCTTTAAGATGGATCGACCAAAGGATGTTTTTCTCTTTCGCTTCTGCGATAGATTCTGCCAAGAATGAACGAAGTGACGCAGCAGACATGAATGTACCGTCAAGAACCTCTTTGTCAACTGCATTGATCTCTTTAAGAGTTTTTCCATTCAAAGCGATAGTTACTTTGCCGTCACCTTTTTTAGTGATTGATTGCTCATTGGCGAAGAAATCACCGCTGTTCATGTGCGCAACACGAGTTTTTGAACCCTCATCCCATGCACGAAGTTTGTGCGGGTTTTTCTTAGCAAAGTTTTTAACCGCAACCGCAGCACGACGGTCTGAGTTACCTTCACGAAGAACCGGATTAACGGCCGAACCAAGACAAGTTGCATAACGTGCAAAAATCTCTTTTTCTTCGTCTGTTTTAGGCTCTTCTGGGTAATTTGGAAGATCGTAACCTTGAGCTTGAAGCTCTTCAATACACGCTTTTAGTTGTGGGATTGAAGCCGAAATATTAGGGAGCTTAATAATATTGCCATCAGGCTGAGTAGCAATAACACCCAATTGAGCAAGATTATCTGGGATACGTTGAGTATCGCTCATACGTTCTGGGAATGTAGCGATAACGCGACCTGCAAGTGAAATGTCACTTGTTACAACTTCAACGCCTGCGGCTTGTGTGAATGCATTTACGATTGGAAGTAGCGAATAAGTCGCTAGTGCCGGTGCTTCATCAATTACTGACCAAATGATTTTTGCCATCAGGTTCTCCTGTCATTATTTTTATAGAAGCATCATAACACTAGTGTGAGGCAGTTTTTCTATTTAAGGGTTGAATGAGGGGGAAAACTTGCAAATATGTTTCATTTTGTAGCATTTACTATGTTTTGATGGTGTGTAGAAAAGTAACTACTGTACACATGCTCCCCATTTTTACCACGAACGAAATAAAGATAATCACTGCGTACAGGATGAAGAGCTGCATTGAGAGCAATCTTTCCTACATTACAGACAGGATAGTCAGGAAGACCCTTGTGTTTATACGTATTATAGGGGGTTTTGTCCATTCTAATTCGTTTAGCTGTTACGACTTGATGGGAATATTCTCCGTAGTTTAATGTCCCATCCATTTGCAATCTCATCTCTTTTTTGAGTCTATTATCGATTACGGAACTGACAAATGGCATATCCGCTTCAGAAGCAGCCTCTTTTTGGATAACCGATGCTTTTGTTACTATTTGTAACCATTTTTCCTTATTATAGCTACCAAGCATTTCCAAAGACCACGATTTCATCCGTTCTTTAGAAGTATCAAGTAGATAAACGATTAAATTTTCTTCACTAATGCCGTTGGGGATACTATAGGTGTCCGGAACAAAATTCCCCTCCGGTAGTGGGGCATGCTTTTTATACGAACTCATTAATTTTATATTAGTAAGATCAAGCTCTTTTGCTAGCTGATCTAAAAAGACAACCGTAGTTTCACCCGGGATTAATGTAATCTCACGTGTTGCTGCTTTTGCAGTCGTCAGTCGATAGAGATACTCAAGACGCGTCATACTCTTCTCTTTAATATCAATCCAACCTTGTTGAGGTTTTCCCATCAAACGTAATATCAACCCATCAATTTTATAAAGGTTAACCCCTTCGTTTTGCAGGTGTGCTATACTTTTGAAAACGGATCCTTGCGGTATATAGACGATTTTGGGTGATGTGACAGTGGAGAATAGGTAGGTCATGAACGACAAAATCATTATAAGAGTGATTCCAAAAATCCATTTTAGAATCGGTCTTTTTTTAGCTTTTGTTTTTTTGGTTTTCTTTTTCACATTTATCGCTTTATTAGAGGGAATTAGGGTTGATCGCCTCAAACTAGGAGCAATCAAAATCGAGGAATTATACCTAAAATGGGACAATGCGCTCCTTATTAGTGCCTCAAAGATTGACTTAAGTGATCTCAAAAGAGACAACACCCCACTCACCCTTGAACCCCTTTCAAAACTCCCCTCTATTATCCGTATATTCGAAGCTTGGGTAGAAAAAGTCAATATTAATACTATTCAATATAAAGATATCAGCGCCTCAGTTAACTATACAAAAGGCTCTTTGGGCAAAATTGTACTCCATCAAGGTTTACATGATTATCCGGGAAAATTTTCACTCAACGACAAATCTTTTTATCTTATCCTCCCGCAAATTCGTTTTATGGATGCAAATATTTCAGGTAAGATGAGTATAAAGCTCAAAGAGCAGACGTTAATAGCACATATAAACCTTGCCCTGCCGCAAACACCGCAGATAAGCATTACTGCTGTTGGAAATACCGATACACTAACTATTGTTGTAGATGCCGAACATGAATTCACTACAATACGCCCTCTTATCCGCTTCCTAGGTGTTGACCCTCAAATCTCCCCGTGGATTGTTGATTACGCCAAAGCATCTTCCCTTTCGCTGCATACACTTCACGGAAAATTTCATTACAATAAACCCGAAGAGCTATTGAACAACTTGCGCGCAGAGGCTACCGTCATTTCTGGGGAGTACACATTTGCACAGGGATTTGAGCCGATAAAAGCACCAAACGTTGATTTAAAATTCACTGACGGAAAACTTTACATCTATCCCAAATCCGGTACATTTTATGGGCTTCCGACGGAACAGAGCTATCTTTATATCGACTTTACCACTCCGCATACAATGCTTGATGCTTTTATACGCACACATCACGCTAAGCTGAACGATCCCATTTTAAATTTATTGCATTTTTATAAGATTGATCTACCTCTCAAGCAACAATCCGGTGAATGCGATGTTGATTTGCACCTCTGCGTAAATCTGTATTCTCTCGATACAACTGCAAAAGGGATATTTCAACCGACTGCCTCTGATATTTTATTGGGACAAGTCGCACTTCGCAGTGAAAATGGTATTGTTTCGCTGAACAATACGCATGTAAGTTTTGATCATTTCATTGCCCATTACGGTAACAATATTGCAGATGCACGTGTCGATGGTGAATACGATGCCCACAATGGCCGAGGGATTGTCTCTATCGCTGCTTACAAGGTTTCACCGATAGGCAAAGATAAATATATAACCCTTTTCGATACTCGTGACCCCTTGCGTGTGGATTACATCATTGCACCGGATCATGACACCCTGAATGTTATGCCCTCTACCTGGAATGTACTGGGTGAAAAACTAAAAATTGACCCGTTTCGTACACCGTTTGACTATCACCGTGCCTACACTGCCGTTCAGACAGTGCCGTTTACTATCTCCGATAAAATTCGCGGTCATTTCAATGCTGTCTTTGACGGAACAGCAAAGCAAACGGATGTTCGACTAACTCTAGATGCCTTACACATTCGTGAAGTTGTCCTTCGCAATGCCCCATTAAATATTGATCTTCACTATAACGATGCTCTTTCTACCGTACACATTCCCAATCTATCCAGCTGGACAATCAATCAACTCCCCGTACAGATTTCACCGTTAAATGCTTCATTAAAAGGAGATGATATCTCATATGATCGCATAGGAACCGTATTCGGCGATATACTAAAAGGCAATTTGAGTGGAAAGTACCATCTTGATAGCCAAAAAGGAAACATACACGTTAGCAATATGGTGGCCATAAATCCAAAGCTAGTCCCCCTCATGGAATCAAAAGAGTCCATTGATCTTGCTCTCGATGCAAGCGGGGATGAGATCAATTTAAATGCTGAAACACTTAAAGCCCATTTTACAACCATTCCGAATGGATGGAAAATTTCGTTGAGCGATATTGCTTTACTCTCCAATAAATCACCTTTGTTACGTCATTACAACATTAATAACGGATATCTGAACCTCTTTTACACCGGAGAGAGCTCACGATATGGGTTTGACGGAGAGATTAATTATCCCTATGCTTTAATGGTTATTAATGATCAGCCGATTTCTCGTTACCACTTCAGTGGTACCTATCAGGAAAATCAATACACTATGCGTGTTAATGACCGCATCATGCTCACGCAAACACCGAGTTTTATTACTATTCGCGCCAATAATGCAGGTATAAATATGCCACAACTCACAAAATTTCTTTCCGATCATCAGCAAAAAAACACAATGGATTCGAATCAATCTTCCACTTCACTCCCCATTCATATCAACGGAACTGACACCTATCTCTACCTGATGAAAGGGCGTAAAATCGTTGCGGATACCCTTGATGCGACTTTACACAACGATGATTTGGATGCAACACTCCACCATATGCAAGGCTCAGCTACCCTTAAAATGCGTGACGGATTTTTTTATATAGACGGACACGAGTTTAATGACACATTTATGGAGCATCTCTTTATGTTTAGTGATTTTAAGGGAGGAAGCTTCTCTTTTCAGGCCAAAGGAGATAGTGATTCATTTGATGGCATTATGCGTGTCGAAAATACCATTCTGAAAGATTATAAAGTCCTAAACAATGTTTTGGCGTTTGTGAACACAATCCCTTCCCTGGCAACCTTTTCACTTCCAAACTACAATACGCAAGGGCTACCGGTCAAAGAGGGCTATGCCCATTATTCTTACAACAAAGGGATACTAAATGTCGATAATTTTACCCTCAACTCTCCTGAAATGAAAATTTTGGGAGAGGGTCATGCCAATATCAATACCCAAACACTTCTTGGTACATTAACCCTTAAAACCGATTTAGGGGCAAAGCTTTCCAAAGTACCGATGGTGGGATACATCCTCTTCGGAGAGGACGGCTCCATATCAACTACGGTAACAATCAACGGGAAATTGGATGATCCAAAAGTAGAAACAGCAATTGCCAAAGAGATCGTGACCGCACCGTTCAATATTCTCAAACGGACGCTGGTCTATCCCTTTTTATGGATGATACCGGACGAAAAGAAAAAGTAATTATTCTCCGCTAAAAAGCTGAATGCTCCAAAAGACGAGAAATCCGGCGAAGAGCCAAAGGGTTGAAGAGGGTTTTTCCTCGATAACGTGCGCTTCTACCAAAAGCTCGTCGGTGACCAGATAAAGCAGCGCTGCAACACCGAAGGCTAAGATAGCACTAATAACACTCGTCGAAGCCCCCGCCAACAGATAGTTGCCCAATAAGGTACAGCTGAGTACCACACCCGCGAGCAATAGCGTCATAATAACAACGCGCCACCCTTTGATCGTCTCTGATACCAAGGAGAGCCCTAGGAAGAGCAGCTCTACCGATAAGCCGAGGGCTAAGATCAATCCCGTACTTCCCCCTGCTGCGAATCCAGCCCCGATAATAAAACCGTCTACGGCTACATCGATAAACGTCGCGGCAATGAGACCGTAATTAAAAGCGTTGTCACCCAGATGTTCAGTTTTTTCCTCTAATCGTATACTCCACAGCTTCATGATATACATGAGAATTCCGCCGATCGTAAAAGCGCTGATTAAAACCCATGCGGGGGCATGTTCGCGTCCCAATTCGGGTAAGACTTCCACCGCTAAAGCAGCTAAGACTACCCCTGCAGCAAAATGCTGAATAAGGCTGCGGGCATGATGCGAAGGGTTCCAAAAAATAGCCAGTACGCCGCCGAGTGAGGCGACAACAGCGGGGATGAGCATAGCGAGCCAGGGTGACATAAACATCCTTTATTCGTTTCGAAGAACGGTAAGTACGTCCACTTCTGAAGCTTTTTTCGCCGGATACCAAGCGGAAAGCAATACGATCACGAAGGCACCGATAATGATCGAAAAGAAGTCAACCATACTCAAATCAAGGGGGAGCGTAGAGGTGGGATAGACATCGGCAGGGAGTGAAATGATTTGGAATGTACTGAGTACCCAAATTCCAAAAAGACCGAGAATTGTCCCCGTTGCAATACCCAAAATTCCGATCACGATCCCCAAAACCAAAAAGATTTTCTTTACTTCTTCTTTGGATGCCCCCAGTGAAACAAGGAGGGCAATTTCGCTACGGCGATTCATAACCGTCATCAGAAGCGAGGAGATGATATTGATCGCGGCGATGAGAATAATAAGCATCAGCACGATAAAGAGCGACATTTTTTCCATTTTGAGAGCGGCAAAGAAATTACCGTTATCTTCCCACCATCCCCGAATTGATACTGTATCGGGTAAAACAGCAGATATACGTTTGATATCGGCTTCCGGATTAGGAGAGTGGACATGAATGCCGTCATAGAGATTTGAAGGTATCCCCAAGATTCGCTGTAACGCGTCCAAAGAGGTATAGGAGAATCCTTTGTCGTACGCACTCAAACCGGAGTTAAAGGTCGATACCTCTTTAAACCGCTTGATTTTTGGTGTAAGTGCCAAACCGCCCGGCTCCATCTGGGTAAAAATATAGGTAAGCTTATCCCCTTTTTTGAGAAGAAATTCTTCTTGTAAGCTCTTTCCAACCATCACTTCAAATCCCTCAGGAACACCCCCTTTTAATCCTTCTTTGACGACAGAGTTGACAGCAGCCTCCGCATTGAAATCGACGCCGAAGAGATATCCCCCTTCCATCTGATCGCCGCCGCGTGAAAGGACAGCAGAGGTGACATAAGGGCTAAAGGAAAGTTCGGGAAATCTGGAACGGAGATCATTGAGTAAATCTGTATTAGCCGTACCGTAAAATTTTGGCTGAATGGTGAGGGGATAATTCATAACAGTGAGTTTTTTCTTGAACTCATTATCAAACCCATTCATGAGGGCCATAGCAATAATAAGAACCATCACCCCAAGGGCAATGCCGGAAAAGGCAAGAAGTGCCGAGAGGAAGATGAAAGGCTGCTCTTTGTCAAAGCGCAAAAATCGCTTAACAAGATAAGGGACGATATTCAAGAGGCAAATACCCCTTTTTTAGGTCCCGATTTGCCGCAGCAATTTTTAAATTTCAAGCCGCTTCCGCACGGGCAATCATCATTACGGGAGATTTTTTTCTCTTCGGCTTCATGATCGGAATGATTCAAAGACATTTGATATGCCTCTTGTTTTTTCTCGATCTCTAATTGTCGTGCGAATGCTTCAGCTTCCTCTTCAGCACTATCCACTTTGAAACGGATAACGTGGAGAGTTTTTATCGTGTCGTATTTAATGGTCTCTACCAGTTCACTAAAGAGATTAAAACTCTCTTTTTTATACTCGACAAGAGGATCTTTTTGATTGTAGGCACGCAAACGGATACCCGTTTTCATACTGTCCATCTGATAGAGGTGCTCTCGCCATGCGGTATCAAGGGTTTTAAGATAGATCTCACGCTCAATATTAGAACGCAATGCATCATCAACCACCGACATTTTTTCATCATACTGAAGTTTTAAGGCAGCAAGTAACGTTTCATTGATCGATGAAACGGTTTTTTCCACAAAGACAGAGAGGTCTATGTCCGCATTCATCTCTTCTTTTACCATCAATACAAGACGTTCAAGATCGATTTCATCTTCCGAGATACCTTCAAAAATACCGCAATTTGCGAGAGTTCGATCCACATATTGGCTGCGAATCAAATCAATTTTATCCGTAATATGATATTCAGGATCGAGAAGTTCACCACGGAACTTATAAACGATTTTACGCTGTTCATTGGCAACATCATCGTATTCTACAATATGTTTACGCCCTTCAAAATGCATATTTTCGACTTTTTTCTGCGCTTTTTCAACGGCACGGGTCACCATTGCCGATTCAATGTACTCCCCGTCTTCGACACCGAGACGCTCCATGATCGATTTGATCTTATCCGAACCGAAAATGCGAAGTAAATTATCTTCCAATGAGAGATAAAACTGACTGGTTCCCGGATCACCCTGACGACCGGCGCGTCCGCGTAACTGGTTGTCAATACGACGGTTCTCGTGGCGCTCGGTACCGAGGATATAAAGTCCTCCAAGCGCTTTTACTTCGTCACTTACCTTGATATCGACCCCGCGTCCTGCCATATTGGTGGCAATCGTAATAGCCCCGATTTGACCCGCATTTTTGATAATCTCCCCTTCTTGGGCATGATTTTTCGCATTAAGTACCGTATGAGGAATTTTTTCCCCTTTGATCAGCTCATGAAGCTTTTCCGATTTTTCAATCGATGCGGTACCAATAAGAATAGGCTGACCGACTGCATGCAGTTCTCGAATTTTTGCAATAACTGCAGCAAATTTTTCCGCTTCGGTTTTGTAGATCAAATCATTCAAATCTTTACGGATGACCGGAACATTGGTAGGGATTGAGATAACGTCAAGATTATAAATTTGAGAGAATTCGGTCGCTTCGGTTTGCGCCGTACCCGTCATACCCCCGATTTTCTTATACATTCTAAAATAGTTTTGGAACGTAATATCAGCGAGGGTCTGCGTCTCTTCTTTAATGATGACACCCTCTTTGGCCTCCAGTGCCTGATGCAGCCCTTCTGAATAACGTCGCCCCTCAGAGAGTCGTCCCGTGAATTCATCGACGATAACCACTTGATTGTCTTGAATTACGTAATCGACGTCCACTTCAAAAATATAGTTGGCTTTCAATGCCTGATCGAGGTGATGCGAAAGGGCAGAGTTTTCGATGCTGTAAAGATTATCCACGCCAAAAAGCTCTTCGGCACGTCCGAATCCCTCTTCGGTGATGAGAATAAGGCGATCTTTTTCATCCACGGTAAAGTGCTCATCACGGATCAATGCTTTGGCAACTGCATCGGCTCTGGTGTAGTTTTCCAATGTACGGTTGGTAGGACCGGAGATAATAAGCGGCGTTCGCGCCTCATCGATCAGAATCGAGTCCACCTCATCGACGATAACAAAAGAGTGGGCGCGCTGAACCATATGCTCTTTAGAGTAGGTCATATTGTCACGAAGATAATCAAATCCGAATTCATTATTGGTTCCATAAGTAATGTCAGCCGCATATTGAGCACGTTTATTGACCGGATCGTAGCCCCCTTCTAGAATAATCCCGGTGTCATAGCCCAAAAAGCCATACAATTCAGACATCTGTGCACCGTCACGCTCAGCAAGATAATCATTGACGGTAACAACATGAACGCCATGACCGCTCATCGCATTTAAGGTAACGGCTAAGGTAGCAACAAGCGTTTTACCCTCCCCCGTTTTCATTTCGGCGATACGCCCTTCGTGCAGTACCATCCCTCCGATGAGCTGAACGTCAAAATGACGCATCCCAAGGACACGCTTACTCGCCTCACGGGTAATTGCAAATGAATCGACTAAAACGTCATCCAATGTTTTGGTATTATTTCGGACAGACTCTTTTAGAGCAGTAAACGCATTTTGGAGTTCTTCATCGCTTAATGCGCTAAAATGGGATTCTTGTGCATTGATTTGAGCTACACGTTTAATATATTTTTTGATTTCGCGATCATTCTTGGTACCGAAAATTTTTCCGACGAGTGATTGGAGCATTAAAAGCCTTCATTATGAACAGTATTGAAAAAGTCGCTGATTTTAGCATACGAAATCTATGGTTTTGGTTAATGACGATTAGATACAATGTCTTAATTCATTCTTCAAGGAAATTATGTGCGTTTTTTTCTCTTTAGTACTCTGATTGCCGCATCCCTTTTTGCTGCACCCATAAATATCAACTCATTCAATTCTCGTTTTGAACAATCGATTGTCGACGATAACGGTAAAACGATCCGATACAGCGGTGAGCTGTGGGCAGCCAAACCGCAAAGTGCTTTGTGGGTTTATCAAAAACCGATCCAAAAAAGTGTTTATGTCAACGCTCAAAAGGTCACGGTCATCGAACCTCAAATTGAGCAAGTTACGTTGCGTACCCTCGATAACGAGATCGATTTTTTACAAATCATCCAAAAAGCCAAACGGCTTGATGATGAGCGCTACGCCGCTGTAGTCAAAGGGCAAACCTATAATATCGTATTCAAAAATGATTTATTGAACAGTATCAGTTATACCGACGGATATGACAACCGTGTGAGCATCAAATTTCTCAACCCTTCTCAAAATAAACCTATCGAGTCCTCTCGTTTTAAACCGACGATCCCTGCCGATTTTGACGTTATTAAAGATTAATACAAAACCTCACTCGATGTTACCCATTAGTTACTATAGAACCCTTATTATTTTGGTTGAGTAAGAAAATTTTCTTGCTACACCCGATAAGGAGTATGTCATGACCGTTAGTTCCAACTACAGCAGTGCGTATTCGTCTTACAGTTCTTCCGGGACATCTTCATCGAAACAAACGGACAAACCGAGTTTTGAAGATTTGGCTAAAAAGTTACTGAGCTCGATGGACACCAATAACAGCGGTTCAATCGATTCAGCCGAATTTAGTGCTGCGGCGCAAGCCCTAGCATCTAACTCTAGCAACAATAATAGTTCAACGAGTACTAGCAGCAGTACCAGTACTACCGATGCTTTCAATAAGCTCGATACCAACAGTGATGGCAGTTTAAGTACGGATGAGCTGATGGCGGCACTTAAAAACATGAAACCGCCGCAAGGAAAAGACGGCAGTATGCCACCTCTGGGCGGAATGCCACCTCCTCCGCCAAGCGATTCTTCCTCTGCATCATCGGACAGCTCTAACAGCACGTCAAGTACTTCGACAAGTAGCAAGCTTTTCTCTGCATTGGATACCAACAAAGACGGTACAGTTAGCATCGATGAGCTGTTGACATCGTTAGAGAATTCAAAAACCGATTCGTCCGGTAAAAATAGCGGCACGACATCAACATCAGGTTCTTCAACTGCTTCATCAACGTCGCAAACGGATACCTCATCTCAAAAATTGAGCGACTTTATGCTCAAAAATATTCTCTCCTACTACGGGAACAATCCCTCTTCTACGAGTTCAACTTCGCTTTTAAGCGTTAGTGCATAATTTTACATGCCCTTCAGGGCATGTTACTTTCTATTTACTTATCCCCCGATATAATCGAATCATGGTTAATGTTTTAATGATTGAAGATGATATTGAATTAGGACAATTGTTAAAATCACGTCTTCATAAAGATGACATTGATGTAACTGTTGTTCTTACTCCGCTAGAGGGACTTAGCCTTTTTCAAACGACTTCATTTGACCTTTTAGTGCTGGACCTCTCTTTACCTCAGATGGACGGGATGGAGATATGCCGCCTTATACGCCAAGAGAGCCCTATCCCCATCATCATATCCTCTGCGCGTTCTGATTTACGGGATAAAATGATGGGCTTTTCGCGCGGTGCGGATGATTATCTCCCCAAACCTTATGATCCACAAGAGCTTATCTTCCGTATTGATGCAATTATGCGTCGTATCCATCCGGCATTGCCCAAAAAATCAACTCCTTTTGAAATCGATGAAGAGCGTCATGAAATTTCACGTGATGCTGTTGTGTTGCATCTTACCCAAGCAGAATACGATATTGTCACCTATATGATTAAAAAAGATCGTTACGTTATTTCACGTGAAGAACTCCTTCTCAATATCGGCTCTATCCGATACGAAAGCAGTCTGAAAAGCATTGATGTCATCATGGGACGTATACGCCAAAAAATTGGGGATGATCCTAAAAACCCACGCTACATAGTCTCGGTACGCGGGGTAGGATACAAATTTATCAATGAATAAGCACTCCATTATCCGGCTGATCACCCTCTTCTTCATCCTTATTTTTGCTCTTATCAACGGCCTCTTTTGGATAGCATATCAACACTTTTCCAAACAACACGAGGTAGAGCAAATACGTCGATTTCTCTTGGCAGATCGATTATTTCACCACAATCAGCATGATTTTTCCGCCGAATTGTCACAACTGATGATTCACCCCTCAAGTCTATCTTCGAATATACTATTGTCTAAGGGGACAACCGTCATATCTCTTCCCTTCGGAAAAATGATTGAGTATGAGGGACACACTTTTTTTGTCAATTTTCGACCGCCACCACCACCTTCTTTCCAACGATTTGGATTCAAACTACCGCCGCCACAGGAGATGAGACACTTTCGATCCGTGGTATTGGAAGATATTCAGCCCCATTCTCTAATGATGTTTTGGATCATTTTGATCGCTATCGACAGTCTCATTTTACTTTTCTTCGGCTATCTACTCCGCAAACTTCTACCTCTACACCGACTTAAAAACTCCATTATCGCCTTTAAAGAGGGCGATCCACATCTGGATCTTCCGATTAGCGGCCAAGATGAGATTTCCCAAATAACCCACGAATTTAATCTCACACTCGAAAAAATCTCCGCAATGCGTGAGGCTCGGTCCCTCTTTTTACGCAACATTCTGCACGAGCTCAAAACGCCGATTATGAAAGGTTCTCTCACTACTGATTGCTTAACACCCTCATCGGATCAAGAGCGACTTAAACATATATTTGAGCGAATGGATTATCTGCTGGGAGAGTTTGCAAAAATGGAGCAATTTAGCAGCGGTGAGTGGAAATTAAATCTTCAAGAGTACCGCTTTGTTGATTTAATCGATCATGCCTGCGATGTGCTGCTGTGCAATAAAGAGAGTATCTGCATCAAGGGGGAAAAGTCCCAACTCATTGTCAAAGTCGATTTCGAGCTTTTTACCATTGTTCTAAAAAATCTTCTCGATAATGCTCTGAAATATTCAGTAGGAAAACCTATATTGAATATTAGCACCAATGAAATTACCATTTGCAGTATCGGGGAACCGCTTCCCGTCGAAAATCAAACCTTTTCCAAGCCGTTTAACCGTCCATATGAGAACTCATCGGTGGGTTTAGGATTAGGGCTTTACATTACCGATTCGATCATTAAAAAACATGGTTTTAGACTCCACTATCGATACAAAGAAGAGTACAACTGTTTTGGGATTATCCTATATTAACAAATATATCATCTCTTTAGACACGAAACACTACGCGCGTATAACTAAAACAGATAATCGGCGATGATGCGGATGTTCGTCTCATCGTACGCCTGTCGCTTATAAAGATCCGTACTACCGCTGTCGTAATCGATCCGCGCAAACCTAGTCCGCAGACGAAACGCTTTACGCGGTTGATAGGTTGCATCAATATTGTATTCATTCGAGTCAGGACGGGGATTGAGGGTGATCGACGAGGGATTCGACTGTACCGCGTCGTTTTGGTCAATATACATGTATTTAGCCGAAATTTCAAACGTAGGCAACGGACGATAGGTAATAATTGCTCCGTAGGCTTTTGCATCGGCATTGATCCCTTCCCCGTCAATCTGCAAATCGGTGAAAGTAACAAATTTGCCCCATCCCATTTTTTCAGTACGTCCCCCCGTCCCTTGCAAGGTTTGATTGCCGATGCGAGTATACAGAGTTCTCAGACTCCACTCCCCTTTCGTTACGATGAACTTGCCTCCCAGGAGATAGGTATTCATTTCTCCTGCCGCATTTAACCCGACACTGTTTTCACGCATGTACTGTACAGCTCCGGAAAGTTTAATCCCGCCCGAAGAGATCCAGATCGCATTGTCGGTAAATTGCAGATAGGGAGAGTGTAACACGTCTGCCACATAGGTATCATATACTTCGAATTTTAGCGAAGGGGTCGGAGTGTAAATTGTTCCTAATACCACGATGTCACTGTCGACTCCAAGCGCATAGGTCGCAGAGCGAAAGGTGTCGTCGGCCTTGTACTTCCAGCCCGTAATATATGCGGCTTTGAAAAGGGTGTTGGTGAGTGAACGATTCTCAATATACAATGCTTCAAAAGTATTAGGGAGCATCCGGTTGTAATAATCATTGGCCAATGGAAAATCAAGCCGCTGCCGCCCGTATATGATCAAGGTATCCTCCCCTTTATATTGGAGATAGGCTTCGCCAAGGGTGTTAATAGAACTGCCATCGAGATTGAGGTTATGGGTCTGCCCCGACTCGGGCATATGCGTCAGTGAAGTGATACCGTTGCTCGAATAAAATGAAACCCCGGCATTAATCCCTGCAATCGGTGCTGTCTGATAGGAGAGTATCCCCCCGACGGTAAGAGCCGTACGATCAACCTTCAATTCTCGCTGTCCGTCATTCCAGAAGGCTCGAAGCTGACCGCTCACTTTCCCCTTCTTAAAAACATCTTCAAGGCTCTCTGCACTGCAAGAAACGCTTATTCCTGCCGAAACCATCAAAGTAGCACCAAACCCGATAAGTCGTTGTGTAGCATATTTTGATGAAGCCATTGTGATCCTTACCCTAAAACAGTTTGCTATTTTAACTTAAGAGAGAGAAGAAAAACGGTATCTGACTCTTCCACCGTAACACTTATATTTAGTGAGGTAGAGAGTTCTCGGATTATTTTAAGTCCGAGATTGGAATTAAACAGTGTCGGCATATGGTGGTTTGATATTCTATTAGCAAAAGTGATTTTAGAGTCGGATGCACTCAAGGTTATCGTGATCGAAGATCCGGTGGGAGCGTGATTGATACAATTTTCTAAAATGGTTAAAATAAGTTTCATCAGAGAATTTCGATACGTTGTAACCGAAAAGGTTGACTCGGTTTCCAAAATAACAGACTGCTCTTTGCGTTGCAATAATGGGGCGGCATACGTCGTTATACCTGAAATGAGATTTGCCATATCGATACGCTCAGCGGATTCATTTTTAGATATTTGGCTTTGATGGACCAGAAGCAGCTCTTTGAGATATTTCAGAAGTTTTGCGATATCACCGTTTGCTTGAATCAGAAATTTTTCCTTATCAGCCGATGGATCAAGCGAATAGTGATCCAATCGCGCCTTCAAAATTGCCATAGGGGTTTTGATCTGATGGGCGGCTTCTTTGAACATATCGCGCTCTTTATCTCGAAAAAATGCTACTTTATCGACCAAACTCTGCAAAGCAGAACCAAGCCTCTGAATTTCAATACTCGCAGATGAGATTGGCAAATGCTCAGGATGCCCTTCTAAATCAATCGTATCACAAGCACGGACCAGCTCTTCCATCGGTTCTAGCAATTTCCGCAATATAAGATAAAACAAGAGGGTTAACAAGCTCAACGCACCAAAAAAAGAGAGATAGAGTTTAACCGTCAAATGTCCAAGATTTTTGTCAATAAGATGGGTATCACTGCTAACCACAAAATAGTATCCGTTCGAAAGTTTCGAGATGACCGAAATACGATCATTACTCTTTTTTTGCTGTGATGGATTGGAAATAATCTCAAACAGTGGATTACTGATAGCGTTATCGGCGCTCAGAGTGCGTACGGTATCGATCCCCTGAAGGTAGCTAAGATCGGCGACAGGGTTAGAGAGATCAAGATACTCTGCTGTGATTTCGGAGGATATATGATAGAGCAAAGTGTTTAACTCTTCGATCCGGTCTTGCCGTTCCATTTTGAGGATCAAAACAGCGAGAGATGAAAAAATCATAAATGCTGTAACAAGAAAAAAAGCGATGATTTTACTCTTAAGGGTGTTCAATCATGTATCCTCGGGTTTTTATGGTTTTTATCAATTCCGGACTCAATTTTTTTCGGAGGCTGTTAATCAGCACATCGATCGTGTTTGACGCAACATCTCCGGGATGTTCATAAATACTGTCGATAATTTCATCGCGAGAAACGATATGCCCTAGCCGTCCTAACAGGGTAAAAAGGAGAGCATCTTCTTTTTTTGTCAAGATAACGGCTTGGGCATTGAGAGTAACCTGCCGCGTAGTGATATCAATACTGACTCCGTCCCATACTAACTGAGAGGGTGCAAAGCGGCGTGAAAGAGCATTGATTCGGGCAAGCAGTTCACCGATATCAAACGGTTTTTCGATGTAATCATCTGCCCCCTGATTAAGTCCTTCGATTTTATCCTCGGCGCTGCCGTAAGCACTCATAACCAAAATACCGCAATGCGGATTTTTTGCTTTACTGGGAGGAATAAGACGCAATCCGACATCACTCCCCAGCAGATTCCGATCGATCAAAATAACACTGTAACGGTAAGCATCGATGTATTCCACAGCAACGGCGGAATCGCCTACGGCGTCCACCGTGTATTTAGCCGAAAGTATTGACTCCAAAAGCTCCCGAAGATCAGGGTCGTCTTCAACAATCAATATTCGCATAATCAGATAACACCATCATCAAAAAATGGGGTAATGCGATAGTAAATACCTGAATTTGCGAATTCGACTTTCATCTGCCGAATGATTTCAGGGATAATTTCGGTAGGAAATAAAACCCGTATGGCAATCTTACGTTTCCATCCCGTCACCTTTTCTATCGCAGTGTAGCTTGAGTGCTCTTTGTTGTATGATTTAACTTGATAGGAGTTAAATCGCTCGATTTCAGGTCGATCAAGGAGCCAATCGACAACGATATCTTCAATGTCCGGTGTGATGACGATGGTCATAAGCTGGCGTGTTTCACTCATGCAAGCTCCTCTTTTTCAGTTTGGGTCGATTCCAGCCATCGATAAAAAATCGGCAGAAGAATCAGTGTCAATAGGGTTGATGTAATCAATCCTCCGATAACAACAATAGCCAAAGGTTTCTGGATCTCCGATCCCGGCCCCGTAGCAAAGAGCAAAGGTACAAGTCCAAAGGCGGCAATACTCGCCGTCATCATAACCGGTCTAAATCGTCGTTTAGCCCCTTCGACCACCACCACGTGTATGGAGTGTCCCAGTGAGCGCAGCTGGTTAAAATAGGTGACCATTACAACACCATTCAAAACAGCGATTCCTAATAATGCAATGAAACCCACGGATGCCGGAACCGATAGATATTCGCCTGATAACCATAATGCAACCACTCCACCAATCATAGCAAAAGGAATATTAGTCAAAACAAGTCCAGCCTGTTTCATAGAACCAAAGGTAATAAAGAGGAGCAAAAAGATAAAAGCAATCGCTATGGGAACAACGATGGCGAGTCGTGCCGCAGCGCGTTGCTGATTTTCAAATTCCCCGCCCCACTTGAGATAATATCCATCCGGAAGATCAACCTCTTTAGCTACTTTGGCTTTGGCTTCTTCGACAAAACTGACGAGATCCCGACCTTGAACATTACTGCGAATCACCGACATCCTCATGCCGCTTTCGCGATTAATCAATACAGGCCCTTCGATCCGCTCTATTTTAGCCAAAGCACTTAAAGGGACGCTTTTACCGTTCGGGAGAGCGATAAGCATATTACTGAAAGCACTAACCGAATCACGAAAGTTATTTTCTCCTCGTACAATAACAGGGCTGCGACGCCCCTCTTGAATGACAATTCCAATTTGGCTCCCCTCCAACGCCGTCTTGAGTAACTCTTGAACTTCATCCACACTCAATCCAAAATTTCCAACAGCAAGACGATCAATATCGATTCGAAGATACTGCATCCCTTCATTTATCGGCGTCAATACATCGATACTTCCATCCGTTTTTTTCAATATATCTTGAATTTGCAAGGCTATTTGGTTTAGTTTAGTCAGATCTGTCCCGAATATCTTGAGCGCCACATCACCGCGAACACCCGTAAGCATTTCAGAAATCCTCATCTCGATAGGCTGCCCAAAACTAAAGGTAACTCCGGGAAAGCCTACGACAACTTGACGCATCTCATTTAAAATCCACTCTTTATCGTGTACCCGCCATTCATTCATAGGTTTAAGCACAAAAAAAGCATCGCTTTGCCCCAATCCCATAGGATCAAGTCCCAATTCATCGGAACCGGTACGGGCAACGATCGTCTTTATTTCAGGTATACGTTCCATCATCTTTTTTTCAATACGAAGTATCAGCTCTTTGGATGCGTCAATATTGACAGAGGGGATGGTTTCAAAGCTAATGACAACATCGCCCTCATCAAGCGTCGGCATAAACGTCTTACCGATTTGAGTATACAGTAGACCGGCAAGGAAAAGTGCCCCAATCGCCCCCAATGTCACTTTTCGGCCGTTAGCCAGTGCCCAAACCAGTGCAGGAGAATACAGTGCCATCAGTTTACGAACAAGCCATGACTCATGATCATCCTCTACTTTGAGAAAGACGGAAGCCAGAACAGGGATAACGGTCATGGAGAGTATCAAAGATGCCAGCAATGCAAAGATGATAGTCAAGGCGACAGGGATAAACATTTTACCCTCGATCCCTTCGAGTGACATCAGCGGTAAAAAGACCATCGCGATAATTATAATCCCTGATACCACCGGAGTGGAAACCTCTTTGGTCGCTCGATAAATAATATGCAGTTTAGGGATATTTTTGCCATGAGATTGTCCCAAATGTCCGATAATATTTTCAACGACAACAATCCCTGAGTCAACCAGCATCCCGATAGCAATGGTAAGCCCCCCAAGACTCATAAGATTAGCCGACATACCGAATTGACGAATCAGTATAAACGTAGCCAATACTGCCATAGGAACCATCACTGCGACCGTAATCGCCGCACGAAAATCACCCAAGAAAAGCAATAAAAGAATAAGAACAAGGACAACCGCCTCAATCAGAGCTTTAGAGACCGTATAAATAGACTTGTCTACAAGATTACTTCGGTCATAATAAACATCAAGACTCACCCCTTTAGGAAGTTTGATCGCTGAAAGCTTCTCTTTAACCTCTGCCGTAATATCCCGAGCATTTGCCCCTTTGAGTGATAACACTTGTCCTGCCACCGTCTCACTTATCCCATTTTTAGTCATAAAACCGCTTCGAGTGAGTTTATCAAATTCTACGACAGCAACATCTCCGACACGGACAATTCGACCATCCGTATTTCGCAGGACAATAGAGCGAATATCATCGAGGTTTTTTATATTCCCCTCCGAACGAACCAAAAATGCCTCTTCCCCCTCATGTATCCGTCCGGCACCGTCATTTTTATTATTCGATTTTAGCGCAGTCTCAATCTCTTTGACCGATATACCGAGAGGTCCCAGTATCGAGTAATTCGGTTTAACCAAATAACTTTTGACTTCACCGCCAAGGCTGTTAAAATCGGCTACTCCCGGGATCGTTCGCAAAATCGGCCGAATCGTCCAATCAAGCAGCGTCCGTTTTTCGGCAAGGGTAAGGTTTCCTTCTACGGTAAACATAAATATTTCACCGAGCGGGGTCGTAATAGGGGCTAAACCGCCACTGGCTGACGCGGGGAGAGAACCCATCATACCGTTTAGTTTTTCACTGATTTGAGCGCGTGCCCAATAAATATCGGTCCCCTCTTTAAAATCGATAGTTATATCGGATATACCGTATTTGGCAGTAGAACGGAGAAGTTTTTGGTTTGGTATCCCCAACATCTCCGTCTCGATAGGGGCAATAATGCGGGTTTCGACCTCTTCGGGAGTCATTCCCGGTGCTTTCATAATGATTTTAACCTGAGGAGAAGAGACTTCAGGAAAAGCGTCAAACGGGAGCTTTTTAAAAGCGGTATATCCACCCACTAGAAGCATGATCATTGCGACAAAGACAAGAACACGCTGAGTCAGTGCCAGAGAAATCAGTTTATTCATTTTGAATTACCCTTGCCGCCAAGCCAGATCCCTTTAAGCGGTATAATTCCCCGTATAGCAATCTGTTCGTTTCCTTTAAGTGGCCCCGAAATAATAAAGGTTGTACACTCCTCTTTCAGAATCTTAACGCTGATCGGTGAAAAGCCTCTGGATGTTTTGACAAACACAATATTCTCCCCTTTGTTGCGGATCAACCCATTTTTGGGGACGACGATACTTCTGACGCTGGGTGTTTGGACTGCAGCCTGAACAAACTGTCCGGGACGAACCAGTTCTTTGCCTGCAGTGATTACAGCGCGGATGATGACCGACTGATTTTGGAGTTCAACACCACTTGATATTTTTATCACTTTGGCCATTGCCCCCAAATTGGTCCGAATCATATCTCCGACTTTGATGCTCTTAGCAATGGATGCGGGAGTTTGTATCTCAATCCACAAGGTTGAGAGATCGGCAATCTTGTAAATCGGGCTCATCGCATCAATTTTTTGACCGATGATGGCAGACTGCTCAAGAACGATTCCGTTGATGGGTGCTTTTACCGCGCTGGTGGTATTCAATGTCCCCGTATTCGAAGGAGAAACCCCCATCATTTTCATCATCCCCCTCTTTTCAGCCAGTTCGGTTGAGAGAAGCGCTGTTTCCTGTTTGCTTTTGAGAAATTCGCGTTCGGAAATAATCCCCTCTTTATAGAGTGTTTCATCTTTTTTTACGAGAGATTCCAATCGACTCAGCCGCGATGCCGTTTGCAAATACTCACGCTGCAAGGTCAGCCCCTCCGTAGAGGAGACCAAAGCGACCGTTTGCCCTGCTCGTATCGTATCGCCGACACCGACAAAAACTTTTTGGACGACCCCGCCTTGCATGGATGACGCAATGGAGAGCTGACGCGGCGGAATGACAACGGTTGCCGGAAGATTCGACTGAGAGAGGGTTTCACTTGTTGTGAGCGGTGCTGTAACAATCCCAATATCGGCTATTTGCTTCGATGTGAGGATGATTTCATTCCCGCTTAGGGCAATGATAGCTCCGGCAAGTGGGATAATTAGTAATTTTTTCATTTTGTTTCCTCAATGGGGGGGATAATTTTTTGTATTTCGCCGAGTGTGTCGTAATAATTTTCGAGGGTGGTATACAGCTCTTTTTGATTGGTTAAAAGGACACGACGGGCATCAATGAGTTCAAGCAATGTCCCATATCCCTCGTCATAACTTTTTTGAGCCATGGATTCCATCTCTTTTGCCTGAGTGATAACCCCCTGCTGAGACACCATTAGCATCGAAAGCGAACGAAGCATCTGCTGATACCGGATAATTTTTTGTCCTGTTTCATAGCGGTATGCCTGTTCGCGGAGGTTATTTTCTGCCAATTTGCTTTCAGCATTTTTAATAAGTGGTTCATTGCGATGCAAGATTGGGATCGGAATCGACACCGAAGCGATTAGCGCTTTCTGATCGTACATCTCCTGATATCCCAATCCTGCTTTAAATCCCGGAATAACCGATTCAATAGCTACCTCTTTTTCGGCACGGTATTCATCATTGGCCGCTTTAAAATACGACAACATCGGCAAAGTATCCAGTACAATCTCAAAATCATTAGGAAGCGGTTGCGGAAGATTGGGGTGAGTGAGTTCAACACTTGTAGCTAACCGTGCGCTCGCGGCAAGTGTCTGCACGGCAATGTCACGCTTCATTAATGCCGTTTTTGCCTCTTGGGCAACTTTCTCTTCTTCAACTTTCAGTTTAAGCAGATCCACTTTGGAAATGGCCCCTTGCTGAAACTTTTTTTCCCCTTTTTGACGTAAGGCAGAGGCCAAAGAGAGTGTCTCATCCGCTTTATCAGACATCATAGAGGCGATCGTATAGAGGTACGTTTTTTGCCGTACATTCCCATTTATTTCATTCTCTTTTTGGGAAATAAGCGCATTGAGTTGCAGTATTTTTGCATCCAATAGTCGCTGTTTAGCCGATCGGAGGGCAGGCTTTTGAATCGATTGTATAACAGCGATACCATATTCGTTTTTTCGCTCAATCCCTTCCGGTTTGGTATTCGTATAGGAGAGAGACAGTTCAGGATTGTCCCAGAGTTTTACCGACTCTTTTTGATAAAAATATTGCTGTAATATCTCACGATCCGCTTTCAAGGAAGCGTCGTTTTGAACCGCATGATCCATCAACTCGCCCATAGTGTAAGGGGCAGCCAAAAGAGGAAGTGCCAGAATCTGAAGCCAGATAAAACGCATGATTATCCCTTAAAAATTCAAAAATTTTTTAAGGGACAATCATACCTGTCCTAAATGAAGAAATCATTAGTTTTATTCTATCAATGAGCCTTGTTGACACCCGTTAGATTTTCATAACATACTTACAGTATCATCTTCCGGATTGAAAATATGATAGTGATTTTTACCCGATTGTTTGGCTTTGTACATAGCCTGATCTGCTTGACGAATCAACTGATCGGCATCCATATCATCGTTTTGGGGATAAAAAGTCACTCCGATACTTGCGGATACATGTACAAGCAAATCTCCAAGTAAAACAGGCTCTGCAGCAGCTTCAAGTAATCGATTAATAATAGGCAATGCTGCAGAGGTATCAGAGAGGTCTGGCAATATTGCTATAAATTCATCTCCTCCAATACGAGAAAGGGTATCCCCCTCACGAAGTCCTTGTCTCATCCGCACCGACAGTTCAATTAATAACTGATCTCCCGCAGCATGACCATAAGAGTCGTTAATCCCTTTAAATCCATCAAGGTCAAGATAGACAATGGCTATATGTACTCCACGGCGTTCTACCTGCATCATCGATTGGCGCAAACGGTCTGATTGTAATATACGATTTGGAAGTCCCGTTAAAGGATCATAATGGGCAATATATTCCAGCTGATGCTCATGCTCTTTCATTTGTGTAATATCTTTGACACTGATTAAAAAGCGTTGTTGATCAGGCATCAAAGATACCGACATACTAACCGTCACCCGTTTTCCATTTTTAACAATACAGGTTTTTTCAAAAGAATCGAGAAACCCTTGTTTCAGAGCGATATTTATCGCTTCAATGGCGAGTAAGCGTGTTTCCGGTGTGCTAAGCTCGATACATGATGTTGCCAAGAGCTCTTCGCGCGTAAAACCGGTCATATTCAAATAGGCCGCGTTTACCTCAAGAAATCTTGATTCCAGATCGAGAACAGCGATTCCATCGCGTGAAATATTGAAAATGGTTTCTAACTCCTCTTTTTGCTGTTTCAAGCTTTCTTGAACTTTTTTTTGTTCCGTGATATCGATACCAATTGTTACTAAATATTGTGCCGTACCATTTTGAATGGGTATAAGAGAATTAGACCAATCAAACGTATGCTGTTTTCCGTCTTTTCCAATCCAATCGTTGATATAGCGCGATTTAATTCCATTTTCGTGAACATGCTCAAACATCTTTATGACATCTGCTTGTTGATCAGGCAATAAAAATCTCGCCCAGAAAAAGGGTTCGCTGGCAACCTCTTCCTGAGAGTACCCCATAACTTCTTCGCCCATTTTATTAAAACGGATCATCCGTCCATCTTGATCAATAACGGCCATAATGGTTTTTGCTGTATCGAAGATTGTGTCAACAAAGTCACGTTGCTTTACAAGCTCTTCTTGGAGTTTTATCTGCTCAGTAATATCATAAAACCATCCTAGGATACACTCTTCTCCATCAAATTCCATAGGGATATAAGAGGCTAGTGCCCATACTGCTTGGCCATTAATAGTAAGCTGAACGAGTTTATTAATAATGGTTTCGTTATTCTCCAGTCGAGTAACAATTGCATCAAATTCATTTTTATTTGCATAGTAATCACGCGGATTTTTTCCAATAACCGATATTTTATCCGATTGAATGAGTCGTGCATAGGCCTGATTGGCAAAAATAACTTCGCGTTTTCCTTGCTTCACTATTCGAACAGCAATAGGACTTTGTTCAAGCATATTTTGTAAATTGTCTTGATAACGTTTTTGTTCAGAAATATCTCTTGCTGATGCATATTGATACATTTTCCCATCTATTTCAAGACCACTGGCAACAATTTGGACGTCACGAATCGTCCCATCTTTCCTTCGATGCTTTGTCTCAAAGGTTACCGGTTCTTTCATATATTCATTCAAAACAGCAATGAGATCATCCGACGGTATCATTGCTTCCCAGTTGTGAACCGTAAAATCTTTCATTTCCTCTCTGGAATACCCAAGCATTTTGGCAAAGGAGTCGCTAAATTCAATGAGTTTTCCCTCTGTATCAAGAATATGAACCCCATCGGATGCTAGCTCCATGAGTGTTTTATAACGATGCCGTTCATCGGCAATCGTCTTATTTAATTCATGCATTTCAGTGAAATCGCTTGAGACAATAAGGACATTCGTATTCCCATCCGATCCAATCGAAATGGGCTTTTTGATGGACTGATAATTTCGAATTTCTCCTGTTTTAGGATTTTTAACATCTTTATAATAAGTTTGTGTCTTACCGGAAGCAATGGTCTCTTGGATAAATTTTGTAAACATATCGGTTTGCTCTTTATCTCCCGTAAAAAACGTATCATCTTTTCCCATCATTGCTTCTGAGGTAGTTCCATACATATCGGCAAGCGTTTGATTGGCATAAACAAACTTACCGTCTCGATCTTTAAGTAAGATGATATGGGGTATTGCATCAAGAATCGTTTGGAACAGTCGTTTGTGGGTACTTAACTCTTCTTTATTATCATGAAGTTCTTTGGTCATTGCATCCGCCAAAGATTGTGCTTTTTCTTTTGTACGAGCAAGCGAATTTAAAAGACCGTAAAGTAAAAAACTGATTGCAAATCCACTGATCAAAATAATCAAATAAGCTTGCGCGTCATAATCACGATCAAAATTTTCCAGTGCAGAATACTCCAATATCCAATGACGTCCATTAATGGATACGGTTTTGTTAAAAGATAGATCATTTCGTATTTTTGCTTTTGGGGATGAATCAAAAAGCAAAGTACCCGTATCTGTACTGTTTCCATCGTAAATTCTAAGCTTAATATCTGTAATGGAATTCTTCAAAACATGGGAAAAAAGTTTTTTTGTACGCAGTGGCGCAAAAACAACCCCCTGAATCGCAGCCCAACGCTCATGTCGGGTTGTTAGAGGCATATTCTTTTTGTAAAGCGGAACATACAGCAGCAACCCCGCTTGTTCATCCGTACCGTTTTCCTGTATAAGCCGCACTTTTCCACTCATTGATGCTTGAGTACTCTCTATGGCTTGTATTATGGCTTGACGCCGAACACTTTCGGTAAACATGTCATAGCCAAAAGCTCGTTGATTACGTTCGTTAAAGGGTTCTAGATATATGACCGGTGTATAAAAATCTCGGCTCCCTTCTGGATGAACCGAATATCCGGAGAACCCTTCTGCGCGGATATCTTGAATATGGTGCTGTAATTCGTTTGGTTGAAGGACAGCACTGTATCCAATTCCCTGAATGCCGGGGTAATGCTTTTCCATCTTTGTGGCATCAATATAGCGCTTCCATTCAGAGCGATTTAACGAACCTTTTGCTTCAAAAAGTCCAACCCCATCATACAACAGTTGTTTATTGGCATCCATTGTATCGACAATTATGGTTGTCATGCGCTCAGTGTGACCAAGAAAATCGGTTAAAACCGTTCTCTGATTTTGTTTATGGACTAAAAAACTCAATACCAAGCTGAGGCAGAGTCCTACAATAAGGACAAAAAAAGAGATCTTTTTCATATAAATTCAGATAGAAGCAATTTTTTTCTCATTCATACTCTTTGAACACATTAAGATAGTGAAGGGGTAATTCTATCCGATATGCGGTAAGCATTGTATTAAAAAATCCGATTTTATATGTACTTCAAAAGGCAATTAGGGTTGTATATTCACAAGAACTTTTCGCTCACATTGACAATCTTCAAATCTGAAATCACTTTCATGGTATCTTTATTGTAATCCGTATATGAGTTGAAGATGCGGGGGGAGCTTAAGGTCTGGATTAATCAGTAACGCAGTGCTCCATATCCCGGCATCAAGCGTTGTAGGTGCAATAATACTCACTTGCGTATATTGCTGAATGTTTTGCGAAGCACCCACGATATGTGTAATATTTTGATCTTCAATGGTAGTGTAACGTTTAGAGTGTCCTGATGTACATAGGGATTGATCGTGAAGCTCAACTTCTATTAAATTCATATCAGATGAAACCGGATCTTCAATTCCAATTTTCCAAGGGAGATCATGACAGCTACCATAAGCAGAAATATCCCCGCCAAAATTAATCAAAGCGGACGGGATACCCAAGGATTGCAATTGTAATACCGCTTGATCGACGGCGTACTCTTTTACGATACCGCCTAAATCTATTTTTGTAAAATCATTAGAAAAGCTAAGACAATTTCCTACAAGAGTGACATGTTCCAACGAAGCAAATTGCAGCAGTTCTTTTCGTTGTTGAGTATACTCTTCAAATGTTGGCGCTTTTAATGATGCTTTGAGTGTGCCAGATAAAGCAACATCAAAAACTCCTTGAGTAATTCTTTTATAAAAAATCGCCATTTGAAGAATACCCGTCAGTTCATCACTGATATTGAGCGTGTTTGTTTCTCGGTGATTAATGGCATAAATCTCGGAAGTTTTGCTAAAATAACTATAGCGATGTTCAAACTGCTTGGTATGAAAGAAAATTGTTTGAGCCGCATTATCGGCTTCTGATTGGGTATGAGCTTCAATATGAAGCTCACAAGGCGTTGTAAACGTTTCAAAATTGTACAAATACAATACAGATCCGTTAAGCTACAGTAGTTGCAGATGTACCTGTTGAAAGCGAAAGAGCCGAATTACCGTAGGTTGCCATAATCTTATTAAACAAAGACTTTTGTACATCACTCATAGTTGACGCTTGAGTGGATGAGTCTGTTTGAGTCGATTGTGAAGTCGCAGTAGATGCACTTGCATCAGAAGAATGATGATGATGACCGTGATGATGTTTGCCTTGTGTTTGAGTGCTGGCTTGTTTTAAAGCAGCCATCATTTCATCCGAGCTGATTTGACCATCGCCGTTTGTATCAATTTTAGCAAATGCGGCATTGACGTTGCTGCTACTGCTGTTATTGGCATTTTGCGCTAATGCTTGCGCTGCTTGAGAGAATTCCGCTTTATCAACTGAACCGCTTTTATTCGTATCCATTGTTGACATAAACTGTTGAGCCATAGAGCTAAAGTCTACACCTCCACCTTGACTAGCATATCCACTCGCACCGCTTTGGGCTTGAACGTTTGAGTTCGTATACTGAGATGCCATTAGAGAACTGCCGATTGTCATAATAACCTCCTTCGAAGAATTGTGTTTTTAAGCACTTAAAAAGCAAGCAAAAAGCGTACCAATTATATTTTAGTCTTATATTTATAATAAGTTATTCTAATATATATAACACTGGCATAGAAACTTTAACATAACGAGTGTGAAGTTAGTGTGAACATTTATTCATTGTCGGTATAAAGGTAAATAAAATTCTTCGAAGGGGGCTTAAATTAGCCCAAGTAATGCTATTAGCAACACCGGCGGTGTAATAACCAGCCCTACTTTCATATACTCACCCCATCCGATCTTGACCCCTTTTTGCGCCAGAACATGAAGCCACAGCAAGGTCGCGAGCGATCCTATCGGGGTCATTTTAGGTCCGAGATTACAGCCGATGATATTGGCATACGCCAGTGCATGATTCCCCGCTTCGCCAATTGCGATATCCATCACCATGATGGTGGGCATGTTGTTCATGACCGAGCTGAGGATAGCGGAGAGAAAGCCCGTACCGATCACGGCATAGACATTACCCATCGCCTGCAACTGGGTAATCAATCCTGCCAAATAGGTCGTAAGTCCTCCGTTTTTAAGACCGTAGACAACGACGTAAAGGCCGATACTGAACCATACGACCTGCCACGGTGCCGCTTTGATCGTCATAATCGGTTTGGTCGCTTTAAAATAGGTCGCGATAGCAAGAAAGATCAATGCTCCGCCGAGGGCGAATAGCGACACGGGGAGATGATAGCGGTCGCCGATAAAATAGCCGATCATTAAAAGAGCTAAAAACCACCAGCTGAGGCGGAACATTGTCCTATTTTTGATAACGGACTCAGGGATTGCCAATTCCGATATATCGATGCGGTTCGGAATCTCTTTTCGAAAGTAGACCCATAATACCGCGATAGATGCGATGATGCTGAGAAGGTTCGGCAAAGCCATCGTTTTAGCGTATTCCCAAAATCCTAGGTGAAAATACCCCGCCGTTACGATATTGGTAAGATTACTGATTACTAAGGGATTGGAGGCACTGTCGCCGATAAATCCCCCCGCCATCAAAAAAGCGAACATCGCTAACGGATTCAATTTAAGATGCTTCATCTTTGCAAGCACAATGGGGGTCAGGATCAATGCTGCACCGTCATTGGCAAAAAAAGCCGATACGATAGCTCCAAGAAGGAGGATATAGACAAACATCAAATGACCGTTTCCGCCGCTGAGCCGTGCCATCTTCAGCGCCGCCCATTCAAAAAATCCGATCTCATCGAGTACCATCGAGAGGAGTATGATTCCGATAAATGCCAGGGTTGCGTCCCATACGATGGAGGTTACCGTCCATACGTCACCTAGACTGACGACTCCCAGTACTAAAGCAATCAACGCTCCGACGACGGCAGTCGTTCCGATCTGCAACCCTCTGGGCTGCCATATAACAAATACCAAAGTCGCTAAAAATACCCCTACCGCTAAAACCATATTCATCTCCGAAAGCTTCATTGGGGAAATTGTATCATAATATCAATATATCTTGATATATTATTTTTATTTCGTTACACTGTCACAAATCGGAGGTCATGCATGGATGTTTTTCTGGAAACCGTATCATCACTTAACGACGAAACCCGTATCAAACTCCTCGCCTTTTTGGATACGCACGGGGCACTCTGTGTCTGTGATCTCCAAGAGAGTTTCGGGATGATACAATCACGCCTATCCCGCCACCTCAAAATCCTCAAAGAGGGAGGATTTTTACGGGTCGATCGATGCGGTACATGGGCGTATTATTCTATCCGTTCCCCTCTTGATCGCTTCCGTAGTGAGGCATTGGCTGAAATCCGCTGTTTGGGAATTGAACTTCCCCCACTTATTAAACTATCTGAAACTGGAGATTGTAAATTATGAAAAATGTCCTTATCCTCTGTACCGGCAACAGCTGCCGCTCGATCATGGGTGAAGCTTTGATTAATGCAAAAATGGGAGATTGTGTATTTGCCCAAAGTTCAGGGGTCAAAGCCAGCGGAAAAGTGAATCCTCACGCGCAAGCGCTTTTGGAATCTAAAGGGTACTGGAGAGAGGATTATCACTCCAAAGTGATCGATACGGTTATCGATACTCCGTTCGATCTCGTCGTCACCGTCTGCGATCATGCACATGAAACGTGTCCTATGTTCCCTAAAGCGGTAAAAACGATCCATGTCGCGTTCGAGGACCCAAGTGGAAAAGAGGTGGCAGAGTATGCGAACACACTCGCTCTTATTGAAGAAACTCTATTGCCGATCATTAAAGCGGAGCTGTGCGACTGATGTGGCAAGAGAGCGTCAATACCATCGTTTATCAGTGGTTTAGTCTATCACGTGGTGATAAACTCGCCGATGCCCTCAACTTTTTTATCTACGATACGGTAAAAATCCTCTTTTTACTCACCACGATTATCTTTGCGATTACCCTGCTCCGCTCGTACTTTTCTACCGAGAAGGTTCGAGTATATTTGAGTAAAAAGCACGAGTTCACCGGAAATGTCCTCGCCGCTCTGTTTGGGATCATCACCCCATTTTGCTCGTGCTCGGCTATTCCGCTCTTTTTGGGCTTTTTACAGGCACGTATTCCGCTTGGAGTGACGTTTAGCTACCTCATCTCCGCACCGCTCAATAATGAAATCGCTATTGCGATGCTGTTAACCATGTTCGGATGGAAAGTGGCGGCATCGTATATCGGATTTGGTTTGATGGTAGCCATCATCGGCGGTATTGTCATTGGACGTCTCAAACTGGAAAAAGAGATCCTCATCGAGGTTAAACCGATTCATGGAGAGATCACGGCAGAGGATCAAAAAATTACCTTTGGTATTCGACTCAAAGATGCCAAAGAGTATACTGGGGACATACTCACCAAAACATGGATCTATGTCCTTGCCGGTGTCGGAGTGGGTGCTTTTATCCACGGATATGTCCCCACCGAGTTTATCACCTCTGTTGCCGGAGCGGATAATATCTTTGCAGTTCCTCTTGTAACCCTACTGGGCGTACCTATGTACTCTAATGCCGCAGGGGTGATGCCTCTCATTGAAGTGCTCACCTCCAAAGGGATGCTGATGGGGACGGCATTGTCGTTTATGATGGCGATCACCGCCCTTTCGCTGCCTGAGGCAATGATTCTCAAGCGGATCATGAGCTTCAAACTCATTGCCATTTTTTTTGGTACGGTAACGCTGGGTATAATCGGTGTCGGATACTTGTTTAACGCAATTTTATAACTTAATAGGAGTTAATATGAAAATAGAAATGATGAACCATACAGGCGGAGTAAAAGCTTTTCTTACCGGCTTTAGCACCGAAGAGTTAAGCGCAAAAATAGAGGCGTGTAAAAGTGGAGAATGTTCGTGTGAATGTGACCCTGCAATGATGCAAAAGATCGAATCGATCAAGCTCGCTAACGTTGAAGGAGGTTCTACCATCACCATTACCGGGGATGTGGATGCCCAAACCTTAGCACCGATGATGCAAGAGTGTCTGATAGGAGACCACCAATGAAAATCGAAATATTAGGAACGGGCTGTTCCAAATGCAAAGCCCTCGAAGAGGCGACGAAACAAGCGGTAGCTCAAAGCGGTAAATTTGCTCAAATCGAAAAGGTCGAAGACATCATGAAGATAATGGAATACGGTGTTATGAGTACCCCAGGACTCGTCATTGATGGAAAAGTGCTCAGTACCGGAAAATTACTCAGTGTCGCTGAAATTATCGAATTGATCAAAGCGCATTAGAGTCTTTATGAAACACTATCCCCTCTCACTCGCCTTCTCCCTTTTGTTCATAAGTTCTGCACTCTATGCCGATACGATACACGAATGGCTGGACGCAGCACATAAAGCCCCCAATCAGCAACTCTCCGATCTCGCGCTAAACAGTGCGGAAGCCCAATCGGATGCCGCAGCTGCTGCGCTGTACCCGAAGTTATCTCTCCTCGGAAGTATTGAACATTTCAATACCCCCACCAACCTGCGCCCGGTCACGATAACTGAACTTTCTCAAATCAGTGCATCGGGAGGGCCATACCCGTATGTACAAACCATGACCTCTGCGGGAGCCACGGTATCCATGCCGCTGTTTGTCAAAACGTTGCTCACCAATACCGAAAAAGCACGTGAAAACGTCACCTCTCAATCACTTAAACGACGTATTTCAATCGCCGAACGTGATGCGCTTCTCATCGCTTCCAATGCACGTCTTGAGTACCTTGAAAATCTCACTTTGGCTCTGGAGGCGAAAGAGCGTTCCCTCGCTTCTACCCAAGAGAGTATCCGGATTAAAACCCGAAACGGCCGTACCGCTGAAATCGAACTCACCAAAGTGGATGAGCAGATCAATCAAACCCGTCTGAAAGTCCAAGAGACTCACAACGCCATTCTCGAAACCCAAAAAACCATTGCCATCCTTACCGATAAAAAAATCGGCCACTCCGTCCCGATGCGCTTGATAGAAGAGGATGACAATCATGAATATCTTGCGGTATCGGCAAAAGAGCAAGAGGTAAAAGTGGCCAATCTTACAGGTCGTGCGGCAAAAGAGTCTCTCTATCCTACACTGGTTGCGAACGCTGCGTATTTTCATAGGATGGGTGAAGCGTACAACAACGGCGATTCTGTCTCACGCGATTACGGAAGCGTTGCCCTGACCCTCACCATGCCGCTGTTTGATAAAGAGCGTCTCAGCGCTATAGAACTCTCACGCATCGAAGAACAAAAAGCGCGCGTATCCCTCTCCCAAACAACTCTGGAGACTCACAATACCTACACCGCTTTGAGCGATCAATACGCCCTATTGAAACAATCGCGGCTCCTTGCGCTGCAAAGCGTTGCCAACTACGAAGAGATGCTTAAAACGGCTCGCGTCGCCTACTCCACGGAGCGGATGGTTCAAGAAGAGTATCTGCGCTACGAAGATGCCCTCTTCAGTGCCAAAGCTGCCCTCTACGCCATCGATGCAACCCTCTGGCAAAATATTGCCCAGCGTACCGCCATAAGTGGAAAAGATTTTAAGGAGATCGTCCAATGAAAAAAAGTATCACCCTAGTCCTCATCCTCTTGCTCATCATCGGAGCCGTCGTTGCGGTCAAAAAGAAAATGGCTGCCAATGCCGCTACCCCAGTACTCATCAGTTACGATCTGAGCGTAAAAACGTTCACTCCGAGTGAGGGAAATGTCACCCTCACTGCTCCGGTATTGGCACTGGTCAAAAATGACCGTGACGCCTCTTTGGGTGCCAAATTTCCCGCCAGCGTCCTCTCCATACTCCCCTCGGGGACAAGCGTTAAAGCCGGAGAGGTTGTTGTCCGTTTGGATAATCGTGATTTGGTCGCAAAAAAAGAGGGGTTAAACAGTGTCCTTGGAGCCGCTCTAAACGAAGAAAAAGCCAAAGCGCTTGCCTTGGAGCATGAAAAAGAGTCTCATAAACGGACCCTTGAACTCCTCGCCGTTAAGGGGGCTTCGATCGAGCAATCTCAGGGGGAAGAGTCCCGTATTGCACTGCTGGGAGCGGATTTAAGCGGTGTGAAATCCAAACAATCACAGATCAAATCAGACATTGCGAATCTCAATACGCAGTTGGACTACGCAACCCTTCGCGCCCCGGTTGAGGGAATCGTCGGTGAAACCTTTGCCGCCGTAGGCGATGTGGCAACTCCAGGCAAACCGTTGGCTTCTATTCGTGCAAAAAATGGCTCCTATCTGTGGGTGCGCGTCGCTCTCGGAACCCCGGCTAAAACGCTCCTTTATGAGAAGCGCCGCTCTCCACTGCACTTTTTGCAAAACAATAACGGTATGGATGAATACCGCGCCGATATGGCTTTAAATCTCCCCTCCGGTGCCCGTATCGAGACAAAAATGGTGACGTTCGAGGGAAATGGGATCTTTCTACCCCGCGAAGCGGTCTTGCTCAAAGAAGCGAAAGCCTATGTCTTGGTGGTCGATGGGCATAGTGCCAAAGCGCATGAAATTCGCGTTGTAGCCCAAGGGGATGAAGGATTTGTTGCTCAGAGTGTTCCAAGCGGCCGCCTTGCTCTCGCCAAACCCGATATCCTTCTCAAACTCCTCGGCGGTGCCTCACTCGCCGCCAAAGAGTAACCCATGTTCGAATTTTTTTACCGCCGACCCTACCATCTGGTCGCTATCGTCTTAACGATGCTCATCACAGGGGTTATCGGTCTGGCAACATTGCCGAAAAATCTCTTCCCCGATTCGGATCGCCCCACGGTCGTTGTAATTACGCAGGCTCCGGGGATGACGGCCAAAGTTGCCGCAAGTTCCGTCTCCAAACCGATCGAAGAGGAGATTGCACGTCTTGGGCTCATCCGAACCGTCAGCTCCACCAATATGGCAAATTTCTCGATCGTTCGCGCCGAGTTTGAATACGACAAAGGGCTTGAGGGGGCAGCGGTTGATGTAACCAATGCTCTTTCCACTGCCAAAGCCAAACTCCCCGCAGGACTCAACCCGACGGTTTATGTTACGGGGGCGTTTACCCTCCCCGTCGAAGTGGTCTCGATGTCTCCTAAAAATGCTACCCTCACCTTAGCAGATATTCGTAAAATTTCCGACAGTTTTATCAAACCTCGCCTCCTCTCCACTCCGGGGATCGGCAATGTCGAAGTGTTCGGGGGACATCAAAGCGCCTTGAGCATCCGCCTCGATTCCGCCAAAGTCGCAAGCGCGCATCTGGATATGGAGACAATCGCCAAAACCATTAGTGCTTTGGATAAAGACACCCCTTTGGGATTCGTGAAAAACAACGACGGGTTTACGACCCTCACCTATTACGGAGAAAAAAGCGATCCGGAGAGTCTAAGCAATCTCAGCGTTGCTCCCAACCTCCGTCTAGGGGATATTGCGAGTGTGTCATGGAGCGAAGAGGAACCTTTCAGCGCCTATTTCGGAAACGGCACGGAATCGATCGCTCTTTCTATTCAACGCTCCGCCAAAGGGAGTGTTTTAGCGACCAGCAAAATCGCCCGCGACCAAATTGCACAACTTTCCAAAAAGTATCCCAATATCGATTTTACAATCGTCGATACGCAGCGTGACCTGATCGAAACCGCCAACTCCAATATGCTCGAAGCGTTGCGAGACGCGATCATTTTTACCCTTATTGTTTTGTTGTTTTTCTTGGGCAACTTACGCGCCATTGCCGCAGCAGCCCTCTCAATTCCACTCGTCTTTTTAGGCACCATCGGGGTGATTTGGCTTGGCGGAGGAGAGTTGAACATCGTCGTCTATACGGCGATTATTTTGGCGTTAGGGATGCTCGTCGATGATGCCGTGGTGGTGTTGGAGAATATCGAACGCCATCTGGTTGAGATGCACGAGAGTCTCGAAGATGCGATCATCCACGGAACCCGCGAAGTCATCGCCCCCGTCTTTGCCGGAACGATTGCGACGATCGTCATTATCGCACCGCTCATGTTCGTAGGCGATTTTCCTCAGACGATCTACCGCCCTTTGATTTCGACCCTCATCATTGCCCTCATCGTCTCTTATATCCTCTCAATCACCTTAATACCGAAGTTTTCAGCTTATCTCTATCGTAACGGTGTCACGAAAAATCGGTTTGAAGTGGGATTTGAGCACTTTTATCAAAACACGATGGGGCGTCTTGTTTCGCCGTATCTCTCCATCTTGCACTTTTCCAATACCGGACGTACGGCATGGCGTAAAGCCCTCCTGGTTGTCGGTGTCTTGGCACTGCTCGTCGTAAGTATGAAAGTGGTCATGCCTCTCATCGGTAAAGATGCGATGCCGCCGATGGACACGGGAATTGTCAAGGTCAAAATAGCCTTTAGCTCCAACGATCGTGTCGAAGATGCCACGGCCAAACTCAAACCCTTCTTCGGATGGTTGAATAACCAAAAGTATGTCCGCACCAGCTCCACGGCATTCGGGAGCGAAGAGGGGGTATTATCGTTGGGAAGCGGCAGTCTCTCTACCGAAGCCACTATGACGATTCTGTGTACCAATCGCTTCGAGAGAACCAAAACGCTCTGGCAAATTGAAGAGGAGATTCGCTCTCAGCTGGGCACGCTCGCAGGGGTCAAATCGGTCGATGTGTACGATTTCGGCGCAACGGCCAATTCGTCGATCAAAGCACCGCTCGATATCCGGCTCACCTCCGCCGTCCCCGATGAATTGTACACGGACGCCAAAACGCTCATCGCCTCGTTGCAAGAGGTGCGCGGACTAACGAGCATCACCCCAAGCTGGCGGGAGGATATGAGCGAGATCGACGTCTCCATCGACACCGATAAAGCCCTCTCGTACGGTCTCACTCCCCTCTCTATTTTGAGCCAAATACCTATACGGGGTCAAATCGTCGCCCTCAGCGGTAATCTTGCCTCGATGAACAATCAGCCCGTGCGTCTTTATTTGGCAGGGAGTTTCCAAGAACACCCTCTCTCGCTGGAAAACCTTCCGATCAATTCCAATGCCGGAATCATCCCTTTGAGTGCCGTTGCGACGTTAAATACACAAATGACGCCTGCCAAATTAGAGCGTGACGGACTGCTTTACAGTCTGGATGTCAACGGCTATCGTGCCAAGCGCCCCATCACCCATATCACCGACGATGCTGAGGCGGTGATCAAACAACTCACATTGAACAGTACTACGGTGACACAGCAAGGGGACATCGTTCAGCTCAACGATTCATTCAAACGGATGATTAAAGCGATCGGAGTGGGCGTATTATTGCTCTTCGTCGTCCTCACGGCGATCTATGCTTCGGCACGTCTGGCAGGGGTAATGATTCTCGTCCTCCCCCTCTCAATGATCGGTGCTGCATGGGGGATGCTGCTGTTTGACAAACCCAGCTGTATGCCAAGCATGTTGGGAATCTTATTGCTGTTTGGTATCATCATCAAGAACTCAGTTCTGTTGATCGATTTTTATCAAGCGCATCGAAAAACCAATCCGCCGTATGAGAGTGCCGTTGAATCGGTCAAAGTCCGTTTCCGCCCCGTTATGATGACGGCTTTCGGAACGATTGCGGGGATGCTCCCTATAGCGTTTGAATGGGCAGTGGGGCTGGAGCGTCTCAGCCCACTGGCCGATGTCGCCATCGGAGGGTTGCTGGTGGGGACATTGCTAACTCTTGTCTATGTGCCGTTAGCGGCATACAGCATCGATACGAAAGGAGAGGTATGAGCATAATTAAAAACCTATCAGCCGATCAACGCCGTGTTGCATTGGTCATTGCCCTCAATATTGCCATCGTTATCATAGAGAGTACCGTCGGTGTTATCAGCGGGTCACTCGCACTGCTCTCTGACGCATGGCATAACCTAAGCGATGTTCTCGCCCTTGTCGTCACAGTAATTGCACTTGGCCTTGGAACTCGTCCGGCTAACGCTGAAATGACGTATGGATATGTCCGCTCTGAGATGATGGCTACCTTTATCAATGCTGGCTTTTTATCCCTCTTGATGATATGGGTAGCGGTGGAGGCGGTGGATCGTCTGCTGCACCCGATGCCGGTAAACGGATGGCTTACCATGATTACGGCGGGGGTGGCACTGCTCGTCAATGCTGCCAGTGCCGTAATCTTAGGGGGACATGCTCATGTGCATACCCATGATGATGACGAAGAAGAGGAAGCGGAGCACGATCTCAACGTCCGTGCCGCCTTTTGGCACATGGCAAGCGATGCAATTCTCTCCCTCGCCGTCGTATTGGGCGGAGGAGCGATGATCTTATGGGGGATACCGTGGATAGACTCCGTTTTATCGTTACTCTTTGCATTGGTGATTTTCATCGCCAGCGGCAAGCTTTTAGCGAGATCGTTTCACAGCCTTATGGATCGTGCCGATCCTAAAATGGTAGCGAAGCTCTCGACTATCCTTATCAACCATCCGATGGTCTGCCAAACGCATGATATCCATCTCAATCACCCCTCCAGCCGTGAGCATTATTTTTCCGCCCATATTGTCCTTGATGAAACATTAACCCTTGGAGAAGTTGAAACCATTATCGAAACCCTTCGCCATGACCTTTCACATGCCGGAGCTACCCATATTCTTCTTCAACCTGAAACAGTGAAGTATGACGGCGGTAATGGACAATGCGATGGACACAGTGAGCATAACCATTAAATTAGCTTTTATGAAGTTTTTAATGCATCCCGTATTACAATAAAATCCTTTGAAAAACAAAGGGGAGAAGATGCACCACCACACTGATCCAAACCTCGCTACGATAGATGCCAATGAAGCTGTTGCACGTATCGCTCATGCCACCAATGAAGTCATTGCTATCTATCCCATTACCCCCGCATCTGTAATGGGAGAACTCTGTGACCTCTACTCCTCGCAAGGAAAAACCAATATTTTCGGCACTGTCCCTGAAGTCATCGAAATGCAAAGCGAAGGGGGAGCTGCCGGCGCGGTGCACGGAGCACTGCAAAGCGGAGCATTAACAACAACGTTTACCGCTTCTCAGGGGCTCCTTCTTATGATTCCAGATATGTACAAAATTGCGGGAGAACTCACTCCAACCGTATTTCATGTTGCAGCACGTTCCCTTGCGGCACAAGCACTCTCTATCTTTGGTGACCATTCGGACGTTATGGCCACCCGTCAGAGCGGATTTGCCCTGTTATGTTCAGGAAATGTCCAGGAAGCGCACGATTTTGCCCTTATTTCTCAAGTAGCATCGCTGAAAAGCCGTATTCCGTTTCTCCATTTTTTCGACGGGTTCCGAACGTCGCATGAAGTGGATAAGATCACCTTGATCGACGACGCCACGATCAAAGCCATGCTGGATAACAACACGATTCATGCCCATCGAGAACGTGCCCTCACTCCCGATCATCCCTTTATTCGGGGAACGTCCCAAAATCCTGATGTTTATTTTCAAGGACGCGAAAGTGCCAACCGTTTTTACAATGCTCTCCCTCTCATTTTAGAGGAAACCCTAGAGCGTTTTGCCCAATTTTCCGGACGTCGTTATCAGCTCTTTGAGTATATCGGTGCTCCCGATGCACAACGCCTTATTATTTTGATGGGATCAGGAGCCGAAGCGGTACATGAATCCGTCGAATATTGGGTAGCACAAGGTGAAAAAGTCGGCGTCATCAAAGTCCGCTTATACCGTCCTTTTTCGAAAGCCCATCTTATTGCCGCACTCCCCTCTACGGTCAGGGCTATTGCCGTTTTAGATCGAACCAAAGAGCCGGGTTCTCAGGGAGAGCCTCTCTATCTTGACATCACTACTGCATTGAACGAAGCTTGCACGGAAGGGGAAGCTTCGTTTCCTATGCCGTTTATCGTCGGAGGACGCTATGGTCTCTCTTCCAAAGAGTTCACCCCGGGTATGATCAAAGCGGTTTTTGATAATCTCTCAGAGCCTCATCCTAAAAATCATTTTACGATCGGGATCAATGATGATCTAACCCATACCAGTTTGGAGTGGGAACATGATCTTTCCATTCTCTCATCCGAAACGTACGAAGCAATCTTTTTCGGTCTCGGTGCCGATGGGACGGTGGGGGCGAACAAAAATTCGATTAAAATCATCGGAACCCACAGCGACAATTTTGTCCAAGGGTATTTTGTCTACGATTCGAAAAAATCAGGTTCCATGACAACGTCACATCTGCGCTTCGGTCCCCATCCTATCCGCTCTACCTATTTGATTCGTCATGCCGATTTTGTCGCATGTCATCAGAGCGTATTTCTGGAAAAATTCGAGATTCTCTCTTACGCCAAAGAGGGGGCGCTATTCCTCCTCAACACCTCTTTCCCTCACAATGAAATTTGGCATCGTCTGCCGCGAAGCGTTCAAGAGGAGATGAGAGATAAACGTATCCGTTTTTTCACTATTGATGCGTACAAAATTGCAAAAGACAACGGACTTGGAGCTCGGATTAATACCATTATGCAAGTTTGTTTTTTTGCCCTTTCTGAGATACTCCCGCGTAAAGAAGCAATCACTTTCATCAAAGAATCAATCACTCACAGTTACGCCAAACAAGGAGAGACAACGGTTCAAAACAACCTCAATGCGGTCGATCAAAGTATTGAGCATCTTTTCGAAATACCCATTGGCCAGGAGATTGACAGTACCTTACTCCTTCATAATACGATACAAGGGACGGACAACCCCTTTATCACTTCCATCATTTCTCCACTCATCGAAGGGCACGGAGATGAGCTCCCCGTCAGTGCGATACCTTTTGATGGAACATGGCCCAGTGGAACTACCCGTTATGAAAAGCGCAATATTGCCACAGAGGTTCCGCAGTGGGAAAGCCATCTGTGCATTGAATGCAATAAATGTGTCATGGTTTGCCCCCACGCAGTTATTCGCTCCACTATTGCGGATGAATCCCTCTTGGCTAACGCTCCTGATGGATTTATAACCCTCCCTGCCAAAGGGAAAAATTTCACCTCCACCGACCGCTATACCCTTCAAGTTTCAGTCGAAGATTGTACCGGATGCGCACTGTGCGTTGAAATATGTCCCGCAAGTGATAAAATGGATCCAAACCATAAAGCGATCAATATGGTTCCCCAAATGCCGCTCCGAGAAAGCGGCATCGTCGCATGGGACTATTTCACGTCACTTCCCCCGTTTGAACGGAGCAAGCTCGATCATGCCAAGGTCAAAGAGAGCCAATTTTTAGAACCTCTTTTTGAATTTTCCGGTGCATGCCCAGGATGCGGAGAGACCCCTTATCTAAAGCTTCTTAGCCAACTGTTCGGCGATCGGATGATGGTTGCCAACGCGACAGGATGCTCATCCATTTATGGCGGTAATCTCCCCACAACCCCCTGGAGTAAAAACGCTCAAGGGCGTGGAGTAGCCTGGTCCAATTCGCTTTTTGAAGACAATGCCGAGTTTGGATTGGGGATGCGGCTTGCACTTGACCAACACGCTCAATATGCCCATGATCTTATACTGCTCATAGAAGATCAGCTTGATCCCACACTGGTGGAAGCGATACTCACAGCGGATCAACACGATGAAATCCAGATAAATATGCAGCGCGAACGGATTGAACTCCTAAAAGAGCATTTAAAAACGCTCACCACGGAAGAGGCTTTTCGCTTGCTCGATATCGCCGACTATCTCGTCAAAAAATCGCTCTGGATTGTCGGAGGAGACGGATGGGCGTATGATATCGGTTATGGGGGGCTCGATCATGTTCTTGCCAGTGGGAAAAATGTCAATATCCTTGTTTTGGATACCCAAGTGTATTCCAATACCGGAGGACAACAGTCCAAAGCTACACCCGTAGGTGCCGTCGCTAAATTTGCCGCCGGAGGAAAAAGCAAATCGGCCAAAGATCTCGCCCTTATGGCACTCTCCTATCCTGATGTCTATGTCGCCCGTGTCGCGATGGGGGCCAATGACACCCAAACCCTCAAAGCATTTATCGAAGCCGAAGCCTATGATGGGGTTTCGATAATTATCGCCTATTCGCATTGTATCGCCCACGGATACGATTTGCGTTACGGAATGAATCAGCAAAAACTGGCTGTCGAATCAGGACTTTGGCCGTTGTTTCGCTACCATCCCGAGCGTATCAAAGAAGGGAAAAATCCGATGAATCTAGACTACAAAGGTCCACAAATTCCGGTGGAAGAGTATATGATGAATGAAACGCGATTCAGTTCCCTGTCACAAAGCGATACTGCGTCAGCTAAACGATTTCTTCAAAGTGCTTCCGAACATGCTCAAGAGATGTTCAAACATTACAGTTTACTGGCAAAAGACGATTTTTCATAGAGGCTTTTATTGAATGAATACACACCCCCTCACTAACCGCGTCCCGCACATCCTGTTCTTATATTGGGTAATCAAAATTGCATCAACCACTCTGGGCGAGACGGGAGCCGATATGTTTTCCATGACCTATGATATCGGGTATGGCAATACTATTGTCCTGTTTATGGGTGTATTTCTAATACTCTTATCGATTAAACTCATTATGAAGCGGTACGAGCCGATACTCTATTGGCTAACTTTTACCGCCACGGCAATCGCAGGGACCGCTATTTCAGATTTTATCGACCGTACACTCGGACTCGGATATACCAGTGGTTCACTTCTCCTCGTGTCGCTTTTGGCTCTCATCCTATGGGGATGGTATATCAAAGAAAAAAGTATCAACGTCGAGTCTATTACCACCACCGGAGCTGAACTTTTTTACTGGATGGCATTTTTAGTGGCCAATACGCTCGGAACGGCTGCAGGTGATTTTTTAGCCGATGAGATAGGAATGGGATTTGCCCAAAGCGCCCTGCTAATCAGTGCTATACTGGCTCTGATCGCTCTGTTTCATTATAAAACGAACGTATCGAAAGTTCTCCTCTTTTGGCTGGCATTTGTACTGACGCGCCCTTTCGGGGCTACTTTCGGTGATCTCTTGACCAAAACCCACGAAAAGGGGGGGCTTGATCTTGGTACGGTCGGATCCTCGGTGTTTTTTACAGTCGTCTTAGTGCTGGCGGTCGCCAAAGAAGTATGGCGGAACAATGATTATTCTAATTTGTGAGAAGCATTGATTGTTTAGAATTTTTGAAAAATAGAGCTTCTGCTCAAACTCGAAATATACGTTTTTTATCAAATATATGGATCCAAATATTGTGATCGTTGATTAACCAATCAAAGTTATACTGTTAACACTTCTTCCCCTCAAAGACACGCTATGAAAAAACATATTACCGAACAAACTGTCATTTTCTTCAGTGTTGCCAAGTGGCTATTTTTATCATCACTAACTGGCATTATGATCGGCTTTTTAATGTCGATTTTTATTAAAACAGTTCATGCGGCACAAGACACGCGCGCACTTTTACCGTTTCATTTTTACTATACATTACCTTTTGCCCTTATGCTTACCGTTTGGATTGTCAGAACTTTTGATAAAAATGCATCAGGCCACGGTACCGAAAAAGTAATTGAAGCAATACACAAAGAAGACGGATATATCAATGCAAAAGTAATTCCCGTTAAATTGGTTGCGACAGTTCTGACCATTTTTTCAGGAGGATCCGTCGGGAAAGAAGGGCCGGGCGCTCAAATCGGTGCAGGTGCTGCTTCCTTTGTTGCAACATTGCTAAAGTTTTCCAAACCAGATCGAAAAAAATTGGTTATATGCGGAATTAGTGCGGGATTTGCTTCTGTATTCGGTACACCTATTGCGGGTGCCATCTTTGGTATCGAGGTACTCATTATCGGGGTCATTTTGTACGATGTCCTTTTACCCTCTTTTATAGCAGGATTTGCTGCATACACGACCGCACAATTTTTTGGAGTTCATTATGAAGTTTACGATATCAGTTTTTATCAATCACTTCATTTAAATTTGACACTGATCGGTCAAGTTGTACTTGCCGGTATATTTTTCGGTATTGTTTCAGACTCTTTTATTACTTTGATGAACCATATAGAATCTTGGATTAAAAAAATTCCTTACAACAGATATTTAAAAGCATTTGTGGGTGGTCTGCTTCTAGTGGGTTTGTCATATTTCATATCTGATAAATATTTAGGTCTCGGGCTACCAACCATCGCTCATGCACTTGACCCCGTCGCTCTTTTATCTGAAAATATACATTGGTATGATTTCATTATGAAAACAATATTTACCGCGGTAACTTTGGGTTCGGGGGGAAGCGGCGGAGTTATTACTCCCATATTTTTTGTCGGCGCCACAAGCGGTATTGCTTTTGGTCATTTCATCGGAGATCATATCGCTCTTTTTGCTGCTTTAGGATTCGTAAGCGTTCTTGCAGGAACAACTAATACCCCTATCGCATCGATCATTATGGCAGTTGAGCTTTTCGGTGTTAATATGTCAAACTATGCGGCACTGAGCGTTGTAATTGCATTTTTGATTACAGGACACCGAAGTATTTTTAACTCTCAGAAATTGTCTCTAAGAAAAGCTGATAATATTACTATTGGCGAAGGAAATAATATTGAAAATACCTCCATTAGTATCAATATGAAAGATATCAATAAAGTTAAAAATTTGACCAATTCATTTCATTACAAACGTTTTAAATGGGAAGATAAAAAAGCGAAAAAAGATCAAAGCGAGCAATAATACTTTTATTCAAGTATCTATGTCATAAAATCAATATTATTTATCAAAATAACGTAATTCTATCCATGTCATTTAATATTTCTAGATAAAATATTTTGATGAAAAATATTTTTATTACTTTTTTTTTAACTCTTCTATTGGTAGTTAGTACTGGATGTACAAAACCTCATGACAATGAACCATTAAAAGTTGGAATAAATGAGAAAATATCCAGTCAAATATTATATTTAGGACAGATTTTAGGTTATTATTCAGCTGATGAGATTAAAATTTCTACTGTCAAAACAGATGTAGAACTCTCAGCGGAGCTATCCAGTGGCAAGATTGATGTTGCTACTATCAGACTGGCTCGTGCTCAAAAAATGGTGAAAGAATCTAATGCTTTTAAAATAATATTTTATATGCGAATTTCACCATCAAAAGCAGATATACCTGAGCCTTCTTCCAATCCGAATATGAATGTTTTAATAATGCGCAAATCTATTGCTGAAAAAAATGCTCAGAAAGTAAGTGTTCTGCTGGATGGTTGGAATTCAACGCTTACCTATATTAATAATCATCCTGACCAAACTATTGATTCTTTCGGTCAACAGTTAAAAATAGAATCAAAAAATATTTCTTCTGAACTAAAAGAAGCTTCTTTATTATTCTTATTGTCGGACAAATAAAGTTTGTAATGATGAGAACTGCTCTTTTTTCGATGACATCAATAATATTCAAATTCTTGTGGAAAATACAAAAACTCACTAAAAGTTTTAACAAAAACCACCTAAAATAGGGGTAAAATTGGATTTTATCTTTATTCAAAAGAGATCCATGAAACTCTTATCCCTCAACAAAAACATTATCGCCCTCGGAGCCAACAGTTTTTTTACCGATTTTTCCACCGAGATGATCCTTCCACTGCTCCCTCTTTTCCTTGAGCGATTTTTACACGCGACCAAAAGTGAAATCGGACTCATCGAGGGGACAGCCGAATTTGGGGTTGCGATGCTGATTGCCCTATCGGGGTTCTACTCCGATCGCCTCGGTAAACGCAAAGGGATCACGCTGTTCGGATACGGAATGTCAAACCTCATCAAACCTCTCGCCTTTTTCGCTCAAAGTGCCACAATGATAGCAACCATCCGCATCGGAGACCGTCTGGCCAAAGGGGTACGGGTCGCTCCGCGTGACGCGCTCATCAGTGCCTATACCCCAAAAGAGATCAGCGGCTTTGTATTCGGATTCCACAAGATGATGGACGGTGCGGGGGCACTTGCGGGTTCACTCACCGCCTTTGGATGTTTGTGGTGGCTAGGGGAGAGCGAAGGGACATTTCGGACGATTTTTGCCATCAGTCTGATACCGGGGCTTGTATCCATGATGATCCTCATTTTTTGGGTCACCGATGTCCCCTTCACCCCTGCTCCCACTCGCCGTTTCCACCCCGAAGCGCTCCCTGCACCGTTTTATTGGCTGGTGGGATTTCAGAGCCTCTTTAGCCTCTTTGCCATGAACTACTCCTTTATGCTCCTCAAAGCGGAAAACAACGGTCTCTCCCTCGCCATGATACCCCTCGCCTATGCCCTCTATAATCTCAACCAATCGGCGTTTGCCATACCCATCGGAAAAGCGGCCGATCGTTTCGGCAAACCCGCTTTGCTCGCATGTGTCTATATGGCATTTGGTTTAGGGGCACTCGCTATGGCTTCAGGCTCAGTGGGAGGAGTATGGCTCGGATTCGGGATTTACGGATTTTTTGCCGGCGGCTTTAACGCTCTGGCCAAAGCAATTATCTCGGATACGGCTCCGAAAGAACTCAAAGCGACGGCATACGGTGTCTATTATACGGCAGTCGGAATTACGACGCTCACCTCTTTGGCAAGTGCAGGATGGCTGTGGGATCATTACGGAAACAACATCCCTTTTCTGATTGCATCCGCTTCGGCACCGATTTTAGCGATTGCCCTTTTTAGTATGCGCCGCCATCTAATCCACCACTCTATTTAAACACCACTTTGCTGTACCGATCATACACCCATTCCGCAACCGCTTGTCGCTCTGAGCTTGAGAGTTTCCCTTTTAAAGAAGGCATGATCCCGAATTTTTCGATTGCCATGGAACTGCACATACTGTATTGAACGCTCGGATTTTCGATGTAATCTTTGATAAATGCGATAATTACACGCCGTTTAACATCGCTGTCTTCATCCGCGATAATAATATTCTCTTTAAGACGAGTGGAAACTTCGACCATCGGCGGAGCTTTTAATGAACCTAGCTTCTTCACAACCTCTTGTTTTTCCATCATTTCGACGTGGCATTTCATACACTGTTTTTGATAAACCGTGTATCCATCCACGCCCCACAGTGTATACCAAGCCAGTGTCAAGAGCCAAAGCAGTTTCATTTATGTTCCTCACTCTTTTCTTTTATACAACCGACCAAACGGACATCATCCCGATAATCGATCATAATACGCGCAACCCTCTCTTGCCAAAGTGTTCCAAATAACGTTCGTGCAGGAGCATCCGCTTTATCCGTAAGTATCAACGGCAATAATGCTCCCAACTGAGAATCGGCAGGTACGATGGTAGGATCATAGCTCAATACAACCCGTTCACCGCTATCCGTACGCTCCAATGCCATTTCGCCCTCCATGGTTATTTCATAGCTCAACAAATCGCGTCGATCAAATTGCCCTCCCAAACCATGAAAACCTCCTTTTTCAGTCGCACCCGTAATCATGGATGCCACATTGGCGATCACCCCCACAACACCCTCTCCGAGTTTGCCTTTCATCATCACTTTTATCTTTCCTCGAACAGGTGTTTCATCACCGTAAAGCGCCTTTAACCCCTTTTGAATCATCAGATATGCACCTGCAACCGTAGGACAGGAGTGTCCCGCCAATTTCACCACCTCTTCGTAGTGATATTCCAGAATACCGTTCTCTGCCGCCCCCAACACCTCTGCCAACGGATCAGCCATCGTAATTGACGGTATAAGAGTAAAAAAATCGGGAGTTTTCATGTGTTGCCTTGCCCTAAATAAAGTGTTGAGATTATAAAGAAATAACGGATAATTTGACTTGACCGATATCAAGTGCTACACTGTCGGAACACGTTATCCAAGGATGATTTTCGATGCTGCGCTCGATTCACGACTCTTTAGAGCCAAAACTTGTTACCCTCTTCCGTCGTCAAGGTTATTCATGGGCTGATTTCAGTGCCGATACCATTGCCGGACTTGCCGTTGCCATTGTCGCGCTCCCCCTTGCAATGGCAATCGCTATCGCATCCAATCTCCCCCCTGAGAGGGGACTCTTTACCGCAATCGTTGCGGGATTTTTGATCTCGGCACACGGAGGGAGCCGTTATCAGATCGGTGGACCTACCGCCGCATTCATCGTTACCGTTGCTACGGTTGCCATGAAACACGGCTATGAGGGATTGGTACTCGCCACATTGATGGCAGGGGGAATACTGATCCTTATGGCATTCTTTCGCGCAGGAGAGATGATCAAATTCATCCCCTACCCCGTCATCATTGGGTTTACTTCCGGGATTGCATTGCTCATCGCATTTTCACAGATACGCGATTTCTTTGGACTTTCCATCTCGACGGTTCCCCCTGACTTTATCGACAAACTCACCGTCTACGTCGCTCATCTTCACGAAACCAATTTTATCGCCATCCTCGTCGCTCTTGCCTCTATCGGTATCATCCTTCTCACCAAACGCTATATCCCGAAAGTTCCGGGACCGATTGTCGTTGTGGTTCTCTCTGGACTGGCGGTTTGGCTTTTAAACCTCCCTGTTGAGACGATAGAAAGTCGATTCGGTGCGATCCCCTCTATGCTTCCGACTCCCGTATGGCCCGAAATCACGTTTGAAAAAATGCGTCTCCTCCTCCCCGATGCCATCACGATTGCAACCCTTGCCGCAATCGAATCGCTTCTCTCTGCAGTCGTTGCCGACGGGATGAGCGGTACACGTCATAAATCGAATGCCGAACTGCTGGGGCAGGGAATTGCCAATATCGCTTCGGCTATTTTTGGAGGACTCCCGGCTACCGGAGCTATAGCCCGCACCGCTACTAATGTTAAAGCGGGAGCACGTACTCCGGTTGCAGGGATAATGCATGCAGTATGGCTCTTTTTGTTTATGCTCTTACTCTCACCCCTGATTGTAAAAGTTCCTCTTGCTGCATTAGCCGCTATTTTGATGGTTGTTGCATGGAATATGTCCGAACTTAAACATGTCCGAGAAATTATGCAAGCCCCACGCAGTGATCGGATTGTTTTAATCGTAACCTTTACGCTGACCGTCTTAGTTGATCTAAACTTCGCCATCCAAGCAGGAATTGCCCTCGCTTCCATCCTCTTTATCGATCAAATGATGAAAGCGACCCAAATACACTCCGTAGAAAGTGACGAAGATGATCACGATTCAATCCACCATAAATTGATCCCAGAGGGTGTAGAGGTATATGAGATTCAAGGACCCCTCTTTTTCGGTGTCGCCGAAAAACTGGTTGATACCCTCCTCCTCTTTCAAATTCCGCCAAAAATATTTATTCTCCGAATGCGCTATGTCCCGCTTATCGATGCAGCAGGGTTACACGCACTTGAAACCTTGCAGGAACGTCTAGCCAATAACGATACAGTGCTGATACTCTCAGGGGTAAATCCGCAAGTTAGACGCTTTATCTCCCAATCTCACATCGATGAAAAGATCGGGCAAGAAAATATCGTCGATCACATCGACAAAGCGATCCTTAGAGTTAATGAAGTCCTAAATGCCTATAACGTTTAGGGGTGTACTTGACACCGCTGCACATCTTGATTAAGTAATTCTTCAAACGTATTGGCTTGTACCGGCTTACTGCACAAATACCCTTGAAAATATTCGCATCCGTGAAGCTCCAAGAAGGTAAATTGCTCAATCGTCTCAACCCCTTCTGCAATCACATCGAGATTAAAAATAGATGCCATCGAAAGGATGGTTTCAACCAATGCCGCATCATCCTTATCCGACATAATATCGCGGACAAAACTGCGATCGATTTTGAGTGTCGTAAAGGGAAGCCGTTTAAGATACGCAAGCGAAGAATACCCCGTACCGAAATCATCCATTGAAAGGCTGATTCCCGCTGTACGCAGACGGTTCATTTTATCGATCACGGTATCCACTTTGTCGATGATCATTGATTCCGTCAGTTCCAATTCCAGCATCGAAGGGACGATTCCACTCTCAGCGACAATCCGTATCACCTTATCAACGAAGTCACTTTGACGAAACTGTACCGCGCTCACATTGACGGCTATCCGTTCAATATGGGATTTGCTGATATTATTGGTCCTCCATCGGACAAATTGGGTACATGCTTCACGCAATACCCATTCGCCGATAGAAACAATCAAACCGCTCTCTTCGGCAATATCGATCATTTCATCCGGCATAACGATCCCCATCTGAGGATGGTTCCATCGCAATAACGCCTCGGCACCCACAATTTTCTTCGTCGAAATTTTAATCACCGGCTGATAAAAAAGCTCCAGTTCCCCATTTTTAATGGCATAACGGAGACCATTTTCCAAAAAGAGACGTTTTTTAATCCACTGATCCATTTGTTCTTGATAAAATCGTGTCGTATTTCGACCCTCTTTTTTAGCTTGATACATTGCCGTGTCGGCATACTTTAATAAATCATCCGAAGTTTGTTCCTTTGAACTCACTAAAACAACCCCAATACTCGAACTGGTTATTATCGGTTCATTAAGCCCCACATTAAAAGGATAGGAAAGCGCCTCATGTATTTTTTCACTCACCACTTCCGCTTTGATCGCGGCAATATGCGGATCATCTCCTAGATCGTTTAATAAAACAACAAATTCATCCCCCCCTAAACGGGCCACAGTATCCCCTTCTCGGCATACGCTGACAATACGCATAGCGGTTTCAATTAGCAATGCATCTCCAATATGGTGCCCCAAAGAATCATTGATACTTTTAAAATGGTCTAAATCCAAAAACATTACCGCTATTAAAGTTCCGTGACGGCGATACTGTGCTAATGCCTGGTTAATACGGTCTTGGAGCAAAACACGGTTGGGAATATCCGTCAATGCATCAAAATAGGCTTGATGCTTCATTTTCTCTTCAGCAAGTATCCGATCGGTAATATCGGTAACAATAGCAACACCACCGATAATATTGCGCTGGGCATCATACATTGGGGTGGTCTTCAAGGTAACCCATAACTTCAGTTGTTGATACTTCGTCGTATAAGGGCCTTCATAGTACCCTTTTTTGCCTTGCTGATGTGCACTTATAGCCTCGTTTAAGGAAGTATCCGGAAGTTGCTTTAAGTCCAATCCGATCATGCGGTTGCGGTCAATCTGTAATATATTCATCATCTCTGTATTAGAATCTATAACCACCAAATCATTATTATAATAAAATATACCGGCAGGTGCCTCTTTAAAAATAGTCTCAAAGTGCTCATTGGACAGGGCCAATGCATCCATCGCTTTTTGGTAAAGAATTTTGGATTTTAATGCATTCATAATATTCGTATGAATCCGCTTTGACCCCGTTATCAGCAATATAAAAAAAGCGCCAACGAGTATCCCCATCATTTGATATTCAACTCCGGGATGAAAGAACATCATACCAAACAATGGGGCAAGCAACACGAATAAAAAAAGGATGGTAACTCCAAAAAGAGACGCTAACGTCCCCGAAGCCACCGAAGCTATTCCTGAAATCAAGAAAATTAAAAAATATTCATGGAGCGGATTCGAAGATTTAAAAATAAAAAATGCTGCACTGCCCCATACCAAGGAAGAGGTCAATATCATATAAGAAAAATACCGTTCCCAACTTTTTAGCGCGTGATTTTCATAATGGGTGCGATGGGAGCGTAATAACCTTAAGCGCCAGAACAGCGTAGCCGTCACAAGAATGAACCAACCTACAACATAGGCGATAATCGATGTTCCGATAAAAAGGTATAAAACAACCGATGCACCGAAAAAAAGTGGTAAAATTGATGCAAAAGACTGCTTATAGGCCATCGAGACCTGCTCACACCGAATACGCTCTTTTTCATCGCTATTTAATCCCGATAAAAGATCTTTATTTTTTAAAAACATAATACTCACTGGTTACGATTATATGAGCATAGGATAACGCAATACAGATGAAAAACAAATAGCGTGTGTTACAATTGCACAATGATTAAATTGATCCTTTTAGCCCTTTTTTTTATCCACATTGAGGCATATGATCTTCAGGAAAATTACCTTTTTGAACATCAAGTTATCTATTCTAATGATCTCTTTCCGGAACTGCCACAAAAATTTGAACTCTTGCGTATTCCCGATGGAACGACGCACTATCGCATTAATGCTCAAGTACTTTCCAAATCTTTTGAACTCCATGGAATCGCTATCGATTTAGGTACAGTCCGTTTTGTCAATTTTACTCAACTCAGCCCCATCGATTTAACACTACTTGAGAAACAGCTCTCTAGCGCACTTTTAGAACACTATCCCACCATGATTATTGATCATATTCAAATAATACCGCACGGATATATCAAGTCTCTTCCCAAAAATTCCAAAGTCGCCTATGAACCAAAATTTTTTCAAAGTGCCAAAGGGACGTTTTATATTCCTGACGAACAAGGGATTCGTTACTATTTCGATTACAGTGTTACTGCAACCATAAATGTCCTCCATACGGCTCAAAAAGTTGAGCGCAAAGAAGTACTAAGCGATAGTAACGTTGAATCGAAGAGGATTCCCTTTAGCATGTTCAATGATTCGCCACTTACGGTTCCCCCCTCAAAACAGTATCGCTTTCGCACCTCATTTAAAGCAGGTACCCTTTTAACGGAGCGCAATATTGAAGAGGTACCGCTCGTTTTACGAGGTCAAAAGGTGACGGTAGTTATTCAATCCGATAGCGTTAGTGTAGAGTTTGACGCTACCGCAACGCAAGAGGGTGCACTGTATGATATGATTACGATCCAAAAAAATGACGGCAAACGTGTCAAAGCCAAAGTGATCGGAGAAAATCGGGTGGAACTTCTATGAAAATTGTGGTCGGTATCAGCGGTGCCAGCGGCGCGAATCTGGGGTTAAAACTGCTCCATGCCCTCCCAGCTTCGGTGAATAAGCACCTGATACTCTCCGAACATGCCCAAATCGTTTTGGACAAAGAAGAAAACCTAAAAGTGCATGAAAATCACGAAATTTGGGTTTCCGTTGCCTCCGGTTCTTATGGTGCCGATGCGATGATCATCACTCCGTGCAGCATGAATACCCTCGCCAAAATCGCATGCGGTATTGCCGACAATCTGATCACCCGTGCAGCAGCGGTCATGATAAAGGAACGCCGCACACTCGTATTGGCTCCAAGAGAGATCCCCTTTTCTCCCATTGCACTGGAAAACATGCATAAACTTTCCATGATGGGGGTTATCATTGCACCGCCGGTTCTTGCCTATTACGGAGAACAAAATACATTAGAAGAGATGGAAAATTTCATGATCGGAAAATGGTTCGATTTGATGGGTATCGAAAATTCTCTTTACAAACGATGGGACGACAGCCATGCATAAAATAGCACTCTACCCGGGAACTTTTGATCCTGTTACCAACGGCCATTTTGACATTATCGAACGAGGCATCAAACTTTTCGATGAGGTGATTATTGCCGTCGCTGAATCACGGGATAAAAAGCCGATGTTTAGCCTAGAAGAACGGGTTGAAATGACTAAACTTGCCGTAAAAGGTTTAGAGAGAGTTCGTGTGGTAGGATTTGACAATCTCACGGTAGAACTTGCCAATACACTCGGAGCTACGGTACTTATCCGAGGACTTCGAGCGGTGAGTGATTTTGAATTTGAACTGCAATTGGGGTATCTTAATAACTCTCTTGATCCCACGATAGAAACAGTGTACCTGATGCCAAAACTCAAACACGCCTTTATCAGTTCCTCCATTGTCCGTAATCTGCTTAAATTCAACGGGAAAACGGAACATCTCCTCCCAATCGCTGTCCAAAATGTTATCTGGAGCATGAAATCATGTACGTTGCAATAGAGGGGATCGATACCGCAGGAAAAAGCACCCAAATTGAGTGTTTACGCACCCTTTTTCCGGACGCACTCATTACCAAAGAGCCGGGTGGGACAACGGTGGGAATAGAGATCCGAAATATGGTCTTACACGGCAATCTTAAAAGTAAAACGGCAGAACTCTTCCTTTTTTTAGCTGATCGTGCGGAACATACCGAATCCATTATCGTCCCTAATAGGAATAAGCTGATTATCAGTGATCGTTCCGCAGTATCGGGAATGGCCTATGCCAGTGTCCAGAATTTGTGTGATGAAGCGACTCTGGTATTACTCAACCGGTTGGTGACGGGCGGCACTCTCCCTGAAAGCGTCTTTATCCTAAAGCTGACCCCCGAAGAACTCAGCTTCCGCCTCAGTCAAAAAGAGCACGATTCTATCGAATCGCGGGGGATTGATTATCTGCTTGCTATACAAGATGCCCTTATTTCCGCAGCCTATGCCCTAGGAATCCAAACCCATGTAATCGATGCGACACAATCACGCGATACAATTACACATGAAATCTCAACCCTTATAAAAGGAGCCTTATGATCCAATCTTTGCGTGGAATGAATGACATCCTCGTCGATGATTATGAACGTTTTGAATACTTTTTAACGACAGCCTCTGCCATCGCCAAACGTTACGGTTTTCATTACATAGAAACCCCTCTTCTCGAAGAGACCGCACTGTTTAAACGCTCCGTGGGCGAATCAAGCGATATTGTCGGCAAAGAGATGTATCAGTTCATCGACAAAGGGGAAAACGATGTTTGTCTTCGTCCGGAGGGGACAGCAGGAGTCGTCCGTGCATTCGTTCAGCATAAGTTGGATAAAAAAGGGGGGATCCACCGTTTTTACTACAACGGGCCGATGTTTCGTTATGAGCGTCCTCAAAAAGGGCGTTTACGTGAATTTCACCAATTCGGGGTTGAGAGCTTCGGAGTCGATTCGGTTTATGAAGACGCATTGATGATTATGATGGTTGCCGATATACTCAAAGCACTTGGGATCGGCTATCGACTCAAACTAAATTCCTTAGGCGACCAAAACTGTATGCCCGCATACCGAACAAAACTCGTCGCGTTTATCGAAGAGTGCGGTGACGCTATCTGCGGTGATTGTATCCGCCGCAAATCGACTAACCCTATACGTGTCCTGGATTGTAAAAATGAAGCGTGTCAAAACCTCTATACCCGCGCACCAAAACTGATCAACAACCTTTGTGAAGGGTGCCAGAGCGATTTCAACACCTTAAAAACCATTCTGGATCAGCACAATATCGCCTATGAAATCGATACGAATCTTGTACGCGGATTGGATTACTATTCCAAAACAGCCTTTGAATTCGTCAGCGACAATATCGGTTCGCAAAGCGCGATCGCCGGAGGGGGACGCTATGACCGACTCATCGAATTTTTAGACGGAAAACCCACTCCGGCTGTCGGATTCGCCCTGGGGATCGAGCGGCTTCTTGAGCTTATTGTTATGCCTGAGCCTGTGCGCGAAGGGTATTATCTCGGAGCAATGGACGACGCCTCATTGCCCCAAATTCTCCAAGCCGCCGAAGCCATCCGCCGTACCCAAAAAGCGGTCGTAGAATACGATGCAAAAAGCCTTAAAGCCCATCTTAAAGGGGCTGATCGCATTAATGCCCGTTATTGTGCCGTCATCGGAGAAAACGAACGTCTAGAGGGGACCATTTGGGTCAAAGATTTAGTTGAAAAACAAGAATCTGCCATTCCCCTCACCCATTTCACCACTAAAGAGAACGCATGAAAAATTACGGAATAGATATTTGGGGCGAAAACAATTTTATGATCGACCAAGGGAAAGTTAAAGTCAATTATAAAAGTTCCCCTTCTCTGCTTGAAATAACCCAGCAGATACGCAAAACCAATCTTCGCGGTCCGCTGATTTTACGTTTCCCCCATATTATCGGTAAACAAATCGATATGCTCTATTCGAATTTTCGCCGCGCTATTTTCGAAAACGATTATACGGGACATTTTCATGCCGTATTCCCGCTCAAAGTCAATCAATTCCCCGAAGCTGTCGATGCAGTGGTCGAACTCGGTGAAAAATACTGCTACGGTCTCGAAGCGGGTTCCAAAGCGGAGCTTGCGTTAGCCATGGCTAAAACACCGATCGGTTCTCCTATTACCGTCAACGGGTTCAAAGACGAAGAGATGGTTACGTTGGGCTTTATGGCGGCACAGATGGGACACAATATCACAATCACGATTGAGGGTCTCGGTGAGCTGGAGTGGATCATTGACGTTGCACAGCAATGCAATCTAAAAGTCCCACACATCGGTATCCGTGTCCGCCTCCAATCTGAGGGAAGCGGCATTTGGGCGAAAAGCAGCGGTATGAGTGCCAAATTCGGACTCACCTCTACCGAACTGATCGAAGCCATATCGATGCTCCAAGAGAACAATATGCTGCAGCATTTCAGTATGATCCATTTTCATATCGGTTCTCAGATGCAAGATATCGCCCCATTAAAGCGAGTGTTGCGCGAAGCGGGAAATATTTACGCCGAGCTCAAAAAAATGGGTGCGGACAACCTGCATGCCATCAATATCGGGGGAGGTTTAGCGGTCGAGTATTCTCAGCATACCTCCACCCGTATGCGTAACTACACCCTTGAAGAATTTTCCAACAGTGTGGTCTTCTTGCTGAGAGAAATCATGAACGCGAAAGGGGTAGCCCACCCCGATATTTTTACCGAATCAGGCCGTTTTATCGTTGCGGCACATTCTGTTTTGATTGCCCCGGTTTTAGAGCTTTTTTCACACGATTATCAGGCAAAATCGCTTAAGCTCAAAGAGCAAAATCCACCGTTGATTGAAGAGTTGCGAGAGCTTAATTCTCTCCTCGCTCCTCGTACCTGTATTGAGTATATGCATGATGCACTCGACCATATGGAATCCTTACTTACCTTGTTTAACTTGGGGCACATCGACTTGCAAGACCGATCCAATGCCGAAATTTTGGTCCATCAAATCATCAAAAAATCGCTTTATCTCTCTCAAGACAACCCTATGCCGGAGATCGAACGCCTTCAGGTCAAACTGCAAGAGCGCTATTTGATTAACAGCTCCATATTCCAAAGCATCCCTGACTATTGGGGATTGCAGCAGCAGTTCCCGATTATGCCGCTCGATCGACTCGATATCCCCGCTATCCGTGCGGCAAGCTTATGGGATATCACATGTGACAGCGACGGAGAGATTCGGTTCAAGCCCGAAACTCCTCTTTATCTGCACGATATCGATTTGGACGAAGAAGAGTACTTCCTAGCCTTTTTCAACGTCGGAGCCTATCAAGAGACCTTAGGGATGAATCATAACCTCTTTACTCACCCCAGTGAGTGTACGATCCTTATCAACGATAACGGGTATGAGATCGAAAACTTTACCGAATCGGATAATGTTCTCAATATCCTCGAAGATATCGGCTACGACGCCTCTAAACTTCTGACTAACCTTAAAAATAAACTCGCGATTAGCGACTTTATTACAGAAGAAGAAAAAAGTGATACACTTCAAAAACTAGAAATGTACCTCTACCAAAACGGATACTTAAGAACCACACGATAAGGATTGCACTTGGGACTTTTCTCAGAGATTGCCGAAGATTTTTCGAACGTTTATAAAAATGATCCCGCCATCAGTTCTCGAATCGAACTTTTCTTTAACTATCCGGGTGTTTGGGCCATTTTTTGGTACCGGATTTCCAATCGCCTCTATCGAAACGGCTTTCGTGCCGTTGCCCGCATATTGATGGGTATAAATCAGCTTTTCACCAACATTGATATCCATCCGGGAGCTACGATCGGCCGTCGTGTCTTTATCGACCATGGGTTCGGTGTTGTCATCGGGCAAACAACCGTGATCGAGGATGATGTACTCATTTATCAAGGGGTCACCCTTGGAGGGGTGAGCCTTGTCGCCGGTAAACGTCACCCTACGATCAAAAGCGGAGTCGTCATCGGTGCGGGGGCAAAAGTACTGGGAAATATCACCATCGGAGCCAATTCCAAAATTGGTGCAAACTCGGTCGTAGTTCGTGAAGTCCCCGACAACAGCACAGCCATCGGCATCCCTGCCCATGTCATCCAAAAAGGGCGAGACAAAGATCCGTTCAGTCACAATAAACTTCCCGATATCAATAAAGAGATGTTCGAATATCTCCTTCGGAGGGTTGCTGTTTTGGAACACTATATGGTTCAGGACAACAAAGAAATTTTAGAGCAAGATTTACAGCTTGAAAATATTTACGAATCGTTTATCAAGGCTATGAAACATTAATCCTCATTAGGATAGGTAACCAATGCGCTCCGCTGTATTAACGTTTTGCTTGGTAACAAGTTTTTTTTCTACTCCCAGTGCTCAAGCCGGATCTCTTAATGCACAGCAACTGCTTTCGGGGCTTTCAAAAAACACTTTTCCCTATACCCTTGCCACCCTCAGCACCGATACATCCGATAACAATCAATATTGGTATTGGCTCGATCTCGCACGATTGCAACAAGCCAACGGAGATTTCAATCTCTCTATCCAATCGTTTGAGCATGCGTATGCCATTCTGGATGAGTATGAAAACAGAGCAACTATCAGCTTGCGCAATGTGGGATCGTTCCTCGGTTCTGCTTTGTTATCAAAAGGGTCTGAGACCTATTACGGCAAGGGGTACGAACGGACTTTGATGCATACCCTCAATGCCCTTAATTACCTTATGATCGGAGATTTTGAAGGGGCGTCAGTTGAGATGAGACGGATGGAACAACGTCAAGAGTTTTGGCTTAAAGAGAGTGAAGAAAAAATAAAAGAGGCCTCCGAAGAAAAAGTAAAAGCACAGCGACAGGGGAATGATACCTCCTATATTCCGCAGGGGTATTCGATGGCGGCTATGCTCGAAGACAGCGATGTCCGATCTATGGCGAACAACTACCAAGACCCCTTTTCTTATACCCTTAGCAGTATTATCCTCGATATTTCAGGTCAATCTGCCGCATCCGGAAATGCCGGTGAAATTAGTCTCAAGCGGGCACTAGCCCTTAATCCGGATGTCTCAAAAGCATTTCTAAACTTACCGCAGAACAAACTTCCATCCCAAAAATCCAATCAAGCAACCCTCTCTTTGGCGAAAATGGATATTACCGTCATTGTACTTTCCGGAGAAGCCCCCTCCTTGAAAATTGAGAAAGTCCGTTTTCCCATCTTCCACGGTGCTGACTACACCAGTATTGATTTGCCTGCCTATAATCCACCCCTCAACGATCTTACATTGGTAAGCATTTCCACGGATAGACTGCGAATGCAGCCCCCTCGCCTCTTAAAAAGTAACGTCATGGCCTATAAAACACTCAAAGATGAACTTCCCGGAGAGCTTGCGAAATCGGTTGTACGTGCTACAACCAAAGCTATTGCTGCAAAACAGGCCTCGGATCATTTTGGAATTTTAGGGGGATTTGTGGCATCATTAGCAATGGATGCCGGAAGTTCATTTGCTGACTCAGGCCATCGAAACTGGGAAGTGTTACCCAATTCGGGGTATATTGCAAAACTTCAAGCGTATAAAGGTGAAAATCTCACCATCACACTCAACGGACAAGAAGAGAGATTTTCTCTCCCTTCGGATAAAAAAGGGGCTGTTGTTCTGGTCTCTTACCTAACTCCAGACAATATAAGGATTGACTATGTTACCTACTAAAAAAGTTTTAATCGCGCTTAGCGCATCTCTCTTATTCCTGGGATGTTCCTCCAAAGAGGTAAACATCATCGGAGATAAACGTGTCGATATCATCCAACATAAAAGCATAAAAGAGGGAAGTTTCCTGAAAGTCATTGCCGATCTTGAAAATGACGATTTTGATGAAGTGGAAGGGTTCGTCTACCGAATCGAATGGTTTGATTCCAATGGTGTCCTAAAAGATACTACTGCGTGGAAACCGATAGTTATTCATAAAAATCAAAAAGTTCAAATTGTCGAAATGTCTAATTTGCCGGAAGTGACCACCTATAAAATTGTCGTTTCCATCCCCGAAAAACTTTAAAAAGGATCTCTGATGCATTACACGATTAAAACATCTCTTCTTTTGGCAGCAAGTGCCACCGCCATTCTTATGAGCGGTTGTGCGACACCGGGAGGTGCAGGAATGGTTGGCTATGACTCTAAAGTCAAATACGGCGATGCCAAAGCAGTGGAAACGGTAACCGCAGATTTCGGCTCATCGGATTTACAATCAACGGCAGAAAGCATGACGCAATCACTCCTCGAAACACGTTATATCACGAAAGCGGCCCAAGCACCGAAAGTACGTCTCCGTACTGTCAATAATCTCACCTATGAGCACATCGACACAAAAGCCATTACCGATAAGATCCGGATCAAATTGCTCAAATCGGGGCAAGTGCGCTTTTTAGCCGACAAAGCCAATCTGGGTGAAGTTGCTGATGAACGAGATTTGACGACATCGGCTACGACAAAAACCCAACTCAAAGCGATGAGCGATGCGGACTACATCATCACCGGAAACGTCCGATCCATCAAAAAAGCCAATGACACCGTGCAAGATGTCTATTACAATATCTCCCTAGAGCTTGTAGATCCGCAAAGTGGAGAAATTGTATGGGCCGATGAGAAAGAGATCCGCAAAGTCACCTCCAAATCATCGGTAGGATGGTAAGCGATGAAAAAGTTATCTTTCCCGATCGCCCTTTTCCTATCATCGTGTATGGGATTGCACGCTGCCAACAGTGTCTTCATTGACGGACAAGAATATGTCCCCGTTCAAAGAGATACCGCTTCCCCCCAACAGACAGCTGTACCCTACCAAACTATGCAGCATGAAGAGTGCTGGTATGAACAAGTACCTATCAATGGAACCTACCAAGGGGGAAACAGCCCAAATACGGCAGGGGCAATCGTAGGCGGTGTTATCGGAGGGGTTATAGGACACCAATTCGGACGCGGAGGGGGCAATGCTGCCGCTACCATAGGGGGAGCCGTCCTAGGGACAGCCATAGGGGCTAACAGCGGCACCAGACAAACAGAACCTCAATATCAGCTGATACGAAAATGCAATATTATTCGATGAGTATGGGCGCTTTACGCCCTATCCCTTAGTTGCTTTCTGTCGGATTGATAATCTCCAAGACATTCAATCCGAATCCGCTTAATCCTGCGAAATCCGGTACTTTACTCTCCGATATTAGCCGCATATGCCGTACACCGAGTGTTTTCAATATTTGAGCACCGATACCGTACTCTTTCATATTCACCTGCTGATGGTTCGGTTTGTTTATAAATAATAATACCCCGCTGTTTTGTTTCAAATAATGGATAGAGTCTATCAATTGGGTATAACGGCTTTGATTGAGCAAAAGTTCAATATCAGGGATAACATTATGCACTTTGACGTTTGCGGTCTCTCCTGCTTTGTAAAAAACAACGGCACTGTGTCGGTTGTCTTGATGATCCAAAAATTCATATTTTTTTACATTGACGCCAAAAAACTCAATCTCCTCTTCGGAGATCGCTCGAACCAGTATTTCATTGGCCAAACGAAATTCGACAATATCCGAAATATAAACGGTTTTTAGTCCGTGTTTTACCGCAAAAACATCAAGATCATCCCGACGGGCCATCGTTCCGTCTTCTTTCATAATCTCACAGATAACCGCTGATTCTGCAAGGCCTGATAAGCGGCACAGATCGACCGATCCTTCCGTATGACCGATTCGTACCAAGGTTCCCCCCTCTTTGGCTATAAGGGGGAATATATGTCCGGGTGCAACCAATTCAGAAGGCTGAGAAATCGGATTGGCAAGAATACGGATCGTCATATCACGTTCTGCCGTCGAAATACCCGTTGTAGCCGCTGTTGCATCCACCGATACGGTAAATGCTGTTTCGTGCATCGAGGTATTGGATTTGACCATCGGTTCTAAATTCAGGCGCTTGGCAATAGAGGGATTAATCGCTACACAAATCAGCCCTTTTGCATGAGTAGCCATAAAATTGACATGTTCAGGGGTTGAAAAAACAGAGGCATAGACTAAATCCCCTTCATTCTCACGATCCTCATCATCGACCATAATAACCATTCGACCTTTTTTAAATTCTTCAATAGCGTCCAATACTCGTTGCACTGCTGACATTCAATACTCTTTTTATATTAATATAGTTAGGCAATTATAGGGTAAAAGGTTTAAAAATCAATGACAATCAAGAAAATGATATTTTTTATACAAGTGCATAAAAAGCACTTGACAAATTCTAGAAAAGTGTCTATAATTTCGGCCTCACAACACAATGTTGGGGTATAGGCAAATGGTATGCCAACAGTTTTTGGTACTGTAGATTGTAGGTTCGAGTCCTACTACCCCATCCAAATTTTATATCGCGGAATAGAGCAGTCCGGTAGCTCGTCGGGCTCATAACCCGAAGGTCGTAGGTTCAAATCCTGCTTCCGCAACCAAACACTAGATATTATTTCTTCTAATATTTAAAACACTTATCTTTACAACCACTTTTATGTCGCGGAATAGAGCAGCACGGTAGCTCGCGAGGCTCATAACCTCGAGGTCATAGGTTCAAATCCTGTTTCCGCAACCAAAAAATTCATTCAAAAACCTACTTTAAATTCATTCACTTCATGCCATTCAAAAACATCAAGGTACACCAAAAGGTACACCAAAAATTTTATGATTAAAATCGCCAATTCAAATCATAGGTCAATTACACTCAAATCAAATATTAAATTTAACCTCGTCATTTACTTTTTTCACGATATAAGCTTTTTTTGAATCGCGTTTTTTTGGTTTTTTTGTAAGTTCTTTTTCTTTTATCGCTTTTATATACTTGCCAATAGCTTGCGGTGTACCTGTTCCAATAGTTTCGCAAATCTTTTTTTTACTTATACCTTTTGAATACATCGTCATAATTTTTCTTTTAAATTGATCAAACTTCGATTTATATGTTTTGCCAGCGACTCGACCCGTCTTTGTTCCATTAAATTTTAATTTTTTTTTGACTTCTTTTGTCTTGCTATCATTTAGAGCTTTACTGATTTTATACATACCAAGAATCAAATAAATTCCACTGGAAGTATCATTTGGATCGATATGAATATTTCCTATGATGACATATAGTCTGCATTTTTTAAAATAAAGAGTATCCACCCTCTTTAAAATTCTATGAATTGAGTTACCTAAAATATTTAGGTGGCTTATCGTCAAACAGTCATGCTCTTTCATAGAATCAATCATTTTATCTATCTTTCTATCAAAACTATGTACATTTTTTAATGGATTTGATTGTTCAATTTTATAATCCTTAGTATTAATATTATTAATGTATAAATCTATCGCTTCATCTTGATCCCTTATTGCTTGTGAATATTCCTTATCAGAATATTCAACCTTATATATAATTTCTTCCAATTATATTCCTTTATAAAATAACAATATGAAATTAATATGGTTGTAATTTACATAAAATAAACATGCAGTATTTTAACATAAAATGAATTTTTATTGTAAACAATTAACGATCATAACTAGTTTTTTACTAGTATATAATGCAAATTTAAACCATTGTAATAGTATACTTTTAGCTATTTCTTTGAATCTTAGGAAGTTGATATGGAAGATATGGCACTCGAAACACTACTTTTAAATTGGTTTACTAATACATGTATGAATCATGAAAATATTGCTGTATTGCTAATCTCATCATCCCCAGTATTTAGTGCCAATGAAATGATAAATTTATTAAAAAAGTTTGAATCCACCATAGCATGTCATGTGAATGATTTGTCCAGAATCAAGTCTATTTCAGATCCTTATAAACATTTTAGAGCAAATGTTGGTAACAGTCTAAGAGTTGAGGATAATGAGCCCAATCAGCTCGTTAAAAATATGATATTCTTTTTGGATCATACGAGTATCACAAAAGTCGAATCATTGATTAAAATTTTTAAAGCATACAATAAGCAAATACTCTTCGTTTGTGCGAATGAAGCATCTCAGGTATTTAATAAAAATATAAAGGTTCTTCAATATGCCAATCTAGAACCTCAAAGTTTACCAGAGCGTTCTAATTACTACCTTGACGATTATAAATCCGATCCAGTCATGTTAGTAACCGATGGTGTTAAGCAGAATATGCAGACAATTCTCCAATATAGAATAGAGTTTATATCGTCATTGGGTGTGCAAACTTACCGTACTAATTATGAACAAATCACTAAAAATATAAACACTGATATCCAACTTTTGAAACATAAAAATATTTTGACATCAAATTTAGCAGTGCATATATATCATTTAACATTTTTAATAGCTAAAATCAACCCCACAAATGCAGGAAATTATTTTCGAGATGCTTTAGGGATTAAAAGTAAAACATTTAGCAAAAATAGCAAGAAACTCAAAAACTTTCCACTTAGCACATCAAAATCTTTTAAAGCCTATGACTTATCAATCGATATGAAACAGCATATAAAACTCGATATTGCTTCAAAATTAATACGATTTATTAAATCGCACCCTAATAAAGAATTGGATGCTTATTCTATTGCGACGATTACAGATACCTCTGTTGAAGAAGTTGAAGAACTGTTCGATTTGTATAAACGTCCCAAGACCATTCCAAGATAATTAGACGATTCAAGTAAAGTATGCAGTTTTAACTGCTCTTTATCCCAACTCGATCAGCCTAAACCGATTGAGGGCATAGGAAAATCATACACCATTTCAGTGCCATGTATTGAAATAGATTAGGTTTGTTTCTGTATAATATAAACACTTACACATTTAACTTGTAGCAATGAGACACGACAAAGTATTATTTAGGATATACGGATGATAAAAGAAAATAAAATCGAACTAGACTTTATCAAAAAACTAGAAGATTTAAAATACACCTATCGTTCAGATATTCGTGACCGTGAATCGCTCAATCAAAACTTCCGCCAAAAATTCCAAGAACTCAACCATGTCAATCTCAGTGATGCAGAATTTGCCCGTTTGATGGATAGTATCATCACGGGTGATGTTTTTGCTTCCGCCAAGATTCTACGAGAACGCAATACTTTTAAAAGAGATGATGATACGCCTCTAAATTACACCCTTGTCAATATCAAAGATTGGTGCAAAAATAGCTTTGAGGTGATTAATCAGCTTCGTATGAACACCGACAACAGCCACCATCGCTATGATGTTATTTTACTCCTTAACGGTGTCCCCGTCGTACAAATCGAACTTAAAACGTTAGAAATCAGCCCTCGTCGTGCAATGCAACAGATCGTTGATTATAAAAATGATCCGGGCAACGGCTACACCAAAACTCTCTTGTCGTTTATTCAGCTGTTTGTCGTGAGCAATCACACCAATACGTGGTATTTCGCCAACAATAACAATCGTCACTTTAGTTTTGATGCGGATGAGCGATTTTTACCTATCTACCGCTTTGCCGACAAAGAGAACATTAAAATCACCCGTCTTGATAGCTTTGCTGAACACTTCTTGAGCAAATGTACTTTAGGGGAGATGATTAGCCGTTATATGGTTTTGGTCGCGGTTGAGCAAAAACTGTTGATGATGCGACCGTATCAAATGTATGCGGTCAAGGCAATCGTAGAATGTATCCATGAAAACTGCGGTAACGGCTATATCTGGCACACGACGGGAAGCGGTAAAACACTCACCTCGTTCAAAGCATCCACACTCCTAAAAGACAACCCCAACATCGAGAAATGTCTTTTTGTGGTTGATAGAAAAGACCTAGACCGTCAAACCCGCGAAGAGTTTAACCGATTCCAAGAAAAGTGCGTCGAAGAGAACACCAACACCGATACACTCGTCAAAAGACTCCTATCGACTGACTATGCCGACAAGGTGATCGTCACCACGATCCAAAAGTTAGGGCTTGCACTGGATGATAACAATGCAAAAAAATACAAAGAACAGCTAAAACCACTCAGCGATAAACGGATCGTTTTTATTTTCGATGAGTGTCACCGCTCACAGTTCGGTGACAACCACAAAGCGATCAAAGAGTTCTTCCCAAAAGCACAGCTTTTCGGTTTTACGGGTACACCGATTTTTGAAGCAAATGCCACGTATAAACAATTCGATGGAACGGATGGAAGTTTTAAAACAACATCCGATGTATTCGAGCGAGAACTGCACGCCTATACGATTACCAATGCCATCGATGATGAGAATGTACTGCGATTTCATATCGATTATTACAAACCCGATGCAAAAGTCAAAACAGGTGATTCCATCACCAAAAAAGCGATAGTAGAAGCGATTTTGGATAAACACGACGGGGCAACATCAGGGCGTAAATTTAATGCGGTTTTCGCGACTGCTTCTATCAATGAAGCGATAGAGTTTCACAAGCTTTTTAAAGAGCTACAATCGCAAAGAACCCAAAACGATGAGGAGTTCACCCCGCTCAATATCGCGTGTGTTTTCTCTCCGCCCTCAGAGGGGAACAGTGATGTCAAACAGCTCCAAGAAGATTTACCGCAAGAAAAAGAGGATAACTCCGTAGCTCCTAATGAGAAAAAAGCAGCCCTAAAAAATATCATGGATGATTACAATGCCCAATTCGGCACCAATCATAATCTAGCGAATTTCGACCTCTATTACCAAGACGTCCAAAAACGGATTAAAGAGCACAAATACCCCAACAAAGACTATGCCCACAAAAACAAAATCGATATTGTCATCGTCGTCGATATGCTCCTCACAGGATTCGACTCACAGTATCTCAACACCCTCTATGTCGATAAAAATCTAAAATACCACGGATTGATCCAAGCATTTTCACGCACCAATCGTATCCTAAACGATACGAAACCCTACGGTAATATCCTCGATTTCAGAGGACAGCAAAACGAGGTAGAAGAAGCGATAGCCCTCTTCTCAGGCAAATCGGCGAAGCCTGCCAAAGATATATGGCTCGTTGATTCCGCCCCATTGGTCATTGATAAACTGGGCGAGGCAGTGAGTGCATTAGAGAAATTTATGAACTCACAAGGCTTAGAGAACAAACCCGAAGCAGTATCAAACCTCAAAGGCGACGAAGCGAGAGGGCAATTTATCAACCTTTTCAAAGAGGTACAACGGCTTAAAACACAGCTCGACCAATACACCGATTTGAATGATGAGAACAAAGAGAGCATCGAGAGTGTCATCCCTAACGATACCCTCCGAGCCTTTAGAGGGATGTATTTAGATGTCGCACAGCGGCTCAGAGATAAACAGGGGAAAGATGCCGATTCATCGAGTGTCGTCGATCAGCTTGATTTCGAGTTTGTCCTTTTTGCCTCTGCGGTGGTCGATTATGATTTTATTATGAATCTAATCGCACGCTACACCCAAACCACCAAAAAACAAAAAATGACTAAAGAACAACTGATCGGTATTATCGACTCCGATGCGAAATTTTTAGGTGAGAGAGAAGACATAACGGCGTATATCAACACGCTAGAAGTCGGCTCAGGTCTGAGTGAAGAAGAGATCAAAAAAGGGTATGAAGAATTCAAATCCCAACTATCGGCTCATAAACTAGATGAGATAGCAACCAAGCACGGCATTGATAAAAAAGCATTTAGTGATTTTGTCGAACTGATAATGAACCGCTTTATATTCGATGGGGAACTGCTCAGTGATTTGTTAGCTCCGCAAGAGTTAGGATGGAAAGTGAGAGCCAAAAAAGAGTCGGAGATTATGGAAGACTTGATCCCCATACTTAGAAAATTAGCGGGTGAGCAAGAGATTTCGGGATTGAGTGCGTATGAGTAAAAATATCCCGACATTGCGATTTCCTGAGTTTAAAGATGCGCCTGAGTGGGAAGAGAAAGCATTAGGCGATTTATTAGAATTCAAAAATGGAATTAATGCAACAAAAGAACAATATGGAAAAGGCTATAAGTTTATTAATGTTTTAGATATTTTAAATAATGAGTTTATTACCCATGATAAGATTATAGGTAGTGTTAATGTGGATGAAGCAGTGATGAATAAATACCTCGTAGAATATGGAGATATATTATTTCAACGTAGCTCAGAAACTCAGGAAGAAGTTGGTACGGCAAGTGTTTATTTAGATAAATATAGCACGGCAACATTTGGTGGTTTTGTAATAAGAGGAAAAAAAATAACCGATTATGAACCAGTTTTTTTGAATAAATTACTAAAAACAAATTTATCAAGAAATCAAATAACTTCAAAATCAGCTGGAAGTACAAGATATAATGTAGGACAAGAAGTATTGACCTCTGTTATTTTACCATTTCCCTCTCTCTCAGAACAAAAAAAAATTGCCGAATGCTTCTTGTCTATCGATGATCTGATTACCGCACAAACCGCAAAATCTCAAGCCCTCAAAGAGCATAAAAAAGCCCTGATGCAACAGATTTTCCCCTCCGAGGGGGAGAGTGTTCCGAAATTGCGATTTTCTGAGTTTAAAGATGCACCTGAGTGGGAGGAAAAAATACTTGATGAAGTCGTGAATTATGAAAATGGAAAAGCCCATGAAAATGATATTTCTGAAAATGGCAAGTACATAGTCGTAAATTCAAAATTTATATCAACAGAAGGCGATATAAGGAAATATACTAATAAAGCTTTTTGTCCTGCAAACGTAGATGATATTTTAATGGTACTGAGTGATGTTCCAAATGGAAGAGCAATTGCCAAGTGTTATTTAGTAGAATCAGATGATTTATACACTGTAAATCAGCGCATTTGTAGATTATCATCAAAAAAAGCAGTTAGTAAATTTCTTTTTTATATTCTTGATCGAAATAAATACTTTTTATCGTTCGATGATGGAGTAAAACAAACAAATCTTAGAAAAGAAGATGTTTTAAACTGTCCAATATTGATACCATCAAATCAGGAAGAACAACAAAAAATCGCCGATTGTCTCTCGTCTTTCGATGATCTGATTACCGCACAAACCGCAAAAGTCCAAGCCCTCAAAGAGCATAAAAAAGCTTTGATGCAACAGCTTTTTCCATCGGTAAAGGAATCGTAATGGCACTTACAAACGAGCAAGCAAAACTATTATTTGGTTTGGAAAAAGAAACCGAATCAAGAAGTTACAAATTACCAAATCCTAATGAGATTTTGACAATTTCATTAAGTGCAAAAGATGAACGATTTAAAGATGAACTGTTTTCACTTGATATAAGCAGAAAATCTTTATCACTCAAAAAGAAAACATTTCAAAAGAGAGCGCAAGAAAATATTGTTTTGAGACGATTGGATTTTTTCGGTGGACATCATAATCCGGCGTTGGATCATATTCCAAATAATCTAGAGAGTTCGATTGTAGAACTCATGAAAAAATATACAGATGTACGCTTTAGTAACCAAACGCATATTCATTTTTATATAGATGGGTACGGTGAAAAATGGGCATTTCCTATCTCTGAATTTGATTTTGGGCAATCTGATGATATTTTAGATCAAACTAAAGAGTTTTGCCTATACTGCAACGTAACAGTATTACCTGCCTTTAATATGAAGGATTTACTATGTATGATATAAACGGCTTAGTCGACAAATACATTGATTTTATCAAAGAAAGTATTACTATCGATAAAATTGAAGATAATATTTTTGAAATCGAAACACCGTTTTTAGATAGAAGAAATGATTTTATAACTATATATGCCATTTTTGATAAAGAAAATAAAAATAACATTACTTTAACAGATAATGGGCTGACATTAACCGATTTAGAATTAAGCGGTTTGGAGTTCAATTCTCCAAAAAGAACAAAAGAACTACTCACGGTTTTAAATGGTTTCGGAGTGCAACAAGATAAAAAGAAAAGCCTTTTTGTCAATGCAACCGCCGAAAACTTTGCACATAAAAAACATAATCTTATTCAAGCTCTTCTAAGTGTAAATGATATGTTTGTATTAGCTCAAAGCAAAGTGATGAATCTCTTTTTTGAAGATGTTGGATTGTATTTTGATGAGAAAGATATACGATACACCTCAAATATTATTTTAGAGGGAAAATCGCATTTTAACCATAAATTTGAGTATCTCATACCGAAATCAAAAAATGCTCCTGAACGGACTATAAAATTACTGAATCGTCCTAAATCCGAAAACTTAAAAGCAACACTTTTTGCCTTTGAAGATACAAGAGAAAAAAGAAACGGCAGCGGATACATCATACTTAATGATGAAATCTCTATCAAATCGGATTTAATCGCTGCAATAAATGAATATAACATTAAACCAATTCTTTGGAGTCAAAAACACAACTTTATTGATGAGTTAGTGGCATAAAGATGAATAAATGAGTACGCCAATAATACATACATTTCCAATAATTGAAGAATTAGTAACTTATTTGCGTGATGATTTAAAAGAGCATCCAAATTCTAAAGATTATAAATATGTTTTACTTTTTGCTTATAACGGTACAGGTAAGACAAGATTATCGATGGAGTTCAAAGAAGCAGGTAAAAAAGAAACTGAACGAGACACATTGTATTTTAATGCTTTTACAGAGGATCTTTTTCATTGGGACAATGATTTAGAGGGTGATAATGAAAGAGTTTTGACTATGAATGCTCATTCTAAATTCTTTCCTGATTTGGAAAGCTTAGAGATAGAAGATAAAATCAGAAAATTTTTGCATCGTTATGTAGACTTTAATTTTTCAATTAAGATTGAAGATGGAATAGACATAGTAACGGGAAAAGAAATTAAATATCGAACTGTAAATTTTAATCGTGAAGCTTTGATCGACGGTACTATGAGAACTATTGACAATATTAAAATATCACGAGGTGAAGAAAGTATATTTATATGGTGTTTCTTTCTCGCTATTGCGCAATTAGCAATAGATGAACATGAAGAGTATAAATGGGTAAAATATTTATATATTGATGACCCTATTTCATCGCTTGATGATAATAATGCAATATATGTGGCAAGTCATTTAGCGCAACTACTCAAAGATAGCAATAACAAATTAAAAGTTATTATATCTTCACACCATTCTCTCTTTTATAATGTTATGTGGAACGAACTTAATGAAAAAGGAAAATTAAAACCATATTTTCTAAATAAAGTTAAAGAGACTAATGAGTATACATTGCAATATACAAAAGAAACACCTTTCTTTCATCATGTTGCCATCATAAAAGAGTTGCATCAAGCAGTAGAAAGTGGCAAACTTTATGCTTATCATTTCAATGTTTTACGAAATATTATGGAAAAAACTTCCACATTTTTAGGATTAAAGAAATTTTCTGATTGTATTCAATCAGCTTCGGATGAGGAAGAAATAATTTATTCAAGAATGATAAATATATTAAGTCATGGAAATTACTCTCTATTTGAACCAAAAGAAATGGTCGATGAAAATAAAGAACACTTTCGTAAAATCTTTAATAACTTTATAAATAAATATCATTTTAATCCTGAACTTTTCCCTGAAAATATTACACAAGAGAGCCAATCATGAGCGAACAAGAACAAAGACTATTAGGGGCGACACTCTGGGCTATCGCCGATGATTTACGCGGGGCGATGAACGCCGATGATTTCCGCGATTATATGCTCTCATTTTTATTTTTACGCTACCTCTCAGACAACTATGAGAGTGCGGTACAAAAAGAGTTAGGGAGCGATTATCCCGATAATAGTGCTACACCAACTACCTCACCCCTTCAACTGTGGTATCACGCAAATCCTAATGATATAGTGGAGTTTGAAAAACAGATGCGTCGAAAGGTGCATTATGTCATCCAGCCTGAATATCTGTGGAGTGCCATCGCTGAGTTAGCGCGTACCCAAAACGAAGAGCTACTACATAATTTGCACAAAGGGTTCAAATATATCGAAAATGAATCGTTTGAGGCTAATTTTGTGGGGTTATTTTCGGAAATTAACCTAGATTCTGAAAAGCTCGGTAAAAACTATACGGCGCGTAATACCAAACTCTGCACTATCATCTCTAAAATCGCCGAAGGGATCGCCAACTTTTCGACCAATAGCGATGTTTTAGGTGATGCGTATGAGTACCTCATAGGACAATTCGCGGCAGGAAGTGGTAAAAAAGCGGGAGAGTTTTATACCCCTCAACAAATCTCAAGCATTCTCTCAGAGATAGTGACCCTCGACAGTCAAGACCCGACCACGGGCAAAAAGAAAAAACTGGAGCGTGTATTTGACTTCGCGTGCGGTTCTGGGTCATTGCTCCTCAATGTCCGTAAGCAATTAGGGAGTCATGGTATCGGTAAGATATACGGACAAGAGAAAAATATCACGACCTACAACCTCGCACGGATGAATATGCTCCTGCACGGAGTCAAAGATAACGAGTTTGAAATCCATCACGGTGATTCACTCCTCAACGATTGGGAGATGCTACGCGAATCCAATCCCGCTAAAAAAATGCACTTTGATGCGATTGTTGCCAATCCGCCGTTTAGCTACCGATGGGATCCAACCGATGCGATGGGGGATGATTTCCGTTTTAAAAACTATGGGTTAGCACCCAAATCCGCCGCCGATTTTGCCTTTTTACTCCACGGGTTCCACTTTTTGGGTAAAGAGGGGACGATGGCGATCATCCTACCGCATGGGGTACTGTTTCGAGGCGGTGCAGAAGAGCGTATCCGCACGAAGCTCCTCAAAGACGGTCATATCGACACGGTGATCGGCTTACCGTCTAATTTGTTCTTTTCTACTGGGATTCCTGTATGTATTTTGGTACTTAAAAAATGTAAAAAATCAGATGATGTCCTCTTTATCAATGCCAGTGAACATTTTGAAAAAGGGAAACGTCAAAATAAACTACGTCCGAAAGATATTGAAAAAATCATTTCGACGTATCAATACCGTAAAGAGGAAGATCGCTATTCTCGTCGCGTATCAATGGAAGAGGTCGAACGTGAGGGGTATAACCTCAATATCTCGCGATATATCAGCACAGCCGTGGCAGAAAAAGAGATCGATCTAAAAGAAGTTAATGATACATTGGTCACATTGGAAGATAGCATTATCAAATCAACCCAAAAACATAATGAGTTCTTAAAAGAGCTTGGGTTGCCGCTGTTACCGTGATCAAAATAGGCACATATTAAATAGAAAGAAAACATATGACCATCTCCAAAAAATATCTTTAATCTCTCAAAGTCATAGGCAATTTACTCATCGTCTCCGAATGGGCGCAATATAAAAGGATGTTTTAGTGTTCACCAACTGTAATGCCCTACTCCCTTTTTTCGCTGTCTTATTCAGCACAGGCATAGCATATTATATTTACTCACAAAATCGCCGTTACGACAAAGCAAAAGAAAAACTTAAAAACCTCTACAATCCCCTCAATGCTCTAATCGAAAAACGGGAAAAATACCTGTCATTTCTCAAAGACCGTGACCGTTCACGATATGAGATTGAATATTACCAATTCTTTTTAGAGCTTCGTAATACTTATCTCGATCATGCTTCATACTCAACTCATAAATTGGGAGTAGCTTTTCAGAGCCTACGACATGCACATGAGATGGAATATAGCAATGAAGATAATGATAACCTATCAGAAGAAGAGATGATTAAACAAATCGCCCATTTCGAGCTAAATTACAAAGTAGATCAAGGTGGTGATAGTGAATTTGAACGTAAAATAGATGAGTTAATCCACATCATCTCAATAGAGCAAGAGCATCTTAACAAAGAGATCGAGTTAAAATTTAAAGAGAAGATTTACTCTGATGAAGAGTGATAATTTAACTCAAATCGAAAAAAAGAAGAGGTCGAAGCGTAGCTTTAATCTACAATTTTACAGCCTGATTCGCCGTTGAAAATCTAGAAACATGTTTGTGAAACGGCTGGAAACTCCGAGTGAATTTTACACGTTTTTGAAAGATTGGAATAATTAAGGGATGAAGATTGTGTATAAGGAGTGAAGTTTTAACTTAGTTTGTAGCTTCAATAGTATTTTTTTCAAGATACCGTATTAATTCGATTCTTGAAATATGAATTTTATTGCCAATTTTGATAATCTCAAGTTCTCTTTTTGCGATCAGTTTCTTCATCATATCTACTTTAATTAATCCTATTTCTTCTACGGTGCGCAGACTATATAATATAGCTTTGGGAAGAAGTTCATCGTAGTTCGTTTTCATGGTGGTTTTCCTGAGTGATGTTGAATTAGAGGGTTTTTCTCAATAGAGAGGAAGTGTTAAAATTTTTATTTCAATAGTAGATTTACAATTGCGGAATAATTTATATTCCGAAATCAGGATGATAATAAGTCTTGCTCCTTGATAGAGAATATGCGAACAATAAAGCTATTGACCACTGTGATATCAAAATGGCATCTATAGTTATCAAATCCTATCCTCTTGATGTCTCTATCTCTTAGAATCGCATGATTATCATATTGCTCCATTAAATATTGCCTCTCTTTTTTAACAGGTACATACATCACATGATATTTTTTGAATGTCTTAGCAATTGAATACACTAATGTATCTCGATACTTATTAAAGAACTTTTGCTCCAGCTTTAATTCAAATCGTGTAATGGCATATGGCAAATTTTCTTTGAAAGATTTATCATACAGATAGGATCGTTGTACCACTTCATCTTCATTACCTTCTGAAATTTTTTCTATGTAATAGGTAGTTGGATAAAATTGTGCTTCATTAGCCATATAATAAGAGGTTTTAGGCGATCTCTTTGTACAAAGCGCCAATACATTTTCAAACTTCGTGTGTAGATCAATGCTAATATCGAGCCCCGTTAGTTTGTAGAAAATATTTCTGCTATTGAGATAGGCACAGATACCAAGCAATGTCTTGTTAGTGATTGCATCCGTTTGATCATGATATCTTTTTAAACCAGCGAACTCGACAGCAATATAATATGTTGTCACTATATTGTTTAAAGTATTTTTCATAGAAAAACTCCCCATCCGAATACTCGCTAAAACTACACCCTGAGAGTAGATTTTATACTCTCTGATAAAAAAGTTTGAATGCAGGTTAATAGGATAATCTTTCTGTGCAATATAAAGCTTATTTTTATGCAAGAGTGAGAGTATTCCATCTACAATGAAGTTACGAGTAACTTCATCATAAGTATCTATTTGTAAACTGACTGTATCTATGGTGGTTAGGTATTTCATCTTACCTCTCCCGTATGAAAGATAAGAGAATAAAAGATAGATATCTTTTATAAAACTAATACCTTTCAATACCTCTTATATTATAGGAATGGAATAAGTCTCTAGTAGGAATGACAATTAAAGACGGCAAATATTAGATTTATTCAGTCGATTAGCTATTTTTATTCTCTTTCATCCAAAGAGATTTATTTAAAAAAATATGTACTTAGAAATACCTCGTGACAATTCTTCAATTCCAAGAGCTTATATCCATCAAAAAAAAATAGATCATCGAAAGCAGGTATTAATATAACCGGATTGGTGTGTTTTTACCTTATCCATTAATGAGGTAAATTTTATCCGCTACTCTTCTAGTTGCATCACAACTTGAAACCATCGTTCGTTAAATGTTTTGATAATCTCATCAAGAAGGTTTTCTTCTTTTTAAGAATCTTGAATAGTAGTAGAATGTGGATTTTGAGGATCAAACTGTCATTTTATGGTAAAATGCAATTGTCATCCTTTTTTATTCTCCTCAGTCTGAATAGGATGACACCAAACAATGATCTATTTTCTCCTTATAAAAACAAAAAACTATCCCTTACCAAAGCGCTTATAGAATTTACACTGAATTTTCATAATACAGAGTTGACGACAACGTGTATAACATTTAAAAAGTAGTATATGTTATAATAAATGAAAAATGACAGAGATAAAATCCTTGCCCGACTTAGTTCTATACTTGGAAAACTCAATGTCGGAGAAAGTGTTAGCGTCTCTGAACTAGCGGAAGAATACGGCGTTAGCCCTCTGGGGGGATTCCTTAGTTTTCACCCTCTTTTAATCTTGGATAATAGTGTGGGCTTAAATGATAAATCTCGCTCAATTGGAAGTCCTAATGAGCCGCGTATCGATTCTAATTCATCAAGAGTGAAATATTCTAATTCACACTCAAAACCTTGAACGAAGCCAAAACACGTTTTTGAGTCTTGTTTTGAGTACTCTATAACGTACCACGTCCAATTGCTATCTGGTGTGAACAGTTTGATATAGCATATTGGATCGAATATTTCTTCCGTTTCGTACAAATCAGGAATAACGTTTAGAAATTCTAGAGGTATTAATATGCTCATCATCACGCGACTTTTTGAGAGCTTTGCCACCATACCTTACGCCGAGAATCCCATCTAAACCCTTCCTTTTTTAGCGATTCCTGCTTCCCATACGTACTCCCTAAAACTATCAGTTCCCCATTATGTTCCTGAACCTCTAGCCCTAGCTGCTGCAAGGACGATGCATTGGCATGTCGGATTGATTGATTGACGGGTGGTGAGGGTGAGGCTGTATCTTGCACTTGCGGTATGTGATCGACATTGCGTTGCTGTTTATCGTATAGGGCATTTCCAAATTGTGATCCGAAAGTACGTAAAGCTCGTTTAAGTGCGTCGGTCACAGCTTCTTTGGCTCCCGACTCATGAGCATCGGCATATTGCTTGGCGATACCTGTCCCGAATCCGCAATCTTCTCTCGAAGTATGTTTAGAGTGATGCAGGTCTTGGACAATGACTTTGACTACAGCTTTGTATGCTAGGACTTTGTTCTGCTTCTCATTTGTCTCTTCGCTGACTTGCTCTAGAGAGCTGATACTGTAACTCCAGTTTCCAAATCCGAATACGGTATTCGCAGTATCGATTAGATCATATCCCTCCAAATAAGAGAGATTGATATTACCTTGCTGCCGGGTTTTTACACGGCTTCCATCGAGGTTATAGCGTAATGCCTGTATCTGTTTTTCTGTGAACATTTCTTCCTCCTGTTGAGTGCTCATGCTGCATCCTCTGTATATTTCAGCAGTTCTGTCGCTTGATTGTTGGCGCTGCTTCGTTTTGTATTGACTTTGATATGAGACGGGATATGCTCTTCCGTAACAATCATTTCAACGTATTGATCGACCTCCTCCATCCCCTCTATAGTACACATGGCTTCCATGATTGATTTTTCATCGATGGTGACATTGACATACCCCAATGAGATGAGAGCATTGGCATCGAGGATGGTGAGAGTGTTTTTGATCTTAGTTTTAGAGGGGGTGATGGTTATTGAGCTAATCATTGTTCCATCAATACGATCCACTCCGTATTCCCCCAATACAGAGGCGACGGCTTCAAGTGCTATGCTCTTCGCACTCTCTAACGATTTTTTCATGGTCTGAATCTCTTTGATCTGTGATGCAAGGAATTCAATCTTTTCGTCAATTTCTTGGAATGAGAGTCCGATATAATCGCATTTGACGTGAAAAGGCTTTTGCGACTCTAATATGCCTCTGATCTGATGCTTAAACCAATCGACGTTCGTAGGGTTAATGTGTTCCATCTCTTTGACGAGTCTGTAACTTTCTGTCTTCATGATGACGTTCCTTTGTGGTGTAGGTGTAATGGTTAGGCTGCAATAGCCATGGTTGACTCAGGTGATTTAATAGAAGCGATTCGTTCTGCAATACCCCAGAGCCCCTTATTGACATCAACATCCTTGGATATGGACGTAATTTCTCTCGAAGTGAAGTTGCGTCCTGTTTGAGTATTGACCCCTTTTACATTTCCACGCAGGAGGTTCTCTTGGATGATATTTAGGGTAGTGTAGAGATCCGATTTCTCATCCTCTACCCTATGGGGAATAAGCAAGTCACGGTGATCAACTTGAAGCTGTTCATCAAACCGTAGCGGTATCGCTGCTCTTGCAAATGATTCTTGCTCAGTGGGAGTGAGGATAATAGCTTCAAAAGTGTCGATCTTCTTTTGCAGAAGTGGTTTGAATGTACCAATATTAGCGATAGCAGTAGTGACATCGTTCTCACGATCTCCGATGTGTTTGATTTTATAGCTCTCAAACACGCTGTCAGCCACAACAAGACCATTCGCACAGACAAAGCGGTAAATGCCCACACTAATAGAAAATGCGGTACTACGGTCATGGGAATTGAAGAGCAACAGCTCTACAGCATTTGCTTTTGGATTAACAAGGTCATCGAAATGACGGAAGCGCACTAGGTGACGCTGAAATCCCGCTTTGTCCTCATCTCGTACGGAGGCTTCTTGGACGGATACAGGAAACCAACTGTGTTGACGAATTTCATCGATGACTTCAACTGTGTTTACGAAGTGGTATTGATCTGAGGTACTAGTATGAGGAGCACTGGTGAAGAGCGCGGGGCATTGCTCTAGGAGCTGAACTTGGGTCAATGGCATTGTTAACATTTTTGATCCTTTGTATGGTTGAACAATCAAGAGCCTGATTTAGGACTTTGATCGTTGAGAGTTTTAACTACTATGGTAGCAACTGCGATTACGATGCTTAAGCACTGCGAAATGGGGAACATTAGTGCTCCTTTTGGGGGATTTTATATTGGATACAATTTGATAATATGGGGGTAAAAAGAATTGGAAGTCAATTTTTTGTAGGAATTAATCGGCGGTAATGAGAGGTTAATGGGAGAAATATATCGCTATTTTTAAACATCTATAGGCAAGCTAATCAAAGTCAGACAATGCTCAGATGAATCTCTATGTACGGCATATATGCCGTACATAGAGATATCATTTTAATTACTCAACACACCAAAATGCAATATTGAGTCGTCTAAAAAAGCAGTTTGTGTTATTATTCACAAAAAAAAATGGAACAATAGATGAAAAATGACAGAGATAAAATCCTTGCCCGACTTAGTTCTATACTTGGAAAACTCAATGTCGGGGAAAATGTTAGCGTCTCTGAACTAGCGGAAGAATACGGCGTTAGCACAAAAACTATCGAAAGAGACATTAAAGCATTCTCGTTTCTACCAATTCACTCTGATAAAAAGGGATGTTATTCCCTCGAACCTTATGCTTTGGGGAAACTCTCATATGATGACATTAAAAACTTTGCAGCTCTAAGCGGCGTGAAGCATCTCTTTCCAAGCTTATCCGATGATTTCATCGCGGATATTTTAAACACCAAAATTCGATCAGCGTATTTTATCAAACCACCAACACACGAAGATCTTTCGAATAAATCAGATGAATTCACATCCATTACTGCTGCTATTTTAGAGAATATTCCTATCCGTTGTATTTACAAAGATAAACCCCGCTTACTCCACCCTTACAAGCTGGTCAACCAACACGGTATTTGGTATCTCGTCGCAGACGATGGGGAGGTATTGAAAAACTTCAGCTTTTCCAAAATTACCAACATACAGATACTGGATAAGGAACGATTCGAACCCAAAGCCGATTTTTTAGAAACACTCAAGAATCCTAATTCAAATTGGTTTTCGCAAACTATGTTTGATGTAACCCTTGAAATTTCTCCCGAAGTTTCCGAATACTTTTTGAAACGAAAGATTTTCCCCAATCAAACCGTTCTAAAGCACACACCTTCCAATCTGATCATAAAAACAAAAATCTCCTACGATGAAGAGATTCTTCGAATCGTTCAATACTGGCTCCCCCATATTACGATCATCGAACCCGAATATTTACAAAAAAAATTTCTCCAAAATTTACAAGAGTACATAAAAAAGACATAACCTGTCTAAAAGAGATATTACACTTCTTGTATCAAACGATTACAAGGAGATAGCATGTTAAGAGTTTTATTAGGTGGCATTGCCGGAGTAGCAACTGGATACGCACTCAAAAAGTATCTCGATGAAGAGGAGTGCTATTGCCCTCACCACGAAGACGAAGATGAGGGAAGCGATGATACAGATAATACCTTGGAGGAAGAAAATGAAAACAATCTTAGCGATTAGCGGCAGAGGGTTAAGTTTTTCCGATTCTGTCAAAGCAGTTTTTTTCGAAGCAGATAAAAAATTATACGAAAGTATAGAGGCTTGAAGTGGTTGCGCCAAAACCGTTTAAATGGGTTTGTCCCAAATGTGGCTATTCAAAAGTGGTCACTCAAAAAAGTGATGCACTAGACCCTAGTGCTTTTATGAATCGCTGTCCCAAATGTACATCAGAGATGGAAAAGAATAGAGATATCGGGGTACTCGATCTTTTAAAAGAATTTTTAACAAAATAAAACACTGTTTCATTCAGAAACGTTAATATATGCTTGAGGCATATATTGCTTTTTATACCTTGCAAAAAAGAGTGCCTTAAATAGAGTTTATATAACATCGAAAGTTATATTTCATAAAAATTTCACATTGAAAAGAAGAATGCTATGGATGAAAGTAATCAAGAATTAATAATAAAACAAGTGAACAACCCATCACGTCAAGAACTCAAGAAACAAAGAGTTGATGAACTTCTTGATAGTTGCAAAGATGAAGTGATAAAGCAAATTATCGGTCCATTTGGATTAACTCCTGCAATGTTTGATGATAAAGATGGCGGGAATGTAACAACTCGGCATAATTTTGAAAAAAGTGTCGTTGCAACTGATGAGGATCAAGCAAGATATGATGAATGGCAAAGCGCTTTAAATAACAATGTTGATAGAAAACTACATGATAAAGCTAAAGACAAATGGAAAAAAGACACATACCAATCTATGCATAATGGGCAAGAGGTTATAGATGAATATACTGGGAAAGTCTTAGGTGTTAAAACTGGTACGACAATCGATAAGCAGGGAAATAGGATTGATGCTGAACATATAACATCTGTAGGCGAAGTAGAGAGAGATTCAAAAAGTCATCTATTTGCAACTGGTAAAGATACCGAAGAAAGGTTAGATGATAGAGTTAAAATATCAAGCGATGAAACAAATTTGATTTTTGCTGAAGGCAGTATGAATAGTTCAAAAGGAGATCAGGATCTAAAGGAATGGGCTAATGCACCAATTTCTAAGGATCATGCTAAAGAAACTGGTAACCCAAATATGACTAATGCAGAATATTATAAATTAAATCCTGAGTTGGCTGAAAAAGCATACAAAGAATCAAAAAAACATATTAAACATGAACAAGGAAAAAAACAAGCGATAAAACAAGGAAAAGAACTTTTGCTTACTGGAGCTGAAGAAGCAGGGAGGAATGCATTACGACAAGCAATGGGACTTGTTTTGCATGAATTTGTTAATAGTTCTTTTATAGAAGTCAAACGCATTGCAAATGATCCAACGCTAAAAGAAAATTTTGTGGATCATCTCATAGAAGCAATGCGTAATATTATTGAAAAAATTAAAGCTAAAGCTGAGCATATCTTGAAAAGTGTTTTATCTGGTGGGGTGCAAGGGTTTATTAGTAACCTTTTGACTTTTATTATCAATAATATTGTCACTACTTCAGCAAAAATTGTTACGGTTATCCGAGAAGGATTAAAAGGATTATGGGAAGCGGTAAAATTAATAATGAATCCGCCAAAAGATATGAGTGGCGTTGACGTTGCACGGAATGCCAGCAAAATTATTGCTACTGTGATAACCACCAGCTTGGGTATAATTTTCGAAAAATCTATTGAAGCATTTCTTCTTTCTATCCCGATCTTGGCACCTTTAGCGCCTTTTATTTCACCTGTTATTACGGGATTGTTAACTGGGGTTGTGACAGCTTTGGTTATATTCGCCATTGATAAATTCTTCGACTGGCTTAATGAAAGCGGTACGGAGATGTTAAGTGCTCAAATTGAATATATGGAAGCAAATGTGGCATTATTTGAACATGTAGCACAAATGGTCGAATCGCAGTTTAATAACTCGAAACAATACCAGTTATGTATCGCAGAGTACAATCAAATAGAGATAGCTTTATCGGAAAGTAACACCCATCTCAATAATGCAGTTTTTCATGCTGAACATGCTGTCACAGTAAGGGCTACTACACTATCAACGATGAAAGAAGGGTTATCTAATTTTCAACGTATGGACGATGAATTAGATAGCCTTCTATTAGCGTATGAACAAAATAAAAAGGAAATATAAACCATGACAGAAGTAATAATAAGAGAAATGTCGCAAGTCACAATTAGTGATGATCTACTTAAGCAAGTTGATATGAAAGGATTGATAAAAAAATTTAGAGATAATCATGCTCGTTTGGATGATTTTAAAAAGGCTCGTGACGCTCATGAAAATAGAAGTTTTTGGGCGAAATTAAATATTTTTGACAATACTATGAAAAATGCCCAATTGGATGCCACTGAAATACAAGCAGAATTTTCAAAATCACTTGGTCAATTGATGGTGATTAGTGTCACTCAATCTCAGTACTTGCAACAGCAACAAGAAGAATTAGCAAGACAGCAAGGAATCATCAAAAATCAAACTGAACAAATTGAGTCACAGACACATGAAATAGAAAAACAGCATGAAGTATTAGCAAAACAGAATGCTGATCTTGAAAAATTGGTGAATGAGTACTTTGAACTTAGAGGATTAACGCAAGATGGTGCAAAAAAGCTTATTTCCATAGCTAACGAGATACAACATACTCGTGATGATCTTTTGGATTCGATGGAAAAATCCCGTAATTGGATCACAGAACAGCAAGAAAAAACTCTTGTAGAGATTTCATCAAAAATTTCAGTTTTAGAAGAGCATACGAAAAAAAATGTAGATGATATTATCGACCGATGTCAGACTTTGGAATCTGAGAATGATTCTTTAGCGGATAAATTATCTGATATTAATACTATATTTTCAGAAACAACTGTAGCATTTTCTGCCGAACAAGAGAAACTTGCTGCATTTACAACCTATACCGACAATCGTTTTATAGAAGTAAAAAATAATTTTAATACAATGCAAGAAGAATTCAAACTTTACCGTGAGAATCAACATAAATATAACAATAAAATAGTGGCTATTTTTAGTGTCCTTGCAGTAGTCTCATTTTCTTCTATTGCATATTTATTTTTTAAATAAAATATTTTAAGTCTTTGCTAGATCACCATGTAGAGACAATTTAATAAGATAAATTATAAAAACTAGTGAAAAATGGAAGTTAATGAAGAGTGCAATAAATATATTTGTCGATAAGAACAAAGAATTACAACGAATGAAATTAATTGCTTTGTCAGTACTTGCACTCGCCTTTATCGGTTATTTGATAGGAATGCACTTTCATGTTGAAGCACTAAAAGCATTTAGCGAAGCTGCAATGGTCGGTGGATTAGCCGACTGGTTCGCAGTAGTAGCACTTTTCCGTCGTCCTATGGGTTTACCTATCCCACACACAGCATTGATTCCTAACAACAAAGATAGCATCGGAGAAAACCTTGGACAATTCGTCGCCGGAGAATTTTTAACTCGAGAGAGATTAGAGCCGAAAATTAATGAATTTGATTTTGCTGAAAAAGCATCACATTGGCTAGCCGAAAGATCAAATGCTCTCAAAGTATCTAATCTCATTGTCAAAGACATAATCCCCGGTATTTTAAACGTTGTTAACGATGACGATGTTAAACGATTTATCCATGCTCAATTTATAAACAAACTTGAATCGATCAATTTCGGCAAATGGCTAGGCACAGGATTAGATACACTTACCAAAGATGGACGACATCAGGAACTGTTTACGACGATACTCGAAAAAGTGCATATTGAATTTCATAATTACGCAAATCGTATCCATACAAGAGTATCCGAAAAAACCCCGTGGTGGTCACTTGGAGTGGCAGATGAAACAATTGCGAACGGAATAATCAACGGTATTGACGCTTTTTTACGTGACGCAAAACGCCCTTCAAGTGACGTTAGAAAAAAAGTAAATCACTACATCGTAGAAATGGTAGAAAAGCTCAAATCATCACCGGAAATGCAAGACAATATCAATGATTTCATCTACAAGCTCTCCCATAATCATGAGGTTAATGAATACATTAACGGTATTTGGAATGAAATAAAAACATGGGTGCTTAACGATTTATCTCGAAAAGAAGAGTCAAAAATCAAAAATGCTCTAACCGATATGTTCCAAAACTTGGGCAGTGGACTAAATCAAGATGAACCATTGAAAAACAAAATCAATGGATTCATTAAGACAACGGTAATCGACAAATTGATTGAGTACAAAGGTGTTATTAGCCATTTCATAGCATCTACCGTGAAGAGTTGGGACAGTAAAGAGGTAGCCGAAAAATTAGAGCTTGAAATCGGAAAGGATTTACAATTCATCCGTATCAACGGAGCGGTCGTCGGTGGTATTGCAGGATTGATGATCTATTTGATCAGTCAGTTTGTATTTTAGAAAATGCGTCTAAGACAACAAAATCATAAATAATCACCCCAATGAGTGACGTAATTGATCCTCGTGATCTAATGAGGCATTACATTTCGTGCAACAAACAGATCGAAAAGAGAGATTCTTCGATCTGAACATCTGAGTCAATCAATATTTCAATGGCATTCAATTTATCTGTAATTATTAAAAATTTCTATCAACTCTACTCTCATAGTCTCAAATGATTTCGGCTCGCCAACAAGCCCTGCCAATCCCTCATCTCTTTCTTCCATATACTTCTTACTTTTAAAACTAGCCAGCCACATCGTTCTAAAATACTCATCATTGCAATATAGCGGTTCATATCTCATAATAATTTTTTTGGTCTCTTGCGGAGTAAATTGATCCTCTTTTAAACCATAAAAACAAAGCATGTCGTACAAATCTCTCGATTTAGTCCGTTTATAGAACATCAACGATTTCATTTTGAAAATAGTATCGATAGATGCTATTTTGATATTTCCGATAGTTGTATAGTGATCTTGCACTAAGAACTCTTTGGTTCCGGTGTTGCTTCCGCCATCAAAAAACTGAATTTTTATACCGTTGACCATCCACGTCTGGAGGTAGTATTCGACATTATCTCCACCGAGTAAAAAATCTTCTTTAATCGCTTGTGATGGTTCGATGTAATGGATATTATCCATACCGAATGTTTCAATACAAAATTCGATAAATCTCTGTATCGCTTCCAATGGAAGTTCTTGTGTCAAACAAAAATCTAAATCTTCGGAAATACGATGGTTAATATGGTACGATAAAGCGGTTCCACCCACCAACCTAAAATCATGTTGTTTAAAAATTTCATGATCCTGAATAACGGGGAGTATCTTTTTTATTGCTTCGGTCATGCGCTATACCCCATCATTTTTTTGATCTGAAAGATAGAATTAAAAGGCACTTTTCTCTCTTGAGCCATCCTTACTAACTCATCAGTACTATACTGTTTTGCCAAGTAAGCAATATAGCGAACTTTAGGATGACGTAAAAGCTCTTCCATCGGAGGAAGAGGATGAATAGCATAATAACCCTCCGCATCTATCGCAAAATCAATTTGCTCTTTTGCCTCGTTATAGTCTTCTAAAGCCATAGTCTCTTTTAATTTTAATAAAACCGATTGAACCCGTTCAATACCAAATAAACGAAGCAGGGTTTGCGTATCGTTTTGATTAGGTGTTGAGAGATAAATGGATATAAGAGTATTGATCTCTATCAAAGAGCGATCTTGACGTGACCATAACAGATCGATAGTAAACCACTCTTTTCGCAGTTTGATAAAACGGGTTTTGGAACTGAATTTGGATGGAATATTTTTAGGTTGCAAATACGATTGAGCCTCATCAACGCTCATAGAACGGAGGAGAGTAAGGAGTCTTTGACGTTTAGGATTGGATTCCCAATCGCTGAGAGTACTGTCAGAGATATGAAACATTTGCGTAATTTGAGCAGTTGTCATGGTCACTTCCTCCACATTCAGACGATTGTATTATATCCGTATATCGGAAATTATACAATCATATTAGCCATTATTTAATAAGCTCTTTAAACTGAGATAATGCTTTTCCAGCCGTTTCAGTTCTGACTTTAGAATATCTTTTGGTAATGTTGGTGGTCGTATGCCCAAGAACACTGGCGATAACTTCCAAACTCACCCCAGCATTGACAAGTTTTAATCCAACAATATGTCGAAGATCATGTATTCGTACCATTGGGATAATTTTAGTTGTCTTTTTATCAATTTTAACCAAATTAGCATCTTCTAATATTTTTATCCAGTGTTTTTTTAGCGTGTCGTTGTGCATTTTTAACTTTGGATTTTTGATAGCAGGAAAAATATATTCACCTTTTTTGGGAATATTATTTACGATATAGAGTAAATCGTCATCTAAAACGTATTCCATCCGTTTGCCGGCTTTATTGTTTTCAGGCAAAATAGTATACGTATTCGTGTTCAAATTGAGATTATTCCATTGGAGCGAAAGAACTTCATTTACCCTTCTACCTGTTGCCAGCCATACAAATATGCTTCTAAACGGCTCAGAAACATAGTTATTGATAGCTTCGTAAAGAGCTTTTATCTGCCCATCAGACAATTCTGGATTCTTCACATTGTCAAATTTTTTAAATTCTAATAGCTCTACCGGATTACTGGTAATAAAGCCAGAATGTACAAAATTTTTAAAGATTGGGTTTAACACTTCTTTTATTGTTTTTGCGGTTCTTGGCGCTCTGAGAGATAATATTTTATAAATTACCGCTTGTAGATCAGCTCGTGAAATGTTTACAACCTTTAATTCACCGATTCCATCTCGTAACCACGTTTTATAGAATCCTTCATAAGAGAGAATTGTTTTTGGTTTTAACGTATTTTTCTTCCCTTGTATATAATCATCAAACACATCATTCAGGCAACTGTTTCCATCCATTAGACCGCTATTAAGAGATAACTTTTTTGCGATCCTTTCTTTTTGTATCGAACCATCTTTCAAAGAGTTTTGTATTACGTCTCTTTGGGCATTCATGAAACTAATTGCTTGTAAGAGAGTTTGATTATTATTGAATTCTTTAATAATTTTTTTCTGATGCTTTTTATATTCCGTACTTATTGTAACTCTCAATTGCAGTTTATATTTTCCGATAGGCTTATATTGTTTAATATCGGATATTAAGTCCAAAGGAAAGTTATCTTCTTCAATAAGACTTATTCCCCTGCAATCTTTATTGGCTATATCAATATTTATATGCTTCATAACATCTCTTTTAGGTACACCGATAGGTACACCAAAAACTCAATTTTGTGGTGTACCTAAGCAAAATCAAGTACACTTCTGTATAGCTTATTGTAGCTACTTATACCTTATAAAATCCCTATATTAAGGGATTTATTGAGTCATTGTAGTCATTTGTATATACTTATACTTTTCTTGAATTTGCAGGCTCATAACCCGTAGGTCACAGGTTCAAATCCTGTTTCCGCAACCAACAAAACTCCAATAAATAGCCATTTAAGCGTGACTTTACTCACTTTTACTACCCTCTTCAAGCTATCAAGTACAACACAAATATTTTGATTCAGATATCGTATATTGATTTGAGCATAATGCCAATTATTTCAGGAGTTAATCAATCATGAAAACGTTTTATTTAATAGTCTTGACCGTAGTTTTGATCTTCTCCGGGTGCGCTGCTAAAGTATCCCCATGTGAACCTATCACGATCACAAAAAAATGCGAGGTACCTCATATCATCAAGCCACAAATGAGCGATGAAGGCGGTGAAAATGTGACATGGTTAAAAGCACGTTTGGAAAACTATCCGAAGCTGGAGAGCTATGTTTATGATTTGGAGGCGGCAATAGAGAAGTGTAAGTAAAATAAGTCCCACAGCCAACCTCTGACAGAAAGCTGCGGTACCGGAATTATCTCCGGTATCTTAATTCGACCGTGAAAATATGACACGGTGTCAGGAAATTATATGCAGCATCGTAAAGTCCCCCTCAAAGCCCCGTTTGCTTGGATAGGTGGAAAATCAAAACTCGCCGACGATATAGTCGCACTCTTCCCTGATCATCGGCTCTATGTCGAAGTATTTGGAGGTGCTCTCAACGTTATATACCGCAAGTCCTGTACCATCAAACAAGCCGAAGTTGTCAACGACATTAACGGTGAGCTGATCAACCTCCATCGCGCTATCCGCACTAATCCACAATCCCTATCGATGTACCTGAGTACTCTACTGATCAGCCGGGAACTATTCGCTGATATTCTATCCGGACGTATGAAGCCACGGAATAATATCGAACGAGCTGCTTTCTATTTTTACCTCCTGTCTCAGAGCTTCGGAGCCAAAGGGACGACGTTTGCTATGATGGCTAAGAGTGGACGCAGACCAAAAGATATCTACAAAGACTTCGGACAGTGGTCTAAACGGTTGAAGTTTGTCACAATAGAGCACATGAGCTTCGATAAGCTGATCACTACCTATGACAAAGAGGACGCGTTCTTCTACTGCGACCCGCCTTACGTATCGACCGAGAAGTACTATCAACATACGGGCGGTTTTGGAGAGGCAGAGCACCGTCAGCTCTCAGAGCTGCTTCATGGCATCAAAGGTAAGTTTCTATTGAGCTATAACGATTGTGAACTCGTTAGAGAGCTATATGCGGATATGAAGATTACATCCACCAAAGAGATTAACTATACCCTTCGAGGGGCGGGAAGTAAGAAGACAGTGCGGGAGGTGTTTATTACGAACTATTAGGAGGCGATGCTTCCTAATAACTTTTTAGGATTTGAATTTAAAATGCAAGTAATTGATTGTAATTGATGAATATTGCAGTTATTTAGATTTGAATATGAAATTATAGTGATTTGTTCATATTTAGCTTAAAAAAGGTATGTTACTATCATTTTAAATTCAAATTACTATCATTTTAAAATCGGTTGTACACTAAGTTTTCTTTTATATTTAGGGAAGTTTTTAAAGCTCGTATTTTAGGGGGTTTAGCTGGGGAAAAATGACTATAAAATCATTGGTTGTGGTACCAGTGGGCGGACTCGAACCGCCACGCATCGCTGCACCGGATTTTGAATCCAATTAATATTCAATCTATATCAAACTACAACTAGCTATAAATACCCACTCAAAACCCCTATTATACGGGCTTCTTTATATAATCATTAGATACAACTAGCTACAATTTACCACAGCCAAATATTGTTAAATTGATACCCGTTTCCAGTAAATTGATACCCGTTTTAACCAAAAATGATACCCGTGGAGTCCACATGAATTTTAATTTGAAGAATCGTAGAACTGCTGGTTTAACCTACAAAGATGATGGGCAAATTCCATCTAGTAAAATTGTAGATGGTCAAATAGTTAATACCAATATCACTTTTACAAAGCCATATAAAATTCAAGTCAGAGCATCAAAAGTTCTTAATGGGAAAAGGTCTATTAACAAAGAGACAATGACTTTTGATAAAAACACAACTTTACTAGACGCAATAAAAGAAGCCTCCAAAAGATATGAAGAATTGATGGATGAACTCAATAACGATATATACAAGAAAAAATCTTCTGAGGTCATCAAGCCAGATATGACATTTGAGAATGCGTGGGAACTCATTCGCAATAAAGAGACAAAGAATGGGAAAGATAACTCGACTGAAATGCAGTTCTATAAAAACTGGTTGCAACCAATATACAATAAGCCGTTAAACAAAATAGCACCCAATGATATTAGAGATATTGCTAATACGTTAAAAAATGCAAATAGATCAGATCGAACCCAAAGAAGAACCTATCAAGTCGTGAACTATATTTATAGTGAAATCAATAAGTCAACTACAGAATTTGTTCTAATCTCCCCAGCATCGATGAAGGGATTACCTCCTTTAAGAAATAAGTCCAACTTGGATTTACCATTGGAAAAATCAAAAGCTGTCGCGCAAGCACTAAGGAATTATCCGGTGTCGCCGTATAGAGAAGTTTTTATGTGGTTGTTACATGGAAGAAGAAGAGGAGAAGTTCTTGCTCTCAAATGGGAAGATATAAATTTTGAAGATCGTACCTACACCATCAGAGAGATTTCGAATAAAGCAGGTATCAATATGACCTATAAGCTATCAAATCGATTATTTGCCACTCTCGAAGCTCTAGTAGGCATTAAAAAGATCGATAAGATGAAAGGATTCGTTTTTAAAAGCTCAGATAATAAAAAACCACTTTGTGAAGCCACATTGAGAAACCATTGGATGCGCGTGAGTGATGATAATAAATTCCCATTTACGAGAATGCATGATTTAAGAAAGCTACTGGGTGAATATCTTATGAATCAGATGTTGCAGAGTGATAATATTGTCGATACGGTTTTAGGGCATCTACCTAGCGGCATTGCATCACGATACGCAACTATGAAAAACACAACAGTCGGTCCAATTGTAGATACTGCACTTGATGGACTTTTAGATGAAAATAAAGTTATTGAAGTTAATGATGAGAAATTAAAACAGTTACAAGCGATGTTTCCTGAAAAGTCTATTGAGCAGTTGAGTATGTTTTTGAATAGCTAATAAATTTTGGTTACTTCTTTATCTGAAAATTAATCAGCAATAATTTTATACATAATTGCAAAAAAGTCCATATTTAAAGCATTTTAAATCAGAAAATTAATCAGCAATAATTATGCTACAATTGTTTATATCTATTCAGGAGTACCATCATGACTTTTACACCGATCGCTCCTCTAAATTTAAGAGGTGAACTGGATGATGATTTACTACAGTGGTCGGAGCGAATATGCATGAAGAGTGCAATCTTGCTAGGTGGGCTTAATAATGACGTATTGGATGAAATAAAAGAGCTTTTACGTATTACCAACAGCTATTATTCGAACCGTATCGAATCAGACGGCACACACCCAGTCGATATCGAAAAAGCGATGAAACAAGAATTTTCTGAAGAAGAAAATAGCAGCAAGCTTCAAAAATTATCGATAGCGCACATTCATACCCAGCGTAAAATTGAAAATCTTATCTCAAATACATCACCTTTTGATAGTGATTTTATACGCTTTGTACATCGTGAAATGTATACCCAAGACGGAATGGAGAAATTTTTAAAAATAAGCCATTCCGATACTAATGAAATTGTTGAAATGGTACCCGGTGAGTATCGAACAAGAGATGTGTCGGTCGGTAGATATATTGCACCCCCATCCGAGGAATTATCCGGCTTGATGATGGAGTATTCAGATCACTATCAACGTGCGTTCAAGCAAACATCGGTTGCGAAAAAATTACTCTATGTACTCGCTTCTCATCACCGTCTCGTTTGGATACATCCTTTCCTGGATGGAAACGGCAGAGTATCTCGATTGGTTTTAGACGGTGCACTTATCGGCTCCGGGCTAAGCGGGTATGGATTATGGAATATCTCCCGAGGGTTGGCACGGTCAGTCGATGATTACAAAAGCTATTTAAAACATGCCGACATGATTAAGCAAGGTTCATACGACGGTAAGGGTGATTTATCGACGGCTGCACTCAAAGAGTTTGTAAAATATATGCTTGAAGTTGCAGAAGATCAGGTTGATTATATGGGAGGCTTATTAAAAACAGATGGACTTGCTGATAGAATTGATCAATATGTAACCTTTGCAAATACCGGAGTTATAGGGGTAGAATCGTTTCCTAAAGGTTCCATCCAAATTTTTAAGCACTTATTAGTCCATGGTGAAAGTTCACGAGGCGCTATGGCGCAGGTCATAGGTGCAAGTGATAGAACAACCACTAATGTTATTCAAGAGCTATTAAGAAGGGATTTTATTGCATCACCATCACCAAAAGGTGCAATACGTTTGAGATTTCCAGCCCATATGGCATCATTTGTATTTCCAGAACTCATGCCGATTGTGACACTACACGCTAAAGATATGTCAAAGAAAAAAAGTGTTGGACGCCCAAAAAAATAGAGCATCCAATATTTAATATAAAAAAAACAATTGAAACTTTATTATCAAGGCTGATGCGTTGGAGAAGTAGTCTGCATATTGATAATGAAACCATTAGAGATTTGATACACAAAAAATATACGATCGTTTTTCAAGTGAAAGAAAATGCGGTTCATATACGTCAAAGTTCTTATTAAAGCGTCGATATAATTTGATTAAAAGATAAATTATATTGAAAAATATCTACACAATGCATCTTATAAAACTATTTCAGGTTCATTCTTTTGAATAGGTCTGCACCCTGAATGCCCATGTTTACATAATGAACGTTTTCGGTAAAGAACGACAGGAATAGCTATAGATATCCCGAGTAAAAAGGTGATATATAGTATTGAAAAAGTCGTATTCATCAATCCTTTCATATAAAGTAATTCTGCAACCCCAAGGCCAAATCCATAAACTAACCCAAATCCAGCAAAAAATATAGGCGCATAGTCCATAGTGATGGCTTCAGCATCTTTGCCATCTGCCCAAGGTTGATTATAAACGATCAAAATACCGGCTTTAATAGCCTTGATATCATAAATCACGTTCCAAAATCCCAATACAGAAGCCAAAACAAATGCTGTCTGTAAGACGTCAACCATATTTACTGCCATTTGGGTATGACATAACCATGCAAGTGTTGATGTCGCACTGCCAAACACAAACCCGTGATGGGGTCTAAACCTTCCCAACCGATATTTGGTATTAAACTCCCATACTTTAAGTACGTTTGTACCGATTCCCGGAACGATATACGCAAAAAGTACCGGTACCAGCCATGCGATCAATGTCAATGTCATATTGCCATCATAGGTATGCCACCAGAGCCAAAAAGAGAGCGGTGTTAATACAATAGGCCCGATGTATTGGTAGTAAGTAAAGAATTTTTTATTCATCATTTGAGTCCAAATTTCATTCTGTGTTTTTTGTAAACTTCTTTTCGAAATAAGAGTGCATAACGGAGAAAATTTGTAGCGCGCCATAAAGATTTGAGATTGGTTTTTACATCGGAAAAGCGATAAAGTAATGATGGGATACTGTTGAATTGTTCTCGCGCTTCATGACAAGCCTTTGTCAATTCATCGGACGTCATTCGAGTGGGGATAAAGGCTGCCTGATTAAAGCGATATTCGGGATGAAGCCACCATTTTCCATAATACAAGAGTCGATTTTCGCGTTCAAGCTGCTCGTATAAAGGGGTATTTGGATACGGCATTAAAATATTGAATGCCGCAAATGTAAATTTATTTTTTCGGGCAAATTCCATCGTCGCCAGAACAGAGTCATACGTGTCATTATCATATCCGAGAGTAAATGCGGCCCATGTTTGCATCGCGTGATCGCGCAGTGTTTCGATTTCACGTTCATAATTTGAAAAGCCACGGATATTCGAAACTTTCTTTGCATCTTTTAAACTCTCAGGCGTGATTGATTCAAAGCCCATAACATTGCCGATACATCCGCTATCGGCCATCAATTTCATAATCTCTTTGTCATGCGTTATATCCAAACTTGCCTGACTGATCCAGTTTATCTTCATCGGTATAAGTTCTTGGCAGAGCTCTTTGAGTGCATGTTTATGTGAAGCGATATTGTCATCCACAAAGAAAATAAACTTTCGGTCTTGCTCTGCAATCTCTTCTAATACTTCATCAATACGCCGTATGTAATGTTTTTTATCAAAATAACGGCTAACTGCGCAAAAGTTGCATTCATACCGACAACCGCGTGAAAATTGCATCAATGACATAGGCAGGTAGCCTTTGCCTTTGTACAGATCCCGTCTGGGTTTCACTCCTCCGATTTGACCGATGCCGGGAGGAGCTTTATATACCTTTTGTAGTTTATTGTGTTTAACATCATCAAGAACATGAGCCCATAAGGTTTCTGCATCACCGATAAAAATACTGTCGGCATACTGCCCTACCTCTTCGGGAACCAAAGAAACATGCATCCCCCCCATAATGACAGGAACACCGCGTTCGCGATACTCTGAGGCGATCTCATAGGCACGCCGTGCTGTATAGGTCTCGACGGTGATAGCAACCAAATCAGTCGGTTCATCATAGGGGATTGATTCCATGCGGTCATCATGCAAAACTACCTCATGTTCATCGGGAGTGAGACCGGCAAGTACACCGAGCATCAATGGCTCCATACGTCCCTCATCGACATAAAGACTATGTTCAAGGCGTCCGATGGTTGGTTTTATCAAGGTTATTTTCATGCTATTTTCCCAGATGCCGATGATGTTTTTTCAGTACCTCTTTACGCGATACGATGTTAGCTAATGCGACCATAGCAAATCTAAAGAGGTTAAATTTTGTATCGCTGAGCAAAAGCCGATATGCTATGGAATTCCATGAATAAAACCGTTTTTTAGCCTCGAAACATTTTTCGGAAAACACATCAGGGCTCATCGCTTTGGGTGAAAAAATAGCGTCACCGTAACGATACGATGAATCTTGCCACCACAGTTCATGGATGAGCCGCCCTTCACTCTTGAGCCGATCATAAAGTGCTGATCCGGGAGTCGGGGTCAACGGATTGAAATTGGCGATTTCCAGTTTTGCTTCGAGTGCAAACGCCAAACTTTTTTCGATGAGTTCGGGAGTGTCATGATCATAACCGAATACAAAAGTACCATAAACGGACATCCCCCTTCTATGAAATTTTTTGACAATTTCAAGGTAATCACCGCTCACCTTGTTCCAACTTTTCCCCATCTGCTTTAGATTCTCCTCGCTGAGCGATTCAAAGCCGATGAGAACAAAAATACATCCCGATTCCGCCAAACGGTCCAGCAGTGCATCATCCCGTGCTGCATCGATACTGATTTGACATGACCATCTGAATTTAAGAGGTGTAATGGCATCCAAAAGTTCATAAAGCTCTTTTTTTGAACTGAAAAGATTATCATCCACAAAGAAAAGGAGCTTTTTTCTATCCAAAGTGGCAATTTCTTCTACAATGTTTTGAACCGGTCGAACCCGTACGCTGTTTTTATAAAAAGCATCAATCGAACAAAATTCGCAGGTAAACCTGCATCCTCGACTGTATTGAACCAACTCTACAGGAATATATTTTTTACCCTTGAAGATAGTGCGGTCGATTCGATAATCATCCAGTGAGTGAGCATTGCCTCCACTATAATGCTGTTGAAGATTCCCCTCTTTAAAATCATTCAGTAACCTTTCCCAGCACTCTTCCGCATCACCAACAACAATGGAGTCCGCATGTTCAAGTACCTCTTCGCCCATCAGTGTCGGATGGTATCCTCCCATGACAACAGCTATTCCACGACTCCGATACGCTTTGGCTATTTCGTATGCCCTGCGTGCGGTAAACGTTTCGACACTTAGTGCCACTAAATCAGGAGTGTCGTCTTCAGGAATACTTTCAATACGATCGTCAAAAAAGCGAATTTCAATATCGCTAGGGGTACGTGCAGCCAAGATTGCGATAGAAAGTGGTGGCAATGCATCGTTTGAGCGATAATTGCCCATGTTGGGACGTATAAGCGTTAGGCGTTCTAGTCTCATAATAATGCCACCTCAGGTTGTATGATCCGCTCAGACGTGTTCGTGTATTGATCATCCCCCTTCAGCGTTACTACCTCGATCTGTGTTCGGTAAATTTCAGGCTTAAGCGTGTGCTTTAGAATCGGTAATAGTACATGCTGTGAGGATATCCCCATCACACAACTTGTCGCCCCTTTTGCACGGGCAATATAAGCAGCTTCTTTGAGCACATTGACGGCCAAATCGGTGTCGTCGTCATCGCAAGCGAAAAAAGCTACATAAAGATGTTCCAATGCTTTTCCAGCCTGAGGCAATTCCACCCGTTTCATCATTCGAGCATATCCATTGTAAAGTATTCGTAAATGGTTGAGCGGAGCTTTATATCCTTTTACAACACTCTGTTTAAACGCCCGTTGATCCCAAAGAGCAAAACAGCAACGTAGCACTCCATTTTTATCTCTGAGTAGCCAAAAATCACTAATATCCAATCCCAGATGTCCGGCAGTATTTTGCAGCCATTCCTCACTCAAATACGGGGATAACTGATAGGATGAGGCTCTCTTATTGTAATAGGAGACAATATCCGAAATGTCTTCTGATCTGGCCTGAACCAGTATCCCTCCATTTTTTCCTTGATTAACCGAAAAAATCATCGTTGTCATCTCACCTACAGGCGAATAACAGGGCATCCCACTCATATTTGCTTCGAGTAATCTACGTGCTATAGTGTTTTCACTGGCAATGCTTGTAAAATAAAACGGCACACTCCCACGCAAAGGGACGATTTTCTTTAGGGCTTCAAACCCATGCTTGATATAGTGGATTTTGTGCCTAAATTCAGAGACAACACGTAATCCTCCAAGATACCCGATCATTTCAGGTTTACCGTCAATATGAACCGGTAAATACGAACACGAATACATACCGATAATATTCTCTTCAACGATGGCATCTTGGGCGATGAGAGCATACGTTTCTCCCATCAATGATGCTCCATCAAAATAAGACGGTTCACGTTCCGTGGAAATATTGACCCACGATTTCATAGGGTTCTCATGCAGGAGACGTTTGAGCGTCGTATCGTCTTTAGGCGTAGCGAGACGATAAAGTGTATCCTTGATTCGATACTCTGCCATTATCGCTTCACTCTCAACAGTTCACCCGTCCAGTTTTCATCCCCCAGAGGATAGCCGTTTCGGCTGCTGACATCCTTGCGGTGCATAAAGTTAATCGGTAAATAGTTGCGTAGCATGAATCCATCGCTTCGATTTGCTTTACCGAAAACCCGCTTGAAAATACTCGAAAAACTGTAAAATTTACGCCGAGTGGCAACACATTGGCTGGTCACTTCTTCAGGCAGCATGTTACGAGGAGAGAACGGTAAATCGTTATAGCGGTAATTATCATCAAGCCACCATTGTTTAAACCTCAATCGTCCCTGTGCTTCAAGCTGAGTATAGAGTGGAGTACCTGGAAAAGGGGTCAAATGATTAAAGGCCGCTATATAAAACTGATGCTCTTGTGCAAAATCTACCGCCTCATCAAATGAATCCATCGTATCGTGGTCATAGCCGAAGACAAATGTGGCGTAAATGCGGATGTTATGCCGACGAAGATTTTCAAGGGCTTTAGAATACCCCCCATGCATCGTATTGAAGCTTTTGTTCATCAATTTGAGGTTTTTTTCATCCAGACTTTCAAATCCGATCAGAACCCCTTTGCAACCGCTTGCATTCAGCAGTGACAAAAGTTCATCATCGAATGCTCCATCGATACTCATCTGGGTAATCCATCGGATTTTAAGCGGTATCAGTGCACGTAAAAGTTCTTTTGCCTCTTTGATATTGCCGATAAAATTATCATCCACGAAGAAGAAAATATTTTTCTCTTTTTTAAGCGATTCTATCTCTGTGATGATATCCTCAATTGGTCGTGTACGGTGGGTGCTCTCAAAATAAGATTGAATAGCACAAAATTCACATGAAAACCGGCAACCTCTCCCCGTCTCAACCAACCCTATTGGGAGATAACGTTTCCCTTTAAATATAGAACGGTCTAATCGTATATCCGCTAATGATGGTCGTTCATCGCTTTTGTACCGTTGTTGCAATTTTCCGTTTTTAATATCTGAAACAACCTCTTTCCAAATCGTTTCTGCTTCGCCGATAAGAACTGCATCAGCATACTGTTCTACTTCATCAGGAAGCAGTGTTGCATGAAATCCTCCCATTATGACCGGTATGTTTCTTCTACGATATTCACTTGCTATTTGATAAGCCCGCTTGGCTGTGTAAGTTTCAACGGAAATAGCCACAGCGTCGGTAGAATTATCAAAAGGAATCTTCTCCATACGATCATCATAAAAACTAATCTCGACATCATCAGGAGTCAATCCGGCAATAGCAGCAGCTGGTAGAGGCTCCATCTGCCATGAACGAATATATCGTTCATTTTTAATATGCCCTATTGCCGGATGAATGATCGTAATATGCATCGCTCTCAACGCTTCATCGTTTTGATCTCAGTCCCAAATCCGGCAAGCGGATTGGGCATCATAGATTGAATATGCCAATCGCAGTTATAGAACTTATCGAGATTGTTGGCATAAAATCGATACCCAAGATTTGAAGTAATGGCGAGGGATTGAAAGTTCTTTGCTTGCCATAAACGTTTGGCAATATTTGAATACGTATATGTTTTTTTCCATGCTCGCTCATGACCAAGAAGAAGTTCTTCCACACTCATTTGCTTGGGTTCAAATACGACATGCTGACCGTCATACAATTCCCAATCACGGGTCAAAATTCGCCCTTCATCATTGAGTCTTTGATACAACGGAGTCCCCGGAAAAGGGGTAAGCACAGCATAACGAGGCAAATCGATACCGGTTTCAAGGACAAACTCAACTGTTTCATCAAAAACATCGATCAAATCGTTATCAAGACCAAAAACAAAACACCCCTGTATAGAGATACCCAGCCCATGCAGTTTTTTGATGAGATCATAATAATTGACCGATGCGTTAAATTGCTTATGCGTCTCTTTTAAGCTCGTTTCTGAAACCGTCTCAAGACCCAAAAGCAACCCTTTGCATCCGCTTCGTGCCATCAGTTCCAATAGATGATCATCATGCGCAATCAGCACCGTAGATAATCCGAACCATTGAATATTCAACGGTATCAACTGTGTAAAAAGCTCTGTAGCGTATCCCTTATCGGAAATTAGATTCAAATCCACAAAAATAATTTTCTTTTGCCCGAGTCGTTTAATATCTTCAATTACCCAGTCAACAGGGTGCTGATACTGCTTGCTTCCCCATGCGCTCGGAGCTACACAAAAATCACAATGATGAGCGCAAGAACGTGTTGCTTCAAAGACAGCTTGGGTCAAAAATGAGTGTTTATTAAAAAGATCGCGCTTGGGAAACGGAGAACCTTCCAGGGTAAACGTACTGTCTTGGTCGTATCTATGTTTTGGTTGTTTTTCTTTAAAATCTCGTAACAATTGCGGCCAGCTCTGTTCGGCATAACCGACGCAAATAGCATCGGCATGTTCAGCCGCTTCTTCGGGGACCAAAGTAACATGTGGACCACCCAATACCACAAATATCCCTTGTTGTCTGAATTGTGCGGCCAGTTCATAACTCCGTTTTGCCGTACCGGTAATCACCGTCATTCCAACGATATCAGCTTCAAGATTTTCAGGAATTACCTGAATGCTTTCATCAATCAGTTGAATCTCCGCATTAAGATCTTCAGGTACCAGTGCGGCTAATGTTGTTAATGTTAAAGGCTGATAACGAAGGGATTTTTTAAAAATACCCCCTCTGTGTCGATAGAGCGGTCCTTTAGGAGAGATCAGTACTATTTTCATTATTATTTCCTATAATAATCTGGATCCACTCATCATCACTGTTTAAAGAGGGTATTTTTATATCCCCGACTCTGCTGCCGGTATTGGTCTTATACTCGATATACAAGAGCATGGCATCTTTTATGATAAGAGGCTCTAATGATCCTAACTGACCTATTTTTCGCGCATACGCATACTGTGGATTCTCCATCAGTTTTTTTTCCACCTCTATTGTTTTATCAGGGGTGTCTGGTAAATCACTCAGAAGAATATAATGAGGAGTTATCCTCTTATCCGGTATCAGCATTGAAAAGCTTCCGATAGATTGCAAAGCACTTCGAACGAAAACCTCGTTCAATTTTTCACCAACCATATCCGAAACGATCCCTTTTCTTCCCATAAAACGTAATATTGGTAAATTATTTTCATATCCTTCACACTGTAGCATATCACCTGTCCGGTAACGATATAGCCCACCGGAAGTGGTTAGAATAATTTCGTAGATTTTATCGGTTGCAAGTTCATGTGCTAAATAATTATCTCCATTAACATCTATAAACTCATAAAACCCAGAAGCCGATGACAGCAATGGTAATCCATCCGCATTTGGCATCGTGACGACACCCTCTGTAGAGATCAAGCCCTTAGACTGAAAGGAGGCATGAGGAAATCGATGCTTCAACCGTTCAAAAAACGGTCTCGATGAGCCGTCTTGCCAGCAACTGATCAGTTTAATCCGTGGCCAAAGCGTCGCACTCTCTTTATTCACCAAATAATTCCTCAATCGCTCGCAAGCATCCCCATCGGGAGATAATACATACTCAGCTATCATACCTCCTTCGGCAAAGAGGAATAAAAGCTCATCAGAACGTTCTTCGAGCACTTCCATAATCATCAATAAAAATGTTGGGCTCCAAACGGAAATTAGCTCAAGTTCCTTGCATCGTATTAGCCAGTACAGTGTAACCAATTGCCATTTATCGATGTCATACAGCTCTCCCACCCATGATGGAACAACTGGCGAAGCATTAAAAGTTCCTGTAGCAATATCTCCTAAATATTCCGCATCCGATACACCGATTTTGATCCCTCCATCGGTAGCGGTAGCGCGCCGCAAGGCAGGACTGATCGACCAATAAGCCGCTTTTCCGCTAATGCCGTATCGCTGCGAAACATCAAATAACCACGGCAAAATCGCACTCTGAAAATCTTCAAAGCTTTTCTCGGTATAAGGGATTAGTTTTCCCCCGCCTGCGCTGCCTCCGGTCACTTCAAAGGCAATGGGGACTCCTTGAAACAATACATCTGCTTCCCCTATCGCCATCCGCATTATCAATGGTTCAATGGTTTCATAATCCACCATCGGTACATTTTCTTGATACATTTGGATGGTCTCTATTTCTTCAAACCGATAATCTTGCCCATAACGGCTCATGGCATTATGTTGTAGACATTCCATAAGCCATTTTTCTTGCCTCTTTCGCAATGAATCCGCACCTGCTTGGTTCAAGCTGTTTTCTCCATACTGCACTCCTGGAGTATCCGCTTAGTGAAAGGTCTGAGATTCGTATCATCAAAATCACAGATACATGCAAGTTCATCCCCTTCACCGTACTTCGGATTACGCTCCAAAAAGAACTGCACTGAAGGCTTCCCTGTCTCCTTTTCCAACGGTGAAACAAAAGTACTTTTTAGATGTCCACGAGAACGCTCATAGGCAATGATACCGCTGTTTTTATCGTAAAATTCACCAAATTTTTCTTCTGCAAGAAAATCCAAAAGCGGTTTTAAATCGCTACGGTCGATGGACCAGTGCGGGTAAAACGATTTGGTAAATGCCGGTAAATACTTATAGGTTCGATGCCCCTTAACGATCAGAAACCAATAAATCGGTTTCTGAGGCGCCAACCGTTTCAATTCCCCAATAAAACGTATCCACGCAAAAGCCAGCGCCTGCTGACCCCAGTGTTTATGATGCACAATCGTATCCCCTGAATATATAACACTAATCAGTCGATTGTCCCATATACGATCGTAGAGTTCAAATGTCGTAAATCCGATCAATACGGCCTCATGAAACAACAACAAAATTTGTGTCTTTTTTTTCAGATCGGAGATAACAATCGATTGATCTGAACCATCGTAATAACAAAGATACAACGTTGCAATGGCATTTATTTCATCTTCCGATAATGAGTGAATATCTCTAAAACAGGTAGAATATTGATGCATCAATACACGAGCCTATAAACTCAAAGGTTTGCGCTTGCGCCATACAAAAAATCCGATCAACAACCCGATCAAAAGTCCTGCAACTCCACCGATAATCCCAAAATAATTTGCACTTTCTTTAGCGACACTTAACACCGGATTATCCAAAAAGTTTATTCCGATATGCAATGTAAGTATTCGCCATTTTCCATCATCATCTTTAATAACGGTGGCCGTCCAACGTGTCTTCATCGGAAAAAATCGGCTATCGGACAAATAGCAATTCTCAACTCCCGATCCACGAACAACTCCGATTGTTTTATCAGCATAAAACTCTGTCAAAGCATCGGCATCAAATTTCATCTCAACTTTTTTTAAAAAACCGCCTGGACCGAACCAGAAGTTGAAAAATTTGGTGATATCTTCATGTGAACCGAGTATTTCTTGATTGCTGGTAGTAACTCTCATATTCTTATGAAAATATTGACCAAGTTGATCATAATGTTCGGTATTAACCGCGTTTTGAATCCCACCAAGAACGCCCCGAAGCTCTTCATGAATTGCATGATCCGGCTCATCGGCAGCAGCCGAAAGAAAGTTAAACCCACCCAGGGACACCAGTATGATAAAAACCCATTTAAACATTTTTCTCTCCTTTAATGAATGTTAATGTAACCAAAAGCATAATCGCCATTGCCGACACGATATCAAGAATATGGTGCTGATGAACCATTAACGTTGAGATCATAATCAGCAATAACCATAACAGCAGCATCATACGAACTGATTTTTTTGATGAGGACTCAACTACCGCCAATAGAATAAATGCACTATATACTACATGCAATGATGGTGCCATATTATGAGGAAGATCAAGAGAAAAAATATTGGTGAACATCTCACCATAAAATCCATTGGGAATAACACGCTCAAATCCCAGCTGTGAGGGAAAAAGCAAAAATATCCCTCCGCTAATGAGCGTACCTAGAATAATACGTTTGCCAAGTAACTTTAACTGTGAAACTCCCAAGAAAAAAGGAGGAAGAATAAAAAGGAGATACAGCGACATATAGAGCCAAATGAAATCAGGGATAAAAGGGATAGATAACTCTGTATTCAAATATAGATGGTAAACATTTGCACGTTGAGCACTAAGCCAATTACAAAATGGATAAACAGAAAAAAAGGCTATCCCTACCCAGAAAGCCCAATACCCATATGTCTTCCATATAGCCTTAGTATTATATTCTTCTGTCGATAGAACGCGGGTCATAGACTCATTCATTCTTGAGCCTTAAACGGAAATTGTGCAGGTGAATACATCGGCGGTGCAGGTCTAACACCACCCCATAACGTTGAATAAATCGACCAAAATGTCGGTTGCAGCTCATTAACATTAACATATTGAGGCAAATAAATCCATGGAACTTGAGGATGACGATGATGGGCTAAATGGTAGTGATAGTTCAATGCCAGCAAACGTGAAATAGACAACACTTTAAGATTCCATGCACCATTGATCACATCGCGTGGACTCCATGCATGGTCAACATACTGTAATGCCGACCAATGTAGAGCAAAGAACCAATGACATAATAACCAACCCTGCCAACTCAAATCCAGCAGATAATAGAGTGCTACTTGATATACAAGAGCCAGCAAACATTCAAACCAAATGCGTGTAATTGAGTGCTGAGCAATCTCTTCAAGATACGATTCAAAACCAAGAGCTCTAGCAGGACCATGGATAAAACGTTCCGAAGTAAAGTATGTTGGAGCGACGAGAATCAGTAAATTACTCAAGGGGATCATAAACCAATATAAGCCAAACAGATTACCGCCATACATCCAAATATTACGCACAGTTTTTGACTCAGAGGGGAGATAATAATCATAGAGCTCTTTATCAGTTCTATTACGCTCGTGGTGCCCCAAGTGAGCAATTTTTTGCATCGTAAATGAAGTAGGAAAGGTAGCTGCACTTACAATACCAAAAAAATCATTTCGTAATCTGTTATTTGATAAAACGCCATGTGCAGCTTCATGCAACAAAGAAAAGATTGTGTTATGTAATAAAGAATAGGCCCATGCAGCTAGAAACATATAGAGAAAAGTACTATGCGAAGCTACCCACAAGAGCCACCACGTTGTTGGGAGAACTATAAAAAAGATAGCTAAATTTCTTTTTTCTGGAATAGGAGTGCTATTAATACTATTTGTATAACTCATACTTTCACCAAAAATTTCAAGTTAATAAATTGTAACTCATATAAACTTTATATGGCTGAATTATTAATGATTGGTGAAGGTAGTTTTTTTGAAATGAAGGAATTCAAACACTGAACTCTTCCTCATTCTCACTATGTTTTACATTTTCATTATGACGGAATATAAGTATTTTCCATACACTTTCCCCGACCCTACTTTTAAAGCCAAAAAAGCTGTGATATTCCATACGAAAAACACTATCGGAATTGTATAATATACGAATACTAACTTTTAGGGTTTTCCGACATGCTAATAGGATATATGCGGGTATCAACAGACGGTGATCGACAAAGTACAGATTTACAACGGGATGCATTAATAAGTGCAGGAATAGATGAACGGCATATATTTGAAGACAAAGCTTCAGGATCCAAAGATGATCGTGCTGGTTTAGCTCAAGCGCTCGAATATATAAAATCCAGTGACACTCTTGTGGTTTGGAAACTTGATCGTCTTGGTCGATCACTACCGCATCTCATCGAAATCGTCAATCAGCTCAAATCTAAAGGTATTGGATTCAAATCTCTGACAGAAGGAATGGATACATCCAGTCCATCAGGTGAGCTTTTATTTCATGTGTTTGGAGCCTTAGCACAGTTTGAACGTTCATTGATCCAAGAACGGGTTAATGCTGGATTGGCAGCCGCAAAAAAACGGGGGCGAGTTGGTGGACGTCCGAGAGCAATTCCACAGGAAAAGATGGATGCTATTTTGGAAGCGTTAAATAACGGGATGTCAAAAGCGGCAGTTTGTCGAACGTTCGAAGTGAAAAGATCAACATTGATCGACACTTTGAATCGTATCTAAAGTTAATATTGTATAATCAATCTTCAATATTATTGAACAGTAAAATATCTTGAATATGGGATAAAACGCGCTTGATTAGTGAGAAAATAACACGAAAAGAATTAATTGATCAACATTTAATGCAAGCCGGTTGGAATATTGCTAATAAAGCTCTTGTGGTTGAAGAATTATTGATTGCAACTACTAAAGAATATATAGATTATGTTTTATACGCAAAAGATGGCAAACCACTAGCCGTAGTCGAAGCAAAAAAATCATCTAGAGATGCAGAACTTGGTCGTGAGCAAGCAAAACAATATTGCCAAAATCTTCAAAAAGAATTATCGATCGACTTGCCATTTTGTTTTTATACTAATGGGAATGATATTTATTTCTGGGATATTGGAAACTATCCACCTAGAAAAATTTATAGCTACCCCTCACGAGAAGATCTAGAGCGATTAAGACATATCAAAAAGTATAAAAAATCTCTTTCACATGAATTTATTGATACCAAAATTGCTGGTCGGGATTACCAAGTCAGTGCTATACGTTCTGTAATGGAGGCAATCGACAGAAAAAGAAGAGATTTTCTACTTGTAATGGCTACCGGTACCGGAAAAACTAGAACTACAATCGCTTTGATTGATGCACTAATGCGTGCTGGAATTGTTAAAAATACGCTTTTCCTAATAGATAGAATTGCTCTACGTGAACAAGCGATTGAAGCTTTTAAGGAGTATATGCCAAATGAGCCTTACTGGCCAAAATTTGGAGAAAGTACGATTTCAAAAGATAGAAGACTTTATATTTCGACTTATCCAACGATGTTAAACGTCATACGTAATGAAGAACAAACTCTATCATCACATTTTTTTGACTTGATTATAATTGACAACAGCTTAATGATATGTGATTTAAAGTAGTTGGAAATCAAGATTTATGGGGAAGAAACGGCGGTGCTTGTTGTTTATCAGCGGAGATTCTATTGCTATTCAGCAATACATCTATTGCGGAGTTCGTGAAGGGTAGATTGGATTCAGTTGGAGACGATATTTTAGATTTTTGTGGTCAGATTAGTGGTGTTAGAGCCACACTTTTATGTGTGACTCTAATACTTACGAGAGTAATACTTATAAAATTACAGCATTCCTGCAATATCTTCGAGTTCTTGTGCCCGAAGAGCGGTTTCTTGGACTGTGCACCCTGACGAGTTAAATGCGTCAACCGTTCCACCGTTCAACCCATCGTAAAAACTACATTTCGCTTCTTTGTATTGCACCCAAATACGTTGAACATTTTTGAGCCTTGCTTTTCCTTGGGTATCCAATTTCGACATGGCTGCTTTATACATTTTGTTCAATTTAGCATCTTGAATTTTGTACTCTTTAGCATCACATTCAAGCATCATCGATGTAACGCCTTCAGATTTATCGACGCATTTTGAATGTGCAGGAGATAATTTTACTTCTACAAACAAATCGGACAGAACGTAAAATCCATCCGCAAAGCAAAAAATGTTTCCCAACTAAGTCTTGCATTGGCAATCGAACATAAAGCCGTAGGTACAGTTTCTATGGCAGAGCTTGGAATCAACAATAAGCATTTTAATATTGAGCATTTGGTCAAAATTGCGGATGTGTTGGAAGTCGATGTTTGCGAATTTTTCAAGCATGAAGAAGTGGCAAACGTAGAGAGATAAAGTTTATCACTTTATAAAAATTAGTATTTGATTTTTGATCTTCTCCACCGCATCAAAAAATCGCATCTTTTAATGTTGTCAATGTTAAATCAAAATTCATACCCTTATAGATAGTCAGCATTCTGCGTAATATTATGAATATCTAGCTCGTTATCGGCTTTGGAATGGTATCTTGTAGTTGCAGAGGATATAACCTACTGCAACTTTTCCAAAAAACTTTTCAATTCTCCGACTTTATAGTCACTATTATTTTTCCAAACTTTCAATGGCTTTTGATCAACGGGAATATCGACACCTACTCGGATGTATGCGTAAGCGAAACACACGCCCTCATGTGTTTTAACTTTGATCCTTTTTCTTTTATAGTAATCAGGCACACCCTCAAACTCATCGATCCGCTCTAAAAGCTCTTTACGCTGAATCTCGTAAAGTTCACCCAATATTCTATTTATCGGTTTGTTGACTAAATACGGGTAATTTCCAAAACTATCTTCGAACATAGCGAATTTACCAACCGTAGACGCTTTGCCTAATCTCCGTGTCGATTTTTCCAAAAGTATGTTGTTATAAAATCCTTTTTTTAGCGAACCGTAGACGAACAAAAGTTCATGAAAAGGCTCTATACGCTTAAAATGCCCTCTTTGAACTATAGAGATACTGCCGCGTTCATGCAGTCGGTGCAAATATTTTCTGATGGTGTCTTTGGAAACACCCTGTATATTCACATCGGAAAAAGGAACTACTACATCTATAGGCAAAGCGTTTATTTTACGCTCAAGCTTATCGATTGTTTGCATTGCATTCCTCCTTATTTATCGTGACTGAATTATAGAACTTATTCTATAAAAGTGTCACGTTTAATTTTATATTAAATCCCAATTAATAGGGATTTTTTTGTATTTATTATAAGAGATAAGCTAGATTTTTAAAACCTATCTGACTCTTTTAAAGAAATATTCTAGTGATTCTGTGGCTACTTCTTGGTGTACTTTAGAAAGTCTATTGTAACACTTGGTGAAATATGCACTAAAAACTGAAGTGGCTGGCTTATTGTCTGTGAAATGATAAATAAAAGTGTCATATTGACCATAGAAATGATAAGAGTAAAAAGAAGAATCATAGACAAATGATTTGAAAGAATAAGTATTCTTTTCTCAAAGTAAATACAAATGTAGATAAGTCAATATATCTATTGACAGTAAATTGATACCCGTTTTTGGCACCCGTTGTATTTTTCACAAAAAAACAATATAACTTTTTGTGATTTTGAAACCTATTGAAAGCGCTTGTTTATGGGGATTTCTAAGGAGTGGTACCAGTGGGCGGACTCGAACCGCCACATATCGCTATACCGGATTTTGAATCCGGCGTGTCTACCATTTCACCACACTGGCATGCTTGTGAAGAGATGGAATTATAGGGGTGGTTTGCTTAAAACTATGTAAAATTGCATAGACTAATAAATTAATCACTTTTGCCGATATTGAGTATGGAACTTAATTTGCTTTAATCTTAAATTAACTTGCACACAAGGATTTGACGTGAGAGTAACAACATCATCGTTTTACAATAATATTTATGGTGAAAACAACAAAATAAATCAGCAACTTTTTGACGTCAACCAACAGATTTCTTCCGGGCAAAAAATACAATATGCGTATGAAGATCCAAGTGCTTCTATTGACTCACTGCGTCTTAATGATGAAATAACTACTCTTACACAAGTAAAAACCAGTGCACAAAGTGCTTATAAAACCAGTACACAAACCGATACAACGATTGGCGAAATTACAAAAACTCTCGATTCTATGAAAGTAAAATTGATCAATGCCGCTAACCCTACAAATTCTAATACAAGTCTACAAGCAATTGCAAAAGAATTACGCGGTTTACAAAGTCATTTATTATCCCTTGCCAACACATCGATTGGTGGAGCGTATCTCTTTTCAGGAACTGCCACCACACAAAAGCCAATCGATGCAAATGGAGTTTATCATGGGAATGATCAAAATCTTGAAGCATTTTTAGGTTCAGGGGTAAAGCAAAAATATAATATATCCGGTGCTCAACTTTTTTCAGGGCAAGAAACACAAATAAGCCGCAATATTACGACCAACGTTCCTCAGCTCAGTTTAACACAACAATACCCTGATATTATGCAAGACCCAAGTATGGCACGTGATTCGGGAACGCCTACCTATATATCCCCCTCAAGTACAATCCGTGATTTGATTGGTGATACGGATAATATTACCACTAACGACCCAAGGCAAGCCCATTTTTATGTACAAGGGACAAAAACAGACGGTACAACATTCAAACAACAAATTGATCTCAATACTACAGATACTGTCGATAATTTACTCCAAAAAATTTCTAATGTATACGGTCCTAATCAAGTTAATGTTTCGATGAATGCTAATGGCCAAATTGAGATACAAGACAAACATAGTGGCTCTAGTAAACTTGATTTTCAGATGGTAGGTGCTATCGACTTTAACCCTGTAGGTGTCGATACAGCCAATGTTACTAATATTGATTCACTTCAAGCAGGAACTACAGATTTTCAAAATGTTGTTGGTCCAACAGCAACACCTAATTTACTCTATGTCAAAGAATTCACAAAAAGTGGATTTACCACTCCTGCCGGTGTTCCAAATACCATTGAAGGGATTAACTACGACCGAACAAACTTTACCCAATCGGGTGCCCAGCTTTCATCGAATGTATCCCAAATTGTAAAAGCAGATAATTCATTTGCTATCCCCTCTACTAAATTGCTTGATGTCGCAAGTCCTGCAACACTGAATGCTCAACAATTAACCGTATCCGGAAAAACAATAACCGGAGCCGCATATACGATGCAAATCGATTTAAAAACAGCGGGCTCGACCTTTTCACTTGATGGTGGAATAACGAATTATTCTATATTCAACACCAATGTCCCTCGCGCTGCGGTTAATGCCGACACAATGACTTACCAACAGCTTATGGATGTTGTTAACATGGCTACAACCAATTCGCTACCAGCAGCGGCACCAGGAACTGCCGCTAATTACGATGCGGCTATTACGACAGCAAATACCTTAGGTTCAACAACACTTGATGCGTCAGGAAAAATCATTTTCAATGACAAAACTGCACCCGTTACTAAAGCGCAAATGTCTATATATGACAGCTCCTCTTCAAACTTTACCGGAGCCAATGCCGCGGCCGGAATACCGGGTTCTATTCTCAATTTTAATGCCAACAATGCGCTCACAATCAGTGATCCAAAAACTAATTTTTTTGCTACCATTGAAGAAACCATAAAATCAGTAGAAGAGGGAAAAACCAGAGCGGATGGTACCAGTGCATCCGATCCAAGAAATGTTGGAATACAAAATTCTATTCAAAAGATAGATGATTTAAACAATCATGTAACAAGAATGCAGACGGAAGCAGGTTCATACTCGCAAGTTTTACAGGCCTCTTCGGATCGAACCGATATGCTAATCGTCAGTACTAAAACTCTACAATCGAGTGTAATGGACACAGACGTTGCCCAAGCAACTCTTCAAATGACGCAACTCACTACGAATTACCAAGCTATGCTCTCTGGTATCTCTAAAATTTCAAAACTTTCTCTCGTCAATTATTTATAGCATTCTGCAATAAAAGGGTTCTTTCTCCCCTTTTTTGCTATAATCTACTTACTTTTCAACCTTATTTCAAGGATCTCCTATTTTACGTGACACTCTGTTTATCGTCGGTTTCGGCATTTTGTTTTATCTTGGAATTGCAACTATAATTGCTGATAGTTCTATTATCGGTGCATACGGTGCTTCTTTTGCCTCCGCCAATATCTATATTTTTGGCTACGTTGCATATACCTATCTTTTACTGTTAATGGTTCCTTTGTTTTATGTATATAAACATGAGAGTAATATTCACAGACGTCTTGAAATTGGAGGGGTATTCTCCCTGTTATTTTTTGCCCTCCTCTTTTTTCAGGCAATGGTAGTTACGGGTCCGTATCGTGGAGCTTTCGGCGGAACTATCGCCGATTTTTTAGCTGTTTATATCGGGGCATTCGGGTTATGGATATTTTGGCTGATACTCGTCAGCGTATCGGTTGTACTGGTGCTCGAACAAACACTTTCCGAATTAGCACGTCCACTTAAAGAATATATGGATAAGCCCCTAGTATCCCCAAAAAAACAACAACTAAAAGTTACTAAACCTTCCACAGACGTTTATGAATTGGAACCTAAAAATGATCCTACCGAAGAGAAACCTCTTTTTGATACCCGTTCGTTTGATCCCTCGCCTGCAGTGGAATTCCCAATACATACACTCTCAACACCGATTCCACCTATAGATGATAAAGTTACTTCCAACCATAAGAGTGAAACAACCTTTCAAGTGGATGATATACCACTTCCTTCAGAACCTAAAGAATCAACGATTCTCTCTATGGCAAAAAAAGTTAAAGAATCCAAGCAACATGCCCTAGTCGTAGAAGAACTCGAAGAGAATAAAATTCTTTTAGATCAAATTGATCGTGGCATCAGTGAAAAGCCAAAAAATTTCAAACTTCCTCCCGTAGAATTTTTTCAAAATGCTCCAAAAAAACAAAATACGGTCGATGAGGCGGAACTGGATGACAAAATCCGTGATTTGATAGAGAAACTAGCACATTTTAATATTGACGGCGATGTGGTTCGTACCTACGCAGGTCCTGTTGTTTCTACATTTGAGTTTAAACCGGCGGCCAATATCAAAGTCTCTAAAATACTGGGACTACAAGATGATTTGGCAATGGCATTGCGTGCCCAGACCATCCGAATTCAGGCCCCCATTCCAGGAAAAGATGTGGTTGGAATCGAGATCCCCAATAAAACGGTAGAGACAATTTATTTACGAGAAATGCTAGAAAGTAAACTGTTTCAAGAAGCGGCCTCTCCGCTCACTCTTATACTGGGGAAAGATATTGTCGGAAATCCGTTTATTACTGATTTGAAAAAACTCCCGCATCTTCTCATCGCAGGAACTACCGGAAGCGGTAAAAGTGTCGGAATAAATTCAATGATCTTGAGTTTATTGTATAAAAATTCGCCCGATCAACTGCGCTTATTGATGATTGATCCTAAAATGCTTGAATTTTCAGTTTATAACGATATTCCCCATCTTCTTACTCCCGTTATAACCAAACCAAAAGAGGCTATTTCAGCCCTCAATAATATGGTAAGTGAAATGGAACGTCGCTATCAGCTGATGAGTGAAACACGTACCAAAAATATCGAAAACTTCAATGAAAAAGCAAAGGTAGAAAAACGGGATCCACTCCCCTACATCGTTGTGATTATCGATGAACTTGCCGATTTGATGATGACAAGCGGAAAGGATGTCGAATATTCGATCGCACGATTGGCTCAAATGGCACGAGCCAGCGGTATCCATCTCATCGTAGCAACCCAACGTCCGAGTGTTGATGTCGTAACAGGTCTTATTAAAGCCAACCTTCCCTCACGAATCAGTTACAAAGTCGGACAAAAAATTGACAGTAAAATCATCCTTGATGGAATGGGAGCGGAATCTCTTCTCGGACGTGGAGATATGCTTTTCACTCCTCCCGGCATGAGCGGACTTGTCCGTTTGCACGCGCCATGGAGTACAGAAAGTGAAATTGAGAAAGTAGTCGATTTTCTCAAAGCACAACGTGAACCTGATTATGATCGCCGATTCTTAGCAGATAATGGTAGTACCCTAAAAGGTAGTAATGATACTATTGACAACAAACCTCTTGATGAACTGTACGAAGAGGCTAAAAACATTATCCTTAGTGAACAAAAAACCTCTATCAGTTATCTTCAGCGTAGACTTCAAATTGGTTATAACCGTTCTGCCACTCTTATTGAACAACTTGAAAACAACGGTATTTTATCTGCCCCCAATGCCAAAGGGAATCGCGATATTATTATTAACGATCCCTTTTAGAATTTGAACTTTCTCCTATTATGGAGAATAGTGTTAATTATTTTCTCACTTTAAACTCCTTTTTCTTTTTTTATATCTCTTTATTTTTTTCATGAAGTTAAGTATGTAACTTTATTACACATATAAGCTTACTATTAACAATATTAGTGAGTATATTTGTAACATATACTCAAAACGGTTTTTTTCTTCTGATATAATCATTTAAAATTAACTGGCACAGGAGTCACAATGGCTTTTATGGACGAATACAAAGCACATTTAGCGGAACGCGCAGCACAGGGAATCCCTCCATTTCCCCTTACGAAAGAGCAAGTTACCGAATTAGTAGCACTCATCACAAGCGAGAGTTCTAAAAGCAGTGAATTAGTTGAAATGTTGGCAGAACGTGTCAACCCTGGTGTTGATGATGGCGCATATGTAAAAGCGGCATTTTTGCATCAGGTCGTTCAAGGGGAAGTAAAAGCTTTCTTGGCAGGTAACAGTGACATCAACAACAATGATCATAAAAAAGCGGCAATCAAAATCCTCGGTAAAATGGTTGGAGGTTACAATGTTAAACCTCTTATCGATGCACTGAGCAATGATGCTATTGCAAACGAAGCTGCTCATGAGCTCAAGCATACTCTTTTGGTATACGATGCGTTCAATGATATCGTCGATCTTTCAAAAACTAACAACTTTGCAAAAGAGGTACTCCAATCATGGGCTGATGCAGAGTGGTTTACCAGTAAAAAAACTTTGGCTGAAAAATTCAGTGTTGTTGTTTTCAAATTCCCGGGTGAAACCAATACGGATGATCTCTCTCCTGCGAGTGCAGCATTTACTCGCTCAGACATTCCACTTCATGCGACAACTATGCTAAGCGCAAAAATGCCTGAAGGTATTGCTAAAATCGCTGAACTGAAAGAAAAAGGGATGCAAATCGCTTATGTTGGTGATGTTGTTGGAACCGGTTCAAGCCGAAAATCTGCTGCGAACTCTGTCCAGTGGCATATGGGTGATGATATTCCGGGGATCCCGAACAAACGCACAGGAGGTGTCGTTATCGGAAGTATCATTGCTCCGATCTTCTTTGCAACCTGTGAAGACTCCGGTGCACTTCCGATCGAAGCTGATGTATCTCAAATGGAAACGGGCGATGTACTCGATATCGATACGAAAGCAGGTACCATCACTAAAAATGGTACCGTAATCGCTAATTTTTCACTTCGCCCGAACACCATCGAAGACGAAGTACGTGCGGGCGGACGTATTCCACTTATTATCGGTCGCGGTTTGACAGCAAAAGCGCGCACCGCTCTTGGTATGGAGCCGGCTACCGTGTTTGCAACTCCTATCCAACCTGCCGATACCGGTAAAGGGTACACTCTTGCACAAAAAATGGTGGGTAAAGCATGTGGTATGGAGGGCGTACGCCCTGGTATGTACTGTGAGCCGATCACCAGTACCGTAGGTAGCCAAGATACAACAGGCCCGATGACACGTGATGAGATCAAAGAACTTTCTGCTCTTGGTTTCTCGGCGGATTTTGTATTACAATCTTTCTGTCATACAGCGGCATATCCTAAGCCGTCTGACGTGAAATTGCACGCAACATTGCCGACATTCATCAGTTCACGCAGCGGTGTCGCTCTTCGTCCGGCGGATGGTGTTATCCATTCATGGTTGAATCGTATGGTTCTTCCTGACATGGTCGGAACCGGCGGTGATAGCCATACTCGTTTCCCAATCGGTGTAAGTTTCCCTGCAGGTTCAGGTCTTGTAGCGTTCGCAGCTGTTACCGGTTCTATGCCACTTGAGATGCCAGAATCCGTTCTTGTTCGCTTTAAAGGTGAAATGCAACCGGGTATCACATTGCGTGATCTCGTTAACGCAATCCCATATTATGCAATCAAACAAGGTCTTTTGACGGTTGAGAAAAAAGGGAAAAAGAACATCTTCAACGGACGTGTTTTGGAGATCGAAGGTCTTCCGAATATGAAAGTAGAGCAAGCGTTCGAACTTTCCGATGCTTCAGCTGAGCGTTCGGCGGCGGCTTGTACCGTCCGTTTGAACAAAGAACCTGTTATCGAATACTTAAAATCCAACGTTACGTTGATCGAAGCAATGGTAGCTGATGGTTACGAAGATGCTCGTACTCTTCAACGCCGTGCCGATAAAATGAAAGAGTGGTTAGCCGCTCCTACATTGATGGAACCAGATGCGGATGCGGAATATGCTGCGATTATTGAAATCGATCTTGCAGAAGTAACCGAACCGATCTTGGCATGTCCGAACGATCCTGACAATGTTAAATTGCTCAGCGAAGTTGCTGGAACTGAAATCAACGAAGTATTCCTCGGAAGCTGTATGACCAATATCGGTCACTATCGCGCGGCGGGTGAAGTAATGCGCGGCGAAGGCAAAATTGCGGTTGAGAAATTCTGGATCGTTCCGCCTACCCGTATGGATGAGCAACAACTCATCAACGAAGGGTATTACGACGTTTATAAAGCAATCGAAGCACAAACGGAAGTTCCAGGCTGTTCACTCTGTATGGGTAACCAAGCAAGTTCACGTGAAGGTTCAACCGTATTCTCAACCTCTACACGTAACTTTGACAACCGTCTAGGTAAAGGGACACAAGTTTACCTCGGTTCAGCTGAATTAGCATCCGTATGTGCAAAACTCGGACATATTCCAACAGTAGCTGAGTATATGAGCATCGTTCCTGAGAAATTGGCAGGAAAAGCGGATCAAGTCTATAAATATCTCAACTTTAATGAAATTTCTTCGTATTCACTTCAAGCGCGCAACGTTGCTGAAGAAAAATACGGTGTTACTATTAAAGCCGTATAAGTAGCCCCTCCCAAAACCCCTCTTTGTGGGGTTTCCCCCATCTGTGCTATAATCCCTTATCTATATTACAAAGCGACACAATGTCCTCATTCGACTCTTTAGCGTTACGCACACCTCTAAAAGAGGCATTAAAACGCCTTGAATTCACCACTATGACCCCCATACAAGCGACTTCTCTTCCTGTCATTCTGGACAAAAAAGATTGCATCGCCCAAGCAGCTACCGGAAGCGGAAAAACCTTAGCCTTCGGTTTAGGAGTATTGGATCGAATTAACCCTAAATCTTTCGGTATCCAGTCCCTTATCCTCTGTCCTACCCGTGAGCTTGCCGAACAAGTGGCAAAAGTACTCCGCTCACTCGCCTCCGAAATTGGCAATATCAAGATTCTTACCCTCTGTGGCGGTGTCCCGATGCGTGGACAACTCCATTCACTCAAACACGGGGCACACATCATCGTCGGTACTCCGGGGCGTGTTTTAAAGCTCCTTCAAATGGATGCCTTTGATTCAGCACAAATACAAACCGTCGTTCTGGATGAAGCCGATCAGATGATCGATATGGGTTTTATCGAAGATATTACCTCGATCTTGGGATTTACCCCACCATCACGACAAACGCTCCTTTTCTCCGCTACGTTTCCCGATTCGATTCAAACGATCACCTCAGAGTTTATGAAAAATCCGGTAATGCTCCAAGCCCAGCACGCTATCAGCAAGCCTAAAATCGAAGAGATCGCCTATCTGTGTAATGATAAGCTTCCGGCTATTGCCAAAGTGCTCCATCTTCACGACATTACCAATACGATCATTTTCTGTAATACCAAAGTGGATGCGAATGCCTTATGTGACGATCTTAACCGTATAGGTATCCATGTTCTAACCCTGCATGGAGATATGGAGCAATTTGACCGCAATGAAGCAATCATCCAGTTTCGTAACTTAAGTGCCCCTATTCTCGTTGCGACCGATGTCGCTGGACGGGGAATCGATATTGAAGGTCTTGACGCCATCATTAACTACGAAGTACCAATTCAAAATGAGCGCTATACACACCGTATAGGTAGAACTGGACGTGCTGGGAAAAATGGCATCGCTATCACCCTCGTCAATCACCATCAGTATGAACGTTTTATGGAACTTAAACGCCCTGTTACCCCTATCGATCTTCCTGATATTCGAGAAAAATTTTCTATTGAGACCTTGATGCGCACTATCTGTATCGATGCAGGTAAAAAAGAAAAATTGCGTGCAGGAGACATTGTTGGGGCGCTTATTAATGAATGTGGATTAACACATGAAGAGATCGGTAAAATCGATCAACTCGATCATCTCAGTTATGTTGCGGTTCCTCGTAACAAAGCTGAAAGTATCTACCAAAAATTTGTCAATCGCCCAATAAAAGGGAAAACATTCAGGAAATGGCTGTTACACTAACGAAAACCGTTTATGGTATGTTTTAGGATATAGAAGGAGCGTTATGGCCAATCAAGAATTACTATTTAGTGAAGAAGAATTTATTATCTCTAAAACCGATTTAAAGGGGAATATAACCTATGGAAATTCGCTTTTTATCCAAATGTCAGGATACACTGAACTTGAAATTATTAATCAACCACATAATATATTAAGACATTCTGATATGCCCTCTGTCATATTCAAGCTCTTATGGAACCGAATTAAAGAGGGAAAAGAAATATTTGCCTATGTGAAAAATAAAACAAAGAACGGTGACTATTATTGGGTTTTTGCCCATGTAACACCATCGTTTGCTTCCGATCGGAAAATAAGTAATTATCATTCTGTTCGCCGTAAACCCTCAAAAAAAGCACTTGAAGCCATCAAACCGCTTTATGCGTCATTACTCCAAAAAGAACGCAGTGGTGGAATCAATGCTTCTGAAGCAGCACTAAACCAATTACTTAAAGACAAAGGGATCTCTTATGACGAATTTATCCTCTCTCTCTAAAGTTCAATATGCCAATATTGTTTCAATCGCCCTTTTTGTCATAGGCTTATTAGTTGAAATAGTGTTGTATGGATGGAGTTGGATTCGACTTCTCAATATTGCAAACTTTGCTTTGGCATGGTTTGTTTTTATAAATATACGTAAAGCTCAAAAAACAATTCATGAAGTCGCTGCCGTCATAAAAGGGGCTGAAACAGGAAATCTCGAAAATCGGATAACGCACATAGAAGACTTTGGTGAGTTAAGCGCTTTGTGTTGGAATACCAACAATATGCTTGATCAAACCGAAGTATTTATGCGCGAAATTCGTGCCAGTGTCGAAGCTGCAAGCCGCGATGAATTCCATCGTCGAATTATTATCAGAGGGCTCCAAGGTGAGTTCAAAGAGGCAAGTAATTACGTTAACAAAGCGATTGAATCGATGCACTCTACCTATATCCATATACAAAAGTCAGTACTCAACAGCGAACTTGGGAAAATCGGTTCGGGTGTCGGAGGGGGATTGGAAGTCATCCAAGGTGATTTACAAAATACCATCAAAAGACTGCACACAATTGCCGAAATCAGTCAAACAACTTCCGAAAGCTCATCCAACTCCGTCAGTGAATTAGAGATTATTAACATCAAACTCAGCCGGCTCATTGAATTGGTTCAAACCTCTGCCGATGCGATCAATTCACTCAATGAAAAGACCAGTGAAATATCCTCCGTTGTCAATTTGATCAAAGACATTGCTGATCAGACCAATCTTCTCGCCCTCAATGCCGCTATCGAAGCAGCACGAGCAGGAGAACACGGACGAGGATTCGCCGTCGTCGCAGACGAAGTACGAAAACTTGCCGAACGGACGCAGAAAGCAACAGGGGAAATCGCTATTGCAGTACAAACTCTCCAGCAAGAGACCACGGAAATCCACTCTAACGCTGAAGATATGAGTGATATCGCTAATGAGTCAAGTCAATCCATTGAATCATTTACCCACACACTTCATATGTTCAACGAAAATGCCAAAAAAGCTGCCCTTCAAACAACGGCTATTGAGAATACGACATTCATTACATTGTCTAAAATTGATCATATCATGTTTAAATCCAATGCCTATAAAGCGATCGCTAACGGACAAAGTGAAGACCATTTTACCGATCATCACAACTGTCGATTAGGGAAATGGTACGAAACAGGTGCAGGAAAAGAACGGTTCTCTCATTTACCAAGTTATAGAGAGATTGAAGCTCCTCACACATTGGTCCATAACAAAGTGCACAGCAATCTGATCTTTGTTGAAGATGGAGATCATTCGATTGATCATAAAGAAGAAATTCTCACGAATTTTCAGTCAATGGAAGAGGCAAGCCAAACACTATTCAAGCTCATGGATGCACTTAACAAAGAATCTGAAGATCATCTCATCATAAAACGTTCTTAGGCAATATCCCTAAAAACGTTTTATTTTTGAAAATAACCCGCTAAGATCTGTTTACCAAGCTCCACACCCGGTTGATCATAGGTATTAATTTCCAATAATGCACCGCTAAGTGAGGTCAGAAGCTCATAATAAAGGATCATCTCTCCGATGGAGGCTTCATCCAATTTATCCCATTCGATCTCGTCAACACTTGCTCCGCTTTGCAATACGCTTTGCATTGTTGCTTGACATTGGGCATTTATCAAATGGTTAAAACTTATCCCATTAACGAAATCACTTTTTTCAAGATATTTGAGAGAAAGCTTCGGAATCAATAGCTCTACGTCAGAGTGTTTTATATGCATAAACGTAACTGTTTTATTCAATGGGCCTTCAATAATAAGCTGCAAAAAGGAGTGTTGGTCAACGGAACCGATAAGTGAGATAGGAGTCAATCCTACGCGCTCTCCACAACGGTTACGCTTTCCAAGTGATTCCCCCCATAATTGAACAACCCACTTTCCAAACTCTTCAAACATATCAGAATACGCGAACAACACATTCATAGGCATACGTGCTGAATGGGTGACGTAATAAGAGGCTTTTTGAATTACATGTTCCTCTTTACGCGCCAAAAATCTCTCTAGAAAATCTTGCGCACCGTGAAGTACAGATAGCGTATCAAAACCTGCCAAAGTGAGTGGTACTATACCTACCGAACTCAAGACCGAAAAACGTCCTCCTACATTTGCTGGGATGACAAATCGTCTTAAATGATATTCATCTGCAAATTGGGATAAGATTGATCCCTCATCACTAATAATAAGGATTTGTTGAGAATGGTCTAAAACAAGGTCAAAAGTAATAATCAATCGTTTAAAAATAGAAAGAGTCTCTACCGTCCCACCTGATTTGGAAATAATTATAAATAAGGTTCTAGTTTTGTCAATACGATTCATTTCATGAAGAATGCTTACCGGATCTGAGTTTTCAAAATAAACAATTTTTTTTGCGTTTGGAGTCTTAGGACGCAGTAAACGATCAATCGCTTTAATTCCAAGGGAAGAACCACCAATACCGACAACGGCAATCGTATCATAGTATTTCTCGATCTCTAAACGCAATGGTGTAATTTCTTCAACCAAAGCAACTGAACTTTTGGGTAGATCATAATACCCTATATTTCCGCTTTGCATCTCATAGAGCAATGCTTCATACCCTTTTTCTAATGTAAAAGGGTCAAGCGTTTTAGTATTGAAGTGGTTAGTAAACGTAGGCATTAATGGGTGCCGATAAGAACCGTCATATCTACTAAACGACTGCTGTATCCCCACTCGTTGTCATACCAAGCTAATACTTTTACCGTAGTACCATTGACCACACTGGTCATATCAGGTACATAGGTAGCACTGAAAGTTGAACCTATGAAATCACACGATACACGTTTGTCAGTATCTACTTCAATTAGTCCCTTGAAAGCCCCAGTACTTGCAGTATTAAATGCAGCATGAATATCTTCTTTGGTAACTGTCGTAGAGAGATTAGCGGTCAAGTCTACGACCGACACATCCGGAGTGGGCACACGCATTGCATAACCGTTTAACTTTCCAAGGAGATGTGGCATTACTTTCCCTATTGCTTTAGCCGCTCCCGTAGAGGTAGGAATCATATTTAAAGCAGCCGCGCGAGCACGACGAGGGTCTTTTGCATGTTTAACATCTAATATATTTTGATCATTTGTGTAGGAGTGAATAGTGGTCATAAGAGCATTCTCAATTCCGAATGCATCATCAAGCACTTTACAAATTGGACCAAGACAGTTCGTTGTACAACTGGCATTAGAGATAATTGCTTCACCTTTATAGGCATCAGAATTAACACCATATACATACGTTGGAGAATCATCCTTTGCAGGAGCCGACATAATGACTTTTTTAACACCATTTTTGAGATGTTTTTGACAACTTTCTTGATCTAAGAAAACACCGGTACACTCAATAACAATTTCTGCACCCATACTCCCGAAATCAACATTCTCAATATTACGGTCTCGAAACATACGAACATTTTTGCCACCGATCGCAATAGTATTTTCATCAATAACTTTGGCATCAATACCGCGATGTACACTGTCAAATTTAAGAAGATACTCCAACATTTCCGGTTTTGAGGTGGTATTAAGCGCTACCAACTCGATATCGCTACGCTCAGCAATAATTTTTGCTACGATTATTCCGATTCTTCCGGTACCGTTGATTGCTACTTTAAGTGCCATAAAGTCTCCTCTACAATTCTTCTAAAAAATATAAAGTATATTAACTAAAAAAGGCTAAAAAAGGATTAAGAGTGGAAGTGAAATGCCCGTCTTGCGGGCATATAAACTTAGTAACTGTACGTGACGGTAACCGGAATTTGTTTAAGCGCTTGATCGCTGTCAACCACAATCTCTTTACCTTTAAACTTAGCCACATTACTATAACCATTCAGAATCTGGCGGGTTTGAACGGTATTAACCACTTCACACCGACGAACGGTCCGATAGGTTGCATTGGTTGGGGTATTGTATTTACTCCCCACATTTTGGCCGGCTAATGTTCCAAGAACGGCTCCAGCGACTGTAGCTGCAGTCTTTCCGGTTCCGCCTCCAACATTATGGCCCAAGACTCCACCCAAAGCACCTCCGGCGACGGCACCAATGACATCGTTATTTCCACCGTCTCCTGAATTAACTTGTTCCTGAACATCATAACATTTTTCATTGGGAACTTGTTCTTGGACGGTTGAATAGCTTGGAACAGAACGTATTACATTGACATATTCAACCGTCGTAAAACTGTCTGCCATTAATACAGAACTTCCTAAAAGTAGAGATAATGCGGCTGGAACTATAATTTTTGACATTGTCATATCCTTTATATATATTTTTGAGATTCTAGAGGGTAATTGTTAACCAATAGTGAATTTTTTACTTGTTAGCATACAAAAGAGTATTTATTTTTTCATAAATATCTAAGATTTCAGTTTTTTTCTCAAAAAAACTGTTTTTATTGGCGATAAGGTGCGTCGTTGATTCCATAATCGTTTCAACCACTTCTAGCCCGTTTTGCTTCATCGTGCTCCCGGTTTCAACCACATCCACAATCATATCAGCAAGCCCGACAAGCGGAGCGAGTTCAATCGAACCGTAGAGTTTGATAATATCGGCAGCTACGGCACGTTCGGCAAAATAGCGCTTGGTGATGTTCACCATTTTGGTTGCAACTTTGATCTCACTTTTCGTAAAATCCGGTTTTTCCCCCGCACGCATACCAATAGCGACACGGCATTTCCCCTTTTGCAGATCAAGTAAGCGAATCACATCCAACCCCTGCTCTTCCAGTGTATCGAGTCCTACAACCCCGATATCGGCAGCTTGATGATAAACATACGTTGCTACATCCTGATTTCTTACCAGCAAAAATTTAAAATTTTCGGTCTGAAGGATCAATTTACGATCATCAAATTTAAAACTGCTCCCGAAAATAGTCTCAAAAATTTCCAACGTATCTTCGGCAATCCGCCCTTTCGGGAGTGCGACACTTAGCATTTAACACCTTTTTCTATCAACTTTATCATCCCCTTGAAGATCAGATCTTCATCCACCACTGCCTCGCTAAAAAAGCGGGACAACAGTACGGCATCCCCTCCGGTCACATAAATGGGTTTTCCCAAGCTCTCGATCTTAAAGATCAAAGGAGCCAAAAAACCGACAGTGAGTGCATCGGGAGTATTTTTTGCCATTTTAGCCAAATCTACCTCAAAGTTAAATGACATATTCAATGCAGGAGAGAGCCTTCCATATGCTTCTTGTGCTGTACGAAGCCCCAATGCGATAAATCCTCCCTGATAGATCCCGCCACCCATGACATCGACCGTAATGGCGCTCCCTGCATCGACGATAACACCCGTTTCTACCGCTTCACACACCATAATTCGGTCAATGCCCATCGTAGGATAGTATTTATCCCAGTCGATGAGTTCTCGCAGATCATGCCAATTCGGATGGTTTTGAATACGTTCATTAAAAAAGGCATTAACACTGACATAATAGATATCAACGTCTATCGATCCAGGATCAAACTCATCTAGACTTAACTTGATGCGCTGCCCATCACGGAATAGATCAACCGAAGTATTGCCAATATCACAAAGAATCATTTTGATCTCCTTTTGCTGAGAGATTTGCCATCGGATGATGTTTCAATACCGTCTCTTGAAGATTATGCTTTTGGACATGGGTATATATCTGTGTCGTTAACAGTGATGCATGTCCGAGCAACTCTTGGACGACACGCAGATCCGCACCGCCGAGAATAAGTGCCGTCGCATAGGAATGACGCAATGCATGAGGTGAAACTCCCAAATATTTCTGGGTAATTTTAAAGGCAGATATACGGCTAAGCGGTTCACCGCGATAATTAAGCCATAAGGTTCTCTTACTATAGGGAGATGCATCTTGATACCTTCGTAATGCTCTCAATGCTTCCTCCGCAATAGGGACATAACGCTCTTTTTCCCCTTTCCCATGACGGATACGGAGCCATTCCCCCTCGATATCCCCCTCTTCCGCCGCAAGACATTCACTAATACGTGCACCGGTCGCATATAAAAAAAGGATCATGGCGTAATCGCGTAATCCAATCCATTCGCTTCGCTCAATCCATTCAAGTCCGGTTTGGATTGTGTCATAGGTCAAGTATTTAGGAAGATTTTTGGGTATTTTAGAGAGGGGAAATTTCGAGGAAGCAGAGTCAAAACGATTTCGATGGCAAAAATCCAAAAAAGAGTTTATCGCAGAAAGTTTACGATTGAGGGTTCGCTTATTGACAATAGTTCCCAATACTGTAAAAACAGTTTTGGAATCTAATGAGATAAGATCTTTGTGTGTACTCTTTTCGATCTCGCTTAAATCGTGGCTATACGCTTCAATAGTACGCGGGCTGAGTGCTTTAATAACCGTGATGTATTCTATAAAAGCATCAAGGCTTGGAGACATTACTTAATTTCAAGATAGCGATTATCGAAATAGAACCGTCCGTCGCCAACGAAAATCTTATTATCTCTTTTCATATCAATATTATAAATATCATACGCAAGAAGATTTTTGCTCAGCGCAATCATATACCCCTCTTGTTCCAAAACATACACGCGGTCTTTCTGAACACTGATCCCCACAAAGTGGGCAAAAGGGAATTTCTTCTTGGCTTTAAATTGCAATGTCGGACTAAGGGCGATCACTTCTCCCTGTTTTGTTGTCAGCCAAATTCCATCCGCCGTATACGCGATATTACGAAGCTCGTATTTTTCACGAGCCTCTTTTTGTGATAGCGCTAAAATCCCACTTCCTGTTGAAGCAATAAGATTATTTTCAATGACATTCAAATAAGTCACATTGTTGAAAAGTTCATCCGAACTAATAACAACCGATCGCAATACCTGTTTGGTTTGTGTATTGACAATTACAACTTTCCCATCCAAAGTTAAAAAGAGTGCCAATTCTTTGAGAAAATAAGGATTGGCAATCCGTGCATCCACTGCAATTGGAGCATTCGACGTCTCTTTAAAGAGAAGTTTTTTACTCTCAAGAGAATACAGAGCCATTTCATTATTGCTAAACAATACAGCTACCGTATCTCCTTGAATACTGGCAGCGGCAACACCCCGTTTTAATTCAAAAGTCACTTTAGTGTCCGTACCATCTTCAGGGAACAACACCAAATTACTCTCCGGGCTTTCGGTAATAATCCATCCGTCACTTAGATTAATCAGTTTAAAATCATGCGGGATTTTAAGATGTTTTTCACCGTCATGAGCTAGCAAATTTCCATTTTCCAATACAGCCGCTGATTGAGAAACCTGCTGAATTGAGCCGCTTAAACGGCCAGCACTTTCCCAAGTCCCTTTTATATTTTCCGGTTTATAGACCTCTTTATGAGAACACCCGCTAAAAATGAACATCGATAAAATCAACGATCCCTGTAAAATAGTCCTCATCATTTCACTCCGTAGTGAGATAACGAACGTCCCACTTGATACATAGGTGAATCTTCCGGAATAAGGGCAATCTGTTCATGCGCTTGGGAAATATTACCTTGATGAATAGCCATTACAGCAAGTTCAACCAAAGCAAGGTCTTTATATAACGCCCCTTGTGTTTTGGTATAACTCTCAAGTCCGGCTTTGTCCTCATTAATTGCAGCAGACTCATAGCTAGCGATATCGGAGACTCCAAAAGCTTTTGAATTTTTTAAAGAGTCTAAAAGAGTCACATCATTTCGTGCGATTCCCTGAGAAAGGCTCCAAACATCATATAGCTCAGGATTATCATTTTTAAGCGTTTTTAATGCAACTGTATCCTTGGGATTGGAAAGAAGTGTATTAAATGCCACGTTCGAACTCTCAATTTTCGCATTGGTATAAGCGCTATACGCAATTGCACCACCGGAAGCGAGTAATAAAGTAACTACACTTCCGATTAAAGGTTTTTGGTACCGTTTTACAAAACGTTCCGTTCTCACCGCACTTTCGAAAAATTTTTCTTCGGAATTCAGCTCCTCTTTGAGGGCCTCAATATTTTCTTTCAGACTCAAAAATGCTCCTGTTTTTTATCATAAATTGTACAATCATATCTTATGATTCGTTAAATATTTGTAAACCGAGTGAATCTTCCTTTTTTTTCGGTACAATAATTTTCACATTCCCTCACGAAAGGCAACCATGCAAATCGACGAAACTTTATTACAACGGTTGGAAAAGCTATCCTATCTTCAAATCCCGCAAGAACAACGTGAGGAGATGATTTCCCAATTGAGTGAAATCGTCTCATTTGTTGATAATCTTTCTGAACTTTCCACCGAAGGGATCGATCCTACTTTTGCTATGAGTAATGCCGCGACACCTCTTCGTGAGGATATGGGACATGTTGATAGAGCTATCAACGATAATATTTTTGCCCATGCACCCCATGCGGGTGAACATTTTTTCATCGTACCGAAAATCATCGAGTAACTTATGATTCATATCTATGGAATCAAAAATTGCGGTAGTGTCAAAAAAGCACTCCAGTTTCTAGATACAAAGCATATTCCCTATATCTTCCACGATTTTAAATCATCTCCCGTCTCTCAAGAAGTGATCCAAAATTGGGTTAAACGGAGTGATATTTCACGCTTACTCAATACAAAAGGGACAACCTACCGTACGTTGGAACTCAAATCTCTCAATCTCGACGAGCACGGTAAAATCGAATGGATGGCCAAAGATAATCGTCTCATCAAACGGCCTGTTATTGAAACAGATGCCGACTTAATCGTTGGCTTTGATTTACACCAATACGAAGGAATATTTAACTCATGAATAACGCATTAGATATCCACAAACTCCTTAAAAGTGTAGTCGCGTACAAAGCATCCGACTTACACCTCGTTAGCCGATCAGAACCGCAAATCCGCATTGATGGACGCTTGGTAGCCCTTAATCTTCCGGTAATGGACGGAAAAGATATTGAAGAGATGGCCTATACTCTTTTGACGGAAAAACAAAAAAAGGCATTTGAAGAGAACAATGAACTCGATTTTTCTATTGTAATCCCTGAAGTAGGCCGATTCCGTGCCAATTACTATAAAACAATGGACGAGGTTGCCTGTGCTTTTCGTATCATTCCGGTTATCATCCCTTCGCTTGATGATCTGAATGCCAAAAAAATCTTTAAAGAGATTATTAAACGTGAAAAAGGGCTGATCCTTGTAACCGGTCCGACCGGTAGTGGTAAATCAACCACCCTTGCAGCGATGCTTAATGAGATCAATATGAATGAAGCCAGACATATTATCACCGTTGAAGATCCTGTAGAGTTTGTACACACCAATAAAAAAGCCCTATTTTCGCACCGTAATGTCGGTACTGACACAAAAAGTTTCTCTGCAGCACTTAAATATGCTTTGCGTGAAGATCCTGACGTAATTCTGATTGGGGAGATGCGTGATCGCGAAACTATTTCAGCGGCTCTAACTGCGGCCGAAACCGGTCACTTGGTTTTTGGAACACTCCATACCAACTCGGCACCTCAAACTATCAACCGTATCATTGACGTTTTTTCAGGAGATGAGCAGCCACAAGTTCGTGCGCAACTTTCAACCTCATTGATTGCTGTTATCTCTCAAGCACTATTACCAAAAATAGGCGGGGGACGTATTGCTGCCCAAGAGATTATGATCACCAATCCTGCTATCGCCAATCTTATCCGTGAAGACAAAGTACATCAACTTTATTCCCAAATGCAGTTGAATCAAACGGGGACAAATATGACAACCCAAACCCAAGAGATTGTCGAATTTTTACGCAAAAAAATTGTTAGCAAAGAGACTGCAATGCAATATTCCAATAAGCCCGACGAACTTCTTCGTTTTATCAGCACACTGTAAGTACTTTTAAAATTACCCAAGTCCTATTCTTGGGTCAAGGGGATAACTTCACACTGATGTTCTAAAAATAGCTTGAATTTTTTCTCGTGTTCGCTTCATTTTAGTAAACTTCTTGCAAATTCTTCTTATAATTCTTTATTATGAATTATCAAAACCTACTTCAGAAGTATCAGTTAAAAGCTACACCGCAGCGTATGGCAATTATTGCATTAATGCAGCGTGCAGGACATATCAGTATAGATGAACTTTTTTATCTGATTCGGGAAATTTTTGCCTCGATCTCCTTGGCCACTCTCTATAAAAATATTCATACAATGATGGAAGTAAGCTTAATACGGGAAGTAAAAGTTCCGGGTATGAAGTCAAAATATGAAATTGAAAAGCAGCCTCATGCGCATGCACTCTGTAAGAGGTGTGGAGAGCTCATCGATATTCCATTCGATTCGATACAACTCTTAAAAAATACGATTCAGGAAAGTAATTATATTGCAGATGAAGTGTCGATTGTTATTTCGGGCATTTGCCCGAAATGTCAAAAATAGCTTTGCTTTTAACGATGTGCTTCTTTAAGGGTATCAGCAATTAAGAAAGCAAGTTCGAGCGATTGATCCGCATTTAGACGAGGATCACAGTGGGTATGGTAACGGCTTTTTAGATTTTCTGACGTAATCTCAAACGATCCGCCTAAACACTCAGTAACATTTTTCCCTGTCATTTCCAAGTGTACCCCTCCTGCATATGTCCCCTCAGCTCTATGCACTTGAAAAAACTGTTTCATCTCTTTGAGTACCGAGTCAACCGGACGGGTTTTATATCCGTTACTCGTGATCGTATTACCGTGCATCGGGTCACAACTCCAAAGTACTTTTTTACCTTCTCTCTCAACCGCACGGATCAATGCAGGCATTCCATCAGCAACCTTATCCGCACCCATTCGAACGATTACATTGAGCCGCCCTGCTTCATTATTCGGGTTAAGAACATCACACAATCGGATTAAATCCTCCGGATCCATAGAAGGGCCGGCTTTAACGCCGATCGGATTTTGAATTCCACGCATAAACTCAACGTGTGCACCATCAAGCTGACGGGTACGATCTCCAATCCAAAGCATATGCGATGAGACATCGTACCACTCACCCGTTAAGGAGTCTTGACGGGTAAATGCCTCTTCATAATTGAGCAATAACGCTTCGTGAGAGGTGTAAAAATCGGTCTCTCTCAATGTGCGATAGGTATCGGAAGTTATTCCGCACGCCGCCATAAAACGGAGGGAATCATCGATTTGACGCGATAGTTCATCGTATTTTTTAGTCATCTCGTTTTGCCCGACAAAACCAAGATTCCACGCATGAACTTGATGCAGATCGGCAAGACCGCCTGAAGCAAATGCACGTAATAAATTAAGTGTTGCAGCCGATTGGTTATACGCTTGAACCATTCGATGCGGATCAGGGATACGTGCTTGTTCATTAAAATCGACACCGTTAATAATATCGCCGCGATAGCTCGGCAATGTCAAACCATCAAGGCTTTCATTGTCCGATGAACGCGGTTTTGCAAACTGCCCGCCAAGACGTCCTATTTTCACAACAGGAACCCCACCAGCGAATGTCATGACAACCGCCATTTGCATAATGACTTTAAATGTATCTCGTATATTATGTGCATGAAATTCTGAAAAACTTTCAGCGCAATCACCGCCTTGAAGCAAAAAGGCCTTTCCTTCACACACGTCAGCAAAATTTTTCTTGAGTGTACGCGCTTCTCCCGCAAATACTAACGGTGGATAGTTACGAAGCTGTGCTTCAATTTTTTCCAACTCTATCGGATTAGGATATGTAGGTTGCTGTTTTATCGGTTTATCTCTCCAGCTCGATCGGCTCCAAGCGCTCATTACATCGTCTCCTATTCGCACCGTTCGTAAAAACGTTAATTTTTTTTTAAAGTATCCGAATTCTATCGTTTTATCCTAAAAAGGGACTGATTAAAGGTACCAAAAGTTAGATTTATGTTTTAAAAAGTATAATATCATCATTTTAAGATATTCAAGGCTACTGATGTCATACAGCGAAAACAACCCTTTTTTAGCCCATTTGTGTCAACAGCTATCGGCACATCTTGATGCGGCCAAAGGACGTCAGGCGAATGTGACCCCTGCTGAATTTGCCGAAATAATTACAACTGCCGTACAAGACTTACTTGAAGCCTATACAAACGGCGAATTTGATCTTGAAGCTTACAAAGAATGTTCGATCAACGAATACAAAATTCTTGCTCAAAAAAGTATTGATTCGTATTCCGCCAGCAATGAGACGATTGAAAAAATTACGGAAAAGCATGCCGAACTCATTGAAGAAACATCCTCGTCGGATCTTATCGATTTTGGAAAAATATCTCAAAAATTCAATGATATACAAACACATTTGAGCGATGAAGTCGTTCGTGCCAATCAAGTGATAAAAGGGCTTGTGGATCAAGTCAAAAACTTGGAAATCAAAACGTCATTAGACCCATTGACTAAAACATTCAATCGCCACGCGCTCCAAGAACATCTAAAAGCTGTCCTAACCAAAGAGCATTTGGATTTTGAAATTTTTGCACTGATGCTTGATGTTGATAATTTCAAATCGATTAACGACCAATTTGGTCATATTGCCGGAGATAAAGTTCTAATTTTTATTGCAAAACTCTTTAAAAAAGCCCTTCGAGACGGAGATAGGGTTTACCGATTCGGAGGAGAAGAGTTTATCATCCTCCTTAACCGTACCGACATTGAAGGGGCCCGTCTGGTTGGAGAACGGCTATTAAGTCTGTGTCGTAACAATAAACCCCTCTTCCAAAATAAACAGATTCCGGTAACACTCAGTATCGGATTAACAAAGATTACCGAAGGGGACTCTATCGATACGATTATAGGGCGTTCCGATACTGCTTTGTACCGAGCTAAAAATAATGGTAAAGATAGAATGGAAATGGAGTTTTAATGGATTTGAATTATTTTGATGTTGCTGTTGGGTCAATCGTACTGCTATTGGGATTAAAAGGATTGCTAAACGGCTTTTCGAAAGAAGTTTTCGGTCTTGTCGGCATTGTTGGAGGTATTTTTATTGCTTCTCACATTGGTGGGCTCATCGGTAAATTTTTAAGTGACAATTTGTTTCATTTCGAGACGGTGACGGCGATTAATTTAGTGGGTTTTATCTTTGCCCTTGGAATTTTTTGGCTTTTAATGGTCGCATTAGGGGCAGGATTTAAAAAACTGAGCTCTCTTAGCGGTTTGGGCAGTGTGGATCGTGCGTTGGGATTTATTGTTGGTGCAAGCAAATTTTTCTTTATTATATCCGTAATCGTTTACGCGCTGTTTAGTGTTACTGCTATCCGTGAAAACTTCGGAGAAAAAATGAAAAGCAGTATTTTCTTTGAACCGATGATGGCCACAGGTGACTTTATCCTCCATATTGAGACGGAGGATGTCACCTCTTTGATGAATGATAAAAATGAAAGTAGCAGCACCGATTCGAAGCAAGGCAAGGAGAAATAATTCATGAACGCGTATACCGATTTTACGGAACGAACCGTAGAATACAATAAGCTTTTGAGTGATTTCAAACAATTGCTCAAAGCTAACGGACTAAAGTTTACGATTCAGCGTGAAGTCATTTTAGAAATGCTCTACAATTCGGATGAGCATCTTACCCCGGAGGGGTTACACCATCTCATACAAGAGAAACACCCGGACTTAAACACCGGTATTGCTACCGTATATCGGACACTCTCTCTCCTTGAAGATTCAGAGATGGTCACTTCATTATCTTTTGGTGCTCAGGGAAAAAAATACGAGCTTGGTGCCAAAGATCATCACGATCACATCATTTGCACCGGATGCGGCAGTATCACCGAGTTTGTCGATGAAGCAATCGAACTACGTCAAAAAAAGATCAGTGAAGAGCTCGGATTTGTTATGCAAGAACACTCTATGCAGATTTACGGCATTTGTAAAACATGCCAAGAAAAATCACAAACTACTTAAGTAAAAAGGAACCCCATTGGCATTCGACAACCAATACGTACAACAACGGATTGAGAAAGCACAAAATCTCAGAGCACTCGGAATCGATCCGTATGCAAATAATTCTGCCCGCAATACGACCATTGATAAATTTCACAACGTTAATTCAGATCTCTTTAAAAGAGAAGAACAACGTGATGATCACCGTCATTACACGGTAGCCGGACGGATCAAACTGTACCGTTTGATGGGAAAAGCAAGCTTTATCAAAATCGAAGATGAGAGCGGTATGCTCCAGATTTACGTTGCGCGGGATAACCTTCCTGAGAACTTTTACAACGATGTTTTCAAAAAGCTTTTCGAAGTTGGAGATATTATTGAAGTGAGCGGATATCCGTTCGTGACTCAGCACGGGGAACTTTCTCTTCATGCCGACAGCCTTAAAATGCTCACTAAAGCGATCTCTCCTCTACCTGAAAAGTTTCACGGTATTCAAGACAAAGAGATGCGTTATCGCCAGCGCTACCTTGATTTGATCATGAATTCCGAAGTGCGTAAAACATTTCATATCCGTTCAAAAGTGATCAGCCTGACTCGTCGCTTTTTTGAAGATAAAGGATTCTTGGAAGTTGAAACTCCGATGATGCATCCAATCGCCGGCGGAGCGAATGCAAAACCGTTCATCACCCACCATAATGCCCTTGGAGTTGATCGATATTTACGTATCGCACCGGAACTCTACCTCAAACGTCTTATTGTCGGCGGATTTGAAGCGGTCTTTGAAATTAACCGAAACTTTCGTAATGAAGGGATGGATGCGACCCATAACCCTGAGTTTACCTCTATCGAGTTTTACTGGGCGTATAAAACCTATAAAGACTTAATTGAAATCACCAAAGAGTATTTCGACTATCTTTTCGATCATCTTGAGTTGCCGAAACGTCTCCCGTACAGTGAGCTCGAAGTCGATTTCGATCAATTCACCGAAATCGAACTGATTAAAAGTCTGAGCGTCATCGGTGGTGTTCCCGAAGAGATCGTTAATGACAAAGAAGCTATTTTGGCCTATCTTAGATCCAATAAGCTCGAAGCCAAGGCAAACATGAACCTTGGACAGCTTCAGGGGGAACTTTTTGATGAATTTGTTGAATCGAAATTGATCAATCCAACCTTTATTACCCATTACCCAGTTGAAATTTCGCCGCTTGCACGCCGTAATGATGAACGACCTGAACTGACCGACCGCTTTGAGCTTTTCATTGCCGGACGTGAAATTGCCAATGCCTTTAGTGAACTTAATGATCCGGTGGATCAACTGGAACGTTTCGAAGGACAAATGGCAGCCAAAGATTCGGGAGATGATGAAGCCCATGAGATGGATGAAGATTTCGTCACCGCGCTTAGCTACGGTATGGCACCGACAGCGGGTCAGGGGATCGGAATCGATCGCCTTGTCATGATGCTAACCAACCAACACTCGATCCGGGACGTATTGCTCTTCCCGGCTATGAAACCGCACAACAACCAACTTAACAACGGAGAAGAAGAATGAGTTTCCTCAAAGAATTCGATAACGAAATTTACACCCTATGTGAGCAAGAGCTCGAACGCCAAACGGATCACCTAGAGATGATCGCTTCGGAAAACTTTACCCTCCCTGCCGTTATGGAAGCGATGGGAAGTGTTTTTACCAATAAATATGCCGAAGGCTACCCGGCTAAACGTTACTACGGCGGATGTGAATACGCTGATGGTGTCGAACAATTGGCTATTGATCGTGCCTGTGAACTTTTCGGATGTAATTTTGCCAACGTACAGCCCCATTCGGGTTCATCTGCAAACGGTGCGGTATATGCAGCGCTTCTTCAAGCGGGTGATAAATTATTAGGGATGGATCTCAGCCACGGCGGACATTTGACTCACGGTTCTAAAGTTAGCTTTTCGGGTAAAAACTATCACAGTTTTTCCTACGGAGTAGAGCTTGATGGTCGTATCAACTATGAGCGTGTTATGGATATTGCAAAAATCGTTCAACCGAAAATCATCGTTTGTGGTGCGTCTGCGTATGCTCGCGAGATCGATTTCGCTAAGTTCCGTGAAATCGCCGATGCGGTCGGGGCACTTTTGTTCGCTGACATCGCTCATATCGCAGGTCTCGTATGTGCCGGTGAGCATCCAAGCCCATTCCCGTATGCGGATGTTGTCACCACAACAACCCACAAAACCCTCGCAGGACCTCGCGGCGGTATGATTATGACCAATGACGAAGAGATTGCTAAAAAAATCAATTCCGCTATTTTCCCTGCGCTTCAAGGTGGACCGTTGGTTCATGTTATTGCGGCAAAAGCGGTCGGATTTAAATTCAATCTATCCCCTGAATGGAAAGTATACGCTAAGCAAGTGAAAGCGAATGCGGCTGTATTGGCAGATGTATTAATGAAACGCGGTTATGATATCGTCAGCGGGGGAACCGACAACCATCTTATCCTCGTTTCCTTCCTGAACAAACCGTTCAGCGGAAAAGAGGCCGATGCAGCTCTCGGACGTGCAGGGATTACCGTAAATAAAAATACGGTTCCCGGCGAAACACGTTCACCGTTTGTTACCTCGGGTGTCCGTATCGGAAGCCCTGCTTTGACGTCACGCGGTATGAAAGAGAAAGAGTTTGAACTTATCGCCAATAAAATTGCCGATGTTTTGGATGATATTGAAAACGTCGAGAAACAAGCCACTATCAAAGAAGAGTTAAAGGCATTAGCACGCGGATTCGTCATTTATAAACAATCTACATATTAATAAAAAAGGTGTCGCACGTATGACTTCGATGGATATGAAACTAATTAAAATGATTTCAGATCATTACTGGCTCAAGCACGATAACGTTGTCAATAAAATCGATTTCAAAGGGCGTACCCTTTTTAATAAATATGAGCGAATCGATAAGTCACTTACCCAAGCGATCATCGATCAACACCTTAAAGGGCAAATAACGGTTGCCCATTCGCTAATTAATCAATTCAATAAAGTAGAAAATATTGTCATTGATTATAACGGCACCGATCCACAACGTTTTTACCATAAAACGCAACTCTTACTTCGAGAAGAGGGCTACATCAATTTCACCGCTTTTGAGACCAAAACACCGGGGCATTTGCATGTTTATATCCATAAAGGGCATACAACTTTACAAGAAGCCGATCAACTGGGTAAAATGATCTCCATGAAATTAGCCGCGAAACAACCAAAACAGTGGAGAATGTTCCCTTCTCTTGATTTACCGCCGGAATATAATATTCTCAATCTTCCCTACGAGGTCTACGCAAAAGAGCGCGGTGCTTCGTGGTCAAAGCACATGTAAGATCGTCTTAAGCGAAAAATCGGATTAAAATTCAAGGATACTCAAATGGAAGAAAAAAACGAACTCAACGATATCATCCTCAATAAAAGTGGCGGAAGTTCTGGAAGCAAAAAATTGCTCCTTGCGATTGCAACATTAACCCTTATTCTGATTATTGTATTGGTTATTATGAATTCACTGAAAAGTGAAAGCACGGAAACTGCTCCGCAAGCTGCAACACCGCCTGAACCCTCTGCTCCTACGGAAATTATCAATGACCCGTTATTTGAGCCGGTAGAGGTCATCCAAGAGGGAAATAACAGTGCACAAGCTGCCAAAAGCTCAGAAGACTTAGGTCAAATTGCCCAAAAAATCAAGCAAGAGTCTTTTTCCAATGCTCCGGCACAAAACACTGTTGTTCCGGCATCTGTACCCGTAGCTCAACAAAACGCTCCGGTGGTTCAAAGCAAACCGGTACCGCAAAATATTCCAGCAGCAATTCCTGCCCCAACCGCCCCCAAAATTGTCTCTAAACCGATCCAAGCCAAACCGGTAGAGACAGCCGTGCAACCTGCTCCAATTAAAAAAACAGCTCCGGTTGTCAATACGCCGACGATCAAAACAACAAAATCTGCCGAAGTCAAAAAAGCTCAGCCGGCTCCTGCAGTAAAATCTGCCGATAAAGTCGTCGAGAAACCGGTCGAAAAAGTAACGGAAAAACCGGCACAAAAAGCAGCCGAGGCCGGTGGAACATGGTATATCCAAGTAGGCTCATTTACCAATACCCCGAACAAAGCACTCTATGAGCAACTTAATGCAAGCGGCTTGAAATACACCAATGTTCCAAGCGGCGCAGTAACCAAAGTAATGATCGGACCGTTCCAAGGTGAAAAAGCAGCAAATGACGTATTAGGAACCGTTCGTAAGAATATCGAATCCCACGCATTTAAAGTAAAGGGATAACGCGTGATCGAATCTCGTCGTTTTTCTCTCGATCAGTTTGCCCCTATCGCCGTCTATGAAAAAGTTAAAACCCTTTTCCCCGGAGAAGTCAGTTTTTTATTTGAAAGTGCCGGTAAAAGTGACGGAAACTATACGATTTTAGTGATTGGTGCGCGTGAACGTCTTGTTTACCGTTCTAAAACAACAACCTATACCGATGCATCAGGAACGATAAACACCCTTTCCCTCTCCCCTTTTGTATTTTTAAAAGAGTATTACCGCGAGATTGATCCAAAAATGTATCGAGATATAGCTCAAGAGTTGAAAATCGGTTATGTAGACGGGTTTATCGGCTATATCGGCTATGACATGGTGAAAGTATTTGAGCCCGTATTGGATGCATCTATGTCCCACTTAGAGGATCAAACCGATATCCCCGATATGGATCTCATCCTCCCAAAATTAACCCTTGTTCTATCGCATAAAGATGCAACCATTACAATATTGTCCTCTTTGCAAGCGTTTCAAGAGCAATTCAAATCGATCGAATCAGCCCTCAAAGCACCCTATAACTACACGCCACTCACCCCTATACGTGAAGATCAAGGTGGAGATTTCATCCATACGAAAGAACAATTTTTCTCGATGGTCGATAAATCCAAAGAGATGATCAAAAGCGGGGATGTGTTTCAGATTCTGATGACCAATCGCTATGTCCGTCATGCCAAGGTTGATCCGTTTAGTTTTTACCGTATTTTACGCCTTAAAAATCCTTCTCCGTATATGTATTTGATGGAGTATGAGGGTTTCAGTATCGTCGGCAGCTCTCCGGAAGTTATGGTACGTCTAAGTGATGGCGATATTCTCCTAAGACCGATTGCCGGAACCCGTAAACGGGGAAATACCAAACAACGTGACGAAGAGCTCGAAGAGGAACTTCTCTCCGATCCCAAAGAGTTGGCAGAGCATCTGATGCTCATTGATTTAGGTCGTAATGATGTCGGCCGCGTAGCAAAAACCGGTACGGTAAGGGTTGAAGAGATGATGCACGTAGAGCGATATTCGCATGTCATGCATATTGTCTCGGATGTCCATGCTCAAATTGCGGAAGATAAAGATATGTTTGATCTCCTCGCAGCAACCTTTACTGCCGGAACCATGACCGGTGCCCCTAAAATCCGTGCCATGGAATTGATCGCCGAATATGAGGGAGTCAAACGGGGCTTTTACAGTGGAACCATCGGCTACTTTGGATTTGACGGCAATATGGACAGTGCAATAACAATCCGAACCGCCCTTATCAAACCCGACCAAGTGATCTTGCAAGCAGGAGCCGGAGTCGTCGCCGATTCGCAAAACGAACTTGAATACCTCGAAGTTACTAACAAACTCGGAGCCCTTACCAGTACGCTGGATGATTTATTAGACCCGCGATGAAAATTTTTACCATATTTGGGAATCCCGTCTCTCATTCACGTTCTCCTCTTATGCACAACACCGTGTTTAAAGCATTAGGGATATCGGCCTGTTATACCCGTACACAACTCGATGAGGGCTCCGAACTCCGTAACGTTTTTTTTGCCAAAGGGCTCAGCGGGGCCAATGTCACCGTTCCCCATAAAGAAGCTGCTTACGCGCAATGTGACGAAGTACGCGGTATCGCCAAAACGATCCAAGCTGTCAATACCCTTGTCCTCGAAAATGAACGTCTCATCGGATACAACACCGATGCAGATGGATTTATGAGCGCGATCCAATCGTTCGGCCCTGTCCGAAATGCCCTCATACTCGGGGCAGGAGGAACTGCTCGCGCCCTCTCTATCGCACTGCGTCAAGGAGAAATCACCCCTACGATCCTTAACCGTTCGTCAGGACGACTGGAATATTTTCTCTCAGAAGGTCTTAATGCCTGCACGTGGGATGATTTTACCGTTGATACATATGATCTAATTATTAACACCACTTCGGCGGGGTTATCCGATGAGGAGCTTCCGATCCCGCGAACTCTTCTCATGGAACTTCTCTCACGGACAAAAGGGGCTATTGATGTTATTTACGGCAAAGAGACCCCGTTTTTACGTGAAATCAAAATCACTGACCTCCCCTACAAAGACGGTTCAGATATGTTACTTGCCCAAGGGGTACTCGCCAATCACCTTTTTTTGCATTGTCAATACGATACAGAGGTCATTAAACCGATCATGCGGGAAAGTTTCCACTACTAAGCGCTATAATGTCACATCTTATTGTAAAGGCTCTATATGTGCCGTTTCCACCAGCTCAATGAAGCTGAAAAAATTCTCCTCCGTGATCAATTACTTTCCCTTGCCGCTTTGATTGGTGGAAAAAACTCTTTTCTAAAGCTCTTGGAGACGATTAAAAACACCTCTCCCCATCCGCTTATCTCGAAAAATTCATTGCTTCGATTCCCCAAAGGGCTTATCAAATGGAACAAAAATGTCCACCGCGATAATCTTACCCTTCTGGGCGTCCGCATGAATGCCCGCAGTGAAGAGAACCAAAATCTTATGGTTTCCAAAGAGGACAAATCTTTTAAAAATGTGACCAACATGCTTCGCTCTCTCGGACCATTGACATTCACGGTTGCCATGAATAACGAATCAGATGGAAAAGGGTTTACCTTCAAAGCATTCGACATCCTTGATGAAGATACCACGGTGATGAATCCTATCTTCGAAATCTTCTTTTTCTGTCCGGTGAACGTGACGAAAAAAGTGCTCAACTTTACCGACTCACCCACCGCCAGTGAAGCAATCAGCGAATAAAGAGGACGCATGAAAATTGACGGGCGTTTTTGGCTCACCAAAGAGGGGCAAAGTTTTCTAGGCTCAGGACGGATAGAACTGTTGGAGAGGATCGATAAGATCGGATCAATCCATGCTGCCGCCAAAGAGATGAAAATGAGCTACAAAGCGGCATGGGAGCGGATCAACGGGATGAATGCCCTGGCCGATCAGCCTCTCATCGAACGGACAACCGGAGGCAAAGGGGGCGGAGGGACAAAACTCACCCCCTATGCCCGCGAGCTGATTTCTACGTTTCACCGTTTAAACGAATTGCATCGCCAATTTATCGACCGCTTTTCCGAAGCGGGCAACGATCCCGAACGGCTCGCCCGAATCCTCAGTCGTACCTTTCTCACCACCAGTGCACGCAATCAGCTTCCCGCAACCCTCTCATCTATTGAAAGCAACGGACTGCATTCTACCCTCACCCTAGCCCTCAGCGGTTCAGACACCCTCCGCTCTACCATCACCGCCAAATCGGTAGAGAACATGGGATTGAGCATCGGATGTGACACGTATGCTATCATCAAATCCAGCGATATTCATGTCGTCTCCGTACCCCCCTCTTCCGAGGCTGGAGATAATCTCCTCTCCGGCACCATAGAAACCCTTGAACGATCAGGGGATAATATCGAGATTGCTCTTCGTCTCGCAGGAGGAACGCTTCTCATCGCCCTTGAAAAACAAGATGCCCTCCAAAATTTGGAAGTCGGCAGGACTGCCTACGCGATTATCTCACCGTTGCATATTATTATCGGGTTGTAACCTCTCGTCATCTCTTTTATTTTTTGGATATAATTGTTTTAAGAAATTTTAAGGATCAATGATGCCGACGATCAGTATGTTTTATGGGATTGTGGTAATGATTTTTTACTATGATAATAAACAACACAATTTACCTCATATCCATGTAAGATATCAAGATTCTAAAGCAATTTTTTGTATTGATACGGCAGAAATGCTTGAAGGAGATTTGCCAAATAAGCAAAAAAGACTCGTACAGGCTTGGATGGAGATACATAAAGATGAATTAATAGCCGATTGGGAATTGGCTATTTCAGGTGAACAACCTTATAAAATTGAACCCTTAAAATAGGAGTTTATGATGCTAATCGATGTAATCAATGTAAAACCAAAAAATGATTTTACCTTATGGCTAAAATTTGAAAACGGTGAAGTAAGAGAATTCGACTGTAAACCATTGTTAGAAAAAAAACCATTTCAAAAATTAAAAGATAAATATTTCTTCGATATGGCAAAAGTGGAATACGGCACCGTCGTTTGGTCAGATGAGATAGATATCGCCCCTGAAACTCTTTATTTGGAGAGTGTTCCATCATCTTGAGGCAAACGCCCTTCCTTGCTCCCGCTCTCCCAAGTGGGAGTGTATAAATATTCAGCCACCAGTATTCCCACTTAGAAAGTGGAAACGAGAGAATAAATTTCCTACCAAAGAAAGATAATGAGCAAAAAAGCCCCTAAAAAATTAAATGATTCACTATCTGATTTGAAGAAGACTGAAATTGAGTTATTAAAAGTCGGTATGAATATGTTTTCTGCCGATGGTGGAAATCTATTTCCAATTGACCTCATTGCTATAGGAGCAATGAAACGGACAACAAGCAATACGGAAGGATTTATTACACTAGTTGAAGCTCAGAATATGACGGCTGCACGTTCATTATTAAGAGTTCAATTAGATACTTTCATGCGCTTTTCAGCAATATGGATAGTTGATTCACCACAGGATTTTGCTAATGAAATTATTTCTGGAAAACATATCAGAAATATTAAGGATAGGGCAGGCAATAAAATGACAGACCGCTATTTAGTTGATACACTCTCTAAAGAGTACCCATGGCTCAAAGATGTGTATGATAATTTAAGTGGTTATATCCACTTTTCAGCGAAGCATTTATTTAATGCTGTTGAAAAAGTCAATAATGATACGCGAACATTAAGTATCAAAATTGGAAAAGAAGACCTACAATATCCAGAGTGGTCTTGGGTAGAAACTGTTGATTGCTTTACAGAGTCAGTCAATATCTTTTTTCATTATTTAAATGGCTGGGTAGCAACTAAAAATACAGTTAAAAAACCAATCTAGGAATGAGAAAATTAAGATAGACTAGTTCTCAACTTTCTCCATTTTTTCCTATAGCAAATAACACTTTTTTGTCTCTATCCTAAAAACTTTAAGCCATTTTCCCTATAATTTCGTTATATCTTACAAAACATAACGAAAATGTCGCCTTTTTCTGCGAATCGTTTTTGCATTGTTAAGTTTGTTATTACCATAATATTAAAACAGATACAAAGGAGTTTTTATGAAACCGTTAAAAATTTTACTCGCCTCGCTTGCCTTTGCTACGGCGATGGCTGCCCAAACGATCACGGTGGCGGCTGCCGCCAATCTCAAATACGCGCTTGATGACATTGCGCGTGAATTTAGCAAAGAAAGCGGGATCGACGTCAAAATCATTACGGGGGCATCCGGTAAACTTACCCAGCAAATCATGAGCGGTGCGCCCTATGATGCATTTCTTTCAGCGGATGTCGAATATCCCGCTAAATTGGCTCAGGGTGGATTTACTACCACGCCACCGCAAGTGTATGCGTATGGAACCTTGATTCTATGGAGCGATACCGGCGTGGATTTATCAAAAGGGATCGCCATTATTGCTGACCCAAGCGTTAAAAGAATTGCTGTCGCCAATCCAAAAACGGCACCCTATGGTATCGAAGCGATGAACGCGATGAAATATTACAAAATAGATAATGCCGCATCCAAAATTATTACGGCGGAATCGATCTCTCAAGTGGGGGCTTATGTCACCACCAAAGCGGTCGATGTCGGATTTATGGCGAAATCTATTGTCATGTCCCCCGAAATGAAAAATGTCGGCAAATGGGTCGAAATCGATCCAAAAGCATACAACACCATCGATCAAGCGATGGTGGGACTCAAAAACGGTTTACCCGAAAATCAAATTGCCGCCAAAAAATTCATCCGCTTTATCTCTTCGGCAAAAGCGCAGGCGATTCTCAAAGCTAACGGCTATCGTTGTCCAAAACAATAATTGCAACTTTAATTACTTTTAATTTCATAGGAGGAAAGCCATGACACTGTTTACACCCAAAGGGATACCGGTAGCATCGTTCAATGCTTGCGGTACCAAACCCTTTATCGGAGCGAGTGAAACACCGCATACCGCTGAAGCAAAAATTGATTTTGTCTATCCCGAAGTGCCGTTTCCCTCTAATCTCCTCTTTCAAACGTGGGGAGAAGAGAACATACGTAAAATGGTACGCCATCACCATCAATTGCTTCGAAAAAGTGTTATTGGCAATCTCTTTCCCGCTAATGATGAGATGTTTAATTTCGCAACCGAAAAAACCGCCGATTTCTTCGTCGAAGCACTTGGCGGTGAGAAATGTTATACCCCTATACACGGTCATCCGGCTCTTAGAATGCGCCACTTCCACATTACTATTGATGAAAAGGGGAGAGAAATTTGGCTGATGATGTATAAAAAAACGATAAAAGATCTGCACATGCCGGATGAATGTATTCATGAGTTTTGGAACTGGATAGAACCCTTATCCATTCGGATGATTAATCGACGAACGACTACGGCGGATATCCAACGTCACGCGCATGATGCTATTTGGAGTGAAGTATGATTTTTTTAAACCCTATCGTTATATCTAATAAGATACAATGTAAAAATTCCGCATTAACCGCGAAATCGTTCACCGCTTCTTTGGCAGTGCACGGTATATTGCTGGCTTCTGCCCTTTATCTTAGCGCATTCAAACCTGCCTCTGTCCCTGAGGAACTGCCTATTACGATTTCATTAGCTGATTACGCCCCCTCATCGCTCACTGCCCCTATCGATATTTCTGCACCTGCTAACACACCGGTGAGCGTTTTAAAACCATGTGCATCAACCCCTCAGGCGAAACCGTCGCTCCCTTCTACGGTCTCTCCTGAGACGTTTACGCCTCAACCCTCGCCCGTGCGCCCCGGTGTTGCTCCATCACAACTCAGCCAAACAACGGATGATTCACCTCATTTGGATCATCCAATTGTTGCACATGATTCTCCTAAAATCACCCCTACTGCATTAATGAACGAATTACCAAAAACGTCCAATGATGAGTTTAATGGAGCAACACTGGGGCGCATACGCACCATGATCGAAGATGCAATAACCTACCCATCAATCGCCCGAAAGCTGGGGCTAGAGGGGGTAGTAGTCGTATCGTTTATCCTCAAACAAGACGGTTATGTCGAAAAAGTGGAGGTTCTCACCACAAGCGGCAGTTCTTTGCTTGATAGCAAGGCGGTTCAAACGGTACTGTCGTTAAATGGTGATTATCCCCCTCTGGACAAAACCCTCTTTTTGAAAATTCCCATCGCCTTTTCCCTCAAAAAATCTTAAGGAGCTTCCTATGAAAGCTATAGTGCATCTCATCCTTTTATCGGTAATTGCTTTTTCACTCAGTGCAAAAACCATCACTGATATGGACAATCATCCTGTAACGATCCCCGATCATGTTGATCGTGTTTTTGGTTCATCTCCACCAATGAATTATCTCCTCTATGCCATTAAACCTGACACCATGGTAGGGCTGAATTTTGCGGCTAAAAATCCAAACAACAGTGCGGATGAGCAATTTTTGAGTAAAAGTTTTCTCTCTCTACCCGTCGTCGGATCGTTCCACGGAGGGGGTCAAAGCATCAATCTTGAAACACTCATGGCCTATAAACCTCAACTCATACTTGTATGGAAAGATGATATGTTGGTACAAACGGTGAGCCGTGAGATTGAGAAAACAAAAATTCCTACCCTCTCCGTCTCTTTTCGCGAAGTAAGCGACATGCCTAAAGCGTTCCGTCTCGTGGGAGAAGCATTAGGCGCTCAAAAGCGAGGAGATGTCTTGGCCCTCTATTCGCAAAAAGTCATTCATGAGGTGCAAACAAGCGTCGCTAAGGTCAAACCCACCCGCTATTACTATGCGGAGGGAACGGATGGTCTTTCCACCGAGTGCGATACCTCCTTTCATGTCGAAGCACTGAATTTCGCCGGAGGGGAAAACGTCCATAAGTGCCAGCAAAGCGGTCTTTTGGGACTGGAGAAGATCAGCTTCGAAACGCTTCTGACGTATGATCCGGAAGTGATTATCGTCCAAAATCGTGCCGTTTACAATGATCTTGTGAATGATCCTATGTGGCAGCACCTTCACGCGATTAAAAAAGGGCGCGTCTATTTGGTTCCGACTGCACCGTTCAACTGGGTTGACCGTCCGCCCTCTTTTATGCGTGTTATCGGTGTCCAATGGCTTGCGCATACCTTCCATCCTGATACCTATAAAATCGATCTTAATCAACGAATTAAAGAGTTCTACACCCTCTTTTTAGGGGTGAAACTCAGCGATCAGCAAACCAAAAATTTAATTGGAGAAAAGCAATGAAACTTTCCCCCCTTATGATCTCGATTGCCGCGTGTGCGGTACTTGCCGCGAATCCAATCACCATCGAGCGGATCGTCGTAACCGATACGCAAAGCGATAACGACCAGCTCATTGCCGATGGTAATCTATCGGCGCATGAAAATCATCAAACCTTTACCGCAAAAAGCATCGCAACGCTGGGGACACAAGCCAATATGAATCCTTACAGCATTATCCAGTTTTCGCCATCGGTGAATTTTACCCCTGTCGATCCTGCAGGGTCAAATGAACCCTCATACCATGATCCAATCCGTATCCGTGGGAAATCACAAACAGGCCCCGGAGGGGTTTACTCTATCGAATCTCTCCCCGTATCCAGCAATCCGGGCGGAGGAAAATTGATGATGGATATGGAAAATGTCGCCTCGATTGATCTGTTTAAAGGATATCTCCCCGTAGATAAAAATCTCGGGTTTTCCAGTCTTATCGGTAAGGTCAATATGGATATCTTGCGTCCAAGTGATACAATGGGAGCCAATATTTCCCAATCGTTAGGTAAGGACAGTTTTAATCGCACTTTTGTCCGTTTTGATACCGGCAAAATTGGGGACGTAAGTGTATTTGGCTCATTTTCCCAAACCTCCGCTGACAAAACAAAAGGCTCAGGAGACCTTAAACGTACCAATGGAATGTTCGGACTGAAGTATCAACCGAACAATGCCTTTAAAGCCGAGCTCTTCGCAATCAAAAATTCCGATGATCATCACAACTATTATAATCTTTCCTATACCGAAGCAACCAATTTGGGACAGTTTTATAACAAAGATTTTGGAACGGCACATCCCACAACCTCCAATAATGTCAATTATTATGATTGGAATAAACAAAGCTTTGATACCACGACCGTATTAGCCAATTTTGAGTACAAACCGACGATCAAAGACACCTTTTCATTTAAACCCTATTACAAAAAAGACAGCGGTGATTATTGGTATTCCAGTGGAAATCTTGCAACTCCTACTGCTACCAACCGTGTGATAGACTGGCATATGAACCATGATGTATTTGGGGGAGTCGCCGCTTATGATCATGAGTTTTCCGAAGCATTCAATACCAAAATCGGATACTGGTTTCACAAACAACTGCCGCCAGGACCACCCTCAGATCAGACAAAATACAAAGTGGATGCCAGCGGAAATCTTGTTTATGACGGGTATGCTACTTTGGCTGACAATGGCTATCATACGATTCAATCACCCTTTTTACAGTTAAGCGGGACGATGGATCGATTTAATTATCTTATCGGAGCACGCTACCAAACCTTCAAACTTGGATCGCTCCACAGCTATACCAATGGAACCAATGCCGCTACAAGCTCAGACTACAATACCGCTATTGCTACCGGAACACTTGATCCATGGGCGAGTGTAGATGCCAAAACGTTTCATACCTTTATCCCTTCGCTCTATTTAGGCTATAACCTAACCAACGATACGACACTTTATGTCGATTATGCCCGCACGTACGGATTTGATGTTAATCTTTTTCCATCGTATGTCTCTAGCCGAGCCAGTTTCGTCGCCAAAGGGGTAACGCTCCAGCAGCTATGGGATAAACAAGGTCTTGAAATCTCTGATAACATTGATCTTGGACTCAAAACTATGGTCGGCGCCATTACGCTAAATCCTAATTTGTATGTTTCATTTGTTAAAAACAAACAGGCGACTGTTTATGATGCACAGTATGCGGTAATGTATCCTACCAATGTCGGAAATGCGCTCGGATACGGTGCTGAACTATCTGCCTACGGTCCAATTAATGAACAACTCGAATTTTTGTTGGGATTATCCTACAACAAATACACCTTTACCCAAAATTTCAGCAGCAGTGCGACCACTACAGTAAATACGGATGGAAAACAACTTCCCGATGCACCTGAATATATGGCGAAAGCGGCACTCTCTTATCATCTAGGCAAATGGACATTGACACCGAGTGTCCGTTATACCTCCAGTCGCTGGGGAGATGTACAAAATACTCAGAAAATTGATCCCTCTACCCTTGTCGATTTTGATATGGCATACCGAATGGACAGTTTTATGGGATCTAAAAATGCCGTATTCCGTCTCACCGGAACCAATCTAACCAACGTAAAATACATTTCAACGATCAATACGGCAGATAACTTTTTGGCCGCTTCGACAACAGCAACAACCTACCAAACGGGTGCACCATTCGGGCTTTACGGCAGTATCAATCTGAAGTTTTAAGGATTATGATGAAAAAGATTAAACCGGCCGGATGGATAATAGGCGCGACCCTACTGTTGATCGTTGCCGCTACATTATCCCTCCTGTGGGGACAATACCCGATCACATTGGATACGCTGATCGGCTACCTCCAGTTTAAAGTATTCGGCGGTATAGGAAACGATACCTATACCTTGCTCGATAATATCATCCTTCAAATCCGCCTTCCGCGCGTACTGCTTGCTATTCTCATCGGCTCGGCACTTGCAACTTCGGGTGCCGCATTTCAGGCGATGTTCGTCAATCCACTCGTCTCTCCCGGAATTTTAGGGGTATTGGCAGGTGCATCCTTCGGTGCGGCAATGGGGATGCTCATAAGCGATCAATGGTACGTCGTCCAATTGCTCGCCTTTGTATTCGGTTTTGTCGCCGTCGGTGTCGCAGTACTCATCGGGACAATGGTCACCAACTCACGCTCAACGGTGATGCTGGTACTCGGCGGTGTTATCAGCAGTGCGCTCTTTACCTCGCTCCTCTCGATCATCAAATACCTTGCCGACCCCTACAGTACCCTCCCCGCTATCGTCTATTGGCTGATGGGAAGCCTAACAATGGCAGATCTGCACGGGGTATTGCTGATCTCGATTCCAATGCTCACCAGTATCATAGGGATGATCGTATTGGGTAAATATTTTGATCTTATGAGTTTAGGTGATGAAGAGGCAAAAGCTCTGGGGATCAATGTCACGATGGTTCGGCTGGGTGCTATTACTCTGGCGACACTGGCGAGTTCGCTCTCAGTCGTGATGGCAGGTATCATTGGATGGATCGGCCTTATTATCCCCCATATCATCCGTATGGCGGTGGGGCCGTCACATCGTCTGTTAATGCCCCTTTCGGCGATAGTGGGCGGGGCATTTTTGCTCCTCGCCGATACGATTTCTCGTCTGGCATTCAGTGTCGAAGTTCCTATCGGTATTCTCACTTCACTCATCGGTATCCCCGTCTTTATCATCGTACTTAAAAACGCGAGGGCAGCATGGAACTAAAACCTCTTATCACGGTCAATGACCTCCATTTTTCCTACCCTACCCGCAGCGTTTTAGAGGGGATCGATTTCACCCTTCGTCGCGGCGAAGTAGTAAGCCTACTGGGACCCAACGGATGCGGCAAAAGTACTCTGATCCGTCTCATCCTTAAACTCATCCATCCCAAACGAGGTGAAATATGGCTCCATAACAAAACCCTTCACCGCTATTCGCACCGTGAAATCGCAGAGCATATCGCCTATATCCCACAATATCACAATGTCCCCTTTAACTACAGCGTGTTGGAGATGGTTCTTATGGGGAGGGTCTCTAAACTAGGATTCTTCGCTGCCCCTTCGGCCGCGGATCATCGCATTGCACAGGAGTCACTGGAGAGAGTCGGAATTTCCGATTTGGCTGCACGCCCGTTCGGTCAGCTCAGCGGCGGACAAAAGCAAATGGTACTTCTCGCACGTGCCCTTACCCAAGGGGTTGATACCTTTATCATGGATGAGCCGGTATCGGGGCTGGATTACGGCAATCAAATCCGTCTTTTGGAACTGATCGTCACACTCAGTGCCCAAGGGTATACCTTTCTCAAAACAACCCATTATCCCGATCATGCCCTACTGGTTTCCAGCCGTGTTGCGGTCATGAACCACGGTAAAATTATCGCAGACGGCCTTCCCGAAGAGGTGATTACTCCTGAGATGATCCATGATGTATACGGTATCGAAGCCGATCTCATCGTCCATAATTCCCATACCCGCTGTCTCCCCATCTTTAACAAAGGAACCCTATGAGAATATTTTTCCTCATTATCGCCTTGCTGATTACAAATATACAAGCACGTACCATTATCGACGACTACGGAAGAGTGGTCACGATACCCGATAACATCACCAAAATCTATGCATCTCACCCTCCTCTTACTATGAGCCTTTTAGCATTTGATCCAAACCTTGTAGCAGCACTCAATTTCCCGTTCAACGATGAACAAAAACCTTACGTCGGTACCGCTGTTTCACGTCCAATTGTCGGAGGTTTTTTCGGACAGGGAAATACCCCGAATTATGAGATTTTGGCAAGTGTAAAACCTGATGTTATCCTCATGTGGGGGGGTGCGACAGGGGCTGAGAATCATCTAAAAAAATTCTCCGCACTCGGTATTCCGGTTCTGATGGTTCACAATGAATCGATTAACGATCTCATAGGACAATTCGACCTTTTCGGTAGACTCACCGGAAATACCAAACGTGCGCAAGAACTTATTGCCTATACCAAAGACACGTTAGGACTTATCCAATCGCTGCAGACCAAAGTTAATGCCCGCAAAGACGTTCGCTACTACTTTGCCGAGGGGGTAGACGGACTTTCCAGTGAATGCGAAGGGTCGTTTCATCTGGAGCCATTTATCTACAGTGGTGGAAAAAATGCAATCGATTGTAAGATGAGCTCCAACTACGGAATGGAAAAAATGTCCATGGAGAGAATACTTTTTTCGGACCCTGATGTCATCATTGCAATGGAAAAGCCCTTTGCCGATTCGATCATATCAAATCCTCAATGGAAAATGCTCCGTGCCGTTAAAGCAGGTCGAGTACTGAGCATCCCTGCCGTTCCGTTTAATTACATAACCCGCCCACCGTCATTTATGAGATTGTTGGGAATACGGTGGCTAATACATGCGTTTTATCCCGATTTGATCAAACCGATCGATCAGGAGAAAAAACGGTTTGAAAAAATATTTTTCCCCTCTTATCGGGGTTAGCCGTTTTTTTGACTATCATTATATCAAAAAAGATATTACAATTATGGAGAGAATATGAACATCGGACTATTTGCCCTTTTTGAAAACAAAATCGGTCATATCGACGCTTTTGATTCACAGTTTGAACTGATGCTTCACGCAGAACAACTCGGATTTGACGAGATGTGGATGGCGGAACACCATTTTAATAATCGTTCTATCAGCTCAGCACTTTTACCGATCATGGCATATGCAGCGGCTAAAACTTCTAAGATACGACTCGGCAGTGCCGCAGTACTGCTCCCCTTTTACAACCCGATCCGTTTGGCAGAAGATATTGCAACGATCGATCTCCTCTCCCGAGGTCGGCTCAATCTAGGGATTGCCAAAGGGGGACCTTTTGATGAACAGTTTCGTAATTTCGGAATAATGCCTGATGAGAGTCGCACGGTCTCATTGGAGGTTGCCGAGATATTGGAAAAACTCCTCTACGAAGAACATGTCAGCTATCGCGGAGAACGTTTTAATCTCGAAAATGTCACCCTCACACCAAAACCGCTTCAATTACCGATCCCTATTTATCACGCAACTCATAGTGATGAGGGGATTGCGTATGCGGCACGTCATAATCACAAACTCTTAGCCGCACAGCCGTGGAGCGTTGAGATGATTCGCCGCCATCTGGCGTATTATGAACAATGCGGCGGTAATTCCTCCAAAAAAGTCGCAGTCTTTAAAACGTTTCTAGTCGCCAAAAATCGGAAAGAGGCTCGCAGCGAAGTGCTCCCTTCCATTGAGCGTTTTTTGAGCCGAATGCGGGACAATCCCCATATTGCCCATACCGACTTTCTCGATCCTGAACGCCATTTGAATAATGCCATACTGGGCAGTGTTGATGAATGCGTTGAAGCGATTGAGCAACTTCGCGAAAGTGTCGATCCCTGCTCTCTCGTTATCAAACCTGCGGCGATGGATAACCATCGAACGAGGGAGTTGATGGAAATATTTACCCGTGACATCCGTCCTCAGCTCACTGACGTTAAGGAGATTAAATGAAAATAGGTCTGTTTTGCCTTACCGAACATTTCGGAGGGAGCATTCAAGAGAGTATTATGGAACAACTGCGTCTGGTTGAGTTAGCCGATCAACTCGGATTTGATGAAGCATGGTTCGGTGAGCACCATTTTAATGGGTTCAGTGTCATTCCTGATCCTGCGGCAATGATAGCCTATTCTGCAGCTCGAACGGGGTGTATTCGTCTGGGAACAGCAGGCTTTCTTACCCCGTTTTATCACCCTGTTCGATTAGCTGAGACGATTGCTGTGTTGGATAACCTCTCCGACGGACGGATTAATGCCGGATTTGCCAAGGGTGGATTTGCCCCGGATACACGCCATTTTTCACGCAATCCAGAAGAGTTACGAACACTCATGTTCGAAACAGTAGAGGTAATCGATGAACTATTACATAACCCATTACCCACTTCGTATGAGGGAAAGTATATGACATTTGATAATGTTCAAACCCAACCCAAACCGCTCCAAAAAAGAATCCCTTTTTTCATAGCCACCTTTGCCAATCCCGAAACAATCCGCTTCGCTGCACGTCAGGGATACGGGCTGTTGATGTCGCAAGGGGCGAGTTTAAACGAGTGTATCGAAGCACAAAATCTTTATCACTCTATCGCAGGAGTCAACCCTGAAATCGTACTCATGCGGGTATTTTGTGTCGCTGATAGCCATGACGATGCCTACCGCATCGCTCGCCCCTCCATCGATCATTTCGTCAAATCAATGCGTGCTGCCTCTTCTGAGATTCCCGCACCCAAGTGGAATCGCGAACAATACGACGCTATTCTTAAAGAGCGTGAAGCCTTTTTCGATGGGCAAAAATTTTTCGACAACGGCATTATCGGAACGTACCGAGAATGTCTGAATACCATTAAAATCATCCAAAAGGAGCTACCGAATATCCATCTCATCCTCAAACCATCATCCGCCGATTCAAGCCAAAATCGAATGATGCTCAACGTGTTCAACACCCATATTAGACCCCATCTTTAAACGTAAGGAAAACCAATGAAGAAACACATTTTCGTACTCTCACTCGCTGCTGTATCGGCGCTTTATGGCGCTGATGGCGTCTTTGATCTGGGTAAAATCGACGTTAACGGCGTCGGAGAAGCAACAAACTCTACTATAACCGTTATTGATGCTCAAGAGATCCAAGATCAGGAGCGAAAAACTATTGTCGAAGCACTCAATCTTTTGCCGGGTGCTACAATCCAGAATTTTGGTGCTCGAAATGAGCAGATGATTATGATCCGCGGCTTTGATGTGAAACATGCGCCCCTCTATATTGACGGTATCCCTATTGCCGTGCCGTATGACGGATACGTCGATTTTTCCCGTTTCACGACATTTGATCTTTCTCAGATTGAAGTTTCAAAAGGGCTTACGTCACCGCTTCTAGGGGCCAATACCTTTGCCGGTGCGATCAATCTTGTCACCAAAAAACCGACCAAATCGTTCGAAGGGGATATGGGTATCGGTGCATTCAGCGGAAATGGACGTACCGGATACATCAATATGGGAAGCAACCAAGGGAGCTATTACGTACAAGCTTCCGCATCTAAAACACAACAGGACGATTATCCGCTATCACATAATTTTCCATCAGGACTTACCTATGAAGATGGAGGGAGCCGCAACAATTCGTATGCCAAAGATGATAAAATTAATCTAAAAGCAGGCTATACTCCGAATGCAACGGATGAATATTCTATCAACTATATTCGGCAAAATGCTGACAAAGGTGTCCCTCCCTACGCAAGTCTTGTCAATCAAAACAGTGCAAAATTTTGGCAATGGAACTATTGGAATAAACAAAGTCTTTATTTCCTCTCCAAAACCGACTTTGGCAATTGGTATCTCAAAAGCCGCGTGTTTTATGACAAATTTCAAAATTCACTTGCAATGTATACGTCTCCGACTTACTCAACCTACTCTTTTGGCGGCATAGGAAATCCTAGCTGGTATGATGAAAACACCAAGGGAGCATCAGTGGAAACAGGGGTAAAACTTTCCACGATCAATACCCTTAAAATGGCTCTTCACTATAAAATAGACGATCACAAAGAAGGTGGAGATAATCAAGCGGCTGTTTATGAGATGAAAGATACTATCGGATCCTTTGGAGTAGAAGATACCCATGTCTTTTCCAATGCGCTCAAGCTCACCTTTGGGGGGAGCTATGATAAAGAAAAAATCGATACGGCTCAAAACACTCAATACGGTAAATCCAATACCGCATACTATAATGATACCCTGGGTGTAAGCCAAAATACAACAACCGGATATACCACCGCTCCAGAGTTTAGCAATGGAAGTACAGGAATGTTTAACCCTATGTTCAAGCTGGACGGAAAAATAGATGATTCGCTCACATGGTATGGCGGGGTAGCACACAAAAGTCGAATTCCCTCTATCAAAGACCGCTATTCGTTTAAATTCAATACCTTTGTCCCAAATCCTGAATTAAATTCCGAAAAAACTATCAATTACGAAATTGGTGCGACTAAGAGATGGGGAACGGCCTCCATCAGTGGGGCCATTTTTTATGCCGATGTGAGCGATTACATCCAAAGCGCTTATATACCGTTGTGGTATAAAAGCGGTAGCCTCTACACCCAACAGCAACAACTCCAAAATGTCGGTAAAGTGAGCTTAAAAGGGTTTGAACTTTCCACCGTATATGCACCTTTGGATTCACTGGTATTTAATGGAAGTTATACGTACCTCAAAATGACCAATGAAGCGGATGAGAGTCAAAAAATTACCGATATTCCGGAAAACAAGCTCATTCTCACCGCTGCATATACCCCGATGGAAAAATTCACATGGTTCAATACGTTTGAATATGATTCAGACCGCTATGCATCCATCGGTACTACCGGCTCAGGCGCAGCTACTAAAAATATCTATGACAACACCGGATCTCTCTCTGTATGGAATACAAAAGGCACCTATCATGTGACTAAAGCACTATCCTGTGATTTCGGTATCAATAACGTATTAGATCGCAACAACTACTATAGTTACGGTTTTCCGGAAGCAGGACGAATATTTTTCGGCAATGTCCGTTACAAATTTTAATCACCTTGGGGAGTCGATCTCCCCGATATTTAAGTATAATAATAACAACGTAGGAGAGACCATGTTTTTAGAACCGATCGATTTTGCCCAAATGTACCGTGAGCATAAAGCGACTACCGATTTCAAAGGTAAAACCAGCAGTGACTGGGATGAAAAATCTGCCGATATGGCAGCCTCTGTTATCAACACCCCTTATGTGAACGATTTCATATCACGCATGAATATCACCGGAGATGAAGTGGTTCTTGACATTGGATGCGGACCGGGAACCCTAGCAATCCCTTTGGCAAAATTGGTCAAAGAGGTGATTGCCATTGACTTCTCCGCACAAATGCTTGAAGAGCTAAAAGCCTATGCTGCGCGCGAAGGGGTTACTAATATTAAGACATATCACCTTAGTTGGGACGATGACTGGAGCGCTTTGCCCCAGGCCGATATCGTCGTTGCATCACGCTCAATGGAAGTCTCCGATATCGATGCGGCTCTCTCTAAGATGTCCGCTCATGCTACCAAAGCATGCTACCTCACCTACAAAGTGGGGGGAAGTTTTGTCGATATGAATATCCTCGATACCATCGGTAAAAAGGTTAAAACCAAACCCGACTACTGGTACATCCCGATTCTTCTCTATTCTCAAGGCTACCTCCCCCGTGTCGATTACATCGAAACAGGTCGAGGAAGTGTCCGAAGCGGAACCGAAGAGGAGTTCGTCGAGTCGTTGATTTGGAGCGTACATGAGTTGAGCGAAGAACAAAAAACCAAAGCACGCCAATACTACCGCGACGTAATCATCGGACAAAGCAGACCTCCTCGCGCAGTTAACTGGGCATTTATCGGATGGGAGACCGCCCAATGATTTTATTAAGTGACCAGGAACTTGAACTCATCCTCGCCGAAGATGTCCCCTACGGCGATTTAACCACCGCATCACTGGGAATCACCGATCAGCGCGCCCGTATCACCTTCTCTACCCGAGATCGTCCGTTGGTCGCCGCATGTACCGAAGAGGCGGTTCGATTGTGCGGACTCTACGGTCTGGAGATTGACGGTTTTGTTAAATCAGGTACCCTTATCCCTCCCAAAAGTATCTTTTTAGAAGCGCACGGCGAAGCGGGAAATATCCACCGCGTATGGAAAAGTATCCAAAACCTCCTCGACTACGCAGGGGGCATCGCCACCTACACCCGCGAAGCCGTGCTCTTAGCCCGATCCGTCAATCCCGACATTGTCGTCGCCACCACCCGTAAAACGGCTCCGTTTACGAAAAAAATAGCGATCAAAGCGGTCGAATCGGGCGGTGGCGTCGCCCACCGTTTGGGTCTCTCCGAATCGATCCTCGTATTTGATTATCACCGTATCTTTTTTGCGAATGATGAAGCGTTTGCGGAAGCGCTCCGTAAAACTAAAAAATCCAATCCCGAGAAAAAAATCGTCATTGAAGTATGTGATATCGCTGAGGCCTTGAAATTTGCCGCAATGGGAGCCGACATTCTCCAGATGGAAAAACTTCCCCTCACCAAGTTAGCCGATGCCGTCCGAATCCTCCGCACCGATTATCCCCATATTACCTTGATCGCCACAGGGGGAATCAGTACCAAAAATATCGCCGAATACGCAGGATGCGGCGTCGATATGATCGTCACCTCATCACCCTACAACGCACAGAGTGCCGATATCAAAGTGAGAATTGAACCGTTATGAATATTTTACCCGCTACCATCACCGCGCTCACGACATCCGAGCATCTCAGTATCCTCACCGTAGCCGTAGGAGATCATCCGTTTCACCTTCTCCTCGCGGAAGCCTCCGATGCAGAGGAACTGCTGGGGACAAACGTCACCTTGGCGTTCAAAGAGACCGAAGTAATCCTCTCCAATCTCTTGAGCGCCACTACCGCCAATATCCACTATGCCCTAGTCCTTCGGATAGAGCGGGGAATCGTCCTCTCCCAAATTACCCTCACCTATGGCGATATGTCAATCACGGCATTGGTTCCGACGTTGACCTTCGATACCCTCGACATACGTGAAGGTGACGACGTCTACTGGATGGTGCAACCCAGCGAAATTTCACTGCTGCGAGGCTCGAATGGAATCTGAATTTCTAACCACAATGCTCTTGACCTTCAAGCTCGCGGCTATTACCACGGCTATCCTTTTAATGATTGCGATTCCCCTCGCCTCTTTTTTAGTGTTCGGGAAAATGCGATTTAAAAGCGTAATCGAAACCGTCGTATCCATGCCTCTCGTCCTCCCGCCATCCGTATTGGGGTTTTATCTCCTCCTCGCCTTTAGCCCCGCATCTATGATCGGAAGTTTTCTCACCGAACACGGTATTCGGCTGGCATTTAGTTTCGAGGGGCTGGTGGTCGCCTCGGTCCTTTTCAGTCTCCCCTTTATGGTTCATCCGATCCAGTCAGCACTCTCCCAAGTCCCTCTCTCGATTATCGAAGCCGCCTATACTCTCGGCAAATCCAAAGTAGAGACAATGCTAAAAGTTGTCCTCCCCTCCATTCGTCACGGATTGATTTCAGGTATTGTCCTCGCATTTGCCCATACGGTGGGAGAGTTCGGGGTCATTTTGATGATCGGGGGAAATATCCCCGGTGAAACACGTGTCGCCTCCATCGCTATCTATGACGAAGTCGAGTCGCTCAACTACGCGATGGCGCACCAATACGCCCTTACCCTCTTTGCGGTCACCTTTGCGATCTTACTCCTCGTTTATACCCTCAATAAAAAGTCTTTGGGGGAGATGCGATGATACGTCTTAATATTACCAAGCATCTCGATACCGCCGAAGGGCCACTTAACGCCCATTTCGAGCTCAGTATCCGTGATAGCGAGTTTCTGACCCTTTTCGGCCCCTCCGGTGCGGGGAAAACAACGCTCCTGCGTCTGATAGCAGGCTTGGAAACACCGGATCGCGGTATCATCGAAGTGGATGACGAAGTGTGGTTTGACAGTACCAAAAAAATCAGCCTGCCCCCTCAAAAACGGAGCATCGGATTTGTCTTCCAAGATTATGCCCTCTTCCCCACCATGAGCGTACGAGACAATCTCTTATTTGCTGCCGATAACGAAGAACAATATCGCAATGTGGATGAGTTAATCGAACTTGTCGAATTAACGCAACTCTCGAACCGTCTCCCCGCCACCCTCTCAGGAGGCCAAAAACAACGTGTAGCCCTTGCTCGGGCTTTGGTACGCCATCCTAAAATACTTTTATTGGATGAGCCGCTATCGGCGCTTGATCCATCGATGCGCCAAAAGCTCCAAGATGAGCTTGCCTTGATCCATGAACGTCTAGGGGTCACCACACTGCTGGTAAGCCACGACATTGCCGAAACGGTCAAGCTCTCCGACCGGCTGGCTTCCGTTGAGCTGGGTAAAATAGTCCGTATTGCTGATCCGATGGATTTTTTCAGCCCCAAAACCCTGAGCGGCAAACTTCAGCTCATAGGAGAGGTGTTAAAAATAGAAGAGGATTTTCCGGCCATGGTTATCACACTGCTGGTAGGCTCCTCGATAGTACGTACCGTCATCAGCAGAACAGAGGCATCAGAACTTCACGTAGGAGAAAAAGCGATCATTTCATCGAAAGCATTTAACCCTATCGTAATGCCGATGGATAATTTTTTACATCACTACAATAAAAAATAATCATCCAGTCTCTCGTTTTTCAATACGACGGGGTTTTAGACTTTGCCCAAAAATAAAGAATTATTTTGCGAGGATAATGAAACTGGCCTTGATAAGCGCATACACCGTATCACCTACTTTGAAATCCAAATCTTCTGCTGCATCTTCGGTTATAACAGCGGTTAAGACTTGATCCCCCATCGCCAATTTTAATTCACTGTTTACCATACCGTTCTTAACTTCTTTAACGGTTGTTTCAATGATATTACGAGTACTGATTTTCCCCGGTTTTTCTTTAGCCACCATTACAAACGGTGCTTTAATAATGGCATAGACACTCTCACCAATAGATAAATTCATCTCTTCTACCGATTCATTCGTTATAACCGCTTTTAAAACGACTCCTCCGACCGATAGTACGATCTCACTGTTAATTTGACCCGCCTTAATTTCGGTAATTGACCCTTTTAACTCATTACGTGCACTCGTTTTCATATTGCTCCTTTGTAATTAAAACACAATAGTATGAAACAATTTTACTTAAAATATTTTTTTTCTAATTTTTGACATAATGCTTTATTATATATTTTTACTATATTATTGCATCCTAAACGTTCATCTCTACCAAATATAATTGACCATGAAGGAAATAGCATGATAATAACAAAAAACTGTATCGTCACCCTCGATTACCACATTAACGACACGGAGGGGAATCTTCTTCATGAAGAGGAAGAGTCCCTTGTTTATCTCCACGGCGGTTACGGTCATATTTTCCCCACGGTTGAAAAAGCGTTAGAGGGTAAACGTATCGGAGAGTCGTTTAAAATCACCCTTTCAGCCGATAAAGCATTCGGAGAATACGATCCCTCTCTCGTTGTCACCGAAGCACTCAGCGAACTTCCGGTAGAAGTAAGCGTCGGGATGGAGCTTGATGGATATTTCGATGAAGATTCCGAAGATGTTGTCATCTATACCGTCACCGAAATAACGGGTAATCAAGCAACCCTCGATGGGAATCATCCGCTCGCGGGGATGGATCTTATTTTCGAAGGGACGGTCTTGGATATTCACGAGGCGACCCAAGAGGAGATTAAAGAGGTGTTGGAGTTTCATGCCCATCACTAAAAACACCGTGGTTACCCTTAATTATCACGTTACAGATGAAAAGGGAAATATCGTCGATGAGGGGAAAGCACCTATTGTTTATCTGCATGGCGGATACGACAATATTTTCAAACCTATAGAAGAGGCGTTAGAGGGTAAAAATATCGGCGATTCGTTCAAAGTCGCACTGACACCGAAAGAATCATTCGGCGAATACAACGATGAGCTGGTGGTTGTCGAAGCGCTATCGGATCTCCCTGAGGATATAGAGATCGGGATGCAGATCGATGGCTATTTGGAAAGCGCCCCGGATGATGTCGTGATCTATACCGTTACGGAGATTCAATCCGATCGCGCCGTACTTGATGCCAATCATCCTTTAGCAGGAATGAATCTTGTTTTTGAGGGAACCGTACAGGGATTAAGAACCGCCAGCAAAAAAGAGATTGCGGCGAAACAATTCATACCCCTGTGGAGTGCTTCATAATGTTTTATCACCGCAATGTGTTTGCGTGGTAACTCTATAGAGCAACTCCAAGGGAGCGGATAAACTGCTCTACCCTCTCGGTATAACCGTTTGGCTTGCCGAGTTCATCATTAATCTCGCCATGGCTAAGCGGTTGTTCGCTCATCTCGATTCGCAACCCCATATTCGTCCCTTTTGCCATAAACGGCTTCGAAGCCTCACACGGTTTATCGTCTCGCACGCTTGAACATACAAGCAACATTGGGGGAGCGGAACGATCAAGCTGATAGAGCGGAGAATCCTGCATCCAAACATTTTTATCACGTCCAAACACATCATCGTAAAAATCGTAATGTTTTCGCTCCATCGTCTGTACCAAATCCATTGTCGCCGTATCGAGCGAAACCGTCCCAAGCCACGGTTTGAGACCGAGCGAAACGTATTTTTGAGGATTAGCCGAGATCAACGAGACCAAATGTGCCCCCGCTGAATGCCCCATCAAAATCACTTTTGAAGCATCTCCGCCCCACGAAACTGCGTGCGACTCAACATACGCAAGAGCCGTTGCGACATCCTCAGCTTGTTGCTGCGGATCCACCTTCGGGACTAATCGGTAGTTGAGCGATACAAATATAGCCCCTTTCGAAACCCATCGATTCATTTTATTTTGAACAACGTTCTCCGATTTTTTATCCCCCATTTTCCATGCACCGCCGTGAACCATTACAATAATAGGAGCGTTTTTAGGATTTGCGGGGAGATAGAGATCGAGAGACTGTTTTTTGTCCTCTCCGTAAGAAAGATCGGAGAGCTTTTTAATTTGAGAAGACGCTTCGCTGTGAGAGCGGTTTGTGATCCAATCACGGATCACTCCGGCTTCCGCCCCGGATGAAATCATTACAGCTATTAAAAGATATCCAATATATTTCATAGTCCCCTCTTTGTATCTATTTTTCTGTTAGCCATTGTATAATAATCATTATGAAACCGACAAAAGAACATATTTTAAATTACCTCCACGAGCTTAAACACGAACTTCACAGTGACGGCATCGTCCAACTCGGCCTATTTGGCAGTTATGCACGCGGAGAAAACACCCTATACAGTGACATCGACATCGCGATTAAAAAAGAGGAAAATTATCTACAATATCGTAATGCATACACCTATTTTGACGAAGTTGCGAAGATTAAACAGCGAATCTTTGAAAAGTTTCATCGCAGCAGCGATATTTTTGATTTGGACAGTACTTCGAGTATGAAAGACTCTATCATCAAGGATATCATCTATGTATAGCGACAGAGCGATGGAGCGAATTCGCGTTATCGATAAGAAAATCGGATTTATCGAAAATATCGTCCGAAACAGCGGTTCAATCATAAAAGCACTCGAAGATGAAGAGAACTCCCGCGCTTCGATCCTCATGCACCTCACCTCTATTGCAGAACAGTTCGATAAACTCTTACACTCAGGTGAGCTCGAAATCCTATCAAACTTCGAAAAACAAGATATCAAAGGGAGCTATGAGCTTCGCAATTTCATCGCCCATGACTACGAGGGGATCGATCTTTATATCGTTGAAAACGTGATTGAAGAGAGGTTTCCGGTTATCAAACAAGGAATCAAAAAGATTCTCTCATGAATATGATCTCAAACCTCTCAGCACAGCTTCATATTCCGCTCGAAGTGTTGGTTCCGAAAGCTTCGGCATAAAGAAGTATGGATACACCATTGAACCATCTTGAAAATTTGAATATCACTAAAACAATTATTGAAGATTGTTTAATGCATCTTCGAAACAAAACATATAATCAACTTAATATGGCACTAATCAATCTTTTAGAAGAAATCTTACGAGAAGTGGAGAGATTTATTACCGGAAGAAGCGATTTAACACTTACAAGTCTTCAAGTTAGAAATATCTTTGAGCTATATCTAATAACAAAACATGTATCGACCAATCAAGAGGGCTTAAATGACTGGTATGGTCAAATGCACAAAGATTCAATTGATCTTCAAAATGGGTTTATGAATCTTTTTTCTAGCCATAATCAGGACATCTCTGAATTACATGATATTCAAGATTTTATAAATGAAAGTTTAGCAAATAGCCCATTTGAATCAAAGCGTGAATTTAATATTAAAAATCTAGCAATCGACTATGATTATTTACTTGACTATCAAGCTATTCATAAATTATGCTCAAAATTAATTCATCCATCATCAATAAAAATAAACTCATTTAAAGCACTATTGGAAGATGACAACTATCTCAATTTACTTATAATATTTGGTGTCTTTTTCTGTCAAAAAATTGAAGTATTATGTCAAACTATTAAATCTGAGAAGAGTAATTAATTACCCTTCCCCTTTGTCAACTTTCCCTCGCATCTTCTTAATATTCCCATGCTTCGTTTTGCTGTCCATCCGTCGCTTTTGAGAGTTGCGGGTCGGTTTGGTCGCGCGGCGCTTTTTTTGAACGATGGTAACGCTTTTGATAAGCTCTGTTAGCCTCTCCAACGCCGCTTCTTTATTCTCTTCCTGACTTCTCGACTCTTGAGATTTGATGTTGATGATCCCCTCTTTGGTAATGCGGTGGTCGGTAATGGCAAGGAGCCGTTCTTTGTAGAAGTCGCTAAGGGACGAGGCGTTAATATCGAAGCGGAGGTGGATCGCGGTGGAGACTTTATTGACGTTTTGCCCGCCCGCTCCTTGGGAGCGGATAGCAGTTATCTCGATCTCAGCGTCGGGGATACTAACGGTATGGGAGATTTGTAACATGGATATCTCTTATCATTTTTTCTATTGTCTGTTGCATCGGTTTAATCTGCTGATCACAAATCCAAAAAATCTCTTCGGCATCAATATCAAAATAATGGTGAGAAATGATATCTCTCACCCCTTTTGCACCCGTCCAGTCTATATCTGTATATTCTTGAAGTAATTGCTTATCCGTTAATTTATCTATTTTTTTTAGACTTTCACCGATAGCAATAAGTTGCATACAAATACCGTCAAGCTTTTCTTTTCCTGCTGGCGAATCGGTAAAAGAGTTGCTATTTTTTACAGGTTCAAAACGACTTAAAACCGTTTTAAGTGCCTCATTGATTTGTTCGAGGATAATGAGGACTCGATTGTTATCAGACAAAGACAGCCTCATTTTCGATACTGCGTTTAAGATAGGGATTCATTTTTTCACGATAGCGGATGAGATCAACATTGAGATGAAAAAGTTCTTCGAGAGTATTTTTAGCATGGACGATAGCAAACATATCCGGCGTTTTGGTTTCTACTACAACATCGATATCACTGTTTGAGTTCGCTTCATTACGAACAGTTGAGCCAAAAAGACCTATACGGATGATCCCAAAATGATCGGCAAAATCATCTTTAAACTGCTTTAAAATATCAAGAGCTTGATCTTTTTGCATCCGTGTCCTTTTGATTTTAGATAGAGTGATTGTAGCATATTCTACTCGATCTATTATCTCCCCCGTCCGCCCGATTTTTTCGGTGAAGGTTTTTTGCTATTGCCGAAGGCACTGTCTCTGCCAGACGGGCTCTTACCGGCAGGTTCATCGCGTGCTAAACGCGGTCCACGTTTGGAGGCAAATTTCGATTGAACCGGCTCTTTTTTACGCTTGTTACCGAAAGCTCCGGCCGTTTTACCTTTTTTCTCGACATCTTTGCTCATGCTTTTACCGCGCGTTTTGAGGAGCCCTTCACTGGCCGGAGGCTCAAATCCCTCGACCAAAACGGTTTCGACATTTTTACCCAGCATCGCTATGATTTTTTCCCATGAGTGGTGCTCTGCGGAGGAGAGAAGCGTGATTGCCAACCCCTCATTGCCTGCACGTCCGGTTCGTCCGATACGGTGGAGGTAGTCGGTACTGACGTGGGGAATATCGTAGTTAATAACGACCGGAAGCCCCTCGATGTCCAAACCGCGTGCAGCGATATCGGTCGCGACGAGAATACGGGCGGTTCCCTCTCGAAACTCACTCAGTGCGCGATCCCTTGCCCCGTGTTTTTTGTCGCCGTGGATAACGACGTTTTTAAGCCCGCTGAGGGTCAAATCATTACTCACCTCATCGGCTTCGATCTTGGTGCGGGTGAAGATGAGGACTTGGGGATAATTGTTTGAACCGATGATAAAGGACAACAGCTCTTTTTTTCGACTTTTTTCGACCGGATGAACCACTTGACGCAGCGTCATATCGGCGGCTTTTAGGTTATCGATCTCAACAAGAAGCGGTTTTTTGAGAATTTTTTCGCTCAACTGTTTTACGGCCGGGGTTAATGTTGCCGAAAAGAGCATGTTTTGGCGAGAGAGGGGAAGCAAATCAATGATCTGCTCCACTTCGCGAATAAATCCCATATCGAAAATCGTATCGGCTTCGTCGAATACCAAATATTCGATTTTTGACAACGGCACATGCCCTTGTTTGTTGAGTTCGATCAGACGACCGGGGGTTGCAACGATAATATCGACACCCTCACCCAGTTCCTTGGCCTGACGAGCCATATTGGCTCCGCCGTACAGAGCGATACAGGTGATATCCAGCCCCTCAGCATACGACTCTACCGCCGTTGCCACTTGAGAAGCGAGTTCACGTGTCGGTACGATAATGAGGGCACGGGCGCTTGAACGTCCTGCCTCGGTATCTTTGATGAGTTTTTGGATGATCGGCAAGGCAAACGCTGCGGTTTTTCCTGTCCCGGTTTGTGCCGCGCCGAGAATATCACGTCCTCGTAATACGAGCGGAATCACTTGGGTTTGGATCGGTGTCGGCTCCGTGTACCCTTTTTGTGCTAGGGTATCGAGTAGGTGGGGAGTGAGCCCCAGAGTCGTGAATGACATGGTTTTACCCTTTTTTGGTATCTAATTCATTAATTTTAACATTTTATCGCTTCAATCCTCCTCTATATGGACTTTTTTTTGCTACGATGTCGCCATTAGATTACAAGGGCGAAAATTGAAGGTATTAGTTGTTTTAGCAGTGTGTGTAACCTTAACATGGGGAGCGTCGATCAGCGGAGTCATTTACGACAAAGCGACCTCCAAACCGATCCAAAATGCGATTATTATTTCGCAGAACAAAGAGTATCGAAGCGATTGCAACGGGTCGTTTAGAGTACCGGCTTCTAGCATGATTGGGGTACGAGCCGTCGGGTATGATCGCAAGTTTTACACAAGCGGCGGAAAAATGTATCTGAACCGTTTTATCCCAAAAGCACTCTATCTCTCCAGTTTCGGTGCTACAAGCAGCAAAATCATGGGAAATGCCAAACACCTTCGTCAAACGACCGAGATCAATGCCTTTGTTATCGATGTGAAAATGGATCGCGGACAAATCGCGTTTAAAACGGCCAACCCTACGGCCAACAGTATCGGTGCGCAGGACGTTGTTTTGTTCAAAGATATTAAAAAATTCGTTGCTGATCTCCATAAAGAAAAAATATACGCCATTGCCCGTATTGTCTCCTTTAAAGATACCCCTTATGTCACAGCTCATCCGGATATGGGTGTACGAACGACAGACGGATCGCTTTTCAAAGACAAAGAAGGTCTTTACTGGATCGATGCCTCACGCAAAGAACCGCGCGACTACATCATAAGTATCGCGGCAGAAGCTGCAGCGGCGGGATTTGATGAAATTCAATTTGACTATGTCCGATTTCCGGATCGAAAAGGGGTGAAATTTTCGGTCGAAAACACTCAGTCCGAGAGGGTAAAAGCGATTTCCGGATTTTTGGAAGCGGCCCGCGAACGTCTCCTCCCCTACAACGTCTTTATCTCTGCCGATATCTTCGGATACGTCAGCTGGCATGATGCCGACATTGAAATCGGTCAACGTGTCGATGCCCTTTCACCGTATGTCGATTATCTCTCTCCGATGCTCTACCCATCCGGCTTTAATGCAGGAATTCCGGGGTATCGCAATCCGGTAGCGGCGAACTACGAGATCGTTAAACTCTCGCTTGATAATGCCTTGAAAAAATCGGCCAATTCACCGCTTTGTTACCGTCCATGGCTCCAAGCCTTCCGTGATTACGCCTTTGACCGCCGCATCTACGGAGAGAAAGAGATACGAGATCAAATCCGTGCCAGCGATGATTTCGGAAGCTGCGGATGGATTTTGTGGAATCCGCGTAACGTTTACACAGCCGCCGGATTGATGAAGCTCTGATTTATATCATTGCCGCATGAATACCCTCCCTATCCACGACGTTATTGAGACCCTACGTCAAACACTCAGCAATCATAACCGTCTCATACTGCAAGCTCCTCCCGGAGCGGGTAAAACAACTGCCGTCCCCCTCTCTTTGTTAAATGAACCCTGGCTTGAGGGAAAACAAATCATTATGCTTGAGCCCAGACGCCTTGCGGCTCGTGCAAGTGCTTCACGGATGGCACAATTGCTCGGAGAGTCTGTCGGAATGAGGGTCGGATATCAAATCCGTTCTGAAAAAAAAGTGAGTGATCAAATCCAAATCTTGGTGGTTACGGAGGGGATTCTCACCCGTCGTCTCCAAAGCGATCCTACTCTGGAAAATGTCGCCCTTATCATCTTTGATGAGTTTCACGAACGGCATCTGCACAGTGACCTCTCCCTAGCTTTTGCCCTTCAAACACAAGAGTGTCTGCGCGATGATCTCAAAATCATGGTGATGTCGGCAACCCTCGATACACGCGGATTAAGTACACTATTGGAATCGGCACCGATCATCACCAGTGAGGGAAAAAGCTATCCCGTTGCCCTCACCCATCTAAAGCCCAATACAACACCGATCGATCCTAACAATATTGTCCCTCCTCTTTTCACCCTGAGCTGTGAGGTTTTAGAGAAAGAGAGCGGAGATATTTTGATTTTCTTACCCGGAGTTCGTGAAATAAAATCGCTTGAACTTCTCCTAAAAAGTTATGCCAAAGAGAGATCCTCCGAGCTGCTTATAGCCCCTCTTTACGGTGATCTTTCAAAAGCCGATCAAGAGAGAGCCATCACCCCGGCTAAAATGCGAAAAGTGATATTAGCGACCAATATCGCCGAAACCAGCCTCACGATTGACCGGGTGAAAATCGTGATCGATTCGGGATTGGAAAGGGTCGTTAAATTTGACGCTTCGAGCGGGATGGAGCGACTGGTCACCCAAAAAATTTCCCGTGCCTCCGCAACACAGCGTGCCGGACGTGCAGGTCGCCTATGCGAAGGGAGCTGTTATCGGTTATGGAGTGAAATTGCCCACCACTCCCTCGCACCCCACAGCGAGGCTGAAATACTCCAATGCGATCTTACCCCCCTCGCATTAGAGTTAAGCGCGTGGGGTTCGAGTGCCAACGAACTGCGATGGATCGATCCACCCCCTTCTCACGCACTCGAACAGGCGTATACCCTCTTGGAGGGATTAGATGCACTCCATTCACCGAAACGTATCACTGCGCATGGGACATCCCTCCTTACTCTGGGACTTCATCCGCGACTTGCCCATATGATTATGGCGGCAAAACACCAAGGGTATCAAAGCGAAGCGATTCTACTGGCCACCCTCTTAAGCGAACGCGATCCGTTTGCCGGATTACAAGAGAAATCTGCCGACATTCGGGAGCGATTTTGGCTTTTAAGAGATTATCTTCAAAATCGCACGATTCCGCCCCACCTGCATGACAGACTGGATCAGCTCCGTATCAGTGTCCGAGAGCTTGCACAGCGTTTGAGAATATCGATCGGTTTCGATACGGAGTGTTCGGATGAAACCGTTGCTGTTTTACTGGCTATGGCCTATCCTGACCGTATTGCTCGTATCCGTCAAACCTCTACGAATCGTTATCTCACTGCCACCGGTAAAGAGGCAATGCTGGATAGCAGAGACGATCTCTCCGGTCGTGAGTGGCTCATCATTGCTCGGAGTGACGGAGACACCAAAACCTCGCGTATCCATTTGTGTGCTCCCATCACTGACGAAGCGGTCCACAACCGTTTTTCCCATTTGATTTCCACCGAACAAACGCTCACGTGGAATGAACAGACTCAGCGGGTCGAAAGTCGGGAAATCACGCAGCTGGGTGCCATCCTCCTTGAGTCTCGCTCCATAGAAGCTCAAGACAAAGATAAAGTAGCCAAAAAACTGTGTGAAGGGATCCGTATCAGTGGATTGGGATCTCTGCCGTGGTCGGAAAAGGGACGCTCCTTTCTCTATCGGCTTCGCTGCTTGCATCACCACGAAAAACGTAACCATTCCTATAGCGATTCAGAACTTCTTGAAACGTTGGAATCGTGGCTGCTGCCGCATCTTACGAGGCACAATTCATTACGCGATCTGCAAACACTCGATCTTTATACCATTCTCTCTTCTGCTCTTGATTGGGAGAGCCTCAAACGCCTCGATCACCTTTTTCCTGAATACTATCTCGCACCAACCGGGAACCGATTTGGTATCGATTATTCCGATCCAGAATCCCCCGTTTTAGCAGTACGGATACAAGAACTGTTCGGTCTCAATGCGCATCCAAACGTTTGGGAGGAAAAACTGCCGCTGCTGATCCATCTCCTCTCGCCTGCTCACCGCCCTATCCAAATGACCCGCGATCTCGTCGGATTTTGGAACGGTTCGTACAATGACGTCAAAAAAGAGCTAAAAGGGAGATATCCGAAACATTATTGGCCCGATGATCCCCATCATGCGCAAGCAACAAGCCGAACCAAAAAGTTTATGAATACCTAAATAATACTCCAGACGAGCATGGCGTTTGTTATTCATTTAACGAATTCAAGTAAAATCCCGATACAATTGCCGACCTTAAACCATTTACACTATTTTGCGAGACCATGAAGCGAACTCACTCTTATTCTTTATATGCACTCATCATCGCTTTTCTCGTCCATTTTATAGTCGTTTTATTGCTTGTTATTTTTAATCTGTTTGTCCCGAAACCACAGAAACAGCCTCCCCCTCCACCACAAGAACAGCGCTTTAAACTCTCGTTAAAAGAGCATCCGAATGCATCTAAAGAGGCTATCATCAAAAATGATATTCCGAAAATAACTAAGACACGTTCCATCCCCAGAGGTGAGCAACTCATAAAACCGAATAAGAGTGTCCCCACACCGCAGCCCCCCAAACCACAGCCGCCGGTAAAACAACCTACTCCGGTTTCTCAACCCGTAACAACACCGATTGAGCCCAAAAAAGCCTTTGAGCGTCATGTTGCCAAAACCGTCGCAACGATTGAGCGAGAACCGATCAAATCCCAAGGGTTGTACGATTATCTCTCAAAAGCCGATCCAAGCGCCCAATCCGCGCCCAAAGGATCAATGACACGGATTAGCGACAGTATCCAACGTCTTTACGGTGATAAATTTAATGAGCTCTCCGCCGGGGAGCAAAAATACATTATTGACAACCAAGAGGCCATGCGCCGTATTACCCAAGGGGTACTTGATCGCTACGGCCGCTCAAAAATTCCTGACAACATACGAATCAACGATACCAATATGGTTGAATTTTATCTCTATCCCGACGGAAGTATCTCCGATATGCACCTGCTTAAAAACAGTCAGCTCTCTATCCTCGATGATACGACCAAGGAGACGATCGAACTCGCTTATGCAAAATATCCGCGCCCTGAGCAAAAGACACTGATCCGCTACCGCGTTTGGTATAACCTTACCGGCTATTAAGAGCGCTTCCACTTCATAATCAAATTTCAATTTTATACAGTACAATCAAACTTTCTTTATCTCGATATAGGAAGATTCATGACGCAAAAAAATTTTAGATTTATGTTTACAATTTACTTTATCATTTTCGGCATTGTCATTGCCCTTTTTGGATCATTGATCGGATATAAACTCCAGATGATTCATGTCCAAGATCGTATTAACAAAAATGCCGAAGAGGTCGCATTCAATAAAAAAATGAATACCCTCAAACCGGCCATGTATAAAATGGACAGTATGGTTATAGCCCTCGCCACTAACAAAACACTCCGAGAATATATTCAAAAACCAAACAACGAAAACAAGGAGAATGTTACCAATCTTTTTTTTGCCATTGCTATGTCTGATAATCTGATTATGCAAGCCCGATTTATCGATGCGACAGGACAAGAGAAGATACGGGTTGACAGGCTCAAAGAATCAAGTACACCGTTTGTAGTAAAAGATTCAAACCTTCAGGATAAAAGCAATCGGGACTATTTTCAAATTACTAGTAAAATGGCTCCCGATCACATCTGGCACTCCAAACTGGATTTGAATATTGAAAACGGCAAGATAGAAGTCCCGTTTCGACCTACCATCCGCATAGTAACTCCTATTTATAACAAAGACAAATTCATGGGGATAGTAATCATCAATATGCTTACCAATAAGCTTTTAGAGAGCCTAAGAACATCACCGGTATTTGAACACTACATTATCGATAGAGAAGGGAATATTATTATCCACCCCAACGATAAATTTTCATGGTCAAAATATACCCATAACTCCAATCAACTAAGGACAGACTTCCCGACTGAAGTATCCAAAATTCTTGCCGGTGTTCATAAAGGGGAAAATTATTATGCTTACCCGCTAGATGATATTTTAAACAACGACGATGACGCTATTTTAGTACTAAAGCCAAAAGCTGAATATAAATATTCACTTATTATCTCTAATATTCAATCTGCTTTAGTCGTGATTATTCTTAGTATTATTCTCAGTATTCCTCTTGCCATGTATGCTTCTAGTGTCCCTTCAAAACTTCAAAAAGCCCTTTTAATGTCAAACAATGAACTCAAAAGATTTTCCGATATCATCGATAAATATGTCATCTCTGTTACTACCAAAACCAATAGTATCATTACTGCCGTAAGCAGTGCGTTCGAAAAAGTTTCAGGATATTCGAAGGAAGATTTGATCGGTAAAAAAATGAATATTATTAGACACACTGACACACCAGATGAAGTTTATACCGACCTTTGGAAAACAATAAAACTCAATAAAGAGTGGAATGGTGAACTAAAAAATAAGGATAAAAGCGGGAAAGCGTATTGGCTTGAAGAGACAATCATCCCTATCAAAGATGAAAACGATAATCTTATTTCATACATATCTGTGGGTATTGATATTACCGCCAAAAAAGAGCTGGAACGCATTTCGATCATTGATCAGTTAACCGGAATATATAATCGAAGAAAACTTGATGAATGTATCGGCAATGAAGTCCAAAAAGCAAAACGTTATCAAAGAGCCTTAACATTGCTCATGATTGATATTGACTATTTTAAAAATGTTAATGATACCTACGGACATCAACTCGGAGATTACGCATTAACAACCGTTGCCCAGATACTTTCACAAAATATCCGAACAAGTGATCTCATTGGAAGATACGGCGGAGAAGAATTTATGATAATATGCCCGGAAACATCAAAAAATGGTGCCGCCGATATAGGAGAAAAACTTCGTCAAGCAATATCGGACTATAACTTCAACACGTTAGGACATCTCACTATAAGTATCGGTGTAGCCGAACTCAAAACGGATGACACCATAGAAGCATTAATACATAAAACTGATAATGCCCTCTATATGGCAAAAGAGAGAGGGAGAGATCAGGTTGTTATCGAGGGGTAGTCGTATGAGAAAGTACTGCTAATGCCCCTTTGTAAATCGGCTCGTCGATAAACCCGTACCGCTCATCCACAAATCCGATGATTCCGCGTGCACGGTGTTCTTCGAACAGCTTTACAATTTCATGACACCGCATGATCTCATGCTCTTTATGTCCAAACATCTCGTGAATAAATTCGACCTGAGTCGGAGAGATACACCCTTTGGCCTCTAATCCCATCATTTTTTCCAACTCCAGCCAATTGCGAAGTCCGTCACTGTTTTTATGATCTTGGTAGACAAAAGACACGGGTTTAACACCACAAGCACGGCTGGTAATTAAAAAATGGGAGAGCAGATAGTGCGCAGTCGGATTATCCGGAATAAGGAGACTTTGAGAAAGTCCCAAATCAGCAAAAAAATCAAGGACACCTAAGTAATAGACTTTTATCCGTGGACTGATCGCCAACTCTTTTAAATTCAACCATGCCTCTTTGGTCTCGATGGAGAGATGCACTTCGATCCCCTCATCGATCAATTCTAATGCCCGTTGTACATCCTCTATCGTTCGAATCTTAGGAATACGGATCGCATCGGGCATAAACGGGTTTAAATAATCTATCTCTTCGGCTCCCCCCTCATTCAGAGGATTTACCCGTACGACCAGTTTTTTGTCGATTTGAGGGTTAGAAGCGAGTGCCATTGCACATAAAACAAGAGCATAAGGCTTTTGTGCAGAACTTACACCGTCTTCTAGATTGAGCATAATACACTCGGCGTTAAGAAGTGGGATTTTAGACAAATGTTTAAGATTATAGGTCGAAAGCATCATGGCGCTGCGAAAAGAGAGGGAGTGATTTTGGATTCTAGCAGTAGGAACGGCTAAAGAGCGGAGTGTTTCAAGATTTCCAGAAGTAACCAGATTATTGAGCTTTTCTTGGTTTTTGAGCGGCACGTTTAAACTCCTCACGGTGGAGATAATAATAGAGCGTTTGGATCTCAGTATCGGTTAAATAGTATCGAGGCATACCCACAATTTGACTGTTCACCTTATCGTAAAAATCTCTAAAAGTTATCTTATTAATCGGTGCTCCGGCAAAAGTCTTCATCTCACCTTTATCTCGGTACCGGGCAATGAGCTTTCCTTCGCCCCCTTCGCCATGGCATAAATGGCACCCAATGCCGCGCGGATTGTGGTAAAGCCCACTTGCGTATTCTTCCTTGGTAATAAACGATTCTGCACCGTATAGGCTAATCGTCAAAAATAACGCAAATATCCCTCGCACATGATCCCTTTAACCGTTTATTAGTCTTTTGACGGTATCATACCCAAAAACAATTTGACGGTGACTAAATGCAACTACTTGACGGTAAAGCTCTCGCAAAAAAGATCGAAGAAAACGTTACTATCGAAGCCAAAGAACTCAAAAAAAATACGGGGCGTGTCCCTGGATTAGCCGTTTTGCTTGTCGGACATGATCCGGCGAGTCAAGCGTATGTCGGGATGAAAAAAAAGGCGTGTGACCGCGCCGGATTTTATTCGGTAACCCATGAAATGCCCGAAGACATCTCTCAAGAAGCGATCGTTAAAACCATCGAAATGATGAATCTAAACCCCAACATTGACGGTATTTTGATCCAACTCCCTTTGCCTTCGCATATCGACACGACTAAAATCCTCGAAATTGTTGCCCCCTCCAAAGACGTAGACGGTTTTCACCCGTACAATGTAGGACGCCTCGCTACGGGACTGGATGGTTTCGTACCGTGTACACCGCTGGGTGTGATGAAATTATTGGCTGAATACCATATCGATCCCAAAGGGATGAATGCCGTTATCGTCGGCGCATCCAATATCGTCGGAAAACCGATGGCAGCCCTTTTGCTCAATGCTTTCTCTACCGTTACGATTACCCATATCCACACCCGTGACCTTGCCGCGCATACCCGTGAAGCCGACATTCTACTTGTAGGTGCAGGGGTAATCAATCTTATTAAAGAAGATATGGTAAAACCCGATGCCATCGTTATCGATATCGGCATCAATCGTACCCCTGATGGCCGCCTCGTGGGTGACGTCGATTATGATGCCGTCGCCCCTAAATCCTCCTACATCACCCCGGTACCGGGCGGCGTCGGACCAATGACAATAGCCATGCTCCTTGCCAACACCCTCAAAGCCGCTCAAAATCATGCTAAAGAAGAGAGATAATAATACCCCTATGAAGAAAAAAGTACTCAACAGCTTACACAGTGCATACAAATTTTCCAATTCATGGACAGGGACGATTATCATCGTCTTGTTTGTCATTTTTTTCGTCGCTCAAGCGTTTCGAATCCCTAGCGGATCTATGAAAGATTCACTCCTTATCGGCGATCATCTGTTTGCCAAAAAGTTTGCGTACGGTATCTCTACACCCCATATCCCTTTTCTTGAAATTCCATTAATTCCCGGAACAGACGGACACATTCTCGACGGTGACGAACCTAAACGCGGAGATATTGTAATTTTCCGATATCCGAACAATACGCAGCTTCACTACGTCAAACGTTGTGTTGCCCTACCGGGAGACGAACTGTTTGTAATGGACAAAGTCCTCTATATCCACCCGCATGAGGGGGATGAATACATCCGCAAAGCATTCGCAGGTTCTGAATTTGTAGAGATTGAAGGGAAACTTTGGGTTAAAAATCCTTATATCGCACAACATCCGGGGATTCATAATGATGAGCGAATTGTCAATGATGGAATGATGCCGATGGAGATTTTCAATTTCGGCCCCGTTGTGGTCCCTGAAAAACAATACTTTATGATGGGGGACAACCGCGACCACTCAAACGACAGCCGATTTTGGGGAGCCGTCCCTTACGGTCTTATCGAGGGAACTCCGTGGTTTGTCTATTTCAGCATGGATGACGATTATGTTGTCCGCTGGGACCGCATCGGAAAAACTCCGAGTGATTTAGAACAAAAAGGGCCATTGGATCGTGCCATCGCCGAGAGAGTACGACAAGACGCCAATGACCATGAACTCTATTGATTTGCTCGAAATCGCTGCAGCGATCATAGCCCTCCTCATCGCCATTATCGGTCATGAGATCATGCACGGCTGGGTCGCATACAAATACGGCGATAATACCGCAAAAAGCCAAGGACGGCTGAGTATCAATCCCCTCACCCATATCGATCCTTTCGGTTCGATTCTTGTCCCTCTCATGACCTATTTTATACCTGTACTCCTCGGGGCAAGCAATGGATTTCTCTTCGGATGGGCAAAACCGGTGCCGGTCAATATGCAAACTGTCATCCGTAATGGCGGATACAATGCAGCAATACAAGTGAGTTTGGCGGGAATAGCCTATAACCTATTTTTAGCAACCCTCTCCTCCATAGTACTGCTCTCTCTTGTACAACCAAGCGAAGGGAGTGACGTCGCGTACCTGTTTGGTTACATACTGATCATGAAATTATTGCTGATCAACGTCGTTTTGGCAGTATTTAACCTCCTCCCTATTCCGAGTTTTGACGGTGCCCATGTTCTCATCTACCTGAGTTTAAAATATCGTCTTCAAAAAGTTGCCGAATTTTTCGCCAAAGCCGAACCTTATGGAATGATTGTTATCATCATTATATTGGTCACTCCGCTTAAAGTACCGTTGGTTATGTGGCCTATCAATTCTGTATTAAATTTATTGTTAAAATAAGGAGCACTATGAAATTTTACGTCGCAACCGATCATGCAGGGATCGATATGAAAAACTTTACAGTGGAGATCCTCCGTCAAAAAGGGCACGAGGTTATCGATCTCGGCCCCTTTGAAAAAGAACGTGTTGATTATCCGGACTATGCCGTAAAAGTGTGCGAAAACGTCCTTGCCGATCCAACAGCACACGGCATATTAATTTGCGGCTCAGGTATCGGTATGTCCATGGCAGCCAACCGCTTTCATGGAATTCGCGCGGCGCTGTGCCATGATGCCTATACCGCTACGGTAGCACGCGGTCATAACGATGCCAATGTGCTGTGTTTCGGAGAACGGATTGTAGGTCAAGGAGTTGCAGAATCAATTTTAGACGCATGGATCGCAGGAACATTCGAGGGTGGTCGCCACTGCGGCCGTGTTGATAAAATCGAAGCAATCAAAGGATAAACGATGTTTCTAGAGTGGTCATTGCTTACTGTTGTTACCTTGGGAGCACTCTTCTTTTTAGTAAAAATGTTCTATTTTCGAAGTATCACCGTCAAAGAGCAGCGTTCGAGCGAAATGATGAAAATGACCCTTAAAGAGGCAGAGATTTTGATACGAAAATATCAAATTCAACTTCAGCGTGCCTTGGGGAATGTGGATATTCTGAGTGAAGAGTTGAATAATCTTCGTAACGAACTCAAAGCCCTTAAAACCCGTAATTCAAAGCATCGTTCAGAAACAGACCGTCTCCAGAACAAGATCAAAGAGCTTGAAGGGCGTATAGACGCATTAATTTAGGGTGCAAACCCGGTAGTAAAAAAGCTGACAAAGCACTGAAGCACTTCTCTCTATATGAGACAAAAAATTTATGAAGGGTTTATATGACGTTAAATATGCACGATAAAGAATTTTTAATCCGATCAATCCGCGATATTCCCGATTTTCCGAAACCTGGAATCGTATTCAAAGACATTACCACCCTTTTGAATAATAAAGATGCCTATGCATTGCTTATGAACCATTTAAAAGAGCGCTATCAATCGTATAATCTAACGCATATTGCCGGCATCGATGCACGCGGTTTTATCTTCGGCGCGGCATTGGCACAGATGCTTGGAGTAGGATTTGTCCCCATTCGCAAAAAAGGGAAACTCCCCTACACTACCGTATCGGAGAAATACGCTCTTGAATACGGTGTCGATGAAGTAGAGATCCATATCGATGCTTTCAGCAACGTTCAAAATCCGAAAGTTCTCCTGATCGACGATCTAATCGCGACCGGAGGAACGGCTTACGCGGCAGCAAATCTTATTAATAAAGTGGGTGCCGAATGTGTCGAAGCCTGCTTTATCATGGGGCTTGATTTTTTAAGCGGCCAATCCAAACTCCGTGAGTTAACTGAAGTCTATACTGTAATTGGAGTCGATTAATGTACATTCCCAAACCTTCCCCCTTTGATCCTATTGATGGACATTTCGGCATTTTCGGCGGACGCTATGTCCCAGAAACCCTTATGCCGGCCTTACTTGAGCTGGATGAAGCGTATCAGCAAATCCGATTTGATAAAGAATTTTGGAAAGAGGTAGACAGTTATCTGGTCGATTACGTCGGCCGCCCTAGCCCACTTTACTATGCCGCTAACCTCTCTGAGGAACTTGGTGCCAAAATTTATCTCAAACGCGAAGATTTGAACCATACGGGTGCACATAAAGTCAATAATGTTATAGCGCAAGGATTAATGGCAAAACGTCTCGGCAAGAAAAAAGTGATCGCCGAAACGGGTGCGGGTCAACACGGAGTTGCCACCGCGACTATTGCCGCACTCCTCGGATTAGAGTGTGAAATCTTCATGGGAGCAAAAGACGTAGAGCGTCAAGAGCTCAATGTCTTTCGGATGAAACTGCTGGGGGCAAAAGTTCATGCGGTACAAAGCGGTTCTAAAACCCTGAAAGATGCGATGAATGACGCAATCCGCCACTGGGTCACCCATGCGCGCGATACTTTTTATATCATTGGCACCGTGGCAGGACCACACCCATATCCTATGATGGTACGTGATTTTCAGGCGATCATCGGCTGTGAAGCCCGTGCCCAGATTTTAGAAAAAGAGAACGCTCTTCCCGATTACGTTATCGCTTGTATCGGTGGAGGTTCCAATGCTATCGGAACATTTCAGCACTTTTTGGAAGATAAAGAGGTGCGCTGTATCGGGATCGAAGCAGGAGGATTGGGAGTCGATACCGACAAACACGGCTGTTCTCTCCTCAAAGGTCGCCCTGGGGTGCTGCACGGTCAGATGAGCTACCTCCTCCAAGATGATGACGGTCAGATTCTCGAAGCGCACTCCATCTCGGCAGGTCTTGATTATCCCGGTATCGGACCCGAACACGCCTTCCATAAAGACAACGGTACGGTCAGTTACGACAACATCACCGATGCCGAGGCTCTCGATGCCTTCGTATGGCTCAGCCGTGCTGAGGGGATTATCCCGGCATTTGAATCCTCCCATGCGGTTGCCTATCTGAAAAAAATGACCGATATCAAAGACAAACTCATTATTGTCAATATCTCCGGTCGCGGAGACAAGGATATGATACAGGCCAAACAACTTTTGAATTTCGATAACTAAGGGGATTAGTGGAACATCTATTCTTAGAATGGCTCAAAGAATACGGCTATATTGTCCTCTTTGCGTGGAGTATATTAGAGGGTGAACTTGGGCTTATTATGGCCGGTATTATGTCTCATACCGGAGATATGTTCTTGCCTATTGCCCTCTTCGTAGGTGCCTTTGGAGGATTTATAGGAGATCAGATCTATTTTTACATTGGACGATTCAATAAAAACTATATTCACAATAAACTTCGTTCACAACGGCGTAAATTTGCGATTGCCCACCTTTTGTTAAAAAAATACGGTTGGCCGATTATTTTTTTCCAACGCTATATGTACGGGATGCGTACGGTTATCCCTATGGCCATAGGGCTGACAAAATATTCCGGTCGCCAATTTGCCATTATCAACTTTATCAGCGCCGTTTTTTGGGCATCTATGACGATAATCCCGGCCTACTATTACGGAGATGAACTGCTAGCCCTGATAACATGGATCAAATGCCACTGGTTCTTAGCTATCCCCCTTATTATTGTTATCGTCACTACTATTGTCTATAATCTAAACCGACTTGAAAAAAAACTTTTGGAGAAACGCCGTGAACGTCAAACTGTATAACCAACCTCTCGAACAAATCGGAGCCGATCTCACATTGGAGTTTGTCACTGCAAAAGCACTTGAATCCCATCCGCATCACGCCCTCTTAACCCAAGCGGGATTTAAAGCGGAACAAGAACAACTCTGTGCGCTCCATGAACACCGCCTTCTTGTCTGCGGCATCGATAAAGAGATGAGCGATGAGCTTTACCGTTCTGCCATGGCTTGTGCTCTCAAATCTGCAATGAACTACGCTTATAGTTCACTCAAATGTGCCCAATACACCCCTGAGCGTTTCCGTGCATTAGTTGAAGGGGCGGTTTTGGGGAGCTATACGTTTGAGAGTTACAAATCAGAACCTAAACCCTCTAAACTGATCGAAGTGATTTTTTCCAATGAAAACAACGATGGATCATCCAATGCCATTGACACTCTAGAAGCAATTTTAAACCAAACCCTTATCATTGCTAAAGCGACCAATTTCGTCCGTAATTTGGTCAATCAAACCCCTTATGACATGACCCCTCAAGGGATGGCAGTAACCGCCGATTCACTTGCCAAAAGCAATAATCTGGAATGTACCATTCTCGACGTAAACGGACTTGAAGCCGAAAATATGAATGCGATGCTGGCGGTAGGACGGGCATCAACCAATCCTCCCCGTCTGATCCATCTCGCCTACAAACCTAAAAATCCTCGTAAAGTGATCACCCTTGTGGGTAAAGGTCTCACCTACGACAGCGGCGGGCTCAGCCTTAAAGCCGCCGCATCGATGGTAACGATGAAAATGGACAAAGCGGGAGCCTGCGCCGTAATGGGGATTATCAAAGCGGTAAGCGAGCTAAAACTCGATATCGAAGTACATGCGCTGATCGGAGCAGTCGAGAACATGATCGGCGGTAACGCCTACAAGCCGGACGATGTCCTCCGTGCCAAAAACGGCAAAACCATCGAAGTGCGCAACACCGATGCCGAAGGACGGCTCGTCCTCGCTGACGTTCTAGGCTATGCCCAAGAGTATGTCAAAGCGGACTACATCTTCGACTACGCTACCCTCACAGGTGCATGTATGGTAGCACTTGGACCGTACACGACGGGAGTGATGGGACACAACGAAGCACTCAAACAAGAGTGGCTCAATGCGGCAAAACAAAGCGGTGAATACTGCGGAAACTTGCCGTTCAATCGCCACCTCAAAAAACTGATCAAAAGCGACCTCGCCGATGTCTGCAACGTCTCATCCAAACCTTACGGCGGAGCGATCACAGCAGCATTGTTCCTCGATAATTTTATCGATGAAGAGATGAAAGAAAAATGGGTCCACTTCGATATTGCAGGCTCTGCCTACACCGAGAGTGCATGGGATGTTCATACCTACGGCGGTACGGGTGCAGGTGTGCGTATGAGCATGGAATGGCTGCTAAATTTAAAATAGCACACGAGTGGGCTGGGCACTCTGCCGAAGAGAACTCAGCATTAGCGTAGCTAAAGGGGCTTTTCCCCTTTGGCGTAAAAATAACATAAGACAAGGAATTAATTAATGGGATTATCAATCGGACTCGTAGGACTACCAAACGTCGGAAAATCAACCACCTTTAACGCACTGACCAAAGCACAAAATGCCGAAGCAGCCAACTATCCGTTCTGTACCATTGAACCGAACAAAGCAACCGTTCCCGTTCCCGACAAACGTCTCGATGCCCTCGCAGCAATCGTCAATCCTGAACGCATCCAATATTCTACTCTCGATTTCGTGGACATCGCAGGTCTCGTTAAAGGGGCAAGCAAAGGGGAAGGGTTGGGAAACAAATTCCTCTCCAATATCCGTGAAACCGAAGTGATTTTACAAATTGTCCGTTGTTTTGATGATGAAAATATCGTCCATACCGAAGGGCGCATCGATCCATTGCTCGACGTTGAAATCATCGAGAATGAACTTATCTTCGCCGATATCGAAGTATTGACCAACCGTATCGAGAGACTCAAAAAACAGGCGAAAAATGAAAAAGATGCCGCAGCAATGGCGGTATTTGCCGAAGAACTGGCAGAGTTTTTGGCGGAAGGAAATCTTGCCCGCAACTTCCCAAAAGCCGATTCGGAAATGTATGAAAAACTCATCAGCGAAGTCCGCCTGCTCAGCGCCAAAGAGATCATGTACGGTGCAAATGTCGATGAAGACGGTCTCACTGAAGACAATGAATACGTTCAACGTCTCCGCGAACATGCGGCTAAACACGGTTGTGAAGTGATCAAACTCTGCGCTAAAATCGAAGAAGAATTGGTCGGATTAGACGAAGATGAGCGGGATGAGTTTTTACGTGATCTCGGTGTCGAAGAATCAGGCTTGGAGCAAATCATCCGTAAAGGGTTCGACAAGCTAGGTCTTATGAGCTATTTCACGGCAGGGGTCAAAGAGGTTAGAGCATGGACGATCTACAAAAACACCACCGCACCTAAAGCAGCAGCGGTAATCCACAATGATTTTGAAAAAGGGTTTATCCGTGCTGAAGTGATCGCGTATAACGATTTTGTTACCTGCGGCGGTGAAGCCAAAGCCAAAGAAGCAGGGAAAATGCGTTTGGAAGGAAAAGAGTATATTGTTGCCGATGGTGATATAATGCATTTTAGATTTAACGTGTAATCACTGAAAAAGGATTGTTATGACTCTCGAATACGCCGGGCCCAAACCGCTTATTTCAGCACATGGGATCGAATTCGATCACAACAAAGAGGATAAATTCGTTTATCTTAGTATTGCAGCAGAGCTGATCCAAGCACTGGATCATGAATACATCGAAGACAAATCATATACCTGCTTAACAGGTGACAAACCCATTACTCCGGAAATAATATTTGCTCTGATCCGCCGTTATGACCCCCAATTAGACCGTGAAATTGAAGAACGACAAACTCTGGTAGAAGCCGAAATTGCTTCCCAGATCAAACATGCACATGAGAATCGTTTGCTGTGTGAGGAAGAGCGTCAGGTGTTAATTAATAATATCGAGCTGTTACGCGCCTACCGTATTCAGCGCAGTATCAATAAAACCGTCTACTACAGTGCCATTGAAACCTTGGCACGCATTATTCATAAAGGGCATATCGAGCATATTACAGCGCCGATGTATCCGAAATTTTTTCATGTATTTCACTCTGTCCAAGGAGCATTAACAAAACTCCATCCCCCTGTAGATAGCACTATCGATATTTATACCGAAGATAAACATCTAAGCGTTCAGCTTAAAATTCGAGTTTAGTAAAGACGGGCTATCGTTTGAGCAAATTTAACGTTATGCCCGCTTGAAACTCCCAGTTCAATCATATTCGGTTCGCAGATCATAACAATGGTTGAACCCATCTGAAAACATCCGAAATCATCCCCTTTACTCAAATAGAGCCCGCTGTACGAATAGTGTGTCGGGGTTAAAACCGTATTGGTTTGGATACGAGGTTCAAAACTCACCTCCATTTTACCCACATTAAGCGCACCCACAAGAATTAGGAAAAATCGTTTCCCTTCCCCATTCAAACACTCCAACACTACCCGCTCATTTTCAATAAAAAGATTCACTTTTTTCTTGAGTGTCGGAATATTCACCGGATAAAGTTTCCCGGGAATATGAACCGCACCAAGAATTTGCATATCAAGAGGAGCATGATAACGGTGATAATCGCGCGGAGAAAGATAAAAATTGATAAACGACCCGTTATGGACACTTTTTTTGTACTCATCACTGATATGATCTCCAAAAAAGGCGTCTACACTGTAGTTCATCCCTTTTATCTGCAGTGCTAAGTCATCATGGATCACACCGCATTCCGTAATCAAAGAATCACACGGACTGATAACATCACGAGGATCCGATGAAAAGACCCTTTTATGCTTCAATGTTCGGGTAAACAAAGCATTCAATGTCGGATACGATTCAGGGGAGTCAAATTCACCCATATCCAATCCCATCATCCGTACATAACTGTGGTTAATGGCATTCTGGACTCTCACCGAATGGGCTTTTGACGCAAATCGTCCAAACACTTGAGAGAGTGCAGAAGTCATATGTCGTTTATTCATGTATCTTGTTCCTCATCACTTTGAATTTCTCTTTTAGCAATCTCTTCAATTAATACCGTTGCATAACACCCTTTAGGGAGGGTAAAATGAAGTTCATACCATGCTTCATTCTCTTTGTATTCGCCCTCACACTCTTCAGGAAATATCCAGCCGTAGCGTCGCGCTCCGTCAATTCCCGTGGTGATCGTATCGTAGTTGTTTTCAATCTCTCCAGCCAAACCAACGGCTTTTGTGGCTCGCTTTCCGCTGAGCAATCCCGTGAATGAGATATCTTTTTTTTCAAATCGCTCTACTTCGCTTTCCTCTTCATAATTGAAAAGCTTACCGTACGGATAATGCATCATCACATCGCCGTGTATCAATTTAAAAGGGTGTTTTTGTGCTTTCATTGTAAGAATTTCTTCTTTTGGAAGAGGTAAAACACTCAAAAGTTCATCAATTCCAAACCCCTCTACCATTTTAGAAATTTCAATACGGCGGCTGAGCCAGTCATTAAAGAGAAAACTCTGATAGGCATTGACATAAAACTGAGACAATTTTTTATTCCGTTCTTTGAGAGTTCCCTCTAAAATCGCTTGCCCTTTTTTATAATTTTCTCCCCCTATACCAAAACGTTGAAAACCGAAATAGTTGGGCATCCCCTGACGTTTAATAATTCGAAGGGCTTGGGTAATCTTGGTGGCGGCAACCGGGGTTACTTTTTTGAGACGGATAAAGAATCGGTTCCCTTTGAGATGGCCGATCCGAATTTTATTGTTATGATAAACACGATCAAGTATTTTAATCCCCTCGTGTTCAAAATTTTCTAGCGCGGCTTCAAACTTTTTCGGAATAGAAATATACTGCTTGGTCTGCGCATTTTTATCTTTTAATCCGGCGTAACCGATATCACGTCCTTTAATCCCAAGATGATTACTGAAGATATCCACCATTTGCCACGTTGAAAGGTTCTTCTTACGTACATGTAAGACCAGATGTTCCCCCTCTCCGCTAAAAGGGTATAACGGTATCTCATCGACGACGAAATCACGAGGACTTTGTCTGAAATGAAACTCGATAGGGCTGTGAGGAAGATAGTATTGACGTTCCATAATGATATATCCTAAAAATGATGCGCTTTACAGCGATTAATAAACTTTCCGCGTCTTGCGGTAGCAACGATACGAATCGGAGTACGCGTATGCAACGCAATCCGTCGAACGGTTTTTTCATTCCGGGGCGAAAATGCAATGAGCATCTCATACTCCTCTCCGCTGCATCCGATAGATTTGGAGATGTGCTTCTCCCATCGGATACCGAGGCGATTCAGCGAACAGAGTTTACTCATATCACTAAAGAGACCATCCGAAATATCCATACCGCACCGTAGATACGGACGGGACTCTTGGATAAATTTTTGACGTAAAATCGGCTTTACAAACCGGCTTTGCGTATGCACCTTTCCTCTGGCTAAAAGATAGCGTAACTGCTTTACTGATTGGCCGATTACACCGGTATAAGCAATTTTATCTCCGATTTTAAGCCCATGACGCATAAGCGGCTTTGCCGAATCCGAAATAATCGTAATAGATATATCGAGTTTAACGTTGGCGATGGTATCGCCTCCGATAATCTCAATCCCATACGCATCAGCACTCTCTTTAAGACCCCGCGCAAGCTCATCCATTGCATGCCGATTGATGGTAGAAGGCATTGCAATCCCTAATAGCGCGTAACGTGGAGTCGCATTCATAGCGATCGCGTCAGAGACATTAATAATCATTGCTTTAGCACCGATTTGGTATGGGGTGAGCCAAGTGCGTTTGAAATGGACATTTTCAAAAAAAACATCTTTGCTGTAAACCGCACGCCCCAACACCGCACCGTCATCCCCGATCTTGGAGTGAACACTTCTCATAGCGTGGATAAAATATTGCTCACTGTTCACTATTCGCCCACTACAACTCTAATTAATTACTCTATTATAATAAAAATTGGGTAAAGTATGGATTAAGAGTTTCGTATTAACGTATACGTGATAAAATAATTCTTCATAAAGATAGACAAAAATTACTGTAAAAGGATTGTGCTTGCACCTCTCAATTCACAAAATCTTTTCAAACCTCAAACTATTTTTGTTGCTTCTAGCTGCCGGAATCTTTTTTTTAACGTTAGAACTTTTTCATTTAGACGAATATGGAGAACGCTTAACTGCCCTAAAAAATCAACATATATTGATAGAAAAAATCATTACCAATTCTACAGCTGATCTAAAAATGGCTTCTATCGAGATAAATGGGGCTCTCTCTGAGATAGTCCTTTCGGTTAAACATTCAGGAGAAGAAACGTTTTTAGATTCTATTTTTGCTTCGAGTAACGACCAAATTTCATTAATGCAAACGTTATCGACCTCTTCTCAAAATTTTCAAGACAGCACACTATTTTGGATCGAGGCAATGCCCTCTGCACGTGATGCTATGCACACACGTATGATGCAATCACGCACCATCTATCTCGGAGATATAGACCGTATGATGGATTACCAGATACACATAATGAGTAAAGTAGCTTCTACCACAAAATTGACGGCTATAGTTATTTTTATCTATATCTTTATAATTTTCTTTCTCTACCACCGTCGACTCAATCAAATTTATCACGATATTGACCAAGCGTGTGCCTTAGATTTGGAGGGGACAAAAGCGAGTGTTTTTACTAAAGAGTTTGATTTTGTCCTTAAACGGCTTGCGCGCAAATCGTCACAAACAACTACCAGTCCTGCGCTATTACACCCTGCCAGCGGTTTAAATAACGAGAAAGGACTCATCATAACATTTAATGCAAAAAAAGCTGGGCGAGCAGCGAATACCCTGTTCTTATGCGCATTTGAAATTGATCACTACACTTCCCTTGTTAATTCCCTCACGAAAGAGGATATGGCCGCTATATTCAAAAAACTAGGCGATATTATTTCCATGTACGAACAACCGTTGGACACAATTGCTCATTTGGAGAATGACCATATAGTTTTTTTCCTCTCTCGGAATAGCAAAGAAATTGCATTAAGTGAATGCGATAAAATTATTCAGTCGGTTGCAGAATCAACGTTCAGTACGACTAAAGGCCCCATCAAAATTACTTTGAGCGCCGGATTTCTTTTAAAACCACCAGTTAAATCTCTTGAAGACATCATTGAAGAGGGGATCAAACTGATCGAAAAAGCCAAAGAAACCGGTGGGAATCGGATCGCACAACTCAGAGGGCGAACCGACTCTTATCGATAAAACGTCGTAGACTGTAACTTTTCCACTCATTATGAGCGTGCAAGAGTTCCAGTTTGTTACTATTTTGGACAAGACTCCCTACTTTCCAAAACTCTACGCTCACATAACTGTTTTTAATCTTGCCCAAGGAGCGGCACGCTATAATCGACAAATAGATTTTACACTCAAGGATGGCGTATGAGTATTCCCGTTTATACTTATGATGCGGTGATCGTAGGAGCCGGCTTAGCCGGATGTGCTGCGGCTCGTGAATTGCAAAAAGCAGGTAAAAAGGTAGCCGTAATTACCAAGCTTCATCCCCTGCGCTCTCACTCCGGTGCGGCACAAGGCGGCATCAATGCCGCTTTCAGCGAAGCTGACAGCGTTGAACTTCATGAATTTGATACCGTAAAAGGGTCCGATTATCTCGCAGATCAAGATGTCGTTCAATTTATGTGTGAAAAAGCACCCGAAACAATCCGATGGGTTGAGCGCATGGGTGCGGCATTTAGCCGTAACGCTGATGGCACTATTGCACAACGCCCTTTTGGCGGACAATCTTCACCTCGTGCCTGTTTTGCAAAAGACCGTACCGGCTTAACATTGCTCCAAACCATATACGAACAAGCATTTCGTGAAGGTGTTGAGTTTTGGGACGAATGGTACGTTGCCGACTTGCTTTATACTGAGGGAAAAGTATACGGTGTAGCTGCCTACAACATCCGAAACAGCGAAAAAGCGATTTTCAATGCCAAAGCGGTCATGTTTGCAACCGGCGGTTACGCGAGAGCATTTAAAATCAATTCCAATGCCCACGCCAATACGGGTGATGGGTTATCTCTTGTTGCACGCCACGGTCTCCCTCTCGAAGATATGGAATTCGTTCAATTTCACCCGTCAGGACTTTCAGGAAACGGTGTTTTGATTTCTGAAGCGGCTCGCGGTGAGGGGGGAAAACTCCTTAACTCACTGGGTGAGCGTTTTATGGAAAAATACGCTCCTAACGCCATGGAGCTAGCGTCACGGGACGTTGTTGCCCGCGCTATTATCCAAGAGATCCGCGAGGGTCGCGGTGTAGGCCCACGTAAAGATGCCGTCTATATTGACCTTGTCCACCTTGGTAAAGAAAAAATCATGGAACGCCTTCCGGAACTTCGCGATCTCGCGATCACATTCCTCGGCCTTGATATGATTAAAGAACCGATCCTCATCTCGGCTACGGCGCACTACTCTATGGGCGGTATTCCGATGGATAAACTGGGACATGTCCGCAAAAATAATACGGAGTTTGTAGAAGGGTTTTATGCTGCAGGTGAATGTTCATGTTCATCCGTCCACGGTGCGAATCGCCTTGGTGCAAATTCCGTTCTTGAAGCTTTATTGTTTGGCCGTTTTGTCGGTAAAACAATGGTGGATGAAGTGGATAATATCCCGTTACGCCGTGCTAGTGTCTCTGATGCTGAACGGATGGTCGACGAGATGGAGTGGATATTGACGAATAACGGGCAAGAGTCTGTTTCTGTACTTCGTGATGAGCTCCAACAATCGATGACAGATAACGCAGGTGTTTTCCGAACGGCTGATACCCTTATTGCACAAATGGCTATTCTAAAAGATTTACGTAGCCGTTATCAGCATATCCGTATTGCCGATAAATCAAAAATCTTTAATACTGAATTGCAAGAAGCGATCGAATTCGGGCATATGCTTGATTATTCTCTTTTCATCGTAGCCAGTGCCTTAGATCGCCAAGAAAGCCGTGGTGCACACTTCCGTGAAGATTTCCCTACACGTGATGATGAAAAATTCTTGAAACATACCATGGCGTATATGGATGAGTCAGGCAATGTAACCCTTGATTATATGGATGTCACGCTGGGACGTCATGAACTCAAAGCTAGATCATACTAAGGAAGAGCGGCATGGATACACTCAAATCACAACAGGTGACATTTAAGGTCTTCCGTTTCAACGAAGAGACCGATTATCTCCCTTATTACAATACCTATGTCCTCGACGTAACACACGAAGAGGTTGTACTCGATATTCTCAACCGCATTAAATGGGATCACGACGGTAGCCTATCGTATCGCCGAAGCTGCCGCCACGGTATTTGCGGCGTCTGCTCCATCAAAGTAAACGGTAAAGCTATCTTAGCGTGTAAGTCACGTCTATTTGATCTCGTTAATGTTTTCGGTAATGAAATTATCATCGAACCGTTGAGCACTAAGCGGGTCATCAAAGACCTCATTATTGATAAAAAAGATTTCTGGGACAAACACGCACAAGTCCAACCTTATTTGGTGAGTGATATCGAAGAGCATCCGGCGCAAGAGCATCTTGTCAGTCCACACGATGCAGAGATGCTGCTCGAAGCTGATTACTGCATCCAGTGCGGAGCATGCCACTATTCATGTCCGTCCCTAGCAATCAATGAAGAGTACATCGGGCCTGCTGCATTTGCTGCAGCGTACCGTTTTTCTGCCGATGTGCGTGATGAAAATGCCCTCAATCGCCTTCACACCGTAAACGAAGAGGCTCAAGGGGTTTGGGATTGTGTCAAATGTATGGAGTGTGCCGAAGTTTGTCCGAAAGAGGTCAATCCGATCGAAAAAATTACCAAACTCCATAACATGATATTCCAAGCCAATATTGCTAAAAACAATGTTGCCACACGCCATGCCGTTGGATTTGCCCACTCTATCGCTAAACACGGACTCCTCGATGAGGGGGAACTCGTCCGTTATTCAGAGGGGAATATTGGTGTCCTAAAACATGTTCCGGTCGCACTTAAAATGTTTACTAAAGGTAAAATCGTATTGCCATGGAATATGCCAAAAGCAGATAAATTAGATGAGATCAAAAAACTTATCAAATCTTCATCAACAGCAAAGTTTTAGGGAGTAGTCAATGGAAAAATTAAAATATGCACTCTTTACCGGCTGTACAGCAAAAGAGAGTACGCCAGAGCAGATGATGTCGACTCTGGCAGTTGCAAAAAAACTGGGAATTGAGCTTGTTGAGCTGACTGAAGCTTCTTGTTGTGGAGCTTCGCACTTACAAGATTATGATGACTTTTTATCTTTGGTTTTAAATGCGCGTAATATCGCGTATGCTGAAAAACACGCTCTTACAATGGTTACCATTTGTAATACGTGTCAGCTCAATACCGCTATGACCAAACACCGTCTTGATCATAATGCAGAGCTAAAAGCAAAAGTAAATGCAAAACTCGCAGAAGTTGGATTGGAGTACAAAGGGACTTCCCAAATCACCCATTTCCTATACGCTATCATCGATGATTTCGGTCTTGATAAAATTAAAGAGATGGTTGTGAAACCTTTGAGCCAATTCAATATTGCCCCTTTCTATGGTTGTCACAATATTCGTCCCTCAGAGCTTCAAAACGAGTCTCATAAAAAGCATGAAAACGCTTATGCACCCACTTCACTTGATGACCTTATCATCGCATGTGGCGGCGCTAATGTCAATTATGCCGAGAAAAACAAATGCTGTGGTTTCCATGCCGAACTTCAAGCTCCGCATACTGCAGCAGTATTGACAGGTAATGCCGTTGCCGGAGCAATGGATGCGAATGCGGACTGGATGGTCACTCCATGTCCTCTTTGTCATCTCAAACTTGATACCCAAACACACCATGCTTCCATTGCAATCGGTCGCGAAGTTTCCCTTCCGGTGCTTCATATGCAACAGATGGTAGGTCTTGCACTCGGTTGTACGCCAGCTGAGCTTGGACTAAACCACCACGTTACCAAAGTCGATTTCGTTTAAGCTCTTCACCCTTATGGGTGTAGACCTTCTTAAAAGTGCTATTTTAAGTGCAGTTTTACCTCTTTTATTTCATATCGAGCATACGCGATTAGCTAATAATCATCTTAGAAAGTATATTATCCTACCAATGGTTCTGGCTTTCCGATATGATACCCCTGTACAAAATCAATTCCAATTTCTATGACTTTATCTAAAATCTCTGCGGAAGAGACAAATTCAGCAACCGTCCGAATATTTTGGCGTTTTGCAAACTCTGTAATCAATTTGACAATTTCCTGAATATTAACATCTGTCTCAATATTACGAATTAACGAACCGTCAATCTTAATAAAATCGGTGTCTAATTTGAGCAGATACTCAAAATTGGAATAACCCGTTCCAAAATCGTCAATCGCTAATAAAGAACCGTAGCTCTTTATCAGTTTAATAAAGTGTAGAACTTCATTAAACTTTTCAATCCCTTCCGATTCAACCAATTCAAATATTACCGGCATTTTAGAACTCTTGGTTGCCAATTTTTCCAAAATAAGCGAGACTATCTCCTCATTAAGAATATCTTCTATCGTAATGTTAATCGAAAATGTTTTATCCTGATACCTGTTAATAAGCTCAAACGATTTAGTAATAATTATTTTTGACAATTCCACATACTGTTTTGATTGCTTAGCCGTATTGAGAAAATGAAAAGGGGAAATAATAGTCCCATCCTCCTCTATAAGACGCACAAGACACTCATATTTATCTATCGAGAGCGTACCGCTCGAAGCAATAGGCTGACAAAACACACTAATACGGTCTTGTTTCAATGCATGTTGCAATTTTACGGCACAAGCCATATTGGTACGAACTTCTTCTTCTAATCCCAAAGATGGAGTATAGATAACAAAGGGTTTATCATGCTTTTTAGCGAATCGTTTAGCTAAATCACACGTAGACAATAATTTGCCACTCTCTTCTGCAGAGAGACTCGCCGTGACCCGTAAGGTAATCTCTTTATCTTCGAATAAAAAATTTTCTCTATGTGATTTTTCAACAAAAGTACGTATTTTTGTTTCAAAATTTTTCTGATCATCTTTAGCGGCTAGAATAGCGAATTGATCACCGTGTAGTCGGTAATAATGGACATCTTCTCCAAATTCTTCTGTTAAGCGACGGGCAAACTCATGTAACAAGCGGTCACCAAATTCTAATCCGTAAAAATCATTTATAGTATTAAATTTATCTATATCAATGTAGCTTAATAGCGGATAATCTACCGTGATTATCTCTTTTAATAATTTCAACCGGCTTCCAAACCCTGTCATCTCATCGATATACGCTTGGCGTCTTAATGCCTCTTTCTGCTTCATCAATTGGGTAATCTCATGACGAATCGCGATATATTCGATAATTTCCCCTTTTTCATCAAGAATTGGAAGGATAGCAATATCGACAATATAAGCTTCTCCACGTTTATTCCGATTTTTCAGAATCCCCTTCCACACTTTTTTGGCCGTGATCGTGTCCCAAAGTTCTTTGAAGGTCGCATCGGTTGTATCGGGGTGACGAAGAATACTATGCTGTTTGCCAAAAACCTCATTGGCGGTATATCCTGAAACCGTACAAAAACGGTCATTAACGTAGATGATTTTTCCATCGCTATCAGAGATGGAAACAATACTGTTCGCATCCAAAGCATCTTTGTAACTTTGCAGCCTTGAAACATGTTTTTCCAATTCACGAGTACGATCCTGAACCATCGTTTCAAGCTCTAGATTGACTTGTTGTAACTTCTCTTCAAATTGAAATCGTTCAGTAATATCCCGCACGATGGCAATGTTATAGTCGATTCCATGGTAATGGACAACAGAAACATTGGCTTCAACCGGAAATTCGCTTCCGTCTTTACGCATGAGAATAGAGTAATCTGTTAGACGCCCTTTCTCTTTTAATTCTTGAAGATGAGTTAAAAAAAGCTCGTTTTCTTTAAGTGGACGACGAAACCCTTCAACCCCGATTGAGCGCATTTCTTCAAGTGAATAGCCGAGCATTGTTTTGGTCGTTTGATTGATATATTCGATATATGCGTTATCAATACGTATAAAAAAAACCATGTCGTGTGATTGATCGATGAGACTGCGAAACAGATCAAGTTCGTCAATCCCGTCGTTATTGTCTGATGAAATAGTATTTACCCCTGCCATATATTCCTCTTTGACGACGTAATGAATATTTTATCATAAAAAATTACAATGTTATCACGTTATAGACTAAGCCAACCCTGCATAAGGCAGTTAGGAGATAAGGAAAATTAATATTTACTGCTTCGGCCGAAACGCCTTGATAACTTCTTCATTGCACTCCAGATACGGCCCTTCAATCAGATCGATACAGTACGGAACAGCTGGAAACACAGCGTCCAGACATTCACGGATCGATTTGGGCTTACCCGGAAGATTGATGATAAGAGACTTACCTCGAATTCCTGCGCTCTGACGGGACAAAATTGCCGTAGGAACGTATTTAAGACTCACCTGACGCATCAGTTCGCCAAACCCAGGCATCATCTTCTCGCAGACCTTTTCCGTCGCTTCAGGGGTTACGTCGCGCAATGCGGGACCCGTCCCTCCGGTAGTGACGACGAGACAGCACCCCTCATTGTCACACAGCTCGATCATCGTTTCTTCGATGGTCGCCTGAACATCAGGAATACAGCGGTAAACGATCTCATGCGCTGACGTCAAATAATCGCTCAAAGTCTCCTGAATGGCTACCCCGGATATATCTTCATAGATTCCTGCACTGGCACGGTCTGATGCAGTTATAACGCCTATTTTAATCATTTGCACTCCTGTAAAAAATGGTTAGCTCCCCGTATCGACGTGACCGTCGCGTAAGGGATAAAAAATTCTCTGGCTCCCGCCACGTCAATAACACGGTCTTCAAGTCCCAGATAGACTTCGGTCCGTATCCCTTTGGCTCGAATGGCGCTCATGAGATCAGGCGTCCACTCAAAATAGAGCAATTCACGTAACTGCTCCTCGGATGCATCGGAATCGAGTTCAACCTCTCCCACCGGGCACGGGGCAAAACAGCTCTCGATAAATTTCTCGGTATATAGGACGCTGTCTTTAAGATACCCTGCCACCTGAAGCCGTTTAAACGACTCTTTTTGGGTTTGAAAAAACGCGGGGGAAAAAAGCTGTAGAGTATCGATACGTTCATCGCTATCAGCCGCAAAAAGTGCCGCATGAATCGCCCCGTAGCTAAATCCTGCTACGCAATAAGCACTTTTTTTTAAAAAACTCTCAAAAAACAAGTGGTCATTACGAAGTGAAAATCCACTATGAAATATCATTCATGGTCGCTTGGGCAAGAGCTTTGGAAATCTGCTCGTATTCATTTAAAATCTCTTCAAGGGCATTAATAGCATGTTGATGACGGGTCAAGAGGGTAAGGGTCTCTTGATAGAGTCGATCCAATAATGCCGTTTCATCCTCCTGCGTCGGAATCAAAGAACGGCCCATTCCATACTCATACACCATCGAATGCACCATCTCATATACGAGTTTTAAATCATGCGATGCATTCGAAGCATGTTCACCGAAACGAAGTTCACACGCTGCGATACCGGCCAAGTGAATCCGAACGTGCGCTTCAATCTCGTGTTTCAACAACGGCTCTGCACTCGGAGGGGTGATATTTTCATTACTAAGGGTGATCTTCTCGTACGGAAGATCAAACCATGTCGCAGCAAATACCCGTCCTGCTTGGTATCTAGCATGATAGAGACGCTGTTCAGGAGTGAGCATTGCAATTTTTTTCTTTCCGAACATCACTTTGTCTTTGACCGCTAAAAAGTGTTCAAGGCGTACTTGAAACTCACGTTGACGTAAACAAAGGAGCGCCGCTTCGTTCACCAATGCAGCGAGTGAGGCACCGTTAAAGCCCACCGTCATTTTGGCAATCTCTTCAATATCCAAATCGTGCGGAACAGAGTGCAAGTATTTACCGATAATCGAAACACGCTCGCTTGCGGTGGGTAGTTCAACAAAAATACGACGATCGAACCGTCCTGCGCGAAGCAGTGCGGCATCCATTACTTCAATGTTGTTGGTCGCGGCAATAACCACAATACCGCTGGTCTCTTCGAATCCGTCCATCTCGGTGAGAAGTTGATTCAAAGTCCCCTCCCGCTCTTCGTTTCGTCCGCCGTCTCGTTTTTTACCGACGGCATCAATCTCATCGATAAAAATAATGGCGGGGGCATTTTTCTTGGCGGCAGAGAAAAGTTCACTCACCCGTTTTGCCCCCATACCGACATAAATCTGGACAAACGAAGCACCGCTTTGGTAGAAAAACGGAACATCCGCTTCAGCAGCAACCGCTTTGGCGATCATTGTTTTACCGACGCCGGGAGGGCCGACCAACAATACCCCGCGCGGCATTCGTGCCCCGAAACTGTAGTAGCGCTTAGGATTGCGGAGGAAATCAATGATCTCTTCAAGTTCCTCTTTAACATCAGTAATACCGCCGATATCACTAAAATGGACATTCGACTTTGCCGGAGAAACAGTGATCGGAGTCGTATCCGCACTCTCTGTTGCCTTCACAACGGTCGGTTCAGGTGCAGCATCATCAAAAAATCCGAGCTTTGTCTTCCATGCCCAATAACCGCCGCCACCCGCAACAATCAAGAATAGGATAAACCAACCCCATCCCGATCCCCCTTTAGGCTCAATTTTAATATGTCCGGCAATTTCTGGAGGTAGCTGGGAAGAAGCGATCTTTACGACCCCTTCATCTTTGGTCGAGAGATAGGTATATCCCTCATCCGTGAATGCTTTTTCTACTTGATTTGATTCGACGAGACGAGATGCTTCGTCAAGGGTTACCGTCTTAGTCCCATCGCGTAACAGAGCATACAACAGCAACAAGAGGATAATTCCCCCCGAGACGACTAAGATCAGCTGATTACGGTTAAAGTTTGGCCATGTTATGTTCATTGTGTACCTCATAGTGTTCCAAAGTTACCCAGTTTCCGCTGAGATCCTCGTCCGATTCAATCTCCACTTTATTATAAAATTGATCGTATCCGCTGTAGATTCCATCCGATTCGGACTCGACCAGTACCTCTAGGGGAACCTTAACTTGATGACGAAAAGCAAGATTGTTAGCTTCGATAGATGCGGTGAGTTCTTTCATCCGCTCACTGGCAACGATGCCATTGACTTCAGGTTTCATCGTAGCACTTGGAGTTCCGTCCCGCTTAGAGAATGTAAAGGGGTGGATATGGGTGAGATGAAGATGATTTAAGTTTCCCATAGCTTCCCCCCATAGTGCATCGGTTTCACCCGGATGACCGACGATAAAATCGGTCCCAAGAGCAAACCCTTTCGCATGCAGCATCCCGAATAACTCCCGATCCGTGTCGTGGCGATTACGGCGATTCATAATACGAAGCATAGCATCTGAGCTGTGCTGAATGGCGATATGCAGATGACGCTCCAACCACGGCTCGTCTAAAATCTCCCGAAATGCTTCGTTGATCTGGATCGGTTCAAGACTTCCGACACGGATACGGCGTACCCCTCGAATAAGAGACATCTTCTGCATCAAAGAGGCAATATTTTTCCCCTCACCCTGTCCGTAACTACCGACATTCGTCCCGGTTAGGACAAATTCTCCGAATCCGTTCCCTGCTAAACGGCTCACTTGTTCTAAAATCTTAGTCTCATCCATACTCCGGGCGTCACCACGCACAAAGGGGATAATACAGTAACTGCAGCGGAAATTGCACCCTTCTTGAATCTTGATAAAAGCGCGCGATTTTCCGACGAACTCATCCACGATCGCATCATCAATGTAGTTCAGATCACCGATTTCGTAAAACCGGTTCTCACTGGATAGGAGCGTATTAATCTTCATTTTTTCCGATTGTCCGAATACCCCGTGTACTTTTGCAGCGCCAAAAAGACTCTCCCCTTTGGTATGGGCGCCGCATCCGGTTAAAAACACTTTTTTCGCCTGCCGCTCGATTTGGTTGATGTATCCTCGTACACTGACGTCCGCACCGTTGGTTACCGTACAGGAGTTTACGACGACGATATCGGCTTGTGCTTCATCTTCGGTGACCTCGTAATCTTTGAGGGCACTCATCATCACCTGCGAGTCAAACACGTTGGTTCGGCATCCGAAGGTTTTAAAATAAACTTTTTGCTTCATGCTTCTTCCATCGGAAGTTGTACTTTGGGTGGAATCGGCCCCGTATAAAAGGTCTGTGTCGGATAGGCAATAGTAATATCGTGTTCAGCGTTAAATGCATCAATAATATCAGCAGAAATGGTACTTCGCAGCGTTAATGTAGCGTAAGCATTCGTAAGATACCATGCACTCACTTTTATCCCGTTCGGCTCAATAAAGGTAAATATACGCGGTTCGACGTTTGTATTCTTCAAACTATAACGGTCACGCAGTTTATTCAGTTGCTTACGCGTAATATCGGTATACCCTTTAGAATATTTACGGCAAATCTCTTTCACTAAATGGGTCGCTTTTTTATGATTTGAGTCAAAAGTAATAATAATATCTATCCCATCCCAAACTGTCTTGAGTGCGCCATGGGTATAATTTGCGATCAATGACGTAAAAATATAATTGTTTGGAACAAAAATGATTCGTCCCCCGCGGCGATTGTGTTCGACCGTCGTCAACGTTACGTCTTCTAAAATAGTTATCCGCTGAAGTGAAATATCCAAAACGTCTCCTAGATAAATCATCCCGTCTTTCTCTACCCGAATACGATCACCGACATGAATCGCTCCGCCCACAATAATGACCAACCATCCCAACGCACTCATGAACCAGTCACGCATAGCGATAGCAAGACCCGCAGATGCAAATCCAAGTACCGTAGCCAAATAACCGACATTATCAATATACGTGAATATGAAAATCAAAATAATAAGGGTAACATTGATAAATGTCACAATTTTATTTGCCGTATAAAATCGTTCGTTATCTGTAATATAACGTTTGGCGATACGCTTTAAAAGAAGCGAAAAAGCAAAAAGAACCACAATAACAACACCGATATTTAATAGTTTATATATTTGATCTTTAATCTCTTTATTGATTTTTGCTTCAGTTGATTCAATCCGTTTCTCATACACATCGGCAGTCGATATCAATGTCTCCAAGGCAAGTTTAAATTTTTCTACCTGCAGCAATGTTGCTTCGAGCTCTACCTCGTAGTCTCCCTTCGGATTTAAAAGAGTCATCTCTTTATATAGGGTAACTTGCCGTTCCAACAACGAAACAACCTCTTGCAGCTCCTCTTCGCGTAAAACGTAATCTTTATACTGGCTGTTGATCCGTTTGACGTAAGAAAGCCCTGTGACTATTTCAAATGGATTTGTAATAGTGGGGAGTTCTCCTGCTTCATCGGGTCTAAGGAGTGACACAAACGGGGATGTCCCCTGCGCTTTCAGCAATTCCACCTGATCGGTAAGAATCTTTTCTTTGGCTTGTAGGGCTTCGGATTCAAGCTTACGTTCGACAGTCGATGAGCGGTCTTGCAGTTGCTCAATCCGCCGTTTCACCTCACGGAGGTTTTTACGCGATTCTTGATACGCCATATAGGAGTTGTAACTCTTGATCCAAATGCTGCTCCCTTTGGAAAGCTCTTTTTGGATTTTTGACAACTCTTCCTGATCATTTTTGAGTTCAACCTCTTTAGCTGCAGCCTCCTGCTTGGCTTGAAGGGCTTTTTGCTCTTTTAGCTCTTTTTTGGTTGCAGCATGGAGCATACCTGCAGAGGTAAAAAAGACAAGTAAAATAGCTAAAAATATTTTCACGCAATCTTTCCTGTAAAACCTAAAAGGATCGTTTTAACCTGTTCGGGGACAATCTTATCCGTAATTTCTACCCCTCCAATACCGTTGGGAAGGATAAAGGTGATAGCACTGTCGGCACTTTTCTTATCCAAGAAAAATGCTTGATAAAATTTCTCAACATCGGCAATCGGATAATCAAGCGGCAAATCATAACGGGCAAGGAGATTTTTCACCCGAGTAGCCTCTTCCTCACTCATCAATCCCGTCGCACACGCGAGTTCATTTGCCATTACCATTCCTATGGCAACACTCTCCCCATGCAAATAGGTCTCATACTTGGTCTCATTTTCAATCACATGCCCGAAAGTATGCCCATAATTGAGTGCCGCGCGAAGCCCCTGCTCTTTTTCATCTTCTTCGACAACACGGGCTTTGGTCTCAACGGCTTTACGGATTGCAACAGAGAGATTATCTCCCTCACGCAAATCATGCGATTCAAGCCATTCAAAGAAAGAGCTATTGAAAGTGACGGCCATTTTAACGATCTCGGCGACACCCGCCCCAAACTCACGTGCAGGAAGGGTACTCAAAAAAGCCGGATCGATATAAACCGCTTTGGGCTGATGAAAGGCACCGATAAGATTTTTACCGAATTTGTTGTTAACTCCCGTTTTCCCCCCTACACTCGCATCCACTTGAGACAGAAGTGTCGTAGGGATCTGAATAAAATCGATTCCACGGTTATAAAGACTCGATGCAAATCCTCCCATATCACCGATTACACCACCGCCAAATGCAATAAGGTGCGATTTTCGGTTTAACCGGTGGTCAAACATCCGATCCAAGATAAATTCGATATGGGAAAGTGTTTTGTATTGCTCACCATCAGGAATCGTGATGATGTAAACTTCCTTTGCACTTAAACGTGAAAGTAACGTCTGTAAATGTAAACCGGCTACTTTCGGATTGGTCAAAATAGCCACTTTTCCTGGAAATTCCAGTAGAGGCAATTCACCGATATGAATAGAATAAGAGTCATCAATTATGCGGTTAAGGGTAATATCTATCTTCATAAAAAGCCTATAGAAATGAATTGTACAAATAGGCTATATGATACTCGAAAGTGACTTAAAAAAAGGTGACTAAATTTGTGTAGGAATAAAAAGCTGATGGTAAGCATCCAGCTTAAAATAGAGCATTTCGGTGTCAGTTGCTAAAAACCGTTCCCACGGGGATGCAAACATCTTTGAAGTAAACGGGAGGCACTGTAAAAAATTATCTTTTTCACGCAGCAAGCGAATCGGATTTTGCTCTTCAGCACTGACGTGAATCGATTTAGAAAAAATAGTAGAAAGATTCTGAAAATGGGCGATAATTTCTTGTCTATATTCCCCCTCTTCCCCTTTATAATCGATTAATTCCAAATCAAAACCAAATTGTGCCGCTACGTCAAAAATGGTAGTAGAAATATGTTCAATATAACTATCTTCATGCAACACAACTACCGACTCTTTTAATGCAGAAAACGATCTATCCGCAAGTTTTAACACCGGTACATTCGCTGAATAGAGTTTTTTACGGGTCGATTTGCGGCGAAATGTGGTTTGGGAAACCATCACAAGACCGACATGATATTTTTTTATATCATCAAAGACGATCCTCTCATCCACAGCCGAATCGTACTCGATATCAATCGTAATATCCCCTTGTGCGGAAGCTTTAATCATACGAAGCACATCAATATCACCCGGATGAAGGACTTTGATTATTAGCGGTTTCTTGAGCTTCTTTTGGATGTATACACTTCGCCTTACCAGTGCCATAATGGAGGGAGTATTTTCAACTGCCATATCAATATAAAGATAAAGTTTACTTCCAAAAGGGGCAGGAAATTGTCCGAGTTCACGTTTAATAGCTCGATAAATCGATCTAAGTACCGTCGGATCTCCCACTAATACAAGCGAATCATTCGGTTGAATCATCTTATTGTCAGAGGGAATAATTAACTGTCGATTCCGATAGATAGCAGCAATTTTCCAGTTTTTTTGCTCAATTGACCCAAGATGGCGATAGACAAAAGAACTTCCAAAAGGGACCAAAACCTCCATGATTTCACCCGAACCAAGCCCAATATTTTGAGCCAAGATCGGAATATTCGGAAGATAATCGATAAGATTCGCGGCAATAAGCTCTTGCATATTGATCCACTCGACCCCATCATTGGCACTAATCGTATTCCATAAATCAAGAGCTACTATACGAAGATTTGGTTTTGTATGTTGAATGTTTTTGATCGTATTTTCAAGATCAGTTTGGTTTTCTACAGCTAAAATGACTTGGGTAAAATCCATTTTTAATAAATTGGCAATTTTATAGTAACTGGTCGAATCAAATTCAAAAAATTTATATCGAGCCGGATTATACCCCTCGTATTTATTTGCCCTGGTTTCGACAACATAATAAAGATTTTCGGAAGTATACGTACCGATAACACGCTCAATGAAATGGCGTCCTATTGCTCCGTCGCTAACGATCAAAATTTTTTTCATAAAACTGCTTCTTTATAGAATAAAAATCCATATTTTGTGGGAATTTTACCATTTTTTAGCCCTTTTTTTCTTGTCCCAGACGATAAAGAGCAAAATCGTATTTGATCGGATCGTCCGGGTCAAAATTTCGTAAGCTCTCCGTCAGTTCCAGTGCTGCCCGCAAATCGCAAGATGAGCGCTTCAAAAGACCTAAACGGCTTGAAACATTAAAGGTATGCGTATCTAAAGGTATTATCAAGTCAGATGCTCTTATATCGCTCCATAACCCCATATCCAAAGCATCACGGCGTACCATCCACCGTAAATACATCATCCATCGTTTCATGGCACTTGCTTTTGCAATACTCTCAACCGGTTTGCCGATAAGAAATGTATAGCCGCTGCTCCGATAGGCATTAAGTTCATACATTCGGTTGATGAGGCTGTTCAACCCTCCGATAATACCGTTTTGAGTGTAGCCGGTTTCAAATACACTATGAGCACCGCCTGATTGTCGCAGACGTTTAAGCGTTATTATAAACTGAGCGCAATCCTCACCGCTTTGAAACCGATAATAAAGAGGTTGACACGCTTCAATAATCTCATTCTCCTCCCGATCGATAAGAGAAAAATCTACCCTATCCAAAAATTTGACGATCGCAACTGCACTTCCGTATGCAAAGAGAGCACACGCAAGGGAAATTATTTCATCATTATAACGACGGGCGATCATTAGCGGATCGGGACGGGTTTCACACAACTCTCCCTCGCAATTGCGTTTGCACACCTCAGCATCCAGACGTAATTTTATCTCTCTCACGATCTCCCCAGTTGATACAACCCTTTTCGCTCACTTGAACCTGCGATATTAAGCTGTTTTCGGTATTTCGCAATGGTCCGGCGTACCATCGTGATTTTGAATTTATCTTGTATCAACTCAAGAAGTTTCATATCGCTCAGAGGTTTTTTATGCGATTCGTTTTTGACCAATTCCGCCACATAATCTTTGATCGCGGCATTAGAGACATCCTCATCGATAGCCGTTGTGAAAAAGTCTTTCATAGGATACATTCCTCGATCGCACGCAATGTATTTATTGGCAATGGCACGCGAAATGGTCGAGGGATTATGCCCAAACTCATCCGCCAGGGTTTTGAGGGTCAAAGGGCGGATAGCACCACCGGTAAAAAAATCGTATTGGTATTCAACAATCATCAATCCCACTTTGTAAAGAGTCGCTTTGCGCATTTCCAGTGCATCGACAAGACTTTTTGCCTCTTTGATCTTCTCTCGGACAAACGGATGATCGACACCATAACCATTATCGATGGTAATAGCGGGGTAATAGCGATCATTGAGCTTTACTTCAATCCCATCTTCAGGATCATTCAGAATAATAAGATCAGGGACAACATGCGCCGATTCTTCATTAAAATCAATTGCAGGGGGATTTTTAAAACTTCCGATCACCCGCATCGCTTCATCGAAGAGAGGATTTTTCCGATAACGCCCGATATCTTCTAAATGGCCGATCAATTCGGAGGCCAAAGTGTAACCGGCATCGCTAATCTGTGCCGATTCAAGCTGGAACATAAACGATTCTCTCACATCGCGCGCCCCGATACCGATCGGCTCAATATGGATAAAACGGAGGCGTATTTTTTCAAATTGCTCCAGCGTTATAGAATTGTGCTGACAAAAGGCTTCGGCATCCCCCTCGTAATATCCCCCCTCATCCAAATTTTCGACAACATGACGGGCGACAAGGCGGGAGATTGGAGTAGGAAATAATGAGCCATCCAGCTGTTCTTCCAAAACATCAAAGAGACTTTTGTGTTGAACCGTTAGTGCTTCTATAGCCTCGCTGTGCGAATTTTGAACGTATCCGGCTTGAATTTTTTTCGGAATTCTCGCTTCAAAAGACTCTTCGAATCCTGATTTAATCTCTATAAGGGGATTGCCTTCGACAAACGGTGCCATCGCTTCACCCAAATCACTCAGACTGGAGTGAAGAATCGGCAGCCAATTGCGCAGTGTATTGGAAAGCTTGGATTTAAGCTCGACGCTGGTTTTGACCCTTAGCATGAGGGCTAAAACTTAAACGATTCACCGAGATAGTGCTGACGCACATCGGAGTTATGGGCAATCTCATCACTGGTTCCCGATGCTAACAAAGAACCGCTTTTGATAACGTATGCACGATCACACACCGCTAACGTTTCGCGAACGTTATGGTCGGTAATAAGGACTCCGATGCCGTACTCAACCAATTGCGTAATAACACTTTGAATATCCATAACGGCAATCGGATCAACCCCGGCGAAAGGTTCATCAAGGAGCAAGAAGCGGGGCTTGTTGACAAGCGCACGGGCAATCTCGGCACGCCGTCGCTCTCCACCGCTGAGATTAATACCGCGACGACTTCGAATCGGCTCGATGTTAAACATCTCCAATAACTCTTCGATCCGCTGTTCATAGGTCTCTTTACCCAATTTTCCCGCTTGAGCGGCAATAATAAGATTCTCTTCTACGGTAAGATCTTTGAATATGGACGCTTCCTGAGGCAAATAACCGATCCCGAGTTGAGACCGCCTATGCAAAGGGAGATCCGATACATCGACACCGTCAATATACACTTTCCCCTCTGTCGCTTCGACAAGACCGCAAATCATATAAAACGTGGTGGTTTTTCCTGCTCCATTGGGTCCAAGTAGCCCTACGACTTCACCGGTTCGCAACTCCATACTGATACCGCGAACGATCTCATGATTTTTGATCGTTTTGACCAGATTTTCAACTTTCAACTCATGCACGCTGCACCTCGTAATATCGCGATTTCTCATCGCCTTTGGTAATTTTTACAATCACGGTATCCATTCCGGCTCGTTTAAGCCACTCGATCAGTGTCTCATCGCCCCATTCGATCAAATGGTATCCCGGAACTTCAAGCTCTTCCATCATCCCCAGAGACAAAAATGCCTCAAACCCATAGTTATACAAGTCATAATGGTAAAATTTATCACCATAAACCTGCTGAAGAGAAAACGTAGGAGAGGTAACAGCATCATCCAACCCTAAATAAGCTGCAAAACTTTGCGTAAACGTCGTTTTTCCACTGGCTAGATCCCCTTGTAAAACAATGACGCCCCCATTCGGAAGAAGCGAAACGATTTGTTCACACAGTTGCGGCAGTTGCAATAGATCCAATTTCATCATAGTGCAGACGACATTTTCACGATTTGAGCCAGTTTAGCTGCTGCTTTACCACTCCGAAGACCGTCACGGGCAATCTCAAGCCCTTCTTGAACATCACGCGCCATCCCATCGGCAATCAGCGCATACGCTGCGTTAATGAGCACCATATCGCGCTGTGCATCGGTTGCTTTATTGTTTAGAATATCTCTGAATATAGCGGCATTCAGAGTTACGTCTCCACCAAGAATCGCTTCAAAAGGGACTTTTTTGATACCGAGCCGTTGAGGATCAATCTCGAAATAATCGATCTTCTCCCCGTGAAGCTGCGCTGCATAGGTGATGTCGCTGATGCTGATCTCATCCATTTTTTCGCGCGAACTCACCACAATGGCCGATGTCATCCCCTCCTCACGAACCGCTTCGGCCATTTTCGGGACAAACACTTCATCAAAAACCCCCAAAAGGATTTTCGATAATCCTACAGGATTGGTGAGGGGGCCTAAGATATTAAAGAGGGTTTTTTCAGGGATACTTCGTCGAATCGGGCCGATAAACTTCATTGCGGGGTGGTGATATTGGGCAAACAAAAAGGTAAATCCGGTCTCTTCGAGAAGACGGGCACTTTTATCAAGACTCAAATCGAGTTTTACCCCCAAATGTTCCAATACATCCGCACTTCCCGATTTAGAGGTAATAGAGCGATTTCCATGTTTTGCTACATACGCACCGCACGCGGCAAGGAGAATCGAAACGGTAGATGAGACATTGAAACTTCCGCTTTTATCTCCCCCCGTCCCTACTACATCGATCAGTTTATATCGCAATTGGGGAGAAACTTCGAGTGTGATAGCATGCTGCTTCATCACCTCCGCAGCCGTTGCGATCATAGAGGAAGAGGTATTTTCATTTAACGTCAGTGAGAGTAAAAACTCCCGCATCTCCTCATCATTCAATCGATGTTCAAAGAGTGCCTCAAAATCGCCCTTAGTCGGATTCATACGAGTTCCTTAACATAAAGGTGTTGCTGGGATTTTGGGGTTGATTTGATCGTCGGAAGAGCCAATACTTCATAACGAAGCTGCTTTTCAAGGTATACAAGGGTAATAATATCCCCTATAGCAACATTTTTAGAAGCTTTGACCGCTTTATCATTGATGTAGACAACCCCCTCAGAGATCATATCCTGAGCGACGGCACGGCGTTTGGTCAGATTGACCGCATTGAGAAATTTATCGATACGCAAAAAAAGTTCCACATTATAAATTTAGTGGCTTATTGTAGAGAAATGAAGCTAAAAGAGAGGTAAGAGCGCAAAAATTGTTCCACAATTTTGTCCTCTAAGATTTAACTTGCAAATCCGCTTTTAAAACTATCTTTGGCAACGACGATCTGTTTTTGTTTCTCTTTGCGCGCCGTATCTTTTTCAACGAAGATTTTTTCGCGTGTTGCAGGGTCCATCTCGGTGTAATACATCACCGCCGAATACGTACCGGGGGTCGGGGTAAAGACCTGAGCCTGTTCGGGATTCATCTTTAATTCATCCGTAGTAAAACGCTTCAAATCGTGCATATCTTTTTCGGTACACCCCGGATGAGCGGCGATCAGATAGTAAGTCAAAAACTGCTTTTTCCCCTCTTCTTTATTAAGCTTGTCATAGAGTTTTTTAAAATCGACGAGGGTCTGTTTCCCCGGCTTGTTCATCAGATGAAGCACGTGATCCGAGGTGTGTTCGGGGGCAACTTTCATCTGTCCTGAGATGTGATGTTTTACCATCTCTTTGAGATACTCATACCCTTGGCGTTTGTCCTCGTTGATTAGATCATAACGGACACCCGATGCGACAAACGCTTTTTTAATTCCCCGTATTTCACGCAGACTACGAAGAAGATTAATAACACGGGTGTGATCCACTTTCATCGATTTGCACAGGTGGGTGTCATCGACACACCGCTGATGATCACACGTGCCATGTTTTAGCTTCTTGTTACACTCATAGCCGTACATGTTAGCCGTAGGGCCTCCGACGTCACTGATAATCCCTTTGAAATCTTTGTACTCAGTAAACTGAGCCGCCTCTTTTAAAATCGATGATTCACTGCGAGTTCGGATGGTGCGCCCTTGATGGACACCGATGGCACAAAAGTTACACTCTCCCCAGCATCCCTGATGAGTCATGATAGAGAATTTGATCGTCTCTAAACACTTGACTGCACCTTGCGGACGATGGTAGGGGTGAAGCTCGCGGGTAAAAGGCAAGGCACTCACGGCATCCATCTCATTTTCATCCAGATAATCGGCGGGGGGATTTTGGATGCTGTAGCGTCCGTCCACTTCCTGACACAGCCCCTTTGCCGAAATGGGATCGTTATGGTTATAAAACAGATCAAACAGATCGATGTATTTCTCTTTATTCTCCAAACACTCCGCATGTGAGGGCAATGTCATATACCCTGCGCGCGGCTCTTTGGAAATATAACACACCCCTCGGATATCGTGCGGAGGTTTTCCTTCTTCGAGCGCTTTGGGCAGAGCGATGATCGCCCCCTCCCCCATCCCGTAAATCAGATAATCGGCTTTGGAATCAAATAAAATCGGTTTGCGCAGTTTGTTTGTCCAGTAGTCATAATGGCTCACACGGCGCAAACTCGCTTCAATCCCACCCAGTACGATAGGGACAGTGTTTTTAAAATGTTTGCGGATCAAATTGGTATAAACCAGCGTTGCACGGTCAGGGCGGGCGTTATTGACTCCGCCGGGGGTATAGTCATCGCTGTTACGGAATTTTTTGGTTGCGGTATAGTTGGAAACCATCGAATCGACACTTCCGCCGCTTACCCCCCAAAAGAGTTTCGGTTCCCCTAAGCGCATTACATCGTCTGCTGTGATATCGGGCTGTCCGATAATACCTACTCGATACCCTTCTCGCTCCAATATCCGCCCTACGACGGCTACGCCGATAAACGGTGAGTCAATATAAGCATCGCCGGAGATGAGGATAACGTCACACTGATCCCATCCTCGTGCCTCCATTTCGGCACGTGTTGTCGGAAGATAGCGTAAAGTTTCAGGAGTTATTTTCATAGTGCGATTGTACGCCACTCTCTCTTACAAAGGGCTATAAGGTACGTTATAATAGTTGCATGGAAAATACAACTCAATTAGACCAAGAGATCATTGAGCATCTCATGCACCCTAAAAATTACGGCCCCCTCGACAATCCTACCGGTGTAGGAGTGGGGCACAGTGAACAAAGCGGAGAATTTGTCATCTTTTATCTTGATGAACAAGAGGGGATACTCCAAAACGTCGGTTATGCCACTAACGGATGTCACGATACAGTCGTGCTGGGTTCGATGTTTACCGAGATGATTAAAGGCGAATCGCTTGAATATGCCCAGAGCGCTGCCCTCAAACTCCGGGAAAAAGTCGCCCTTGGACCCGTAAAACAGCAAGCCTGCGCACAGATGGTTCTCACCGCATTTGAAGCGGCTAAGATTCATCAAACGCAAAAAGCTCACGGAAGCACGGAAGATTTACACGCGATTGAAATCGGTATGGAATGTGAGGTAAACAATGATTGATGCAACGCTCTTTCGACAAAAACACCAACTGTGGCTTAGAATTGCTTTTATCTCCTTTTCGGTAAACGATCCGTGGGTGAAAAATCGACTGTATGAATTTTCCCAAATCGAATTTCGTCATCTCAAATGGCTGGCACAATCGCTTTATGAAAACCATGCCGAATATGACTATGAGCGCGATCCGAAATTTACCATTGAGAGCGAATCATTTTTTAGCCTCGTTCATACAACGATTAATGAGATCAAAGCACTCCATCTTCTATACGGGAAAACCCCGTTATGCGAGCGGATGGCTCACGACGAGGCATACATCCTCTCAACCCTTAGCGCCTATTTATCCAAACTCTCGCTGGATGAATCCCTCAATGCCTTTGATCGTTCTCGCCAATGGCCAGACGCTCTGCTCAGTACATCCGAAACCAATGCACTCACCCTCTTTTTGTTCGAAGAGCTTTACAAAGAGTACGAACTGATTATGATCTACTTTTACCGACAGATTCGTGCAACAACGGCAGCACAAGTAACCCATTTTCAGGATTTAATCGATGAATCGCACTTTCATCTCCGTTCCTTTGGAGAAATGATGGCGAAGATGGGCATTTTAGCGCTTCCGCGTACCCTCCATCCCCGCACTTATCAAATCGAGAATATGGAAAAATTTTTACATGACGGTATCCTCGAAGAAGAGAATGCTAAAGAAGAGTGTCGTAAACTCTCATCAACCATCACCGATGAAAAGCTCTCTAGCTTTTTTGAATTTATCAATTTTCAAGAGAGCTATCACATCTGCATTATGAAAAAACTGTTAAAGGAGATTTAATGGATCAACAAGGGAATATTTATATCCTACTTGCAATAGTAGCTATTTTTGCCGTTGTACTTATGAGCAAGAAAAAAAAAGATTAATCGCCCTACGAGGCGATTAATCTTTTAGCAATACGACTTTATATCCACACTCTCTATTAAGAAATTAGATGCTATAGTGTTAAATCTATAATGTAAAGTGAGTGGCAATGTCTATAATGTTTGGTGATATGGTTCCAAATGAAATTGCTTCAATGGAAGTTACGATGCCGATAGTAAAAGATTTTCAACGTTATCAAAAATCTATTCATACACTTCAACCTTCTGAAAAACAATCTCCTTTTCTTAAACAAGAAAGTGAGCAGAAAATATTAACATTTGGAAAAATAAAAAAAATTTATAGACATTAGTAATGATATTTCATAGTGTATCTTCAAAAATAAAAAAATATATAGATGAACAAACTAATTACTTTTTACTACTTACAATATTTCCTTTTTTCATCATTATTACCGCCCATTACAACAATACGTCTCAAGCACTATTAGCCTATTCAACGATTTTATTTTTTATTCTTGCCTTTATCTTTAAATTCACAGAACGTGTCCGCCTCCTTTTGCTCTTTCTCACACTGTATATCTCTTGGAGATATATTTTTTGGAGACTTAGCGAAACAATCATCTATACTGGTTTCTTTGATTTTATTGGAACCCTACTTCTTGTACTCGCCGAAATGTATGGTATTACCATCGCTTCACTCGGAATCTTCACCTCTCTGAATTTATTGGATCGTAAACCGATCAATATTAGTCACGTTCCGATCGATCAACTTCCTTCTGTCGATGTGTTGATCCCAACATACAATGAAAATTTTGATATTGTATCCAATACTGCGTTAGCAGCTTCGATGCTTCGCTATCCTAAAGACAAACTTCGGATTTGTATCCTGGATGATGGAGGCACTGACCAAAAAATTAACGACTTAGATCCCATAAAAGCAGCACAAGCATACGAACGACGCAAAATATTTCAAAAATTTGCAGCTAATCATGGATTAACGTACTTAACACGTGAAAAAAATCTCCATGCTAAAGCTGGTAATATCAATACCGCACTCGAATCGGTTTCCGGTGATTTAATCTTAATTTTGGATTGCGATCATATACCGACTCACGATTTTTTGAGTAATACTGTAGGAGAATTTTTAAAAGATCCTAAAATGTTTTTGGTTCAAACTCCACATGCCTTTTACAATCCCGATCCTATTGAAAAGAATCTTAATGTTTTTCGAAATGCCCCTTCTGAAAATGAAATGTTTTACTACCATATCCAAAAAGGTCACGATTTTTGGGAAAGCTCTTTCTTTTGCGGTTCTGCAGCTCTTTTACGGAGAAAATATCTGAATGAAGTGGGAGGTATCGCAGGAGAAACTATCACCGAAGATGCCGAAACAGCACTGGGATTACATGCACGTGGATACAAAAGTGCCTATATCGATATCCCCATGATACGAGGTCTTCAACCCGAAACGTTCAGTGCCCTCGTTCTTCAACGCATACGCTGGTCGCAAGGAATGGTACAAATCTTTTTACTTAAAAATCCTTTACTCCAATCGCTTAAATTACATCAAAAACTTAGTTATTTCAGTGCCACTTTTTTTTGGTTTTTTTCATATGCACGCGTTATTTATCTTCTTGCTCCGTTAGCTTATCTACTATTCGGTTTACGGATCTATCATGCCACACCTACTGAAATTTTGGTCTATCCTATTCCCCATTTGATATTGGCAATAATGCTTTCATACTACCTTTACAAAGAGGTCCGATGGAGCTTTTATTCAGAAGTGTATGAAACAGCATTATCCTTATTTACTTTGCCAGCAATATTTTCAGTCTTTTTAAACCCAAGAGCCCCAGAGTTTGCCGTAACGCCCAAAGGGGAAAATGCCGATGATGATTTTATTAGCCAGCTCTATACCCCGTTTGTGATCATTTTTCTCCTTATTATTGCCGGATTTGGAATGGGAATCTATCGTTTATTTGCGCATCCAGAGCTATTAACCATTACTCTCGTTACCCTGGCATGGAATGCTTTTAATCTTTTTCTCATTTTATCCGCATTGGTTATTGTGTATGAAAAAAAACAACTTCGACGTTATGCACGTATTCCTTCCAATGACAATGCCGTTTTTACGATAAATTCTGAAACATTTTATGGTAAAATCACCGATATCTCAATGGGTGGTGTATCCATTTCATTTCCAGATGCAATTCTTGAATCGGTGAATAAACATTTGAAATCCAATACAGATTGTTCCGTATTAATTAAAGAGGAGAGTGGACGTATGGTATTCATACAAGCCAAGTACCTTCATAATTTTCGCTCAAATGCTGTTCTTCGTTTTATGGAAGTTGATACGGATATTGAACTTCGTAAAAAATTAATTACTATTATTTTCGGGGATAACACAAAATGGATTAGTTATGAACGTCTAGAATCCCATCCTACACCTATAGGCTCTTTTTTTAGTCTTGTATCTAAAATTCATACTGAACTAAAATTGAAGCGTATAATATTTCAATTTTTAACCAAAACTTTTCATTTCATTCCACAAAAAGGTTTATAAATGCGTTTTCTCATAATTCTCTTATTTTTACTTTTTACATCACTTTATGGAAAAGAAGGGACCCTGATCGTTTCCAATCCAGATGGGACACAAACCATTCGTATCCCCTTAAATTATGAATCAAAAAGTATTACTCAATTTATTCTTCGAGGTGCAAGAGCCGAACAGCAAATAAATTTTCCGCTTGCTTCACGCTGGTTAGTCCTCTCTGCGCGCCTTAAATTAACCTATACTTCATCGTTAGCAATTATCCCTGAACGCTCTGTTTTAAGTGTTTCTTTTAATGAGAAACCAATTTCTCAAAAGTGGATCAATGTACAAGATCGGGGAGTAGAATCTTCCATGGAAGTCAAACTCTCTCCCAGCCAATTCAAAGAGTTCAATCGCTTAACCATTAATAGTTATCAGCACTACACTATCGATCACTGTGAAGATGAAACAGCACCAGAATTATGGACTAAGGTTGATGGAAGCAATAGTTATATCGAACTTACTGTTTTGCCAAAAGTGTTAACGAATAGTTTGGGGATGATAGATCACTATCTGTTTGATTCTAAAAATATTGAAAAAAATCGTATTGGATTTGTCCTGCCTACGCAAAAGTCTAATACTCTTGTAACTGCGGCGGCTATTACATCCAGTGCCATCGGTGAAAAGTTAAAATTTCGTGATATGGACATGTTTGTCACATCAACTATCCCGTCCAATAGCGATGTATTGGTCCTAGCAACCCGGGATCAACTCAAAGCGATTTTAACGTCATCGTTTTCAATGGGAGCTGATTCTCTTATTCCTAAAATTCAAAACAATTCAATACTTTTTTTTGCTAATCCTTCCAATCCTCAGTATGGAATTATTTGTCTAACAGGACAAACCGATCAAGAAGTAGCCGATAGTGCCTACTTTTTTGCTACTCATGATTTTAATCTCTATAAAGGATATGGTTTACGTGTAGGTACAATTAAACTTCCAGAAGAATCAGTTGCATATACTGCTCCAAATTACCTCCCTCTTGGTCAGAAAATTACCTTTAGAGAAATGGGACAGAAAAATACCTTGTTTAAATACATGTACCCTGCCCCTTTAGATATACATTTCAAAATATATCCGGACCTTTTCTTTGAAGAAAAAGCAACCATAAAATTGAATATTAATGGTATTTATCCACGTAAAGTTCGCCATGATTCAGTTCTCAATATTTCTTTAAATGATAACTTTGCCGCCCAATTATCATTTGATGAAAAAATTTCTAAAGAGCTTAGTATTTCTGAGCTACTCAATTTCAAAAAATCAGATTCATTTCCAGCATATCTTATGGGCGATGGAAGCAATAAACTTTCGCTGCAACCCGCGATGGTTCCATTCAAAAAAGGTTTTTGCGAACTTTATAATCTAGAAAACTTACAAACTACTATTCTTGACACATCTTCCATTGAACTTCCAACAGTCCCTCATTGGATCGAGATGCCTTATCTGCACTACTTTTTATATGGTGCATACCCCTACTCCGTCTATCCTGATGGGCGAAAAACCGCTATAGTCCTTAGTTCGTTTTCACCTTCCAATTTAACAGCAGCTTTCAAAATCGCTTTTTTCCTGGGCAAAGAGATCGAATATCCACTCTATCGTTTATCCGTAAGTACTTCAACCAAAAATGTTGAAGACCGTGATATTATTTATGTTGGTTCTTATAGTCATCACAATGATGAATTATTTGAAAAAGCACCCGTTAAAGTAGTGGGGAAATCATTCTCCACTACTTTTCCTTTGATTTATAAATTCATTGACTATCTCCCTTTTTACGACACCAATCGACTTGAGCCATTTCGATATCAAAAACAGCTGGAAGCATCAAGTGCTTCTGAAAAACATGTTTTGGTTCAGTTATTTAAATCTCCCTTTGACGGATCACGCTCGGTTATAGGAATTGAATACGATAGTCCGCAAGGGATTGAGCAAGGGATAAATACCTTATTTTCCAAAGAAAAAACAATTGGACACACCAGTGATGTCTTAATCATTGATACTGATCTTGATAAAATTTCTTCATTTGAAATCGGAAAAAAATATTTTTTAGGGGATTTGTCTCTTTTAGATCAAATGCGTTTCTACGTGACAGGAGATCCTCTCGTTTTTAGTCTTTTTTCTTTTATCCTCGTCGTGATATTAGTATATTTTGTACGTCGTTTCTTGAAACATTTCAAAGAAAAACATCATCCTGATGTTTAATATTGCTCGAATTGCAATCGCTATTACATTCTTAGCCAACATAGCATTTGCTGATTCTTGGGACAATTTCAAAACCTCTTATATTCAGCCTGATGGACGGGTAGTAGACCGTCAAAACAATAATATAACCCATACCGAGGGGATTGGATATGCACTGTTTTTTTCCGTCTGCTATAACGACAAAGAAACATTTCAAAAACTTAATCATTGGCTCGAAAACAATATGCCTAAAAATGAACAAGGTCTCTATCCATGGAAATGGGGAGAAAATGAAAAAAAATCATGGACAGTTTTAGACACAAACAATGCAACAGACGGCGATATGTGGATTGCTTATGCATGGCTATCCGCTTCCAAAAAATTTAAAGACGAAAAATATCGGACTAAAGCTCTTGAACTCATTCAATCAATCCAACTACATTTAACTCGTACCGTTGACAATCATATATTTCTCTTGCCTGGAATACAAGGATTTGAAACCAATGCAACAATCACAATCAATCCATCGTATTCCATCCCTTTCATTTTCGATGCATTTTACATTGAAAGCCATAATATAATTTGGAATAACCTCAAATATGATTCCTTAGCACTTCTCAATATGTGTTATAGTACCTTTCACCTTCATGCTGATTGGATGATTTATAACAAAGAAAGACATACTTTTTCTCTTCCCTCAATGCGTCCTTATTTTAGTTATGACGCTATACGTATCCCTCTTTTTTGGAGTATTTGGAGCAAACTTAATCCCGGGGCAGAAGTACTTCATTACCTTGAAGGATATCAAAACATTCTTGCTTTACCCTACTTTCCAATCTTTGTTGATTTAGTAAACAATACCGTTTCATTGGACCATGATGAGTCTGGAGCTATGCAAAATTCTTTGCTTTATTATAGTAAAATATTTACTAATACTAATCTGAGTAAAAACGAGGTGATTAATGAAAAAAAGACTTCCTATTATGGCGATAGCCTTGGCTTGTTCAGCACTCTCCCCCTTGAGTGCTACCGATATTAGTCCCGCCAGCTTCAATAATCTTACAACTCTCGCCAAAGAATACGAAAAACAAGGCAAAATAGAAGAGGCGATTCAAGTGTATCGACATATTTTAGAATTAGATCCAAATCAAACGATAATATCCCAAGCAATTAACCGTTTATCTCAAAAAAAAGAGCCATCGAAAAAAACATCAACCACCTCTTCATTACAGAAATCAACTAAAAAAAATGTACAAATAGTCAAAATAACCCAAAACTCAGCAATAACGGAAGAAACAAAACATCTATTGATCAAACAAGGATTCCAAGCTTTAGAAGAAAACGATGTCAGAAATGCTCAACTATATTTTGATCAAGTATTAAAAGCAAGACCAAAAAATGGAGATGCCCGCTACGGTAAAGCAATTATTTTATCAAAGCAAAATAACTGGAATGATGTGATTAAACTGTTAGAACCCATTTCAAAAAAGTATCACCGTCAAGACATATCAGATCTTTACGAAATGGCTCTAACAGAATCCAAAAAGCTTAAAGAGTCTATTGAACCTGTACAAACAGTTGAAATTTTGAAAAGTCTTAAAAATACAACCGAGCCAATCAAGGCATCCGATGCAGATATGAAAAATGCCATCGATGCTATTTCTAAAAATGAGCTGGAGCAAGCAGCTTCCATACTCCAAACACTTTATATCAAAAATCCAATGGATATAAACGTTCTATTACGTTTGGGCGAAGTTTATAGTCGAATGAATAAATACAACATAGCACAAGAGTACTACCAAACAGCACTCTCCTCTTCTCCCAAAAATTCATTGGCATTGATTGGTTCAGCGAATACGTATATTGCACAAAAAAAATACAAAAATGCTCTTGTGACGTTTGAAAAACTGGATCGCACAAAATGGAATAGTGATGTCGAATATACTTATCAATCTGCCAAAATCGCTTTCTATCTTGAACAAAAAGAGTATGAAAAAGGGTGGAATAGTGCAAAACAATTGCATCAATTACAGCCCAATCGTATCGAAACCATTAGGCTCTTAGGGGCAGTAGGAGAGCATATTTATCCCGAAGAAGCAATATATTATCGTTCACTTGCTTATCGTCAATCCAATTCAATAGGAGATTTTATCTCTCTCGTTTATGCCCTACTCAGTGAAAATCGTTTTTCGCAAGCAGAAACATACTTCAATACTCTTACTCAAAAATCTTTATCAGCAAAAGAACGAGAATCTCTCAAAGCACTCTATTTGACCTATTACAAAAAACTCTCTTCGTTTCAATTAGAACAAAAAGAGTTTGTATCAGCAGAAAATACTTTGAGAAGCGGTTTGCTAATCGCTAATGATGCTGATTTAATTGAAAATTTGGGATGGAGTCTTTTCCATCAAAATAAAACAAAAGAGGCTTTGGAACAATTTGAAATCCTTCTACAACAACAACCATCAGCCAATCTTTTTTATGCTGGAGCACTCTCATCACATATATTAAAAGACGATAAAAAGGCATTTTCATATCTCTTACTTGCTTCAAAAACTAAAGATATCCTCTTATTGCAAAAAATAGCAGAACTTTATCTTCAAATGGGATATAAACAAGAAAGTCTCGACACCATTCATCTCATAGAAGAATTAGAACATAATTCATCAACTTCATCCAAAAAACAATCCATAAATACACTATCTACTTCAAAATCACCTTCATTGTCTCAAGACACATATGATTATAATGGCATTTATAATCCTTTTATTTCATCGGATATTGGGAAAAAACCTACATTACTTTTAAATATTCCAAGCAATGACACTAAAACATCTCCCCAAAAGGAGTATCTTCATCAATTCACTAAATTCAACTGAAAAAGTTGCACAGTTAAAAAATGAAATTATAAACAAGAAACAAAGCTCTGTGTCAAGTGGACTTTTGTTTAATACAAGATCCGGAATTGCAGGGATTGATCAATTAAGTACTATTGGATTATCGGCTGAGGCGACACTCGTCCCTTCATTTAACCACCTTCTACGACTTGGTACAAATTTTTTACGGCTTGATACAGGTACTTTATCCTCTGAAAACCGAGTACAATTTGCTTCAGGGCAAACTCAAAAAGGAAATTTTCATATAGAGTCATTGAGTGCTATTGTCCCTTTTATTGAGTACCGGTACGATAATGATCATTATTTTATGGAAGCAGGAATTGGCTCAACACCCATCAGCAATGAAATCGATACCAGTGCACTCACATGGTTTATGAAAGGGGGAATATATTTAGCTCCACTTAGTATTTCACTAAAAACATCACGGGAAGCCATCAATGAAACCATGCTTTCGTATATCGGTGCAAAAGATCCTGTCGATGGGACAGTATGGGGCAGATCTATGAAAACTGGCTATGAAGTAGCTTTGAAGCATCAAAGTGATTGGTCTACTTCTTTGACATTTAATTACTCCCCAAAAATTGAAGGAATTAATACCATATCCAATAAAGAAGCTAAGGCATCTTTTTTTATCGGCAAAAATTTTTTAAAGAATGAACAAGAAACTTTTTTATTAGGACCACTTGTGGTATATGATAGCTATAACCATTCTACCAACCATTTTACTATGGGGAGTGGTGGTTATTTCAGTCCAACCTCTTTTCTTCTTACAGGTTTATATGGTGACTATACCTATATTTACAATAACAACTCTTTTATCAATATTAAAGGTAATGTTGCCTTATTAAATTTTACCGAATCATCCGCACCCTACTTCCCTCTCTCTAGTGATGTAGGAGACACCTATCCTACAACCAGCCAATCAGGGGTTGGATTTAATATCAAAGCCCTAGGCGGATACAAAATAAATCAGAATTTACACACCATGGGTATGATAGGATTTTCTAAAGCACCCGAATACAATTCAATGTTTGCAGGAGTGAGTTTGTTGTATTATTTTGACAAGGATAAAGAGATGACCCCAAATGATTATATGCGATCTTATCATGCCAGAGAGATGTTTCAATGAAACGATGTATTACTATTTACTCTTCTAAAGGAGGGGTTGGAAAAACAACTCTTACTTTAAATATTGCTCAGATATTATCCACATCAGGACAGCGCGTACTTGTAGTGGACACAGATCCACAAAATAGCTTATCAGGGGTTCTTGGTATTCGGAATCATCTTGGACTTTCCGAAATTTTTAATCATCCGGTAGAGAAGCTTGTCCAAAAAACAACCAAGGGATTTGATATTCTCCCCTCGGGTATTATGGCGATTGAAGAGACCAATGATTATATTACCATGCTCTTACAATATCCAGATCAGTTTGAGACAGCTCTGAAATCACTCATTGGGTATTACGATATCGTCTTGATTGATACCCCTCCAGGATTCAGTCCGATGACGAATTTAGCTATGAAAGTTTCCGATACTATCATCGGTGTATTGGAGGCAGATGCAACCTCATATGCTACACTTGAGTTAATGCAAAATACTCTTACAAAAGTAAAAAATAGTTATGGGCAGGAAAAACAAATTTATTTTGTTACCAATAAGGTTGCTGCTGATGAGATCAGCGTAAACTTTGAAGCATTGTATCGCTATCTATTTGATAAACTTTACCTCTTTGCGCTTCCATTTGACTCTAATGTTAAAGTTGCAGCAACCAGAGTGGAAACCCTCTATGAATACAATCCTAATTCGCCACTTTACCAAACACTCCTGCAAATGCTTAAAAAACTTTTTTCAATTCCTTAAAATAAGCAGTTACGATTCTAGCGTGAAATTCCAAGATGTATCCATATCTTCAATAGACGCAATCTGGAAAGTGGTTTCCATCAATCCGCTGAACAATAACTGAAATAAAACAGTATAAAAAGTAATCAATATATCTTCACCAAACATCTTTAGCATTTGCATATCAAAAGGAGTATAGTGATAGATAAGAACTAAACTACGAGCATGTTCATCAATACGGCACTGTAGAAAACCAAATTTTCTCATCATAAGTATTTGATTCAAATATTCGATAACTCCTTCAAAGCCATTTTCATCATTCAAAAAATTTCCTTTTTGAATTATATCTTTCGCAATGATCTCTCCCCATGATTTTAAAATCACTTGAAAATCATTTCTGTCCCCTAAGCTATGAAGCTGCGTAAGCAAGGTAAACAATAGATAATTATCAGAGAAGTGTAAAGTAAATTCGCCTTTTAAATCATCAATTAGATTAGGAAAATTTGCTCTAATATAGCGTTCTTTTGGTACCTCAAATAGAGCCTGAGAAATACTTTTATACTCCGTATTTTCATTTGGAGTAGTAAATAAAGGGTTAGAGGTATCTTTAATTTCAGATTTTTCATTTGGTATAGAAAACAAAGGCTGAGAAGAGTTTTTTATTTCCACACCCGTGCGATCTTTTTTAAATAATTTCATGTTTTACCTTTTAATGTATAGTGAAACTTTATAATTCTACTCTAAATGGTTTTAAAACTTCCCTTTTGGGATCAACTGCAACCGTTTAAAAGGGGCAATACTCTCTTTGGGAAGAAAATTGGAGTGAAATAAACCAAAATATTTTTCACCCTCCTCAAAATAGCCTACGTGATTCGGAACATCAAGCAAATGAAAAAAATTGATTCCCATCAACCCCTTTGATTGCAATACTAATTGACGTGTAGAAAGCTTTTGAAGTACTTCAGCTTGAATCAATTCAGCATCTTTTCCCCACGTTGACAAAGCCAAATATGCCAAAAAAACAGGTTTGTTATAAACACTATGCAAGTACTCGCTAAAGTGTTCAATCCGTTGTGGAAGTGAAGCAATATCAGAAGGTTTATTTTTAGTCAATGAACGCATTTCTTGAAAGGCAATAAAATCGAAAGAAGCAATTGCTTTATTAAGAGAAGGATCAAATTTTTTCCAATTTTTAACATCAGAATTTCGACTGTAATCACCAAAATCACCCACACACGGACCGATGATAATATCCCCTTTATCCAGTATTTTTTTACTTTCAAGTAGTAATTGATTGTATCCTGTCCAACCTTCAACACCATGTTCATTGTATTCAGGGTTTAAAACAATCACTTTTTTACCGTCAACTGTATCTAGATATTCCCGAATCCGCCGAAGATAGGTAAAATACTCACCTTTATGCTTATGAATATACTCAACCGATATTTCATCAGCAAACCAGTAAATGATAAAAATAGGAAGATGACCAGATTCGATAATCGAATGATTAACCTCTTCCGCTGGATACCAATCAGCACTCCATTTTCGTGTCAACCACATGGATATTGCATTGACATTAGTAAGATTATTCTCTTCCAAAATATCTGTAATAGGAATATACGGCCCTTTTGTAATCTTTTGATATTCAAAACCACCTGTGCCTATCCAATCAAATCCATACAATGATGACATTGTAAACCACAGTATCATGCCATAACTAAACCGTTTCATCTGCTATATCCAGCCAAAAGAGTTAACTGTTTTCGGGGTTGTAAATCAAGTAAAGTGATGTCACTAAAACGATCTGTTGCATTGTGTTTGATCAAAAAATGTACTCCACTCGTATTGGAAGTAACCGATTGTACACTTCCCCATCTAGGCCAGTAAAGGCGAACGGTTGCACTCTTCACTATTTCAGGGTTATTATTGATAACTGAAACCAGATAATTTTCTGGACTTACCGAAACACTTACATCAATATTATTCACTTTTCGAACACGATCGGTGATCTCTTTTCCTTGAACAAAGGTTACTTCATTTTCTTCTTTCAAACCACTCAAAAATTTTTCAACCAAATGAATATTATTAGGATCAGAAAAAAGATGAGTGTGAATGCTCAAAGTATAAATACCGTTCAGTTTTCTTAACAATAGTTCTTCTTGTTTCATTTCTTCAAGAATTTTTTGTTCATCCAAAGAGTGATTAGCCATATAACCGTAATCATCTGTACCTACACGTGAGATAACGACGATTTTTTTTCGGACAATCGTTGGGTAAAGATGATTTTTGTTCTTCTCCATCGTATAAGAATAGCCAGCTTCAACCAATTTTTTAGCAATTTCGTCATCAATTTCTTCCCGAGGAGGTCGAAATCCTTCTATCTTTGTTTTTGATAAATTTTCTAAAATTTCTTTTGAACCGATCAATTCTTTATTCAGCACGTTTTCATTGACGCCAACGATCTCTCCATGAGAATAACTGTGCGATCCCAATTCAATAAAAGGATTTTTTGCCAATTGCTTTGTCACGTCTGGATTGCGTTCAGCTAACATTGCAACACAAAAAGCAGTACTTGGGATCTCTAAACGCTGAACCATCTCCGAAAAATATTTAGCATTTTCAAAACGAAATTCGGTATCTTCGGAAACAAAAACAGGATCAATGTCATTCAAATACGGATGAAGTTTTGCAACAACTCCTTTGAGAGTAAAGTCTACAATACCCTGAAAAAGAGATCTGTACTTGTCATCATCTGTACCTGAGGAAGTCAATACATAAGAAGGGAAATTAAAATAAATCCAATTTCCTTTCCCATAATAGCCATGCCATAATGCACCGCTTAATTCTATCGGAAGAGGCAAGTCCATCACTTTTGGAGTCGAAAATTGGGACCAATCGGTTAAATATAAATCCGGACTCATAGTATCAGGAGAAATAAAGAGGGGAATATCATCATAATAAACGAAACTAACCAATGGTCCCTCTTTAAGATAACCTGTTATGGGAGAAAGAAGTTTTGGAGTAATAAATACCCCTTGCTGTTTTGCTAGAGTATGTATTTTTGGGTCAACGGAAAGCTTAGTCAAAGTACGAATGAATTCATCTCCACGCCATTTACCATGGTCACCACTAAACCCACTGTAATAGTTAAACACGAGAGATCCACCACTCTCCACAAATCGTTCAATAATTTGAGTCGTTTTATCACTCAAAGCAATTGCATCTATTAGAAAAAGGGTATCAGTTGATTTCAGTGTTATCAGCTCATTTTCAGAAATAATATTTGGGTTATACCCTTGATCAGCAAGTATCCCCTTGACTTCTTTCAAACGAGAGTCATAGCCTTGTACATCTACCCCTATCGTTTTGAGACGTTCAATAGTTTCTTCGGAGCGAATAATATAAATTTTCTCTGATTCTCCACCCATAATCATAAAATTTGCAGGGGCATAATTATTGAATAAAAAATAAAAAATAGGAGACATTAACACTGCAATTAATAAAATTAAAAAATATGCATTGGCACCATATGAAGGTTTATAATACCTCATTGAGTACGAGTGAGTCATAACTTATCTCCTTTTTAAAAAAAAGTAATTCTGAATTACGACCTAACAAAATCTCCTCATAGCTCCCCTCAGATTGCTGAGGCTTTTTTTTGGATTCTCTAATTTTGTATAAAAAATAAGCTAACACCCCAAACACTAGTGTTAAAATAGTAATTACTAAAATAGCAAATGTCATAAATGTAATTAGATTCATTTAAATTCTCCCTTTTCGATCAAGTTTACCCCATGTCATTCCTATACCAAACCACTCTTCTATCGTTGCAAATATTTTTGCTAGATTAATTATACCAATAAAATACAGCCGGTAAAGGATCGCATAAAAAACAAGTGAAAGTTTTTCTCTGGTAATCAGCACACAATACAGTGCTCCGGCAAGATCCAAAACAGTAAACAAGGACCACCAAAAAAAGAGGAGCGAGTTAACTCCTGTTATCAATGTGATGTACAAAAGAAATATCGTTGCAAATACATCCATAAATGGCCAAACAATAGATTCAAATAACATATACCACAGAACAAGAGTCATGGATGGACGTCCTTTAGTATGAAATAAAAATCCCCTATGCTTGCGAATAGCTTGTAATATGCCCCGCGTCCAGCGGTAACGCTGTTTGATTAAATCCAGTAAATGTTCCGGAGCCTCAGTATACGCGATTGCATCTGATTCAAAATCGACAGAATAGCCTTCCGCTAAGAGTTTTAGGGTAACGTCACAATCCTCAGCAAAAGTATCATGATCATAAAGACCCACTTTTTGAAGAGCCTCAACACGAAACATCCCGATAGGCCCTGGGATAATATTGACAAGCTTCAAGAAGGATTGCCCATTTCGAACCATATTGAGCCCTTCGATGTATTCCAATGCTTGAAGCCGTGTTATAGAATTTACCTGATTTACAACATATACAGATCCTGCAACAGCAGCAATATTTTGGTTTTCAAAATACTGTACCATCAACCCTACAGCATCATGATTTAAACGTGAATCAGCATCAACTACCATCACGAGATCCCCAGATGCATGAGCGATACCGGTATTGATCGCTCTAGACTTTCCACCATTTGGCTTGGTGATTACTTTTACCTTATGCCCTTCATATCTCTTGGCATTACGGTAGGTTCCATCTTTCGAACCATCATCCACAACAAGGATTTCCATATTGGGATACGTTTGCTCCAGCAATGAAATAATAGATCGGCCAATAACTACCTCTTCATTATAGGCCGGAACAATAATCGAAACACGTAAATGAGTATGAAAGACTTTTTGCTTCATCTGGATTTCTGTTTTTATCGCCACCTTAAAAATAGAAAAAAACATCAATGCCAAATAACGTAAAATAACAATACCAGTAAAAACCATTATCAAAATAACGGAAAAAAGGATAAATCCATTATCAATCATCCGGTAAAAAATATAAAGATCAGTAAGATTGCTAAAAGCCAGATAAGTCAACGTTAAAAGTAAAAAAATAATAAAAAATGGCATCAATATTACCAACGATAGTAAATGCTTGCATCACACACGTCGTAAGCATACGGAACAAATGATTTACCATTAGATATTGAGCTGTGATCAGAACATCCTATTCGTAACGATAAACCATCGTTGATTGTTCTGGATATCCATCCACCTGCTTTATACAAATAAATATTATTTTGAAATGAATATCCTAATCCACCCATAATATTTAATTCAAATTTATTCCCTAATGGAAGGGAAAAGTTTGTTGATGCATAGGTTCCATCTTCTCTTTTGGGTGAATAATAATCGGATGTAGGATGAGTATTCGCCAAATACCATCCATCAACCGACCATGACCAAAGTGCTTCCATTACGGGAATTTGAAAAAAACGATATTGGAACTGAGGAGTAAAAATAGTATTTTCCTTTTCATCTCGTGAAACATCAAAGGATGCCCACAACTCATTTTGATCTGGGAACAGTGCATAATCCGTCACTTGAATCGTTGTTAATGTATTCTTCTGTTGAAGTGGAATAATTGAATTCTTAATAAATCCAACGTTACGACGATACCCTATTAAACTGATTGAATGGGGGCCCGTTACATGTGTAAATCTAAGATAAGGATTAACCTCTGTACTCCCTTCGATATTATCTATAAATGCACCGGCTTCAAATGCTTCATTGCCTACAGATACAAATCCACTTTCCCCTTTTAACGAATCAGTGCTATTTTTAAAGCGGTACTCCCCCACTTTCGATTTAAATTCAATCTGTTTCTCTGTTGTATAACTTCCAATTAAATTGACGGATGAAACACTCACTCCTGCATTGTCTTTTAAGTGTTCAACAACCATACCCGTAGTGAGCTTTCCTCCTCCTTCAACAATCAGGTCTCTTTTTATCTCGCTATCTGCACGAAGAGGTTGATCATTTGAGAGGAGAGGTTCTTCTTCTATTTTGGATGGTGCTGATTCAGCTATAAAGTCAAATGTCTTTTTTATAGCTTCCGCTTCTTCTGTTTTACCCGATTCTTCAAGAATCTGAATGTAGCGTTTAGCATACTCGATATTCCCCGTTCGAATATATAATAAACGGTACTCACTCGCGGCACTATCAAGCTTTCCCTCACGGTATTGTCCCTCTGCCACTTCAATTTTATCATTTCCTGAAGATTGTATACTATCTGACACAACTATATCCGAAGATACTGCTTGACGTTCCTCCAACACACGTTGCATTGTTTGAATCAATTCATCCGCCTCAACTTTAACATCCGGTTCCATTGCAATAGGTTTTAAAACAGCTATAGCATTCTCGTATTCAGCCGCCCAATAAAGATTCTTTCCATAACCAAGCCAAGCAATCGGTGTATTCATCGCCGTTGCATATTGCTTCCAGTACAGCAACCCTTTTTGAGTCTGCTTCATACTGATCGCAATATTTCCCATTTCCATCAATAAAAGATTATTGTTAGTCAGTTTATACTGTTTTTCAAGATAAAAAAGAGCTTTTTCCGATTCGCCTGCCAACTGCAACAAATAGACAAGCCTTTCAAGTGCTTTTGGATTACCCTCTGCCATTTTTTCATATTGTTGAATCAAAGGGGTAAAATTTTTTTGATCGATCATAACCTCTTCAGATACCTCGCTATCCGAAGGATCTTCGCGTTGTAATTTAGCAAATAAGGAACTTGCTGTACCATTATCACCTCTCCATCTTGCAATATATGCTAAACTTTTTTCAGCATCATATCGTTGCTTAGGTGTTCCATACCGAAGAACTTCATTCAAGTTTTTATTTGCTAATTCATAGTTACCATTCCATGACTCTATTTGACCCGATATTAACAATGCTTCTAGATGGTTCTCTCCACTAATCCCATTCAAATAAACTAATGCTTCCGTATTCTTCCCTTCCCATGACAAATAACGAGCCAGTTCAATTTTACTTTGTGAATCAAAAGGGTTGATACGGCAATGATTTTTTAAAAAATCAATCTTTTTTTGTTCTTCTCTCGCGGTAGTATAAAATGCAACTACATTTTGTACATTTGGATAAGTTGGATTTTGGCGATATTGTTCTAGTGCATCGTTGATGGTTTGGGGTAAGACTTCAACCTTTTCTTGCGTTTTCACTTCTTCAGTTACCTTACCTACCTTTGTTTCAACAGTTTGTCCAGAAGGAAGAGATAAAGCGATGGTACGGGCCAATATAACGTTTGGTCCTTTATCAATTTGATTGTATAACTCTTTTAAAAAAGTACTGGTTATTGGTATATTAAATCGAATCAATATACGGTAAATATTTTCAGTCTCTTTCGGTGACATTAATGTCACTTTTGGTAAAAATTTTTCTTGATCTTTCGGCGTCGATAACTTGAAAGTTTTCAGAAGCTTCATATCCTCATCATATTGCTGAAACTCTTTTTTAATATTTTCAGCACCTACATGATTTTTGGTATTGATATTCTCAAAAAGGATACGCGCTTTCGCCGTTTCATTTTGATCCATTAGCCACCTAGCATAAATCAAACGGCTTTGAATATCTAAAGGATTTTTTTTAATATTATCTTTTAGAACTTTCTCATCCACCCATATGGCACCACTAAGTGTGCTATGCGCTAAAAGAGCACACAGCAACAAGGAGGTACGTTTGATCATACACTGTCCTTTTGTAAAAACGTATGATCAAAAAGATTCTCGTGACCTCCAAATAAAGCAGGAGCTTCAATCACTTTTTCAAAAGTTATATCCTCTTTAATCGATAAAAGCTTTTTCAAAAGAATATGAGAATCTTGTTCTTGTGCATTCATAAATAAGAGATAAATTTTATGATGTACTTCATCCAAATATGCGACATCTTCTTCACGAAAAGTAGTTTCAAAATTCTGATCTTCAAAAGGGACAGTATAGGCAAAAATAAAAATTGAAAATATTCGCCGAACACGTAGAGCTTCCTCTATCAAATCAACAAAACTGCTGGATGAATCAACGGTAGAAGATTGCTGACGATATTCAATCGTTTTGGAATAAAAAGGGACAGAAAGACTTTTTTCCAACGCTAAAATATAATCGGTTTGACGTGTCCCTAATCCAAATAATTCACCACTGCTATAAGAGTGGGCTTTCATCTTATCATCGGCTCGGACATACCCGTTTAAAAGCCATCCAAATGTTTTTACAAGTGGATTTTTTTCTTGTGCATAATGGTAAAAATTAAAAATCTCTTCTATTGTTTCTGAACTGTAAATAATTACATCAGTTTGTTCCCAAATTTCAGTAGAAAGCTCCGATATATTTCGAAATTGTCTTAAGGAGAGAGATGCTAAATTACCAAATAAATAGGCTGTCCAATTAATAATTTGCTGGTTTTGACTCACAAAAACAAAATTAAAAGTTGTTTTCTTCGAAATTTCTGCTTTAAAAGCCTTCTCATCTACCCTCTCTAATGTAACAACCGGTTTTAGCTCATCAGTAATAGTTTCATTGTGCTTTTCTTGAAGTACAAATTGGTTATTTCCAAATTTGAACATATAAGTCGAATGCTCAATCGGATAAAATGATGAAATAATTTTAACCAAACGCCCTCTTCGATCATTGTCATTTTCAATTGAGAGTGTTAAATCAGCAAAATTAAGAAGTGCATTATGTACCAAAATATAGTTGTCACTTGATTTCAACAAGGAGACAATTAGCTTAACTTTTCGACTCAATGCAAGGCGTGCAATCTCAGAAACAATTTGAAAAGTATCTGCTTGATCATTCATATCAAAAATCTGATCAATTCGTTGAAAATATAAAATCTGTACTTTAGTAGTATCAAGAATTTTTTCAATATCGTTTAAAAGGAAAGAAAGTCCATATCTCCCTTTTAATTCTCTCCATTGCTCAAACAAGAAAAAAATATGAGTGTATTCATATTTATTTTCTTTTAACATATTATTATAAATTTCTTGTTTTTTAAAATAGGTCTCTTTTGGAATAGCCACTAATTCTGCAGATTCATACTTCGTCTTAGAAAGAGATGCAAAAAAAGTAGCTAAAGTATTTTTACCAGCTCCTCTATCCCCTTCAATCAAAATCACTTCTGCTGTATTAACAGCTTCATGCAAAGTCATACAGAAATCCTTACTAATTAAATTCTTTAATACTAAAAATAAAATATAATTTTATCGTAAAATTATATTTTATTTTTATAATTTTCTAAGCTCAAAGCAGATTGAAGTTAGCCACCTCTTTTAGTTTCTGATATATTTTCTCAAAATCGGTAGAATACACCCGAGTTTCGGCGATAGCCGTAATAAAATTAGTATCCCGTTCCCATCTGGGAACCAGATGCAAATGGATATGTTCTGCAATACCCGCACCCCCGGCTTTGCCCAGATTCATCCCCAAATTGACACCATGTGCACCGAAGGACTCCTTAAGAAGCCGTACCCCTTTTTGAGCTAATGCGGTTATATGGAGCCACGTGTTCGGATCAAGTGATTCAAGCGCATCGGTGTGATGATGAGGGATAATCATAAAATGGCCCGGAGTGTAGGGATATCGATTCATTACAATAAAACAGTGCTCATCACGGTACAAGACATGAAGGGACTCATCGTCCTGCGGATGGGTACTGATGTAGCAAAATACACATCCATCGATTTTTTCACCCGTTACATACTCATCGCGCCATGGAGCGTATAAAATGTTTTCCATCAGATAAAATTCGGCGCATCGTTAGCAAAGAGAATGATATCGCCAGCGCGAGTCACTTCACCCAATGTTTTAACCATTTGCGATTTATCCGCCAGCATAATTTTTTGAGGAACATGCAACTCTTTGTCAAACTGTGCGGCATTAAGTTGCCCGGTAATAATCGCAATATCAAAAACCCCGTTAATGGCATGGATCAGCTCACGGTTAAGCTCTTCGGTACTCTCGACAAGACCGGGAGTCACAATCACTTTACGACCGTTATGGAGTGAACATAAACGAACCCCCTCCAGCATTCCGTCAATGTTTCCATTGTAACCGTCATCAAGGATAATTTTTCCCCCCGCATCGATCCGCTCCAGTCGGTGTTCGACACTTTTAAGCTTTTCAACCGCATGGATAATCGCATCCGGTTCCATTCCCAATTCACGTGCAATCAAAATTGCCGCGTTGATATTGATAGTTTGGAATCCCCCCAAAACAGAAGTGTGAAAATGGTGCAGCTCTCCGTCCATATTCATATCAAAATCAGTCCCTTCCAACGTCGCTGTGAGATTCTGAATATCTTCACCGAAAAAGGTCACTTTCTCATGTGGCTGATCTGTTACTGAGGTATGGATAAATGCCCGTTTAAGACGATTTGAATGGATAATTTCAAGCTTTGTCCGCTGAATCCGTTCCAAGGTTTTAAAATATTCCAAATGTTGCGGCCCCACTTTTCCTACAACCACGATTTGAGGATGGAGTAATTGCGCTATCGCATAGATATCTCCGATCTCCCGAGCACCCGCTTCACAAATATAAACTTGTGCATTCAAAGGGAGCGATTCATTCACATCGCGGATAATCCCTCCGAGTGTATTGACACTGCGCGGCGTTGCATAAACATTGAACTTCGAAGAAAGGACTTGAGCAATAAAATTTTTCATCGACGTCTTGCCATAACTGCCGGTAACACAGATGATCGTCAATTCGCCCATCGAGGCTATTTTTTGTTTGGCTTGGCGTTTATAGGTCTCAAATAAAAATCGTTCCGTTCCCCATGAAAGAGCGTAAGCAAGTGCAAGCGGGAAGAAAACACTGTACACATGACAGAAGGCTTTTAACGTACAGACAAAATTTAAAAAGAGGGTAATGAAAATCAGCAAAATCAAAAAACGCTTGACCCGCCACGTCAATACCACTTTTTTATCGAGTTTACGATGCCACATGAAAATTGAAGGGGCAATCACTCCGTAGAAAAGAATCCAAAAATACTCGCCCGATACGTAATAGGCGATAAAAGGGAGAATAAAATAGACCAAATGCCACCAGCTTTTATGATGACGCAACACTACCCTCTCAATGCGATAATCGTACCATTGGAGGTTGGTAATCAGATACCACCCCAACGTCATAACAAAAAGGGTATTGGTTATAAATGCGGCTGTTTGTGTGTAATCCATCCTATTTCCTTAATGCTCTAAACTTTTTAATACACTTTTTTCAATCTCTTTGGCTACGCTAGCGCCCTGCTCCAAAAAGAAATAGTGGTCGCCATCGAATTCAACCACGTTGGACTCGGGGATGAGCTCTGCAATCTTATACGCTGTCCACAAAGGGGTTGCGGTATCTTGATGACCAAAGCAGAGCAATGCTTTACCTTTGAATGCACGAAACTTATCGGTAAAATCTTCATTAACGACTTGTTTGAATGTTTCATACATCGGCTGAGAAAGGCCTTGTGCATCGGGCGCAACAAAAAAACGGCGCAACGAGGTAAGTCCGCTGATTTTGAGTAATTTAAAGAGGGCAATTTTTAGACGGATTTTCAACGGTTTGGGTACTAAAATACCTGCTGAACCCACCAGTACCAGTAAATCGGGATTGAGAAGTGATGCTACTTTGCCTCCGAATGAGTGCCCTAAAACAATCGTTTTATCGGCTTCAATCATGGATAAGAAGGACTCTATAATAGTGGCATAATCATCCGTGGTAAGGGTCATATTACACGTGCTGTTGCCAAAACCCGGCATATCAATATAGATGTGGCGGAATTGCTTTAAATGAGCCGCAAACGCATGCTTCATCAAATTTTTATGAGACCCCCATCCATGCAGAAAAATCATATCAATATGAGAGGACGGGTTGAGTATTTCATAACTGATCGAAAAGGTGTGCTGTTTATACTGAACTGTTTTAACCGCCACGCTTATTTGCCTTTGGCTTGTGAAATAGAGTGAATATAATCGTAATTCACCCGAATCGCTTTTTTATCAGGCAATGAACCCAACAGTTTTTGAATCGCACCGCTGAAATCCTCAAAAAGGTAATTAGCCATTGACCCCGGAATCGGATTGACCTCATTGAGATACACTTCGCCGTCAATCTCGAAGAAATCACAACGGATTAATGCCCCTTCAAATAATGGGGAATAAATCGTTTTAAATGCATCCCGCAACTGAGTTACCAACGTATCGCTTACCGAAGCTTCTGCGACATTTCCGGAACGGGAGAAATCGAGATACTTTTTCTCAAAATCAAGGAATTCCGCTTTTTGAGGCTCTTCAACGATAGAGTAAGTAATCTCACCGCGCGCACTAAAACCTGCTAAGTTATACTCTTTGACCCCGGAAATAAACGGCTCAATAACAATAACCTCATCAAATTCAAACGCAACGTCCAACGCATAATCTAACTCGCTAGCATTACGAACAATACTCACACCGATAGAGCTTCCCAATCGAGCCGGTTTCACGATAAACGGATACGCTGTAGCAACTGCCCTTTTATCCTCTTTTCGGATCACTTCGAAAGGGAGTGTTTTGACTCCAAGCGATGCGGCGAACCATTTGGTATAATGCTTGTCAAAACTGAGCATAGAGGCCTCTTTACGAGGGCCGATAAACGGAATATGGAAAAAATCCATCAAAGCTGCGATAGAGCCATCTTCGCCATCCCCGCCGTGGATAAGGTTAAGAATAGGCATCTCATGTTTTTTTGATCCAAATAATCCGCGTTGTTCAAATCCGCCGTCCGTCAATACTAACTTTGGCATTTTACGGTGTTCGCCGCGTGAAAACGTAACAGCTTTCATTTTTGCCGGATCGATAAGGTAGAATTGATGATCCTGATCGCAAAAAATAAAACTAAGCTCAAAACGACTTAGCTTCTCTTTTACCGTGATAGCACTGACAATACTGATTTCGTGTTCAAAACTGGCTCCGCCGAATAAAATTGCTAATTTCACATGTTTCCTTTTAAAGTTTTTGTAATTGTTTCAATGCTTCTTTGACTAAAGAGGCCGTATCGGTTGCCGTGGATGCACTCAGGGCCTTGGCAATCTGTTCCCGTTTAAAACCAAGCGATTCGAGTGCCATAGACGCCTCGGTAGCAGCAGAACTTACCGACACTCCTGAATTTAACAGCAGCGCATCAAATCCGGCTAATTCAACCATAATTCGAGCTGCACTTTTGGGTCCGATTCCCGGAACTTTTTTAAGTGCATTGACATCTTTGGATGAAATAATACCCGCAAACTGCTCCGGCGTAAAGGTTGAGCAAATAGCCAATGCCGCTTTGGGACCGATTCCGTTAATTTTTAACATCCCCTCAAACAGAATTTTTTCACTTTTTTGGGCAAATCCATAGAGTTGTTGTGCATCCTCACGAATAATATGAGCCGTGTGAATTTTACATCGTTCAGACGATAGAGCCCCATACGTATGCAGCGAAATAAAAACTTCATAAACGACGCCGCTTACATTAAGATGGAGCAAAGTAGGCTCTTTATATTCTACTATACCGTCTAATCCTACAATCATTTATTCAACACCTTTATTGAAAAACTTCCATCTTCGTCTTTATGCAAGCCCAAAAATTTCTCATCACTGTTCTCGGAGGGAACATACACTACTTCAATATCAGGATCAATCAGTTTGAAAATAATCTCATTATGATTTTTCCAGCGATCATGGTTAATAATACGAGCTTCAAAAATATCACTTTGTAAAGCAGACATTTGACTGGTTAGCCGTTCCAATTGATCTTTTTTCTCTTTTAATTCGCCCCGCAGCGATTCGAGTTTTTGTTTAAAATCTTGAAACTGCCGATATTTTTGGACGAACGCGACAGGCAAGGTAATCCCGTTGCTTTTATAATGGGCAAGTTTACGTTTGAGTTCTTCCATCGCGGGACCGTTTTCTAAATCCGTTTTTTCATATCCTTCCAACTCTTTTTGAATAGAATTAACGGCTGTCTTTACCTCAATGATTTTTTTCGTCTGTTCTGCCAAACTCTCTCTCGATTCATTCAATAAGGGGTCAATAATAAACTGATTTTCCCCACCCATTAAGTGGTGTATCTCAATCGTATGCGAAGCTGTCATTTTTACATGTGAACCCAGTGTCTCAACCGTAATATATTTTGCTCTAATTTTCCCCCCGGTAGCCTGCTGAACACTCACTTTCTCAGATTCAACGCTCCCTTGTTCCAAACGGGTAATCTGAATGTTTTTACCATAAGCTTCCCCTTTGAGAATATTAATTTTCAATTCATCGGCCCTGATTACAGCACTTTGATGAACTTGACCGTCAATGCTGGCTTTCTTTGCCGTAACCTTGGCATTCGCACCGACATTTCCCTCAACATTGATGACATTGACCGTAACCTCCATCCCTATTCCGATGGCGTCTTTAAACGGATCTTTTTCTTTTACATTGATCGAAACATCCGCATCCATTTGTGAATCAATGGAACCGGTCGTTTTAAAGCTGATTTCGGTGACATCCATTTCGGTTCGGATATCATACATCCCCCCCTCATAGGTGACATATCCTCCGCTTTTGGCTCGATATTCAATTGTTGTCGGAGTATCAATAACGGTAATTTTTTCCCCTGTCGTAAATGTAGGTTCATAACGGACAATCGGCTCTTTAGAAGCAATAAAATCTCCTCTACAGCTACGGCCATCCCCTCCCCGTAAAGGTTTAATGTATTCAATCAACAACTCATTTTCAACCGCGCTGATCAAATATCCCCGTTTGGCGTAATCAATCCGTCCATTCTCATCTTGGTTTTGACGGTTAACTTCAAAATGGAGAATCAATTTATCATTAGTCGTCGGAACCGGCTCATAAGATTGTGCAATCAAATAGCGTTCTTGCACTTCAAAATGATATTCTCCGGCAATTCGAATTTTGGCAAGGAGCTCTCCCAAATTTTTCGGCATAACGGAATCAAATAATCCGATCATCAAATTGGCGCGGAGCTTTTTTTTGTTTACCGCCACCAGAAAATCCTGTTCAAATGACTCATAATAACGGACAATGCTTCCGGCTTTAATCGTTAAATATATTTTACACAGTGTAGAATTTCCACCAATAGACATCTCAATAGAGTCCAATGGGCTAAGTTCAGAAATAACAAAAATTTCAATTTCATAGGTTTGTTTAAGTTCAAATTTCGGGTTGAGAAAATGTTCTTCGGTGATATCTTTGACCTCATCCGCAGTAAGTTCAATCCAATCTTCTAATCCCACTTCGCCATTTAATCGGCTAAACGTCTGGGTATCAAGAAGTTTAAAATCTAAAGATTGAACAGGAATTTTAGCATTTGATGCGACTTGCAACAACTCTTTGGCAACATTCCCGGTACGAACAATAATTGGCTTCATCTGTGATACGGATGGCTCACTCTCATTCTCTTTGGCAAACAGTCCCATAATTTCCCTTTCTAAACAGTGAGCCTATTTTAATCACATATTCGTTAAACTTTCGTAAAACTTTATTGTAGGCACTGCATAACGTATGTTTAAATCCATATTCTCCAATTCTTTTGGCATTCTAATCTCGCGTATAACAGGACTGGCACGCGATATTTTAATGACATCGGCTTTGGGTGCCAATATGTGGAGTGATATCTTTTTTATGGCCTTCAAATTTCCGAATCTCTTTCGGCGTATTTTTGCGGAAGGCTCCTTTACCCAAAGCTTCATGCCCTCGTACATTGCTTCAAAACAAAAAAGTGTCTTTGCGATAGCTATTTTCATCCGTTTTATGATTTTTATTGTCGCTTTGTCCCTATTGGTAACTCTGTTTCCGGCATTTTTCACAAAACTGCTAGCCTGGGATTGGGATACCGAACTTATCTCTAAAACCGCCCCCCTGACAACCATTAACTTTTGGTACTTGGATCTTATTTTTATCGTTACCTTTTTAGGGACACTGCTCCAACATAAAGAACATTTTTTTACGACCGCATTTTCAACCGTATGGCTGAATATTGCCATGATTGCTTCCTTACTCCTGTTTAGCCAAAGCGATCCGAAAACGATCGTCTACGCGTTAAGTTTTTCGATTTTGGTCGGTGGAGCGTTTCAAGTACTGACCCACCTTTACACCATCCGCCAAAAAGGGCTTTTAAAAATCCTGATCGGAGGGTGGAATTACCGAAAAACCAAAAATGTCAAAGCCGAAGAATCCAAATTTGCTTCCCTCTTTTTTCCTTCGGTTTTGGGTAATTCGACGGCTCAAATCGCTTCGTTTATTGATACCTCTTTGGCATCGTTTTTAGCAGCAGGTTCGGTATCGTATCTCTTTTATGCCAACCGAATTTTTCAACTCCCTTTTGCCATTATTGCGTTAGCCATTACCACCGCACTCTTTCCTACGATCGCCAAAGCGATTAAAAATGAAAATCATACCCTTGCCTACAAAAATCTTACTAAATCATTTTGGCTGCTTAGCGCTTTATTAGGCATATCGGTACTGGGGGGGGTGCTCTTAGCCGAACCCATCATTTGGCTCTTATTTGAACGAGGGCATTTCACCATTACCGATACGCACAACACCGCGAATGTGTTAATGATGTATATGGTAGGCTTAGTCCCTTTCGGACTTGCAAAACTTTTTTCGCTCTACCTGTATGCCATGCACAAACACATCAAAGCCGCTAAAATTGCCGCAGCATCACTTATCATCAATCTTATTTTTTCCCTTATTCTTATGAAACCGATGGGGGCGGCCGGATTGGCATTGGCAGGAAGTATCGGCGGTGCAGTGCAAATGATACTTACGATACGAGAAGTGGGCTGGGCAATCTTTTTTGATATTCTAAAAACAAAAACAACCGTTTACTTTATTGCCGGTATGAGCATATTTGGGGTACTATTTTATACTTTAAATCTATATTTGCTAAACTTGATACGTTAATGACTAGGGGTTCCATGTTTATTTATGACAGTGTAAAAAAATCCAAACTACCGTTTAAATCCCTCATAGAAGGGAAAGTATCCCTCTATGTCTGCGGACCTACCGTGTATGATGACGCTCATCTTGGGCACGCTAAAAGCGCACTCGTATTTGATCTTCTCTGTCGTGTATTAGAAGCAAAAGGGTATGATGTTCTCTTCGCTCGAAACATTACCGATATCGACGATAAAATCATCAATAAAGCACGTGAATTAGGGGTAAGCACCCGCGAAATAGCCGAGCGATACAGTGCTGCTTATCACCGTGATATGGATGCGATAGGGGTCAAAGCTCCGACATTGGAGCCCAAAGCAACGGAATCTATCGGTGCAATGTGCGATATGATCCAAAAGCTGCTGGATAGACATCATGCCTACACTATCAGCAACGGAGACATCTATTTTGATACCTCCAGCGATAAAAGCTATCTGAGCCTTTCCAACCGCCAAAGTATGGAAAATATCAGCCGCGTCGAAAAAGTGAGCGAGAAAAAAAATGAAGCCGACTTCGCCCTTTGGAAAGCCGTTCATGATGATAGTGTAGCTTTTGATTCTCCCTTTGGACGCGGACGCCCGGGATGGCATTTGGAATGTTCGGCAATGATAGAACACTATGTAAGCGACGGCGTTCATGAATATGCAATTGATATCCACGGCGGCGGAGCAGACCTTCTTTTTCCTCACCATGAAAACGAAGCGGCACAAACCCGCTGCGCAACGAACCATGAACTGGCAAAGTACTGGATGCACAACGGATTTGTCACAATAGACGGTGAAAAAATGTCCAAAAGCTTAGGAAACAGTTTTTTTCTCAAAGACGCTCTCAAAGCCTACGATGGAGAAGTATTACGATTTTATCTTCTTAGCACCCACTACCGAGGGGATTTTAATTTTAATGAAGAAGACCTGCTCGGTTCCAAACGTCGTCTTGATCGTCTCTATCGCCTCAAAAAGCGCCTTTTCGGGCTCACCGCTCCAATAATTGAAACGGAATTCAGAAAAGCCCTGTTGGAAGCGTTGGGAGATGATTTGAATGTCTCTCGTGCCTATGCCCTGATCGATGAGCTCATTGCCGATGCGAACGAAATGCTCGATGCAAATCCTAAAGATAAGCTCTATCGACAAAGCCTACTCTCTTCACTCTCCACAATCGAAACGGTTTTGGGATTCGGGGGGCAAAATCCGTATGAATATTTTCAGTTCGGTCTGGATACGGCGGCTAAAGTAAAAATTGATGATTTAATCGCGAAACGGACTCTTGCCAAAAAAGAAAAAGATTTTGCCGCGTCCGATGCACTTCGCGATGAGCTAACGGCGTTAGGGGTTTCTATTATGGATACTCCTGCAGGAACTTTTTGGGAGATACGAGATTGAAAAAAACTATTAGCTACTATTTGCCTTACATGAAAGGATATAGACTTCAATATATCCTCGTAGTCATTGGAATTGTACTAACCGTAACAGCTACTGCGGCGACAGCTCACATCATGAAACCGATTATGGACGATATGTTTATTGCCAAAGATCCCAAAATGCTCTACCTGATACCTCTGATGTTGATTGTGATTTACATTGCGAAATCGGCAGGGCGCTATTTACAATCGGTTTATACCAATTATATCGGTCTGCATATTGTCTCGCGTCTCCGTGAAGATCTCTTAGCCAAAATGATTCACATGGACATGCGATTTTTGTATCTTAATCGAAGCGGTGAACTGATCTCTCGTATTACCAATGATATCGCTCGGGTGCAATATTTTGTCTCGACAATGCTCCCGGAGCTTATCCGCGAATCCCTCACTGTTTTAGCCCTCGTGGGTTACGTCATTTATTTAAATGCCGTCTTATCGTTTTGGGCGCTCATCGTTATGCCGACCGTCATTTATCCATTGATTTTAATTGCCAAACGACTCAAAAAACTTTCCCACCGTTCTCAAGAGAAAAATGCCGATGTACTCACCCGTCTGACGGAAGTGTTCAATAACAGTGAAATCATTAAAGCGAATGCTACGGAAGCCTACGAAATGAACCGTTTTTCTGACGAAAACGAACGGTTTTTCCATATAAATATGAAATCAACCTACACCAATGAGCTTGTCTCTCCGATTATGGAAATCATCGCCGCAATCGGTCTATCCGCCGTTATTTTCGTCGGAGGGCAAGAGGTGTATGCCGGAGCGATGAGCGTCGGAGAGTTCACCGCCTTCTTAACGGCAGTCGGACTGGTATTCCAGCCATTGCGCCGTGTAAGCTCCATTTACGGTAAAATCCAAGATGCCCAAGCAGCTACCGAACGGGTATTCGATATATTTGAACTCGAAAATAGAGTCACAGACGGTCCGATAGTATTCGATGAACCGATACAATCCATCGAGTTTCGCGATGTAACGTTGAAATTTGGGGACAAAACGGCTCTTTCTCAATTAAATCTCTCTATTCATGCAGGACAGACCGTTGCTCTCGTCGGACAAAGCGGCGGCGGTAAAAGCTCATTGGTCAATTTGCTGCTCCGTTTTTATGACCCCGATACCGGGAGCGTAATCCTCAATAATCGCAATGCAAAAGAGTACACACAAAACTCTCTGCGTCATCAAATTGCTGCCGTTTCGCAGCGGGTCTATATCTTCCAGGATACGTTGGCCGCCAATGTAGCATACGGAGCCGATATAGATGAAGAACACGTTAAAGCAGCACTCAAAATGGCCGATGCGTTTGAATTTGCTAATGCCCTTCCTGAGGGAATATATACGATGATGCAGGAGTTCGGTTCCAATCTCTCAGGAGGTCAGCGCCAACGTATCGCCATTGCCCGAGCAATCTACAAACACGCATCCTTACTGATTTTAGACGAAGCAACCAGCGCTCTGGATAATGAAAGTGAAAAAAGAATTCAAGCTGCATTGGAAGCCTATGCTAAAGATAAAATCACCATTATGATTGCCCATCGCCTCAGTACTATTGAACACGCTGACGTTATTTTGTATTTCGAAGAAGGGCAAATCGTTGATCGTGGAAGCCACAACGAGCTTTTGGCTACATCCGAAGCATACCGACGTCTTGCAGGCAAAATGGGAGAATAAAGAGTTGTTAATCCTTTTTTGAGTATAATCGCATCAATTTTTTGTATATAGAGGTAGGGTCAAATGATCGATTACGAATCTCTCAAACCGTGGTTATTTAAACTGCAGCCCGAAAGTGCCCATACCCTTGCTGCCGCACTCTTACGCAGTGCCGATTTTTGTCCTCCCCTGTTTAACAAATGGATCGCTAAAAATTTCATAACCCATCCCTCCCTGTCCCAAGAACTTTTCGGGCGAACGTTTCTCAATCCCGTAGGTCTTGCCGCAGGATTTGATAAAAATGCAACAATGTTTCAAGGCGTTTTATCCATGGGGTTCGGTTTTACCGAAATCGGCACCCTCACCCCAAAACCCCAAGAGGGGAATCCGCGTCCACGCCTATGGCGCCATATTGAAGAAGAATCCCTCCAAAATGCGATGGGATTTAATAATGACGGAGTTTTTCGCATTTCTCACCGCCTCAAGAGCATCTATCCGTTCAGTACCCCTATCGGTGTCAACATCGGAAAAAACAAACTTACCCCGGATGATAAAGCGATCAAAGATTACACCACCCTGATCAAAGCACTTCACAGTTATGCGGATTATATGGTTATCAATATCTCATCGCCAAACACTCCGGGGTTGCGTGATTTGCAAAACGAAGCGTTTATCACGCAGCTGTTCAGCGAAGCAAAAGCGATCACCTCCAAACCGATTTTACTTAAAATTTCCCCCGATATGTCCGAAGATCAAGCCGTCAGCCTCTGTGCCCACGCCGTGGAGAGCGGAGCAGACGGAATCATCGCGACCAATACGACGATCGATTACTCGCTGGTCAGTGAACCCGAAGAGATCGGGGGACTCAGCGGTGAAGTCCTAAGAGAGCGCAGTTTTTATATTTTTGACGCCATTGCCCGCGAGCTTTACGGAAAAACGACCCTTATCAGCGTCGGCGGTATTTCAACACCCGAAGAGGCGTATCGCCGTATCCGCGCCGGAGCTTCTCTGGTGCAGGTTTACAGTGCCCTGATTTTTAAGGGGATGGAAGTGGTCGAAGAGATCAACAGCGGTTTGATCGATCTCATCGCGCAGGATGGCTACACCTCGATTACCCAAGCTATCGGTGCTGATCGCTGATCATGAAAGCCTTCACCGGATTATTTTTACTTTTAGGAACCCTAATGGCCTCATCTTTGCCTCATTATGAAACGACAATCTTAGACAATGGCCTTCAAGTCGTTGCAATCCCCTTGGATAACGGTTCCAAAGTTATTTCGACCGATATTTTTTACAAAGTGGGAAGTCGAAACGAAGTGATGGGGAAAAGCGGGATTGCCCACATGCTTGAACACATGAACTTCAAATCGACGAAAAAACTCAAAGCCGGAGAATTTGACGAAGAGGTTAAAAGCATCGGAGGACTCAACAATGCTTCCACCGGTTTTGACTTTACCCATTATTACATCAAATCAAGTAATGAAAATCTTCCTAAATCGCTCTCATTGTTTGCAGAATTAATGGAGCATCTCAACCTCAAAGACGAAGAGTTTCAACCGGAACGTAACGTCGTTGCGGAAGAACGCCGCTGGAGAACCGATAATAACCCTATGGGGTATTTGTATTTTCGCCTCTTTAACAGTGCGTACGTTTATCATCCCTACCACTGGACGCCGATCGGATTTATGAACGACATCCAAACTTGGAGCTTAGAAGATATTCAGAAATTTCATCAAACCTACTATCAACCTAAAAACGCGATTTTGGTGGTTACCGGCGATATTAAACCTGAGCAAGTTTTTACCGAAGCCAAAAAACAGTTTGGAACCATTGCCAATACCCTTGATATCCCATCGGTTAAAACCATCGAGCCGGAGCAAGACGGTGCACGCCGTGTTATCGTCAATAAAGAGAGTGAAGTGGAAATGCTTGCGATCAGTTTCCCCATCCCTAATTTTCAGCATCCCGATCAGCCTAAACTCTCTGCCATGAGCGAAATGCTCAGTTCAGGGAAAAGCTCAAAACTAAACCGGATATTGGTGGACGAAAAACGGCTTGTAAACCAAATCTATGCCTATAATATGGAAAATATCGATCCGGGCGTATTTCTTTTTTTAGCGGTGTGTAATAATGGGGTAAAAGCAGAAACCGTTGAAGAAGAGATTTGGAAAGTGATCCGATCGCTCCAAGAAAAAGTGGTGGAACAAGCAGAACTCGACAAAGTCAAGATCAATACCAAAGCCGATTTTATCTACTCATTGGAGAGTTCTACATCGGTAGCCGAATTATTCGGCAGTTATTTGGCACGCGGAGATATTGCACCTTTGGAAAAATACGAAAAATCGATCATTGCGCTAAAACCATCCGACATTCAGCAAGCAGCGCAGCAGTATCTTGATCCTAATAAATCAACGACACTTATTCTGAGAAAAGGGAAAAAATGAACATTGTGACCGGTTCAACAACCGCCTTAATCACCCCGTTTAAAAATGGACAATTAGACGAGCAAAAATATGCTGACCTGATCAAAAGACAAATCAAACATGGCATTAATGCCGTCTGTCCCGTCGGGACGACTGGGGAAAGTGCGACCTTAACCTATGATGAAGATAGACGATGTATGGAAATCGCTGTTGAAGTGTGTCGCGGTACTGCGACAAAAGTTTTAGCCGGAGCGGGAAGCAATTCAACTGCGGAAGCGATAGAAGCGGCCAAAATGGCGCAAAAATGTGGTGTTGATGCTATATTTTCCGTCGCCCCTTATTATAACAAGCCTTCTCAAGAGGGGCTTTATCAGCACTATAAAGCGATTGCCCAATCGGTTCCTGAACTCCCGTTTATGCTTTACAATGTCCCTGGGCGAACCGTGGTCGATATCAGTGCCGATACGGTTATCCGCCTTTTCGATGATGTTAACAATATTTACGGAATCAAAGAAGCAACCGGAAGCATAGAACGCACCATCGAATTGCTTTCACGTAGACCTGAACTCAAAGTATTTTCCGGCGATGATGCTATCGACTATGCCATACTCGCTAATGGTGGGGCAGGAATCACATCGGTTACGTCAAATCTTCTACCCGATTTGAAAAGTCAACTGGTTGCCAAAGCCCTAAGTGGTGATTTGAGTGGCTCCAAAGCATTAAACGATGCTTTGTTCCCTATCAATAAAGCGCTATTTCTTGAATCGAATCCCGTTATGATCAAAGCGGCAATGTTCATTGCCGGACTGATCGATACCTTAGAATATCGTTTACCGCTCGTCGCACCAAGTATCGCCAACCTCAATCGGATCGAAGAGGTTATGAAAAATTACACTATTCAAGGAGCTTAATTTGTCAATGCAAGGGAAAACTCTACTCATCAGCGGCGGAACCCGCGGTATCGGAAAAGCAATCGTTTATGCGTTCGCCGCAAAAGGGGTAAATGTCGCATTTACCTATAATTCAAACAGTGAAATTGCCCAAGAAATTGCAAACGATGTTGAAAAAAATCATGGCGTCAAATGCCGTGGTTATGCACTTAATATTCTTGAACCGGATGAGTACAAAGAGGTCTATGCAAAATTTGACGAAGAGTTTGATCGCCTCGACTTTTTTATCTCGAATGCTATCATCTCCGGTCGTGCCGTCGTCGGCGGTTTCGGACCGTTTATGCGTCTCAAACCTAAAGGGTTGAACAATATCTATACCGCAACGGTTGATGCGTTTGTCGTCGGAGCTCAAGAAGCGGCAAAACGGATGGAAAAAACCGGCGGTGGTTCCATCATATCTATGAGTTCTACTGGAAATTTGGTGTATACTCCAAACTATGCGGGGCACGGAACCAACAAAGCAGCAGTCGAAGCGATGGTCCGTTACGCAGCAGCCGAACTGGGCGAAAAAGGGATCCGTGTTAATGCCGTCAGCGGCGGACCGATCGATACCGATGCACTCAAAGCTTTCCCGAACTACGAAGAGGTAAAAGGGGAAGTGATTAAACGCTCACCGCTTAGCCGTATGGGTGAAGCCGAAGATTTGACAGGGGCATGTTTATTCCTCTGCGGTAACGGTTCTTCATGGCTCACCGGACAAACCATCGTGGTAGACGGCGGAACGACGTTTCAATAAATTTAATACGGCTGCGGGCAAAGCCCGCTAGCCTACGTTAACACTGGGTTTGCTTCAGCAGCAGACTCACGGCGCTTGCGCCTTTTTAAAATCGCTAACGCGCTTTTTTAGAATTAATCAAAGGCTCACAGGGTGTTTAACCTTCCCAATCTCCTTGCTCTCTCTCGTCTCCTTATCGCTCCGGTAATGTTTTGGATTATCCTGAATCCGCAACTCTTTACCAATGCCGGATGGGATATTAGTTGGAACTATTATATGGCATCACTCCTTTTTGTGATCGCCAGTGCTACCGATTTTTTTGATGGCTATATCGCCCGTGAACTCGATCAAATCACCATTGTCGGACAGATTCTCGATCCGTTAGCCGATAAAATGCTCACTCTTGCCGCTTTTTTAGGGTTAATGATGAGCGGTGCCGCATCGGCATGGGCAATTTATATAATTATCGTCCGAGAGCTCTTTATCACGGGTCTTCGTACCCTCTCTCTCTCCGAGGGGATCGATATCAGTGCATCATGGGCAGGTAAAGTGAAAACAGTGGCGCAAATGATCGCGATAGGTTTTTTACTGATGCACTGGCCGCTCGCGGATGTTCTCCTTTGGATTGCCGTTGCATTAACCCTCTACTCCGGTGGTGAGTATCTCGTAGGATTTAGCAAAGCGTACACTAGTAAGGAGACAGTATGAGTTGGATCGAAGCGCTCGCCGTCTTATCGGCTATGATTTTCTTTCACGAACTGGGACATTACAGTGCTGCACGATTTTTTGGTGTTTATGTGGAAGTCTTCAGTATCGGTTTCGGTAAAAAACTAGGCTCCTTCATGTGGCTCAATACCCGTTGGCAAATATCCGCCATTCCGCTGGGCGGTTACGTCAAAATGAAAGGCCAAGATGACCTTGATCCTACTGCGCTCAGCAGTGATAACGACAGTTATAATTCTAAAAAACCGTGGCAACGGATCATTATCCTCCTCGCAGGACCGTTAGCCAATTTTCTGCTCGCTTGGATTTTATTGTTGGCAATCGCATTGGGCGGACCAAAAGCTCTCTCCCCGATTATCGGAAAAGTTCTCCCCGATTCACCGGCACACATTTCCGGATTACAAAGCGGTGATACCATCCTCACTATCAACGGTGAAGAGATCACAACGTGGAATGACGTATCCGACCATGTCAAATCCTCTCTCGGTGCATTGAATCTTCAAATTCAACGCTCTAATGCGATTCAAATCGTTGTCGTCACCCCAAAAATAACTGAATCTCACAATCTTTTCAAAGAGACAGTTTATCAACCTATGGTGGGAATTGCCGCTTCCGGTGCAACGATCACATTGAATCTAAGCCCGATAGATGCTCTCACCTATGCCACTAAAGAGACGTATAACTCCTCTTTACTCATCTTTCAAAGTGTCCAAAAACTTATCACCGGCGTTGTTCCGGCGAAAGAAGTCGGTGGCGTCGTCAGTATCGTGCAAATCACTGCTGATGCTACAGCGTATGGATGGATGAGTCTCTTTTTCTTCTCGGCCTTGATTTCAGTCAATTTGGGAGTGCTCAATTTACTGCCGATTCCTGCACTTGACGGTGGACATATTATGTTTAACCTGTATGAGATGATCCGACGAAAAGCCCCTAGTGAAGCAGTTATTACCCAGCTCACTATCGGCGGATGGATAATGCTCCTTGGGCTAATGTCATTAGGGCTGTACAACGATATCACGAGGCTAATGAAATGAGTATAATAGAACAAAAACGCCATTTTGACCGTATTATTGAACGGATAGAAAAAGCACGCTTGCGGGTCAGTGACCACCACATTGTCAAAATTGTCGCGGCGAGCAAATACGTTGATGCAGAAGCGATACGCGCACTCTATGCCATAGGGCAAAGAGCCTTTGGAGAGAACAAAGTCCAGGACCTAGTGACCAAAAGTGAAGTCTTGGAAGATTTACCGATTGAATGGCATTTCATCGGCTCATTGCAAAAAAATAAAATCAACCATCTTTTAGCCCTCAATCCCCACTTAGTTCACTCCATCGATTCGTTGGATCTTGCCCATGCCCTTAATGAAAGGCTTGCACGCGATGGAAAAACGCTTCGTGCGTTGGTGCAGGTGAATTCAGCGTATGAAGAGAGCAAATCAGGGTTCACACCCGAAGAATTTCAGGAGCGTTACGCCCAAATTCAGCAAGAATGTCCCCACTTGCATCTTCAAGGGATTATGAGTATCGGTGCTCACAGTAATGATATAACTGCGATCAAAAAAAGCTTCGAAACAACACGCCATTTATTTGAATTTCTCCCTGATGCTACCATCTGTTCAATGGGGATGAGCAGCGATTTTGAGCTAGCTATTGAATGCGGTGCAACCATGGTTCGATTAGGTTCAATCTTGTTTCCGAAATCGTAGTTTTTTACAAAAAATCCTTATTAATCCACTAAGACTTGCCCAAGCTATGTTATAATCCTATCAAATAGGTGGCTAGACACCACGAAGGTTAGGCGTGAAACAGATCAAAAAACGAGCTACATTTTATGCTATGGGACTCATTGCCCTGCTCGTTATTATTTTTATCGTCACCATTGTTCAGGATAAAAAGAAGGTTCTAGAAGAAAAAACGGATGCGCATCGTGCTCTCCTCAAAAGTTCCTTTGAACTCTCCATATTGGATACTCAAAAAGGGCTTAACGCCTTAGCCTGTAAAATTGCTTCTAACCGTGATATCGTCGATGCTTTTGCAGCAGGGGATCGAGAAACACTCTACCGTTTATCCAAGCCCTATTTTTTGGATGCCAAAGAGCGTGATGAAGCCGATTTGGCGGGATTTATAAAAGCGGACGGAACCCATTTTTTGCGAATGCAGGATCCCCATAAATTTGGTGATAATATCACTAAAAAACGCCCCATTTTAACTTATGCATTACATATCCGCAGACCTGTCAGCTCTTTAGATGTTACCCTGTACGATGTAGCTCTTGTCACCATCTTACCGATTTACAAAGACAACACGTTTATCGGGATTATCCAGACCGTTGCCAAAATCAATCGAATCCAAAAACGTCTCGATGCCCATTCAGGGATTAAAAGTGCCATTGCTTTTGATACGAAAAAACTCCATTCTCTGATTCCCGATGCCATTAAAACAACGTACCATAACTATTCGCTCGTCTCTTCCAATGATCCTCTTTTTGAACATCTTCCCTCCACCTTTAGTTTTGATAATAGTGACCGCTATGAAATTGATAAGCGCAATTACATCATAGCATCCCGTAAACTCACCGATTTTAAAAATGAACCCGTCGCTATAATGACCTGTGCCTTTGATATCACAGAAGATGTCCATGAATATAAACAAGAGATTCGCAATCTGCTCCTTATCAGTGTACTTTTACTTGCCATCATCGGATTTGTTCTCCATATCGGATTTCAAATCTTAATTCGACGCATCAACCGCGACGCTGAAATCACTCGTGCCCTAAATCAAAAGCTCGAACATCAGCTCTATACTGACCGACTTACCGGTATTCCGAATCGGCACGCATTGCTACGAGATATTCAAGATACTCGAATTTATGCACTGATGCTTCTGAATATTGATAATTTTAAAGAAATCAATGACTTTTATGGCCATGAGATCGGAGACAAGACGCTCCTTTCGGTCAGTGACTCTATCCATGATATAACAAAAACGTTACCGATGAATCTCTACAAAATGCCCTCTGATGAGTATGCTATAACTCTCACCAGCCCGATGAGCTCATCACAGCTTGAAGCGGCACGATTATCGATTATCCACCACCTGCAATCAAAGCATTATGATTTACACGGCGCAAGTATTTACGTTACTCTCACCATGGGAATGGATATATTGTTAAAACAAACTCCCAATCATACTATCAATAGCTTATTGGTTAATGCCGATATGGCACTTAAAGCAGCCAAAAAACGCCATCTCAGTTACCTCTTGTACGATGAAACCATGCAAATTAAACAAGAGTATCAGCACAATATTTTATGGAGCAAAAAGGTTAAAGAATCGATCGAACAAAATCGTTTTGCCCTTTATTATCAACCCATTATGAATTATGAAGGGCAAGTGATCGAGTATGAAGCGCTTCTACGCATGATCGACTCTGAAGGTGCAGCCATCTCACCGGTCTATTTTCTCCCTGCAGCAAAACAATCTCGTCTCTACCCGTATATATCGCACTTTGTTATTGATACCATTTTTAAGATGCTGGAAACAACATCGCACCATTATTCTATCAACCTTTCGGTAGATGATATATTTGATGCCCCGACAAGAGAATTTTTAATCCAAAACTTACACCGATGCCGCCATGCCAATCGGCTTATATTCGAACTTTTAGAGAGTGAGGGGATTGAAAATTACAGCGAGGTTTCTTCTTTTATTGCCGAGGTAAAACACTATGGATGTAAAATAGCCATCGATGATTTCGGTACAGGGTATTCCAACTTCGCCCATATTATTCAACTCGACGTCGATCTTCTCAAAATTGACGGTTCGCTGATACGTAATCTCGATACCGATGTAAATGCTCAAACGATCATTACTGCTGTTACCGCTTTTTCCAAACGTCTCGGTCTAAAAACGGTAGCTGAGTTTGTCCACTCCGAAGCGATTTATAATAAATGTAAAGAACTCGAAATCGATTATATTCAAGGCTATTATCTGGGTGAGCCAAAGCCTTTATAACCCGATCACAATTCGAAATCCTTTACGATCCCCTTCGCATAAGGTAATGTCTCCACCGTGGGCTTGGGCAATGTTTCTTGCCAATACCAATCCTAATCCATTTCCGCGCTCTTTGGTGCTTTTAAACGCTTCAAAAAGCCATTTTGCATTCTCTATCGGTATTCCACTGTCGTAAATCTCAAAAACATGGTGCTGTCCATCACAGTGATGGCGCATCTCGATCTCCCCCTCATCGTTTTCGTCCAATTCAATCGCATCTATCGCGTTGAAAATAAAATTGCTAAAAAGCATCACCAGAAGATCCAAATCTCCGACCAGTTCAAAATCTTCATCCGGTAAGGTAAAATCGATTTTTTTGGCATAACTGTAATATCCGATTGCCGATTCAAGTGCCTCGCGTATTTGCCACCATCGTAATGTACTTTTTTGAGCACTTACCCCTTTGGAAAACATCAGGGTTGCTTTGATAATCCGTTCTATCCGATAAAGCGACTTTTGGATCTCCGTCACAATCGGTTTATTTTCCTCTTTGACCCGTTTCATCAACGTCGAGGCCAACAATGCAATGGAGCCTATCGGGTTTCGGATCTCATGACTCAAATGTGCCGCCATTTGTCCCATTGTCGCCAAATTTTCTTTACGCTTTTGTTCGGTGATGTCGGTTGCACTGAGCAGGTCTTTTTCGTTGTGGTGCGCCGATTTGATCAAATAGGAACGCTCATTAAAATTTACCTCATAATCTTGGACATCAAAACGGAGGGTCTCAAATAAGCTTTCAAGCTCTTTGGCTTGAGAATTTTGCAAAAAGATAGAGCCGTCCGATTCGATAATCCAGATCGCATTGGGCAAAAATTCAATCACCTGCTCAACCGTCGATTGCAGATGCTCATACGACTGGCGCAGGGAGACATACTCCTCTTCGACCTTATAGGTCTGCTCAATCAGTGCTTTAAGCTCTTCAGCCGAGATCATCTCCGACATCAGAATTCTCCGATCTTAAGGAGTATCCGGTAAAGCCCATAGGCATCTTCCGTCCCGGAAAGTTCACGTATCGAGTGCATCGCGAGGGTCGGTACTCCGACGTCGATCGTCTCAACCCCCAAGCGGGTCGCCGTGATAGGGCCGATCGTCGAACCGCACCCTGTATCGCTGCGGGTAATAAACGTCTGCGTCGCAACGCCGATAGTTTGCGCACACTGCACAAATCGTCCCTGTGTCCGTGCGCTGGTCGCGTAGCGCTGATTGGAGTTGATCTTGATCGCTACCCCGCGATTCAGCAGCGGGGCATGCTCGCTTTCGTATTTGGTCGGAAAATTGGGGTGAAGGGCATGGGCGTTGTCGCACGACACCATCAACGATCGGCGCATCAGCGATCCAAAATTCTCCCCCGCAATACGACGAAGCGTCTCTTCAAGAAACGTCCCCCCTGCCCCGACATGCGAATCGCTCCCCACCTCTTCATGATCCATACATGCTATCATCATCGGCGTTTTAGACTCCATTACAGCCTTTAATCCTACATAGCAGCTCAACAGATTATCCAGACGCGCCGAAGTAATAAACTCCTCATTGATTCCGAGAAAGCTCCCTTTTTGGACGTCATAAAAACTCAGTTCGTGAGCAAGAAGTTTCCCGCCGCTCTCGCCTAAGGCTTCCAGTATCCACGATTCAAAATCAAACTCCTCGCCGCACGCGATCAAAGGGACAATATCGGTTTGTGCATTAATGGAGTGCGATGAGTTCGCCTCACGATCAAGATGGATGGCGAGCGAAGAGACAACCGCAATCGGACGTTTCAGATCGATCAGCTTCTCACACCGCTCTCCCGCACCGTTCAAATAGACGATCCGTCCCGCGAGGCTCAGATCACGGTCAAACCACGGGTTCAGAAGCACTCCGCCGTACGGCTCCACCCCCAGCCGTATTGTCCCAGCACTCTTGGTCACGGGATTGGGTTTGAGACGCAGATGGGGAGAATCGGTATGTGCCCCCACGATGGTATACCCTTTGTCCGGGCACGGAGGGTAGGTAAAGGCGATAATCGAGGAGTCGTTACGGGTGACGTAATACCCTTTCTCGTTTTCCAATTTCCACGGCTCGCATTCATCGAGTCTTACGAACCCTTTTGCCTCTAACGCTTTTGCCATTTCTCCCACCGCATGAAAGGGGGTCGGGGAAGCATCGATAAAGTTGATCATCTCTTCGTTAAATTCGCGCATAATTACCCTTTCTTTTCAATTTCTAAAAGCAACTTATCAAAATCACTCACATATTCCTTGTCGTGAATCACTCTGAATTTTTCATATTCATCTAAAGCTAATGCAACAGCTACCTCATGAGAAATTTTACCTTTATGCTCTAACACTTCTTTGTCGTTGAACTGTAAAAAAGCATCGAGTTTAGCTACCCAATCTTTCATGGTCATCACTTGTTTGTTTTTGGCTTGAAACTCGGCATAATCAAGATACATCGTTACAATCCGATTGAAAAAATCGAGTTCTTCTAATGTGAGATAGTTTTTGGCTACTACCACATCGGCTCTTCTGATTTTACCATGGGGAGAATTTTTCCAGCTTGTAAGCCCCATATTTTGTTTACTACTACCCGCTCGATTATAGATGATTTCAGCAGCTGTTTCGCCAACTATTGCCCAATGAAGTTTATTTTGCACGGTCGCAAAAAACTCTTTGCTCGTTTCATGATTTGGGTCATAATCCACACTGCACTGTGTATAAATATCGGTAATCTTTTGATAGAGTCTTCTCTCACTGCTCCGTACATCTCGGATTCGCTCCAACTGTTCATCAAAATAGTCTTTTCCAAATATCGTTCTTGAATCTTTGAGCCGCTCATCATCCATCGTAAAGCCTTTGATGATAAACTCTTTGAGGTGCTGTGTCGCCCACTGGCGAAACCGTGTCCCTTGGAGTGATTTAACCCTGTAGCCTACGGAGATTATAATATCGAGATTATAATATTTTATTGGTTTGTCTGAATGAGCAAAGTGCAAATTTTGCACATTGCTTTTTTCTTCTAGTTCACCCTCTTTAAAAATATTATTGATGTGTTTTGTAATAACGGTTCTATCACGTCCAAAAAGACCTGCCATCTGTTCTTGTGTCAGCCATACCGTCTCATCTTCTACCAATACATCAACTTTGATTTTTCCGTTTTCGGATTTGTAGAGTAAAAACTGTGTTGGTTGGTGTTGATGTTTCATCTACATTTTCCCTCTCTACAAAATTCTTATATTATAGCTCTCGACTCTGTATCACTACTAAAATATGGCAGATTGTTATTTAAACCGGATTATCTAAATTTAATTTTTATTACCCGATAACTTCGACGATCCCCGTCTCGTTACTCAAAATCATCGTTTTAATCCGTTCCGCATACCCTAGCAAAAGCTCCGCGTTTTTATCGACAGAACTGTTTCCTGAACGAAGCCAAATAATATGAGGGGGGAATCCGTGATAGGTGGTGAGATCGTTGAAATCAGAGTCTTTGGTAACGATAACAAAACCGTTAATTTTGGCGAATTCCCAAACGTCATAATCGGAGGCTTTATCGAGACCCAATGCGGCAACATGTGCAGATTCTGGGAAAATATCACTCACTTTTGCGACCAATCTATAGGAGAGATTTTGGTCAAACAAAAGTTTCATGCGCAGATCGAAACTTTGTGTTCTTTATCCGCCGCATAGGAGAGTGCCGCGAGAATATCCTCTTCGGTGAGTTCAGGGAAATCTTCGATGATGTCGGCAAAACTCATCTTGCTTGCGAGCATATCGAGGATGTCATAGACACTGATACGCATCCCGCGAATGGTCGGTTTACCCGAACGTATTTGAGGGTTAATGGTGATGATGGATTGGTATTCAGCCATAATATTTTCCTCATGGAAAGTTAAAACATTATAACAAATATTTAGTGATACTTTCCAATAGCCATTTTGATGCAAAAAAAGTATACGTGTTGTCAAATTTACTGAATTAGCTATGTCTCTATTTTACTTCATATATCTGTACTATATTTTTTGATCTTTTTCAAATCCTCCCAGTATGAAGGCATATCTAAATAAACTTGTTGTGTTAACTCCGCTAAAAGTTCCAAATTATTTAAATTGTATTTAATTATATGTGCTGAAATTAACTCCTGATGCTTACCACCTTTATTTTCCCAAGCACTTGACAATCCGGCATAATCCTCTATAAAAAGTTCTAATCCAGTTAAAATCATGACATGTGCTCTTCTTTCATGATTCTTAGTGTTATATTTTCTACCCCATTGTGCAAACTTTTTAAGTCGATTAATTTCATCTTTGGAAAATTCTTCATGATCTTTCATCGTGGCAAATACAAGTATAGAATTGGGAAATGTTTCCGCAAGCAATTTCATTTTTTCAATATCTTCATTTTTAAAAGCATCTTGTGCAAAACTTTTCGCTTCTCCAAATATAATATTAGTCGATCCATTCAATTCTAAAAAATCTTGTTTTTGTGTCCAGAGTATAAAATCCGCTTCCGCTTTTTCACCTGATTTTAGCGTTAACTCTTGTCCTGCCGACCAAGTCATTTTTAATTCTCGCGCATTTCCAATATTTCTCTCAAAAAAATGTATTGCTAAAGAAGAAGCATATCCCCCTCTAGCATAATTTGGTATAGCAAATGGACCTATAACCCGATATGACCATCGTGAATATTCAGACTTAGATGGTTTTGTAATGGGAAAATCAAATTTTTTCAAACATCGACTACAGGTGAGAGTGTAATCTATTTCTTTGAGTGTATACCAACTCCAACTATCACACTTGGAACATTTCACTTCCAGCCCAAGTTCTACTATATTATGACTAGCTAAAATTTCTGATCGAGGAGCAGACCATTTTTGTTTCTTAATATATTTATTTATCATGTTCTCAAATTTATTTACTTGAAAACTTCTTGTAAGCGGTGTTTTTGCCATTTTATCAAGTGTTTCGATAATATTTTTATTAGCTATACTCCTAACATGAATCAGACCACTTAAAGTTTCTATTATTTGTTGTGTAGATTTTCCGGCATCAGAGACTGTAGCTGATATGCCATATGCTTTTAGCCATTGATTGATAGTAACTGTACCATTTTCTAATCTCCAATGCTCGTTATTGTCTTTATATTCAGGGAAGATAATCAAACCCTCCGTTGTAGACAATAAATGTTCATTAAAAATTCCAAATTTTGGAAATATTGGATTTCTGTAGTTAGTCGGAAAAACGGTTGTTATTTTATTTTCAGAGCTCCAATCTTCAATATTTATAACGTTTGCCCAACGAATTTTATTGCCATATTTTTCTGCAAAATCAGGTGATAATGTATTAAAAGACATTTGGCTATCTTCATCATTTGATAAATTAACTTCTTTACTGTCTTGTTGATAAGTTAAAATAGGCCGACGTAACCCATGAATTTGATTAGATTGTTCTACCTTAATATCAGGATAGCAAAATTGTATTTGGTTTGCTCCTAATTTATCAATTTGAATATATTGACTATAGATTTTTTTCACTTCTTCATCTGATATAGAACGAGAAAACATAGTAGTAGAATTAAACATATAGTCTGGTTGCCAAGGAGAGGGACGATGATGTTTTAAAATAAACTCTTTACAAAAAGGAGAAAGTTCCTTTATCCATTGTTTAGGTATCGCTATAACTTCTCGATAAATAATTCTCAAATTCCAAAAATCTATTAAGTCTCTAGTTTCATTCATATCTAAAATAAAAAGCCTAGGATCAGGTGTTCTTTCGGAAAAATTAATATCTATTCGTGTATGTCCAATGTCTAAAGGTGTAAAATGTTGAGATGAGTAGAGTTCCATTAACGATTTAGCATCTAACTCTATGGTAGCAGGTTCGAAAATATCTATATAATTCTTTTCAAGATATAAAAAGTCATCATCTTCTGGAAAAGAACCAAAAATACAGGAAGCAAATTTTTGTAAATATATTTCCTTTGCTGTAACATTTACAATATCTACCTTATGTCTTCTCTCAAATTGGTATTTTTTTTCGTATAAATGAATATATAAATCATTTACAATTAACCCATATTCATTCTCACCATATTTACCATCATGAAGTAGATTATCTAATAATAATATTCTATCTTTATTAAAATCAATATCATCAGCAAGTCCTTTTTCTGCCTCAACGATAAAATCAGGTTCGAAAAAATCTAAGTAATCATCTATTATCTGTTGTGCATTAAATTTTAGGTGATCATATTTAGACCACCATTTTGGAACTTTTTTAAAAAATGGAACGATAGGATTGAATTTTCCACCCCATAAGAAAGTGTTGATTTGAAAAATTTTAAGAATATTTTTTTTGTCATCAGGCTTTACAAGAAAAACAAATCTTATAGGTCTTAATTTTATATCAACTTTAACATTGCTCATCCCATGTGCCTATTGAATTTAAAATGAATGTAATGGTAATATCATATCACAACCACATCTTCCAACGCACTTAACTCTTCAATCACCTTGTTATCGACCCGTATCGCCGAATCAATCACGACATCACACAGTTTCGAGACGATGGTGAGTTTGATCTCTCGTCGTCCCGGATGACGGCGGACGAGGGTATAGAGTTTTTCGAGTGATTCGAGATTATCGCTCAGGCGAATGCGCAATTGCAACGGCTCCTGCGGCGGAAGATTTTCGACGATCTTAGTCTCTACCTTTTTTGCCTCTTTTTTTGCTTCGGCGAGGGTCATGATTTTGGTCACGCTGATGCGGGTGAACATCTCGGTGTGAGTGACTTTTACCTTGAATGCAATCGGCTCGTCCAGATCCATTTTTTCAAGCTGTTCGATCTTGTCGCTGAAGAGCATCACTTCGATATTGCCGTGGAAGTCCATCAGACTCACCAGCCCGAACTGTGACCCTTTTTTCGACATCTTTTTCGTGATCTCTTCGACTTTTCCGATGAAAATAGCGGTAGAACCATCAGCAATGTTCTCCACTTCGGAGGAGAGGGTATAGTTGATCGCGTCGATCTGGTCACGGAAGTTATCGAGCGGATGGCCGGAGACGTAGAATCCGAGGGTATCTTTCTCGAAATCGAGGAGAGCTTTTAGCTCGTATTCGTCGTAATTTTTGAGACTGAGTTCGACGGTCATCACTTCATCGTCATCTCCGAAAAGGCTGAATTGAGCATCTTTTTTCAGGGATGAGCCTTTTTTTGCCGTCTCAACCATGATTTCGACCTGCTCGATCAGCGCGCGGCGCGAATAGCCGAAACCGTCCAATCCTCCGGCCTTGATGATGCACTCGATCACCCGCTTGTTCACTTTTTGGGGTTCGATACGGTTGATGAAATCCTGAATATCTGTGAACTCACCCTCAGAGCGTGCTTCGAGGATCGACTCAACTGCCGCTTCCCCGACCCCTTTTATCGCCCCAAGACCAAAGAGGATTTGATCCTGTCCGTCTTTGTTGATCGCGGAAAATTCGAGCTGGGAGTGGTTGATGTCGGGAGCGCCGAGGAAGATTTTCATCCGTTTGGCTTCGTCGATGTATTTAACGACTTTGTCGGTGTTGTCTTTTTCCGAGGTGAGGAGTGCCGCCATAAACTCTTGCGGGTAGTAGGTTTTGAGCCACGCCGTCTGGAATGTGACCATCGCGTACGCTGCCGAGTGGGATTTGTTGAACCCGTATCCGGCGAATTTTTCGATCAGGTCAAAGAGTTCCGAAGCTTTTTGATAATCCAACCCTTGGTTCTGCGCCCCTTCACTGAACTCACGGTTGTATTTTTGCATCTCTTCGAGTTTCTTTTTCCCCATCGCACGACGAACGATATCCGCCCCGCCGAGGCTGAATCCCCCGATGGTTTGTACGATCTGCATAACCTGCTCTTGATAAACGATAACTCCGTAGGTGGGTTTTAAGATCGGCTCCAGTGCAGGGAAAACATAGGTAATCGCTTGACGTCCGTGTTTACGTTCAATAAAGTCATCGAGCATCCCTGATTCCATCGGCCCCGGACGATAGAGGGCGAGTACCGCAATCAAGTCCTCAAATACGCTGGGCTTCAATCGACGATTCAAATCCTGCATCCCCGAGCTCTCTATCTGGAACATCCCGATCGTATCACCGCTTTGGATAATATCGTACACTTTGGGGTCATTTTCATCGATTTTATGCCAATTTACCTCTACGTCATAACGCTTTTTGATCAGTTTGATCGCATTATCGATAACGTCGAGGGTTTTAAGTCCCAAGAAGTCGAATTTGATCAGGTCGATATCTTCGAGGTAGTTGAGCGAATACTGGGTTACAAACGTCTCCTCGCCCGAGGGTTTGTAGATCGGGGTTTTCTTCCACAAAGGCTCATTGGAGATTACAACTCCTGCCGCGTGCATCCCCGCATTGCGTTTGAGCCCTTCGAGTTTTTTAGAGAATTCCCACACCCGTGCTGCTTGCTCATCATTTTCGATGAGTTCTTGAATTTTCGGCTCTTTTTGGAACGCTCCGGGTTTAAACTCTCCGCTTTTGGTTTTACCGTTGAGGGTGATCCCCAGCTCATCAGGGATCAGTTTCGCCATCATGTCCGCTTGTGCGAGCGGCATCTCCAAAACCCGAGCAACGTCACGGATGACCCCTTTGGCGAGGAGCGAACCGAACGTAATGATCTGCGCTACCTGCTCACGCCCGTATTTACGGACGACGTAGTCAATAATCTCACCGCGACGTGCCTGCATAAAGTCCATATCGATATCGGGCATCGATACCCGCTCCGGATTGAGAAAACGCTCAAACAGCAGATCGTATTTCATCGGGTCGATATCGGTAATCTCCAACGAGTAGGCCACAAGACTCCCTGCCGCCGAACCACGACCCGGTCCTACGGCGATCCCCATCCGTTTCGCCTCGCGAACGAAATCCCAAACGATCAGCATATAGCCGGGAAACTTCATCTGGTTGATCACCTGCATCTCAAACTCTAAACGATCTCGATACTCTTGATGACGCTCACTCGGAACGTGTTCAAGCCGCATTTCCAGACCGATACGGCAACGGTGGATAAAGTACTCGGAGTCCTCTTCGATCGTGAGCCCCTCTTCAAGGGCGTATTCGGTGGTAAATTTAAAGTTTGGTGGTGTCGGATTTCCGAGTTTGAGCTCTAATTGACACTTATCGACGATCTCTTGGGTGTTATAAAGGGCTTCGGGGATGTCGGCAAACAATCGTGCCATCTGCTCGGGGGATTTGATGTAAAACTCATGCACCGAGTGGCGCATACGCTTCGGATCATCATAGAGTTTATTCATCCCGATACACATAAACGCTTCGTGGTACTGTGCATCACCCGCGTACGTGTAATGGGTATCGTTGGTCGCGATCAGCTTGATCCCGCACTCTTGAGAGATTTTTACCACCTGCTCATCGATAAAGAGCTGGTCGCTGATCCCGTGCCGCATGATCTCCATGTAAAAATCATCTCCAAAGATCTCTTTGTACTCCAACGCAATCCGTTTTGCCTCATCATACCCCAATGCCCCGTTTCGGACATTACGTTCGCTGTTGGTATTGAGATGCCAGTTGATTTCCCCTTGCAGACACGCCGAAGTACAAATAATCCCCTCGCAATTCTCACGAAGGAGCTGTTTATTAATCCGTGGAAAGTAGTAAAAACCGTTGATATAGGCTTGAGAAGAGAGATACATCAGATTTTTATAACCCGCTTCGTTTTTGGCAAACAAACAGACGTGAAAACGCTGTTTGATCGTTTTATCCCCCAGTTCTTCCCCGTTATGAATATACGCTTCCATTCCGATGATCGGCTTAAGCCCCGCTCCGCGCATTTGCTGATAAAAATCGATCGCACCGAACATGTTGCCGTGATCGCTCATCGCCACCGACGTCATCCCCAACTCTTTGACGCGAGCGGCAAGGGCTGAAATCTTGTTTGCGCCATCAAGCAGGGAATATTCGGTATGGAGATGCAAATGGGTAAAAGGAGGAATGCTCATAAAAAAATGCCTTGAAAAAATGTAAAAAGATTATAGTCTAGGAGCAATTAATATCTGATTTAACCATTTCAAATGCTATAATGACACCATCTACACAATGAGGTTCAACATGGTCGCGCTTAATACTCATCAGCTATTATCCGAAGTTGATTCAATGCCTATTGATCTCAAAACAAAACTCATTGAAAAATTACTAAGTAGTCTCAATCCACCACATCACGATATAGAAACGTTGTGGAAAGAAGAAATCAATTCTCGTGTCGCATCCATCGAAAAAGGTGCTGTGAACCTCATCGACGGAAACGACGTTTTTCGAAAAATAAAAGCCCGTTTTGAACAATGAATTTTCGATTTCATCCCGATGCGGAAATCGAGTTTAACCATGCAATTGATTATTATGAGGAGTGCCAAAACCGTTTAGGTTTGGAATTTGCCCAAGAGGTTTACGCTACCATCCACCGCATTATCGACTTTCCCCACGCTTGGCAACCGATGACAGCCAAAACACGACGATGTTTAACGAACCGCTTCCCTTTCGGTGTCATTTATCAACACATCAATAATGAAATTATCATCATTGCACTCATGCACCAAAATCAAAAACCGTTTTATTGGAAAAATCGGTCGTAATACTTACACTCTTTTCGAGAGCAATTTATTCAACCCGTCCGCAAACGCCCTTACCGTTTTTTCTCCGATTGCGGAAGGGCCTCCCGTGATCTCTCCATTATTGCGCAACTCTTCCATCAGATTTCGCATGGCGAGGAGATGTTTGATGTTATTTTCATCATAAATCGTCCCGCGAGGGTCAAGTGCGACAGCCCCGATCGTGACGATTCGATCCGCCAAAGGGATATCAGCCGTAATAACAAAATCCTCCGCCTCGCACAACTCGGCAATACGGTGATCGGCTTCATCCGGACCTTGTGCCACCACTTCCATCGAGACATGGTGAACATTCGGAATCCCGATTTGCTTGTTGGCGATAAATATCGTCGTTATTTGACGTTTCAATACCGCACGGAGCAGAATTTCTTTCAGTGCATTGGGAAACGCATCGGCATCAACGAGAATTTTCATTATCAACAACCTTTTTAATCCATTTGTCATGCAGTTTTGTGAAAAAAATGATAGCAACAGTAGAACCGATCAAGGCGAAGAACATATCGGACTGTGTATCCCAAATATCCCCCTGCGTCCCTAAAAACTCATCAGCCCCCTGCCCCATCCAGAGTGCCGCTCCCCACTCGATCAGCTCATACGATGCACTAATCGCCAAAACAATACAAATGACGATAAAGTTCAGCATTCGACGGCCATTTATATAATTCCCTCGAATTAAAATTTCACGCGTTATAAGTGCCGGAGCAAACCCCTGCATAAAATGACCAATCTTATCGTAAGGGTTTCGAGAAAGATCAAGCCACTGTGCAATCTCAAATCCGAGTGGGACACGTGCATAGGTATACATTCCTCCGAAAATCAAAACAATCGCATGGATAAAAATGACCAGATAGAGGAGTGATGTCAAAGGAAACGAGCGATAAGTAGCAGCTAATATCGGCAAAGCGATCATTATAGGGAGGGTTTCCATAAACCATGTCAGCAAATCATAGGAATGAAGCCCCGAATAGATCAATAAAACAATAAGCGAAACAGCCCCAACTATCAATACTTTTGGATACCCATCACGCATCTATAATAACTCGATGCCATAGCGTTTTAAAATCATAACCTCTATCCCGAAACAGACGATCGTTATAAGCGCTGAAACCCCAAGTGTCGGCCAAAATCCGATTTTTCCCAAGATCATCGGAAAAAGGAGAAACATCGGCATAGTCGGTAATGCATACCAAAAAACATATCCAACATAATTGCCGATTTTATCCATCGGCTGTTTTTCCATGTACATCCAGATCAAAACACTAAACGTTACCAACGGCAAAGCGGTGATCAAGGCTCCCAGTTTTTCGCTCCGCTTCGCCGCCTCGGAAATCAGTATAATCAAACCTGCCGTCACCAAATATTTTGCGATAAGCCAACCCATTATTTTAACCTTTCGGAGAGTTGTTGTTTGTAGACGTCCACATCAAACGCCTCGACACGTGCTACACCGCTTTTCACCGCTGCTTCCGCTACACTGGCCGATACTTCAACGATAAGCCGTTTGTCAAACGGTTTAGGGATAATGTACTCTTTGCCAAAACTCAATCGGGTTTTGTAAATTTCATTCAAATACTCCGGTATCTCAGCACGTGCTAAGGCGGCCAGTGCCTGCGAAGCAGCCACTTTCATCTCCATATTAATCGTACAAGAGCGTACATCCATCGCTCCGCGAAAAATAAACGGAAACCCTAAAACATTGTTTACCTGATTGGGATAATCGCTCCGTCCGGTCGCGATAATCGCATCGGGGCGAGCAGCTCTTACCTCTTCGGGAAAAAGTTCAGGAACAGGATTGGCGAGGGTAAAAATGATCGGATTTGATGACATACAAGCTATATCTTGCAGAGAAAAACTTCCCGGTGCCGAAAGCCCTACGACAACGTCAGCATTCTCAAACGCTTCACGTTGGCTCATCCCCTCAGGGGCAACAAATTCAAGTTTTTGTGCATTGAGATCATTTCGTCCTGCTTGGATCAGCCCTTTTGAATCGGACATATAAATCTCGTGAACTCCCATGAAACGGTAAATCCGTCCGCAGCTGATCGCGGCTGCCCCTGCACCGATGATTACGACTTTAATATCTTCCAAAGTGCGTCCGGTTACTAAACAACCGTTCATGATCCCTGCCAACGAAATTACCGCTGTACCGTGCTGATCGTCATGCATAACCGGGATATCGAGTCGCTCCACAAGCCGACGCTCGATCTCAAAACATTCGGGAGCTTTAATATCTTCAAGATTAATCCCCCCAAACGTCGGAGCAATCGCCGCAACCGTATCGCAAAAACGCTCTATATCGGTCTCATCCACTTCAATATCGTACGCATCCAAATCACTGAATTTTTTAAAGAGGATCGCTTTCCCCTCCATGACAGGTTTGGAAGCTAATGCCCCCAAATTTCCCAGTCCAAGGACTGCCGTTCCGTTGGAGATTACCCCGATCAGATTTCCTTTCGAAGTATAACGATAGGCATCGTCAGGATTTTTCTGGATCTCCAGACATGGAGCGGCTACACCGGGAGAATAGGCCAGACTTAAATCGTTTTGAGTGGAAAAAGGCTTCGTAATGAGGGTGGCAATTTTGCCGGGATGTGGCTGCTCATGATAAAGCAATGCCTGCTGATTGAGGGATGAATCGTGGCTCATAAGTACCTCGGTTAAAAAATATCCGCGATTATACACCACGGAGCCTCTGAGGTACCTATTTAGTGGCTGAAGTTATCTTCCGCGTCGGCTGTCGTTGCTGCGACCTTCGCTTCTGTGGCTGCTGCCATCGCGTTTTTGTGGCTCTCTGCGTGAACCTTGGGGTTTTGCGCCTTGAGGTTTAGCCCCTTGAGGACGTTGTGAATTACCGCGACCGCCTCCGCCTCCGCGTCCTTGGACGATCGGCATTGCCGGGATATCGGGATCAGGTTCAAAACCTGCAACAATATCGCGATCCAATTTACGGTTGATCAATTTTTCGATCCCTTTAAGGTAATCGTACTCATCCACACACACAAGAGAGATTGCTTCCCCCTCATTACCTGCACGCCCGGTACGTCCGATACGGTGAACGTAGTCTTCGGCGATATTCGGAAGTTCGAGATTGACAACGTGAGGGAGCTGATCGATATCCAAACCGCGCGCCGCGATATCGGTCGCTACAAGAATTTTGACTTTACCTTCTTTGAAATCACTCAATGCTTTGGTACGGGCTGCTTGACTTTTGTTACCATGGATCGCGGCGGAAGCAATCCCAATCTTTTGAAGATATTCAGAAAGCTTGTTCGCTTGATGTTTGGTGCGGGTAAAGACAAGAACCTGCTCCCATTTATTTTCCTTGACCAAATGACCGAACAAAGCACTTTTTCGAGCGCAATCCACGAGAATAACCCGTTGAGTCACAAGTTCACTGGAGGTATTACGTCGAGCGACCTCTACGACGGCAGGATTGCGTAAAATAGATTCGCACAGTTTTTTGATCTCGTCCGAGTAAGTTGCCGAAAATAGGAGATTTTGACGTTTTTGAGGCAAAATCGCAATCACACGACGAATATCTTTTACAAACCCCATATCAAGCATACGGTCGGCTTCATCCAGTATGAGCATCTCGACATGACGCAAATCAACCGTCCCCTGAGAAACGTGATCAAGAAGACGTCCCGGAGTGGCGATCAGGATATCTACCCCGTTGCGCAACGTCGTAATTTGCGGCTGTATGCCGACACCGCCGAATATGACCGTACTTTTAAACGGAAGATATTTACCGTACGTTTTGACACTCTCGCCGACTTGAGCGGCTAACTCACGTGTCGGAGTAAGGATGAGTACACGAACGTGGCGCGGCCCTTTGGTGTGATGATTACGAGAGAGTATTTCGAGCATCGGAAGGGTGAATCCTGCCGTTTTTCCCGTACCCGTTTGGGCACCGGCGAGCATATCACGACCGTCTAGGATAAACGGGATCGCTTGTGCCTGTACAGGTGTAGGAGTGGTGTAGCCCTCTTCGCTAACCGCTTTTAAAATCGGTGCTGAGAGGTTGAGTTCGGTAAATAACATGATGGATGGTTCCTTTGGGTGGTTCAAGCAGACGAATAGCGCAAACAAAGAGGATTAGAAAATGTGCAGAGATTAGACAGCTTACGGATTTTCCGTTTTAATTAACGACATTATAGCGGAATTATTGTCTCTTTAAGCTATGGCAATTTTATGAAGCACAAAAGACGTGAATATTATGTTAAAGCAGTTACAATTGCTCTACTTTGTAGCAATCCGTGTTTTTGATTAACAAGCTAAAAAAAGGAGATGAGTATGCATTGGTTTACCTTGATAGCCATAGGTTTATCATCGGGTGTCCTAGCCGGAATTTTCGGTATTGGGGGAGGTGTCCTCATTGTACCTGCACTTATGTATCTGGCCGGATTTTCTCAGAAAATGGCCATTGGTACAAGTCTAGCCGTTTTATTACCGCCAATCGGTATTGCGGCAGTTTTAGAATATTACCACACCGGAAATGTAGATTTTCGGGCGGCACTGATTATTGCCTTTATGGCAATTATCGGAGGGTGGATTGGGGCGCGCAGCGTTAATCACATCGATGCACACACGCTAAAAATCATCTTTGGTGCATTTTTAATCCTCATGGGAAGCTATATGATATTAGAGTCCAAGTAGATTTTATTCACTCACGCACCGTGCATACGCCGACTCTTTTTTAGGAGCGGTGGCGATAGAACCGAGCTTAAACCCAACAACATACGCCTCTTTTTCATTCAAGGAATCATCCGTCCAGTAATACCGCTGCATCATCACCCCGAAAAACTTCATATCCACACTCGGTCGGGTGAAATCATAATCGATAATACCGTACAGCTCTTCAGTGGTAGGCAGGCGCCATGAGCGCCCGTAGAGAGTCAGATTTTCACACATCTCTTTAGCATCATCGTAGGTGTATTTCATCCGTTTATCGTTTGCATCGAGAGGATGCCATATAAGGTTCGAAAAAGGATCAATTGTCCCCTCCGGTGTCAAACGATAATTTCGAATCCGTTTAATCTCCGGCTCATTTGTGCACGCTGCCGCGATCTTTTTCCAGCCTGGAGAGAGAGTGATATTACGCTCTTTCGGGAAAAAGCTGAATCCCACCATCGCGATAATACCACCATCCCCTTCACTGCCGGTACCGATTTCGGTAGTATCGGAACCGGTTTTACTCGAAGACCAATAACTGAATCCCTCTTTGAAGGGAGTATTTTTGGGTAGAGCATAGATCTCGCTAATCGTCATTTGACGCCAGTTGACTCCCCGATCACGACAATAATCATGAGCTTGTTCCTGAGAATACGACTCGCTGGAAGAGAGATGAACATCTCCCCATGCGAGAGAAGAGACAAGAGAAAGGAAGAAGAAATTACAGAGCCGCACAGTTATTAGCCAAAAGCTCTGTACGAAGCTTCTCATACACCGCCTGTCCTACAAGCTTTTTAACGATAGCAAGAGCAAAACAGATTGCTGTGCCGGGACCGCGCGAGGTCATAATATTGCCGCTTTGAACGACCGCATCTTTATCCCCTGCAAACCCCGCCATATCAATCTCATCTTCGATACCGGGATAGCAGGTGTATCCCTCTTTGAGAACTCCGGCGGCGTGCAATGCGTAGGGAGCGGCGCAGATGGCACCAATGTTTTTGTCTTGCGCATCCATCGCTTTGAGCAGAGCTTGTACCGCCCTATCAGAGGAGAGAGCTTTCGTACCGCCCCACCCTCCGGGGAGGACGATCATATCGAGTTCATCAGCGTTAAGCCCTTTGATCGGGTGATCCGTTTGGAGGACAATGCCGTGGGCACCTTTAACGAGATCATTCTCATCCAGCGAACCCATAATGACCTCGATCCCAGCGCGACGCAGTACATCGATAATAGCAATCGCTTCAATCTCTTCAAACCCGGTAGCAATAGGGACTAAAACTTTTGGCATGGCAGACTCCTTTTACAAATATTTTTCGCCTATTTTTTCTAATGTAACTTCAAATTGAACGAAATCATCTTCCAACGTATCCCAAAGCACTTTATCATCCAAACCGAAATAATGGTGCGTTAAAACATCCCTCATTTTCGCGATTTCACTCCACGGAACCGTATTGAATTCTTCCTGAATCTCTTTTGGTATTTGTTTTACAGCTTCTCCAATATTTTCGAACGCTTTGGCCGTTGCATATACTTTTTCGGTATTCTCGGTAAACTCTTCAAAAGTAACATTGGCTGTAAATTTTCGTATGTTCTGACATTCGGTAATAATGTCTCTAAGATATAACTTCCAATCCCTAGACATAAATCAAATCTTTGAGAATGTATGGTTTCAAATCAGCTTTAATCGTTTCCGCTCTGACTAAATCGACTTTATGGTTAAGTGATTTTTCGAGATCACCGAGGTATTTGAGATATTTGAACATCGAAAACTTTTTATCTTTTTCGATTTCATAAACGATGTCAATATCACTCTCGCTTTGTTCTTCACCGCGTGAAAAACTGCCGAACAATCCTATGAGAATAAGCCCATCTTTTTGATATTTTGGTTTAAGTGCTTTGAGCGTTTGAAGAATTTCGTTTTTTGTCATCTCGTCATTCGGCTTTTGTGAATTTATATAGTGTTATTGTACACTGAATTAAGAAAATGTGGATTTATTTGAGATTTTGTGGCTGAATTTACCCGCAAAGGGCACAATGCCCGATCAAGTCGGGAATGACGAAGAAGAAATCCTTCGACTGGCTCAAGGCGAACGGGAAAAAGGGAGGGTGAATTACTTTACTTTTTCGAGATATTCGCCATCAACGGTGTTCACTTTAATCATATCACCTTCTAACACGTGATACGGAACTTGTACTACCGCTCCCGTTTCGAGAGTTGCCGGTTTTTTAGAGGCACTTGAGGTATCGCCTTTAAAGTTTGGCGGAGTTTCAACGATTTTTAATTCCATGATTTCCGGTGCTTCAACACTGATTGCATTGCCGTTGTGGAAGATCATTTGAACATTGGTACCGTCTTTGATCCATTTCATTGCATCTTCACATTGATCGTACGTAAGACCGAGTTGCTCATAGCTTTCGTTATCCATAAATTGAAGCATTTCGCCGTCATCATACAAAAACTGCATTGTGGTATGTACCAAATTCGGTACTTCAAATTTATCTCCGGCATGGATCGTTTTTTCGATCACTTTACCGTTCAAAAAGCTTTTTACTTTACAACGAACAAACGCCGCACCTTTACCCGGTTTAACGTGTTGAAACTCAACGACTTTGTACGGTACACCCGTAATCTCAAGGCGAACCCCTTTTTTAATATCACCCATACCGATTGTTGCCATGCTGATTCCTTAGGACATTGTTATTTATATAGTGGGCGAATTTTACCCGAAACAGCATTGAAATTCAAACCCTGTGTAACATATGGTATTTCAATGCCGTAATCTAACGTGCTATTATTATGTTTTTATATTCTTTAAACTCCCAAATGTGTATAATAATACTTATACGATTGATTAAGATCACAAATATATCACAAGGATTGTACGCATGACAACAATTTCGCGTGTACTAAGTGCCTCTTTAATTCTAGGCTCTTGTCACCTCTTTGCCGCAGGCTTGTCACTTCCGCAAGCACTTGAATTACTCGAAAATCAAAATCTAGAAATCAAAGCGGCTGCTCTGGATCTTCAAAGTGCCCACAGTGATGTCACCATTGCCCATGGGTATAACTACGGGTCACTCGATTTTACCGAAAACGCTGTCCGCTCCAATGATGCCGGCAATGTGTTCGGATTTAAACTCAGTTCCCGACAGGCTAATTTTGGAGATTTTGGATTTAATGAGTTTTTATCTCAAATTGGAAGTATTGGAACCCCTACAGGTCAGCAACAACTCCTAGCCACCCAACCTAAAGACCTTAACTATCCCGGCTACCAAAACTTTTTTCAAAGTAAACTCACCTATATGCTTCCGCTCTATACGGGGGGAAAATTGAGCAGTTACGGCGAAATTTCTGAAAAAATGGAAAAAATCAAAAAACTCGATGCCGATCAAATCAAAACCGAAAAGATTTATGAAACGCGTAAAAGTTATTACGATATGGCTTTGCTTCAACACTCCATCGATCAGATAACGATCATTCGCTCCAATATTGCAACCTTAGAACATACGACCGAAGTGATGATCCAAGAGGGGTATGCCAAAAAAGTCGATTTACTCGAAGTAGAATCCAAAAAAGCCAATGTCGAACGAACCCTGACCGAGATGGAAGCCAATAAAAAGCTCCTTTACCACTACCTCAGCTTTCTCCTTAATCAAGAGGTACAAGAGATCGAACTGCCCTCCAATGATCGAGCTTCTTCCATTCCAAATGAATCGGATGTACTGGCAAACAACATTGATTTGCAAAAAGCAGCGGAAGGGTTGAAAATTCGAGGTAAAATGGTCGATCTCGCTTATGCCCCATTCTTACCGCAAATCGGTGCATTTGCGGAGGCAAGCAGCGCAAATGATACGTTTTTAGGCAATTTCAATGAGCACAAAGGCTATACGATCGGAGCAAAACTCAGCTGGAATCTCTTTAACGGCGGTGTAGATAACGGCGCTCTGGAAAAAGCGCGCATCGAAAAACTTAAAACGGCAACCCAAGTCGAACTGGCTAAAAAAGGGATCGCCCTGCAATACGATAAAATTCGTACCGAAATAGAGAGCCTCGATTCTCAGGTTAAAAGCCTCGAAAAAGAGCTGGAACTTGCCGAAGCGATTTACAAAAACTATGAGGGGCGCTATCATGAGCACCTCGCATCGATGAGCGATGTTATCATTAAACAATCGGGACAGATTGAAAAAGTTCTTAACCTCCAATCGGTCAAAAATCAACGCAACGAGCGGATTTTCGCTCTTGAAAAACTTAGTAACGGAGCCAAATAATGAAACTATGGATTACGACTCTCGCCCTCGGCGCCACTTTAAGCGCAGCAGGACTCAGCCTCTCAGGAAGTGTTATCAGTGATAACCAAAAAATGATTACCAGCCGCAACATGGGATTTGTCACCTCCGTTAATGTTTCAGAAGGCTCACGCGTCCGCAAAGGGGACATCCTCTACACCATCGACTCTCGTGAGATTGATTCGGCCAAAACACAAGTCGAAATGGGGATTGCCCAAGCGGAACTCTCTTTGCAAATGTACCAAAATCAATACGTCAATCTGGAACTCAATTTGGATCGCAATAAACGTCTGTTGCAACAAGACATGGTCTCTAAATATGAAGTCGAGAATCTCGAGCTCTCCCGAAAAAATCTCCAAAATATGATCAGTATCGCAGAACGCCAAGTCGGACAAGCCAAAGCGCGTCTAAAAGAGGTTAATAACCAATATAACTACCTACGCGTCAGTGCACCCAACAGCGGCGTTGTTGTTGCCAAAAATATCAAAGTAGGTGAGATGGCAATGCCCGGAATGCCTGCCATCGTATTAGCAGATTTAAGCGATTTGAAAATTGATGTCGAAGTGGCTGAAAACAATCTCAAACTTGTCCCGGTAGGGAAACAAGTAAAAGTTTCTATCCCATCGGTCGGATTTGTCGGAATCGGACGGGTCAGTGCCGTGGTTCCAAGTTCCAATCCTGTAACGCATTCGTTTAAAATCAAAGTATCGTTCAAAGCTGGGCAAACCGTTTATCCGGGGATGTACGCTACCGTTGATATCGAATAGGAGAGTTTGATGCACACACCGCACTCCTATGAACCCAAAGATTCTGCCGGAAAACTGGCAAAATCTTTTTTACGCAATCCCCTCACCCCGATACTGGGGATATTTTTGCTCCTCTTGGGATATATGGCATTAATAATGATGCCTCGCGAAGAGAATCCTCAAATGGTGGTCAGCGGTTCAACCGTTATTATTGCCCTCCCCGGTGCAACTGCCAATGAAGTTCAAAACGTCATTATCAAACCCCTAGAGCGTAAGCTTAAAGAGATCAAGGGGATCGAACACATCTACGGCATGGCGATGGATAACGTTGCCGTCATCAATGCCGCTTTCTATATCGGAGAAGCCAAAGAGGATTCCAACCTCAAAATCTACGATAAGATCATGCAAAATATCAGTATTCTCCCTAAAGGGGCGATGCAGCCGATTATCAAGCCGCTCGATATTGATGTCGATATCCCTGTCGTATCAGTAGCGTTTTACTCCAATGATCCTAAAATTGACCCTACCCTCTTATATGATCGGGTAAAAGAGATCCAGCATCATATCAACGGTCTTCCTAACGTCGCCGTTACCGATATCAAGGGGGCGAAAAAACATCAATACAATGTTTTAGTTGATATGAACCGCCTATCCGGATACAATCTCTCTTTAGGCCAAATCGTCCAAGCGGTGCAATCACTCTCCTATAATGTTCCTGAAATTAAAGGAAAAACGCAAAACAATGAGATCGTCATGATCGGCGTGCGTAATGCCATCGAAAGTGTCGAAGATGTCGGCAATATTATTGTGGCACAGTACGGCGGGTCTGCCATCTATCTGCGTGATATCGCAACCGTAACAGCCGGTCAAGATATCCAAAATTTTAAATCGGCGCTTGTCAGTATCAAAAAAGAGGATGGAAAGTTCTCTCCCCTTAAAGATCAGATAACCCTAACCGTTTCAAAACTCCAAGGGACCAATGCCGTTATCATTGCCGAAGCGGTCAAAGAAGAACTTGAAAAATACAAAGAGCAGATGAAGGCACAAGGGATTAACTACGTTATCACCCGTAACGACGGCGAACGTGCGAATGAAGCGGTCAACGAACTCGTATTTCACCTGGTTCTCTCGATTGTTATCATCGCTATTCTCCTCATCTTTGTATTGGGATGGAGAGAGTCGTTAATCGTCACCTTTACCGTACCGGCGATCTTGGCGATCACCCTCTTTATTGCCTATATGACAGGTCAAACGGTCAATCGTATAACCCTCTTTGCTTTCTTGCTCAGTCTAGGGCTACTGGTGGATGCTGCAATCATCGTTATCGAAAATATCCATCGCCATTTTCATGCTCCGGGTGCAGCTGATAAAGATGTTGATCAGCTGATGATCGAAGCGACCGATGAGATCGGAGCACCGACCAATATTGCGACACTGGCGATCATCCTTACCATGGTACCGATGGCATTTGTAGGACAAATGATGGGACAGTTTATGAAACCGATTCCGGCAAATGTCCCCGTCGCTCTGGTCGCATCCCTGTTTGTCGCCTATATTTTCACCCCGTATCTGGCGGTACGACTCCTTAAAAAACCCGACCACCACGGAGAAGCTCACTAATGTACAAAAAATTTGAAAATTATTTATTGGGTGTTTTAAATACCCCCTCCAAGAAAAAAATGATCCTATGGGCTACGCTCGCCGCATTTATTATTGCCGTTGCCCTTATCCCGACTAAATTGGTTTTAGCCAAAATGCTTCCGGGCAAAAATAACGATACCTACAGCATCTATATCGATCTCCCAAACGGCAGTTCCATCGAACAGACCAAAGAGGTTAGCGAATGTACCGTCAATATCATTCAAAATGAAAAAGAAGTACTTGATACCGAAGTCTTTTTAGGGAGCGGTTCACCCCTTGATTTCGCCGGACTGATCAAAGGAAGCCATTTCAAAAACAGTGAAAATGTTGCTGAAATCGTCCTCAATCTGACCAAAAAGCACCATCGTGATGAGCCTTCGTATATGATGGTTCAGCGTCTACGACCCATTATTCAGCACAAGTGCGAAGCCCTCTATCCTCAAACCAATATTAAATTTATCGAACCGCCTGCTGGACCTCCGACTATGGCAGCCGTCGTTGCGGAAGTCTACGGCAATGATGCCTCAGGTATTCGCCATCTGAGTGAACGGGTACGCAATGTTTTTAAAAAAACCGATGGACTTGTTGATATTGATATCATGCAAGATGAAATCTATGATAAATTTGAAATACGGGTCAACAGCGATAAAATCACCAAATCGGGTCTGGATATCAAGCAGGTTAACGATATTTTGTATCTCGCTTTTGAGGGGATGGATGTTGCTGTCAAGAACTCGCAAAAAGCGACCGAGCAGATTCCTATCTATCTCACCCTCTCACCTGAAGGGAAAAAATTTGCCTCTCGTGACAAACGTTCCATCGAAATGAAATTTGCAGGGCTTAAACTCATGAATCAGATGGGGATGATGGTCCCGGTTACCGAAGTGGTTGATATCGTACCGGTCAAATCCAATCCGATGATCATGTCTAAAGATCTCCATGAGATGACCAATGTTTTAGCCGAAACCGATATGGTTTCCCAAGTCTATCCGTTGATGGCGGCACGTAATACTATTTTGGATACGTTTAGTGACGAATATGAAATCACCAAAACAGGGCTTTTCAATCTTGAACTTATGAATAAAACAACCAAGCAGATATATGAATTGAAATGGGATGGCGAGATGAAAGTTACCCTCGATACTTTTGTCGATTTAGGGGGTGCATTTATCGCCGCACTCGTACTCATATTCTTACTGATGGTCGTCTATTATAAAAGTTTTGTCATCAGCGGAATTGTATTGCTCGGAAGCTTTCTTTCCATTATCGGGGTTATTTTCGGCCATTTCATTATGAACATTTTTACGGCCGATACCTTCTTTCTAACGGCGACCTCTTTGATCGGATTTATTGCCCTGATCGGGATCAGTTCACGTAATTCACTGCTCCTGATCGATTTTACCAAATCGCTCATGCTCGATAAAGGGATGCATAAAAAAGAGGCGATTGCTTATGCGACCGCTACCCGTGCTAAACCTATTTTCCTAACAGCGGCAGCGATTATCCTTGCATCTACCCTCCTTGCAAGCGATGCTGTTTTCGGAGGACTTGGCGTCTCACTTATTTTTGGTACAATTGCAGCAGTAATCGCTTCACTCGTGGTGGTGCCGGTTCTCATCGATAATTCTGATTTGGAACGACATTTTAACTTCCACGAACGCAAAGCGGTCTCTATAATGGAGCCTTAGAATATATGAAGTTTACCCCCATCGTCAAAAGTTCTACCGATATACCGGAAGACTTACTCAATGCTGCTAATAGTCGCGGAATATCAGCAGACAGAGTTGATTTTGATCTCCTCTCCTATGAAACCTATTTCAAAGGGACGGTAGATGAAGAGTGGCAGTTACTCGAAGGTAACGACTTACTGACACAAACAACTGAAATTGAAATCCGTTCCGAGCACTTTCAACTTCGCCAGGAGTATCAGATCCGTATCCGATCTCCAAAGCCTCACCCCTATCTCGATTTGCGTTTCTCTATCGCTACCGATAAAACTAAAAGTAAAGCGGTCGCTATCCTTGATCCTTCCTCCACCATTCCTCTTAAAAAAGGGGTACAAGAATGGATCAAAGAGGCAATTACACGCAAAAAACTTCTCCATAAATTATTCATAGGGATAGGAGAAGATAATCTTGACCAAGAGATCAACCGTCTTTTACTCAAAATTCAAAAAGAGGGGCCATTAACTGCCCCTTATCGCTTGCCTATTGCTGAATGCTTCCCTTCAGTCGCCCCTCTCAATGATGCGGTATTGCTCCATTACAAACAACTCAAAAAAGAAAAGAATCTTATTGAAGGGGTTCACCCCGGGGATCTGCTCTTAGAATATGTTTTTCCAAAACACGGACGTGATGGCAGAAGTTGTAACGGTCAACACATTGCAGTACCTGAACCTATCGTCAAATACTCCGGATTTATTGTGATCGATGATGCCACGATCAGAAGTGAGCAGAATGAAGAAAGCATCCGATTTTATGCCAGTGTTTCAGGATTTATACAGCGCCAAAAAGAGATTTTTTCTATCGCACAAGAATTAAAAATCGAATCCGCCAGTTTCAAAAAAACCGGTTCCATCGAAGCAGGAATGGATAAAGATATTGCACTCACTATCAAACAAAATATTTCCAGCCAAGATGCCGTGGGAATGGGGGTCAATATCGATGTCCAGAAACTGGATATCAGCGGTACAGTAGGAGACAACGCCAAAATTCAGGCATGCGAACTCACTATCGGGTCGCAAACCCATAAAAAATCGCAAATCAATGTCACTGAAATCGCCAATATCCATCTTCATCGCGGAAATCTAAAAGCAAAAGAGGCCAATATCAATATTCTGGAAGCGGGGAAAATTGAAGCCGATATCGTCCGTATTAAAGAGATGGCGGGGGGAGAGATCATTGCACGTATTGTCCATATTGAAACACTCTATTCCAATGCCCGCATTACGGCACTTGAATCCATCACCATTGACAACATCAAAGGAGAAGGAAATAATTTGATTATCAATCCGCATTCTATTAATGCCTATCATGAACAAATAGCTGCACTGGAAACGGATATTCGAACAAAAAATTCCCACCTCCAAGAAGAAAGCAAAGAGTTCATAGCGCGTCAAATTTCATTTAAAGAAAAAAGTTCCCGTATAAAGCAGTTCCAACAACGTATTATCGACGCTCAAAAAAATGGAACGACACCTATGAAAGCCGATGTTGCACGTATTCAACAATATAGAGCAGAAGCCGAAACCCTGAAACAAACGGCCGAAGAATTGCGTGAGAAAGAGGCCCATATAGATACCTTACGCACAGAACTCGAAAAGTTCTATGACGCGGATTTGCATGCAGTAGTCACCCATCACGGCAATTACAGCGGCCATGATCGAATCGTGTTTATTGACCCTAAAACGCATCAAGAGTATGCCATCTCCCCAAAAGGCAAAGCTACGCATGTCCGACTACGCCGTGAGGGGGACGAAAAACGGCTTATAGTGGAATCCTAAAAAAAATTAACTTCTTTATTTATCGGCAGAGCGTTTTAACTTTTTGAGGTAAAACTCTCTTATGAAAATACAAGAACTTACCCTAACCGCTCCGTATCTCTCTCTTGATCCGATTTTTTACCATAAAGTTGCCCCTGCCCCTTTGCAAAACCCTAAACTCATAAGTTTCAATGTCGAGGCGGCAGAGCTGATCGGTTTAGATCCCGCCCAAATCTCTGACGAAGAGTTAATCGCTCTTCTAAACGGCACACGCCTCCTCAACGGTTCACAACCGTATGCAATGTGCTATGCCGGCCATCAATTCGGATATTACGTTCCGCGCCTCGGGGATGGACGAGCTATCAATTTAGGGGGTGTAAATAGATGGAATTTACAGCTAAAAGGTTCCGGACAGACGCTCTACTCCCGCCAAGGGGACGGCCGTGCCGTATTACGCTCCTCCATTCGCGAATATCTGATGAGTGAAGCGATGCATGGACTGGGTATTCCGACCAGTCGGGCATTAGCGATTATCGGTTCCGATGAAAAAGTAGCACGTGAAAAATGGGAAAAGGGAGCCATTGTATTACGTTTGGCTCCGTCATGGATACGATTTGGGAGTTTTGAGTACTTTTTCCATGCCCATAAACACCAAGAACTCGAACATTTAGCTGATTTTCTACTCCAAGAATCCTTCCCTGAGTTTGTCGGAGTTGAAGAGGCTTATCTGAAAATGTTCGGTGAAATCGTAAAACGTACTGCGCAATTGATAGCGCTATGGCAGTCGGTCGGCTTTAACCACGGAGTGATGAACACCGATAATATGTCTGCAATAGGTATCACCATCGATTACGGCCCCTTTGCCTTTATGGATACGTTTGAGAGCGGTTACATCTGTAATCATACCGATGCCCAAGGACGATACAGCTACGACAACCAACCCCGGATCGGCTACTGGAATTTAGAACGCCTCGCCCATGCCCTCTCCCCTCTCATCCCTGCAGAGAAACTCGAATCTGAACTGAACAAATACGGCGATTATTTCACAACCTATCTCATGGAACTTTTACGTGCTAAACTCGGTCTTGATGCACCGTGTGAAAAGGACAGCGATCTACTGCGCTCCTTATTTACGCTCATGGAAAACGGTCGTATCGATATGACTCCATTTTTCCGTACCCTCAGCCGCTATAACGGAAATCGAGAGCAACTGCTTGCACTCACCCTTGCGCCAAACCAGTTAAACGAATGGCTCAATCAATACGATGAGAGACTCCTCCTCAATACATCATCAACCGAGCTGCGCCATGAAAAAATGCTCCGTACCAATCCCAAATATATATTAAAAAACTATATTCTCCAAGAAGCGATAGATGCGGCAGAAAAAAATGACTTTATTCTAGTGAATGATCTGCTTACATTGGCACACAACCCCTATGATGAGCATAACGAGTTTGAGCGTTATGCCGGAGTTACCCCGCTTCACCACACGAATCTAAAACTGAGTTGCTCCTCCTAACGAGCGGCTTTGACTACATTTCCGAAAGCTTATTTCTTCATCATATAAATTGTGATCAAAAAGTAATCCACAAAAAAGTGATTATTTTTTGATCAATTTTCCCGATTATTTTTTTCAATACCTCTTTATACTGTCACTGCCATTCAACCTAAATTATTATTATGCAGGAGCACTTATGCAACGCAATCACCTTATCAGCTATATGTCCGATGTTCAAAATTTTGAAAAAAACATGAATACCCTCTCCGGAAAATGGGATCTGCTCACCCTCCTTGGTTCCATGTCCAATATTGGGATGGATACCAGTGAAACACGTAAAGCCTTCGAAGACTTACTGGATGAGCCGCTTAAACGTCTTATTGAGGCAACCTTCAACAAAAGTCTCAATGAACTTGAATCCAAAGCCCAAACAGCGGTAGATATTCTGATTCGAAACCTTTTCGAACGCACTGCCGATATTGGATTCCTCGCTACCGATGATGATATCCGCGATTACCTCCTCTTTGTACACTCAGCCGATCTCTCCGTTTCCGATGAGTTACGCGGCATTAAAATCAAGAAAAAAGAGGCTCTTACGGAACGGTTTGCCGAATACGTTTCCAAATACAGTGTCTATGAAAATATTATTCTTCTTGATACAAAAGGTAAGGTGCTGGTACAACTCGATCATACCAATCCGATCACCTTTTCAAAAGATCCTCTGCTCCAAGAATCATTACGAACGTATCAAGGATATGTTGAAACGTATCGTTCAAGTGATCTTACCCACAACAAATCCTCACTTATCTATTCTTACCGTGTCTGCAACCCAGATAATGAAGAACCGCTTGGGGTACTGTGCCTAATTTTTCGCTTTGATAATGAACTGAAAAGCATTTTTCACAAACTTACCCGAGATAATCCTTATATCGCTCTCGAACTTCTCAGCCCTAACGGTGACGTTATTGCCTCATCATCGGTGCACCACGTTCCGGTCGGATCGCATCTGACCCCTCGCAACAATGACGATCACCAAACCTATTATGCCGGTTTCGAATACCTCTATAAAGCGGTGAAAACAACCGGATATCAAGGATACAACGGTTCAGGATGGATTGGACATGCTATGGTACCCCTTCACTTGGCGTTTCGTTCCTCTACCCGTCCATCGTTTCTAAAAAACGATCTGTTTGATTCGGTGTCGGATACCAAAGCCTATTATCCGCAAGAGCTGCAAGACATCTTGGAGAAAGCCAAAAAAATCCAAAGCGAACTCGATATCACGGTCTGGAACGGTAATGTCCAAATAGCCAATACCTCCGGCCACGAAAGCCCCTTTACCAAAGCCCTTCTCTCCGAAATATCGAAAACCGGGGAAGAGACGAAACGGGTTTTTGACCACACCGTTGCCAATCTCAACACGGCAATGCTCGTTCAGTATCTTGAAGATTTAAAATTCCAATCGTCTCTCGCGATCGACATTATGGATCGCAATCTCTACGAGCGGGCAAACGATTGCCGATGGTGGGCATTGACAACAACCTTTCGTGAATGTTTATCGCAGGGAAATATAAGTGATGATAATCGGAAAAAAATGGGCTCCATATTGGCTTATATCAACGACCTTTATACCGTGTACAGCACCATGTTCATTTATGATCGAGACGGGGTGGTTTTAGCGGTTTCCAATCCGACCGAGAATTCGATCATCGATAAAAAAGTAGGCTATTCATGGGCTTTGGAGACTCTGGATTTAAAAACCACGCAGGATTACGTCGTATCCACCTTCGAACCGAGTCCCTATTATAATAACCGCTCAACCTATATTTACAATGCCTGTATCCGGAATTTTGAGGAAGAGAATGTCGGCGGTATCGGAATTGTTTTTGATGCCGAATCTCAGTTTGAGGCGATGCTGCACGATACCCTCCCAAAAGATGAAAATCATCAAATTCCGGAGGGGATGTTTGCCCTCTTTATTGATCGCAGCAGCCGTGTCATCTCTAGCACCAGCTCCGAAATCAGAGTAGGTGAGATGATGCAACTACCGGTATCGATATTGGAACTCACCCCCGGACAAAGCGATGCGCAAATTCTCCCCTATAACGGAGTCTATTATGCTATCGGTGCAACCTGCTCCAATGGGTATCGAGAGTACAAACAAAGCGACGGTTACGATAACGATATTATCGCCCTTCTATACCGCCCTATCGGTGAAATTCAAGCGATTGAAAACGAAGCACCGGAGCAACGTATTTATACCTACCCTAAAGCAAACGGAGCCGAAGAGACCTCCGAAATATCAACTTTTTTTGTCGGTGGTTCCCTCTTTGCGATCGAATCGAAAAATGTCGTATGTTCGCTTGCGCATCAAGAGCTCACCTCGATATTACATGCCAGTGAATACAATTTGGGCGTCATAAGCTATGACAAACGGATGGTAAGTGTTATATCTCTCGCTAAATTGCTTGGGATGGAGAAAAAATATGACAAAGAGCGTGACACTATCATTCTCGTAAAAGCGGTTATCGAAAAACAGGTGGTTTATCTCGGACTAGCAGTGGATGCTATCTACAGCAGCCCTGAAATTCCGATCCGATCCATCAGTCATTACAGCAATGTCTTAAAAAATGAAAATTCACTAACCAAAGCGGTAATTATCCCAGATCGCGCCGAAGATTTCGGAAATGAGATGATATCCATCCTTGATATTCCGAAAATCTATGGACAGCTCATCCAGCCCTATTCACGCCCCTTGCATAAAGTGATGGCGTGAAAACAGTTTTACTTTAATGATTAGAAATATATTTAAATAAATCTTCAGCTGCTTCATTGGCAGCATCTTCTACTCTAGCACCTTCACGAGCAAAATGTCTAAATTTTGCAATAGCTTTACTATTTTTATCACTTAAAACCATCTCAACTCCAATTCCTGCTTGTGCCTCGTGACCACCTACAAACGGAATCCATGCTTTGCCCGGACTAAATTCTTGGGTCTCATAGATACATACATCAATATTGAGTGGTTGACCTTTACCTGTTTTAGTATCTTTTAAAACTTTTTGAAAAGTTGATTTGACCATATCTGTTACCGATTTTTTCTCTTTTTCCGATTTATTTTCTACTTTACGTAAATTCAATTTAAAATCGGCAAGTTTGGTATCTGCTGCTGCCCACTCCCATTTGATATCATCACCCTCAACCATATCACTGTAGTCTGAGATAATACATTGTTTAAAATCTTTTGCTTTATAGTCACCACTATCTATAAATTTATCAGCACTGCAATAACCTGCGACAGGACTTAAGAACGCCGCAACACATACTAAACTCATAAATTTACTAGACAAAACATTACTAGTATAACTTTTTTTCATATCAACCCTTTTAATGAATAAGGTAAATTGTATCTATTTTTTAGTAAAAAAAGTATTTTCGGTATATCTGAGCTGTAAGCCCTCTTCGCTCATCACAAATCCGTGGATGGCAATCTTCCCATCATGGACGAGGCGGTGGTGCTTTGAACACAGAGGTATTAAATTATATCGATGATTCATCCCATAATGTCCGATGGAACCGCCATCATCGGCATTCGCCTGAGGGACGATGTGATGCACCTCATCTACCGCTTCATCGCACAACGCGCATTTCGTAAGAAAGAGCTTGTTGTTATAGCGACTCTTTTTCTCACGTTTGAGCATCGAGGCTTCGTGGGTTTTGTCGGTAATCCGTCCCCGAATCTCGTACGCTTTTTTCAAAAAGGTCTCATCCATATGAAGCGATTTGGCAAACTCCAGTCCGTAGAGGGTTGAGCCGCTCCCGCTTTTGAGCTTACGGTCATACACCAGTTTATCACTCGCTTCATCGTAGTAAACTCCTAAATGAAGCAAAACAATCTCACGCGCTTTCTTGATCTCTTCCAGTGAAGAGAGTTGATGCAGGTGGGTTGCAAAGATAAACATACTACCAATCTCTCGAAGCTTAAGGATAGCACTTGCCACGATAGCAAGTGCCGATTCGGTCTCGGTCCCGTGGCTGATCTCATCTCCGAGAATGAGAGTGTTTTCCGTCGCACGGTTGAAGATATTGCGCAGTTCCAGCATCTCCACCGCAAACGTTGAAAGCCCTTTGTAGAGATTGTCTTTAGAGACGATACGGGTGAGGAGCTTATCGACCGGAGAAAAACGCATCATCGCGCACGGGACGAAAAATCCCCCCTGCGCCATCACGACCGAGAGCCCGATACTCTTCATAAGAGATGATTTACCGCTGGAATTGATGCCGTATAACAATACCCCTTTAACATCCTCACCGTTTTCTAATGTCGAATGCTCCTCATAGGTATGGTATTCTGCCGCTCCCAAAAAGAGATCATTCGGAATAAAAATACCGTTCTCTTCACGTGATTCGATGAGAGGATGACGAAGCCCCACCGTTTCGATAAATGCTTTAGATGAGGGGACAATGCTAGGACGGATATAACGATATTGTTTTGCACATTTTGCACCGCTCAAACTGACATCCACAACCGCAAGAAATGAGATCAGATGCTCTATCGCATGGGAAAAGCGCCGCTCAATCTCTTCAAGATGTTCACGGTAGCGCTCTTTGACCTGAGCGATCATCCGTGATTTAGCTCCGGCATTTTCAATGGAGAGTTCATCCAACAGTGTTGAGGAGAGTTTGACACTGGTTTTGAGTTTACGAATCTGGAAATCGCGGAAAAAATAGTGCTGACCCTCCAGTGTGAAAAAGCTGTTATGTAATGCTTCTTCAACGCTTACATAGCGATTACGGGTCATCAACAGATGATATCCTTCACTCTCCAGCCATCCAACCTGCGCGTACGAACCGCCCGACTCGAAAAAGGTGTCGATATGTTCTATTATCGTATCCAATTTTGAGACGTTGTTGCTTTGGAGCTGTTCCAGCGCATCGATAGAGGGGTCGATCCCCTCGTTAAAGAGATTCTCATCCACTTGATCGCGTCTAAATTTAGCACACGCTTCAATATTAAATATCCGTCGTAGCTCCGAGGCGCAATGGGCGCATTCTTGTGCGCTCGACTTATCATAAACAACGCCCAAACGTGCAGCATCCGCAAATAGACTCTCCGCTGCACTCAGCGACGCGTAAAAATAGGCAAGCTCAAACGGGTGGAGCTTTCCGAGTTTCAAACGGCGAAGTATCCGTTCAAGATCGTATACCTCTTTGAGTTTCGTCTCAAACGGCGCGATATGATCACTCATCTTATCGATCAAATCGTACCGCTCTTCGAGGAGTTTCACATCACAGATCGGATTGAGCAGCCGCTCACGCAACAACCGTTTCCCCATCGCCGTAGAGGTTTTGTCGATGAGTTTGAGCAGCGTCATCTCATCATGATCACGCGAAATAATCCCCAACTGTTCTGCCGCATTGTTCCCCAGATACATATAGCGAGAAGTCCCCAAAAACGTAGGACGGTTCATCTTTTCGATAATTAGGGCATCGTGATCGATAATAACGTTGATCAGAATACAGAGCGATTCGGAGGCGTAGGGGTAGCGTTCCAAATCGAGATACTCGATCGGGCTGAGAAGTGAGCGTATCTGATAAATCCGCTCAAAAAGCTCGTTTTGGTAATCGATCCGCAGCCGCTTTTCATTCATCGAGGTACGGTGATGATTTTTGATCTCCAGATAGCGGCTCACTTCCTCACGATCAATATCTCCGGCACAAAACGTCACTACAACCTCAGAAGTTTGATAGCTTTGCAAGAGGGTAAACACTTCATCCAGAGCATACGTTTTGTCTTCACGGGTTCCGTGGATTTCATTGATCAGGGTTTTTCCCGTCCCGACATCGATAGCGGAGTAACCGACCGAGTAAACCCCATTGTTTTGATCGATCAAAAGTGAAGCGATATAGTTCTCACTTGCTTCGGCAATATAATCGAAATTTGTCCCCGGAGAGATGATGTTGGAGATATAACGGCGGATATGAGGAACTTCCCCCTGCTGACGGACGAGGACAATGGTGTATTTTTTCGACTGCACGAGACGGCTGAGATACCGTTCGATGGAGACGGTCGGAACCCCTGCGAGGAGAGGGTTTTGGATGGAGTTCTCTAAAATAGTTTTATTTTTACGGGTAAGCTGGATATTGAGGAACTCGGCGACCTCTTTCGCTCGGCCAACCTTGCATTCAGCATTATTGACCTCATAAATCTCGAAAAATGACCCTACTTCGATGATAACAATGGTATCAGGTCCGTATTTTTCTTCACATGCTAGTTGGAGTTCGAAATAGATTTCGGAGAGGAGCTTCTTTTTATCGTTTAGTATTGCTCCTAGTTCTTCCGTATTCATCGCATCTCCACAGCATTTCGTCATTCCCGACCTAATCGGACATTGTGCTACCCTTGCAGGTAAATTCATCATTAAATATTATGGTTTTATTATAACTTAGAGGGGCTAAAAAGAGACTATATTCGCTATTTTGTTTTTATGGTGTTCAATTTATTTTTTGCTTATTTATTTTTCAATATATTTACATATCTATCTATTACTCCACTATTTGATTTTATAAAACAACCAATTTAGCATATTCATCCATATTTCCAATCTCAATAAAAAATGGTTCAATATCCATTGATGGATTTTCTGGTACCCAAATTAAGCGAAATTCATTTTGATATGTAAACTTAAAATGTTTGGAGAAAAAAACATCAGGCTCTTTGCTTGGTTTGAGTGGATCAATATATTCGACTGCTTGGTATGCAAAATGATAGTCTTCAATATATTTTTGAACCTCTTTATTTACGAGAGTTAAAAACTTATCTATATCATAAATATTGATTTCATATTTTTTTATCATCAATTCCATTATAAAACAAGATTTATTGCATTATCTTTGGATAATTGCACATATTAAGATATAAAAAATATTTTCTCTCGTTCCACCTCTCCTGAGGTGGAATGCAGACTGACGCTATACACGCCAACTTTGAAAATGTAAGCGAGAAAAAATTAGTAGGTTTGATAGAAAATTCGGAATTTCCGATTTTTCTCATTTAGTATCACGTGTATCATATTTTCAATCATTGAAGATGCTAAAAATATATTCAAAAGATAACTGGATTCCCACCTTTGCGGGAACCTCGTAGAGGTACTCGTCCCCTATAGGGTATGACGGAAGAGTATTAACTCTACAACCCTCTACGGTATTTTGTCATCCCCAATAAAACAATTTTAGTATCGGAAATTTTATAAGGGATCACATACCCCTTGAAAATACAATCTCGGATCGTTTCGTCGTCAAAATAGATGGATTTACGGTATTTGTAAAGATAGGGTTCAATGCTGTAAAGCGTTTCGTAAAGTTCATTAACAAATCGGTGTGCTGAGGGTTTAGAGTCTTTGGCAATATAGATGAGGATTTTTTCCAAATCCTCGGCGAACTTTTCGCTTCTTTTCAGCTGCATCGTTGTTAGACAGCTTCGATGGATGCGTGCATTTTCTCCCAAAAACTTTCGTTTATTGGATAGCTATTTCCCATTTCGACTTCACGAAGAGCTTGCGTGTACTCTTCTTTTTCACGTTCAAACTCCGGATCTATTGATCGGGCGATTATTTCAATCTCTTTTCCCTGAAAGAGGAGTTTCAAAGAATCGAAGAAAGCGGGGGTCATCTCATCTGTGTTGAGTCTGAATGTCGTAGTCATGGTGCGACCTCATAAATTATTGGTGTAAAAAGTATAGCACAACTCTATAAATTGATGATCCACACATCATGCTCGAGTAGAATAATATGAATCTTACCCAACAAACCGATACCCGATACCCGTTTCGGTGATGATCCATTTCGGACGGGCAGAATCGGTTTCGATCTTTTGGCGGAGTTGATTGATAAAAACGCGTAAATAGTGCGTCTCATGTTGATACCCAACTCCCCAAATTGCTTTAAGCAGCCATGAATGAGTCAATGCTTTTCCCTGATTCTCCATAAATATGCGGAGAAGTTTAAACTCTTTCGGGGTCAACTTGATGAGTTCATCCGCTATCGTTACGATTCGGTTCGTAACATCCATACGCATTGTGCCAACAACTAAAAGTGGTGAAACTTCCTGAGCAGGAGGGACACGACGCAGATTTGCTTTTATACGGGCAATCAGTTCGTCTGCATTAAACGGTTTGGTAACATAATCATCTGCCCCCGCATTGAGCGCAGCAATTTTATCCGCTTCATCGTGGATTGCGGAAACGACAATGACAGGGGTTTGTTTATTCTCGCGATAACGCTCTAAAAATTTAACCCCGCTCATGTCGGGCAATCCTAAATCGAGTAAAATCAAATCAAAATGATCATCGATTCCTTTTTTTAACCCCTCTTTTGCCGTTGATGCCATCTCCGTCATAAATCCTGCGAATGCAATGGTCATAGCCAGCAACCGTCGTATGGATGGATCATCATCAACGATTAAAATTTTAGAAATCACGACTCACTCCGAAGGCTTACTCGAACGCAGAAATGATCGTTTTCCATATCTATCGTTAATTTTCCGCCATGAACCTCAATGATATTTTGCGAAAGACGCAAGCCGATCCCTGAACCCGGTTTTCCCAGCGCATTATCAAGCCTACCGGGTGTATTTCCAAGGTTTACTATCATATCAGCGGTGGGGAGATCACCGTTATTGCAAATAACCAAGTTGATTTCATTAAACGCACTGCTCATCTCAACACTCACCTCATCCCCGTATTTAAACGCATTATCCAAAAGATTACCGATCGCTAACTGAAGCAAGGCAATATCAGCAGACAGGGGTGGGATATCAGGTGAAAAGGAGAGTTTAGCCTGTCGATTCCAGTCATTTTCAGCTACCGCCAAAGCCGATGAAACCACCTCTTCCAATCGCACCATTGTCCGGTTCAGAGGTGTTTTTCCCTCACGAAATCGCGCGTTAACCAGTAAATTATCGATCACTTTTTCCATACGGCGTGACCCCTCTACAATGGTCTGCACCATCTCCTCTTTATCCTTATCTTCAAGTGCGAATTGGGGATTGGATAAATTGCTGGCAGCTCCTCGTATCAAAGTCAGCGGTGTACGCAGTTCGTGAGAGAGGAGATCGATTATACTTTTTTGCATCGTTTCGACGACTTTATTCTCTTTGAATCCACGGGTGATGAGATTTAGAAACGGTCCGGTCATAATGGTTGTTGCCAGTGCCATGACGACAAACATGGTGAATAATTCAGTCGAAAGTATCCCCATCTCATACCCGATATTCAGAACGACCAACTCCATCAGCCCCCGTGTGTTCATGAGTGTCCCCAGAGCAAACGAATCGCGCCAGCTAAATCCCATGTATCTGGAGGCAAGTGCGCTTCCGAAGAGTTTACCAAACACCGCAAGAACGATGATTCCGCCGCAGATCAGCCACGCATCTACACTGTTGAGCAAGCCGATTTCACTGCGTAATCCTGTTAGGGCGAAAAAGAGGGGCAGTAATACTAATAGACTGACGTATTCCAAGCGCGGCGCAATGAGCTCTTTAAGTCTCGATACGGTCGATGAGGGCATCATCGCCCCCGCCATAAACGCACCAAACAGCGCATGAACTCCTATCGCTTCGGTAGCGAGAGAGGAGAGGAGTAGCAAGACGATGATAAACGACATCCCGTTCATACTGAGCCGTTCACTCTGAGCATGTCCGATTCTGGCGAAAAGGGGGCGAATGACGTAAAACATAATAACGACATACAAGGCGATGAGGAGCAATAACACGAAAGAGGAGCTGAGTGATCCTGAAACGGAAATGGCGATAATCAAAGCCAAGATATACCATGCCGTAATGTCATCGGCAGCGGCACAGGTGATTGCCATCGACCCATAATTCGTATCACTGAGATTTTTTTCTTTGATAATCCGCGCCAGTACGGGAAATGCGGTGATACTCATTGCTATACCGATAAACAGGGCAAAAGGGATAAACGAGATGTTTTTGGGTGCGAAGATCGGATAGAGCCAGTAGGCCAATGCCACCCCCAAGAAAAAAGGGAAGATGATGCTGACATGGCTGATAAATACCGAAGCACTCGATTGTTTTTTGATTTTATCGAAATCCAGCTCCATCCCCACGACAAACATAAAAAAGATCAATCCCAGTTGGCTGATGAGATGGAGGTTGCCGAGTGAATCTTTGGGAAAAAGAGCGATAAACATATCGGGAAACAATGCTCCCATGAGTGAGGGACCGAGGATAATTCCCGCAATAATCTCACCCACAACGGTGGGTTGAGCAACAAAGGAGACCAGATAGCCAAACAGCCGTGTAACCACCATGATAACAATAAACTGAATCAGCAACAGAGGGAGTGGATGATGAAGCTGTTTGAGAAACGTATCACCAATCGTTGTAGGTAGCGACGAAGCCGCAGGGGCGATGATTTCAGAGAATAGATGGCTCTCTAAAAGCGTTCCGTAATGGAGAATTCCCGCAATGGCGATCCCGAAGAAAAGGATTAACGCCACATAAATTAAAAGTGTCTTTTTCATGCGGAAAGTGTAGCGCAGATCGTGTCAGGAAAGTATCAAGCTTTAAATCTTCGCCCGACGTGCGACCCCAATCAGTTTTTCATGCGGGAAATTATAAAAGCTCACAAAATTCGGTGACAGATCTTTAATCATAGCAAATATTTTCCATATAAAACTGTCTGAAACAATCTCTTCATCTCCGTAAAAAATTGAGCGTTCGTTGATATTTCGTTCACGCAATAACTTTTCAACATTGAGTTTTTCCATATATCCCGGACGTATAATCAACAAATCCAGCGCTTCACCCAAGGGAGAAAGTTCACTGGATATCCCATGAGGGTCATGCGACGTTTTAATAATAACGATAAGATTATAATCGTAAATAATACCGTTTTGAAACATCGTTTTAGCAATGTACGCAGGGATAGCATCGGTATTACGGGCAAAGAAAAGGGCAGTTCCGGCTACGTGATCTCCCGATCGATAGCGTTTGGAATACTCCTCTAAAAAAACATCTTTATCCACGGGAACCAAAGAGGCGTAAAGACGCTTTTGCCCTTGGGTATAAAGAACAATGATAAAAAGAGGAACAGAGGCAATAATCAATGACCAATAGCCCCCATGAGGGATCTTCATCCAACTGGAAACAAAGAAAGCAAAACTCATTAAACCGGTAAACATTGCAACACTCATTTTCAAATATTCTCGTTTAACCATAAAAATCATGCTCATTAAAATACCCGTAATACTCATTGCTCCCGCGACAGAAAGACCGTACGCTGCGGCGAGTTTAGCCGATTCTCCAAAATCAAAAAGGATTAAAACGACACAAAAGAATAAAAACCAGTTGATTGATCCGACATAGATTTGGCTGCGAAGTTCATCGGAGGTGTAATCAACGTTGAAATGGGGGAAAATACGAGTCGTCATTGCCTGATACAGCACCGAAAAAACACCGCTAATCATTGCTTGTGAGGCAATAACCGTTGCAAAAATAGCCAATATTACTAATGGAATATAGAGTGTCGGTGCAAAAGCGTGGAACATCTCAAAAAACGGACTTTTTACACTATCAGGATGAGAAAGCAAGAATGCACCCTGTCCGTAATAACATAATATCAATGCCGCTGAAGCAAAAAGCCACCCCTTCAGGATGGGAAGCCGTCCGAGATGCCCCATATCGGCATATAAGGCTTCCCCTCCCGTTGCGCACAACAAAACGTCAGCCAAAACAACAAAAGCAATAAACGGGTGTTGGATAATAAATTGCACCGCATAAAACGGTGAAAGAGCATAGAGCACTTCAGGATTTTGGAAGATAAAGTACCCGCCGACAATCCCCAAAGCAAAAAACCATACCACCATAATCGGACCAAATGCACTGGCGACTTTTTCAACCCCCTTCTTCTGAACGGCAAAAAGTGCAAATGCGATCCCAGTGGCAATAATGAGCAATACCAGTTTCGGGGTACTTTCATATCCCGGAATTAACATAATCCCCTCAACGGCACTCAGGATACTGATAGCAGGAGTGATAACCCCATCTCCGATCATCAGCGATATACCGAGGAATCCCAATACAGTGACAAGTGCGGCTAAACGGGCTCCTTTGAGATAGGGGAGTAAAATTTGTACGAGCACTACCGTCCCCCCCTCTCCTCTTTTGGAAAGACTGGTTGCCAGCCACGCATACTGTACCGTAACAAGCATTGTCAATGTCCATACAATCATGGATAGAATTTGAAATACGCTCTCTTTTGTCGGTTGTACGAGGAGTAATATAACCGCAAAAGTATAGATGGGGCTGGTTCCAATATCACCATACACGACCCCGAGTGATTTAATCACCATCATTTCATTTTTAATGCGTTCTTTTAAAGTCATTGATTTCCTTGCAAATAGAAGCCGTTTTTTATTATATGGTGATTTTCATAAGCTTTGTATTAAGAAATGATAAAGGAAGCATCAGAAAACCTTACTTCACAAACCGATATCCGATCCCAGTCTCGGTAATAATCCGCTTTGGACGGGCAGAATCGGTTTCGATCTTTTGGCGGAGTTGATTAATAAAAACCCGTAGATAGTGTGTCTCATTTTGATATCCTACCCCCCATATCGCTTTAAGCAGCCATGCGTGGGTGAGGACTTTACCACTGTTTTGCATCAAAATCTTGAGGAGTTCAAACTCTTTAGGTGTCAGTTTTAGCTCTTCCTTATCAAGCATCACCGTATGGGAAGTAATATCCAATGAGAGATTATCACTCAGTAAACCGGCAGAAGAATCGTCCATACTGTTGCCACGACGGCGAAGCGCTGCTTTGATACGGGCAAGAAGTTCTCCGGTACCGAACGGTTTGGTTAAATAATCATCGCACCCCCCCTCCAATGCCGCTATTTTCTCACTTTCACCTGAACGGGCGGAGAGGACAATCACGGGCGATTGGCTCCATTCACGAAAGCGACTCAAAAACTCTTTACCATCCATATCGGGTAATCCTAAATCAAGCAGTACCAATGCCGGAGCATCGATTGCTGCACGATTGAGCCCCTCTTTGCCTGTAGCGATACAGACGGGATGATATCCTGCTGCACCCAGTGCCACTTCAAGAAGTTTGCGGATTGCACTGTCATCATCTACTACCAAAATTGTCTCTTTCATCCCTCACCTCTATGCAAAAGTCGCATCGTCGCACAAAATACTATCCCATCACTCATTGTCTCAACACTTCCACCGTGCATTTTGGCGATTCGATAAGCCACATACAGCCCCAATCCAATCCCCTCTTCACCACGTACGTTACTCAATCTCGAAAATGCTTTCCATGCCATAGAAGCTTCATGTTCCGGTGGAATAGAACCCGTATTGCATATACGGACCATTATCCCATTAGGGTCGTGTTCTACCGCAACGTTTACAGCATCACCGTATTTAAATGCGTTTTCCAACAGGTTAAAAAGCGCCTGTTCGATCAAAACAGCATCCCCTTGGATCGAGGACAGCCCCTCCTCTATCATCAAAGTCGCCGGAAAAACATTCTCGGTTTTGGAAAGAGCACTTCCCAATAGATCGGGAATATAGCACTCTTGCATCTTGAGCTTTAACATACCGCTTTGGATACGGGCGGTATCGAGAAGATTATCAATCAAACGTCGCATCCGATGGGCACCATTATCAATTGTCCAATAAAGCTCTTTTTTCTGCTCAGGATTAAGATCGAGTTCTTCGGTAAGCAAACCAGACGATGCACCCATAATGGCGGCAAGGGGTGTACGGAGCTCATGCGATAGTGACCCTAAAAGGGTCTCTTGAAGCCGCTCAGACGTCTCCAGCTCTTTGGCAATAGCAGCCCGTGCACTCAACCATGAAACAATTTGTCCTACCACGATCATAATTGCAAAGCTGAAAATATAACGGACATCATGTACCGTAAATGTTAATGTCGGCGGGATAAAAAAGAAATCAAATGAGAGTACAGAAGCCAATGAAATGATCAATGTATCTCTACGCCCTAGCCGCATTGCGGCATAAAGGATGGGGATTAGGTGGATCATCCCGATATTGACCAGTTGGAGCTCCTCGCTAAAGAGTTTGGAGATCAGGGATAGAGCTATCAGGAGCAAAAATGGGGGTATTATCGGGTACATAGCTGAATTATATTCTATTTCGTCTTGCGGACACATCGAATCAAGCATGAATGATTTATCCCAATGACATTCATCGCTTTACCTGTTGCAAAATCGATAAAGCTTACACGGTTATTTTGATCTTTCGACATGGTCCAATAACACTCCGTTGCCGTATGGGCAAAAACAGGGAAGATTGTCGGTGTACGCTGTGTATCAACAATCCGCATTAACTCCGATCGAGTCGGCATACGCCAGTCGGTCATATCCCCTAGTCCGAGCGATTCGCAATAACTCATGGCACTTTTATAACTCATTTTTTGCTCCGAAACCTGCTCATCGTCCTGCCACATCAACGACTCTGGCGTTTGAGAGACCGTTTGCATTTGCCGCTCAGGGAGAAAATCCGATCCAAAAAGTGACATACCCAAAAGAATACAAGCCAATATTTTCATCGTTAAATCTCCGCTCTGCGGGCAACTCCGATCAATTTCTCATGCGGGAAATGGTAGAAGCTGACAAAATTTGGGGAGACATCTTTGATAAAGGCAAAGATTTTCCATAGTAAGCTTTCAGATACTATCTCCTCATCACCGTAAAAAATCGTTCGCTCATCGATATTTTTTTCACGTAAAAGGGCTTCAACGTTCAACGTCTCCATGTACCCCGGCCGGATACTCAATAAATCAAGCCCCTCACCAATGGGTGAAAGTTCACTGATAATCCCGTGTGGCTCATAAGAGGGGTGCACTGTTACGATGATATTACGCTCATACATGATCCCGTTTTGAAACATTGTTTTAGAGATATAAGCAGGAATCGCATCGGCATGACGGGCAAAAAAGAGAGCCGTACCCTCCACATGGAACCCCTGCGCATAGCGTTTAAGGTATTCTGCTAAAAAAAGATCCTTATCAATCGGTACGAATGAGGCGTATAGCCGTTTTTGCCCTTGGGTATAGAGGATCACGATAAAGAGTGGAACCGAGGCTATGATGAGGGACCAATACCCGCCATTTGGAATTTTTAGCCAACATGAGACAAAGAACACTAGGCTCGTGAGTCCCGCGATGATGGAAACCGCCATTTTGAGATATTGGCGTTTATACATGAAAATCATACTCATCAGTACCCCCGTGATACTCATCGCCCCCGCAACCGAGAGTCCGTATGCCGCCGCCAATTTTCCCGATTCACCGAAGATAAAGAGCATCGCGACGACACAGATAAACAAAAACCAGTTGATCGAACCGACATAGATTTGACTGCGCAATTCGTTGGAGGTGTAGTTAACATTGAAATGCGGGAAGATACGGGTCGTCATCGCCTGATAGAGAACGGAGAAAATACCGCTGATCATCGCTTGTGAGGCGATAACCGTCGCGATAACGCTCAACAATACCAACGGAACGTATAAGCTCGGAACGAGCGTGTGATAGAGTTCAAAGAACGGCGCTTTTGCCGCTTCGGGGTGGGAGAGTAAAAATGCCCCTTGCCCGTAATAGGAGATGAGTAGCGCTATTGAGGCGAATAACCACCCCTTGAGGATCGGAAGACGACCCAGATGCCCCATATCGGCGTATAATGCTTCACCTCCCGTCGCACATAAGAGGACATCAGCTAACACTACAAAAGCGATATAGGGGTGCTGAACAATAAAATCGATCGCGTAGAGCGGTGAGATTGCCTTTAACACTTCGGGGGATTGGAGGAGATAGTAGCCGCCCCCTAAAGCAAGGACAAAAAACCACACGACCATAATCGGACCGAATGCACTGGCGACTTTTTCGACCCCTTTTTTCTGAACGGCAAAGAGGGCAAACGCAATTCCTGCCGCGATGAGAAGCAATATAATTTTCGGGGTCTCCTCGTATCCTGGGATCAATGCAATCCCCTCAACGGAGCTCAGAATACTGATCGCAGGGGTAATAACCCCATCCCCGATCATCAGTGATATGCCGAGAAAACCCAATGCCCCCACAATAGCGGTGATACGCGCCCCTTTAAGATAGGGAAGGAGGAGTTGAACCAATACCACCGTTCCCCCCTCACCCCGTTTGGAGAGGCTGGTGGCCAACCACGCATATTGAACGGTGACAAGCATAAGCATCGTCCAAAATACCATCGATAGTATTTGAAAAATTGTCTCACTCGTTGGCTGTACCAAGAGCAAAATAACAGCAAAGGTATAGATCGGGCTGGTTCCGATATCTCCATACACAACACCCAGTGATTTGATTACCATCATCTCACTTTTAATACGTTCTCGTAATGTCATAACGTCCCTTTAGAATAGGATTTCTATAACAAGAATTATAAATTGATTTTTATCAGCGCGATCTCAGGATGATGTGTGGAAGTATCAAGAAAGTATAAAGAGGGGTTCCCCGAAGGGAAAAAGATTACATTCGAGCGTAAGAAACACTAATACAAGCGTTAAGGCTTGAGAGCTCTTTGATTGTTTTATCGTTAACCGCAGAATCGACGATAATGACGGCAAGGGCTTCGCCACTTTTATTACGTCCGAGACGAAAATCGGCAATATTAACTTCATGTGCGGCAAGTAATGTGCCCACTTGTCCGATAACACCCGGTACATCGGTATTTTTGAAAAGGATCATATTCCCTTTTGGTTCAACATCGACACCGAAACCGTTGATATCGACAATACGCTGTACATCGTCATTGAACATCGTTGCACTAATTTCGATAACATCTTTATCCGTAGTCAGTTTAACGGTTACAAGATTTTTGTATACGATACTTGCCGGAAGTTCTTCCGTCTCGATCTTGATACCGCGCTCACTGGCGACAAAATCAGCATTGACGTAATTAATCGTATCCCCTGAAATATCAGCCAATGCGCCAACAGTTACAAAGGTTGCCAAAGAGTTAACGTATTCGGCAATATCACCTCGTCCGCTTACTTTTATTGAGACAATTGGCGCTTTATTCATTTGTGAAGCTAAAAATCCTATTTTTTGACCCATTTCCAAAAACGGTTTCACAAATGCAGGAATCTTCGTCTCATCGATCGGCAAGTTCAATGCATGAGGATATGCGATCCCTTTTGCCGCTTCTATCGCTTGTTGTGCTGCTTCAAGAGCAATACCGAGTTGAGATTCAAAGGTATTGGCACCCAAATGTGGAGAGACACAGATATTGTCCAAATCAAGCAGTTTATTATTAATAGCAGGTTCTTTGTTAAATACATCAATACCGGCAAAACGGATTTTTCCTGATTTAAGACCATCATACAGCGCATCTTCATCGTACAATCCACCGCGTGCACAATTGATCAGAACAACGCCGTCTTTCATCTTAGCGATTTCATCCGCAGCAATCATTCCGATGGTCTCTTTATTTTTCGGAGTGTGAATAGTAATGATGTCACACGCTAAAATATCATCAAAATTGGTAGTATATTTAACACCCACATCGGTTGCTTTGGACGGATGGATATAAGGGTCATACGCGATAACATCCATCTCGAACGCTTTAGAACGGATACCTACACGGCTTCCGATATTACCAAAACCGATAACACCGAGTTTTTTACCCTTAAGCTCATACCCGTACCATTTTTCACGTTTCCACACACGTTGATTTTTCAAATGATCGTGAGAATACGGAAACATACGCATACAGGAGAGCATATGCGTCATGGTAAGTTCAACCGCAGCAATGGTATTAGCGGTAGGGACATTCATAACGATAATCCCCTCTTTTGAACATCCCGGAATATCGACATTATCAACCCCGACACCGGCACGAACGATAGCTTTCATTTTCCCTTTGACAGCATTGATAAATTTATCATCAACATCCGTTGAGCTACGGGTAATTGCAACATCTGCATCTTTAATAACATCTAAAAGTGCAGTTTTATCCATATCAGCAGCGAAAATCATCTCGATCTTGTCATCACGACGAAGTAAGTTTAATCCCTCTTCATGGATATGATCACATACAACAATTTTAAATTTTTCCATTACTTTTCCTCTATGACCGGCGAGACGATCGCCGTAATTTGGTAGGTTTTTAGTTTTGTTACAAGAGACATATAGCGAGATTAATGAGTAGGACTCTCTGGAACATTGGGTGTATCCAGCTTTAAGGTCAGCTCATTCACCGGATACATGTATCCTTTATCTTCTCCCAATGAGAAACGTTCAAGCCATCCAACGCTCTCATCCGGTGTGGTTTTTGTACGCTGTTGTATTTGCATTTGGGCCTCACCCGATGATTCCGGTGAGGCTGCATTCATTTGAAACATAAACATAACGATGAATGCCGCTACCGAAACCGCTATAAGGGGAAACAGCCAGTAGGCAAATCGTCGCATCGATTTATTTCAATTTATCTTTAATCAAATCACCGAGACTGTGCGCATCGTTGTCATTGATCTCGTCAAGCATCTCTTGATCTTTAATACGCTCTAATTTTTTAACGGAAAGACGGATACGGTCACGTTTTGCATCGATAACCAAAATGGCTGCTTCGATGGTTTGACCGATAGTCAGTTCTTCCGGAGTCATCGGATAAAGGTCTTCGTTACGAATGAGTGCATCAACACCGCCGTCAATAGAGACGAACACACCGAAATCTTTAATATCACGTACCGTAGCAGTAAGAACTTCGTTCATTTTATGCTTAGCTGCAAATTGATCGATCGGGCTCTCTTCCAATGATTTGCGGTTCAAGGAAATTTTTTCGTCTTCGGAATTGATCTTGGCAATTTTTACTTCAATCTCGTCTCCGACTTTGAGGGTCTCTTTACATTTTGCATTTTTATCCCAAGAAAGATCTTGGTTATGAAGCAATCCCTCTACTGTACCGACTTTCACAAATGCACCGAAATCGGTCAATGAGGTTACGGTCCCTTTAACAAGATCACCCTCTTTGAATTTTTTGGTGAACTCTTCAAACGGTTTCGGTTGAAGACGTTTGTACGATACGCGTAACTTATGCGTTTTAGAGTTAATTTCGATAACTTCCACATCGATCTCTTGACCAACGGTCAAGTAATCTTTAGGATGTTTGATATTTTTATCCCATGTGATTTCAGAGATGTGAAGGAATCCTTCAATATCGTTACCCAAATCAACAAAAATACCGTAAGGCTCGATATTGCTTACGGTAACGGTGATAGTATCACCCTCTTCCAACGCTTCTTCTACTTCTCTCCACGGATCAGGCTGTACCGCTTTAATAGAGAGGGAAAGATGACGTTTGTCTTTATCGTACGCAATCGCTTTAACTGTAACGACATCCCCTTCTTTATAAAGTTTAGAAGGGTTAACCGGCCCTTTATAGCTGATTTCATTGTAATGAACCAAACCGTCAATTCCGCCGACATCAACGAACATACCGTAACTAGTGATCTTTTTAACGGTACCTTCGATAATTTTACCCTCTTCCATCAACGCATCGATGACCTCTTTTTTACGCTTGCGCTCATCATTGAACAGCTTACGTCGAGAGACAACAATGGATGCTTCAGCCGCATCCACTTTAACCACTTGTGCTTTGATCGTTTTACCAACCACTTGGTCAGTATCTTTAAACGCTGCAAGTGAACGTGGAAGGAAGAAATGGACATCATCGGCTTCGAGCAAATAACCGCCCTTATTTTTCTTCGTAACCAACGCTTCAATGACTACCGATTCAAAATCTTCTTTATGCGCATTGATAAACGCCAAAGTTTTCTCTTGTTCAAGTACTTTTTTGTACGAGATTTTAGGACGCTCATTGTAGTGTCCCATCACCATCACCATAATTTTATCGCCGACATTAAAGAGGAGTTTCCCCTCCGCATCACGAATTTCATCCAGTGAAATAATCCCCTCAAGTTTCTCTCCGACGCCTACCAACGCGCGGTTGTCACTCTCTTGAATTTCTACTACTTCACCCTCTGTAATGCGTGTGGATTCTTGCTCTTTGAAAGATGCCTCCAGCATTTCAGCAAAATTTTCTTCTTCAAATGCTTCGTTATCGAAAGCCATGCCTATTCCCTTGTAACTAAAAATTGGCTGATTATAGCGAAAAAATGCTTTTTTGGAGTTTAGACGATGTTTTTTTAAGAGTTTGAAATTGCTTGGATTCGCTTGATTACGTCATCAATAATCCAATCCGGAGTAGAAGCACCGGCACTGATACCACAAAAGTTTTTATCCTTAAACCAGCTCTCTTGAAGGTCATCTTGACTTTCAATATGATAACTGTCCGTACAATAATCTTTTGCAATCGAATGGAGTTGCTTCGTATTAGAAGAGTTTTTCCCCCCGATTATAATCATAACATCGGCTTCTTGAGAGAGTTTCCGAACGGCGTCTTGATTATCAAACGTCGCATTGCATATCGTATTAAAAACTCGGACTTCTTTGTGCGTCGCCATCAGTTTCCCGACAATCTCTTGATACTCTTCAATTTTACGGGTTGTTTGGGCAACGACCGCTACTTTTTCCCGTAATCGTAAAAGATCCACTTCATCCCCGCTGTTTACAACAAAAACATGCTCATCGGCGTAACTTTTGACCCCTTTGATTTCAGGATGTGCTTCATCTCCGAAAATAACAATATCATACCCTTGAGCCGACATCTCTTCACAAATCTGCTGGGGCTTGGTCACATAAGGACAAGTAGCATCGACAACATTAACCGCTCGTGATTTCAAGAGAGAAAGTTCTTGTTTAGGGATACCGTGAGTCCGTATAACCGCAATATCTCCTGCTTTAAATGTATTGATATTTTCACTCAATGCCACGTTAAAATCATTTTTAAGGCGATCGATTTCATTGGCATTATGGATTAAAGGACCATAAGTTGCAGAGTTTTTATTCTCTTCGGCGATTTTAATAGCCCGTTTAACGCCGAAGCAAAATCCGTAACTCTCGGCAAGCTGAATTTTCATTTTTCTACTCGAGCGCACTGTGAAAGAAGTTCAAAAAAGTTGGGAAACGAGGTGTTGATACAATCGATATCCTCAACCTCCATACCGCATTTTAACCCTGCGATTAAAAAACTCATTGCTATTCTGTGATCACCGTAACTCTTGATAGATGCAGCGTTAAGTTCTCCACCGATTACCGCATAGCCATCCGGATATTCTTCGGTTTCGATACCGCACAGATTCAAATTGTCAACAACCGTTTTGATCCGATCGGATTCTTTTACCCGAAGTTCTTCGGCATTTTTGACATAACTTGTCCCTTTGGCACACGCCATAGCAATAGATAATGCGGGAAGTTCATCAATCAGCCATGCAATATTTTCTTCGACACGTACCGCTTTAAGCGGTGCGTATTCTATGTAAATATTTCCGATCGGTTCATAGCGTTCATCGATAAGAGTATAGGTGATTTTAGCACCCATTTTTTCAAGTACTTTAAAGGCTTCGATACGGGTAGGGTTAAGGGTAACCCCTTCAATCAGAGCAGATGAATCCGGAGTTATAGCTGCCGCCACCGCAAAGAAAAAGGCACTGGAAGGGTCAGCAGGGACGCGGATATTTAAGGGAGAAAGAGGGGCTTTCAATGGCCAAATCTTCGTTTCAAGGCCATTTATTTCCACCTGGGCACCCATCCCTCTGAGCATACGTTCCGTATGATCGCGGCTAAGCTCGGGTTCCTTAAAGGTACAAACTCCATCAGAGCGCAAAGCGGCAAGCATCATTGCACTTTTAACCTGCGCCGACGCAATCGGGGAAGTATAATCGAAGGCTTTAAGCGATGCTCCGCGAATAGAGAGGGGGGCTAGATCACCGTTGTTTCGACCGTCGAGTTTTGCTCCGATACCTCGAAGGGGTTGTGTAACCCGCTTCATCGGACGACGTTTAAGATACTCATCGCCGCTCAAAACAAAATGTCCTTCAGCTGAGGAAAGGAGCCCGCAAAACAAACGCATTCCCGTACCGGAATTGCCGCAATCAAGAATTTCAGATGTCTCTTTTATCCCATTAGAACAAATAGTAATAATTTTTCCGTCATCATGGATTTCAGCCCCGAGATGACCGACGATTTTGAGGGTATTAAAGGTATCTTCCGCTCGTAAAAAATTCTCAATACGGCTCTCCCCTTCGGCAAGAACGGCAAACATTGCACATCGGTGCGAAATCGATTTATCAGGAGCGATTGCATCGCTTTTTAGCACAAAAGGGTGTGCAGGATAAACTTTTGCTTTTGTCATCGCAAACTCACTCCAAGCTCATCTCGCAGACCACTCAAAATCCACTCCATTGCCGCATTAATATCTTCTTCTTCAAGGGTCTTTTCATCCGACTGCAATACGAATCGGAGAGTAAGACTCATTTGATCGCCTAACGCTTCGGATACATACCGGTCTACCGGATAAAAGCGTTTGATCTGTTCAGACGAATGCTTTTGAATGACCGCTTTGATCGCATCGAAAGTAAGCGTTTGAGAGACCAGAATACTCAAATCCCGAAAGGATGCTTGATACTTTGAATAGGGAGCAGCTTCAATTAACCCATACGGAAGGAGATCCGTATGAATTTCACACATAAAGGTTTGGGCTAAATCAAACGCTTCCTCAATATGAGGGTGAACGCGGAATATTTCCCCCGCTTCTTTGCCATCGATCATCACTTTTGCACACAGATAAGGGTGTGCAAGGGTATGTACCGGTATATGTGTAACCAAATCAAAAGATCCGATTACATTGGAAATGAGTTGGGTAAACGCTGCGAAATCGACCGGTGCAGGTTTTCCCGCATTTGCAATTTTTTCATTTTCCATCGGACCTGAAATAATGAATCCGATCCGTTTGGACTCATTTCGATCGGTATCGAAAACCATCCCTGATTCAAATAATGAAATTTTCTTCTGATTTACTTTGACATTGGCAGAAGCCGAATTCAACAATCCGACCAACAAGGTCGGACGAAGCGTATCAAAAGTCGCAGTAATCGGATTTAAAAGCTCTTTAGTAGAATCCGTACAAGCAAACCCGAATTTTTCAACTTGGGCACGCTCATTAAAGACGAAATGAACAGACTCAAAAAATCCGCTTTGCGCCGCGCGGTGACGGTATTCGCGTGTTTTTTTGTATGCCGACAAATCATCACTCATTTGATTCGCTTCTGAAAAAACCAATGCTTTGGAAGGGATATTATCAATCCCAACAATACGAACGATCTCTTCTACGATATCTTGTTTATTCGTAATATCATGGCGAAATCTTGGAATACCGATAGCAAAGGTAGATCCTTTCGGTTTACCGATATCCATCCCCAAATTTTTAAAAATTGTTGTAATCGTCGTTTTGTCGATTTTCATTCCGATAAACGATTCAAACTCTTCTTCGCACATACTGACCGTACGAGGTTCATACGCCGACTGAAGCTCTATGGTTCCTGCATAAATCTGAGAAGAAGAATAAGTTTCCAACAGCTCCATTACATAATCGATCCCCGAATCAATTTTTGGCTCGCTTCCGCGTGAACTGCGATAGTAATGGGGACAGCTTTGAACTTTGTTTTCACCCATTTTTTTGGCGATGATTTCAGGTTGTATATAGCTGGCTTCAATAATAGCAAGCCCCTCTTTAGCACTGAAATGAGCCTCTTTAGCTTGCGAAACCCCAATAACGGAAACTTTCTCTTTGCCGTATAAAGCGGCAAAACCGTTCTCATCATTTTCGAGGGTTATAATCCCTTTTGCGGTATCGGGATCATCAAATTTTTCAAAAGGGTATGCACGTAAGATAACCCCCGTACTGTGCGTCGTATAGAGTAACATTGCATCCATAGCACTGTTGCATACTTCTTCAATCAAGGCGAGGCGGAGTCCTATTAAAAACGGGGTTTCAAGCTCTTTAACCTCTACCGCACCGAAACGGAGATCCACATCGACCATATCGCTATGATGCAGTTGTAATAAACGCCCAATCCCGAGTCTCCCTTCCGGTTTCTCTTTTTTCAGCGTTTCCCGCAACGGCTTATTTAACGCGGCGCGAAGATCACGGGCAATACCGTAAATACTTAAACAATCCCCTCGGTTTGCGGTTAACTCTATCTCAATCACATCATCATTAAATACATCATAGGCATTAAGGGCTTTACCCGCTTCAAGCTCGCCGATACTCGGATCAAAGATCATGATCCCCTCACCCATCGGAGGTAACCCAATCTCTTTTGCTGAACAAATCATCCCATGAGACTCTACGCCGCGAAGTTTTGCCTCTTTGATCATTAATCCGCCGGGCAGTTCTGCTCCAACCGTTGCTAAGGCAATGTAAATTCCGGCACGAACATTGGAAGCTCCGCACACAATTTGACGAATACCCTCTCCGACATTAACCTGACATACATTTAGCTTATCGGCATCCGGATGACGTTCACAGCTCTCGACATATCCAATAACCACTTTATCCGGAATACGGATCACATCGTGCCGATCCACTTCCAAACCAATAGCATTAAAAGTTTTAAGGAGATGCTCCGTGCTCACTCCGCTTAGATCGATCCATTCATCTAACCAATTTTTTGTTACGATCATCTAAACTGCTCCAATAATCTAACGTCTCCCTCGAACAGCGAGCGTAAATCTCCGATACGGTGAATCAACATTGCAAACCGTTCTACGCCAAGGCCAAACGCATAGCCGCTGACATTCTCATAGCCAACCGCTTTAAAGACGTTCGGATCAACAATGCCGCATCCCAAAACTTCAAGCCAGCCGGTTTTTGAGCACACACGACATCCCTCACCAGCGCAAAAAATACAACTAATATCCACTTCGGCCGAAGGTTCCGTAAACGGGAAAAAGCTAGGACGAAAACGGACATCGACATCCCCGAACATGGTTTTAAGGAAATCTTCCAAAATAAATTTCAGATTGGCAAAGGATACTTTTCCGGCCTCTTCAACCACCAACCCTTCAACCTGATGAAACATCGGTGTATGGGTGATATCATAATCACGGCGAAACACCGAACCGGGAGCGATCATACGGATCGGAGGCTTCGTACTCAGCATCGTTCTGATCTGTACCGGAGAGGTGTGGGTGCGGAGAAGTTTTGAATCTTTGAAATAAAACGTATCCTGCATGTCGCGCGCCGGATGATATTTAGGGAGATTTAATGCTTCGAAATTGTGGAAATCATCTTCGACCATTGGACCCGTTTGTACCGAGAAATTCATCGCGATAAAATACTCGACGATTCGATCCATTGTCTCCATAACCGGATGCAACGATCCACGCTCACTGGTGGTTGAATAAAGGCTCACATCAATCTGTTCACGCTTCATTGTTTCTTCCAAATGGGCCATTGCCAATACGAGTTTACGTTCAACCAATAAAGCGTTCAACCCTTCTTTATGGATATTCAGCTCTTTAGCAAACATCCCTTTTTCAGCGTCGGGAATATCTTTCATACGGGCGAACTCAGCGTTCATTATCCCTTTTTTACCAAATACGGCAATACGGATCTCTTCAATTTTATCAATCGAATCGGCCGATTTTATAGCGTCATACCACTCTTGCAAAATAGCGTCTCCAAAAGTCTTAAAGTTCGCGTATTGTAATCTATTCTCTTTTATAATAAGCTTCAAGCCTTACGCCATGTGCTACAATACCCCTAAAAAATGAGGTTACCTATGTGTATTTTTTGTAAAATCGTTAACCGAGAAATCCCATCCAATTTAGTCCAAGAAAATGAGGACTTTTTTGCATTCCATGATATTAACCCAAAAGCTCCCGTCCATGTCCTTGTAATTCCGAAAAAACATTACGACAGTTTCAACGATATTCCGGGAGAATTGATGGGAAAAATGGGGACGTTCATGCAAGAAGTAGCTAAAACTCTGGGCGTCGATCAAAGCGGATACCGAATTATCAGTAATATCGGAGAAAACGGCGGACAAGAAGTGTCCCATCTCCATTTTCACCTTATCGGCGGAGCAAAACTCCGATGGGGACACTTCGCTGATGCCGATCCAAAAGACTTTTTTTAATTATCTGATTTAAACGCCATCGGAATAAAATCCCGATTGGCTACGCTAACGCTGAGTTCTCTTCGGTAGAGAGCTCGCACACCCTTGCGTCCTTTTTTTTTAACTGCACTATGCATTACACCCTTGCAGTGTGCCAAAATCAATGGCACTTCCTCCACCGCTGATCATCTTTTCATTCTCCCGAATTACAGTGCCGTTGTGTTTAATCGTATAAGTAATAACGACGCTGTCACGAATGGTGTTAATCGTCGAACAATAGGTCTCTAAGCTTGCCATAACCCAGCGTGCCGCCATAGTATCATCGGCATTAGAATCAAAACGGTATTCAAGATGTAGGGAATTAAATTTACGCGGTGCACTCTCATTACGGACAACGTCTCCGTCCACTTCAAGATTTTTAACCTCATACCCTTGTTTTTGCGGAAGCATCACAACGTCGGTTGCACTGCAGCCGATAATCCCGCTCAGAAAATATTCGATCGGCGAGATTTGAGGACAGTCGATAATAAAACTGCTTTTTTCAGTTTTAGCTTCAAAGCGCATACCGTCTTGATGGGAGAGGGTAATTTTCATACTATTGTCCTTTATTTTACGTCTTTTAGATAGTGGTCAAAATAGAGTATTTGCTCCAGGGTTCGCAGCTCTGCCGTTCCCCCCTGAGATGTTCGGGCATTCATGGAGTGTTCAATCGCCAAAAAGGGACATACATCCTCTTTAATACGATTATCAATGGCATGGAGCTCTTTGAATTCAATATCGCTTAGATCAATTCCAAGGGCTTCGGCACGCGCAACAGCGCGCCCAGTAATATGATGCGCTTCACGAAATGGAACATCACAATGCTCAACCAAATAATCGGCCAAATCGGTGGCACTAAGATGTCCAAGTTTACACGCACGTTCCATATTATGAGGCTTTATGGTCATCGTCTTAAGCGCTTCACGCAAGATTTCAAGAGAGATTTCAGCGGTCTCAACACTATCAAAAACTCCTTCTTTATCCTCTTGAGTATCTTTGTTGTAGGCTAACGGAAGCCCTTTCATAACCGTCAAAAGACCGATCAAGTTCCCGTTTACCCGCCCTGTTTTTCCACGAAGTAATTCCGGTACATCAGGGTTTTTCTTTTGAGGCATAATAGACGAACCTGTCGAATACGCATCGGAAAGTTCCACAAAACGAAACTCATAACTCGACCAGAGGATGATCTCTTCGGCCAGTCGTGAAATATGCATCATTAACGTCGAAATATTAAACAAAATTTCCAGTGCGAAATCACGGTCACTGACCGTATCGAGACAATTGACGCTCACCGAATCAAAGCCGAGCGTTTTAGCCGTCATCTCACGGTCAATATTATGAGGAGTTCCGGCGAGTGCGGCACATCCGATCGGAGAGATATTATTACGTGCCGCACTGCTCTCAAATCGCTCGCAATCACGTTTGAACATTGAAACATACGCAAGCAGATGAAACGCAAAATTAATCGGCTGAGCGTGCTGTAAATGCGTCATACCCGGAAGTAATGTTGCAGTATGATCGCGCGAAATATCGAGGATCGTCCCCATTAACGATTTGATTTGTTCAACGATTTCACGGTTTTTACGTAAAACAAAGCGCCGGAAGTCGAGCGCTACCTGATCATTACGACTACGCGCCGTATGAAGTTTTTTTCCCGCTTCGCCGACGATTGCCGTAAGCCGTTTTTCGATCGCCATATGAAGGTCTTCGTCACCGATTTTCCACTCAAACACGCCCGATTCGATCTCTTCAAGCACTTGTGCCATCCCTGATTCAATCGCACTTAGTTCCTCATGAGTCAAAATACCCTGATGGGTTAACATTTGAGCATGTGCGATTGAGCCTTCAATGTCTTCACGATAGAGTTTTTTATCAAACATAATGGATGCATTAAATTTTTCTAAAAGGGTTGACGCATCTTGCGCGAAACGTCCGGACCACATTTTTTCCATAGTATCTCCGAATAATAAGTAAGTGAGGTATTTTAGCGAACTTTGGTTTAGAAAAGATTACCGCAAAGCGGTAAAAGGGAGGAGATGATTAATTACAAGCCGGCACATTACCGCTATCAGACGCATAATCTACTAAAAAATCTTCAAGATGTTTAGCATCTTTGGAGTAATTACGACTGCTGAAATATTCCCATGAAGGTTGTGCTTTCTTAGAGGAGAGGTGAATTTCGGCAAGTTTTTCCCCTTTATTATCCATCATTTTCCCCCACACACGCTGCTTTTTTGATCCGGCAAGTGCTTGACCGCCGCCATGGCACGCTTTGCATGTCTCAATATAAACTTTTTGCCCTTTGTAGGTGGCTGCATTTAACAATGTCGAACCAGCCAATAAAGTAATTGCTACTGTAGCATAAAATTTGTACATCGGAATTGGTCTTCCTCGTTAAATAAAATCTTTATTAATGTTACATTACTAAATCTAATAAAGTGCTTAATTACAATCCCCTAAAAAAGGGGAAATAAAGCGTCATAGACGATATTTTTGCTCTAATTTTAGATCTAAATCCCAAAGTGAAAGCTCTTTGAGTCGTTGCACCACAGAAGGGGTACACTCTACATCTCCTGGCCATTCGCGCTCAAATCCGTCTAAATCCGTTTTAGTCGTACCGTCTATCGCAACAATCGATTCACTGCGATACACATCACGAACCGCATCCATATTATTGGTCACTCGCCAAATCAGCATGTATGGGTTGTGTATATCATTTTTCGCTTCATCCACAAAAACAACAATTCGCAAATACGTTTTCAATGACTCCAAAAGAGAAAAACACTCGCGAAGCGCACGTACTTTAGAGATACTAATGACGGTAATAGGATTGGCAGTATGACGCATATACTGTGTCACATCGGATATTTCAGGGATCAAAGGTCGTAATTTTTCAAGTAACTCGGTACTTTGTATCGATATCGGAGCCATAGGTGAGTATGAAGCGGTTAAATCAATCCCCATTTTTCCACCGACAAGAGCTTCGGGACTGGAATGATCCAGAGCATCGGTAATCCCCTCAGAGATAAAGATACATTTAGGGATAAATCGGTTCAATGCATAGGTAATCAAAGCCTCATAATTGTTCAATTTTGGAGCATCTTCTCCAAAAAAGAGGGCATGTTTTACAAAACTCATTTGCCCTGATCCCCAAAATATATGCATAAATTGCTTCGCATGTCCTTTGTACAAGGGCTTCATTTTCGCCAAAATAAGATTATGGAATACCCCGTTCTCCGGCATATGATAATCGATCAAATCCGCTGCATTGGTTTTAAGAAGCGGCAAAAATATCCGTTCGGTGGCCCATCCCATATATTTATCTTCCAGCGGCGGTTTACCGACAACCGTTGCTAGGAAATGGGGATTTTTTCGATTTGTGATCGCACTTACTTCTAAAACCGGGTAGTGCTCTTCTAGGGTGTAATATCCGGTATGATCTCCGAATGGTCCCTCAAGAACGAGTTTTTCAGGATCAACCCATCCTTCGATGACAAAATCAACATCTTCAGGAATATAAAGGGGCGTAGTGATCGATTGTACCAGTTTTAACGTCTCTTTTTTGACCAAGCCGTACAAGAGCAATTCATTTACACCGTACGGCAACGGTGCCGTTGCACACCAGGTATAAAGCGGATCGCCGCCGATTCCGATGGAGACAGGCATCTTTTTGCCGGCACGCTGATACTGGTCAAAAAAATGGGATGAATCTTTGTGAATTTGCCAATGGAGTCCTAAGTGATTTTTATCATACACTTGCAAGCGGTACATCCCGAGATTGACAACGTTACCGTCCAGACTTTGGGTATAAACCTGCCCCATGGTTATAAAAGGGCCGCCATCTTCTTCCCAGGTGGTCAAAATCGGCAAATCGTACAAATTGATCTCATCGCCTTGTTTAATAGTCTCTTGGCAACTACCGCGTGTTTTAAGCTTTTTCGGGAAAATGTCTTTCATCGCGAACAAATCACCCAACATCCCCAACTTCTCTTTGAAGTTTTGAGGCGGTTTCATGTGGAGAAGATTTTCAATTTCTGTTGCAACCCCTTCGATATCTCTGCCAAAGAGCAATTCCGTGCGGGCATACGATCCGAATAGATTCATAATCACTGGCGTATCATAGGTAATTCCGCGTGCTTTATCAATCGGATGGGTAAAAAGAAGTGCTTTTCCGCCGTCTTGTTTTTTTACCTCTGCATAAGCTAAATGCGGGATTTCAAGTACCACATCCAATGGAGTATCGATCACCCGCAATTCATTATTTGCTCTGAGTAAATCGAGCGTTTTTTTCATATCCATATTATTCCTTGGATGCCATGGCTTCTGCACGCTGCAAAAGCTCCATCGCCCCTTGATCGATCAAACGTGCGGCCATAGATTCACCAACCCCTTCGGTATTGTCTATGCTAACACGAATCGATTCACCCATCACTTCACTGCCATCGGGAAGTCCGAGTATCGAGCGAACTACAACTTCACCGTTCTCCTGAACACGTGCGCTTACCCCGATAGGAACCTGACATCCCCCTTGCAAGGTGTCAACAAATCCCCGTTCAATTGCTGTTTCGATATGGGTGTTTCGATCATTGAGTATCTCTACAATTTCCAGTACCCACGGCTCATTAATCGTCTCGATCCCTAAAGCCCCCTGCCCCATTGCCGGAAGCATCTCATCGAGTGAAATCGGATAGAAATATCCTACGTTCTCACTCAATCCAAGGCGGTTAATCCCTGCAGCAGCAAGGATAATAGCATCAAACTCCCCCTCTTTGAGCTTACGGATACGGGTATCGACATTTCCGCGTAAATCTTTGATCACTAAATCGGGGCGTTCCATGGCAAGCTGCATACGACGTCGCAATGAAGAGGTACCGACAGTAGCTCCCTGAGGAAGTGAAGCGATATCGGGATATTTTTCACTCAACATAGCATCACGCACATCTTCTCGCGTGGTAATAGCAGAAAGCAATAACCCTTTCGGCATCACAGTCGGAACGTCTTTAAGTGAGTGCACCGCCATCTGAGCTTCACCTCGAAGCATAGACTCTTCAATCTCTTTAAGAAACAGCCCTTTACCTCCGATTTTAGCAAGAGGAACATCCAAAATCTTGTCGCCTGAAGTGATAATGATTTTAAGCTCAACCTCGACATCGCTGAAATGCGATTCAATCACCGATTTGATGTGATGAGATTGCCAAAGAGCCAATTTGCTTCCGCGTGTCGCAATGGTGAGTTTTTTCATCAATTATTTAACCTTTACATCTTTGTATTTTGTTTTAGAGGGATCTTTTTGGCCGTTAAAAAAGACCGTCGGTGTACCGGCCACCATCATTGATTGTGCAATATTTTGATCCATATCAAACTGTTTTACCACCGAAGGACGTTTAATATCGGCAAGGGAAATTTTGGTTTTGAACGTACGGTTAAAGGCATCAAGAATTTTTTGATCGTCTTTTTCATTGGCATTAACATCCACTTTGTACAATCCGATCACAGCATTGTCCGTGCCGTTTTGTTCGGCAGCAATTGCCGCTTTGGTCAATGTCGCTGCAGCAGGATGGAGTCCTGTAAGAGGAAAATGGTAATAATAAACTGCAAATATTTGCGGATATTTACTCATATAATCCAAAGCTTCCGGTACAAATTTACGGCAAAAGGGGCACAACGGATCGGAAAAAATCGCTACTTTATTTTTGGCTTCGCTACTGCCGCTGATAAGGTTGGCTTTTGTGTAAAACGCCGTATTAAAATCAGGAGCAACCGTATCATTTAGACGACTACCCGTTTTAAGATTAACAAGCTCCGGTGCAATAATATCACCGTTTACGAAGTACGTTCCGTTTTGAATGATATGACGGCTATCGGAGCCTTGTTTTACATCGGCATTGATACTCACAAAATACGCTTGCCACCCGTTCATTCCGGGAAGTGCTTTTTTTCCATTTACTTCAATTTGCAAATTAGAGACATTAGGATTGCTTCCGATCCCTTTTTTTAAAAATGCGACTATATCTGCATCACTCGCCGCTATAAGGCTAGCGGAGAGTAGGAGTATCGTCGATAATTTCGGCATCAATGACATAATCTTCCTTTGGTTGGTTTGGTTTTTGATATTTTCTCGAAAAACGGTTAATCAACAGTTTTGAGATAAGGGTGAATTGCATCAAAAGGCCAAGAATATCGCCTAAAAATCCCGGCAATATCAGTAAAATAGCACCGAAAAGTCCCATGAGATTTCGTTGAGTAAATCCATCCATATCGATCTGACGCATTTGTAAAGCTTGAATATTTTCACTTAAAGTATGGCGGAAATTGAGTAAAATTACAATCCCCAATACCGCACTCGCAATAATCTCGATAAATGTTGCAACTCCACCGATCCGCGAAGCAATATCGGTAGTGACCATAACCTCTAAAAAAAGGTAGATCAAGAAATAGATCATCGAAGCAATTCCTCGATTTTTTCCATTACGTTCGCCGCATCGACGGTAATCATCTCGCGTGTAGCACGAATCATAATTTGCACAGAACCGTTTTCAAGCTCTTTTCCAACGATTACCGTAAACGGGAATCCGATCAGTTCTGCATCCGACATTTTAAATCCGAAACGCTCTTTACGATCATCCAATATCACTTCAACTCCGCGAGATTGAAGTGTAGTATACAACTCTTCCGCATACGCCATATGGGCTTCTTCTTTGATATTAGAGACCATAACATTGACCAAATACGGAGCGGTTGCATGGGTCCAGATACACCCTTTTTCATCATGGTGCTGCTCGATGACCGCTGCTACTAGGCGGCTGACTCCCATCCCGTAGGTTCCCATAATGAAAGGCTGGGATCGTCCATTCTCATCCAAATACTCCGCTTTGAGCGGTGCGGAATAGACGGTACCGAGTTTAAAAATATGCCCGACTTCGATCCCCTTAGTATGTTCCATCTTGCCGCTGCAATGAGGACATCCATCCCCCTCTTGCACCGTTACCAAATCCGCAAATACGGCTTCGTTCATCACACTTAAATCAACACCGACGAAATGGTAATCTACTTCATTCGCACCACAGATCATCGCGGTTGCATTACGGGTATCATTGTCCATAACAAAACGGATTTTATCCTGATCGAGCGGTCCCATAAAGCCCGGTACCAAACCGATTTCAATAAGTTCCGCTTCGCTGATATCGACCAAATCGATTGCGCCGACACTGTTTCGCGCTTTGACCTCTTGAAGCTCATCGCATCCGCGAATAAAGAAACAAACCGGCTCGCTCCCCTCGGTATAAACGGCGCGCATAACCACCGCTTTGAGGGTATAGTACGGATCGACATGGAAAAAGTTGCTCAAATCATCAATCGATTTGATATTGGGGGTTTTGAAACGGGCAAAATCGGCTTGCGGCGCTTCAGGGATTAGAGTGCGCGGTGCACGGCGTGCCGCTTCGACATTGGCACCGTATTCGCAGGTATCACACACGGCCAAAGTATCTTCACCGCTCTCAGCCAATACCATCAGCTCTTTTGAACCTGTACCGCCGATTGCTCCGCTGTCTGCCTCTACAATACGAAATGTCAATCCAAGACGCTCTAAAATTCGTTTGTATGCCGCTTCCATTGCATCAAATTCGCGATCCAAATCTTCCGTGGAAGAGTGGAAACTGTATCCGTCTTTCATTACAAACTCACGCGCTCGCATCAATCCGAATCTCGGACGCGCTTCGTCACGAAATTTGGTTTTGACCTGATAGACGTTGAGAGGAAGCTGCTTGTAACTGGTAATGCGGTTACGGACGATACTGACCATCATCTCTTCATGGGTAGGCCCAAGGACGAAAAGGTTGTCTTTGCGGTCACGGAAACGGAGAAGCTCTTTACCGAATTTTTCGATACGCCCGCTCTCCTGCCACAGCTCTGCCGGAGTAACAAAGCTCAAATCGACTTCGAGAGCACCGCATATCGCCATCTCTTCATTAATAATGTTCTCAATTTTACGAAGAACCCGTTTTCCTAACGGCAAGAAATTATAAAGACCGCTCGCCACCTGTGCCACAAATCCTGCTCGTGAGAGGTAGATATGGCTCGGAAGTTGAGCATCTTTAGGTGACTCTTTAGTAGTAGGTATATAGGCTCTTGAAAAACGCATTATTGTCCTTTTGGGTAATATTTACAGCTGGTTTGGCTCATCTCTTCGCCCTCATCTTGTTCCATTAAAAAACTCATTGCTTCGATCAATGCATCCACTCGCATCGAATCGGAACCGTCACGCATCCGGCTTGCAAAAGGGTGCAAGAACCGTTTCAATGCCTGTTCGGTCGCTTTTTGCACCGCATATTCATACTCTTTCGGAATAAAACCGTGTTCGATAACCCGTGCCGATTCTTTGTGCGCAGAGTGATAGGCGCGGGTATAAAGGTTTTTGATCAACGGTTCAATCGTAAGCGTTTTAAGCCACTCGAAAAATCCGATCGTATGGCGGCTGACGATCACATACGAGAGTTTAGCTTCATCTTCACGCAGTGCAATATTTTCACTTACAATCTCTTTGAGATCATCCACATAAAACAAATCGATTCCCCATACACTCGGATCACACTCGATATCGCGAGGAACCGCCATATCAAACCAAACCCGATTAGATTCAAACGGACGGATCATCTCATCGGTAATAATCGGATGGATCGATCCGGTAGAGGTAAATAACAGCTCGTTTTCATTGATGGCATAGGCAATCTCTTCAAACGATCGTACCCGCGCATTACACTCAGATGCAATCACCTCGGCTTTGGCAAAAGTACGGTTCATTACCGTAACATCCACCCCTTGTGCCACCAGATGTTTACAGGTAATCACCGACATCTCACCTGAACCTATAACCAATGCCCGTTTACCGCTCAGATCACCTAATCTCTCTTTGACCTTGGCCACGGCGACACTTGCAACCGATACCGGTTTGGAAGAGATATTGGTTGCGTTACGAACCTCTGCGGCACATTTAAACGCATAGCTCATTGCACGGGAAAGCTTTTGCATCGAAAAACCGTGATCCTGTGAGAGTTTAAACGCATCTTTAAGCTGTCCGGCGATCTGCGTCTCACCCACCACCATCGAATCGAGCGAACTCGCAACGCTGAAAAGATGGTGGATACACCCTTGATCGTCAAATACATCGGCACGGGTATGAAGTTCTTCGTGACTTAACCCCGAACGTTTCGTCAATAAGGCAAAAATAGCGTCTCTCGCCCCTTCCGTATCATTGCAGCTGCAAAAAATCTCAACACGGTTGCAGGTGGAAAGGATCATCACCTCACTGATGTATGCCGTTTTCCACAACTCCTCCATCGCACTCAACTGCCGTGTTTCATCCACAAAAGCGAGTTTCTCTCGGATAGCGAGGGTGGAATTTTTATGTGAAAAGCTGACGATTAGATAGTGCATTAATGACTTCTTTGAATAACGGACTCAATAATGGCGCGCAACGCGACATCATCTCCGATCGCACCGATTGCTTCATCACACAAAACACGGGCATGTTTGTATGAGTGTTCAATAATACTGTTTTCATCCATTTTAGTACGAATCCACACCTTCTCTTCTGTACTCAAGACTTTGGCATGATTGTTAAGGAGCCGCTTTTGCTGCTCATGATCCAATCGCTCATACAGGTCGATATACGGCAAGGTAACTTTTCCTTCAGAAAAATCGTTAAGCGAAGGTTTGCCGAGCGTCGCTTCATCCGCCGTAATATCCAAAATATCATCAACGATCTGAAAGGCCAATCCGAGATTTTTGCCGTACGTTGCATAGGCATCCGCATCTTTTCCGGCCAAAATTGCCGCACTGTAGGCACACGATTCGATTAAGGTTGCGGTTTTGAGATAAAGCATTTTGAGATACAGGTCTCGATCGGTATTAAAGGCATTTGCCATTTCAACGTCCATCATCTCTCCTACGGAGAGTTTGGTCACCGATTCGGCGATAGCGCGTGAGATAAGAGGATCAAACGAGGTAAGCTCACTAAACGCTTTTGAGTAGAGGATATCGCCGAGCATAATCGCCATTTTACTGCCGTGCGTCGCATTGACCGATTCGACTCCGCGACGAACCATCGCTTCATCGATAACGTCATCGTGCAACAGACTCGCCGCATGGATCAGCTCAACAATCGCCCCGAGCAAAGGTGCGGTAGGCGCTTCAGGGGCAATGGTAAGAATAAGACGCGCCCGAAGACGTTTACCGCCGGAAAGTTTTGCGAAAAGTTTGCTTGCATTCGCATATCCGACCTCATCGACCAATTGCGCTATTATGGCTTCTACCCGTTCCAACATACCCTACTTTATTCTATTTTTCTGTCGTCTTCGTCAAATAATCCAATTTGACCCGATTCTCTTTATCAAACAGCAGTAAATCAAACTGAGCGGTTTGATTTTCCTCGTCAAACTTTTTAAACACAACAAGCGCATACGGGACATCCCGCTCACTTTTATTTGCCGACAAAAAACGTTTGCTGAAACTTTGACTCGTCCCCTCAAGCATATGCTGACCGACAATCCGATCAAAACTCTCATGTACCACCAATGCTTTATCGGTGTAAAGGGTCCATCGAAAATTAAATAACCGCTCTTGCCCTGTGCTTTTGACCATAATCTTGGCCAATTCATCTTTTTTGAGGAGAAAGGTTTTACTTTCACGCCAAGGAGCAGAGTACGATGCCACTGCCATCATCAGCAAAAAAAGTAAACCCTTTTGCACGACTATACTACTCGTTTCGGCTTAAAACGTTTCCGACCGATATAATATAAAGATTTTTAGCCATCATATCGACATCATCCGCACGTTCAAACTCATATTGACGCACTTTTTGATCGATACCCTCTTCGCCGTATTGTTCATGAAGCAGCAATTCCATAACCGCCATACGCTCCATCAAACGGGCGAGTTCATTATGAACTAAATCACGATTGGCATTAAAAACGATATCCAAAAACTTGCTTTTCGGCGAACCTTGGAAAATATCATCTTCGTCTTCAAACAAATTATACATCGTATCTCCAAAGTATCAATTTAAGTCGGCGATTATACCATCTGAATTCTTAGGTGCATAAAAAAAGGAGATACAGAGTAAAAATAAAAGAATAGGATTAATCTAGTAGCTCTTATATGCATAGAATTTAAATGTATATTTTATTTTTAAAGAAAAGGAAATTAAAGAAATAATTTAAAACAGGGTGTCCAAAACCTTATGTTTATAGCGAAGTGATTCTACTTTGGCTCGGATCAATCGATTTTCTTCCAGAAGGGAATCATGTTCATGAGTCAAAGTAGAAATTTCACGGCTTTTGAAGTAGATTTGGGTGTTGATGAAGATTTTAGGGAACACGACAATAAGGACCAAAAATATTCCTACGAAGACATTGCGTAAGAACAATGGCCCCATCGTCTCATCAGGGTTGATGATCGAATGGGTCTCCTCTAAAATATCGTGCTTTTCGCTCATCGGTTTATCTCAAATATTCGTAATTTTGCGCTTCGGCTTCGGGGATTGGCTCGAAGCTCATCCTCTTGTGCCGACAACGGCTTTTTGGTGATCACTTTTCCGATCGAATGGTTGTTCCCGCAGGTGCATCGCATCGCCTCATCGGGACAGATACAGTTTTTTGCCCATGCGCTGAAACGCTGTTTGACGATCCGGTCTTCGAGGGAGTGAAACGTAATAATCGCTACTCTCATACGAGAGATTTCAGACTCCTCCACCGCATCCAACAACCGCTCCAACTCTCCCAGTTCATCATTCACTTCGATCCGTATCGCCTGCATCACGAGGGTGGAGGGATGGATCTTTTTACCCTTGGGCATAAGATGAAAAATTGCATTGGAAAGTTCCTTCGCCGAGGCAAAGGGACGACGCGAAACAATTGTTTCAGCCACTTTACGCGAATTGGTCACTTCACCGTACTCTCGCAAAATCCGTTCCAACTCACTCTGCGAATAGGTATTGACGACCTCGCTGGCACTGAGCGGCGCATCGGGATTCATCCGCATATCGAGACAATCACTCTCATACGAAAATCCACGTTCGCGTTGATCGAGTTGCAAGGATGAAACACCTATATCGGCCAAAATACCGCAAATTTCTCCCCCCTTTTCTCCCATAACCGCTTTGGCCACTTCGGAAAAACGGCCGCGTCGTATCTCCACACGATGACCAAAAAGTTCAAGCCGCTTGGTAGAAAAGGCAATCGCGGTAGGATCTTGATCGATACCGATCAGCTTGAGAGAGGGGTTGTTTTCGAGCAGCAAAGAGGTATGACCGCCGTACCCCATCGTGCAGTCGATAACACTCCCCTTGTCACACGGGGAAAATGCTTCGATCACTTCACGATACAGAACAGGAATATGAGGAATCTCTTGCACGCTTTGCAGCCCTTTAAAAAAATTGCATTATGGTATCATCTGCTCACTAACAACTCGTTTAAATCACTTTTAGTGCCGACTCGATAGCATCAAAAACTTCGCCCAACTGTTCAGCTGTAATGACATACGGTGGCATTACATAAATGACACTCCCCAGAGGACGGATCATTACCCCCCTCGTTAAACAGTGCTGATGAATCTTTAGCCCTATACGCTCTTGAGGCTCAAACCCCTCTAATTCTATGGCACCGATCATACCGCATTGACGTATCTCTTTAACCCGTTTCATTCCCGAAAAGCGTTTTAAATGTTCCCCCATCAATGCGCTTATAACACGGTTATTCTCTATCACGTTATCCTTTTCAAAAATATCAAGAGTTGCGTTGGCAGCGGCACAAGCGAGTGCATTTCCGGTATAACTGTGTGAGTGTAAGAAAGAACGAGCCGGATCATAATCGCAGTAAAACGAGTTATAAATTTCTTCGGTAGCCAGTACAACCGAGAGGGGTAAATATCCCCCTGTCAACCCTTTGGAGAGGATCAAAAAATCGGGGGTGATATCGGCTTGTTCGCACGCGAACATACTTCCCGTCCGTCCAAATCCGACCAGAATTTCATCGGCGATAAAATGGATTCCAAACTCTTTGCACAGCGCTTTGGCTTCACGCAAAAACAGCGGATGATACATTCGCATTCCCCCTGCCCCTTGTAAAAGCGGTTCGACGATTAAGGCCGCAATTTCATCGCTTCTTGTTTCCAAAAGAGTTCTGAATGCTTTTGCCGCTTCCCAAGCCGCCTCTTCGGATTGATCTTCAGGTGAGGGAGTTTGGATAGCGCGAATGAGCAGCGGCTCATAGGTCTCTTTATAAAGAGCCACATCTCCGATCGATAATGCCCCTAACGTCTCACCATGATAACTCTCACTGAGAGAGACGAACAGGGGTTTCTCTCGTCCACTGTTTTTATGGGAGTGGTAAGACATTTTCAATGCCACTTCGATAGCGCTCGAACCGTTATCGGCATAAAAACAGCGTGTTAGCCCCTTGGGTGCCAAGCCAACCAGTCGCTCAGAGAGACGCACCACACTCTCATGGGTAAATCCGGCCAATATGACGTGCTCTAACGTATCGAGTTGCTCTTTGACTTTCGTATTGATATACGCATTGCAATGACCGAACAAATTTACCCACCAGCTGCTGATCGCATCAATGTAACTATTCCCCTCAAAATCTTCCAGATAAACTCCGTTTCCGCGTCGAATCGGAACAAGGGGAATCGTCTCATGATCTTTCATTTGAGTACACGGGTGCCATACAACGTTCAAATCTCGTCTCGACATCTCGAAATTATTCATATAAACCTCACCATTCGAGTTATTATTGTGATAACATATGTTAGCGAAACACTTTTTCATCCAAGTTTAATGGTAAACCTAATAAAATATCTGAATTTTACACTACTAAAGGCGTCTTAATGATTACTTGGATGCAACGCCATCGAAAATACCTTGTCATAACCATCTGGATATCGACCATTGCTTTTATCGGAGCTGGGTTTATGGGATGGGGACAATACAGTTACGGCGACAAAGCCGGAGCCGTCGCAAAAGTCGGGGATGTATCTATTACCTCCGGTGAACTGCAAGAAACGTACGGTGCCCTTTTCCAACAATACAATCAACTTTTCCAAGGGAAATTTGACGAAAAGCAGGCCAAACAATTTGGCCTTCAGCGTCAAGCCCTGCGCCAGCTTGTAAACCAAGCGCTCGTTCTTAACCTTGCAAAAAGTTATGGCCTTATCGTAACGGATGATGAGCTTCTCCGCACAATCAGCTCACAAGCAATGTTTGCAAAGAACGGCGGATTTGACAAAACACTGTATGAAGAGTTGCTCAAAAGCAACCATAAAACCAAAAAAGAGTACGAAGCCAATCTTCGACGTGAATTGCTGATTCAAAAAACTCTTTACCTCCTCACCTCTGGCAATCGATCCTTGGAAACCAAAACCCTTAGCAGTGCTATGGGTATTGCTGATAAACTAAACTATAAAATTCTCTCACCCAATATGATTGCATTGAGTGCTGATGAAACAGCTCTTAAAGGGTATTGGGAAAAGAACAAAAAAGAGTTTAAGACCGAACCGAGCTATACCCTCTCTATCGTTCGTCAATCACCGGTTAGTGTTAACCCAAGTGAAAAAGAGATCAGCGATTATTATGCAGCCAACCACCAACTCCTAAAAAGTCCCGAGGGAAAACTGCTTGATCTTGCACAAGCACGCGGAATGATCATAACTGCCCTCAATGATGCGGCGACTGAGAAAGAGGCTTTACGTCTTTATATCGATTTCAAAAAAGGTGCTCTCAAATCAGATGTTACGGTTCAGAAGCAAACTCTTAGTGCATCAAACTCGCCGTTTGATCCGTCTATCACCAAAGAGATCAGCGCACTTAGTACCCAAAAGCCTTTTTTGAAACCGCGTAAAGTCGGAAACGAGTACATTGTCGTTAAACTCGATTCGTACAATCCATCCGTCATTAAAACATTTGAAGAAGCCAAACAAGAAGTGAACGGACTTTATCTTGCAGAAGCGAAAAAAGCCAAACTTCAAGAGTTAGCTCAAAACAGTTATAAAACATTTCAAGGAAATACAACCGACTTTATAACCCACACGGATGCGGCTAAATTAAGCGGTTTGAGCACTACTGAGGCCTCAGAATTTCTAACAAAACTCTTCGCTTCCAAACAAAAACAAGGTTTTGTTACTCTTGAGAGCGGAAATGTTATTCTTTATAACGTTTTGGAACAAAAGTTGCTTCAAGACACCAAAGTAGCTGATGAAACTACCGTAGCGAAGCTCAAAGGAAACTTGTTGGACGGGGGGCTTATAAAAGCACTTGAGAGCAAGTATCCAGTTGAAATCTATGTAGAGGGGATTTGATTTTGAAACGAACGGTTTTAGCCATCGATATAGGTTCGACTAAGGTATGTGCGATTATTGCCGAAATCGATACCGATAACAGTGCCCAAATTATCGGAGCCGGTATCTCCAAAGCACAGGGGCTTCGGAAAGGGAGTATCACCAATATTGAGCTGGCAAGCAAGTCAATTAAAAGCGCTCTCAATGATGCAAAACGGGTGGCAGGAACAGAACTGAGAAGTGCAATAGTCTCTATCTCCGGTGCCTATACAAAAAGTTTAAATTCTAGCGGCATCGTCAATATTCCTAATAAAGAAATTACCCTCAAAGAGATTAACCGCGTTATGCACACGTCGTTGTACAATGCCAATATCCCGAATGAATTTGAAGTCTTACACGCCCTTCCGTATAACTTCAAAGTAGATGACCAAGATTTCATTGAAGATCCGCTTGGGATGAATGCGTCACGTCTTGAAGTGGAAACCCATATTATCACTACCCAAAAGTCAAATCTCAATAATTTGCGCAAAGCCGTTAAAGCTGCCGGTGTAGAAGTAGAGAGCGTTGTCCTTAGCGGATACGCTTCGGCGATTGCCGTACTGAATAATGATGAAAAAGAGCTCGGTGCCGCTGTCGTCGATATGGGTGGAAACACGAGCAACATCGTTATCCACTCCGGTCATGCCATTCGCTACAACGACTTTTTAGGTGTCGGTTCAAATCACATCACCAACGATCTCTCTATGGCATTGCACACCCCTTTGCACACGGCTGACAATGTTAAAATGACGTATGGTTCACTCTATGCACCCAGCAATGATCTCATTGAGCTTCCGGTCATCGGAGATGAAAATGCTACCCATGAAGTCTCTCTTGAAGTGGTGCACAATGTCATTTATGCACGCGTCGAAGAGACGCTCATGATTATTGCCCAATCATTAGAAAAAAGCGGTCTTAAAGATCATTTGGGAGCGGGTGTTGTTCTTACCGGCGGTTTTACCAAGATCGAAGGATTGCGTGAACTTGCGGTTGCTATCTTAGACAACATGCCGGTACGTCTTGCAAAACCGACCGATATGGGGGGCTTGTTTGATACCCTCAGAGATCCTTCATACTCCGGTGCGGTAGGATTGATCAAATACTCTGCGGGCGGATATACTCCGTACGAAATCGATGTCAATAAACGTATGCGCTATGCCAGCGAAGAGCCGCTTGCGCATCACGCCCATCCAGTCTATGAAGAGGTGCCTGAATTTGAGCCTACCGTTCCTACTCCTCCCCCTGCGGTCGAACCGATCAAGGAAGAGAAGAAAACGGAAGCTCAAAAGATGGTCAATATCGGGTCTAACAAACCTGTTCAAACCGAACAACCAAACCCAATTTCCAAGTTTTGGAATTGGGCAACTCAACTTTTTTAATCACGTCAAGGAGCAAGCATGGAACCATTTTCAATTGAAGAATCAACATCACTAACAGGGGCACGGATTGTAGCAGTCGGTGTCGGCGGCGGCGGCGGAAACATGATCGGCTATATGCTTAAGGAAGCCATTCCTGGAATTGAACTTATCATCGCGAATACCGATGCTCAGGTTTTGGAACAAGGTTCAGCAGCCACTAAAATCCAATTGGGTGCAAAGTTGACCAAAGGGTTGGGTGCGGGGATGAAGCCTGAAGTGGGTAAAGAATCGGCATTAGAGAGCTATGAAGACCTTGCTCGTGCATTAGAAGGTGCGGATATCGTATTCGTAGCTGCAGGTCTTGGCGGCGGTACCGGTACAGGTGCAGCTCCGATTATTGCTAAAATTGCAAAAGAAGTGGGAGCACTTACGATTGCCGTTGTCACCAAACCGTTCTCGTTTGAGGGGAAAAAGCGTCTTAAACTTGCCGAAGACGGTCTCAATGAACTTAAAAATGAATCGGATTGTATCGTTGTGATTCCAAACGATAAATTGCTCTCTATCATTGATCCGAAACTGGGGATCAAAGAGAGTTTCAAAATCGTTGACAGCGTACTTGCTCGCGCCGTTAGCGGTACATCAGGTGTTATTCTTGCCAGTGGTGATAATGACATCAACCTTGACTTCGCCGACTTACAAACCGTTATGAGCCACCGTGGATTGGCTCTTATGGGTGTGGGCGAATACAAAGGGGAGAATGCAGCGTACGAAGCGATCAAAAATGCGATCGAATCTCCGCTCCTTGACAATATGTCGGTTAACGGCGCACTCGGTGTATTGGTACACTTCAGCATGCACCCTGAGTTTCCGTTTATGGAACTTTCTGCCGCTATGGATGTTGTACACAACAGTGTTGATGAATCCGCGGATGTTATCTTCGGTACGACCACTGATGAAACATTACCAAAAGATTTTATCCGTATAACTCTTGTTGCAACCGGTTTTGAGAAAAAAGCGGCAATGGGGATCAATAACCATGAATTTGAAAACAAAGAGGTTATTGCCGCAGCAGCCGAAAAACCGCGTGTGGTTGCTCGACCTGCGGTTCAAAGGGTTGCAAACGGCGACTATACCGAAGATTTCTTAGACGTACCGACGTTTATGCGTCAACAAAGAGATTAATTCTTCCTCTTCCATGCTTACTTTTGACAAGCTCATAAAGGCCAAAACGCTCCTTGGCCTGAGCGACAAAGTCACCCTCTCCGATATTAAATCCCGCTACAAAACTATGATGCAACAATGGCATCCCGATAAGCATCCTGATGATCCCAAAACGGCTCACGCCATGAGTACCCAAATTAATGAAGCTTATGCAATATTGCTCGAATATTGTTCCGCTTATGAATACAATCTGGAAGAGTCTTTCTTGCAAGAAAAAACCCTCACCCCGCAAGAGTGGTGGGCGAAGAAGTTTGGGGGGAGATAGGAGAGTTTTAGCTCTTCTACACTTTTTTGCTTTTATGTTATACTTTCTTTGTAATTGATACAAAGGAATCCTTTCCGTCTGATTAACGGATAGGTGAGTGGGCGGTGGCTTTAGGGTCATCGCCCTTTTTTTTTGTCTATACGGCAAGGTTGGGGCGGGTGGGAACTCACCCAAAGGGAAACCTTTGTTATCAATTTACATAGTGATTTTTTTAGTGCTGATGGTGTTCGTACCCGCTCTGTACTAATCAAAAACGAAGGGCTTAATCACCCCTTCGGATCGCTATGGTATCTTCTCTTTTTGCCCACAAAATGGTAGGATACCAACATATACGTTTATTCCAACTGCCTAAACCGCACCTAGGCGTAAAACGGTCAAAGTGAAGATTGAATACCTAACACCTATTTTTCCTATTTTTTGGTTTGCTAGCTACTATTAGTGTCGCCTCATGTTCGCAAGCATTTTTTCATTAACTTTAATTCTAGTATTGAGTTGCTTTTCAGACAGATTCCTTTTACGTATGGTATTAAAAGAAAAATCATATTCCCATTTATTAATCCATCCTTTATCATATGCGTGTTGAATGGCTTCTGAATTTAATGATTTTTGTTTGTCTTTTCTAACACGCTTTACTGCTTGAAATATTAAATCAGATGGAAGACTTATGAATTTTTTAACACAACAATTTCCTACAGTGGCAAGTTGTCCATTTAATTTATTTTTGAGAATACAGATTTCCATTATTGGAAAATGTCCACAAAGACATCTCTCTGGCTCTTCAGCTTCGTATATTTGATAGAGATTCCATTCGAGTTTTGCCTCATCCCAAATCTTCAATTGAGAGCGATTGATGATCTCTGTAGTAAGACTGTACTCAGACATGGAAACTCCTTTCAGCTAACTATTTATTCAACGAACATTATATATTTCAGAGCTTGGATTTAACTAAATAAACGAACACCAAATCTGTTACTTTGCTAAAAGACAATAGTTAAACATAGTGTTGAGGGGAAAACGGTACAGAGAATAGATTCCGTGTCAAGTACCGAATGACGAAAGGGATTAATGAAACGCTATCGGCCCTTCAGCGCGGGCATGGATAAACTGCTGCACTACGGCATTGGGCGAGTTTCTGAAGCTCTCTTTATCCCCTGCTTCGACGATAATACCGTCAAACAACATGGCGTAGTTGTCTCCTGCTTTAAAACTCTCCGCGATATCGTGGCTGATGAGTACGGAGGTCATCCCGATCTCATCGCGTAAACGGCAGATCATCTGGGTAATAAAATCGCTTGTAACCGGATCAAGACCCGATGTCGGTTCATCGTATAAAATTACTTCAGGTTCCAATGCAAGGGTACGGGCTAAACCGACCCGCTTGCGCATCCCACCGCTGAGTTCTTCGGGATAGAGAGATTTTACGATGGAAGGGTCAAGCCCTACCATTGTCAGTTTTTCATCGATTTTAAAATCAAGCTCTTTTGGGGTTAATTTTTGATGTTCATTCATCGGAAATGCAACATTATCACGGATGTTCATACTGTCGAACAACGCACCGCTTTGAAAGAGAAAGCCTATTTTTTTTCGAATCTCGCGTAATGTCGTCTCATCGGCATGATCAATCCGTATCCCTTTATAGCTTATGGTTCCGCTATCCGGTTTTAAAAGCCCTACCATGTGTTTGATGATTGTCGATTTACCACCGCCGGAAACGCCAAAAATAACCGTTGTTTTCCCTGCTTCAATCTCTAAATTGACCCCACGAAGAATCTCACGTTTGCCAAAACGTTTGGTGACATTCTCGAAACGAATCATCGTTTCACCACCATAAGATAAGCGCGACGGACAAATAAAATACTTAGCATAACAAGGAGAATTTTAAAATCAATCTCGCTGGCTTTGTGCAGTGCTTCAAAAGAGTTATCCATCATAACAGATTCCCCCTCCCCTTGATACTCTAAAATTTTAGGGGTATAGACGGCGCTGAAAAGAAGCAAGGTTCCGATCGAACCCATCGCACTTAAAATCGATATTTTATCAATCTGCATCACTTTATAACGGGAAACTTCATAAAGGGTAATCACCGCCGCCATAAAATAACCCCAGTAGCTGAAACGACGAAATATCTCACCCATAATTTTCCCCTCTTCATAGCGTGAGAGGAGTGGAACACTGAGAAAAACTTCGGAGTGGAAAACAACTGCTGCTACCACTGCCCCCAATACCAAAACGGCACCTATCGTTGTCCCCACACACAGTATATATAAAACATCCAATAGCGCTTTTTTATTCATTTGGCATCCTTACTATGAATCCTCGATCAAATGAGGCTAAATCTTTATAAAATTCTAGAGATTGTACCGCAAAAGTTTTAAGATACTCTTGCACTTTAAGGCGCTGATCGTACCCCATTTCACAGGCAAAAACAGGGATTTTACGTTGAATCGTTTCATCCAGCAAACGACAAATGATCTCATCGCCGATCGCTCCGCCAAAGAGGGCATTTTGCGGCTCATAGGAGAGATTACTCTCCAACGGGGCATCTTGTGCAATATAGGGGGGATTGGAGACGAGCAAATCAATTTGTTCGTTCACGGGAGCTAATAAATCCCCTTCACGTAATTCAATCCGCTCACTCAAACCGAACGCTTCAATATTGCGGCGTGCGACCGCAAGTGCACGCGGAGAAATATCGACGGCAATAAATCGGGCATTCGGGAGGTGAAGCGCCAACAAAATCGAAATGATTCCGCTCCCTACACCGACTTCAACAACGTTTATCATTTCATCCGCCGCAACACGGGCTAATACTTCATCAATGAGGTGTTCGGTTTCGGGTCGAGGGATCAAAGCTCCCTCATCAATGTAAAATTCTCTGGAATAAAAACTGACACGGTTGGTGAGGTATTCGAGTGGGACGTTAAGCCTCCGTTTTTCTACCCACTCCAACAATCTCGGCTCTTTATCATCGATAAGATCCTCTTGATGGGTAATAAAATAGAGCTGATCACGGCCAAGATAGGCCATAAGAAGAAGTTCTGCCTCACGGCGGGGAGATTCCACAATCCCCTCCAATCGTGCCGCCACATCGGCGTGCAGCTCCTTTAGTCTTTTGGACATGGATCCGCGTACCCTTCATCCGAATCAACATGAATATCGTACCCCAAGGCACGAAGTCGATCCACGACCGGAGGGTGGGTGGTATGAAAAAAGCGGTACAACGGATGAGAGAGGGGGAAGCTCTTATTCTCAGTTACCAATTTTTTAAGCGCATTGACAAGATGTTCCGCTCCGCCGAGTTCCGCACCGCTTTTATCGGCTTCGTATTCGTTATGACGGCTTACCAATCCCATAATCGGCATCATTACAAAACTCACGACCGGAAGGAGGAGGATAAAAAGCATCATAACAATATGAGGAGAGGCTGCAACTCCCAGTTCCAAATAGAGCTTTTCCGGTAAATTTCCAAAAGCAGCAAACATCGTAAACAACATTGCTCCGACAATCGCAATATTTTTATACAGATCGCCGTGAGCGAAATGACCCAATTCATGCCCCAGTACCGCGATTAATTCGGCCGGGGAAAGTTTTTGGATCAAAGTATCAAACAATACTACCCGTTTGGCTTTCCCTAAACCGCCGAAATAAGCATTCAATCGAGCATCCCGCTTGCTTGCATCACTGATAAATACACCGCTGCTTACAAACCCCGTTTTCGCCATTAGCTCTTCGATTTTTCCGCGCAATTGTGCGTTTTCAAGCGGAGTCACCTTGTCAAAGAAAAGTGCCCGGATGGTAGGAAAAAACATATTGACGGCAATAACAACGCTCATGATAAACGCGAAGCTCCATAACCACCACAACTGGCTTGATGTCATAATGAGCGTAACAATCCAAACTATTAAACTGCCGATGACAATCATCAATGCCGTACTGATAAGGGTATCTTTAATAAATTGTCCGGTAGTGGAACGGTTAAAGCCGTATTGTGCATCAATTTTGAATTTACTAATCCATCCAAACGGCAACATCACCACAGAGTTAATGATAAGCAACCCCATAACAGCAACCATCGATTGAATAATGGTCGTTTGCCCCATTAAAGCGCCATCCATCCACGCCATCATCCCGCTGATCCACACTAAAAAAAGACCGAATTCGACAAATGCTTCGATCATACCCAGCTTCTCTTTGGCAACCGCATAATTGGCAGCATCCAAATACTCGCGCTCCCCCATCAAAACAGCCCCTTTGCGTTTGACCTGATTGATGTAGCCGATCTGCATAACGCTGACATAGAGACGGATAAGAATATAGAGGGTATAGACACCGATAATGGCCGAAATCATAAAGCTCCTTGATTAAAAGAATGTGATTTTACCATTATTTTAGTGGAACTTTGCCGATCGCATCGTGCAGAGGAAGGGAATCATTGACATTTCCATAATAGGTCTTTGCCGCAAAAAAAATGGCCCCGATAAGCAAACCGCTGATAATAACAGCCCAAACAACCCGTTTTTTAGGTCCTTTAAGGGTATTGTAGTCCTCAATGCCTCGGAGGGTAGGTTCATTGTCTTTCATAAGTGTATCCTTGGATTTTAATTAAGCTATAGTAGCTATCTTATCCCATATACAGTTAACGAATACCCTCTAAAATGACGCTTTAAGGTTACATATTGGTTTATTTTTACGTCAGATTACCATCGCCCTTCGAGTGTCAAAAGAACATACGGTTTTGAACGCTCGTTATCCACCTGTCTCTCTGTCACAACCCCTGAATTATTATACACGGTAGCGGTGTTTTCAATAGTCGTACGGGTGATATTTTTTAGATTGAGTTGAAATTTGAATGTTTTATCGATCCGTTTGCTTGCATACAAATCAAGGGCACCGTACCCTTTTTGAGATTGTGATATCAAGGTTTCATCGAGAGGATCATCATACCCTCCGACATATCGGTAGGCCGTTCCATAAGTCAAATTATATCTCTTCAGAGTATGATCCAACCCGATATTGGCAAGGGTATTGCTGGTTTGCTTGAAAGGGCGTTTTGTCCCTGTAGTATTATTGGTAAGTGAAGAGTTTTGAAACGTCGCATTGGCAAACATCCCTACCCCCTCGACATAGTTGCTAAGCGATTTTTTCAGCTCCAACTCTATCCCGTGTAAAGTACCCTGCCCTGAGTTATAAGGGCGCATCACATAACGTGACCCTTCCAAAACCGTCATCTGCTCTATCTTGTTATCGATATTTCGATAAAAACCACCAAGACTCATAATCCCTTTATCCTCGAAATAGTGTTCTAAACGAAGCTCATAACTAAGAGCTTTCTCTTCCGTAAGATTAGGATTTCCGGTAGTATCGGGATGACGAATGTCATTACGTTCCAAAGAGCTGTCAAGTGAGCTGGAAAGTTCATCGAGACGAGGTAATTTTACCGTTTTGGCAATACTGGCTCGAAAATTGTCATTGGCACTTAAATGGGTTAAGAAATGCAACGAAGGGGCCATATAATCCGTATGCGTTGTCGCCCCATAATCTCTTGAGAGGGTCTCATACCGTACCCCCGGTGTCACAACCGTATTGTCGCCGAAACTTACCTCATCGAGCACATATACAGATCCTTTGTTTTGGTGCATGCTGACGTTATCGGTAGGATTTGTCGCATCAATGCCGTTGAGGGTACGTTGCACCTCATCACGCTGACTCATCCCTTTGAGTTCTACTCCCGTTTTAATAAAATGATCCCCTTTTGCAATGGAGTATATACTCTCTGCTCCGAGTATCCGTAAAAAACCTTTATCGTTTTGCATCCGCACGCTCGATGAGGGCATTTGAGTCGATCCGCTATCGCCGTTGTCATCGTTTTGATGGAATTTTAGTTTCCATTCCAACAGCTCGCTTCCGGAGAGGTGATGTTCCCCTTTAATCACCGACCAAAGCATCATTCCATGCGAACGGTCATAATTGCTCAGTTGCCCACCGGGCACGGACGAACCGTTGGTGTAACTCAACGCATCGGTATCGGTTTGGCTTTTATGGAAGTTGATCGATCCGTCAAAAAAATATTTATCTTTTTCTGATGGGGTATAACGTAATTTCGTCGTAACATTGAGGCTCTGATTGCGCATCGTATTATTCCGCTGCTCGCTGCTTGATGAAGCAACCGTTTGTTTGTCCGTAGAGGAGTTATAAATTTCACGATTATCCGAAGCACTCAGATTGACCAAATACCCCAAATCACCCGATTTCCCTTCTCTTTGGAGAAACATACTGTCCATCGGCTTTCCGCCATACTCTCCAACCGTTGCTTTGGCTATGGTATGCCCCTTGGATTTGGGCTGTTTAAGGACAATATTAACAATCCCCCCCATCGATTCAGCCGTATATTCTGCCGAACCGTTTGTCATAATCTCAATCCTCTCGATCATATCCGGGGCAATCTGTTCTAACGGATTTGCCCGTTTGGAACCACTCGGAGCCTCTTCCCCGTCAATCAAAATAACCGTGTATCCTTTGCCGGGAGAGGATTTGGTATTTTTACTATCGGGAATACTGACACCAGGGGTACGTTTGAGGATTTCAAGGGCGTTGAGATCCCCGTATTTTGTCAACTCTTCACCGCTGATAAAGCGTTTGGCAATCGAGTTGTCACGGCGCGCTTCGATAGTATCTGCATGCTCTTCAACTTGAATCGCTTCGATCGACATCACTTCTTGCGCACATACGGCAGAAATACTTAGCGTCGAAGTTAATAATAAGGGGATAATCGGACGATAGATCATAATTATTCCTGCTAATAGATATAAAATTTCGGTATTTTACCCAATATAACAATCAACGCTTAATGGATTAATCTATTTTGTTGACGCAATCCTATAAAAATTGGATTACAATAAGCTTATGAAATACTGCTGTACATTACCTATATTCACCTCTTCGTTTCTTGTTACAACCCTTTTCTGTGGAGATATATCGCTCCTCTCCCCTGAAAAACAACGCTACTATGAACAGCAGCAACAACAAATCAATGCGGGATACGAGAGACTACGTTATGATTGGCTCTCTCCGATTACCCTTAAAGCTTCTAATACGTATGAAAAATCGGTTTCACTAGGGGGGTATGACAGCCGCCAAAATATATCCGCAGGTATGGCTCAAGATCTCTTTCGATCCGGCGGTATTGCGTATACCATAGGGTATGCGGAAGCTAAGAAGCAAACGGATACAATCGGTATGCACAAAGATATAGCGGCGATTAATCAGCAATTTATCAACACCTTATTAAATTATCGTAAAAACACCCTCCTCTTAGAACAGAGTGAAATCAAACTCAAGAATGGCAAAATCGAAATTTTTCTCAAACGCAAACAGTACGAAGCGGGAGATATCGATATTACGCTGCTTAATAATGCGTTGATGAATCAAAGTAGTGAGCTTAAAAATAATACCTCCATACGCTATACGCTCTCCCAACTGCGTCTTGAAGCGCTCAAATACAGTAATCACCCTATTGAAGGAACTGAGCTGCCCGTATTTACCCTTGTGCAAAAAAATGATTTTTTAGAAGAGGGGTGGAGTTTTCGCTACAGCCAAGCACAAAGTCAAAGCAGTGAACAGCAATACGGTCAAACCAAAAGTTCCTATCTCCCTAAGCTTACGCTCATAGCCGATGCAGGAGTTCAACGGTTTGATTCCAGCGAACTCTCTAGCGCTAATTATCGGGGCAATTACTACGATATGGGGCTACAGCTTTCGATGCCCTTAACCTATAATTCAACTGCAACTATTCAAGAGGCGCAAAGTCTTTATCTCAAACAACAGGCCGAAGCTTCCGATATAAAACGGCAGATGGATGCACAATACGAGCAATCCATTGCTCATATAGAAAGCTATAAACGTGTTATTGCTATCACAGGGGAAAATCTCAAATTTTACGAAGAATTGATCGATGCAACCAAAGCAGCCGTCAATGCCGGATATAAAGCGGGCTATGATTTACAAACCCTTCAAAATACGAAATCTATCGAAGAACTTGAAATTAAGATCAACGAAATCAATATTCAAATTGAGCTTGCCTCTCTTTACACTCTTACACGCCATTCTCAGGAGCTAGCATTATGACTTCCGACGCTGCCACCATCGAAAAAACCCTCGGTGTAGGGAAAACTCCTACTTCCAGACGATGGAAAAAGATTTTATTAGCCCTTTTAGCGCTCCTTATCGCAGGGGGTACTGCGATACTCGTGATGAAGAACAATGCCAAAAACGAGGTTGCCTACATCACCGTTCCTCTCAAAGTACAAGACCTCACGACAACCGTATCGGCAACGGGAAATTTGGAACCGACCAATACTGTCGATGTCGGAATCGAAGTCTCCGGAACCATCAGCGAAGTACTGGTTGATTATAATGACCGCGTCCATATCAATCAACCGATGGCACGCCTCGATACGACCAAACTCGCCGCAGTAGAGACCAGTTCAAAAGCCAATTGGATGAAGTTTCAAGCCAATAAGAAAAGTGCCGAAGCCTCACTGGATAATGCATTAATCGAAAATGACCGTGTATTAAAAATGTACGCATCCACGCAAGGTAACTACCCCTCACGAAAAGATATGCAATCGGCCTTAACGACCGTGGAGCAAGCGAAATCAGGACTTGCTGCTGCCAAAGCACAGGTGGCTCAGTCGTTCGCACAATTCAAAACCGATGAGGAAAATCTTAAAAAAGCTCTGGTCATCTCTCCTATAGAGGGGATCGTTTTATCCCGCAAAGTCGAGCCGGGACAAACCGTCGTTGCGGCCATGCAAACGCCGGTTTTGTTTACGTTGGCAGAAGATTTGACCAAAATGAAAGCGATCGTGAGCGTCGATGAGGCGGACATTGGTGGAGTCAAAGAGAACCAAAAAGTGACATTCAGTGTTGACGCCTATCCAAATCGCGAATTTGAGGGAAAGATTACCCAACTGCGTCTAAATTCCGAAGTCGTAAACGGTGTCGTGAGTTACGAAGCGGTCGTAGAAGTGCAAAATAATGCCCTCCTCCTGCGCCCCGGTATGACAGCTAATGCCTTGATCATCACCGGTATCCAAAAGCATGCAAATGTTGTCCCCAATGCCGCATTGCGCTTTACCCCTCCCCTTCCGAGCAGTGCGAATGCGCAGGATAAGAAAAAACACGCAACAGAAGAGAGCGATAAAGGAGATCACGTCTGGATCCTTAAAAATAAAACTCCGATGAAAGTCAAAGTTCGTATCGGACAAAGCGACGGTATTTCAACGGTTTTACTGGACTCACCGCTCAAAATCGGCGATCTCGTTATCACCGGAATCGAAGAATAACCATGAATAACACTCTCTCCGGTGTTATCGAATTCAAAGGGGTCAAAAAATATTACGGCTCAGGTGAAGCTACGGCCTATGCCCTAATAGGTGTCGATTTTACTATCCATCGAGGTGAATTCGTAACGATTATGGGACCAAGCGGTTCAGGAAAATCAACCGCTATGAATATTATCGGATGTTTAGATACCCCCAGTGAAGGGGAATACCTCTTTGAAGGGATCGATGTCGGAACACTCAGTCGAGATCAGCGGGCACTGCTCCGACGAAATTACATCGGTTTTATCTTTCAGGGATTCAATCTACTGGGCAAAACCTCTGCCGTTGAAAATGTCGAACTCCCCCTGCTCTATCGAGGAGTTTCATCCCATGAACGTCGGGAATTGGCATTAGAGGCGTTACGAAGTGTCGGACTTGAACATGTTGCTCATCACACCCCTGCCGAACTCTCCGGCGGACAACAGCAGAGGGTTGCTATTGCCCGTGCCATTGTGACCAATCCATTGATCTTGCTTGCCGATGAACCGACAGGAAACCTTGACACCGCTAAAAGTATTGAAGTAATGGAACTGCTCCGCGCTTTTAATAGAGATAAAGGGATCACGATCATAATGGTAACCCATGAAGTTGATATGGCGGCATACGCCTCACGCACTATCCATTTTCGCGATGGTATGATCGATACGAAAGTTCTCTCATGATCTGGAATGCTTTTCTCTTGGCACTTCGTGAAATACGCCGCAGTGCCATGCGTTCCATCCTCACAACACTCGGAATTGTGATCGGTGTCGCATCGGTGATCGCCATGGTGATGCTGGGCGACGCAACCACTGCCTATGTCACTAACAGTATCTCCAAACTCGGTAGTAACATGCTGATCATCCGCCCTGGCCAAGATCGTCATAATCCGGGAGGTGATGCCACAGCAAAACGGTTTACCCATAATGATGTTATTGCCCTAAACCGTGAAATCGGAGGGCTCAAAGGGATAGCCCCAATTTCCTCCAAGGGGATTCAGGCGGTCTATGGAAACCAAAATTACTCCACTTCGATTGATGGAAGCGATAATGATTATTTTACTGTCAAGGATTGGCAGTTTGAAGAGGGGAGAACCTTTAGCGCTGCTGAGTTAAAGGGAGGAAAAGCCGTTTGTATTATCGGAGAAACGGTCCATAAAGAGCTTTTTGGTGATCAAAATCCTCTCAACGCATCAATCCGACTGGGTAATTTTTCCTGTCAGGTCATCGGATTGCTCCACCCCAAAGGGGCATCAATGTTCGGAATGGACCAAGATGATATTATCGTTGCACCGATCCGAATGTTTCAGCGCCGTATCAGCGGCAATCAAGAGGTCTCTGCCATTTTAGTTTCGGCTAAAAATGCATCCGGAATTGAAAACATTAAAAACAATATCATCTCTCTCCTGCGCGAACGCCGCCATATTCATCTCGGAGATGAAGATGATTTTAATGTGAGAGATTTACGTGAAGTGGTTCAAACCCTCTCTTCGACAACTAAAATGCTGACCCTCTTACTGGGTGCTGTTGCCGCGATCAGTCTCCTCGTCGGAGGGATCGGGATTATGAATATTATGCTGGTCTCCGTAACGGAGCGAACACGTGAGATCGGTATCCGTCTCGCCATCGGTGCATTGGAGCGCGAAGTCTTACTTCAATTCTTGGTCGAAGCGGTAGTTCTCTCCTCTTTGGGCGGTATAATCGGTATGGCTTTGGGAATCGGTGTCGGAGTCGGCATCAATCTCTTTTTTGATTTGCCCTTCGTTTTTAACACTTCTATCGTCGTTATCGCTTTTCTCTTCTCAACGGTTGTCGGAATTGTCTTTGGTTATTTTCCTGCCCGAAAAGCAGCACGCCTCAATCCCATCGACGCTTTACGTCATGAGTGATTTGGACGATATATAAAAGTACAGAGAGAAGGAGAGAATATGCAAATCGGAACAACACCCTTATCTATAAATCCTTATGCCCAAAGCGGTGTCGCTTTGAGTGAAACAGACGCCAAAGATTTTCACGATAAAATCAAGAATGGTGAGATGTCGGGAAAGGTGCTATCGCAAGCCTATCTTGTCCAATATTCTCAAAGTGTGGAAAGTTACTCAGCAGGAAATGCAGAAGCACAAAGTACCCTCTTTGATCCCAAAAAAGTCCAAGACATTTTAAAATCCATCGACTTCAAAGCGATCGGATATACGGGTAAAGCCATCACGGATATGACTCCGGATGAAGCCAAAGCATTGGTAAGTGAAGATGGCTATTTCGGGATAACCCAAACATCAGCACGGTTAAGTGATTTTGTATTAAGCGGTGGCGGAGACAGTGTCGAAAAACTCAAAGCCGGACGTGAGGGGATAATTAACGGATTCAATGAAGCCGAAAAGATGTGGGGCGGGAAACTCCCCGATATCTCCTATCAGACTCTTGAAAAAGCTCTCGCGAAAGTCGATGAAAAAATCACCGCATTAGGCGGCAGTATCTTGGACACTACCGCTTAACTGCTCTCTCAGAGCTGTGCAATGTTGCAGTAAGGGCAAATTTTTGCCGCAAGAGGAATATCCATTGCGCATTCATCACATATTTTTGTTCTCGGAGCAACCGGCTCAGGAGTGGGTTCGGCAGCTTTAAGTTTATTATAGGCTTTCACCATCATAAACATTACAAACCCCAAAATCGTAAATGAAATGACATCGTTGAAAAACACCCCAAATTTGATTGCCGGAGCACCCGCAGCCTCTAAAGCCGAGAGTGAAGCATACTCTTTACCGTCAAGGGCAATAAACAAAGAGGAGAAGTCAACGCCACCCATAAGTAATCCGATCGGCGGCATAATGATATTAGCCACCAATGATTTAACGACTGTTGCAAATGCCGCTCCGAAAATAAAACCTACTGCCATATCGACGACATTACCTGAAATAAGGAATTTTTTAAATTCTTTCAGCATGTGCTATCTCCTTTAAAATTATCCCTCAAGTGTATCTTTTAAATGTTCACGAATGGTTAAAAATTCATCCAGATGGTCAAAAAAGATATCCACAAGTGCCGGATCGAAATGTTTTCCTCGCTCTTCTCTAAAAAGGGCAAATATTTTCTCATCATCCCACGCTTTTTTATACACTCGATCACTTCCCAAAGCATCAAATACATCAGCTAATGCCGTAATGCGACCGTATATATGAATCTCTTCCCCGCAAAGTTTTCTAGGATAGCCGCTGCCGTCCCACTTCTCATGATGTTCATACGCAACAATGGCGGCCGTTTTTAGCAACGAGCGGTTAGAGTGCTTCAACATCTCATAGCCTAGAACAGCATGCGTATCCATAATACGCCGCTCTTCTTCATCAAATCGACCCGGTTTATTCAGTACAGCATCGGGAATAGCGACTTTACCGATATCGTGCATCGGAGAAGCTTGTCTGAGCATTTCAGATTCAGATTCCTCCAATCCAGAATAAATCGCTAGCAATTTACTGTATTCAGCCACCCTCTTTACATGGTTTCCCGTCTCTTTTGAACGGCTCTCACCGATCGATCCCATCGTAAATACAACTTCGCGTTGCGTATCTTCGATCTCTTTATTGAGAGTTGTGATTTCGCTCAACGCATCATCCATCCCATGGATCATGGTATTAAAGGCATTGGAAAGCTGTCCTATCTCATCATCACGGTGGATAGAAACCTGCTGGGTATAGTCACCGGTTAAGGTAATAATTTTAGCCGTATCGGCAAGGGTAATAACGGGACGGATAAGCTCGGTAGCAACATAATAAGCCGCTGCTGAAATAAACAACGCTCCGAGAATCAATAAAAGGATAAACCACCGCTCGTACTTGTACAACAGCTGATAGGCAAACCCTTTCTCCTCTTCCAAAACAATGGTTATCTCCGGTTTTACAGAGAGAGTTCTTGAAACGCTCAACGACTCGTCAAACACACTCGGTCGCAATTCAACTTTACCGTCAGGATGTAAAATATAATAATGACGTTGCAGCGTGTTTGAGAAATAGGGTTTAAAATTTTGCAGCGGATAGGTAACCATCAGCGTTCCGATCTGCTGTTGTGAAAAACTCGATCCGATCGGAATGGTATAAAACGGGGACGGGGGCTCTTTCTTTCCGATAGAGCTGAAATCACTGGAAGCGATAATACTCTTTTTTTGATCTACAACGTAAAAATCACCCTCTATTTTCATATCGTTTTTCTTTGCCAACAGCATGCTACTGATGCGTCGATCCAAATCTTGCGTATAAATATCATTCATCACATCGGATTTGACAATAAAAGCCATATCATTTTTAAGAGTAGTTAATTGATGATCAATCCTCTCTACCGTAAGACCTAATTGGGTATTCATCTCCTGTGTAACAGCATTATATTGCTCTTGGCGGAATGAACTCCCCATTACAAACATGGTCAGAGCATAGGGGATTAAACTGATCCCTAAAAAAAGAAGAATCGTTTTAAGCTTAAAACTCATATACAACCTTTACACCGTTATCCACCATGGATGATGGGATATATCCCATCGCCCCTTCAACATTTTGGACAAATAATCGAACGGATTCAATAGAGGGCTGTGTCAAAGGAGGGGTAGCACCTTGGAAATGCTGTTTAATCCAGTAGGCATTAAGACGATTTCGATCCATCCCAAGTACTATCGATTCAAATGCACTTCGAACTTCATTTTGTCCGACCAGATTAACAGGAATGATAGTCTGATCTCCGATTGTATGCCGTTTTTGCAAATAAACATCACGGATTTGTTGAAGAGTGAGTGTCGAGAGAGAATTTTTTTTCGACATTATCACACTGTATTCGGAGGCTGCACTTCCAGCAATAAGCCCTATAAGAAGCAACAGTACTTTCATTAGAACAGCACCGAGAAAGAGAATAAAAAGCAACTCTCAGCGTTGAGCGAATGCCACTGGTATTCCCCTTTTAAGGATACAGGATAGAGCGGACGGTAGCTGTAGCCGACGATACCGATAGTGTCTTTGTATTTCGTATGGTGATCATCAAAATATTCGGCGCGTGTCACAAAAGCATGCTCGGGTGTATATCGATACATTCCTTGAATATACCCTGAAAGGGCTGAGGAGTCTTCAGTTGTTGCATATTCACTCTTGGCCATCAATGCTTCACCCATCACCTGCCATACGGCATCGTCATATTTGGCATTTGCCTGTACAAAACGGGTTCGCTGATCTGTTAGTTTAGTGGTGTATTCTCCAAAGCTTCCCCCGGCACTCCATTCGGTTGATAGTTCTTTTTCAACCGATAATCCAAAAAAATGGGTGTTGGGAATATTGATATATTCATCATCAAAATCATGATTTTTTTGACCGAATAGATGGTAGCGAGCCCCTTCTACACCGGGAATATACCCATTGATATCGATACCGGTCAAAAATCTCGGAAACAACAATGTGGTGTAAAGAGGATTAGAAGTGGTATCACGTAGGACATTAATCGGTTCTTTATTCCAATACCCGATTGGGGTAATTTGCTTACCGAAACGGATATTATAGGCATCTGCCAACCACAAATCACCGTACAAACGTTCTATATGAAAAGTTTGATTTCCGGTTTCAATACCGGTGGAAATATTTTTCGAATAAAATCCAACCGATTCAAGCTCCGCCATATAAGATAACATCGGATTGATATCGCCATAGGCCATAACGGCCACATCTTCGACAGAAGCGGTATCCTGCCCTTTTTTAGCTAAAAACTCCGTCGAAAAATAGCTGCCGATATTAACCATATCGTTAACTTGAATCCCCTGCCCTAACGTGTACGGCTCAGCCTGCAAAGCCATGGTTAACCCGATCAGTATCCCTACACTTCGAGTTACCATGTTCACTGTGTTCATTCAGAATTCTCACTCATTTGTTTTATCGATAATAGTATCACATTTCAATTAAATCTAAAACAAAGGAGCCACTATCTAATCAAGATAGTATTTAATCGCGATCATTCCCGTGCTTGCGTTCTCCATAATGATTCCCCTCATCATGATGTTTACGATGCCCATGATCATCATAGTATCGTTGTTGATCGACGTATACTGTCCGCTCTTGCGTATCTCTGCTCCCAACTGCTGCTCCAAGGGCTCCACCGACACCTCCGCCTATGATTGCACCGTTTTTACCGCCACTGGCGGAACCGACTGCCGAACCTGCCGCCGCACCAAGTGCACTGCCCAGAACAGCCCCTCCGTCTATTTGTCCCGCATGTGCCCCCATCGAGATGAATAAAGCCGCGATAAAAGATATTGTTTTTTTATGATTCATAATGAACTCCTATTTTTTTGTCATTTTATCTTGTAAATACATTAACAATGTAAATAAAAAACATTACTCTATACTTCTTTTAAACTCAATGCCACTTTCCCTTTTTGAATATCCACTTCAATAACCCGAATGCGGCTTAACTGCTGATTCACGCTCAGCACCTCCAGCGGATGAGATATCCGTTTTTCCGACATTTGAGAGATATGGATCAATCCGTCATTTTTCAGACCGATATCGACAAATGCCCCGAAATCGGCAATATTTCGCACAACGCCGGAAACAATATTTCCCTCTTTAAGCTCTTTAATATCGGTCAAATCGGATCGGAACATAATCGGTGGGAGCGTCTCTCGGGGGTCGAACCCCGGTTTTTTAAGTTCGGCGATGATATCACCGAGCGTTATCTCCCCTATTCCCAATTCTTTTGCAATAACGGGTATCTGCGCTTTGGTGAGCGTTTGTACATCGTACCGCTTGGTCAAATTGTCCGTCGCTTGGTAACTTTCAGGATGGACTCCGGTATTGTCGAGGATATTTTTCCCCTCCCGTATCCGAAAAAATCCCGCACATTGCTCATACGCTTTTGCTCCAAGCCCTTTTACTTTTAAAAGTTCCTGTTTACTTTTGAACGCTCCCTTGGTTTCCCGATACTCGACAATTGCACGAGCCAGCTTTGATCCCACCCCTGCAACATAGGAGAGGAGGGAGACGGAAGCGCTGTTGGGATCAACTCCGATACGATTGACCAGATCCTCTGTCACGTCACCCAACTGTTTTTCCAAAAGCTTTTGATCGACATCGTGCTGATACTGCCCGATCCCCAGCGACTTAGGATCGATTTTGACCAGTGCCGCCATCGGATCGCGCAGACGCTGAGCGATAGAGATTGCCCCTCGGATCGTCACATCGAGAGCCGGATACTCCTCTTGGGCAATTTTAGACGCCGAGTAGACTGACGCCCCCGCTTCGGAAACGACGGTATAGGCGAGATTTAACCCCTCTTCACGATTTATGCGTGCAAAAAACTCCTGCGTCTCGCGCGAGCCGGTCCCGTTGCCAATCGAGACGGCTGTAATGCGGTAGCGTGAAGCCAGCTCTTTGATCACCTTTGCCGACGCCGCATAGTCACTTTGCGGAGGGGTCGGATAGATCACCCTGTGGGCCAGATAGGTTCCGTGTTCATCCACAACCGCGAGCTTGCATCCGGTGCGGTACGCCGGATCGACCCCTAAAATGACCCTCTTGGTTACGGGGGGAGATCCCAGAAGCTGAATCAGATTTTTACCGAACGTCGCTATGGCCTGAGCATCGGAGCGCTCTTTTATCCGTGTATGGATTTCCCGCTCCAACGAGGGGAATAAGAGCCGCTTAAACCCGTCCATATACGCTTCCAACAGTATCTCTCTGCTCCCTTTCGCTTGAGAGGGGATACGGTACCGTTTTATCGCCCCCTCCACCCGTTCCATGTCGATGGAGAGTTTGACACTCAGCTCTTTTTCGTGCACCCCGCGCATCATTGCCAGATAACGGTGGGAAGGGATAGAGGAGATCCGTTCCGCTTTTCCGGCAAGCTTGGCGTACAGCCCTTCTTCTTTTAGTGCTTTTGCCCCTTTGATCTCGAACGAGGAGTAACCCTCCAGTTGGTTCCGCCAATACTCACGCTCTTTCGGATCATCGCTGTACCGCTCTGCCACAATGTCCTGAGCCCCTTTTATCGCATCCTCAGATGTTTTGATAGAGCCTTTGATAAACGCTTCCGCCTTTTTAGTAAATTCGCCTCTCTCTAAACGGCCGCTTTGAAGGATATCGGCCAGCGGTTCGAGCCCTGCAGCAATTGCTGCGCTCGCGCGGGTATTTTTCTTCTCTTTAAACGGGCGATAAATATCTTCCAGCAGATGGAGGGTTTCGGCCGCTTCAATTTGTGAACGCAGTTCCGAGGTCAGATGCCCCCTCTCTTGTATCAGACGCCCGATCTCCTCTTTACGCTCCAGCAATTTTTTAGAATAGACGTAGACGCTCTCAAACGCGCGTAGCTGCTCATCACTTGCCCCTCCCGTCATCTCTTTGCGATAGCGGGCGATAAAAGGGATCGTCGATCCCTCTTCGAGGAGTTTGAGAATATTAACAACGTTTTTTTCGGAAATATCTGTTTTTTCGCATAATAGTTGAATAAGTGGGGTCATAAGGTTCCTGTATCGGTTTTATTTTTCAAGAATGTAAAGGTTATTTGAGATATCGCATACATCGCTAAAACGCTCTTTGAGTTCCCGATCAAACGTCATCAGATAAATGTCGGCATTTTTAGCCTGCAAGCTTTTGAAATTTTCCAACAGCACCGTATCGGCAACGTTTTTTCCGTGATCGCATTTCGTAAAGTTAAACGATTTAAGGGTTTTTCCGTAATCGTACAGATCGGCTTCCCACTCGTCTTTAAACAAATAGAGCGAATCGGGATTGGCTGCCATGTAGATATGGTGATCGGGAACCTCATATTTTTCGATCAGGTCAGTGAACATCGGCCCGATATTGGAAAAATTTTCAATATCCCAAAAAATATATTTCCTACCGGAAGGTGACGGAAGAGCTTTATTTACCAAGGTCAGCCGTTTGGTGATATTAAAATGGTTATGGGCAATATCGTTGATAAGTTCAATCGAATTTTTCAGCTTAACCGCATCAACCGTTTCAAATCGTAAAATAGCACCCAATTCTATATAAAGCTCCAAATCCGCAAGCTCCTGCCATGCTCCGCCGGCTTGGTAATGTTGCAGGGCTCTGAGTTTTCCCGGAGAAAAGAGGAGATTGACGCTCATGTGCTTTCGAGAGGCATACGCTTTGGTAACGATAGCGAAGACTCTACGCGCCGCCTCCGTTTCGGGGAGTGCGATAGAGCCGTAAAATTTTTGATTGATGATAATTTTTTGCACGTTTGCCCTTTGAACTGTGAGCGCATTTTATCGTTTCGAACTTAGGCACAGTATAAAGAAATCGTTCGTATCAAAATACAACCGTCGTTAAACTCCCTTCGGCTATAATTGCTCTATGAATAATGAACCGTTCACTTTTCACATCGATCCAACGCCAACTCTCCCCTCAAGACAATGCCGTTTTATGGCACGCCTTATGGGATGGGGATTAACCTATGGCAATTACGCCATCGCTCTAATTGTATGGTGGATAAGTGACTGGTTCATCGCGATCGGAGTACTATTGCTCGGAATCATTGTTTTCGGTATCGTACGCTCCAAACTCCGTAATGATTCTATCCCTCCGACTCAACGCGAATATGCGTATGATGATTATGCCATCGCAACATGGTACCTCTCACGAACTGCGTGTTTTACACTTCCTAAGGAATAATTTTTATGGCATTAGTCGATCTCCTAAACGTATCCAAACATTATGAAGCTCAAAAAATTTTAGAAAACATCAACTTTCACATCGATGAAGGGGAACGGATCGTCATCGTCGGTAAAAACGGCAGCGGCAAATCGACACTCATGAAAATCGTCCACGGGTCTCTCGATACGGACGCGGGTGAGCGGATCAACCGTCAGGGGATTGAAATCAAGATGCTCTCCCAAGTACCGAAATTTGAACCCAATCATACGGTTCGCGAAGCGATCGAAGCGGGATTGGGGGAACTCAAATCGGCGCGAGTCCGTTTTGACGCAATCTCACAACTCTTAGCCGAGCAATCCGATAACGCCTCACTCCTCGATGAACAATCCCATCTAACCAACTTTCTCGATCACCACAACGCCTGGAATTTGGACGATAAAATCGAACGGGTAATGCACCATTTCATGCTCAAAGAGTATGAGCACAAAAGTGTCGATCTCCTCAGTGGAGGAGAACAACGCCGTGTCGCCCTCGCCTCACTGCTTCTCCAAAAACCAGATATATTACTCCTCGATGAACCGACCAATCACCTCGATGTTTACATGGTAGAATTTCTCGAAGAGCTGATCCTCAAAGAGCGCTTCACCCTCCTCTTTATCTCCCATGACCGGTACTTCATCGATCAGGTTGCCACCAAAACGATTGAAGTTGAAGATTGTGCCTTACGCGAATTCAACGGCGGCTACAGTAACTACCTCGAACAAAAGCAAGAGCTCCTTCGGACGATGGCGCAGCAGCATGACAATCTCCTCAAACTTCTAAAAACAGAAAATGAATGGCTCCGCCGAGGGGTTAAAGCACGACTAAAACGGAATGAGGGACGTAAACAACGGGTTCTGCAACTGCGTGAAGATGCCAAAAACAACCCCAGTAAAATCCGAAAAATGAAACTTGAACTTGAACGCGAAGCAAAGCATTTTAACCGCTCCGAAGGGATAAACCGTCAAAAAATGCTCTTTGAAATCGAGCATCTTGGACTCACCCTCGGAGATAAAGTACTTATCAAAGATTTCTCCACCCGAATCCTTCAAAAAGATGTCATAGCGGTTGTCGGACCCAACGGGAGCGGTAAATCCACTCTGCTCAAAGCACTCCTAGGGCGACTTAAACCAACCTCAGGAATTATCAAACAAGGGGAACTCACGATCGGCTATTTCGATCAGCACCGCGAGATGCTCGATGATAACCTCAACCTCGTCGAAACTTTCTGTCCGCACGGCGGAGATCGTGTTGATGCACAAGGACAGGATTACCATGTGTACGGTTATCTGAAAAACTTCCTCTTCCCAAGAGAGTTTTTGGACAAAAAGATCGGCGTCCTCAGCGGCGGAGAAAAAAATCGCGTCGCCCTCGCCCTCCTCTTTACAAAAAAAGTGGATATTCTCATCCTCGATGAGCCGACCAACGATCTCGATATCCCTACGATCAATATCCTCGAAGAGAAACTTCAAAACTTTCCCGGAGCCGTTATTCTCGTGAGCCATGATAGATATTTCGTCGATAAAATTGCGAAAAAACTCTTTATTTTCAAAGGGGATGGCACCATAGAGGAGAGCTACAAACCTTACAGCGAATACCTCGAAGATGAGAAAGAATTTAGCGAAATGGATGCTATGGAGGCCGAATTTTCCAAATCTTCTACCGCTACAGCAACAGTACAGAACGAAAAACCGAAAGTATTCAAACTGACATTCAATGAACAACGTGCCCTTGAAAAACTACCTGCCGAGGTCGAAGCGCTAGAAGCTAAAATCGATGAACTAAACGCCTCCCTTGCCGATCCGAAAAAATATGAAAAAATCGGGATCAGTCTCTTGGCCGAAGAGCTGGAAAAAACCAAAGCCCTCTATGAAGAAAAAGTGGACGAGCTCCTCACCATCGAAGAGAAAGCCGAAGAGATCGAAGCACTCAAAAACAGCTAAGGAGGTTCTATGGATATCGAAACGCTCAACTCCTTGCACTCTCATGCAGGATATCTCACCTTTAAAGAAGGGCCTAACGGATTTCCGATTGCCCTCATCACAACTCCTCATGCCACCGCTGCCATTACCCCCTACGGAGCACAGCTCCTCTCATACTATTTTGCCTCCGATTCGGCTGATTTACTGTTTCTCAGCGAAAAGGCGATCTTCAAAGAGGGAACTCCCATACGCGGCGGGGTTCCGATCTGTTGGCCGTGGTTCGGTCCCGATCCGCAACATCTCGGACGTAACGATCACGGACTTGCCCGCACACAAATGTGGAATGTCGGATCCACCTATCTACTCAATGATCAAGAATGTGCTATCACGTTCGAGCTTACCGATACCCCAGAAACCTACGCACTATGGCCACACCGTTTCCGCCTCATTCTAAAACTCACCGTAGGAAAGCAGCTAACACTGGAACTCACGACACAAAATCGCGATGAGACTCCATTAGAGCTCACACAAGCCCTCCATACCTACCTTTCCGTCGGAGATATCACCCATACAAACATCACAGGGCTAGAGGGGTACACCTACTCCGATAAAACACTCAACGGACGTGAAAAGAGAGAAGAAGGTCCTATCCGCATCGCCGCCGAAACCGACCGCATCTATTCTACCGATGGTGGCGATATTGTACTGCGTGATGATGCACCTAAGCGAAATATCCACATCGAATGTGAAGGGAGCCGCACAGCGGTTATATGGAATCCATGGGCACGGGTATGTGAACAAAAAGCTGATTTGACGGCTGAGGATTATAAAAAGATGGTCTGCATCGAGACCGCAAATGCAGAGAAAGATATCATCACGCTGCAACCCGGAGAGAGCCATACCCTCAAAGCAATCTATTATACCAAGGGGTAATTTCTAAGAATTTGGGGATGAGGGAGGCGATTAACGCCCCCCTTTGCCTCCACCCATCATACCGCCGCCCATGCCTGAACCTGATCCCATCCCTGAGCCTTGCATCATCCCTTGACCTGAGCCTTGGTTTTTCATTTTTGGAGTACGATTTTCCGGTCTCCCCATAAATTTGTCGTTCTGCTCTTTAGTCATACTTTGTTGCCGATTCATCAATTCATTATGCAATTGTTCACGCTCTTGCTGAGTTGCTACGGTTCCCCGTTTTTGGAGAAGTTCATCCGTACTCATCGTATGAAACCGATTTTGTATTTCGTTTTGAACGGTTGAACGTTCCTGATTAGCAGCAGTAACTTCCCCCAAGACTACGGAGGAGAAGAGAACTGAGGCCGACAAAAGGATAATACTTGTTTTCATGATAAACTCCTTTAGATAATTACAACCATTGTAGAACAATAGTATTAATAAAATGTTAAATGTTAAATCTATTACATCAGCTATGAAGGATTTTAACTATTCATTTAAGTCATACAACTCTTTTATATCCATAATAGGGTATATTCTGATAAAGAATTTGATAAAAGCTGAAAGAAAAAATGACTGATTTATACGAAGAGCATGTAGCTATAACCGCAGAAATAAAAAAAGAGGTAGAGCCCCTTAAGGTTCTTTTCCCCGCCCAATACGGTCATCTTTATACACTATTAGCTCAAAAATACAACCTCGAGCTCCAACCTGAGCAACTACTGAATACTGAGATGCTTGATGAGCAGATGATACGTCATATAATCACCCTCACCGCCTGTACGGACACAGCAATTGAAGCCATCGAAATGCAAGATACGGCTAAACTTCAAGCCATTCTTCACGAAACCAAAATACTTCGCGAAGAGATTCAAGAACTGCGTAAAGTTGTCTATGAAGATAATCTGACACATACATATAATCGAAAATGGTTTGATGACATCTTACTGGAATCTGATGGATCAACTATGCAAAAAGAGGGGATTCTCGTCCTTATCGATCTCAATAAATTTAAACGTATCAATGATACGTATGGACATATTACAGGGGACAAAGTCCTTATTCTCGTCGCCAAAAAGCTAAAAAGCACGGGAGGAAATGTAATTCGATACGGAGGAGATGAATTTGTAATCCTTTTCCCGCATGATGAAAAAAATGTTAGTGAAAAAGTGGAAGAGGTACTCAACTACTTTCAACGCACCCATTTCAACGTTGAAAAAGAGACATTTAAAATCGATTTTGCCTACGGAATCGCTTCATTTTTAAAAGGTGCCAACCGTAATCGTGTTATAGAAAAAGCCGATGAAGCTATGTACCGCAACAAAAAGTCGCTTTAAAACTACTCGGCTTTGGCCGTAATCGTAAATTTGTCTTCCATAAATTTTTTGGCGGCATCTTCACTCATACTTGATGATTGGGACAAAGCATTTTGGAGCTGTGCAACGCTCAAATTGTTCTTATTTTGGCCTTCAAGAACCACTTCGCTCGCATCCCCTTTTAATATTTTTATAATAGCGCGAATGAGCTCTTTTTCGACCACTCCATGGGTATTGGCAAGGTCACCTTCAAACCGTTTCGCCATCACTGCATCAATTATGCTAGCCGCTTTTTTCTTATCCGACATATCTTCAGAAGTGAGGCCAAACTCTTTTAAAAACAACGCTTGTTCTGCGGGCGCTAACCCATCATGAAAACTCTTTACCGATCCATATGTCACATCGGATAGGGCACGATTCTCGGCACTTAAAGAAAAATGATCCAGTATCATCGAATCCGGAGCAACGGCAGAAACTTGATGCGCTTCCATTGCAAAGCGTATAGGAAGGATAGCATTATCAATGACCAATCGATCAATGACAATATGCTTCATCACCGTTCTATCCCCTTCAAATTCCCCTTTGAATTCCAAGTTTACACTGTTGAGCTTTTCAATAGTATTTTGCTGAAACGCATTGCTCACATTTTGAGCTACCAGCTGAGCAATAAGGGTTTTCGGCAATGCTACCGCATCCGCTTCGATATCGATCGATGCATTGATCGCTTTCCCCTCTGCAAGCTCTTTCAAAGCACCAAGTTCTTCCATATCTCCAAGACGAAGCGACTCTATCGAAAGTTGTTCTTGTCCCAATAATGAGAGTTTGATCTTCTCGATTTCACAATCCGTCGTAACGATACCGCTGCAATCAATCGAGCCGTATGCCATCTCTCCTCCGACCAGAAGAAGATTCTTTTGATACGCACTGATCGATGCAACCAATTCTCCTTTAATACGCTCATTTTTGTAGTGTGCAAATGCACTTATACCCACAATAATGATCGCTGCTACCAGGGAGAGATGGATTTTATATTTCTCATAAAAAGGGGTAGATTCACTTTCAAATGTTTCTTCAGCTGAATTAATATTCACGATTTTGGCCTTAACGGATGTAATCGACGACTTTTGAGAGGAGCGTCACCTCTTTTATAATACTCACAACCTCTTGATGTGCCGGATGCGGCACATACACATCGAGTCCCGCTTGATCGTCAAACACAGAGATAAGAGAGAGATCAAAGGAGCGTTCTGAACGGCTGATATCGATTCCAACCTCCATACTTTTAAGGGTATCGATCTGTGCCGGCAATGCCTCAAGCATTGCTTTAACACGTGCTATATTTTCAGCTTTATTCTCTTCTTTGAATTGAAACATCACTATGTGTACGAGCATCTTAGTCCTTTTATCGTTGTATTAAATCCTGTAAACTTTGCAATGGGGATTTCCCCTCTAAAATTGCATACACTTCCGCCGCGATAGGAAGATAAATCCCTCTTGCCGTGGCAATCTCATGCAGCGCATACGCGGTTCCTATCCCCTCGCTCACCTCACCGATCTGGGCACAAACGACCTCTTTATTTTTTCCCTGTGCAAGACCGAGACCGACACGATAATTGCGTGACATCGGTGAACTCGCCGTTAAAAACAGATCTCCGGCACCGCTAAGTCCAAGAAAACTCTCTTCCTGCGCTCCGTATGCTCTGCCGAAACGCTCCATTTCGACTAATCCTCGCGCGATGAGACTTGCCGCAGCATTGTGCCCCAGTTCTAACCCTTCACAAATCCCCGCAGCAATCGCAATAACGTTTTTATAAGCTCCTGCAATCTCGGCACCCATCACATCTTCACTAACGTAAGTACGGATGAAAGTCGGAAATAGAGTACAAAAAGCTTTTGCCGTCTCTCGCGAACTCGAATTCACCACCAATGCGGTAGGAAGAGAACGCATCACCTCACTGGCGAAAGATGGGCCGGATAAAAATGCCAAATTTGACTCAGGTACATACTGTGCGTAGATTTCATTGAGGAATCGACCGCTTGAAGCTTCTATCCCTTTGGCCGCAACCAGAATTTTTTGTCCGCTGTAAGTAAAGTTCTCTTCAAGCCATCCCGAAACCTCTTGTGCAGGGACGGTGATAATAAGATATTCACAGGTCAAGACCTCTTCAAGAGGTTTGAATGAAGGCCAATCCCGCAGCGTTCGAGAAGTTATAATCACCTCATTTTTCTCACTCATGGCGAAGGCAAGAGCTTCTCCCCATTTACCTGCTCCGATAACACCAATTGTATTCATTTATGCGCCCCAAGTGCCTCAGATAATGCCGAAATGTTATCCTCATATCCGATAACCACTAAAATATCTTCCGGATCAATATGGTGATTGTGCCCTCGAGAAGTAAAACTAAACGTTGCTGCCATCTCATGATCGACGATGGCTAAAACTAAAACATCAAATTCTTCGCCCAAATCAATGTCGTGCAGATGTTTCCCTACGATAAATGACCCTTCCGGGACTACAATTTGGGCTATTTTCAAAAAAGATTGCTCATATAAAATATCGTGTAATACTTCGGTAACGGTCGGTTTTTCAAGCATTTCAGTAATCACATTGGCCGTAATCTGTAAAATCGGCATCACTTTGTTTGCACCGGCACTTTTCATCTTTGCCGCACTCTCATGATCCCCAGCCAATGCGATGATCGGAAGCTCTTCGAAAATGGATCGTAAGGATATTGTTAAAAAAACGTTCTCCGCATCATTATCCAAAGCACAAAAAACCATCAGATTATCGGTATCAAACCTCTCTTCAATAAGCTTCCAATCTTCACTTAAATCAAATAGCTCAGCATTAAATCCAGCTGCACGCGCAGCCGTTTGTTCTGCTTCATTTCGGACAAAAACGGCAAATGAATCGTATTCCGAAGCAATTTGAAGCGCGATTTGTTTAGCATATTCGTTAAATCCAAATACTACAGCACTTTTCGAGTTCATCGTCTCCCCTTGGTCCGTATCAATACTTTGAACTCATCAATCAATGAGCGTGTCCCTACAACAATGGCAACATCCCCAGCTGCAACCATAAGAGAACTTGAGGGGTTAAAGAAAAACGATTGAGACGTTTGTTTATAAACCCCTAATATAATCAGCCTTTTATGAAAAAGCGGGAGTTTACCCATGTCAAAAAATCGCTCTGCCATAATCTTGTCTAAAATAATCTCTTCGATAAAAACACCGCTATTTTCAGATCGAAGAGCATGTATAACTTCAAATGCCACCGGTCTTCCACTCACTTCTTTGCTCATAAGTCCGATAAGCTCTTGGGTATAGACAACTTCATCAATCCCTGCAAGGGTAAGTTTACGGCGATTTTCATGGTGTAATAAAATCGATAGAAGAGGTACCTTTTTGGTCATTTCACGAATGGTGAGTGCTGTATAGACATTTAAAACATCACTCTCTTGCAATAAGATAGCGGCAATAACCTGACTCTCAAAATCAATTCTCAGCATATGATACGAATGAAGGGAAGAGGGATCATACGTTAGGGCTAAAAATCCCTCTTTTTGCGCTTCAGAGATTTTTTCATGATTGTTATCTACGATAACAACCTGTTTTCCATTTTTAATAAACCGATGTGCAACTTGGTAGGCCAAAGGGCCATACCCGCAAATAAGATAAAACTGATCAATTTTTGAAACATCATCGATCAATTTATCCTCTTTAATCTCATCCAATTTTTCGGTAAACGCTGACACAACAATCGATGTTGCAAAGGAGATAACCGCGATACCCGCCACAATAATCACCATTGCGACCACACGTCCCTCATCCGTTACCGGAACAAAGTCACCGTATCCGACCGTAAAGATTGTGACCACAGACCAGTAAAAAGCATCAAAAAGGGTATTAATGCGAGATTCGGGGTTATTCGCTTCCATAACATAAATAAGTACGGAAGAGACCGTAATAATCACACTTGCAAAAACACCGAGAGTAAAAATTTCAAACTTTTTGGAAGCAAGGATAGAAACAAACTGTGTCAAACTTTTTGCGTATCTAAAGAGTTTAAAGACACGAAACAAAATGAATACCCGCAACAATCGCATTTCGTGAAAGAATGGCATTATGGCAAGTAAATCGATAATAGCGGCAGGAGAGAAAATAAATCCCATTTTGATCATGACAATTCGGTGCATGGCCCCCATCCAGCCAAACGGACGCTGTAAAAAAATATCATGTTCATACTGTTCGATAATAGCTTTGGAGTTATCACTGTAAACCCAAAGACGTAAAAGATATTCCATCAAAAAAACGAAAGAAATAATATAGTTGTTAAAAAAGAGCCAATCCTGACTTACTTCATGTTTAACATGACGGACAAGTATATAAACGCTCATCACAATAAATGCCATCATCACATAATCAAAAAACTTCTTATACGGGTATGTAGGATTTTCGAGTAGATTATGAAAGAATTTCTTTACATGACGATAACGTGCCGATCCTTGTAGATAAAAAGCAATCCCTACGATCAATCGGCCGATCATCGCCACCCTTATTGTGCCAGTTTGGCTTGAAGAATTTCGTTGAGCGTATTAGGGTTTGCCGAACCTTTTGATGCTTTCATCGCTTGACCGACGAAAAAGCCAAAAAGTTTATCTTTCCCCGATTTATATTCTGCTACTTTATCGGCATTAGCATTTAAAATGTCATCGATCAATGCTTCAAGAGCACCCGTATCACTCACTTGTTTAAGTCCGAGTTTTTCAATCGATGCATCCACATCACCGCCGTTTTGTTCGAGGAGATAATCAAGAACCTCTTTGGCCGCTTTACCGCTTATCACACTCTCTTCGATCCGCTTGACAAGGGTTCCAAGCATCTTAGCGCTCACCGCCGATTCGTGTGCCCCCATTCCCCCTTTGAGACGTCCCTGCAACTCAACACTGAGCCATGAAACGGCATTTCTAGCCGTGATACCGCACTCCAACATCTCTTCAAAATAATGAGCGCTCTCCAGCTCTGCAGTTATAACTGCCGCATCGTATTCACGAATACCGTGTTCGCGCACCAAACGTTCTTTTTTCGCATCAGGTAGCTCAGGAATCGTGATAACCGCCGTATACATTGCATCATCTACCACGACTTTGAGCAAATCAGGCTCAGGAAAATAACGATAATCAGCCGCTTCTTCTTTACCGCGCATAGAGCGTGTCTCTTGCTTGGCTTGGTCAAACAATCGCGTCTCCTGAACAATCTCGCTCTCATAGGTGCCATCTTCCCACGCCTCACGCTGGCGCGCTACTTCGAGTTCAATCGCACGCTGGATAAAGCGGAAACTGTTGATATTTTTGATCTCAACACGGGTATAGAGTTTCTCATCCCCTTTGGGGCGGATAGAGACGTTAACGTCAACACGAAACGACCCCTCTTGCATGTTCGCATCCGAAATATCAATATAACGGACGATCGAGTGGAGCTTTTTAAGGTACAAAATCGCATCTTCGGCAGAGCGCATATCGGGCTCGGATACGATCTCCAATAACGGTGTCCCCGCACGATTCAAGTCCACTTTTGAGATTGCCCCCTCATGGATATTTTTCCCTGCATCCGCCTCGATATGGGCACGGTTGATCCGGATGGTTTTGTGGCTTCCGTCTTCAAAATCGATCACCAAGTTACCGTGTTCGACGATCGGAGTATAGAGCTGCGTGATTTGATACGCACTCGGGCTGTCGGGATAAAAGTAACTTTTACGGTCAAAGAAGCTGGTTCGGTTAATCGTTGCACCCACGGCTGTTCCAAACATTCCCGCTTTACGCACGGCTTCTTTGTTCAATACCGGCAATGCTCCGGGCAATGCCAAACATGTTGGGCAGGTATTGGTGTTTTGTTCGTGGTTAAAACTCGTAGGACAAGAGCAAAAAAGTTTAGACTGGGTATTGAGCTGGACGTGGACTTCCAAACCGATAATGGTTTCAAACATACGAATAATTTCCTTGGTTTATATAAAATAGCGGATGGAGGCAAAGCCGTAAGCTCCGCACTCTTTAACCGCATTTATCTGCTCCTCGGTCGTAATTCCGCCGAGCGCAAAAATAGGTATCTCTATTTTATCCACTATTTCTTTTAAATCCTCTAAACCCTTGGGCTCTCCCTTGTTCGGGGAGGTAAAAATCGGGCTGTAGGTGATCGCATCGGCACCTAACGCTTGCGCTTTGAGCGCTTCTTCATACGAGTGGGTACTGATAACGGCGTATAACCCCAGTTTTTTAGCCTCTGTTATCTCGTCAAATTGTGTAGAGGTGAAATGCACCCCATCGGCTTTTAATTCATGTGCAAGAAGATAATCACCGTGCAGTAAAACATGAGGAATTTTATATTGACGAGAGAGCGTTATAAATGTATGTGCGAGATCAGCATATTCAGGGGTTTGCTTATCTCTGAATAGTACAAAATCGGGAAATCTATGCGAATAGATCACATCTAATGCCGATTCGAGAGTATCAGGCGTACTGCCATAGTAGGAGGGATCGGTAATTAAATAAGTTTTCACTCGTGTACAGTGTGCGGAGCCAACGTTTTTAAACTCTTTTGTATCTCTTCGAGAAGTTCAGTTTGCTTGATCTGTGATTCATGACGTTCGCGATAAATCGCCATCATTTCCAGTACCAAAATTAAAAATAGAGCTAAAAAGATAAATAAAAAGGTAAACATGATTGCAGGGACGATACCAAGAAAAACGAAAGACTGAAAGGTCACCCAGGCTCCGACGATAACGAAAGCCCAGGATACTCCGCTAAGGAAGCTTAAAAGCGCGTCGAACGTACTTCGCTTCATACTATATACTTAGTGTTCGTCGTGAAGAAGAACTGCACCACCGAGATAAACATAGGTGAGCATCATGAAAATGAACGCTTGCAAGAATGCCATAAAGGTCAACAATGCAAACGGTACGATAGGAAGAATCCACGGAGCCAACATTAACAATACCATCAAGAACATATCGTCCCCTTTGACATTACCGAATAATCGGAAACTCAAAGAGATGATACGAGAGATATGTGAAACGATCTCGATCGGGAACATCAACCATGCCAACCACCATACTGGACCCATAAAGTGTTTGAAGTAACTGATGATGCCGTTACGACGAATACCTTCGAAGTTGTAATAGGTAAAAACAACCAATGCCAAAGCAAGGGTAAAATCCAAAAATGCACTCGGTGCTTCAAAACCCGGAAGAACCCCGATAACGTTTGCAATACCGACGAAAAGACCGATGGTCGCTACAAGAGGGAGATAGCGACGTGCTTCCGCTCTGCCCATAACATCGGCACCCATTGCCAATACACCGCTCAAATAGGCTTCCATTACGTTTTGAGTTCCGGTCGGAACCAAGCGGAGATTAGAAGTCGCCATTTTTGCGATTACGAGGACGATTGCCGCCGTAAGTAGCATGTGCGTGAGGAAAATAAAAGAATGTTCTTGGCTAATAAGGCCAAAGAAGGTAAAGAGCTCACCCATAAGAAGCGTTCCTTTGCGTAAAATTGCCGCAATTATAATCGTTTTGAGATTAAATTCCTATAAACTGATACGCTACACTTCTCGCTTTGCGCTCAATATATGATCATGAATCTATTTTTGAAGGAATACAACCGATTTAAATGGAGGAAAAAAGAGGCATTTTATAAAATACCCCAGATCAACTGGGGAAAAGGGGAATTTATTTGGGACCGAAGGTTGTAAAAATATACTCCGCCATTTTTTCATCGGAAATTTTACCTTCACGCTCTTCGACTTTCTTTAAGTTCTTCTGCATTACAGAGTGAGCCGATTTACTGTCAAAATCTTTGTTTCTTAAATCTTTTAATTTAGCTACAAGCTCCTCTTTGCTCAATGCGGCTAGAGGTGGACCGTAGATATCCGCTTTTTCTTGTGATGCCATACCCTGTGCTGCGGCTTCTTCTACCGAAGTACCCGGCTGTTCTTTAAGCTTCGGAATCCCGTTTGCTTTAATACCATGACAGTTAGCACAACGATTTTTATAAATCATACTAGGAGTTTCTAAAGTTTTCGCACTACAGAAACTTGACATCAACAAAGATGCAAGGCCAATTACAAATAAACCACGTGTTTTCATCTACAGCTCCTTAATTAATATACTTAATGATAACACCTTGTATTTAAAAAAGTCTTAATGTTTATAAGCTCAGATGACGCAGTTCCCTCTTCGCAGATGCAATGTCATTTTCAATCGCATTTTTAAGGGAATCAAGGGAATCGAATTTCTCATTTTTTCGTAAAAATTTGACGAAACTGATCGACGCATTTTCGTACGAACCTATCGTCTCCCCTAAAATATGACTCTCTACAGCATAGCTTCCATCGGTCGTTACACGGTGCCCCAAAAATACCACAGAGGGGTGATAATGTTCTTCCTCACCCAAACGCGTAAATGCGGCATAAACCCCCTCGCCTGGTAGTAAATATCCCGTGCACTCCAAATTGATGGTAGGAACCAGATCGGTTTTACCAATCCCCTGTCCTTTGATAACCACCCCTTTTATGGAGTAGTTATGCCCTAAAAAACGGTTTGCCCCACTGATATCGCCGATCTGAATTTTGGCTCGTATTTTATGCGAATGGACAGAGTCTCCTTCCAAACACACCTCTTCGACCACTTTTACATCGCCTGAAAATAATTTACCCAATTCAGCATGAGAATAACGACGATTTTTACCGAAATGAAAATCATACCCGACCACGATTGTTTGCAAATGGGGAAATCGCTCACAGAGCAAGGCAATAAACTCTTCCCCTTCCAAATGACGAATATCATCTAACGAGTAGTAGACTACCGGATAATGGGTATAGTGTTCCCTCTCAGTAGCAGGGGTAAGATTGGCATATCCCGTCTCGATTACGACAATAGCCCCCTTCTCTCCTAATAGATCAAAAAGGTGCTGATGCCCAATATGCATCCCGTCAAATCCCCCTAAGGCAATCGCTTCAACCTTTGATAAAGGCATAACACGTCTCCTGATTTCCCTCTTTTCCTGCTATATGGGCGACCTCTTTGGCAACCATTTTCCATCCTAATAAAGCGCAAGAATCTTCAAAACGGATCATCGCTTTTCCGATAGCTTTATCGTCTTTCACCACACCGTTTTTATCCCGTTTCACTTCACGCCCGACTTGAAACTGCGGTTTAAATAGGACGATAATATAGCGCGATGCAAGGCGATCCATTGATTCGAGAATAAGTTCTAAGGGGATAAAAGCTACATCGCACGTAACAATATCAAAAGAACGTTCACTCGTAAAGGCGCGAATATCGGTATTTTCATACACACTCACCCGTGAATCACTGCGCAGACTTGGATGGAGTTGATCACTTCCGACATCGACGCAGGTGACATTCTGAACACCCTCTTCTAAAAGAATTTGGGTAAATCCTCCCGTACTCGACCCGATATCAAGTGCGTTTAACCCTTTTAACTCCCATTCGGTATAAGGGAGAAATCCTTTTAGCTTGATAGCGGCACGACTGACGTAAAGCTCCGCATCAGCAATTTCAACCACCATCCCTTCATTCACTTCAAAAGAGACTTTATCAATAATCTTTCCATCAACGCTTACTGCATGATCTTTTATCAACTGTTGTGCTTTGTTACGGCTCTCTACCAATCCAATGTCTACCAAATGACTATCAAGTCTCATTTATTTCCTATCACTATTAATAAGCAAATTATAGCGAAACCGTTGAGAATGAGCCCAAAATCCGCTACCATTGCAAAAAAAATTAGGGATAACGTGTGAAATCAGTTCATGTAGTGATCATCGGCGGCGGATATGGCGGTATACGGGCGATTGAGCAGTTAGCTGCAAACAGCCGTATCACGATGACCCTGATCGATAAAAATCCTTATCACTATATGCAAGCGGAAGTGTACGATTTTATCGCAAACAAGGTCGATATGTCCCACATTATGATCGATCTCCCCTCACTGTGTAAAAGTTTCGGAACGGTCAAGTTTGTTTGCGACGAAGTGAGTGCCATCGATACCGCAAGCTCCCTTGTACAAACCCAAACTCAAAGCATTCATTACGATCATCTCATTATCGGAACCGGAAGCCGAACCTATTTTCCCGATTTCATCAAAGGACTTCGGGAGCATACCCACGGGGTAAAAAGTATCCCTGCCGCACTTGATTTCAAACAGCAGTTTGAACGCTCGCTCCTCAACCGTATCGAAGCCCAATCGCACGGATGCGATGTTGAACCTTTTAATATCATCATCGGAGGAGCGGGACTCTCCGGTGTTGAGATTGCCGCAGAAATGGCGGCCTATGCCAATAGCTTCTATCAAAACGGCAATTTCGGATGTCGCGGCATCGATGTATACCTCATCGATGCATATGAATCTATCCTCTTTGGGATGGATCCGTTTTTGATCGAAAGCGCTTATGAACGACTGATAAAACTTGGTGTACATGTTTGGCATAATAACCGTATCAGTGAAGTGCGCGAAAGAGAAATTCTACTCGACAGCGGGACAACACTCACCTTTGAATTTATGATTTTTACGGGGGGGATTGCCGCATCGACACTTACCCAATATCTCGGATTTGAGACAAATAGGAAAGGGCATTTGGTTGTCAATGAAAATCTGAATATTCCTGCACATGAGAATATTTATGCCATCGGGGATATTACTCAAGCCCTCGACGAAAACGCTAAATTTATCCCGCCGACCGCACAATTAGCCGAACGGGGTGCCGAACACGTTGCCGCCAATATTCTTCGCTCACTCAAAGGGGAACCGAAACGTCCGTTTCGTTTTAAAAATCAAGGAATAATGATTGCGTTGGGGGGGGAATACGGGGCAGGCATCTTGCCCGGAGGGATCAAAGTAAAAGGGTATCTCGCCTACTTAATCAAAAAGGCTATTTTTCGGCTGTACACTAACCCCTTGCGACGACGCAGCACTATCGGAAAGCGACGTTAAGGAGCGAAATTCGCTCTCGGTAAGTAACGTCACACCCAGTTCCACCGCTTTATCGTACTTGCTCCCCGCATCTTCGCCATACACCACATAATCGGTCTTTTTCGACACGGATGAGGCAACTTTTGCCCCCAATCCCTCCAATACGGCTTTGATTTGATCGCGCGGAACACTCATCGAACCGGTAATCACAACGCTTTTGCCTTTAAAGGGATTCTCGTGAGCTTCAATTTTTATCGGAGCAACCGGATTTAGAATCGATCTAAGTCTTTCAATCTTTTCCTGATTCACACGGACAAACTCAAGAACCGATTCGACCATCTCCCCTCCGAATCCCTCCAATGCCAAAATCTCTTCTCGGCTTGCCTTATCAAATGCCGTTCCAAATGAGGTGCAAAGCGTTTTGGATGCTACTTCCCCGATATGCTCGATCCCTAAAGCATTGATAAAGCGCCAGCAATCACACCCCTTTACCGCAACAATCGCATCAATGAGATTGCGGCTCTTTTTCTCCTTGAACCCTTCCAAAGAAAGGAGCTGTTCCATCGTAAGGCTAAAAAGATCACTGACTTCTCTCACTAATCCTGATTGATGGAGTGCTTCGACGATTTTGTCCCCTAATCCGTCGATATTGAGGCACTGTTTAGAAGCAAAATAGATGATGGAATTGACAACTCGTGCTTCGCAGGAGAGATTTTGGCATTTGATCAATGCTCCTTCATCAAGAAGTTCCGAACCGCATACAGGACAATGATGCGGGCGATGGATGATCTGTTCGCTTCCATCTCGTTCGCTTGCAATTACCTTAACAATTTTTGGGATAACGTCACCGCTGCGCAATATGATCACCTTGTCACCGATACGGATATCTTTACGCTCGATCTCATCAAAATTATGAAGCGTTGAGCGCTCTACCGTTACCCCTTCGATATCGACCGGTTCTACAATCGCAACAGGGGTAACTACACCGCTGCGACCCACCTGCATGATGACCTCTTTGAGCGTTGTCAGCTTCTCTATTGCCGGAAATTTATACGCCGCAGCCCAACGGGGATTTTTGACGGTATAGCCCAGTTCGTCCTGAACTGAAATCGCATCGACTTTGATCACCATCCCGTCCAACAGCATCGCAAAGTTATCCCGCTCAATGCGCATCTCATGGTAAAAAGCCTCGATCTGATCCGCACTAACGCACAAGTGGGTCATGTGAGGATTACGAAATCCGAGACTATAAACCCACTCCATCCGCTCCGAGAGGTTTTTGATTTCCAGCGTGTTGGCTCCGATACCGTAAGGCATAAAAACCAAACGGCGCGATGCAGTGATGCGGGTATCAAGCTGTCGAAGACTCCCCGCCGCCGCATTGCGCGGGTTGGCAAAAAGGGACTCACCGTTGCGTAGCCGCTCTTCGTTGATCTTCTCAAAATCCTCTTTGAAGATCACCACCTCACCTCGTATCTCAATCCGTCCTTGATATTGAATAGTTAATGGGATACTCTGAATCGTTTTGGCGTTTTGGGTAACATCTTCCCCCTCTACACCGTCTCCGCGTGTAATCGCTTGTACCAATACACCGTTGTCATAGATAAGATTCAGACTTGCCCCGTCAAATTTGGGTTCACAGTAAAAACGGACATCCCCGTAACTCTTGGTGATACGGTTTACCCACGTCTCCAGCTCATCGCGGTTGAAAAGGTCTTCCAAACTCCACATACGGCTGAGATGCTGTGCTTTGTCAAATTTATCTTGAGGCACATCCCCTACCCGCTGTGTCGGTGAATCGATGATTATTTCATCAGGGTGTTCTGCCTCATACGCTACAACTTGATGATAGAGGATATCGTACTCTTCATCCGTCGTAATGGGATCGTCGAGGACATAGTAATGGTAGGAATATTTTTTAAGTTGCTCTACGGCGTTTTGGTATTCGGTGTGAATCATTTTTTCATCTTTTCATCTAAAGTGCTATCGATTAATGCCCATAATTTTTCAGCTTCATTCACTAATATCTTCGCTTGCTCTATTTGTGCCGGTATGAGCCCTTTGGCTATGGCATCGTAAATATCTTTTGCCGTTTCATTGCCGCTTGATACTGCCATTTCTAATAATGCATAGGCGATAATCGGATTTTTGGGGAGATTTTTCCCGAAACTGTACATTAACCCCAGTTTGGTTTGTGCCGATGTATCTCCGATTTCTGCAGCCGAACGATACCAATAAATTGCCTTGGCCGTATCTTTTTTAGTTTCATAGATATCACCTAAACGGGATTGTGCAACAGCGTATCCCTCATCTGCCGCTTTTTGATACCAGCTCATCGCTTGACGTATATCTTGCAAAACGCCATATCCCTCCGCGAACATCATACCGAGACTTGTTTGAGCCGGTGCGTATCCTTGCTCAGCAGATTTTTTGTACCATTCAAATGCTTGGCGAGAGTCTTGGACCATCCCTTTTCCGGCTTCATACATCGTACCGAGATTATACTGTGCATCTGCGGCGCCTTTGGCTGCGGCTTTATAATACCAATCAGCAGCCAAAGTGTAGTCTTGTTCAACACCTTTACCTGTTTCATACATCCATCCAAGACTGTTTTGAGCCGTGTTCTCCCCACGTTTGGCAGCTTTTGTGTACCAATGTGCAGCTTTAACATTATCGGGCAACGTGCCATAACCACATTCGTACATTTCCCCTAAATGGGTTTGAGCAGGTAAATATCCCTGCTCAGCCGATTGAGTGTACCAATAGAGTGCTTTTTTGTAATCTTGGGATACATAGGAACCTAAATAATACATATCTCCCAATTTATTTTGTTCAATGAAGTCTCCTTGCTCTGCACGTTTTATCATTCTCCTAAAATTTATCGCATGGAGGAAAGGGCTGAACAGTTTTTTTAACACGTAGTCATCCTATATTTAGTCAAATTACACACTATTTTTTGTAATTATACACCTATCTAAATCATCCCATCCTTATTGACAAATGAATGATCATTCAGTAAAATTAGCCTTATATTTTATTTTCGATTGAAGGCATGTTATTATGGATACATCAAGCACATTAAAAGTGCTCATTGTCGGGGAGGATGAAAGCGATTCAGCCAGTTTAAAACATTCACTTGAGGCCTATGGATACGATCTGTTTTCAATCCCAAAGAGAGTGGTTGCATTAGAAAATGCACTTTCTCATTACGCACCGGATTTAGTAGTGATCACCCTTGACATAGAAACATCCGAAGATAGCTTTACCATCGGAAACTTTTTACATAAATTTGGAGCACTCCCTTTTATCTATCTCTCTAACCAGGCTAATGACGCTTTACTTTTTAAAGCCCAAAAAACAAATCCGCACGGCTATCATGTCCAACCCTTTGATCCCATAAGCCTACATACCTCTATGGAATGTGCATTTCATTGCTTCAAAAAAACAGAAACGTATAATGCTACGATGCAACAGCTTCGCAGTGAATATGAGCAATTAAGAAAACGTGCTTTCAATGTACAGGCCAATAGTTCCAAAATAAAGCTGTGCGATTGTTATCAGTTTAAACTGAAAAACTATTCCCTCTTTTATCAAAATGATGAGATCAAAATGACGAAAAAAGAGCGAGCCCTTATAACCTTACTCATTGCCCAGCTGGGAACCATTGTCGATTTTGAACAGATCATCCGGTTTGTCTGGGGCGGCAACTATCAGACCCATAATGACGTACGGACACTTGTTTGGCGGCTGAACCAAAAAGTCCCCATCCCTCTCATCCAAAATGCTATGGGGCTTGGATATTACATCGAATAACACACTAATTTAACCCTCTCCCCGATATAATATGTTCATATTATGAGGGAGAGGGAAAGTTTTGGCAGGAATAACTACGAAAGGTTCATATGGCCTTGCAGCAATGTATGAATTGGCATGTCACTATCAACAGGGCCCTCTAAAAATTCATCAGATTGCCGATAAAGCATCAATACCTCAAAACTATCTGGAACATATTCTCTCGAGTCTACGCAAAGAGGGGCTAATACAGAGTATCTTAGGAGCTCGTGGTGGTTATATATTAGCTAAAGCACCCTCGGAAATTTCCGTTTATACCGTTCTCGTTACCCTTGAGGGAGGTCTATGTATGATGAATGCAGGCCCCAATGCCGTATTAAATAAGTTGTGGGAACGGGCAGCCAATGAGATGCAGGAGCTTTTTAAAGAGTCATTGCAGGAGCTTGTGGATGAGGGGAAAAAACTGAATAATCAATCGATGTATTTTATCTAAACGACCCCATCGTCTTTAATACGACGGAAGTCGTCCGTGTAAATGTACAACATTTCCAAATACCAATACGGCAGGACTCTTAGCGCCATACGATGCTTCTTCGATATTATTAAGCGTTGTTACTATCGTCGTTTGGTCAGGACGCGATGCATTCGAAACAATCGCTGCAGGCAAATTGCCATCTACACCAATGGCAAGAGCCGCTTCTCTTATCTGTCCGACAAGAGTAAGCCCCATCAACACAACGGTTGTGTGATTGGATACAAGCAATAATCCAAGCCAATCAGCATTAAACGCAGAATCTTTCAAATGTGCTGATACCACTGAAAAGCTTGCCGCATACCCTCGTGCGGTTGGCGGAATACCGGCACACGCCGGTCCGGCTACCGAGGAGGAGATTCCCGCGATTACATCGACTGCATATCCTCTCTCAATCAGATAAAGAGCTTCTTCACTCCCCCGTCCGAAGATATAGGGATCACCGCTTTTGAGCCGGGCTACATCCAATCCTTGATCGGCATACGCTGCAATCAGGGCATTGATCTCTTCTTGGGAAACGCTGTGGCAGCTTTTTTGTTTCCCGACGTATATTTTTTTGCTCTGCTGCGGTATCAGTTCCAGTATTTCAGCACTGATAAGATGATCGTATAATATCACCGGTGCTTCTGAAATAATCCGCGCAGCTTTTAATGTCAGCAATTCGACATCACCAAGTCCGCAACCGACAAGGTATACTTTACCTTTATCTAGCGATTTCATTCAAGTCTCCTTATCGATTTTTTGATCGCACCGATCAGAGCATCTATATCCTCAATCGTCTGCGAGTAATGGACAGTAATCCGAAGCCATCCCGGACGTATTTCCAATGGCTCATCATCACTCAAACCTAACAGGTCATGTCCGTAAGGACCCGCACATGAGCATCCGGCGCGCGTTTGAAATCCCTCTTCATCGGAGAGAAGCGCACACAGAGCATAGGGGTCAACATTATGAATATTAAACGATACGATACCGATATTTTCCGCACTCCGGCATCCGTAACACTCTGCACCCGGAATTTTCCGAAGCTCTTTCACAAGATGCGTATGCAACACTTTTTTAGACGATCCGATCCATTCGAATCCCAGTTCATTGCGAAGCTGATAGGCCAGTGCAGCACGAATCAATTGCAAGATTCCCGGAGTACCGGCATCCTCTCGATCTTCGATTTCCTCAACAAAGGTATGGCTTTTACGGCTCACGTAACTTACCGTCCCGCCTCCTGCAAACGTCGGAGAACCCTCTGCATCAAACAGGTTCTTCCGTATCGCAAGCAATCCGCACGATCCGGGACCGCCCAACAGTTTGTGCGGCGAAAAGACCATTGCATCGTAGAGTTCACAGGGAATATTCTGATATGCGGAGGATGCCGCTGCATCAAAACAAACGAGTGCCCCATAACGTCGCAGCAATGCTGAAATCTCGGCATAAGGGGTAATCGTTCCCGTTACATTCGAAGCAATACAAAAGGTGCCGATAATCTCTCGATCTTTGGCAGCTCGTAATATCCACTCCAACTCTTCCAAATCCACCAGCCCTTTAGAATTCAAACCGATTCGTACCGTTTCGCATAATGCCTCACGGTAGCTGATCTCGTTAGAGTGGTGTTCATACGGCCCTACAATGACAAGCGGCAATTTTGCGATATCCAAACCACTGTATCGCGCTCGCGTCGCAGGAGGAATATAAAGCCCAAGAATCTCCTGTAGCCGCTTAACCGCGGCTGTCGCACCGCATCCGCTGGGAAGAATGGCAAAGCCCTCATCCAACGCTAAGAGCGTTTTCAAATGCTCTCGTGCCTGACGGTAGTAACTGTCCGTTTTGGCCGCCATCGACGCCTCTTTGGAATGGGTATTGGCATATGTCTCAAGAACTTCGCGGATACGCTCTTCAATCGACTCATAAGCCAAACCTGACGCCGTATAATCAAAATAGTGTTTTTTATGTCTCCCAATCGTCTTGCCGATTATCTGGGAGTATTTGTCGCCGGCCTCAAGAAGCGGTCGGAATAGCTGACTCATGAGTATATTTCTCCAATAAAAAATTTCCAAAATTACTACTACTGCTTGGTTCATATTCTCTGATAAGCGATTCAATCAGAGGTGCAACTTCATCTGAAGTGACCTTTACACCGGTTTTCACTGCAAAACGGCTTTGTTCCCCTTCGAGATGGCCGCCTACGATCAAATCAAACCCTTTGAACTTCTCTTCGTCCCGTTTAACAATCGCGCCGACAAAACCAAGATCAACGATATGCGGATGGGCACACGCATTAGGACATCCGTTGATACTGATACTGATCGGCTCATTAAAATCGCTAAATCGATCTTTCAGATACGCTACAACCTCAATCGCAAGATTTTTGGTTTCACTCACTGCAAATTTACAAAAATTCAATCCCGTACAAGCCAATGTACGCGCTTCAAAAACAGATGGATTGGCATCCAATCCTAATGCCGCTTCCAATGTCTCCGTAAATGCTTTACTCACTGCTGCTGGAACCCCTTGGACAACAATATTTTGCGTGGTTGTGAGAGTGATCCCCTCAACCCCGTAAAATTCAAGAATATTTCCAAGAGAGTGTAATCGTTCACCGCCGATACGTCCGCTGGTAATGGCGTAGCCGATGGTGTTGTATCCTTCTTTTGTACTCTCCAATACTCCGAAATGGCTCCGACGCGGATACGGGGTAAAAGGTGCTCCATCATACGGATCAAATGTTACTCCCGAATCTTTTTCAAGTTCGTTCACAAAACGCTCAACACCCCAATCCTCTATCAAGTGACCCAAACGGGCTTTTGAACGATTGTCACGTGCTCCGTAATCGCGATAAATTCCTGCAACCGATTCAGCGATTGCCACCACATCCGTCCGTTGTACATATCCGATATGCTCGGCGATGCGGCGATTGCTCGCCTGCCCTCCTCCGACACTGACACTGAAAATGATTGCACCTTCAGGACGTTTAACCGCCGTAAAGGCTAAATCCTGAACTTCGTGCGAAATACAGTGTTTGCTGCATCCGCTCACTCCCACTTTGAACTTTCGGGGAAGATTGGAAAAAGCGCGATTTTCGCGGTACAAATCATTCAGAGCATCGACGACATCACGGACATCGTCAATCTGTTCCTTATCAATACCGTTTACCGGACAGCAGACAATATTGCGCGGACAATCTCCTGCAGCTTCTATCGTACTGAGTCCTACCCTAGCCAATCGGGCAAATATCTGCGGAAGATCACTCACCTTTATCCAATGAAACTGTATATCCTGACGTGTTGTCAAATCGGCCGTATCGCGTGCCAACTCTTTGGATATCTTTCCGATTTCAATCAACTGTTTACGGTTCAGATATCCCCCTTCAAGTTTGACTCGAAGCATAAAGTAGAGAGTTTCATCCTCTGGTCCTTGCAGGTTTTTGTTCTGCGTATAAAGACCGTACCATTTAAACCGATCGATATCTTCAGGATCTATTGCCTCACCGCTTTGGGCGTAACGGGCAATATCATCTAAAACATCCAATCCGTCTTTTTCGCTTTTTATCCGCTCTACGCGCTGGGCTTTTGATTCTGAAGCCATCGGTTACTCCTTACGTAACAATTTGGGCATTCCAATGAGGAAAATGTCGTCGAACAAGAGCATTGAATTCTATTTCGAAATCAACCGCTCCACCTACTTGTTTAGTCTCTTTCTCGGTACTGCCGATAATCATTCCCGCAGCAACCGTATTGTTCGTTATCTTGTCAATCAGGATAAATCCTCCTGTTTGACGGTTCTCTTCATACCTGTCAAATGCTAAAGATTCTCCCAAACCAAAACGAACCGAACCGATGTCATTCAATCCCAATTGATTGGCTTCATGCCGCACTTGCGTATTAACATCTACACGATAATCAATCCCCTCAGCCACAGCCGAAGTCACCGTCGAACCTCTTTTGAATAGATAGCTTTTCCCCGGAAAAAATACTTCTTCATCCATCCAGACAAGATGTGCCCTAATGGCATCCGATACTAAAATAGGTTCCCCCGTTTTAATGATAATATTGCCGCGACTAATATCAATCTCTTCATTCAATGTCAACGTTACCGCCTGTGCAGTCGAAGCCGATGCCAAGTTTCCGTCGTACGTTACAATTTCTTTAACCGTTGCATGTTTGCCTGAGGGCAATGCGGTTATCTTATCCTCGACGCGAATAGTTCCCGATGCAATTGTTCCGGCAAACCCTCTAAAATCGAGATTGGGACGATTGACATACTGTATGGCCATTCGAAACGGGGCTTCCGCTGATGGTGTACAAAGAGGTACCTCTTCCAGTAGCTGTATCAATGTCTTCCCTTCATACCATGGGGTATGAATGCTGCGTGTCACAACGTTATCTCCATCGAGCGCAGAAAGAGGAACTGAAAAAATGGTCTCGATTCCCAACTCTTTTGCGAATGCGCGATATTCGGCATCAATGGTCTCAAATACATCCTGATCAAAGTTTAATAGATCCATTTTATTGATCGCGACGATAACATTTCGAATTCCCAAAAGACGGACGATAAAGGAATGGCGACGCGTCTGCGTCACAATCCCGTATCGTGCATCGATCAGAATAATCGCCAAATCCGCAGTCGATGCGCCCGTAGCCATGTTACGGGTATACTGCTCATGTCCCGGGGTATCCGCGATAATGAATTTACGTTTATCGGTCGAAAAATAGCGGTACGCTACGTCGATCGTAATCCCCTGTTCCCGTTCACTCTGAAGACCGTCCACCAAAAGTGCCAGATCAATCTTATCTCCGGTTGTACCGAGCCGTTTACTGTCCCTTTTGAGACTTTCCAGATGGTCTTCAAAAATCATTTTTGAATCGTGCAAAAGTCTTCCGATCAACGTACTTTTACCATCATCAACACTGCCGCAGGTTATAAAACGGAGCAGCTCTTTGTGTTCTTGTTCTTTAAGATAGCCCTCAATATCGGTGGCTATCAAATTTCCTTGATGTGCCATTAAAAATATCCTTCAATTTTTTTCTTCTCCATGGATCCGGCCTGATCGGCGTCGATCAGGCGACCTTGCCGCTCACTTGTTTTCGTCAGAAGCATCTCCTGAATAATGTCAGGAAGCGTCACCGCATCGCTCTGGACTGCACCCGTCAACGGATAACAGCCTAGTGTGCGAAAACGGACATTCTCCATAACCGGTATCTCCCCCTCTTCAAGAGGAAACCGCTCATCGTCCACCATGATTTTAACCCCGTCACGTTCGACCACAGGTCTCGGTGCCGCATAATAAAGAGGTACAATGGGAATCCCTTCAAGATAAATGTATTGCCAAATATCCAGTTCTGTCCAGTTGGACAACGGAAATACCCGTATGCTCTCCCCTTTATGGATTCGCCCGTTGTAAATATTCCACAATTCAGGACGCTGTTTTTTAGGATCCCATCGGTGGTTTTTATCACGAAATGAGTAGATCCGCTCTTTAGCTCGGCTCTTCTCTTCATCCCGTCGCGCTCCACCGAAAACGGCATCAAACTTGTGTTCATTCAAAGCCTGTTTTAGCCCTTGGGTTTTCATAATATCCGTATAAACCGAACTTCCATGGGTAAAAGGGGAAACCCCTTCAGGATTGATGTGGGTTAAAAGCCTCAACCCTAATTCTTTGATACGACGGTCGCGAAATTCAATCATCTCTTTAAATTTCCATGTCGTATCGACATGCAAAAGGGGAAACGGCAATTTCGCCGGATAAAATGCTTTCAATGCCAAATGAAGCATTACCGAGGAATCTTTTCCGATCGAATAGAGCATCGCCGGATTTTCAAATTCGGCCACTACTTCTCGCATAATGTGAATCGATTCTGCTTCCAGTGCTCTAAGATGTGTTAATTGTTTTTGAGTCATTCTAACTCCTTTATCCGTTCATTAATATTCATACAAATAAGGCCCAATCGGCCAAGTCCTCACGGTGCGACGCACAATCGTCTCCGCATATTTGACGTAAAATTGCAAGCAAAATATTCATTTTTCTGCTCCTTTCAGGTGCAATCCGCACTCTTTATGTTCAGGGTTTTCCCACCACCATCGCCCGGCACGTATATCTTCTCCTTCGCGAACAGCACGTGTACACGGGGCACACCCGATACTCGGATACCCTTGGTCATGCAACACGTTATACGGAAGCTTATTCTCCTTGATATAGTTCCAAACCTCTTCTTCACTCCACTCAATCAACGGATTAAGCTTAATCAACTTGTTTCCTTGATCCCACTCTACCAACCTCATCGTTTCACGCGTTGGAGATTGAGAGCGTCGAAGTCCGGTAATCCATACTTCAACCCCTTTTAATGCCCTTTGCAACGGTGCGATTTTACGAACATGGCAACACATTTTTCGATTTTCAATGCTTTCGCGAAATCCATTAATCCCTTGGCGCTGATAAAGAACCTCAATATCCGAAGCGTTCGGAAAATAGACATCAATTTTGATGTCGTATTTTTTATTGATCTTATCCATCACGGTATAGGTTTCTTCGTGCAATCTTCCCGTATCGAGGGTAAAAATTTTTGCTTTTGGATCTGCTTGTAACACTAAATCTGTCAAAACTTGATCTTCTGCACCAAAGCTTGTAGCCAAGGCAATTTTTCCGCTGAATACTTCCAAAAAATTAGCCAATACCACATCAACCGGCTCATGTTCAAACTGTGTATTTAAATTTTCTAAATTCATACGCATACTCTATATCCTAAATTTGATAGTCGTTATAGGCTATCTTCTCTCTCCCGAAATTGGTCTTATCCCAGGCCCGTTCATGAAGATAATACAAGACCATTTTGGTAAAAACTTCGAGAGATCCGATCGATATTGCCCAAACTAAGTTCCCGGTAATGAAAAATGAAATAACCATCGTATCGATCGTTCCTACCGTTCGCCATGATATTGCTTTGATAATGCTACGGTAATGTTTTTCTCTCATCTTAATTATTCTCCGATGGAAACTCGTAAAGCTCGGTGCTTAAATACCGTTCCCCGGTATCGCACAAAATCGTTACGATTGTTTTCCCTTTATTCTCAGCTCTTGCTGCAATTTTACGTGCCGCGGCAACATTGGCTCCTGCGGAAATTCCGACTAAAAGCCCCTCTTTTTTTGCAATTTCTCGGGAGGTCTCAAACGCTTCAGCATTGGTAATCCGAAGAATCTCGTCATAGACTTCTGTATTGAGCACTTGTGGAACAAATCCGGCCCCGATCCCCTGAATTTTATGAGGTCCGGCTCCTTCTCCGGATAAAACCGCTGAGGCATCCGGCTCTACCGCAATCACCTGGATATTTGGGTTATAGCTTTTAAGCACTTCCCCTACTCCGGTGATGGTCCCCCCTGTACCGACAGCTGCGATAAAAATATCGACCTTGCCTTCCGTATCTCGCCATATCTCCTCTGCTGTCGTTGTACGATGAATCTCGGAGTTATCCGGATTATTGAACTGCTGCAGCAAAACAGCACCGGGCAATGTTTGAGCAAGTTCAGCCGCTCTTGTCACCGCCCCACCCATCCCTTTTTCAGGTTCGGTAAGGACGATTTGAGCACCTAATGCCGCTAATAAACGTCTACGTTCCAGACTCATTGAGCTGGGCATAGTGAGAATCAATTTTAACCCGAGGTTCGCCGCCACACTGGCAAGAGCGATTCCGGTATTTCCGCTGGTAGGCTCTACGATAATACTCTCAGGTGTAATCTCGCCTCGCTCTATTGCTCTGAGAATCATGTTGCTGCCGATCCGATCTTTGACCGATCCGGACGGATTCATAAATTCGCATTTACCTAACAGTGTCGTTTTATTTTCTGCATATTTGAGTTTAACCAGTGGTGTATTACCGATCAACTCTGTAATGTTGGCCGCTATTTTCATTGTTCCCTCCTTCTCGGGGCGTAGTAAAGCATCTTTGTGATTTCACTCACACCTAATCAAAACAACACGACTGAATAACTATTCAGTAATATTTGACGGCAGTTTAACAAAAGTATTTCACAATGTCTAGTTAACATAGCATTTTACTAAGGATTAAACTGCTCTCTTCTTGTTAATGATCACTTTTTAATCACATTCGTAGTTCAACGGTAATATACTTCGTTTATAATGGTGTTATGAAATGCATACCAAAAATTTTATCTATTTGGCTTCCCCTCATTGTTGTATTATTGTGCATGAGTGGAACTGAAACGGATGCTGCAGAACTTTCAAGTAAAAATACGATGATACTTCTTGAAGAGATCGAACACCATGCAATGATTTATGGAGAGGGGGAGAAAAAGGTCTATGTATTTGTGGATCCGAAATGTCCTCATTCTCAAGATTTTATATCCATGATAAACGAAAATGCGAAAATGCGTACTATGTACCGATATTATATTTTTTTCTATGAACTAAAACGATTCAATTCGCACGATCTAATTTCCGCTATTTACGAATCAGCTACGCCATTGCAACGGACATTGGAAGTCATGGTTGGGGGGAAAGAGATGCAAACGAGCAATCAAATCGAGCCTAAAATCGAGACAAAAATTGGTGATATAGCACGCGTTGCCAATGAGATCGGCGTATCGAAGCGTCCTTACCTGATAATTGCAAAGAAGTGGGATTAACCATGTATTACCATACCCCGAACACATCACGATTTATCAATATGATTCGACGCTTTCGAATTCTCATCATTGCCCTATTTCTCTTCATTTCAGCCGCAGCGTTGTGTGTTCTTAGACCGGAATTGATTTCATCGGATACAATGTTTTGGCTCAGTGAATCCAAACAACTCCAAAAAACACAGCAACAAGCCTATTCAAAAATTTATGTAGGGCGTTTAAGTGTAAAAGTACCGTCATTTGACGAGGCAACGAAAAATACATTGCAATCTCTGCAAACCGAGCTTGAACATAGCGATGGAGTTGAACAGGTCGAATCTCTTTTTTCAGCGTATATGATTTTCAACGATCAAAGCTCCGAAGAATCAGCATTGGTCAAAGCCTTACCGATAGCACAAATGAGCACACCAAAAATGATTACTTTTATACAGACATTTCCCGAACCGTATCGACGTTTTGTTCGTAACGACTTTCGCCAATTTCATTTTATAATCCACTCCAAAAAGCCTATACAGATTGACCGTATGACTATTCCCTATCCATATGAATATTCTGAGCCGATGGTGAAAGCAGAGTTGTCACATTATTTGTGGTATGTGGGGATCATTCTATTGACTATCGTCGCGATGTCTCAAATCATATTTAAAAATTTCATTGCGGCATTAGGGGCCATCAGTGTTACTGTTATTACATTAATTTGGACTTTTTCACTGATTTATCTTTTAACCGGCAACAAACAGATTCATATTGCGATGAGTCTGATGGTTGTGAGCATTGCAATCGGGCATTATCTCTATTTCTATTACCGCTGGCATGTCTCTCAATTTAAAAATGATCCTAACGTAGCACTCGAAAAAAGTATTAACCGTAATCTTCTTCCCGCACTTTGGACATTGCCGGTACTTATTATCAGCTTAGGATCGTTGCTTTTTGCCGATTCGCTGATTGTAAGTATGATGAGCCTGAGCTTGATGGTCTCCTCAGCGGTCGCTTATATCGTTAGTATCTTATTTTTACCGGCATTGTTAAGTTATTTTACGGTCACCCATCCAAAAATAGGGTTGGCACGAGTATGTTATTGGTTTGCCAATCAAGAGGTTCATTACAACCCAAAACTGCTTCAAAGATTTATGATTGTCTCATTATTAATCTTTGTATTCGTCGGAATTCGTCTTTATACCGCCCCGACCTTATTCGAAAGAAGTGTCGGAAATGAGACAATGACACTTAAAGTACCGTTTAAAGAAATCGATCTAAGTACGCTGCACAAAATCGATGCTTTTGAACATGAACTCCGCACTCAAAACCCTGGAGTAGTCAAAGTAGATTCAGTAGTCACCATCCTAAAAAGAGTTGACTTGGCTAATAATCCAAAAAATTCTTTGGATGAACAGCGGCTTTTGCAAGCCCTGTTTTTTCTTGACCTGTATGATCTGAAACAATCCTATATTGACAAAGATTCTCTCAACATTACCATTACATTAAACAATGCAGATCATTCGGGCGTCATACGATTTTTAGAATCGTACAAAGCCTTACCGATCTATTTGACCGATGTGGACAGCTTATCTCAAAGTTCAAAAATGGATAAAATGCTCATTCTTGTTTCATCGCTGTTCTCAGCCCTTTTCATCATTTCTCTTGTCATGGGGATTATTTTTCGCTCATCCGCCATTGGATTGGTCGGTTTCGCTTCAAATGCCATCCCTATTATTTGGTTCGTACTCTTTATGATACTGTTTAAATTTGAACTGAGTATCGAAGCATTGATTGCAATGACAATATCAGTGGGATTAACGTCCGACACGATTATCCATTTCGGATACAAATATTTCAGAAGCCGGTATTTCGGCCGTTCTCGAAAACATGCCCTTGAGATTATGTTCTTTTATGCCGGTGTTCCGGCTATTATCAGCGCATCGGTATTAATGATCGTTTTTGCATTATTAACACTGACCCAATTGCAGTCTTTGCAACTCATCGGTGCATACGGAGCCGTATTAATGCTGATCTCATTATTGAGCGATCTGTTTATCCTGCCAGTTTTATTACTGGCAGTGGATCGCCATGATACCAACAAAACTATGCCTCACTAGTTTCCTGTTACATTTTCACGATACTGGTCTCCCAGCCATCATATTGCCCTTCGGATTGATAGGCGAGATCGATAAGATGCAGTGTCAAAGTGTCAATATCATAATAAAAAGGTTTGTCTTGACGATAAAAACTGATCCCTAGCATCGGAGTATTTTCACTTGGTTCCATCAACTCTTTAACTTTAAACGCTTCAGATTCGATACGATCAACAAAAGAATTGCGCTGTTCTAGGGTTTCAAAATACGCTTTATGTTCAATTGCACGTGGCAAATGGAGTGAATCTCCGGAAGCTTTTAAATTGTCACACACTTTATGATTTTGGATAATTTGCCACTCGATGGGGGTCGGGAAAAGAAGTTTATTATAAATTTCCCAATCTGTATCCATTTTTGATCCAAATTCATACTCGTAATCCGGAAATTCATTCATCGCCGCTTTGACTGCATCTGGCCAATCAAAAGTATGTTTTAGGTAATAGATAAAGGTCATCTCCCCGTTCGATACGATCTTCCCGACATAACTCCCGACGCGATAACGCAACGATTCCATCTCAATCCGGTCTTCGATAAAACTGAGTTGTGCCTCTTCATCTTCCGAAATCAGCCCTTTATCATTAGGAGCTTTCATGGTGACTTTGATAAATCCCATATAAAACTTATCTTCACTCGGCAACTCAACGGAAATACCCGCATTCACTAACACCGAGGCAATATGGCCATCGATTGTTTTCATATACAATTCCCAATATTCTTGCATCTTCTACTCCATTTCCAAGGTCATTAAATACATATCTTCACCGTCGATCACTTTGACTTCCAGACTATCACACTCCGGACACTTGTAATACACTTCACCTAATTCAGTGATTTTCCCGCATTGTTTGCATTCAATCGTCAAAGGCTGCACATTCATCACAAAATCCGCCCCGTCACACACCGTTTTCTCTTTGAAGGTATTAAAGGCGATTTCAAGCAGATGAGGCTCTACTCCGGACATTTTACCGATTTTAACGATAATCTTTTTGACCGACTCTGCTTCATTTTGCGCCGCGATCTCTTCGCATTGGGTCAATAATGCCTGCACGATCGAATATTCATGCATAATTTACTCCTTTTATTTAATTTTAACGCCATTCGGAGCTATGCCCCGATCGGCTACGCTCGCCGCTATGGCACTGAAGCTTGCCTCTTCGAAGCAGATTTTTCTTAGGTAATTGGGGGTTTGAATTGGACAAAGCTTATAAACAAAATCTTTGCGCAGACGGTTGAAATCACTCGCAGGATCATAAAAACTCGGATACATCTGCTCCAATTCGTACTCTCGATGACGCTGAATCTCCTCTGCAAACGAAGTATGATGGATTTTTTGACGTTTGGCATCCAGAAGTTCATAATATCGATCTTCATCTTCGCAGAGTGATGCACAATAACGGTGCAGTTCATCTAAATAAGTCTCATCATCTTCTGATAAAACCGTATCTACCAAACCGATAGCCTCCGCATGTACGGCACTGATCGGCAAACAACCGCTTGTCACTTCCTGAGCCATTTCCCCTCCGACACGATGCAGCAAAGTATAGGTCCAATACTCGCTCCCGTGTAATCCAAGTGTCTTATAATGCGGATTGAGTACAACCCCTTCACGCGCAACAATATAATCGGATGCAAGGGCCAAAAAGACTCCCCCCGCTCCGGCATTACGATGCAGTGAACTCACGGTGAGCACCTCATCACACTGCAAAATAGATTTGACCACTTCGTTCATCGAATGGATATTCGACCATCCGTCTTCGTCGGCTTTTTTAGAATCTTCCATAATATTGAGATGGATGCCGTTGGAAAAGAACTCCTCTCCTCCCATCAATACCAGCACTTTGATCCCCGATTGTTTCAGATGATCAAACGCGTATTTAAGACGTACGCATTGATGGGCGCCCATCGCACCGTTATGAAAATTAAATCCGAGATACCCTATCTCATCACGTTCATAATAGGTGATCTCTTTGAACGTCTCTAAAGAAGGATCGACAAACAGCGCCAATCGATCTTCCCTCACCCCTTTGAGCCGATCTTTGAGGACATAGGTTGCGGGAAGTTTGATACTCGGAGCATGACGCTCTTTGAGGTGGGTTATCCAAATCGATGCGTCTTTCGTACCCAGACAGATCGCCCCTTCTCGCTTTGCCAAAATTTCTTTGATTCCGCCTCGAAGCTTCGACTCTTTATGGACACCGTACAAGGTACATTCTACCCCAAGAATCGTATCCAGAACACCTGGATGACTGTCGGCAGATCGAATCTTAGTAATGATACGCTCGGTCGTATCCTCTTCCCAGTCGATACGGCGGTCATTCTGTGTCATCACCAAATGAGCCGAGCCGGGTAAAGTATGTGAGTGTTGCGAAATAGGGACAAAGATCGAATTATTCAAAGATTTGAAGAGTTCAACCACCAATTGTGACGCAAGGGTACTTACAGCAGTGCGATAGATCGAAGCTTTGCTGGCTCTACTCATCGGGAAAGTATCGTGCGCGTAAATATCTCCGGCATCGTATTCGCCGTTTGCCCTCAATATCGTTACACCCCATCTCTGCTCTTCATTCATGATTGCCCAATCAAGAGCATGCGCTCCACGGTCTCCCGCAATCCCCGGATGGATGATGAAAGTAGGGATCACGCTCCAAATGTTCTCAGGAATCCGCTTTTTTAAAAATGGCGACAGAATAAGATCGGGTTTAAATTCCATAACCTCTTCGATGAGTTGAGGCTCATTGATAGCAAAAGCAATCCCTACCGTTTCCCCTCGATCCCGAAGATCGCAAAAAATGCGCTGGCTCAATGAATTAAATGCCGAGACAACCAACAAGATACGCAACTGCTTCTACTTTTTCAACATATCCGAGGCAATAACTCACCCGTTGGCAAATCCATAAACCGCTTCGATCCCCACGCACTCAATAATACGACACGTCCGTCATACTGATGGGTTACATCAGCAATAATTGCCGCATGGTACGCCTCTTCAAACCCCTGTAAAATCTCTACTGCCCGCTGTGCATCTTCGCTCTTCACCGCCAGAACAAACGTCCCCTCATTGGCAAGATTGTACGCTTCAAAACCCAAAATTTCGCAAATTCCGCGTACCTCGTCACTCACCGGCAAAGCCTCTTCTTTGACTTCGATACAGACGGTAGATTGCGCAGCCCATTCATTAAGCACCGCTGCAACACCGCCGCGCGTCGCATCCCGCATCGCCGTGATCTGGATACCTTCAGAGAGGAGTTTTTCAACCAGCGGCCAAAGAGAAGTACAATCGCTTTGGAGGTTACTGCTAAACTCCATCCCTTCGCGGTTGGCAAAAATCGTCGCACCGTGACGTCCTATCTGATTGGATACGATAATCGTATCGGCTACACTCACGCAGTTGGAAGATATCCCGCTTTTTTGCACGACACCCACCCCCGTCGTATTGATAAAAATCTTATCAACACTTCCGCGAGGGACCACTTTGGTATCACCGCAGACGATCATAGCTCCGTTGATGTCAAGTTCTTTTTTCATCGAGCGGACGATTTTTTCCAAATCATCGACCGAAAATCCCTCTTCAACAATCACAGCGCACGTCATATAGGTCGGTTTTGCCCCCATCATCGCCAAATCGTTACACGTACCGCAAATACTCAGTTTCCCGATATCGCCGCCGTCAAAGAAGATAGGGCTGACGGTAAAGCTGTCGGTAGTAAAGGCTAAGCGCCCGCCGTCAATAATTGCGGCATCTTCACTTTTTGCCAAAATCTCATTTTTAAAATGTTTGTAAAATATTTTCGAGATCAGTTCACCGTTTTCCTGCCCACCGTTCCCTTGGGCTAATGTCACTGTTTTTGTCATCTTTTCCACCTACTTTTTCATAATCTTTATATACAACTCTTCCACCTTCGTTCTCGCCCAAGGTGTCTTTCTAAGAAACTTTAGACATGAGTTTATAGTCGGATTTATCAAAAAGCATCTAACATTTATGCGATTACTTAACTCTTCAAATCCATAACGTTCAACCAAACTCTCTAGAATCTCCTGAAGTTTAATACCATTCAAGGGATTGTTTTTATTTTTTTCCTCTTCACTCATTTTTTTCCTTTGGCAAGCTTGTTGTTTTATTTATTCTATTTATCATTCAACACTTCCCAATGCCCGCTTTTCAAACTACCGACCCTCTGTAGTCTCCCTTGCTCTTTGAGTGTTGCCATATCCCTTTTGATGGTTTTATCGCTTACTTTTAATCGCTCGGCTATCTGTATCGACGTAATCTCTTTGTTTTTTTCGATCAGTTTTACAATCTCATCCAAACGATTTTTAGGGACATTTTTGGGGACATTTTTGGGGACATTTTCATTCGAAGCATTTTTCAATGTTTTGAGTATAATCTCCAGCATAAATTCTATAAACGGTGTGCTTTCTCCTGCACTTCCTGAATTTTCCAAAGCCTTATAATACGATGCTTGATGCTCTCGAACGACGCTCTCAATGGGGATAAATCCAAAAATCTTTTTGTAATGGTTCAGTATAACACTCTGCCAAAGCCGTCCAACCCTGCCGTTTCCATCACTGAATGGATGGATAAACTCAAATTCATAATGAAATACGCAAGAGACGATCAGAGGATGATCTTTTGTATTTTGTAACCATTCAAACAGATTGCCCATTAGCTCTAGAACTTGAAATGGAGAGGGTGCGATATGCGTTATGACATTCTCTGAACCAACACTTGCATTTAAACTTCTATAACTTCCCGCATTGGTTAAAAGTTCATCCATCATCAGTTTATGCGATTTTAGGAGATCTTTTTCACTTTTAAATGAGTAATTATCAAAATGCTCATACGCTCTTATAGCCCCTTGTACCTCAGCGATTTCTCTCATCGTCCCTAAAACTGTTTTGCCATTGATTACATTGGTAATTTTCTCTTCACTAAACGTATTACCCTCAATCTGCAACGTTCCCGTAATACTCTTTATACGATTTTTTTTACGAAGTTTCGGAGTTTTTAAATTGATTTCTATATGCTTAATGTCAGTTACAATTTCAACAATATCACTTACCAAAGAGAGCATAGTAGAGGTAATCGTAAACGGCGGTTTATAACTCATAACTGCAAAGCCTTAGATTTAACATAGATTATATCAAATTCCCGTATTTATAATAGGCGGCACATGCCCCCTCACTGCTGACCATACAGCTTCCCAACGGTGAACTCGGTTTACACGCCGTTCCAAATACACTGCATTCCTGAGGCTTTGCAAAACCGCGTAAAATATCTCCGCAGATACACAGTTTATGGTCATCGATCTCATCATAAGGAAGTATCTCTTTGAACAACACTTCTGCATCATAAGCGGCGTATTTATCGCGAAGCTTTAAACCGCTGTCGGGAACATTTCCCATCCCTCGCCATTTGAAGAGGCTCACTTTTTCAAAATACTTTTCAATCAATGCCTGAGCTTTGAGATTTCCCTCAGAGGAAACAAGCCGTTTGTATTGAATTTCCAGATCACTGCGCCCCTCATTAAACTGCTTAAGCATCATATAAATAGCTTCCATGACATCGACCGGTTCAAAACCTGCAACAACTACGGGGATATGATATTCTTTGGGAAACTTCTCGTAAATTTTCGATCCGCTGATAACACTGACGTGTGAAGGTCCGATGAACGCATCGATACGGTGATCGTAGCTGTTAACATGTTCATCTCGACTGTCAATCAGCTCTTTCATCACTTCAGGGACAGTGACATGATTGATATGAAAAAAGATGTTTTTAATTCCGCGCTTGATCACCACATCCAGCAATGCCGCAGTCATCGGGGTCGTCGTCTCAAATCCGATAGCAAAGAAAATAATTTTTTTATCCGGATTTTCCTCAGCTACTGGAAGCGCATCCATCGGCGAATAGATATAACGTACATCCGCCCCTTTGGCTCTCGCATCCTGTAAAGAGCCGTGGCTTCCCGGAACTTTGATCATATCCCCCAGTGTGAGTAAAATCACATCGCTCTGCTGTGCTAGAACGGACGCATGATCAACCCGTTCTTTAGGCATGATACACACCGGGCACCCCGGACCGTGGATAAAATTGATATTTTCAGGCAACAGTTGAGTAAGGCCGTATTTCATGATCGTATGGGTATGTCCTCCGCATACTTCCATGATGTTCACGTTGCGTTCAAGTATTTTAGCCTCACGCGCTATCAATTTTTGAAAACTTTTGATAACGTCGGGATCACGAAATCCGTCATACAAATCTTTTAGTTCCAAAGAACTCATAGCACTTCTCTATTGGCACAATTATCATCATCAAGCACTAACTGCCGACGATCTTCTTCATCGAGTTTTTCAAGAATTTCCTGATAAACTCTCAGTGATTCCATCGCATCTTCTTCATCAATTTTATTCATGATAAATCCGATATGAAGAAGTACATAATCTCCGATTTTGACAGAGCCCTCTTCCATCAAATCCAATCCGGCAGTACGCTGTACACCCATCGTATCTACGGTTGCAATATTAAGTTCCGTGTCAATTTTGACTACTTTTGAAGGAATCGATAAACACATAATTACGCTCTCATCTTTCGTTTAAATTCAATCCACTCAATAACCCGTTTGACCGAAGCTTCATCGTTAATATTGACCTCTAAGATATCGACATTCGGTTTGATTTTCCGCGCCTCAGCTTTTTCACGCTCTATGTCGTATTGGAAATAAGGGAGAAGATCCGTTTTCGTGATAAGGATCAGATCAGCGCTTCGGAACATCACCGGATATTTGGCGATTTTATCTTCCCCCTCCGGGATAGATACGAGGACGATATTGAGATGCGATCCCACATCGTAGCTTGCCGGGCAAACGAGATTACCGACATTTTCGATAAAACAGACATCCAAATCGGCTATCGCCAAATCATGCAACCCTTTGTGAACCATAAACGCATCCAGATGACACGCACTCCCCGTCTGAATCTGCACCGCACTGATCCCTTTGGCGATTAGGCGGTCGGCATCACGCGACGTCTCCAAATCCCCTTCAATCACTCCGAATTTAAACGGAGCCAAGCCCACCATTGTTTCCAACAATGCTGTTTTACCGCTTCCGGGTGAGCTCATAAGATTGATCGCCAATACCCCGTGCTCATTGAAATGCTCTCGGTTATGATGCGCTTCCTGATCGTTTTTATCCAAAATCTTTTTGATCACCGCAATCGTTTTGGTGTCATTGAGCTGCGGATTATGGTGCAGTGTCTCATGTGCCGCATGATGGCTGTGAGAGTGATGGTCATGATCTCCGTGATCGTGGTCGTGGTGATCCCCATGGTCGTGATGATGGTGATCGTGATCCGTAAGTGAACATCCGCAATCTTTACACATTTTAAAATCCTTATTATTTAAATTTTCTATTCTTATGCCATAAGCATATTTCCGCCTACGAGGACAGAAATCGTTCCTACTGCGGCAAAGACTCGGCGAACATTTTTAATCGTTGTTAAAATGTCCTTGTTAATCCATAAAATCACCAAACCGAAAGCGAAAAAGACTACCATAACACCCAAAATAAAAGCAAAGATCATCGACACATCAACCGCTTGCCCTTGAAGTACCCCAAGGGTAACCAACATACCGCGCACCCCGCCGATTCCCATTAAAATACCCACACCGAATGCCGATGGGGTAGAAGATTCATGTTTGTGTTCATCCCCGAACCAAATGTGCACATGTTTTTTGTGATCGTGGGTATGAGAGCTCAAATGGATTTTATTGGCATAGACTAAATACAGCAGATAGACACCGATCGAAAAAATCACGCTCGATGCGATAATATCGCCATATCCCAATACCTCTTCGGGTATAGCAGTATGTTGAAGTATTTTAGCAAAAACGAAAAGCATGATCCCATGCCCTATCGCAAAAGCACCCACACTTAAGAGCGTTCTTTTCGCCTCTTTACCGATGGAAAAATCGGCAATGGCGGTCAAATGATCCGGCCCGAAAGCGTGCAGTATTCCGTACCAAAAAATTACGATTAAACCCAGTTCCATGGCATCCCCACTTATATGAATAATCATTCAGATAAAAGATTATAGGAGAATAGGATAAAAACAAACTAAAAAAATGATGTTCTTATGCTATTTCAGGACTTAATTTGTTTTTTTGATACATAAACAGGACAAATACTTCCACTCATATTTTTCGGGCAACACTTCCCTGCGGATGGTTGTACCAACCCGGATCGCTGTAATCTCCCCTAGGCTGATTGCGACGTACTTTAACCAGAGTAAACATCCCCCCCATCTCGATGGGGCCAAACGGCCCTTTTCCTGTCATCATCGGTAAGGTATTCTCCGGTAATGCCATCCCCATATCGGCCATATCCTGCATCTCGGCCATCCCGTTTTTACCCATCGGCATATACATGTATTCCGGCATCAGATCGCTGATCTTTTCGGTTAAATCGTCTTGTTTTACCCCGATCATATTGGGGACGGTGTGTCCCATCGGCCCCATGGTATGGTGCGATTTATGGCAGTGAAACGACCAATCCCCCTCTTCGGTTGCGATGAACTCGATTGCTCTCACCGCGCCCACAGGTATATCCGCCGTCACTTCGGGCCATCGTGCGCTTTTAGGAACCCATCCCCCATCGGTGCAAGTCACCTCAAACGGATGCCCGTGCATGTGGATGGGATGGTTGGTCATGGTGAGATTGCCGACGCGGATACGGACGCGATCACCCACCCGAACATTCATCGAGTCAATCCCCGGAAAAACACGACTGTTAAAACTCCAAAGGTTAAACTCCGTCATGGTCGAGGGGTTTGGGGTATAGGTTCCGGGTGCTACATCATAGCTGGCGAGGAGAAAACAAAAATCGCGATCCACACGATGCTCTTGCCGTTTTTTCGGATGGATGATAAACATCCCCATCATCCCAAGCGCCATCTGCACCATCTCATCTGCGTGAGGGTGATACATAAACGTTCCGCTTTGGCGGAGGGTAAACTCGTAAACATAAGTTTCGCCCGGAGCAATAGCACTCTGTGTCAAGCCCCCAACACCGTCCATCCCGTTGGGAAGGATAAGCCCGTGCCAGTGAATCGTCGTGTGTTCAGGGAGTTTATTGGTCACGATAAGGCGCACCCTATCCCCCTCTACCGCTTCGATCGTCGGCCCAGGAGAGGTACCGTTATATCCCCAGCAGTTGACCACCATACCGGGTGCGAACTCGCGTATCACCGGTTCGGCAACGATGCGAAACTCTTTTACCCCCTCTTTCATCTCATGCGGAAGGCTCCATCCGTTGAGAGTTACGACGGGATTGTAATTTTTCCCCTCCGTTGAAGTAATGAGAGTAGCCGGAGATAAAACCCGTTTTGGATCTTGGACCAATGTGAGGTGCCGCTTATCATGACTCGCTTCACAGCTTTTCGCTTCATCACTGCCGGAAGCACGCGCAACTGCCGCCGAGGCTAACAGTGCCGCACCCAAACCTAAAAATTCTCGTCTATCTTTGTGCTGCATTGTTTACTCCGCCAATGGTGTACGCTAAATCCGCTTGTGCTTTTTGGTATTCCCCAATGGCGATGAGCGATTGCATTTTTACATCACTGTACCGGCGCTGATCGGCAAGCAACTCATAGATACCATCCAACATTCCGTTATAATAAAGCTGTGTCTGTTCCAATATATTTTGATTGATTTTTACAATGGATTCGTTGTATTCACGTGCAATATCATAGCTATAACAAAGATGTGCATACGATTCACGAACTTCCGATCGGACATTCACCGCCAATTCAATCAAACGGTGAACGCTCTGATTGTAACGGGCCTGAGTGAGGCTTATACGAGCCTGCCCCATATCAAAAATCGGGAGGGGAATCTTAACGCCTACGCTGTTAAATCGATTTTCTCCCGTACTTTTCTCACTTCCGGCTTCTAGGCGCACCTCCTGAAGTAAACGGGTATCTTTCGTATACCCTGCTTCTTTGGCCGCGTATTCAACCCTCTTTTGTGCGGCAGCGATATCAAGACGATTCTCTATCGCCCATCGTTCCAAAGAGGTATTCTCTATCGGTTGAGAGCTGAGAATCATCGGCTCATCCACCAAAGTATAATCGGTTTGCTCCGCATACACCCCCATATTTCTATTGAGTGCCTCTCGTGCCTTGGCATTGTCTCGATGGAGTCGGATGGAGTCGAGACGCGCATGCTCATATTCATCTTGAATCTTTAAAAGATCCCGTTTCGAAAGGTTCCCCGCACTGTATTGACGCATCGCCAACTGCAGTGATGCTTCCTGTGATTTGAGTACATCTCCGTTCAATCGAACCATCTCCTGCGCAACGTGCGCATCGATATAGCTTTTTTTAGCCTCTCGAACACTCCGCAGTACCTCATCGCCGACACTCAGCTTCGTCTCTTCGAGAGCCAATCCACCCAGCTCTTTACGCAGCGGTATCCACAATAAATCCAAAAAGGCTAATTCTACACTCACCCCTGAACGATTGATCCCTCCGCCATGGCCAACCGAATACCCCAATAATGGGTTGCTCATCAATCCCGCTTGTACAAGATCGCTTTGCGCGATCCCTATTCGCTCATACGTTTGCTGCAACGCACGGTTATTAATCAACGTAATACGAACCGCATTCTCTTCACTCAGAGGTTGTGACAAAAGATCATTAACGCTTTTATCGACATCTTGAACTTCCTGAGGCGTCTTAAGCCATTTCAGTTCACCCGCTCCGCGAGCAGCGCTCATACGGTTCATTGAATTAAACACATCATTTTGGGAGACAGTGGAACACCCGGACAAAATCAGAAATGCACCAAATGAGAGAATCACCTCTTTTTTCATTTTTGCATACCATGCCGGGTTAGATTTTGATCCTCTTGCTGAATACGTCTCTCTTCCGTGAGACTCGGAGAAGGTTTAAGCGGAACATACACACTTTTCCCTTCCGCCGTATTGCCAAGAATCGGTGATTTGACTTTGGTATCCGCACTCATGGATGCAATACACAGCAAAAACAAGAGTAGGAGACGATTCATTTGCTTATCTTAACAATGACGTCGCTTCCCTCTTTTTGGACAAATTCAAAACGGACTTTATCCCCGACTTGTAACGAATGGAGTAATTCAGGATCGGCAACCGAAAAAGGCATATTCATCGCCGGCCAGTTAAGTGCAGGAATTGGGTTGTGAAAAATCCGAACGCTCATACGATCGGGGGCAATGGATTTGATCGTTCCCGTCGCACTAATTGCACTTTCCGATACTACTGCGCTATTTTGATGATCCTGATGTTCTTCCATAGCCATACCCCAAACCATTGGACTGAATATCAACAGTGTAAAACATACCGTACTAAAAATTTTTGATTGCATACTACGCTCCTGCTTGAATTGTAAAAACAGTGTACCACAGACGACGAAAAAATTATTTAATCTAATAATAACGGTGTTAATGATGCTGTTTTTACAACCACTACGTCATCCAAACGGTATAATTCGATTCTTATTTTAACCAAAGGTGCCCATTGCGTTTTATTTTCTTGTTTTTTTTACTGTTATCTACTTCTACCTCTCTCTTCGCTCTTGTCAGTATTGCACCGGTGGATATCGGCTCCAAAAATGGCATAAGCGGAAATGTTTCAGGATCACTAAGTTCCAAAAGCGGCAATACCCAAAAAGACGACTACTCTCTTGGATGCCGATTACAATACGATCAAGGAATCGATTATTTAGCGTGGGGAATCTTCACCTACGATTATGGAACCTCCAACGGAACAAAAAACGAAGATAAAACTTATGCCCATGTGCGTTATATCCACGCCATAGATGAGAATAAAAACTGGACAGGTGAATTGTTCGTACAATCCGAACGAGACAATATAAAAAGCATTAATGCCCGTTCACTTACGGGTGCCGGTCTGCGATGGCGATTTTTTAATGCCGATGAGTGGGGAAAAGGGTATATCGGCATGGGCGGTTTATTCGAAAAAATCAATTATGCCAACCCGCAAATCAATCCAAATGAAGAGAACGGTCGTCTCAACAGCTACTTGGCCTACACCAAAAGCTTTATGACCTCCTCAAAACTCAATTATCTAGGCTATTTCCAACCGAAGTTTAATACCCCATCCGATTATGTCTCATCGCAGACGATGGAATTGATCATCCCGATCTTTGGGTCGCTAAATTTGAGTTTGACTGCAAAATACAGCTATGACAGCCATCCGCCTATCGGGGTTGTAAAAGAGGACAAAGCTTATATAACAAGCTTGCTTTGGGTGTTTTAATATCGCTCAACAGCTTGCATTAAAAATCACCCTGATCTATTTTTATTTGCAGCTCAGTCATCCGCTCTCGTAGTTTGACTAATGCCTCGCTGCTTTTCATCTCAATACCTGCAGCACGATATTTTTCTTCCATCGAGACCATATTAGCCAATTCAGATAAAATTTCTAAAAAATCGGTGTTGACTTGTTCTATTATTTCTGAGCTTTTTGTTGATTTGTTTTTTGACATTACAGTATCCTCTATCCTCTATGTATAGATATCATAAATACATTTAGTCTTAAAAAAATCACATAGGAGAAATATGCTGATAATTATGGAAAAGCTCTGGGCAATTTTATGGTGAAGAGACTCTCTGTCCCTTGGCTACTTGCGTCTAGCATACCATTGCAATGGCCTTCAATGATCTTTTTACTCATATAAAGCCCAAGTCCTGTACCATGGTTTATGTTTTTGGTTGTAAAGTATGGGGTAAAAAGTTTCTTCATAACCTCCGCTGCAATACCACCGGCATTATCACTAACCCTAATAATTCCGAATTCTTCATCACAATCAATATCAACGGTAATAATACATTGCTGAATGTTATTCTCCTCAAATGCATCCAGTGAGTTTTTGAAAAGAGTCAGTAATACTTGAACCACTTCATTATGGAACGTAATCACATCGGCATCATGGATAATATTTTTTCTAAACTCAATACCACTATTTTTAAACGTATGATCAAGAAGATTGCTGGTATGTTGAACTAATATCGAAATAGCAAGAATTTCTTCAACTTTATTTGGATTAGACAAATCTCTGTAATCCGAAATGGTTTGTGATAAATGGGTGCATTGTTCTTCAATCTTTACCAATTTATCCACCAGAGCTTCATCTTCATTCTCTTTCATTATTTCATTAAGGTGAAGTTGCGATGCAATAGCATTAATTATCGCTAAAGGTTGACGCCACTGATGAGCGATCATCGCAACCATCTCTCCTAATTGTGCTTGACGCGCTTGAATTTTCAGAAATTTATCTTCTTCAAGTTGTTGAGTGATATCACGTGCCATTAAAATCAATTTACTATTGCCGTCCCCGAAAGGTGAAAGATTCATCTCTATTATCTTGCTCGTTTGCTGGCTTTTAATGGTAATAGAACACTCTATTCTTGTTGAATGATGATTTTTATTGGAAGACGCACTATAATGAATAAAATCATTTTCCTGGCAGTCAAAATTATATTCCAGTATATTCTTTCCAAGAAAATCACTTCTGTCGGTTTCAAATAGGTTTAAAGCCATATCGTTACAATCAAGAATGATATTATCTTTCAAAATAACAATTGCTTCACTGACAGATCTGAATACGCTTCTGTAAAATTCTTCATTCTCGTGCAGCTTTTGCTCAATTAACTGCCGTTCAGTAATGTCTTCACCTGAACTTAACAATCCTATGATCTCACCGTCTGGGCTAAAAAGGGGTATGTTTTTCCAAGCGATCAGCCGCTCTTCTCCGGTTTTGGTCAAAACAACATTTTCATAGCTCAATACTTCATTAGAAACATGCATAAAAGCCTCCGATGCTTCATACACTTCTTTACGGATCCGTTCCGGTAAAAAATTATCGATCCAATTTTTGCCAATAACTTCTTTTGCCGTGTAGCCGATGATTTCACACCCTTTACGATTAATCAATTGGACATTTTTATTGACATCACTTACCATGATAATCACATCTACAATGTCAAGATAGTTTTGTGCCGTCTTTTTTTCAACTATAAGCTTTTTCTCTGCCTCTTCACGTGCTCTGGCATGTTCAAATCCATCCAAAGCATAGCTGATATCATTTGCCATCTCGTCCAGCAGTTCTTTTATTAAGGGGTCAAAAGCATTAATTTGGGAACTGTACAATGTCAACACCCCCACAACTTTGCCATTGCAATATAAGGGCAAAGCCGCAGAAGCATTCCATCCGAACTCTTTTCCCCGCTCATGCCATGCAGACGTTGAAGGGTCATTCATAAAATCTTGGCACCAAACAGGATGGCCTTTATGAAATGCAGAACCAGTTGGACCACGCCCGATTAATACGGTAGGATCGGCAGAAATCAGCAACCCGTCTAAATAGGCTGTCCCCTCTCCGAAATATTCTGTGGCCTTGATGTAACATCCATTTTCATCCAATTTTCCGATCCATGCCATTTCCATACCACCGATCTGCACCGCATTTCGACAAATATTTTGAAAAAGGGTACTTTCATCTTTAGACCGGACAATCGCTTGATTGCATTGTATGAGGGCGACGTAAATCTGATTCAGTCGTTTATTATTCTCCACTAAATGTTTCAGTTGATTCTGAGTTTCCCCTAACCAACCTAGAACACTCTCTTTTCCCGCATCATCGATACGGATAGGTACAGAAAAATCTCCTTGTCCTATTCGGCTAATATGATCGTGCAAATCACTGGGTGAGCTCCCCAATATTAAATTCAATATTTTTTTAAGACGCCACAGTATAAAAAATAAGTAAAGCCCTATAACGCCAACAAGCGTTTGCAGTATTATTGCAGTGACTTTTGCCCTATGGACGGTTGCTGCGGTCCGCTCGTTCATAAGAAAAGAAAATTCATCTATCGCATGCATAATAGAGGCTTTCGCCTGATGATAAGCTCCATTATGCAAGAGTTCAAGCGCGTGTTGCTGTTGCTTCATTTTCTGTGCATCTGAGCCGTTAGACTCAATCAGCTTCATAGCGCTGTATTCCGTCTGAGTCAAGCGATCCGAATTGTTTTTGGCTTCCAAGAGCTTGGCCAATTCAATCTCACTAAATCCGGCTTGACGAATTTCATCCATGAGGGAGATAGATTGCTGACTCAAAGGGCGAGGACGTTGATCCTCCAATCCAACCAAATCCCAATAAATATTTTGATACCCTATCGGACGCAGCCTTTTGCCGTTGCGAATATCTAAAATTTCCTCATAGTGCTTTTTATACAGTGGATTTTTAGTCACCGCGTATGTTCGAACCATTCGAGTCAAATCATCTGAAGATTGACGCAATTCATCCGCAAGCAAAAAGGAGTTCAGGCGCTTTTCATTGGCTAAATCGGTCTGTTTTTCAGAATAAACGTATAACATAAAAAAAAGGACAAAAAAGAGGGAGACAACCACACTCTGCCATATGGTTTGAATGAATAATGATGATTCTTTTTGAATGCTCACGTGTATACCCCGAATTAAATAATTATCGATGGATGGGGAAAAGGATGTGAAAACAGGCTCCGCGTGCAGTGTTATGCACCGTTAGTCTTCCTTTACCATGCTGCTCGACAATCGTTTTTGACATATAGAGTCCAATTCCGGTTCCATTTTTCTCCATCTTCGTGCTGAAATAAGGATCAAAAATTTTGTTGATTAGCTCCTCCGGTATCCCTCCGCCATTATCTTCTATCTCCAAACAACTCATATTCTCCTCACGTAAAGTCTGAATCCAAATTTGAGGCTCAGAAATCATATTATCCGTCAATACATCTTCTGCATTTTTAAGAATATTAAGTATAACTTGTCTAATTTCACGCGGATAAACCATAAAAAGAGCATCATCCTCTACCCGAGTATGAAGTGTAATATTCTTTGCTTTTAATATTGGCTCAATAATGGTCAAACTCCCATTCGCGATCTCTTTCCAAGTCATTAATTCTTGTTGTTTATCTTCTTTGAAAAAATTTCTAAAGTCGTTGATAGTATCGGACAGTTCTATCGACAAGTTACTGATCAAATCAAGCTTTTCCATAAAATACTCTTGATCGTATTGATCCATCATTGCTTCAAGATTCAAAATACCGCTGATTGCAGCGATAGAGGCTAAAGGCTGCCGCCACTGGTGGGCAATCATATTGATCATTTCCCCCATTGCAGCATGCCGTGACTGCATCATCATCATATCATCTTTATTTTTCAGCTCCGTCACATCCATTGCTGACGTAATGACTGCCCGTTTTCCGTTGAGCATCCCAAACGGGGCTGAACTAAACTGCCATGTTATTTTGGCTCCTGATTTACTAAAAAAGGAGAATTCACCTTCATCCACTTTTTCGGTAATCGAAAAAAGACTATGGATATGTTCTTTCACCTTTTTGTGATCGTCTTTGTATGTTTTAGCAACCCAAATGTCGGTTGTCGGAATATCCGATAAAGAATACCCTGAGCTATCGCTCCATGCTTTATTTATTTTTACAATTCTCCCGTCTTCTGTATGTAAAATTATCGGGTTTGGGGCGGTTTCTATAATTGTTTCCAGCTCATTATTCAGTGCTCTAATTTCAGCTGTCATCTTATAGGCCATCCTGCGTGCCCGCTCTGTCGTCTGTGAATAAAAGAAAATACTCAACAAGAGTAAAAATGAAATCGGAAATCCACTCAGTAAGATTAAATGAGACTCTTCATAGTCAATCGATTCTTCAAAAGAGGGAAGCGTCTGAAATACGGCTGTCCATGTATGTCCATACATCTCAATAGGAATAGTCTTCTTAAAAAGTGGTTGAGATACCACGGTACCTCGGTTGTAAAGAAGATTTTTTTCATCAACAGAACCATCATAGAGTTGCATAGCGACATTGTCATTTTTTTGCTGAAGAATCTCATTCATCAAATCACGTGCACGAAAAGGGGCAAAAACGAAACCTTTAATATCCTCTCTTCGCTGTATTTGAGTCTTCGGGGTATTTTCCAGATGATAGAATGGAATATACAATAAAAATCCGGCCTGTTTGTCAATACCTTGTTCCTGTACCAGCGTTACTTTATCCGAGAGTGCTGCCGTTCCGGTATCTCTGGCACGTACCATTGCTTGTTTACGGACAGGATTGGTGTACATATCGTAACCGATTGCTCTACGATTTTTTGCATCAAGCGGTTCGAGATAGACAATAGTATGGTATTCATCCCGTTTTCCACTGGGTTTAATCTGATAATCCTCGAATCCATCCTCACGCATTTTTTTAAAATGGTTCCTAAGATCATCTGCAGGAATAACGTCGGAAACCCCAATCCCCTGAAATCCGGGATACATTTGGACGACCTTGGAACTTTCTACATAGATATGCCACTTTTTACGGTTCATGTGTTCAACCGTATTTAATAGCGCCGCTCCCCCATGCAACACATTTTCATACGCCAACATCCGATTTTTAATCTCAACAGTGGTTTTAACCGAAAAGGCTTCAAAATTCTTTTTAGCATCCTTTTGCGCTTTCTCATGTGCATTAAACCAAAGAAAAAACGTGATTCCCATGGAAATCAGAAAACCTAACAAAGCAATAATGGCTGATTTCGAAAATGATTTGATACTGTTAAATTTTATCATATCAGATAGCCTTGAATTCACGAATTAATTCCATCTGCCGATTTGCTAAATACCCTAATAATTTATCCTCATTTAGGGAAGTAAGTTCAAACAGTAATACAACATGAAAAGATTTTGAAAAACTGTCAATACGATAAACTGTTCCGCTGATTGAAAGATTTATGGGCTGTTTATCGGTCTCTAATACGATCGCGATTTTGGCTATCTCTCCGACAGCCAATCCTGCAGGAAGGGCATCTATCTCTATTTTGACCGAACAAATGGAAATATCAACAATCCGTACATTACCCAAAAATTTAATTTCACGCTGGAAGAGCGTCACGGAATGCCGTTTTTCATCCGGTTCCAGTCTGATATTAGCTCGCTGATCGGCGCTCTCTTGAACAAACTGCATATCACTAAAGGAAACGGTCTGTAAATCAAAATCAATTGCATTTGCCGTTTTGCATAAGACGCTAAAAGGGAAAAGTTCTGATGTAATCGTGATATTTTTAGCCAATTTGATCGCTTTTAGCTGTGAATGCGTTGTTTTTAGAGTAATCTCTTGATCATCATTTTTGATCAGAACCGCACTGTTCACAATCGTCAAACCGCGATAAAAGTTATGAAGCTTCACTTCCGAGCTGTTCTCTTTGATAACATTCATTAGCTTCAAAACGGCGGTGCAATCTTGCAGTTTCTGATCATTTTGGGCCGCTTTATTATCAAAAATCATCATCAAGTTCAAATCGGTAATATCATCAAAAGAGAGAATCGTATACCCTTCTTTATCCGGAATCGTTCTGAGTTTCATGATCAAATGACATGCTTTCTTGGTATGATTGAGCACTTTGGTATGAAATAATTTGCCGGGATTGGCAACGGCTTGATCAAACCAAAGTGATTCAGGAGTTGAATACAAAAATCCTTTATGTTCAAGGAGCAATTGGTCAAATTCAGCCTGATTTTCCATGAATTTATCCAGACTTTTAACCCCGAAAAAATTTAAAAACTGCTGATTTACAAGAACAGGCTCTCTCCCCCTTAACATAATCAAAAGATTATTCTGATAGTTAAAAATGTCTTTGAGCTGATTCTCAAATATTCTTTTATTTTGTTCAGTATGTATAGCCAAACTAGCATCACGCAACGCTGCAATTAACAAAGGAACTTTTGTCGGCTTCGTCAGATAACGAAAGATTCCGATTTCGATTGCCTCATACAAATACTCTTTTTCATCATAGGCAGAAAGAACAATAACACGAACATCAGCATTGTGTGCTTTGATCTCTCGTGCTAATGCAAACCCCTTCAACTTGGGCATATTGATATCGGTTAAGACTATGTCGGGGTTATGTGCATGATAAAGTTCTAATCCGCTTTGTCCATCTTCGGCAACCCAAATATGAGGAAAAAATTTTCCTAATAGAGATGCCATATTATCTCTCAACCCTTTATTGTCCTCAACATAAAGAATCCCTAACGAATGGGATAATTTTTTTAATTCTTCAATCACTTGTTGCAATGCGGTTCCCTCATATCAGCATATACCCGACTTTAGAAAGGTTATGAATACTTTCATCATTTCCCATCTTTTTGCGCAGTCTGAGAATAATATTTTTTAAAGCACCGTGAGACATATCTTCATCCAAAACATGAAAAAAAGTTTCATAGCTAACAAGTTGCCCTCTACGCGAAAGGAGAAGTTCTATCGTATTAATTTCATAGTTGGAGAGGGCGATTTTCTCTTCTCCTTTGATAATGGCCTTTGCAAAATAATCATACGACAAAGAATTATTGATTTTTGCAAACAATAATCCATTCTCTTTCAGCTTATTAAGCGCGGTGAAGAGGACATTAATCATCGTTTTAAATTCGATCGGCTTAGGGATATATTCCACCAGATTCAGTTTGCACGCTGCCAAAAGATCTTTTGTTTCGACCGATCCCGATACAATAACAATAGGTATTTCCTTATCTTGCTTCCGGATTTTCTCGGCTACTTCAATTCCGCTGATAGCCCCCATATGAATATCTAATATGACTATATCAATATGATTAGCATTGAAAATTGCCAACGCTTCCGTACCATCTGAAGCAGAATAAACTTTCCCGACAATCAGCTGAAGGGTTTTTTCCGTTATATCGCGCAATACCACATCATCTTCCGCATATAAAATGGAGAGATTTTTAAACTCTTGAAAACTAATCTTTTCTTTACTCATATATCTCAATCTTTAAATTCATGTGCGATCGCGATAAAGCGATCCATATTGTCCATAAAAATATCTACCAACTGCGGATCAAAATGGATCCCTCGGTGTGTCTGGATTAACTCGATGATGGTTTCCATCGGCCATATGCTCTTATAAACGCGTTCACAGCTCAACGCATCAAAAACATCCGATAATGCCGTAATCCGTCCATAAATATGGATATTTTCTCCACTCAGACCCCTGGGGTATCCTGTCCCATCCCATCTTTCATGGTGCTCATGGGCGATGATCGCTGCCGCCTGCAGGAGTGGGCGCTTCGAGTTTTTAAGAATATTGTACCCTATTGTACTGTGTGTTTTCATGATAGTAAACTCTTCGGGATCCAGTTTGGCGGGCTTCAATAAAATAGCATCCGGAATTCCGATTTTACCGATATCGTGCATTGGCGAAGCACTGTAAAGAAGTTTAATTTCCTCTTCTTCAAGGCCGTAAAGTTCACCGAGCAGTCTCGAATACTGGGCGACCCTACGAACATGGTTACCGGTTTCCTGGGAACGGGTCTCCCCTACCTCTCCGAGCAATGAGAGCATCTCATGCTGCGTCTGCCATATCTCTTCATTCAAATCATATAATTCGGTTACGTCGTAACTGATACTGATAAAATCCAAAATATTTCCAAACTCATCCAAAATAGGTTTGATTGTCGTATCGGTAATATATCGACTTCCGTCTTTTTTTAGATTTTTAATGGTTCCGTGCCATGCTTCTTTCTTGAGAATTGTATTCCAAAGGTGTTCATAAAATTCAGTAGACATATCCGGATCTCGAAGCATATTATGACTTTGATTAAGAATTTCATCGCTGCTGTAACCGCTTGTTTTACAAAAAGCCTCATTGGCATAAATAATCTTCCCCTGCGAGTTCGTTTGCGTCACAATCATTGACATATCGACAACTTCTTTGTACTGATCTAAAAGGGTGGTTTGATGAATCAATTCTTGTTTGAGATTCGCCGTAAACTCCTGCACTTTACGTGCATTGTATATATTTTTAACCACTTCAAAAAGGACACGCACCATCTGCTCCGTCTTCATAGGCTTGAGGAGAAATTGCGCTACCCCTAAATTAATAAGGTCAAGAAGATAATTACTCTCTTCGCATGCGGAGGTAACAATAATATTCTGCGACGAGTTAAGCTCTTTTATCATTTGAATCATCGTGACCCCGTTCATCTCCGGCATCAAAATATCGGTGATGACCAAATCATACACTCCATCCTTGTAAAGAGCCATCCCCTCTTTTCCGTTGCTGGCCGTTACTATCTGAGGAAAAAATGTCAACAGAAGTGATGCCGTATTTTCACGAATCAGCATCTCATCTTCGACATACAATACCCGCATCCCTTTTGCATAAAGAGTTAGCTCACTCAATGTCTCTTTAAATGTCATAACACTTCCTTTTCTCGCGGTAATTTAATGGTAAAGAGTGTTTCATCCCCAGTACTGCTAACCCTCAGTTCTCCACGACAATGCTCTTCGATGATCATTTTAGACATATAAAGCCCTAGTCCGGTACCGATATTTTTATTTTTCGTCGTAAAATAAGGGGTGAATAACCTACTGATAACAGCAGGAGCAATCCCTCCTGCATTATCATGGATCAAAAGGACCCCGTATTCATCCTCTTGAGTGACGGTGATGGTAATGGTCCCATCCGAGATACCGTTTTCGGTAAACGCATCCAACGAATTTTTCAAAAGGGCAATCAACACCTGAAGCACTTCATTACGATATATGAAGAGTTCTGAATCAATATTGAGTGCTTTTTCAATCTTAATCCCGTGACTTTTTAGGGTATGGTCGATCAGATCGAGTGCCTGATTCACAAGAGCAGAGGCAAGGGTATGCTCTTTGGGCTTATCAGGACGGAAAAAATCCCGGTAATCGGAAATTGTTTGCGAGAGATGAGCATTCTGCAGTTCAACTTTTATTAAACTCTCTATCACCAAAGGATCGCTCTCTTCCTTCATAAGCTCTTTTAAGCGCAGTTGAGAAATTATGGAATTGATAATGGCAAGAGGCTGCCGCCACTGATGGGCAATCATTGAAATCATCTCTCCCATTTGAGCCTGCCGTATCTGCATTCTGAACATTTTTTCCTCTTGAAGCCGCTGGGTGATATCATGGGTAATCAAAATTAACTTGCTCTTATCTTGGCCAAACCCTGAGAGTGATGTCTCAATGATTTTAATCCCTTCACTCCCGTGCTCCATAACTAACGAACAACGAGCGTGTACAAAATCACCCCGATACGCGCTATCAAGATACCGATTAAAACTCATCTCATCACACTGAATATTCCATGCCATATCGAGTATATTGGCACCTATCAGTGCTTCTCTGCTCATCTCAAACAACTGCAATGCCATATCGTTACAATCGATGATACGATTATTGTCCAAGATGAAAATTGCTTCATGGACGGAAGAGAATATGCTGCGATAAAACTCCTCACTCTCCCTGAGCTGTTTTTGCACCTGCCGTATCTCGGTGATATCTTCCCCCGAGCCTAAAATGCCGATCAAATTTCCCTGTGGATCAAACAGCAACGTGTTTCGCCATGCGATCAGCCGCTCTTCCCCCTTTTTAGTCAAAACAGGGTTTTCATAATAGCCGGCATCATCACTGCCTAGAATCAATTTATCCACTACCTCTTTTTCTATTTCGCTGTGGATCCGTTCCGGCAGAAAATTTTCTATCCAGTTTTTTCCGAGGACCTCATTGGTCGTGTAACCTATAATCTCACATCCCCTGCGGTTAATCAGTTTGACTTTTTTATTTACATCGATTACGACAATCATCACATCGACAATATCCAAATAGTTTTGCGCCGTCTCTTTTTCGTATCGAAGGGCTTTTTCAATATTTTTTCGTTCAGAAATATCTCGAGAAGAGGCAGAAAGATACCTTTTTCCCTCTAAAACAATCGCTTGAGTCGTAATTTCCACATCAAAAGAGGTACCGTCTTTGCGGCGGTGCCGTGTTTCAAACATAACGGGATACTGCGTAATCGAGTCCATCGTTTGACGAAGCATTTGTCTGGGTATTTGGGCTTCCCAATCAAAAATGCTCAAATAACGTGCTTCCTCCTCACTGTATCCCAGCGAGCGAATAAAAGAAGAGCTGTACTCAATAAGGTTCCCCTCGGAATCCAAAATATGGACTCCATCGGTAGCGGACTTAAGCAAATTATTGAGCCATAATCGGTTTATCTCGATCTCAGCCGTTTGTTTCCGAATCATTTCTCGACTTCGCAAAAGCACCACAATGATCGCCAATAACATAAAATATACGAACATTCCCGCAAAGGTCACAAATATTGGATACTGACTATCCATTTCCATATCAAACTTCGGGGTGCTTGCAAAATCAAGACACCATTTCCGTCCCGCGATTTCTATCGTTTGATGGCTATAATATCGGGAAACATACGTCGAGGGCTCAAATGACCGGTACAGCAGAGTACTCTGCGATTTCTTCGCTCCATCATACACTTCGAAATTCACCAATGAATCATTGAGAACGATGTCATTAAACAAATTTTTCATCCGATAAGGGCTGTAGATGAATCCGATAAGGGAATTACGCCGTTCTTGACGCGTATCCGTTTTTTCCCCTATCTTGTATAACGGCAGATACATCACAATACCCGGTTGAACATCCGAATCAAGCTTCCGCACTAGGGCTACACGCCCTGTAGCCGATGCGAGACCGGTGTCTCTTGCCTGTTCCATCGCTTCTCGTAGGATAGGGTCAGAAAGCATATCGTATCCGATTTCGTGCGCATTACGCTTATCCTGCGGTTCAAGATAGAGGATTGCGCTGTATTGATCCCTCTTTCCGGTGGGCTTAATAATAAAGCTTGGAAAATCTTTGCGCATCTGGCGTTCGACTTTGGCGACCTCATCCGGTCGTATCATCAATGAAAAACCGATTTCCTGCATACCCGGATAAAATTTTTGTATCTGAAGTGTCTCGATAAATTGGTGCCATTCCTGAGCTTCAACATCTTCACTTCCCTGAAAATAGGCAACTCCGCTGCGCAATACATTCTCATATATGAAAACCCGTTTTTCAAAATGATCAATGTTGGTATGGACTTTAACCTCAAAAAGTGCTTGGGCCCGATTGTGATAGTACTCTTTTGAAAATGACCAAACAAAACTTGCAACGATCACGGAGACAAGCAGAAGGAAAGTCACATTTAAGTGATTTTGCACATATGCTCTATGGACCGATTGAACAAATGGAATTTTTTCTGGCATTGCCGCTCTTCTTCATCATTGTTTTAAAAAATACAGCTTTTATACCGTGTAGGCAGCTAACATTCTTTCATTTGTTCACATCATATACTCATAAAGTCATAAAACGGTCATATCGCTAAAATTTATTCTCTATGATTCTTCCCTAAGGAGGGTTTCGTACGCAAGTTTCGCATCACTGAGCGGGAGATTATACTGTTGTATAGTAGCTTCAATGTATTCAAACGGCTCAATCCCATTCAAGGTGAAAAGCGTTCTGGCACATTCCAAAACGGCACAGATTTCTGGATTCATCCCCTTGGACGGACTAAGGGAATGGCATAAAGAATCGGCAAGTAGCTCATCAAAATACCACATTTTAAACAATTCAGCAGCTAACTCATCACCGGATAGACCGATAATATTTTTCTCTTCCAACGAAAGCTCATGCGGGTTGCATTTGCTGAAAGAATACGGATTTTTCTTACACGTCAGAACATACGAAGCAGCCAAACGCCCTATTTCGAGAATAAAAGTAAGCCCGCCTAACGATTGCAAAATCGAGCGGTGCGTCTTCATCAGCCAAAGATCCAAAAAGCGTTGCTGCAGTGTCATGACGTTAAACCATCGATCCACAGTAGTTCCATATGCTGTGAGATCGCTAAAAGGATGCGCTTTCAGTGCGGCCGTTAGAGCCATTCCGCGTATCGCAAAAATACCAAAAAGAGAAATGACTTGATTGATAGAGATAATGGTATGGCTAAATCCGTGATGAGGAGCATTGGAATAACGGAGGATATCCGTATATAACATCGGATCGGCTTCAATGATGCGGATAAGCGCTTTCAAATCAACGTTGTCGTTATTACAAATGGCATTAATTTGGTTAATGGATTCTCGCAGAGGCGGGAATGATTCAATCGACTTCAGTAATGTCTTATTCATTGCAATCCTTATAAATACTCTTATCAAATGCGTTAAAACAACTATTGGCGCATTATAATGTAACTTTATATAAAACGATTCTGATAAATTGTAAATGGTAGTATCACATTCTAACCTCTTGAGATGCTACAATACCTCTTATGAAAGCACCTCATCCCTGTATTTACTGTCATCACAGCCTCTATCATCTAAGCGATGGGATGGTCAAATGTTCAAGTTGCAAAAAGAAATACAGTCCGAAAAAAGTGGAAACTATCCTGAATTTGGTTGATCTATTTTGCCATGATCATAACGCGTCAGATGGAGCAAAAATAGTGGAAATAAGCTATGGTGCCGCCCTAAAATATTATCAAGAATTTCGAAAATTACTCATTGAGCATTGTGAAGAGGAATACCACAATAATCGTAAGAATGAGAGTGAATATGAAGAGTATATTTATCAGGAAAAATCGAAGCGGAATCAAAAATCAGCCATCTTCGATGCCCATAATTTTTTGACCTTTGCCTACGGCGAAAAGGTCTACAATATCCTCATGCCCTCGCTCAATCTCTACAAACAGCAATTTATCAAAGATGATCTTGAAGAGATTTATGAAAAAGAATTTTCACATTTTATGCGATCGAGCAAACTGATTAAAATCACCAAATATGACCATACGATGACCCGTTTTTGGCACTATTTTGAGACCTTTATCATAGCGTTCAAAGGGGTAAGCCGTGAGTACTTCCCCTATTATCTAAAAGAAGCCGAGTTTAAATTCAATACTCCCATCAAGAAGCGCCGTGAAATCCTCGAACAGCTCTATTTTCGCCCAATAACAAAAGATTAGGCGTGTGTAGGATATTTAAACAACTCGATAATCTGTTGATACGAAAACGCCCTCTCTTTGGGAGTCACCTCGACACCACAACTTTTGAGATAGGTTAAAACAGTGCTAATATAGACTTCAAATTGATCCATCAACACATCGCTTAGACCCATATGAAACGTAATACTTTTAGGGATAATCCCAATCACATTCGAATCCGGAAGCGGTTTTCCCATCAGTTCAATCATATCAAGACACTGCATAACACCCACTTCATGCGCACCGCCGCTATTAAGTCCGTAACCGCTAAGTTCATATGAGGGGATATTATAAATACTTCCCGGCGTGTCATCAAGATTGATCGTATCGAGAATAATGATATGATCGTTGTCCAAAAAGAGATTCAGCAGATTAATCCCCTCTACTCCACCGTCTATAATTTGGACATGATCGCTGAAGGTATAATTGGCATCCAGATACGCGCTCGCGTAAATTCCGACGCCGTCATCTTCTTCCAACACATTCCCCACACCCAATACAACAATCCTGCGAGTCATGAGATTCAGAATCCTTTTCCGTGTTCAATGCTCGGATTGGCAAACTGCTCTAATATCTCATCAAGACTCATCAATTGCTCTTTTTGGGTACTGGTTATCCCCTGTTTTTTGAGTTCATCCACGATAACATCAATATACTCCAGCCATTTTTCGCGCAATGCTGCCGTCACACCCACTTCAACGCTGATAATATCTTCAGGGACAATACTGATCATCGTCGTCTCTGCGACATGATTTGCCATGGAACAAATTTGGAGCATTTCAGTTATTTCAACCTCATTCGCCGTTTTTTTAATCCCTTGGTTCGCGATCAATTCCTCCCCGCTCAACACTTCTATACTGCCGATTACCTTGTCATCGTCCGAGCTGGTATTGGCGATTATCACAACCTCATATTCTTGTAACAAAGGCATTAATCCAAATCCGAGCGTCCCCCCATCCACAATGTCCAATGCAGGTGTGAACGTAAAATTTTCTTTGAGGTATTTACCCGCGTACAGCCCGATCCCCTCATCCATAAAAAATGCGTTCCCCGAACCGATTAGAGCTACTTTAGCGTTCATTCTTTTCCTTTTGTCATCTAAATTTTTGTAACGTTTTGTGTATATTGTGCTATAATTTCTGCAAAGGTTCCCACCTGCTGACAAGACTCCAAGGGAGGCTTCTTCGGATAGGCAGGTGGGTCATTTATGATAATGTACTTCTACTCTATCTTTTGTCATCACCTCTTCTTCCAACAAATACTGTTTAATCATTTCATAGTAGGATGATTCATTGTGCTCATATTTACGATAAATTGCCCAGCCTATATAATCAATAATTTGAAGATTTGAGCTCGACGCACTACAATGATGATGGATTGAATATCTCAAATCTTTTTTACTAATTTTTAAATATTCTTCAATACCTTGTTTCAATGCTTTAATATGAGCTTTTTTATTTGCTAAAACAGGCAATCTGTCTGTAATGATGATGAAGTTGCGATCTATATTAATTTTATCAAGTAGCTTAGTGATGGCAAACATTAAATTATCAACATAAAAAATAGAATGTTCTTGACGTTTTTCTGGATGAACTTTCGGTTTTTCAAGGATATAGGAATAAACTTGCACTGCCTCAGACGTAAAAGTACTGATAATCTCAAACATCCGCTGACGAATATATTTATTGTCTTCACAAGCATGAAATTTTTCAATATCTAAATGTTGCGTTATAAATGGATCAAGATTACGTTCGATGAGCTCATATCGATAATTAGCAATATATTCATGAAGTTGAAATGGTCTATTCTTCACCAAAAAATTAAACATATAGTGGTTACTTCCCTTGATAGAAAAATCCATATCACCTGATTCGTCTACAAAGATATAAACAGTATCACTAATATCAGCAATGAGAATCTTCTCGTTAATAGAAATTTTAAAATGAGATATGCGTTCATATGGAAAATTCAATGCGTTCAAGATCGACAACAAAAGTTCTCGATCTTTTTTATGTAATTGATCTAAATCAAAAAAATAAATGGGATTTATATAAAAAATAATTGCACCCATATGATAGTCACTATCTTCAACCTCATAATGTTCAAAATAAGCATTTTCAAATTTTATTGCTAAATCAAAACGCTTTTGTTGTTTCAATACGTTTTGAAAGGTTTTCATTTTGCTATCACTCATTTCACAATCCATTCCTTAACCCTGATCTCATCCACTAAAATACAAAAATTATAGCGGAATTCAAGAGAAGCATTTTTCCGTATTATGAATCGCATAATACAGCTGTCCGAGTGCAATAGAACCGTCATTCATCGGTGTTTGCTGTTGGGCATAAAATCGCCCCTCACCAAAACGGCGATACAGTCGAGACATAAGTGCCTGGTTTTGAAATACTCCGCCCCCGATGACCATCGGCAAGTCAGGATATTGATCAGCATAATAGCCCATTATCGCCTCCACAGTAGCGATAAATCGGCTGGCGATCTGTGTTTTATCTCCATTGAGAGAGACAATGTCTCGAACCATCGAGGATAGATCTATCGCACCCTCTTGTAGCTCAAAATCAAACGGCTCGTTAATAGATTCATCTACAAATTGCTCCATAATCATCCCCCCCTGCCCCTCATAATCAAGGCTCTGGATAAATCCGCCCAAACTTGCGACACCGTCGAAAAGACGGCCCATCGAACTGCTCAGGGGAGAATTGATTTGCTTAAGCCACATATGGTGAAGCTGGCGAATTTCATGAGATAAAAAAGCTTCTACGCTTGGAGATTGAAGCTCTAACACTTCATCCAGCGTATAACGCTCAAATAAGAGCGATAAAGCAATTCGGCGAGGTTCTTTAATCGCTTTGTCCCCTCCGATAAGGGCAGAGGGTTTTAGAAATCCGATCCGCTCATACCCATGGGTATCGGCGATCATAACTTCCCCACCCCAAAGATTCCCGTCTTCACCGTATCCCGTGCCGTCAAATGCGAAGCCCAGCACTTTTTCGTTCAAACTGTATTCCGCCATACAAGAGAGGATATGGGCATAATGATGTTGAACGCCGTAATACTCTTTATTCTCCCCTTGCGCGTAACGGGTTGAAGAATAAAAGGGGTGTAAATCGCTGATCAAGAGGGTTGGTTCGCAATCGTAAAACCGTTTAAAGGTTTGAACCGTCCGCTCAAAATAGCCATCCGCTTCAATACTTCCCAAATCACCGATATGCCCGCTCAAAACTATATTGTCCTTAGTTCCGAGAGCAATGGAGCTTTTTTGGTGCGCCCCCACCGCCAAAATACATTTATCTGACGTATGATTCAAAAGACGGGTGTACGGTGCATATCCGCGCCCCATCCTGAGCATCACAACCCTCCCCTGCGCTACCTGAACGACCGAGTCATCCAACGCATTTACAATCAAGCGATCATGACTCAAAATTCCATCTACAACCGTTCCAAGCCTCTGGGCTATCTCTTCGGTACGGACAATAATCGGTTCATTGCTGATATTGGCACTCGTCGCAATCAGCGGAAAATCGATCGATTCAAAAATAAGACGATGCAGCGGGGTGTAAGGGAGAAACACCCCGATTCGATCGATGGAGGGGGCCACCTCTTTGGAGAGCTTTGTCCCCTTTTGTGCGCGGACAATAACAATCGGTTTGATAGCTCCGGTAATAAGGGCTCTCTCATCGTCATTGATATCGGCATACGTTTCCAGCTGTTCCAATGACGAAAACATCACGGCTAACGGTTTGGCTTTACGGTGCTTTCGACGCCGCAATTCGCTAACTGCTGTGTCGGAAGTCGCATCACACATCAGATGAAACCCGCCCAGCCCTTTGAGTGCAATGATTTTCCCCTCTCGCAGCATCGATACGGCTAACGCCAAAGGATCACCTTCAATGACAACACCTTTAGAATCATAAAATTTCAATTGTGGTCCGCAATCCGGACAGCTTATCGGCTCGGCATGATAACGGCGGGATAAAGGATCGATGTACTCATCATGACATTGGTCACACATCGTAAAATGTTTCATCGATGTTCGGACGCGATCATAAGGGGGAATTTGAATAAGCGTGTATCGGGGGCCGCAATCGGTGCAGTTGATAAAAGGATAACGGTATCGGCGATTATGAGGATCATTCATTTCAGCTTGGCAGGCAGAGCATAATGCTGTGTCTAAAGGGATGGCAACACTTGCCTCACCGAGAGTACTGTCACGAATTTCAAAATGGCCATAATTGCATGCTTCGCGCGGCATAATTTCTATAGAGTCGATACGGGCATGGAGAGGAAGATGGGTGATCAAAGCATCTATAAACGCTTTGCACTCCAACCCTTCCGCTTCGATCACTACCCCTTGTGGAGTGTTAATCACGAAACCCATGACATTATGCGCCATAGCTTCACGATAGACGAAAGGACGAAATCCGACCCCTTGCACTACCCCTTTGATCGTAATTTTGCAACTGATCATAAACAGTCTTTCTCCCGTATCCGAAAGATACGGGTAGCTTTAGGGGGTTGTAGGGACATTTGTCCCTGCCACTTTGCGGGCTTTGCCCGACAAGTGTGTAACATTAGTTTATAAAAAGACTCCACCGACAACGCAACTTTCCTTCCCGATCGGATAATTTACATTCAACAAAGGAGGAGTTGTTTTCAAATTCCTCTGCATTCTGCTAAAGAGGGATTGCCCTGCAAAATAAGAGCCGCACAATACCACTTCGGTAGCATTGGTTTTCCCTTTTATCTCCGATAATAACTCACTGAAATAATCTCCGAATGATTCAAAGATAGAATAACTCATATAGACTGAATCGACCCCGGCAATTTGATAGCTGATAATACTCGATAAAAAAGCCGTATGGTTAAAACGGTTATCTTCCACTTTGGTATCGATTTGAAGTCCCCCTTTACCGATGAACTTCAATCCCTCTTTCATAACCCCGTCATAGCTTTTATCTTCCAAGCCTAAAATGATAGCGGTAGCTTCAAAAAGGTTTACGTCACTGTTCTCAATCTCCAAGAGGAGATTATACATATCCGGAAATTTCGTTTGGATATTGACAATCAGACGATCTGAGCCTTCTCGCAGTGTTCTCATCTTTTCAATCAGCCCTTGAGAAGAAAAAGGGTGTGCCGGAACGACTCGAATCACTTTTTTTCCATCATAATACAAGAACGAAGGATCCCCTTCAAAATGGGCTCCCACGATTTTGGTTCCAAATTTATTATGCTCGGCGATTACCGACATAAAAGAGGCTTCATCTTCGGCCATAGTATGAAAATTACTCGATTCTACTGCAGGAGTTTCACCTTCCAACTGATTGACTTTGGTGGCAGGGGCAGAGGTAAAACGCTCCAAATGATCAAACAGCATCCCTTTGTCATCTTTAATTCCGACCAAACCGTTTGCAATACTGAGGGTATTGGTTCCATACCACAAACGTGAGGGAAACGAAACTCTCTCCCCGGAAGTAATGAATTTAATATCTTTATTGATAAAAAGGCGCATATCGCTTTGTGTATGAATACTCAAATCGAAATCCATTACGAAATCGGCTTCTACAGCCTCAGTAAGTGCATCATAGGCAATAATATCCAAACCCAGAAGCGAGAGCTCTTTTCCGAGTAAAATAGAAAATCCCTCATCAGGATATTTAACATCGATGGTCGAACCGAATGTACTTCGGAGTACTTCATCTTTGAGTGCCACATGCAGTATCGGCCGCTCGATACTCAGCAGTGCATTAAACTCATCGTTGATCAGGGAACAGTAGTCGGTAATCTTCATCGCATTGATCAACATCAAAACCGACCCTTGGTTCAAATGATCCGTCCGATAAAAACGACGATAGCCCATGGTCGTTTTTATCAACACTGTTTTACCGTCACGCAACGCTTTGGCTGCGACTTCAAACATCGTTCGAAAACTCCCTGCATCGTTTGCATAACGTTCATTCCCTTTGTGCACCAGCTTAACCGGAATAGCACATTCGTGGCATGAATTAAGTACCTGTTTCTCACGATTTCCGAAAGTAACGGTCTCAGCCTGGCATTTCGTACACGGTTTAATATACGACATAACCGTATTGGCACGCGTATACGGGTAGTGTTCAAAAAATACGTATTGACCGCCGCAATGGGTACAGTGGGTAAAAGGGTAATAATAGCGTCGTGATGAGGGATCAAACATCTCTTTTTGGCACGAAGGACATAACCCGAGTCCAAGAGGATACTCAACATCAAAGTCGGGCAATGACTCCGGTTCTCCCTCAATATCATAGTGCTGAGAACTTGTCATAAAACACGAAGCCGGTAGCGTATGAGCTATTGCTTCAAGACACGATTGAAGCTTTTCATGATTGCTCTCAAAAGCACAAATTATTTTTGATTTTTGTTGATGGACAACCGCTTTAATGTTAAAAGATCGGATCGTAGAAATCAGATAATTTTTAATATAAGGTTGAGAAGAAGAGTTCTTAAGTTCTAACGTAAATGCCATAAATATCCTTGCTACTGCTAAATCGATAGAGCTCTCATCCATCTCCATTGGAAATATATGAAAACTCTCTTAAAATGACCGAAGAGCATACTGCTCATTCGGTTTTATTCACGGCAAACACATCTATCCGTGTACGTAGAATTTATTTACTATTTGCTTTCTTCTCTTTGACAAATTTTGAACCGCCGACAACGATCGCAATATCTGCCTCTTTCCAGAAAATCGTTCTCCACACCTGATAATAGATATGAAATACGATCCAACAAATAATAAACCACATTGTATAGTGATGCGACAATCGCACATCCATTTTACTTCCGCCGGTAACAGGAATGGTCCAGTCTGTTGCAATGTGCAACATCCACGGCCACCATGATCCGATCGAACTCAAGCCTGATCCCAATCCCCACACATACATTTGAAGACCGGTCAACAACATCCAAATAAGAAGCAAATGAAAAATCGTAAAATAGACGGTATTGAAACTGTCTGCATGTGTCGAATTAAACTCATTTTTTCGGTTTAATGTCAATAAATTAACCAAAACATCTTTAAACTCAATAAGATTCTTTCTATTTGGAATAACCTTTTTATACGGCTTTTCAAATCGACTGAAAAAATAAAGATACACGATGGCAACCGATGTAACATCAAAGATAATGGCGATAATAAAGTGTCCGTAACGGTTCCACGCCATCACATACTTATCAACCGCACCATCTGCAATAAACGTCTGATAATAGGGATGCCCAATATAAAGACCTGTTACAATGGCTCCGATCATACTAAACGCATTCACCCAATGGATGATGCGCATAGCCGGGGTCATACGTTTAATTTGTTTGTACTCCTGATTCATGCTAACTCCTTAGATACTGCAAGAGGTATCTACTTTGTAAACAGCAAGCTCTTTACCTTTGGTATCGACAACGTGTACGGCACAGGCAATACATGGGTCAAAACTGTGGATGGTTCGAATGATCTCAAGAGGTTGTTCCGGATTGGCAACTTTGGTTCCGATCAAACTCGCTTCATACGCACCTAAACGACCTTTATGATCCCGAGGAGCAGCATTCCATGTTGAAGGAACAACAGCTTGATAGTTAACCACTTTACCATCTACGATGCTAACCCAGTGCCCCAATGCTCCACGAGGAGCTTCTGCCATACCACGCCCTTTAGTATTGGCGCTTGCTTCGTCAAAATTGAAATCGGTCCATGTTTTATGATCACCTGATGCTGCATTCGCCGCAAGTTCATCTACCCATTCAACCATCACATCGGACATCAATGATGTCTCGATTGCACGGGCTGCTGTACGTCCGACCGTACTAAACAAAACAGCAATCGGAAGCTTACCGCGCTCTAAAAATTCGGTTACATATTTGGTGATACGTTTATCTTTTGCCGCCACACCGATAACCATACGGGCCAACGGTCCCACTTCAACACGGGTATCATTGTAAATAGGTGATTTAATCCAGCTGTATTTCTCTTTGGTTTTGAGATAGGCAATACCGTCTTCACGTTTGTCTAAACCGGTATATTCAGGAATCGTTTGCCCCTCATACGGGTGAAGAGGTTTATCCCCTTTGTACCATGAGTGGGTAACATCCTCCGCAATTTTTTCTTGATCCAATGGGATTACTTTGGAAATATCTCCACCCATTACAATACCGCTAGGGAAAAGAAGTGCTGATTTGTAAAAACCGGTATCATCAAGACGGAAATCACCGTAACTCATATAGTTAAGCAATCCACCGCCGGTTCCGCCGACCCCTTTACCGCCCATAAGTTCCGTAAAGGTCGCTTTGCTATCCGTTGCTTCGCCTGCATACATGGTACCAGCCATATATACGTCCGGCAAATACGCCTCTTTAATAAATTTACGCCCAGCAAGGAGTAACGATTTGAACAGTGCAATACGTGCCGGATTTTGGATATCCTGAACACATGTCACACCGCCGACAACGATGCTTTGCGGATGCGGATTTTTACCTCCGAAGATTGCCTGCATTTTTGCCAATTCACGTTGAATTTCTAACGCTTGAAGATAATGGGCAACTCCGATAAGGTTTTGTTCCGGAGTCAATTTATAGTGAGCATTCCCCCAGTATCCGTTTCCAAAAATTCCCAAACGACCCTGTTTGACAAATTTAGCGACACGATCTTGAATCGCTTTAAATTCGCTCTCCCCGTCGATAAACGGAGATTCTCCCGCAACACTCGCCCATTTACGAGCTTCTTCAGCCGTTTTAGCCGGATCCGCCGAAAGCGCTGAGACGACATCGACAAAATCAAGTGCATGAAGATGATAAAAGTGAACTACGTGGTCATGCATATACAATGCACCTTGAATCAAATTACGAACAAGACGGGCATTTTTAGGGATAGTTACCTTAAATGCATCCTCTACCGCTTCGATAGAACGCTGATAGTGTGTACCGGTACAAACTCCGCAGATACGCATTGCTAACAATCCGCAGTCACGTGGGTCACGCCCTTGCAAAATCGTCTCAATACCACGAAACATTGTCGATGCACTGTATGCATCAACAATCGTATTGTTATCATCAATAACCGCTTCGATACGCAAATGCCCCTCAATACGTGTGATAGGGTCAACTACAATATGTTTACTCATGGTTCTCTCCTGAATTTTCTCGTTTACCTGCTACAGCACTTGCTGCCGCGTGAATTCCAATACCGATTCCAACGGCGGTTAGCATACCCAAACCAAATTCGTCAACGGTTTTTTCAACGCCACCCGTAGGTGCTTTAATTTTTGCATTGGCCATCGGACGCTCATACGCATATTTATCCCAGAAATCAGGCTCTGAACATCCGATACAACCGCGTCCTACACCGATCGGCCAGTTGACAGCATCGTTATAGCGGACAATAGAACAGTTGTTAAAAGTCATAGGCCCTTTACAACCCATTTTATAAAGACAGAAGTTATTTTGAGCTCCGGTATCGCCCCACTCTTCCACATATTCACCCGCATCAAAGTGAGCACGGCGTTCGCAGTTATCGTGGATACGGTAACCAAATGCAAATTTAGGACGCAATAATGAGTCAAGTTCAGGAACTTGTCCGGTTAATACATAATGCAAGATTACACCCACCATATTTGCCGGATTGGCAGGACATGCCGGAATATTGATAAGAGGTTTGTTTTTGATGACATCCATAACCCCGACCGCACCGGTAGGATTTGGAGACGCGGCCGGAATACCGCCGAAGGTAGCACAGTTACCGACAGCAATAACCGCTGCAGCATTTTCAGCACAACGGAGAAGGTGATCATGAAATGTCTCACCTTTTGCTCCGATAGTTCCGTATTGACCGTTCATTCCCATAGGAATAGACCCTTCAACGAACAAGAGGTATTTCCCTTTAAAGTGTTCCATCGCTTCATCAAGCTGTTTTTCTGCTTGGTGGCCTGATGCCGCTTGTAATGTTTCATGATATTCCAGTGAGATAATATCAAGTACGATTTCATCGATTTTTGGTCCGTCAGCACGCAAAAGTGCTTCAGAGTTACCCGCACAGTCTTGTAGCTCAAGCCAAACGACCGGTGCACGATTCATCATCACTGCCGCATCGGCAACCAGTGGAGTGAACATTGGGGGAAGCATCAACATCGCTGTTGTAGCACTTGCCCATTTCATAAATTCTCGTCTATCAATTCCGTTTTCTTCCAAAAGTTCAGAAAAGTCTAGTCTATTGGCAGGCGTTTGTGCGCGCAATTCATTCAATCGCGCCTCACATTTGTTAAACAACTCCTGATAATAGATATCACCCTTCTTCGTATCAACACGCGAACTTTTCGAAGTAAACAGTTTTTTAACTGCTTCAACTTTATCGGACATGATTCCCTCCTTGTTTAAATGAACAATCATTCATATAGTACGGAAAAATAACTTAAACAAATATTATCTAAGTTATCAAACAACAATTTATTGATGCGGTTTACTAATATACACCTATAAATATTTTTTTACTATTAAAAATAAAACTATTAATGGGTAGTGCACACCGAGCAAACGTCAAAAGAGCGAAATGTGAAAGTCGCCGCATCGATAGAATCCGCGCCGATCATCGCTTTTTGAGCAGAGCCGGGAGTTTGAGGTGATCCGGAGGAGAGGTTCCATTGTGTCGGGGTGATGAGGGTATAATCCTCTACCATCCCATTTTTCAGGGTTGTTTTATGGATCAATGAACCCCGTGGAGCTTCGACGATCCCGACCCCTTCCCCGCTTATAGAGCCGATTTTTTTCGACGGCTCAATAAAAGAGGGTTCTTTTAAATCGAGCGATTGTAAAAGATTTTTGCAGTGGCTCAAGAGCAGTGCCGTCTCATAGCTTCTGGCCATAACACGGGTATAGGTACTGTCGCGAAAGTTTCGATGTATCTGTTTTATTAATGAAACGTTACTTGTCATAGCACGAGCCAAAGGACCTGTTTCATAATGGCTGTTTTTATAGAGGGCATTCTTGGCAAATGTTTTTTCATTGACGGTGTACGGTTCTTGAAGCGTCACATATTTTGAATTCACTTTGGTCATGCGTGTTTGTGCCAGTTTCAACGGTTTGGAAAATCCATGCTCCCCTAATACCAGATACCGATCGTAAGAACAACCCTGCTGATGCATAGCCGCTTCTCGCAACATTTCTTCGATATTCGTCATATCACCCCTAATCGCAGAAAGCCCTTTTAACGAGGATAGGTGAACATACTCTTCCAAAGATATACCGATCAGCTCTTTCTCAAACCATCGAATCAACTCATCCAGAAGCCCTATTGCACGAACCGTATCGACATAGGTCGGGTCACACGTCACCCCGCCGGGTATCATATACGACGAGTGAGGCCATTGCCCGGCAAAAATAGCCAAAATCTTTGTCGCCAGTGAAGCCGAATAGGCCCCCTTCAACCGACACGAGTCGGCGATATCACGTTTCAGCAAATGGGACAATTCCGGATAGATAACCAGATAAAGCCATTTGAGATGATTTTGTATCAACTCTAACGAGAGGGTCAGCTCTCGGAGAGCCTCGGCTTTGGGAGAGATTTCGATAGGATACCCGCTGTTCTCATACGCCGATTCGATTGCCCGCACCGCCGCAAACAGATGCGAATGACCGCATATCCCGCATACGCGCGGAGTGATAACCAATGCATCCATTGCCGGTTTGGATCGTAAAATCGATTCCATCCCACGGGTATGGGGAAACGCTATGGTCGCAAACGAAACTTTCTCCTCTTCGAAAGTGAACTGCACCGAAGCTTCCCCTTCGATCCGCTCTATCCATTTATGCGTTATCATCGATCAGCCTTTGTTCTAAGCGGGGTATATGAAACGATTTGGCAATACCCGCCATGGTTAAATAACTTCGCTTGGAAATACCGAACGGGACATCTTGGGGAATAGACATATTGGTTTTGGTCTCAAACATATCGGTTCGGGGAAAGTCAGGTTCTGTACACCCAAAGCACGGTGAACCGACCCGTGTTTTCGAGCTTACTTCATTCCATAATATTTTATTGCAAGAAGCATGGGTCATCGGGCCACGGCACCCTTGATGGTAAAAAAGACACCCCTCTTTGGTACCGAAATGCTCCGCATCCACTTTCCACTCAAAATATTCGTTTCGGGTACATCCATGGTGTGCCAAATAAGCGTACAGCTCTTTTGGGCGATGCAGTTCATCGACAGAGATAGGTTTCTTTTCGGCAATCATCCGAAGGGTATATCCCATCCATTCCGGATGGATCGGACACCCGGAGAGATTGATAAGCTTATCATTCTGAGCAAAAGGGCCTTTGAGCTCTTTTTGATCAAATCCAAGTCCCGTAATATGTTCAGGATCACTCTGTTTCAACATACCGCCGAAACTCGCACAGCTCCCTGCCGCAATAACGTACCGAGCATGAGAGCCGTAATGGTTTACCAAAGTCTCCATACTGGTATTGATCCGCATCATCCGAGAATCATACCCCCCCTCAAAAATAAGGATATCACACTCATACGCACAGGTTGTGATTTCTTCGAGGGTATAGGTTGCGGGTAAAATGGGATGATACAAAAATTCAAACGTTTCGAGAATATAGGAGAGGTGGGGATAATTGAGGAAGGAATGGGTGTTACCGTTGCAGGTAACCCCTTGGAGCCATAAGATTTTGAGACGGGTTTTCATGGCAACATCCTGACAACGGTTAACAGTCTGAACCATTGTTCATTTAAATTTCGAGATAGTATACACTACTGAATATCTAAAATACTATAATCGTCGATTTCTCGCCCCAACTCTTCTGAGTTGGAGTGTCTAACAGTGGTCTGCATTCCCACTCGCCTCTCCCCTTTATGTTTTAGTCTCTGCCATGACCTTTGTTCCCATGATCATTACCTCTGCCTCTGTCCCCATGATCATCACCCCTGCCTTGATTCTGGTAATTATACCCGCGATCATAGTGTCTTTCTTGATAACGCGGAACATACTCACGTTCGTACCAGTCATCGCGCACAAATAAGACCCGCTCGCCGCAGGCACGGTATTCGTGACAATGCTTCTTCCAATTTCTAGCATGCCCCGGCGGGACGCGCAGATAGACTGGCGGGCGATTCATCATTCCCCCCCGCTCAACGATTATCGGTTGAGAGTAGAGCACCCTTGGTCGCGGGAAATCGCCGATATCAATTTGGCCATAAAAGCCAGGCTGACCGATACTAACCGAAACACCAACGTCGGCAGCAAGTGCCGAAACACTAAAAGTGGCAGCGGCAATTACCGCTGATAGAAGAAAACGCTTCATGATGACCCCTTTTTTCTATAGTATATTTATACTATAACATAAAATGATATATTTCGCAGTTTGCCAATAGCAAATCAACCTTTTAAAAGCTTTTGTAGCAATATCTCTTCAATATTTTGTCTTGAATCCAAAATAGCCATGATATAAACCGTATCATTGCCGACTTTGTAGATAATCCTCCAAGGCGACGCGATCACTTCTCGATAGTATGTTATCCCCTCTTTTTGAAGTTCAGGTACAACTCTCCCTTTTAAAGGGAAAAAATCAGCGGAATGGGCTACTTTTTTGATTTTCAGATAAACCTCATTGGCATTGTTCGGGCTATCTTTTTTAATATATTCAATGATATTCAAAAGATCATTTTTAGCATTGAGCGTCCATAGCAGTTTATACGTTTTACTCATTTTTTTAGTAATTCTTCTACCGAACGAAATACATCTTCTTCACTCTGTACATTGGCGTTTTTTATATCTTCTTCGGCAAAAGAGAGAAGTTTTAGCAGTGAAATCGCATTTTTCATATCTTCATAACTTTGCGGGTCTTGGATAACCGCTTTGGCTTCACCGTTTTGGGTGATGATCATAGGTCTATGCGTTTCATTGATATGTTTGAGTACGTCTGCCGCTCGACTCTTTAAATAGGTAACAGGTTTAATATCATTCATCAGCTGCATCATAAACTCCTTCGGTCTTTATATGATACCGAATTAAGACTGATTGTGTCAATTTTGATTTTATTGAATCGGGAACGAGAGGAATATAGGCTTATGAGCCAAGTTCATCTTTGTAATCTTCATATTTTGTCAGCGCAAACACTTTTATCTCATCATCCGCTATTATATAAATAATCGTATACCCTTTAAAAATCAAATCACGGATATTGTCATCATTATAATGGATCGAGCGACGGCAACGGTAGGGAAAATCGCTGAGGCTATAGCACTCACGCAGAATCTCACGACGAAATGTATGTGCCGCACTTTTTTTATCCTCGGCAATCTTTTCCAAAACAAACTGAAGTTTGGCGATAAAAGAGGGAAGAATTCTAACGTTCATACGAGTCGATGATCCGTTCGAGATAGACATCTACTTCTTCTATCGAATAGCTCCGTGAACTGCCGATACTCTCATGCGATTTTTGAAGATACTCTTTTTCGCTCATCGTATTCCAATAGCGATAATCACGGAGTTGTTCATATTCGAGAGCGCTGAGGACAACTGCTTCGGGTTTGTTGTTTCGCAGTACGCAGATTTTATCGACTTCATGGTTCGCGAGTTTCGAGAGGACTGCACCGAAGTTTTTGGCGACATCGGTCGAACTCATCATTTCGTTGGATTTATAAGCTACCATCGTAATCTCCCGTGTAATCTTACGGAATATTATACAGGAATTTTAAAAAGTTTTTGCATTTCGTCATTCCCGCGAAGGCGGGAATCCAGCTTTTGGGTTATAGTAATCACCTGACCCCTATTTTTCGTCATTCCCGACCTGATCGGGCGAAGTGCCCTTTAGGGTAAATCCAGCTAAGAAGTTATTGTTGGCGACTGACCCCTATTTCGTATTTCGAACGAAAGCGCTTTATTATACAAGTTCTTTCTCCGCAGTAGTAAGGAAAACTAAAGTCGATGCCGTCATATGAAGCATATAAGCGACCAAATAATCAGGCACTACAGTAGGTGTTGATCCTTGACCGTGCCCACTCAATTTATTTCTACCTGTAGGAACACTGCTTTCAAGCATGCTACGCAATGAACTCAATTGTTGTTGCCAGAACTGAGGAACAAGCCCTTTATCAAAACAAATTTGAATAAGTACTTTCGCTGTGGCATTTGATAGATATGACCATTTACGTTTATCGCAAATGCCTTTCATAGTGCTTTCGAAAGATTTCAGGCAATCATTCAATGATTCTTTATGTTTGCCATGTCTATAGTGTTCATAAGCACTCAAGAATTCTTGCTGAGCCCCCTTATAATTTTTTTCATTTAATAGTCGGAGAGCTGGCTTCACTGCCTCTACATGAATTAGTTCAGAATCTACCCTTACAATTTCACCTTCTAAAAACTGGAAACCAACACCTTGCTCCTTAAAGCGCGAATTTAGTTCATTTATTGCATTATTAGCACATTCTGAAGCATTATTACGTCCAAGATAACTATAATCACGAGTTATTTTATCTATATATTTGAAGCTTAATTCTACAATATCTAATTGCTTTTCGATTTCTTCTACTTGAAGTAAATAATTGGCTAGTTCATCAAGATACATTCGATCGTTATATTTATCTGCCGTCGGTAATTTGAAAAGACCATATTCTCGACATAAGGTATCAACAATAAATTTATATGCGGACTTTACGCTTTCTGCATGTCTGTAGGTATTATAGTAATCATGACTATTCCCCAGTGTATCTGTCCATATGTGAACAATTTGAACTCTTAGAGTATTTGACAAATCATCATATTTATATACATCAGGTACTTCACCCCTAAGCGCCTTTTGACGTTTAGAAAATAGATTAAATATAGCCATAGATTTTTACTATTCCTTCATTGTATAATATTTAACACGAGTAATCAAGAAGATATTCTCTAGTTTTTGATTGTTCACAATACGATTTATTAGATATTGCATTGTAAGTCCAAGTAATCATTTAGGTAAAAGTACTTTTACACGCATGTGCTCAGTTGTTACATCACGAAGCATTCTTTCAACTTCATTTTTCCAAAGTTCTACCATTTTACGGATACCGACATCATGTGAACTAATGTAGACTCCGGCGTGGCTTTCAATTTCACCATATACAAGACGCTTAATAGATAATGCTGATTTATAAAATTCTGCACAACTATGCGAAAATGCATCAAAACGAGAATCTTCTTTAAGAAAAAGTAATATTGGACTTGATTCTTCGATAGACCAATAATCAAGTTTCATAAAATCCATTTGTTGCTCCATTATCTCATTTTCAGCAGCATCTCGACCTTTAATTTCCCACTTCTCCACAGCATTATCAAATGTAACAACAAGAATTTCAGCCCACTTTCGACAATTTTCTACCAATTCATCTGAAAGTTTTTTTCGTTGATTAAAAATATCGTTATCGCGATCAATGTGACGTTTCAATATCGAATATAGAGTTGATATTCCAGGTATTGTCATATTTTTTCCCTTTGTAACTATTATTATTCCAAAATGTACCTTTTCACTCAACGCCTAACAGATTATCTGATATTTAGAATATCTAAATCTAAAAACTAATCTATCAAAATTAAACAAAATGACATATTTTTAAAGATTTTACTATGAAATAAGGAAGTTTGCAAGGGGAAAGGGGATAGATCCCGTATCGAGCACGGGATGACGGAGAAATGGATTTACCCAAAGGGCACTTTGCCCAATCAAGTTGGGAATGATGACGGATACTTAGAGACGAACGATCTTCGCCCCAAATCCCCCAAGATGTTGCGGAGCATCGGTGAAGCTTTTCACACTCGGATGAGCTTTTAGAAACTCTTTGACCGCATAGGAGAGTTTCCCTGTTCCGATACCGTGATAGATAATCACCTCATCGAATCCCTGCAAAAGAGCATCGGAGAGGAACTTGTCCATCCGCTCGCATGCCTCTTCCCCTCGAAGACCGTGAAGATCGAGTTTGAGACCGCTTTTTTGATCGATCTGCGACGTCACTGTCACTTTCGGTTTTTTCGGGAGGTTGCCACTGGGTTTGAGATCGGTGAGTTTGACCCGCAAACGCATCCCCTCCACCTCGATCATCGCCTCTTTGGCTCCGACGCTCACCACCGTACCGCGCTGAGCACGATATTTCACGCTCTGCCCTACTTCGTAGTGAATCGGTTCGGGTTCAGCGATCTTGATCGGCTCCGGTTTCGGGAGTTTGGCTTGTGCCTTGTTGAGCTGACGGTGGATTGCCGCCATATCGTGCCCTCGCGCCGCCTCTTTGGCTTCTCGGATCGCTTCATCGTAGCCGGAGCGAAGTTTGGATTTCTCTGAATCCAGTTCAACACGCAAATACTCCCGTGCCTCTTTGAGTGCTACTTCTTGGGCTTTGAGGGCTTCGAGCCGCTCATCCACCTCGCGGTTTTTCCGTTTGAGTTCCCGCTCCAGCTCACTCCCCCGCTCGATCAGGACGCTCAGTTTTTCGTGGTTTTCACCGTAGAGCGATTTGGCACGGGTGATGATGGCGGGGTTGATCCCGTATCGGGCGGCGGTTTCAAAAGCGTAGCTCTTGCCGATCACCCCTTGTAAAAACTCATAGGTCGGGAGACGGCGCTCTTCGTCATACAACGCCGCCATCAGCTCCACATCGTCGCGATCCGCCATCAGTGCGGCGAGACGTTTGTGGTGGGTGGTGACGATGATCTTTTGACCCCGTTTGATCAGCTCGTCGAGGACAATGGCAAAAAGTGCCGCCGCCTCGTCACTGTCGGTTCCCAGCTCGATCTCATCGACCCCGACAAGGGCACTTTTATGTTCAAACAGATGGCTAAACTGCACCATCCGCCCTGCAAAGGTGGAGATGTCGTTGCTCACACTTTGGGGATCGTCGATCACCGCTTCGATCCGTTTGAAACTCCCGATCCGCGATTTGTGGGGATTGATCTTCATCGGGATGAGATATTTCGCCATCAGACTCGCTGAGAGGAGCGATTTGAGGAGCATCGTTTTACCCCCCGCATTTACCCCCGTAATCATCAGAAGGTTGGATCGAAAATCGACACTGATCGGTTTAGGTTTATGGATGGCGGGATGGGAGAACTCTTCGAGGACAATATCGGTGTTGTTTTGAGGTTTGAGTATCGCGAAATCCCTCGCGCGGGCGAACAACACCCGCGCTTGGTAGTGGTCATACCGGTCGAACTCACGGTCGATAAATCCGATAAAAGGGACGAGGTTGGAAAGTTTTGCGCTGAATCGCTTCGCGTACTCATAGAGCTTGCTCTCCCGCTCCTGCAATACGTACCGCAACTGCTCTTTGGAGCGGAGCACCGAATCGGGGGCAACGTAGAAAAATCCCGCCCCCGTCCGTCCGACGACGGCACCTTTGAGGACATGGTTGAACCCGCCGCGCACCAAAAGAGTCTCTTCATCATTGATGTAGTGGATTTGGGTATCGACGAGATAGGGGGTGAGTTTTTGGGTGTGAAAGAGGCGCTTGATGGAGTCGTTGATCTCCGTTTTGATCGCTTTGATCCGCTGCGCGATTTTATAAAGTTCCTCATCACGCGATTCGATAAAATTCCCCTCATGATCGAAATACTCATCAATCTCATTAAAAGGCTCAGGGATGATGATTGTATCCATCCATTCGCCGATGAGGCCCGCAAAGTCATGGTTGCGCATCAGTCTAAAATAGCGAACCACTTTGAGAAGCTCATAAATCTCTTCGAACCGTAAAACCCCTTGTTTTTTCAGATGATTGATAATCGTCTCAAACGGTATACTTTTTTGGGGAGCCTTGAACTCCAGCTTATCCAATGCTTCGATAAAACGAAAATGGCGTTCCTGATCTCCGGGGATAGCGATATTTTGCTCACGGGAGAAAAACTGCTCTAACGAGGCAATATGGGGGAGAAGATCAAGCTTGCCGAAAAGCTCGGCGAGGTTGGAAGAGAGCGAACTCATTGAACGCACAATCTCACTTGGTTCCTCGCAGCTGATAGGTTAAATCCCCTGCTCCGAATCCTACAATAAGATCACGATCATACGTTTTTACAACGGTATCACCAATAATGGATTCGATCGTATCCCCTGCGCGGTGAAGTTTGTCACTCATCGTGAGGTTATAGTGTCCGAAACGCCCTTCAAAATCGATCTCACGCGGCTCTTCGCTCGCTGCCCATACCGGAAGAATGATCAGTTCGGCACACCCTTCGAAACACTCGACAAACGCATCGAGGTTATCGATAGTACGGGAGTATTTATGCGGCTGCCAGATAGCAATAATCCGTTTGAACCCTTTGAGTTCCGCGTAGATTTTTAGCGACTCCATGGTCGCTTTGATCTCCGTCGGGTGATGGGCGTAATCGTCGATGATGACGCGGTCCGAGCCTTTGAAAATCACATCGAAGCGTTTTTTAATCCCTTTGAAGTGGAGGATATTGGCGCGGATCGCCGCGATACTCATCGTTTGAGCGGCGGCTAAAATCGCGAGTGACGCATCCATAGCAATATGCTCTCCGAATCCCCATACTTCAAACTCGCCCATATTTTTGAGGGTAAAGCGGGTGTAAGGCTCATCATCGATCAGGGTATAGCGGATATTGGTGATATCCTGACTCGGATAGAGACGGATTGCCTCACACTCCAATGTCGCCATAAACGGATCTTCGGCGTTAATGACACGGATCGGTGCCATCTCGACGAAACGGCGGTAGGCATTATGAAACTCATCGATATTGTAGTGGTAATACTCCATATGTTCCGGCTCGGCATTGGTAACAATTGCGCAGTAAGGATTTGAGTTCAAAAAACTGCCATCGCTTTCATCCGCTTCGAAAAGCATCACGTCGGTACTTCCGTCATAGCGGACGTTGGAACCGAAATCCTTGGACTCCGCGCCGATGATAGCACTTCCGCTCATAATAGAGGCTAAAATTGCCGTCGTCGTACTTTTACCGTGTGCACCGCACACCGCGTACACTTTTTTCTCTTTGAGGATGCGGAGCAATGCGTCACGACGATGCAAAACTACGATCCCTCGGCTTTTGGCTTCGACCACCTCGACGTTCGTATCGCGGATAATCGCCGAGTGGATCACCAAATCACACCCATCAGGGATATTTGCCGCATCGTGACCGATTGTGACATTGATACCGCGATCAAGGAGACGTTGTGTAATGTGGGTCGCTTTCATATCCGAACCGCTCACCTCATGGCCGCTAAAACGCATATATTTCGCTAAACCTGAAATTCCGATCCCGCCGATCCCGATAAAATGGATTTTCATACTCCGATCTCCTTTTTGAAAACACTGATATAAAACTTCCCACCCTTTTGAGTTGCGACCATATCGACGTACTCATCGATAAAATCATCAAACGGAATTTGGGTATCACATGCCGCGCGGTGAACCGCCATCGCTTCTGAAAACGCCTCATCATTCGAAAGGCCGCCAAGTACTTCAAACAACGCACTCGCATCCGTTGCAGCGCCTGCACTGTAATGCTCGATCGCATATTCGTATAAGGCTCGAAGCGTTGCGAAATCCTGCACTTCACTCATATCGAGTTTTTCAAGGTTCTCCAAGGTATTCGTGAGTCTCTCTAACGCCAAATCGAGGATATTGGCATAATACGCCATCAACGTCTCTTCGTCGAATGTCTCATGCGCCTGAGCTTCGAGTACGTACAGCGATGCAATGTCCCCTTCACTTTGGGCTTTAAAAATTTTCTCTTTAAGTTCATTCATTGCATTGCCTCCTTCAGGCGGTTAAGTGCTTCGATGGTTCGTACCGTCTCTTCTACCAACGCTATACGGATATAGCCGATTCCGGGGTTTTCTCCTCGTGCATCTTCACGTGCCAAGAATTCTCCCGGCAACACTTTCACGTTATAGTCGCGATAGAGCCGTTTTGTAAACTCCAATGCATCCCCTACTTTGAGCCAAAGATAAAAAGTCGCATCGGAGGTTTCAATGCCTAAAATTTCCTGCACCGCTTTGAAATTTTCCGCATAGACGGCGCGGGCACGATCCACATGCTCCCCATCTGCCCACGCCATTGCTGCTGCTGCTTGGAGAGGCAAAGGTGAAGCGCATCCGACATACGTCCGATACTGTGCGTACCCTTTTAAAATCTCCGCATCCCCCGCGATAAATCCGCTGCGAAGTCCAGGTGCGGAAGAGCGTTTGGAAATCGAGTTGATAACGAGGACATTTTTGAATGAGGAGTTACCGACATAAATCGATGCTTCAAGGAGCGAAGGGACTTTTTGATCGGTATAAATCTCACTGTAACACTCGTCGTTGATAAGACAAAAATCGTGCTTGAGGGCAAGTTTCACCCACGCCCCAAGTTCTTCGAGACTCAGTACCGATGCCGTCGGATTATTTGGGAAGTTCAGAATCACCAAATCGCATTCGGCGAGTTCCGCTTCGTTGATGATCGGCTTAAAACCGTTCGCTTCGGTGAGGTTGAGATGGATCACCCGTGATCGAGAAGCAATCGCAGAGCCCTCATAAATCTGATAAAACGGATTGGTGTAGGCCATTACAGGCTCTTTTTTATCGAACAGATAATATTGAGGAAAATTAAAGAGCACTTCCCGTGTCCCGAACGAACTCACCAATTCATTCGCTCCCAACTTCACGCCGAAACGGCTCTCGACAAAACCGCGCATCGAGTCATTGAGATAGCTCTCCCCCGCCGTTTTCGGATAACGGCGAAGCTCTTCGGAGTGTTTTGCCAGCGATTTTTGGATAAAAGCAGGAGTCTCGAACTGCGGCTCCCCGATGGTCAAAGCGATAGGAGAATAAGCAGGATTAGGGGTAATCCCTTCTAGAAGGGAGGTGAGTTTTTCAAATGGGTACGGTTCAAAATGCAAAGGACGGTCTTTGTAATGGAATTTAATGGTTATATTATAGCGATATGATGCTGTAATTTAATACGTGACCTTCTCTTTTTTGGAGGGTATCATCCGATCTTCCGTTCCATCTACCATTCTCTCAAAATCTTTAATAGTATGTTTACTGATTACCATATAACGCCCTTCAGCCATTATATTCCCACCTGAAGATGCGTGACGTCGATCAATCGTAAATGCCGCCGCGTATCCCGCCTTCTTCGCATCTACGAGGAGCGCATCATCGTAAATACCGAAGACCCATGCAAGATATTTGATCTCATGTCCCATATGCTCTTCGAGCTTTTTCTTCGCACCTCCAAGCTGTTTATCGACAAATTTAGCATACTCTTCGGGTGAAAGTTTTTTCTTCTCGTGTTTAAAATTTGGATGCCAGTACGTATGGGATTCGACGTGAAACAGTTTTGTCCGCTCGAGCTCGCTGAGCTGTTCCCACGTCATCGCATATTTCGCATTTGAAATCGCACTCGGATAGATAAAGAGGGTGATCGGAATCTTATATTTTTTTACAATCGGAGCCATATCGCTGTAAACGCTTTTATGTCCGTCATCGACGGTGATTACAACCGATTTTGAGGGAATCGATTTAATCTTCCCCTGAATATACTGCACTGCCGTATCAAGAGGTATAACGCTATAACCGTTTGTTTTAAGCCACTCCATCTGTTCGTTAAACACGGAGGTTTTCATCGTCATCGAATCAACAACCTCAAGACCAAAACGGTGATAACATAAAATCGGAACTTTTTTTTCTGTTCCTGCACCCCAAACAAAACTCATCAATAACACCCAAACCAATATAAAACGAACCATTTAGACCACCCTGTATAAATTAATCAGATTATAGCGCAACCTGTAAAGCCATGAATTAATATTGTTAACAAATTTATCTTGACATCTCAGTATCATTATCCTACAATTCGCTCAATTAGTTGCATAGTCAACTATTTAGGAGTTTATGAATGAATCGATGCGAATGCCCGATTGAAGAATCGTTAGGGTGTGTAACCAATCACTCTGCCATGGCCGCACGTAACTACCTCACCCGTCAACTCGCCATTCACGGAATTGATATGACGATTGAACAGTTTAAAGTGATGGTCGTTTTGTGGAAAGAGGGAAGTTGTACCCAACAAAACATTGCCGATTTCGTTGGCAAAGACAAAACCAGCGTCACGCGCCTGATCGCCGGTTTGGAAAAACGCTCACTCATCCAAAGAGCAACCGGTTGTCAAGATAAGCGGTGTAATCATGTCACCCTAACCCCTCAGGGAGTCGCTTTGGAAAAACCTACAATGGAAGTTTTAGCAGAAGCAACCTGCTACATCCATCAGGGAATTGATCCCCAAGAACTTGCCATTACACTGCGTGTCTTAAAACAGATGTGCCTAACCTTAAACTACACCTCAAAGGAATCCGAATGAACCGTATCTCTACCCTCGCCCTCTCTTCTGTTTTATTACTCGCTCTCGGCGGATGCGAACGCCCGAAAGCCAAGGGGATGGAAAAGCCCCCTGAAGGTCCTGTTCCTGTCACGGTAACTGACGTAAAATCGGGTAGTTTTCCTGCCATTCTCGAGGCAACAGGGCAAACCCAAGCATACTATACCGTGCAAGTCTATGCTCGGATATCAGGGTATCTGCTAAAACGTGCCTATACAGAAGGTCAATTTGTAACCAAAGGACAAACGCTCTTTATTATCGATCCATCGGATTTGAAAAATGCTCTAGAGAGTGCCAAAGCAGCCTATGAACTCGCAAATGCAAATTATTCTAATGCAAAAGCTGTTTTAAACCGTATCAAACCTTTGGCACAAGCCAATGCCGCAAGTCAACAGGATCTCGACAGCGCAACGGCAAATGAACGTAATGCCGCTGCTGCTGTTATGGGAGCAAAAGCTTCACTGGAACAAGCCAAACTCAATCTTAGCTATACGACGATCAAAGCCCCTATCAGCGGATTTGTCGATAAGTCTAAGATCGATATTGGAACGTATATCACAGCGGGAGCCAATGGTCTTCTTACCACGGTCTATCAAAATGATCCCATTTATGTCAATTTTACCTTTAGCGAAAACCAAAAAATTGCTCGTCAGAATGCAATTGCAAGTGGCCAACTCGTCGCCCCTAAAGATGGAAATTATGAAGTAGAACTCACCCTAGGCGATGGATCGACGTTGGTCAAAAAAGGGCAAATTAACTTTGTGGCTCCCTTCATCGATTCGACAACCGGAACCATTACCTACCGTGCCATTATCGACAATAGCGATCATACACTTCTTCCGGGGCAATTTGTCCATGTAAAAGTCAAAGGGATGGAGTGGAAAAACACTCTTTATATCCCGCAAAAAACCCTTCTTACAGGGGACAAAGGGAAATTTGTTTACGCTATCGAAGCCAACAATACCGTCACCCCTAAACCTGTGACGACCGGAGAGTGGGTCGGGGAAAATGTTTTGATAGAAAGTGGTATCAATATCGGAGATAAAATTGCTGCAGACGGCTTGGTCAAACTCAAACCGGGTGCTACTATTATCCCCAGTGATAAAAAATAGATTGGAAATAATAGATGTTTAGTAAATATTTTATCAATAGACCTGTTTTATCGGCCGTTATTGCTTTAATGATTATGATATTGGGCTTTGCGGCGATCAAAAATCTCCCCATTTCACAACTACCCAATCTCACCCCACCTACTGTTGTCGTTACAGCTCAGTATCCAGGTGCGGATGCACAAACCATAGCAAACAATATCCTCACTCCGCTTGAGTCTCAGATCTCCGGGGCCGATGGATTAATGTATATGTCTTCCAAAGCCGCCGCTTTACCGGGAAGTGCCACGATCACCTGCACATTCAACATCGGGGTCAATCAAGATATGGCAGCGGTAGATGTCCAAAATCGGATTAATACCGTCCTCGCCCTCCTCCCTCAGAGTACACGTGATCTTGGAGTAAGCGTAGAGAAAAAAACGTCTGACATTCTCCTGCTTGTGGCCATTACGTCACCGGATGAAAGTTTTAATTCGACGCAGATCAGTAACTACATCTCCTCTAATCTCCTTGATGAAATCAAAAAAATCCCCGGAGCGGGACGATCACAAATATTCGGACAACGTGATTATGCTATGCGTGTTTGGCTCAATCCCGACAAAATGGCCTCTTTAGGTGTCAGCACTACCGAAATCGCCGCAGCGATCAAAGATCAGAATCTCCAAGTCTCCCCCGGGCGTTTAGGACAGGGGCCTACGAATGATGCTCAAATGTGGACGATGCAGCTTACTTCCAAAGGACGCTTTAGTACACCTGAAGAGTTTCAGAACATCATTATCCGTTCTCAACCTGACGGTTCAGCATTACGACTTAAAGATGTTGCCCGTGTAGAACTCGGAAGCCAAAACTATGAATTCTTCGGACGGGTCAACGGAAAACCGGCTGCTATGATCGGGATTTTTGCCGATACCAATGCCAATGCGTTGGATACCTCTGCCGCCGTTGCAGATAAAATGGCAAAACTCTCCAAAAAATTTCCGAAAGGGATCGAATATAATATCCCTTATGATACAACCGATTTTGTCAAAATTTCGATTGAAGAAGTTGTTTTTACCCTTCTTGCCTCCATCGTTTTGGTCAGCTTGGTTATCTATCTCTTTTTGCAAAGCTCTCGTGCAGCAATGATCCCTATCCTCTCAATCCCGATCTCTCTTACCGGAGCCTTTATCGGGATGTTCCTTTTGGGATATTCCATCAATACCCTTACCCTCTTTGGGCTGGTTCTTGCCATCGGTATTGTCGTGGATGATGCCATAGTCGTTATTGAGAATATGGAAAGAATACTTCAGAGCGAAAAACTTTCACCGCGCGAAGCGGCAATCAAAGCAATGACGCAAATCTCCGGCCCCGTGGTTGCGATCGTCTTGGTCATGTGTGCCGTTTTCATTCCGGCAACGTTCTTAGGGGGGATGACGGGACAGCTTTATAAACAATTTGCCGCAACCATTGCAATTTCTGTTGTCTTCTCAGGTTTTATGGCACTTACCTTTGCCCCTGCAATCGGAGCCCTTATTCTCAAACACCATGAGAAAGAACCTCTCGCATTTTTCCGCTGGTTCAACCGTGCATTCGGAAAAATGACCGACAATTATGTTCGACGATCCGGTTTTATGATTCGTAAATCGTTCATTTTTTTAGTCATTTATCTTTCGACATACGGCTTTATCGCCTTTTTCCATAAAACTCTACCAAGTGCCTTTTTACCGATGGAAGATCAAGGATACTTCATCACCAGTATCAACCTTCCGGAAGGGGCGACCTCCAACCGTACGTTAGAGGTCGTAAAACAAGTGGAAGCCATTTTGAGTAAACAAGACGGTGTTTCAAAATACACGGCCATTACCGGTATAAATATTCTTACCTTCTCTCAAGAACCGAATTCTGCGGTTGTTTTTACCCGTTTAAAACCATGGAGCGAACGTCCAAGCAAAGATCTTGCTGTTTTCGGTATTCTGAATTCTATCGGACCCAAATTGGCCGGCATTAAAGAGGCTAAAGTGTTTGCGATGCCTCCACCTCCCATCCGAGGAATGGGACCATCCGATATGTTCAGCTTCCGTCTTCTCCAACCGGGAGACAACAATGTAACTAAGCTCGCAGATGCAACCAATGCATTTGTAGGTGAATTACGGAATAATCCAAATTTTAAAAATCCGTTTACGACAATGAATATTACGACCCCTACGCTCTCTGTCGAAGTGGATCGCGAAAAAGCTAAAATGCTCGGTCTCTCCATAGCAGAAGTTTTCCAAACGCTCCAAGCAACCATCGGGTATATGAATATCAATCAGTTTGATAAAAACGGTAAAACGTACTGGGTACAAATGCAATCAGATTCTCCCTATCGAACTACACCCGAAGACATTGGAAGAGGGTGGGTACGCTCATCCAGCGGCAAGTTGGTACCTCTTTCCAGTGTTATAAAAGTGTCGATGTCAAGCGCACCTTCGAGCATTGAGCACTTTAATGGTGTTTTAAGTACTACCGTCATGGGTTCTCCCGCTCCGGGACGCAGTTCAGGAGAGATTATAAAAATACTGGAAGATTCAGCAGATACGATTCTGCCAAGTTCTATCAACTACGATTGGGACGGCCTGTATCTGCAAGAAAAACTTGTCGGCTCCAAAGCGCTGATTATTATGGCTTTTGCCCTCATCATGGTTTATTTGATTCTTGCAGCGCTGTATGAACGTTGGACCCTTCCAATCTCGATTATGTTAGCCGTCCCTTACGGTATTATGGGAGCATATACGGTCGTATGGTTGATTCCATTCTTAAATAACAACGTCTTTTTCCAAATCGGACTCCTAACCCTCATTGCCCTCTCGGCGAAAAATGCAATTCTTGTTGTCGAGTTTGCCGAGGAGCAGCGACATGCCGGTAAAAGTATCTATGATGCCGCTATGGAAGCAGCACGTTTACGTTACCGTCCGATGATGATGACCTCTTTTGCCTTTTTGGCAGGAATGTTACCGCTTATCTTCAGTTCCGGTGCGGGTGCAATGGGACGATTTTCAATCGGAGTAGCCATGTTTGGAGGGATGTTAGCCGCAACGTTTATTGAGCGTTATTTCATCCCATTCTTGTATTACTGGGTTTCAACTGTCAAAGAGAAAATCGCCCCTGAAAAAGGAGTTACACATGAATAAGTATTCTATCTCTGGATCAATAGTCCTCACCCTTTTACTTGGAGGGTGTGCCGCCATCGGTCCTGATTATACTAAACCCGATACCATAACTCCCGAAAGTTTTCGATATACCGATGCCAATGAGAGTAGCAAGAACGCAGTCAATACACTATGGTGGAAAAACTTTGAAGATCCTCTTCTTTCTGAGAATATAGAACGTGCTCTCACAAACAATCAAGACCTTCAAGCCTCACAAGCTTCCGTTGATTCACTATTAGGAAAATTTGATCAGGCTAAATCCTATCTTTATCCCCAAATTAACGGTAATGGTTCTGCAGATAAAAAAGGAGTCTCAAACGCTACGAGAGGGGGATATATGCTTCAAGAAGGAGATATATCCACCTATGCGGCATCACTCTCTCTCGCCAGCTATGAGATTGATCTCTTTGGCAAAGTACGCCGTGCTAATGAAGCGGCGCGCGCTTTATTGCTCTCGAGTGAATATGCCAAACAAACCTTACGCGTTTCTACCGCGACAAACGTAGCGGCTTCCTACGTCAAACTCTCTTCTTTAAATGAGCAAATTGCTTTAGCCGAAGAGAATCTTAAAGCTTCCAGCGATATCGAACAACAAACGGCCCTTAAATATCGATACGGTTCGATTGCCGAGAGTATTTATCTACAATCAAAATCAGAATTAGAGAGTTCCAAAGCAACCCTTTCGCAGCTTCAAGCTGCAAAAATCGCTGAAGAAGCAACGTTCAATCTCCTTTTGGGTCGCAATCCGCAAACCGTTAACACAACCAACATCGACGCCATTTATATCCCTGAAGTTCCCGCTGCCCTTCCCAGCAGCTTGTTAGCCAATCGCCCGGATATCGCAGTGGCTGAACAAAATCTTATCGCTGCAAACGCCCAAATCGGGATTGCTCGTGCTGCCTATTACCCCAGCATCAAACTAACAGGGATGTTAGGGGTGCAAAGTCTGGAACTCACTAATTTCATCTCTAATCCGGCTAAAATATGGGAAGTAACCCCGTCAGTCACTCTCCCAATCTTTTCAGCAGGACTTATCGCAGGGCAAATTAAAACAGCTGAAGCCGATCATAACCGTACACTTATACAATATCAAAAAGCGATTGTCACCGCATTCAACGATGCGGATAATGCAATAGGCCAAAACAGCAAAGCCAAAGAGCAGCTCCTCTACCAAACCGCACGTACTCAAGCTATTCAAAAAGCGTTCGAGCAATCTAAACTGCAATATAAAGTCGGAACAATCGCTTACAGCGATATGCTGCTTGTTCAACAACAATGGCTTCAAGCAAAGCAAAGCTACTTAATTGCCAAACAAAACACCTTAATAGCTACAATATCACTCTATAAAGCACTGGGAGGGGGTTGGGACAACAAAGCCAAGCTGCCTGAGCCTAATTTGCTCCCTGCGGGCAGATGAGGCAGTTTTAGCTTTTAAGCGCTCGATAAATATTTTCAGAGATTGACGATTCATACTCTTCAATCCCTTTGGGGAGGATATTTTCTCCATACAAGAAAACCATTCCCCCCAAATATCCCATAAACAATCCAAATGCACTAAAAAAGTCTTGATCTCTCAGCTCTTTAGAACGAACACCTTCTTCGAAAAAAATCATCATCTCCGTAACAAACGGACTAACACAAATCATCCCTTCGCATCCCGCTTTAAAAACTTCGCGGTTTGAAAGATAAACCCGCAAAAAATACTCTATTGTTTCAGGTCGCTCACGTGCTATACGAAAATACATCCGTACAATGGCAGTAATTTTTTCATTCACACTAACATTACTTTCATTGATAAGCCGTATCTCATCGCCTAACAACTCAGCAATATATAAAATCAATTCTTTTGCCAAAGTCTCTTTGGAAGCAAAATAATTATAGAAATTTCCAACACTCATTCCAACTTTTGCAGCAATAGAGGGCATAGTTGTTTGGTAGAACCCCTCTTTTGAAAAAAGTTCTAACGCTTTGGACATAATATTTATTTTTCGTTCTTCTTTGGATGGACGTGCCAAATTATCCCTTTTTATCTTATTTTATATCCCCATACGGAGTAGAATAATGTTTTATTGTATGCGAATAATACCATTTTAAAGAACATTTTTTCCTGTCTAAGGATACTCGAAAAAGATAACAAAAAGTAAATCAAGTAAAAAAATGGAAAAAACCTATTTTTTTACTTCAATCAATATCACTATTTTATGACATTTTACGACATAAATAAAAAAATAAAATCTCCAAAAAGCCCTGAAATAGGCGGTTCTTAAAAAATATTTAGAAATTTTATGAAATCTCTTGACAAAGGGAGGGGGAGAAGTGCTATACTTCCGCCATATTTTTTAAGGAGCCTTACCATGATGAAAATCGTTTCTGCTTTATTGCTTGCCGCAATGTTTATCGGATGCAGTGATTCTGCTAAAACTGAAACTGCACCTGCTACTGAAGAAGTAGCTGCACCTGCTGCTGAAGCTGCACCTGCTGCTGACGCTGCTACTGCAACTGACGCTGCTGCACCTGCTGCTGATGCTGCTACTGACGCTGCTGCACCTGCTGCAACTGACGCTGCTGCACCTGCTGCAGAAGCTGCACCTGCTAAATAATTTTAGCTTTTGCAACTTCGTTTCGTGCTTCGGCACGAAATATTTTTCCTCTTTTTCTTCATTAACATAAAATCAAACTAACTTCTACTAAAATAGCCTAAACCTTTTAGGAGTATTTCTATGAAAATCTTTATTCCCATCCTTTGTTCTCTTCTATTAATCGGATGCAATGACACGGCTAAAACGTCTGCAGCTGAAAATACCACTGGAGGTTCAGAAACAGCCACAGTACCCACCCCGACGACAGTAGCAGAGAAACCGAATATCTCCTCTACTACAACGGTAGCACCCATGACTGCTGCAATCGATGGCGGAGCACTATTCGCGCAAAAATGCGCTTCTTGTCATGGTACAAAAGCTGAAAAATCGGCACTTGGAAAATCTCAAATCATTGCAACCTTTAGTGAACAACAAATTAAAGATGCATTACATGGATATCAGTCCGGAACGTATGGAAAAGAGCTGAAAGCATTAATGCAAGGACAGGTGAAACCGTTAAGTGACGAACAAATCGGCGTATTAGCAAAGTATATTTCTGCTCTTTAAGGAAGGAGAAGCCATTCACGCTTCTCTTCTATTGAAGCAGTCGTATAAAAGAATCCGTAAAGCTCTCATCAAAATGGTTATTCATCTCTTGTTTAATCAATAGCAATGCTTCAAAACTTGTGTAGCTTGTCCTAAATGTCCGTTTAGTCGTTAATGCATCAAAAACATCGCACATTCCGATAATACGGGCGGATTTTGGAATCATTTTCCCTCGCAGCTGTTTGGGATATCCACTCCCATCCAGTTTTTCATGATGATATCGGACGCCGTTGAGTATTTTATGACTGGTAATCCCATTGGCTTCTAAAATATCACACCCGTAATCACTATGTTGCATCATAATTTTATATTCATCCTGATCCAATGGACCTGGTTTGAGCAATATAGATTCATCAATCCGCAATTTACCTATATCATGCAATAAGGCCGCAAACGTATAATCTGCCATATCCTCTTTTGAGCTTTTTTGTACTTTACTTAAAACAGCGCTCAACATTGCAACATTTGCACTGTGATGATGTGTAGAATACTCTTTATGCATTATCTTTAATATATATGGCATTGCATTACCACTGGAATTTACACATTCAACCAATTCAAAAATACAACGTTGAAGCGCTTGTACAGGCAACTCTTCATTCGTCGTTTCAAAAATTGCTTCCATCAATGCTGCCATTGTTGTATAAATCATAAGCAATTGTTCTTCAAAAATACTTACCGATACCAGGCGCTCTTTTAACGTTAACGCGGCTTCAATACTCCCTCGTTTTGATAGACTCAAGACGGCTGTATTCGTATCTATAGTATATGATGCACGATATTCATAAAATTTTTCAGAATCCGTTTTAAGTATATAAATAACCTGATGTTGATGTAATTTTTCATACAGATCTTTAATAATAAGCGTACCGGCTTCAATGATAATTACAAAGTCTTCAAATCGCTTTATATAACAATCAAAGGGGATTACAGCCCCCTGAACGATTATTTCAGGCTTTACAGAAAAATATTTGTGATTAATAACTCGACGTACTACTTTTGGCATATAACCTCATGCACATCTGCGACAGGAAGTAGAAATTTTTGCGTTACCAATTCCCCTTCTTCATTAAAAAAAAGGTAGTATAAATAGTCTTTTTTGACACTCAATCCTGCTAAATAACGCAATGCCAAATTGGCTTGCAATGACGCGATATGCATAACAATCGGTGCCGCTATACCGGCAGGTGTTTTTGATGTAATTTTAAAGAGTTCCGTAAAGGAAGCCTTTTCGAAAAAACAGACTTGTCCGTTAAACGCCTCCACCGATCCATAAATCCATGGCAACGCTTTAGACACCGCATAGGTGTTAATTGCGCCGCGTGAGGGGAGATTATCGGTAGCATCGATGATCAGATCAACCTCAATATTTTTATGGGTAAATTCTTCAAAAGTACACACATGGGCATAGGCTTTAACATAAGGACATCGATCTTCAATTAATATCGAACAAACCTCGGCTTTGTATTTCCCCTCATCTCCCATTTTAAAAGAAATTTGACGATGGATATTGTGTAAGCTTACCGTATCGAAGTCCACCATATGAATCTCGCCGATCCCTGATGCACCCAATGCGAATGCTAACGAACTTCCAAGCCCTCCACTCCCAATAATTGCTATACGTTTGTTTTGAAGCGACTGCTGCGTCTCTTCACCCCATAATTGTACTTGTCGGTGGAAATACTGCATCATTGTTATTTACGCTTGCGGAGAGCCTCTTTGAACCCCCACCCTTTCCTTGAATCGCTCAGAGATTTCCGATCCAAATCAACAATCAAAAGCTCTTCCGTATTACCGAGATCGGCTTCAATTTCTCCATCAGGCGAAACAAGCATAGAATCGCCGTAAAATTTCCATGCGTATTTTTCATCATTGTACTCACCAATGCGATTCGCTCTAAGAATATAACAACTGTGGGTAAAAGCACGCATTTTTACCAATTCACGCCAACGATTGTGCGATTCAAATGTCGAAGCACTCGGCACAAGTACAACATCAACCCCTTTGGTACTGATCGCCTCCCACAATGGATCAAAATGGAGTTCAAATCCCCCCATCACAGCAAATTTAAATCCGCCGGCAGCAAAAATCATCGGTGCTTTTACCGCTTCTATCGGATTGGCAAAGAATTTCTCTTCATTCCAATGGGGATAATTGATCAAAAATTGCTGTGGATAATAAGTGACACTTCGTGCATTTACCTTGACAATCATTTTAGTACACTCTTTTTTCTTTACCGTTACGATAGGAGCCACGAAAATAAGATCGTATTTGAGGGCCAGTGCTTTAAGCGTCTCTATTTGGTGATTGCTTTGCTCTTGAATCATTGAGATAGGTGTTTGCACTAACTCTTTAAAGAAAGGGTTGAGAAGATACTCTCCGAGTAAAATAAGCTTTACCCCTTTTTGGTGTGCAACACGGGCATAATTATCAAGCTTGTTGCTTCCCATACCGATTGAGGGGAGTTGTAAAATAGCGATGCGCATCATTGCTCCTGATTCTTAAGTATTTGAATTTGTAATTGAGCCTGTTCTAACATTTTTTCGGCGATTTGGAGCTCTTTCATCCCCTCTTCATACGCTTTGACACTTTCATTCATCGGCAATGCAGGATCCATTAATCTTTCCAAAATTGTTTTTGCATTTGCAATTTTTACTTCAAAGCTCTCTTCTTCACTCATAATGCTTCCCTTACATACGTATCAATTTTATCGATCTCTACTAAAAATGCATCATGCCCGTAATCGCTTTTTACTTCAAGATAATCAACATTTTCTTTCCCTAATGAACGCATTGAAGTGTAGATGCTCTCCATTTCTGACGGCAAGAATAAGATATCTTTTTCAAATCCGACTAAATACAACTCGCTGTTAATTTTAGAAAAAGCCTCTTCCATCGAATCAAACCCTCTGGAAAGGTCATAAATATTAATCGCTTTCGTAATATACAAATAGGACAAAGGATCAAACCATTTGGTAAAATTATAGCCGTTATATTCCAGATACGATTCGATCTGAAATTTTCCGAACAGCTCATACAGCCCATCCGTCCGTTTGTATTCACGCCCAAATTTTTTCGTCATGGACTGATGCGACAAAAAGCTGATATGCCCTGCCATACGGCCGATTGCCATACCGCTGAGACCCTTTTCACGAATGACTTCGGGATCGTAATAGCCGTTCTTAAAATCAGGATCTTTAAGGATCGCTTCTTGTGCAACCTTGTTAAAGGCAATCGCCCACGGCTGCGTTGCCGCTGTGGTCGCCATAGCGATGATTTTTTTGGCAAAGTTCGGAAAAAAGACACCAAATGCCAGCGCTTGCATCCCCCCCATTGATCCTCCGATTACCGCATGGACCTGATGAATTCCCAAACGGTCAAACAAGATTCGCTGTGCTTTGACCATATCTAAAATCGTCACCACCGGAAATTTATAACGATACGGCTCATTATAGGGGTATCGTGGAGACATAGGACCGGTCGAGCCGAAACAGCTCCCGATAACATTGGTACAGATCACGAAAAATTTGTCGGTATCGACCGCTTTTCCCTGCCCTATCAAACCATCCCACCAACCGCTTTTATTGTCCCCTTCATACGTACCTGCCGCATGATGAGAACCGGTCAATGCGTGACATATCACGATCACATTATCTTTCGCTTCATTGAGCTCGCCATAGGTCTCGTAAACAATATCATACGGTTCTAGAATACGTCCGCTCTCTAAATAGAGCGGATTGGTAAAATGTTCACTGTGAAGCTGCAGGTTTAACATAATGCCCTTTACGCGTCGAACGCCGCTTTCAAATCAGCGATTAAATCTTCATGAGCTTCCAAACCGATGCTCAGACGAATAAGCCCTGCGGGGACACCACAGGCAATCAATTCTTCATTGGAGAGCTGTTGGTGCGTTGTTGATGCCGGATGGGTAATAATCGATTTTGAATCCCCGATGTTCACTACGAGAGAGAAAAGGTTCGTTGCGTCTACGATTTTTTTCGCAGTTTCAAAACTCTCTACTTCAAAACTCAGAAGTCCGCTCGACATCCCCTTCTCGAAATAACGCTGTGCATTGGCATAGTTAGGATTACTTTTTAGCCCCGGATAGTTTACTTTTTTCACTTTTGGATGAGATTCTAAGAACTCTGCAACCGCCTGAGCATTGCGAGAGTGTTCACGCATACGCAATGAGAGAGTTTCAATCCCTTGGATAAAAAGCCATGAGTTAAACGGTGATACAACCGCCCCCAAATCGCGTAAAAGGGATAATCGCGCACGTAAACAAAAAAGCGGCAATGGCACATCCACGTACGTCAATCCGTGATAACTCTCATCGGGCTCATTAAACTGCGGATAGCGAGCGTTTCCTTTGATAAAATCGACCAAACCATGGCGTTCAACCATAATTCCGCCGATGGCAAGCCCCTGCCCCGTCGTGTATTTACTGGCACTGTGAACGACCACATCTACTCCGTGCTCCAACGGTCGGCATAATACCGGAGTCGCTACCGTATTATCGACAATCGTGAGAATACCATGCTTTTTCGCGATAGCGGTAATTGCGGAGATATCAGCTACATCGATACTCGGATTGGTCAAAGTTTCAAAAAAGATTGCTTTGGTCTTGTCATCCACCAACGCTTCGATTGCACCGGGATTATGAACATCAAAAAAACGGGCGTGAATTCCAAAGCGTTTTAACGTGTACGATGCTTGAGTCAATGTTCCGCCGTAAAGCTGACGGGCACAGATGATATTATCTCCCGCTTCAGCCGCGTTGGCGATCGCATAAAAAATAGAGGCCATGCCACTTGCTCCGGCTAAAGCAGCAGCTCCCCCTTCTAGAGTAGCAAAACGTTTTTCAAATACGTCCGTTGTCGGATTGTTCAAACGGGTATAGATATTGCCTAGCTCTTTAAGGGCAAACAAGTTTGCCGCATGTTCGACATCGCGAAACTCATACGCAGTCGTTTGATAGATGGGGACTGCCATCGTACTCTGAGAATCTTTATCGTATCCGGCGTGTAACGCTTCGGTTTGGAGTTGCATAGTCATCCTTTACAGTATAGTGTAAATTATTGTATCGTCATCCCACTTTTTTCCCCAAGTATCCCTACCGATTTAATAGGGATTATCCTCGCAGAAATGAAATTTATACGTGGTAGTTCGGTGCCTCTTGCGTAATGATAACATCATGAACATGGGATTCTTTAAGACCCGCACTTGTGATCTCAACGAATTCCGCTTTGTCCCAGAATGCTTCAATACTCTCTGATCCGCAATACCCCATAGAGGAGCGTAAACCGCCCATCATTTGATGGACTACCGCCGCAATACTTCCACGGAACGGTACACGCCCCTCGATCCCCTCAGGAACCAATTTATCAGCGGCTGTCCCTTCTTGGAAATAACGGTCAGTTGACCCTTTGGTCATCGCACCGATCGAACCCATACCGCGATACGATTTGTATTGACGCCCTTGATACATGATCGTATCCCCCGGCGATTCTTCGGTACCCGCTAAGAGTGATCCCGCCATAATAACACTTGCACCTACGGCAAGGGCTTTTGCGATGTCACCCGAATAGCGGATGCCTCCATCCGCAATGATTGGTACTCCATGTTTGCGTCCGACTGCTGCACACTCATCAATAGCCGAAATTTGGGGGACACCGACACCGGCTACAATACGAGTTGTACAGATCGAGCCCGGTCCGATACCGACTTTGACACCATCAGCACCCGCTTCGATTAAGGCTAAGGTTGCTTCACCCGTTGCAACATTTCCGGCAATGATATCAACGACCATCTCTTTTTTGATCGCCTTAACGGTATCCAAAATCCCTTTGGAGTGCCCGTGAGCAGAATCAAGAACCAAAACATCGACACCCGCATCCACAAGAGCACGAGCTCGGTCAAGCTGACCGACACCGATCGCCGCTCCGACACGAAGACGGCCGAAATCATCTTTGTTAGCGTGTGGATATTCGATACGCTTTTTAATATCTTTAATCGTTACCAAACCTTTTAGCAACCCGTTATCGTCGATGATCGGGAGCTTTTCAATTTTGTTAACGTGCATCATTTGCTCTGCATCCGCCAATGTAATCCCCGCTTTTGCGGTAATAAGCGGCATTGGGGTCATTGCATCGATAGCCAATTTTGTTAAGTCTTTCTCAAAACGCATATCACGGTTGGTCAAAATTCCAAGGAGTTTGTTATGCTCATCCACCACCGGAACACCCGAAATTTTAAATTCGTTCATCAATGCTTCAGCATCTTCCAATGTAGCGGTTGGATGAACAAAAATTGGGTCAATGATGATACCGCTTTCGGATTTTTTCACTTTTTTGATCTGTTTCACTTGGGTTTCGATATCCATATTTTTGTGGATAATCCCGATACCGCCTAAATGTGCCATTGCAATCGCCGCACGATATTCGGTAACCGTATCCATTGCCGCAGAAACCATCGGAATATTGAGAGGAATATTACGGGTCAACATCGTTTTAAGGCTTACCTCTTTCGGAAGCACTTCAGAGTATTTTGGGATGAGGAGTACATCTTCAAAAGTGAGGGCGCGTTTACGAATATTCATGAATTATCCTTTGATTTTTAGTTGGTTTTCGAGACTTAAAGCACCGTCAAAAAGGGCTTGTTCATCATACGCTTTGGCTATCAATTGTAGCCCCACAGGCATTCCGTTATCAGCGATATCCACCGGTAGTGAAATCGCAGGCAAACCGGCAAGATTCACCGAAATCGTATATATGTCACTCAAATACATCTCAAGCGGGTCGCTCAATGCACCGAATTCATACGCTGTTCGAGGAGCAACGGGAGTCAGGATCAGATCCACCTCTTCGAAAATCTTATTATACTCCGCTTGAATCAACGAGCGTACTTTTTGTGCCTTAACATAATAAGCATCATAGTATCCCGAGGAGAGGACAAAGTTACCCAACATAATACGGCGTTGAACTTCGGGACCGAATCCTTGAGAACGTGTTTGCAAGAATGTATCTTTAAGGTTCTCTCCCTCGACGCGGTTCCCGTAGCGAATACCGTCATAGCGGGCAAGGTTGGTTGTCGCTTCGGCAGTTGCCGTGATGTAATAGGCCGAAATATCGTATTTGGGGTCCATCAAGGTTTTCTCGATGATGGTATGTCCCGCATTTTCCAGTGCTGTAACTGCTTTAGTATACGCATTGCGCACTTCCAATGAAGCATCTTTAACGTATTCAGGAACAATGGCAATTTTCAAAGGACGCGCAGCGTTAAGCTTATCGCTCACCTTACCCTCCCCCAGCTCTGCACTCGTTGAGTCTTTTGGATCGTGTCCTTGGATAATGTCATATAAAATCGCCGCATCTTCGACGTTTTGAGTCATCGGACCGATTTGATCCAGGGAGCTTGCATACGCGCCCAGTCCGTAACGGCTGACTCGCCCGTAGGTCGGTTTCATCCCTACGATACCGCAAAATGCCGCAGGCTGACGGATTGAACCGCCGGTATCGCTTCCCAAAGCCGCAATCGCAAGCCCTGCTGCAACGACTGCCGCCGAACCGCCTGAACTGCCGCCGGGAACACAATTATGATTGAGAGGATTGAGAGTTTTACCGTAGCAGCTGCTCTCCGTCGTAGAGCCCATCGCAAACTCATCCATATTGGTACGTCCAAACGGGCTGAGGCCGTTTGCCAAAAGTTTCTCAATTACCGTCGCATTGTACGGAGCCACATACCCTTTGAGGATATTAGAACCCGACGTCACCGACCATCCGTTCACTTGAATATTGTCTTTGATCGCGATGGGGATCCCCTCACCGACGTTTTCTACATCAATATAGCCGTTCAATTCAGGATAAGCGGAAATTTTTACTTTTAGCTCTTCTTTGAACTTTGATAGCTCATCAGGAGAGAGTTTTAACGCCTCTTTGAGTGTTATCATGCACGTTCCTTTTGTCGTTTTGCTTGTTTTACCATGACAATGCCTATAGCGATCACAGCGAAAATAATCCCTACCGTTTCGATGATAAAACTCATTGGAACGGGTTGTGTGACATCGATCATTTTCCGACCACCGAAGCACAACGTGGACACACACTCTCTTCATCCACACTATGGTATTTCCAACATCGCGGGCATTTAGCTTTGGTAGCTAAGGCAATGGAATATTTCTCCCCTTCGAGTTCAAATTCACCCAAAATGTCATTTAAAGAGCATGCGCACCATTTCGAAATAACCAGATACTCTTCGGCATCCTCTTTTTTTAGTGTTTTAGCTTGAGGGGCTGTGGTGGAGACAACAAGTTCAAGAGTATTCTTGATCACTTTCTCTTTTTTCAAACCATCAACAATTTCATTCAATCCCACGCGAACCGCTTTCATATATTCATCATTCCAGGTACTCTCAACCGGATCAATCGATTGATACGTTACATCGAAAATATCTGAAGCACTCCCTTTGATGATTGCAGGAGCATTTTCAAAAATCTCATCGGCGGTATAGGTTAAAATCGGTGCGATCAGTCCGAGCATAGAGCGGGCAATAATCGCCATCGCACTTTGAGATGAGCGGCGAGTGATCGAATCCGCACCGTCACAGTACATGCGGTCTTTGCTGATATCGATATAGACACCGCTGAGTTCATTGACGATAAAATAGTTCAACGCACTCATACCGTGAACGAAATTGTATTCACTGAACAAGCGATCCGTCTCGTCAAATACCTCTTTGGCTTTGGCCACGATCCATCGGTCAATCTCACCCATTTCACTGTAGGGAAGAATTGCTTCTAATCCGTCAAGATTGGCCAACATAATGCGGAACGTATTACGCAGTTTACGATACTGCTCTGCCGTTTGTTTGAGAATATTGCCGGAGATTTTCAAATCCCCCTGATAATCGCTCATCGCTACCCATAGACGTAAAATCTCTGAACCGTACTCTTTGAGCACCGTATCGGGAGCGACCACGTTCCCTTTGGATTTTGACATCTTCTCGCCCTTCTCATCGACGGTAAATCCGTGTGTAAGAAGTGCTTTGTACGGAGCGATATGTTCCACTGCCGTACTCAAAAAGAGGGAAGATTGGAACCATCCGCGATGCTGGTCGGACCCTTCGATGTACAAATCGGCAGGATAGGTTCCGGCATCGTAGTTACGTGATTTAAGAACGGCATTCCACGTTGAACCGCTGTCAAACCAGACATCGAGAATATCCGAAACTTTTTCGAGTTCATCCGCTTTATACGGACACCCAGGATAAAGAAGCTCTTCGATAGACATCGAATACCACGCATCGGTACTGTGCATTTCAAATATCATCGCGATGAAATTAAGCACTTTTTCCTCAAGAATCACCTCTCCGGTCGCTTTGACACGGAAAAATGCAATAGGAACTCCCCAGTCTCGCTGGCGTGAAATACACCAGTCAGGACGATTTTCGACCATTGAGCCTAAACGGTTGCGTCCACTCTCAGGGTAAAAGGCTGTTTTGGCCACTTCGGCTTGCGCGATTTCGCGAAGGGTTTTACTCTCACCCTCAGGGGTGCCGTCCACACTGATAAACCATTGCTTTGTTGCACGATAAATAAGCGGGGTATGAGAACGCCAGCAGTGGGGATAGGAGTGACGGAATTTAGAGACTTTCAATGCACTCTCGCCTAATAATGCAATAATCGGCTCATTTGCTTTAAAAATATGCATTCCGACAAACTCTTCCGGAGTTGGGAGAAGTTTTTCTTTTACCACCGTATTATCGTAGCATCCCGTCTCATCGACCGGCATCACCACTTCGAGGTTATAGCGCAACCCGATACGGTAGTCATCTTCTCCGTGTCCCGGTGCGGTATGAACACATCCCGAACCGTTTTCCATCAAAACGTGCTCGCCCAGAACCAAATGAGAACCGCGTCCGTTCAACGGGTTAATCGCATAAAGATTCTCAAACTTTTTAGCATCGATTTTTTGAACAACCGTTCCGCTAAAGACACCCTCTTCGATCAATGCCTCATACCGTTTTTCAGCCACGATGTATCCGTCACTCGTACGAACATACACCTCTTCAGGGTTAAGTGAAATCCCGGTATTGGCGGGAAGGGTCCACGGAGTCGTCGTCCAGATAACGATTGCAGCGTTACCTTCGATCCCTGCACGGATTTTAGCGTCATCGTTTAATTCAAACGCGACATAGATCGAATAGTCCTCTTTGTCTTCGTACTCCACTTCCGCTTCGGCAAGTGCCGTTCGCTCTGCCCAGCTCCAATAAACCGGTTTTGAGCGCTCGATCAATAGCCCTTTTTTGGCAACGGAACACAAAGTACGGTAAATGTTCGCCTCAAACTTGGAATCCATCGTCAAATACGGATGATCCCAATCGGCAATGACACCCAGTTTTTTAAACTCTTCACGTTGAATATCAACAAATTCGGCCGCATGGGCACGGCACATTTGTCGTACTTCAGCGGTGTTAAGAAGCTCTTTTTTCTGTTTTCCGCCGAGTTTTTTCTCAACTTGCTGTTCGATCGGCAAACCGTGACAGTCCCAGCCGGGGGTAAAACGGACCGATTTACCGTTAAAATAATGGTATTTGACAATAATATCTTTGAGGATTTTATTGAGTGCATGACCGATATGGGTATGGCCGTTGGCATACGGCGGCCCGTCGTGCAACGTAAAAGTTTGTGCACCTTTACGGTTGGTTTTCATCCGGCTGTACACATCTTTGGCAATCCATGCACTGTAGCGTGCAGGCTCATTTGCAACAAGATTTCCGCGCATCGGAAACTCAGTCTGAGGTAAAAGGAGGGTCTCTTTGTAATCCATCGGATCCCTTAAATTTTTCATAGTAAAAGTGCTGCATTATAGCTTTAAGGTGATTAAAATTTGCTGTCACTGTGCTATACTATCCCAAATTTATATTGGAGATTGTGTTCATGAAACGTGACGTTATTTTTGTAGGAAGTCGTCTCATTCTCAATGAGGCATTCGAGCGTTACATTCTCCGAAACATCAAAGCAAAACTCTCCACCATTGACACCATCAGCTATTTTGATGAGTCAGACAAAGGACTTTTTTTACATCTCGAATTGCTCCTAAAAAATGAATCCAAACTCATTATCATCACAACCAAAAATACGTTTACCATTGTAGGGAAGCTCCTCAGCACCGTTACCGCCGATAATCAGATTTTAAAAGATCACATGCTTATCCCTTCCCGTGCGAGTATTCTCGAAGAAGGAAGCTATCTACTCAGCCATAACAGCTCCGACATTAACGTTATCCTTGCCACAGAAGGTAAAGCACTCCCTCCTATTTTGATTGACGATGAACAGCGCAATGCCATCATCCACCTTTTTAATGAAGATCTCAGCAGTGCACAGACCCTTCTCGACCCATTGGCGCAAAATTTTGATGTACGGCTGGAGTTTAGTGAATTGATCGAGGGGTGGCTCAAAATCAAAGTTCACACCCGCAAACACGGTAATCTTGCCCAATTCATCGCTTCAGCCAGAGGATTGATGCACCACAAAGTAATCAGTGCCGGTAATATTGCCGCCTTTATTATCGAACGTTTATCCAAACACCACAAAAAGCTCTCCTTCGCCGAAAGTTGCAGCGGCGGGTTACTGGCCCACTTTTTCACCTCGCAGGGGGGCGCTTCCACTATCTATGAGGGTTCTTTGATTACCTATTCTAATACCCTCAAAGCCAACTGGCTTGCAGTTGATGATGACTCATTAGAGGCATTTGGAGCGGTGAGTGCCGAAGTGGTCCTCCAAATGTCGGAGGGGGCTATGAACGTCAGTTTCTCGGATTATGCACTCTCCATCAGCGGAGTGGCAGGTCCCAGCGGCGGAAGCGATGCAAAGCCGGTCGGAACCGTCTATATCAGTGCACGCTCCAAAACATCGGTACATACCGAGCGGTTTCATTTCGAGGGAGATCGAAACTACATTCAAGAACAAAGTGTCTTAATGGCCGTTAAAATGCTTGTAAACATAGACCGAGAACTGTTTTTTAGTGCATAAGCAAAATTAGCTTGACAAAACGAGATCTTTCCCCTATAATTTCGCCCTCACAATCGTGCTAGTTTGATGGTTGAAGAGGTCCCGTTAGCTCAGCTGGTAGAGCATTTCACTTTTAATGAAGGGGTCGATGGTTCGAATCCATCACGGGACACCATATTGTTGATTTCAGTGACCCTTTCGTCTAGTGGCCAAGGACACTATCACTTCATGGTAGGAACAGAGGTTCAAATCCTTTAGGGGTCGCCATTTGTTCAAACGTTATTTTCGATTTTCGGGAGTTTAGCTCAGTTGGTAGAGCGCTACCCTTACAAGGTAGATGTCACAAGTTCGAGTCTTGTAATTCCCACCATTATTTTTGGCTGCAGCGGTAGTTCAGTTGGTTAGAATGCCTGCCTGTCACGCAGGAGGTCGCGGGTTCGAGTCCCGTCCGCTGCGCCATATGTTATTTCGATTTATATTTTAAAACTCTCGGGAGTTTAGCTCAGTTGGTAGAGCGCTACCCTTACAAGGTAGATGTCACAAGTTCGAGTCTTGTAATTCCCACCATTATTTTTGGCTGCAGCGGTAGTTCAGTTGGTTAGAATGCCTGCCTGTCACGCAGGAGGTCGCGGGTTCGAGTCCCGTCCGCTGCGCCATATACTTTTAGAACACTCCCTCTTTCTACTATTATCCGCCCATAAACCTTGTTTTATCGCGCTATGTTATACTATTCCCCTATTCTTTCATCGTTTTGTACAGTGCTGAATAATATTCCACTTCTTCTCTTGTAGGACGACGTCGTATCGAAAGATAATGTCGGGATCCATCAGACGCTTTGAGTGCTGCTACTGTCGCATAGACCCAGTAATAGTCGCCGTTTTTACATCGGTTGCAGACAAAACCGTTCCAAATTTGGTTATTTTTGACCGTTTTCCATAAATCACCGAATGCGGATGAGGGCATATCGGGGTGGCGCAAAATATTATGCGGTTTTCCTATAAGCTCAGGGTAGCTGTATCCGCTCATCCTCACAAAATCTTCATTGGCAAAGGTGATAATTCCCCGCTCGTCGGTCTCGGATATAATGAGCATCCGTTCGGTCATATGAATTTCAGCCATAAACACCCTCCTTATCTGTTCAGTTTCTTTGGATTAACTTATAAATTTTTTTGATGATGTATCTTCGACAATCTGCGTTGCCAATACCGACACTTCTTGGGCTACACAATCTGTATCTTCCGCAATTTGAGAGTTGCTCTCCGTTACTGTTTCAAGTTCATGAACGGCTCGGTTTATCTGAGTAATCCCCAACATCTGCTCATTAGAGGCAAGCGCTACTTGACCTACAATCGTTGCCGTTTCCGAAATTTTTGTATTGATCGTCTTAAAACCCCGAATCATCCTATCGGAGATTTTTAACGCTTCATCCGACTTTGTATAAGCAATATCACTCAGATTACGGATATTTTTAGCCGCTTCGGCACTCCGTGCTGCCAGCTTGCGCACTTCGACAGCCACTACGGCAAACCCTCTGCCTGCCGTTCCGGCACGGGTCGCTTCGATCGCGGCATTCAAACTGAGGATATTGGTTTGAGAAGCAATATTGTCGATGATTTTGAGAGCATCATGCATCTCTTCGGTCGCACGGTTAATTTCAGTAACTGCATCTACCGTATGCTTTACCAGTACGTTCCCCTCTTCAACTGCCGATTTTGCCTCATTGGCAATGATACTCATACGCACCGTGTGTTCCGTATTCGTTTGAACCTGTTCGCTCAGTTCTTCGAGCGAAGCGACGGTTTGATCGAGCGCGGCCGCTTGCTGTGTCGTCGCAGAGCTGAGCGATTCGGTCGATTGTTTGAGATTATCCGCCGACTGGGAGAGCTTCACTCCGTTGGTATACGATTCGCTGAGCATGAGGTTGATTTCAGCGAGCAGACGGTTAATCCCCTCCACCAGATTCAGCATATTTCCCTCCCATTGGCTCTCACCTACGGTCACGGTAAAATCCCCCTTGCGAACGGCTTCAGAGAGGATACGAATATCCTCAGCGGTTTTTTGCATGGCAACGACAAAACGGTTGAAATATTCAATCGTTTCTGCAACCATACTCGTACTTCCCTGTTCGATATGAATCGGTATAAAATTCCCCTGTTGCAGCGCGAACAGCCCTAATCCCAACTGACCGAACATGATATTTTCGGTGTTTCGTCTCCCTTTATAGGCGTTTACACCCTCGTATAAGAGCGTATAAAACTCTTGGTATTCCGAATTAGGGGATAGAGAGGGGAGCGTCGGGATTTCATTGATTTCTTGACATACCAGACGATTGTAATCTTTGATAAAGGTCTGAAGTATTTGAAAATCGCTCATTACTCTTTTCCTTTACGTTGAATTATATTAACTTATTTGTTGTGCAGAATAGTAGCAAATTGATGCGGCTATAACGGTCATGAAAAAAGAGAAAAATATGACCGTAATGTGACCTATATCGGGTTAAAAATGGTATTTTTTGAGCTCTTCGATCGTGCACCGTGCTTCAAGTAATTTATCCAGCAACTCTACAAAGGCTTTGTTGTTTTTACTCACATCCCTATAATCAAAATAAGGATAATCCGAAATATGTTTATCCAACTCCCCTAAAATTGCTTTGATATCCTCATTGATTGCTTTAAAAGCTGCAATATCTTTCATTTGCTCCATTGTGTTCTCCTTGATTTATAGTTTAAAAAAACTCGATTGATTCTCCGTGATTCGGATCAATGGCATTGCCGCTGAACGCTTCTTGTTTCTCTTTTGCCGTTTGAAGAGATTTCATTAATTTGGAGGAGAGTTTTTCGATACTCGCCCCCAGGGTATTTTGGTCATGTTTAACGGCATGAAGATAGACGTTGATATTGGCTTCGATCATACCGATCGCTTCGCTCACCGCACTGAGCTGCTGCGTGATAATATCTTGGTATTGGAATCCTTCGAGCGTTTTTGCATCGGGGGTAAGATGGTTCTCTTCGATAAAGGTGTGAAATGTCATTACCGAGCGTTCCGAAAGTTCCAAGACATCTTTTTGAACACTTTCGATGTGTTTTAATATATCTACGATAGAAGATAAGATATCTTCTGTTTTGCCGTATTCCATTGAGTACCTTTAGTGTTTTTTATTTTATTTCCGCGCAGGGCGAACTCAGCTATCAAAAAAAGAATAAGTCGTCATCATCACCGCTTGAAGCTGGAGCCGGAGCCATCATCCCTATAATTGTCTGCGCATCATTGATAATCGAATCGTTAAAAAATTTGGGATTCGCCGACTCACTATCCCACACTTCAGCCATATACGTTTGAAGCCCCGAACAAAACCCGCCGATCAGCATCTGAAACTCGTTTGAGCGCTCCGCAATCATCTGGGACTCATCGCTGATCGTTTTACCGAATTCCAAGATTGACGTCCCCATATCGCTGAAAAACTGATAGTGAAGGAGTACATTCCCATACCGCATCAAAGAGTTCCCTAAACGGCTGATAAACTGAGGGTCAGCTCCTCTATCCGAAAAGGCGTTCAGCAGTGACGAATCGATGTCACTGAGCTGATCATGGAGCTCTTCTCGGTCATCAAAATCCAAAAAGCTAAAATAGTCTTGATAGATCGAGGTATCTTCACTGAGTGTTGGGATACTGCTAGAGGGTTCAGGAAAAAACAGGAAATCCTCTTCCTCATCCACTGGTGTCGATTGAGGAGCAGGTTTGATCTCCTGTATCGGTTTGAGTTCAACTTTCATCGGACATTCTGATCGACACGATTTTGAGAGCGCTGTTTCGTTTTGATTTTCAAGCGTCTCTAGGTAATGCATCAGTACGGCACGATCTTGAATCTTTCCACACACTTTCGATAGAAGTTGGTACATCGTATTGGATTCAGCAGGTTTAGGGATAAAACAGGCGATTTGAGAGTTTAGGAGTTTCAACATCAACTCCGCATCATCACTGCGCGAACTGCACACCGCCATTGCCTGAAAAAGATCATGTCGATGGACGTTGTCGATGAAGCGATACGCATCGCCGCTAAAGGTATCTATATCTACCAATATCAAATCAAACTTTTCGCTCTTATAAAGCCATAACGCCTCTTCTGCATTTGAGACATACGTGATACTTTTAAAAAAATGGCCAAGATGTTTCCCGATGGCATCGCGACTCGTCGGACAATTTTCTACCGCTAGAAGTGTGAGCTGCTTCGCCGATTCTTTGAGTATCTTTGCGTACATACATTACCCTTTTTTGATGGTCTCTATGATTTGTTCCGGGGTTAAAATCCCCATTGAAGCCCCAATCTCTACCGCCGCTTTAGGCATACCGTATACGATACAGCTCTCTTCGTCCTGCGAATAGGTTTTGGCACCGCGTTCAAGCATCTCTTTGAGCCCTTTGGCGCCATCATCCCCCATCCCCGTCAGCAAAAATCCCACGGCATTAGCCCCCGCTTCGTTGGCACAGGAGCGAAAAAGGACATCGACACTCGGTTTGTGACGGCTTACTTTCGGACCGTCTTTGATCTCTACGATATACGAATTGCCGGAGCGTTTAAGGGTCATATGCTTGTCTCCCGGTGCAATCAAAGCACGCCCATTTAGCAATTTATCCCCGTTTTCTGCTTCTTTGACACTGATGGTGCAGAGGCGATTGAGCCGATCTGCAAGTGATTTAGTAAATCCCACCGGCATATGCTGAGTGATCAAGATCGGCGGTATTTTTTCCGGTAAATTGGGGAGTATTTTTTCCAATGTTTGCACCCCTCCCGTCGAAGAACCTATTGCGATTACACTGTGAGTACGCATATGTGTCACATTCGGTTTGAGAATGAGCACCGAATCGGCGTTTAGTTTTGCGCTCTCCTTTGAGACAACTCGCTTGAGCGGCGGCGGAGAAGAACGCCGTTTCATCCCCTCTTTTGCAGCGTATGCCGCTTTGATTGCATGGATGAGGGTGTAGTGCGACTCTTCCAAAAAGCTTTTTAATCCCACTTCGGGCTTGGCAATCACCTCTACCGCTCCCAGAGAGAGAGCTTCCATCGCATTTCGGCTTCCGCTTTGAGCGACGGATGAGCAGATAATAACGGGGGTAGGATGCTCTTTCATGATTTTACGCAAAAAAGTGAGCCCGTCCATACGGGGCATCTCGATATCGAGGATAATCACATCCGGCCAACCGATACGATTGAATTTCGCTTCGGCTAGAATCGGATCGGATGCGCTGCCGTGCAGAGCGATATCGGTCTCATTCTCCAACATGGCAGTGATCGTTGTACGGGCAATTGCCGAATCATCCACGATAAACAGGGCTATTTTTTCGCTCATTTTTTCTCGTTTTTATAAATTGTGGGGCGGATTTGCCGGACGGAGGTGGTAATATGTCCTATCGTTTCGGCATGACCGATAAAAAGATAGCCGTTTGGTTTTAAGACTTTTAAGACGTTTTCGACAATTTTTTTCTTGTTTTCATTATCAAAATAAATCAGCATATTACGCAAAAAGATCACATCGAATTTCCCCAAATCGCTCGAAATCGGAACCATCAGATTCGCACTTTGAAAGCTCACTTTGTGTCGCAAATAATCATCAATCAGAAATTCCCCCTCATGCCGTCCCGTCCCTTTGAGACAATAGCGTTTAAGGTACGTTTCGTCGATCTGATCAGCAAAACGGATCGGATAGAGCCCTTCTGAGGCTTGTTTAAGCACTTCAGTGTTGATATCGGTTCCGATCACCTCCCACTCGATTCCCCTGCTCGTAAGACCATTGTCCAGTTCCATCGCGATGCTGTACCCCTCCGCACCGATACTCGCTGCCGCACTCCATACCCGAAACGGTCCGTTGGTAACACGCGGCAAGATGGTCTCACCCATAAAGTCAAAATGATGCGACTCTCTAAAAAAGCTGGTTTCATTGGTTGTGATGGTGTTAATCATCGTTTCTAGCTCTTCTGGAGAGGCGATACAATGATCATGATAGGCTTCGTAATCCTCAAGATTAAGGTGTCGGAGTCTCTTAGAGAGACGTCCGACCACAAGCTGTTTTTTCGATTCGGCGAGGTGAATTCCGCTGTGGTGTTTCACCAAAGAGGTCAGTTTTTCAAATGCGCGGTTACTAATCATAAGGAGGAGCCTTTATTAGACACGGGCATATTGTTGAATTTTTTGCTGCAAATCTTCCACATCGAGTTTATGGATGACATGATCGACACCGTGCCGTTTCGCCTGATCGATGATCGAGGGATTTGCCATATTGGTATTCATCACAAACGGAATCGTCCGTGTTGCGGCATTGTTTTTCACCTCGCGCAGCAATGCCATACCGTCCATCACCGGCATTTCGATGTCACTGAGGATAAGGGCGATGTCGTCCGCATTCAGAGCATTCAGTCGATCCCATAACGCTTTGCCGTTATCAAACACCTCAAAATCAAGTTTCATTTGGGACATCGCCATTTCGACCGCTTTTTGAATGATTTTACTGTCATCGCAAAAAAGGATCTTTTTCGTAATGGCGAGGTTATCCAGTGAACTGATCTTATTCATCTCATGGGCGTGCGATTCAGGGAACACCTCGGTGAGGAGCGCATCGGAGTTGAAAACAATACAGAGCTTATTTTCCCCTGCGATATTCATTTCGGTAATCTGCGCACTTTTCGGATCGCGCGACGAGTTATCGATCAGTTTTTCCGCCTCAATATTTTGGATACCGATGACGTTTTTGATGATGATACCGACCCGCTGATGTCCGAAATTACAAACTATAATGAGTTCATACTCGCACTCACCGTTTTCACCGTGTCCCAGCCATCGGTCGAAATGGATGATCGAACACATCTCGTCGCGGATTTTTGCCGTCCCTAAAAGGGTTCCGCTGTTTTCGGAGTTGATTGCGATATTCAGCTCTTTATTGACGATCAGCTCTTCGACTTTGGCAACATTGATAGCGAAAAGTTCATCATAACCGTTGCGAAATATAACGTACTGGCTCGTCACGTCGGCATTGGACGTGACCAGCCGGATCAGTTCATCGGCGCTGTCGATTTGACTGGCTCTGTTGTCATGTTCTTGGATATCCATCCTAGCTCCTTATACGTTTCGTTTTCGGGTAACGCGGGAGAGTTCAACGATATCGAGAATCCCCTCCATGTCGAGCAGAGTGATAAAGCGTTCATCTACTTTTGCCATCATCTGCATAAAATCTTTTCGGATTTTGGAGCCGAATTCGGGCGCTTCCATCTTGTGGGAGGGGGAGATATCGTAGACCTGATCGACCATATCGACGATGATCCCCACTTCGGTCTCTTCGTCCCCTATAAGTGTTTCGATCGTAATGATGCAGCTTTTTTTGCTGATATCACTAATCCCCAATCCCAGTCTGCCGGAGAGATCGAGTACGGGGATGACGTTTCCGCGAATATTGGTAACTCCGGCGATAAAGCTCTGCATCATTGGTACACGGGTGATCTGCGTGTACTCGATGATTTCGCGGACATAGCCGACGTTGATTGCAAACATCTCGTTTTTAAGGTAGAACGAGAGGTACTGATGTCCCTCTGCGTTTTTTTGCGTAAGTTCAGCCATAGGTGCCCCGTTTTCAGAATGTCTTGAAATCTTTCTTGTCTACCGCTTTGGTTTCGGCAAGTTTGGTTTCGGTCAATTTTTTAACCGGAGCCATCACCTTTGAGCCTAATTTTGCGCTGCTATCATCGACGATAAAGAACGACATCATAGAACGCAGCCCTTCGGCCTGAGCCGTCATCTCTTCAGACGCCGATGCCAACTCTTCACTTCCTGCCGCATTTTGCTGTGTTACGCTATCCAGCTGTGTCATAGAACCGTTGATTTGTTCGATTCCCGCGTTTTGCTCCGCCGATGCTGCCGCGATCTCTTGGACAAGTTCGGCGGTTTTACGGATATTCGGGATGATCTCTTTGATAAGTTCCCCAGCACGCTCGGAAACTTTGACACTGTCTCCCGTGATTTTTCCGATCTCTTGCGCCGCTACTTGGCTGCGCTCTGCCAGTTTACGTACTTCGACCGCGACCACGGCGAACCCTTTACCGTGTTCACCCGCACGCGCCGCTTCGATTGCCGCATTGAGGGCTAGGAGATTGGTTTGATACGCGATATCTTCGATAATACTGATTTTGCCCGCGATCTCTTTCATCGCATCGACCGTCATATCGACTGCCGCTCCGCCGTCTTCCGCCATTTTAGAGGCGTTGGATGCCATCTCATCGGTACGTTTTGCGTTTTCGGCGTTTAGGTTGATGCTTCCCGTCATCTCTTCGATGGCGGCAGCTGTCTCTTCGAGGTTGCTCGCTTGTTCCGTTGCACCGTTGCTGAGACTTTGTGCCGTTCCGCTCACTTGCTCCGACGCAGAGGTGATTTGGAGCGCGGCGTTTTGTGCTTCGATAATGATATCTTGGAGTTTTGATCCCATATCATTGGTCGCCGTTTTTATCGCTACGAGATCGCCTTTGAAATCGCTGCGGATACGGGCACGTAAATCACCATCTGCCATTTTTCCAAGTACTTCGCCCGCTTCGCCGATTGCCGCTTGTACAGCTGAAGCCATATCGTTGACCGCTTGTTTGAACACATCGTAATCGTTTTTGTACTCCGTCGTGATTCGGGTAGAGAAATCCCCATCGGAGATTTTGACCAATGCATTAACACCATCGGTCACTACCGCCGCATAGATAATGTCGAGCATGTTATTGACACCGCTAACGACCTCTTTGTATCCCCCTTTGAAGTTTTTATCTTCTGCACGGAAAGTCAATTTACCCTCTGCCGCATTGTTGATAAGCGTTTGTGTCTCATTACCCATGTTGTTCAATGCTGACATAACGTCATTAACCGCACGTTTAAACACATCGTAATCGTTTTTGTAATCGGTCGTAATCGGCTGTTTGAAGTTACCGTCCGCAAGACGGACAAGAGCACTTACACCGTCGGTGACGACTGCCGCATAGATGATGTCGAGCATGTTGTTGACACCGCTAACGACCTCTTTGTATCCCCCTTTGAACTGTGAATCGTCCGCACGGAAGGTCAATTTACCCTCAGCCGCATTTCCGATAAGAGTTTGTGTCTCATTACCCATGTTGTTCAATGCTGACATAACATCATTAACCGCACGTTTAAACACATCGTAATCGTTTTTGTACGCCGTCGTAATCGGCTGTTTAAAGTTACCCTCAGCAAGACGTACCAATGCGCCGACACCGTCATCAACAACCGCTGCATTGATGACCGCTAACATCTCATTAACGCCCCCTACAATCGCTTTCCAATCCCCACTAAATTGATCCGTGGACGCTTTTGCACTGAGTTTACCCTCTTTGGCACTGTTGATCAACATATTAAGCTGAGCCTGCATCGCTATGATCGTGTCCGCCATTTTTTTCATAGATACCATCAAACTGAGGGTATCTCCGGCTTTAACGTCGATTGTAACCTTTGTATTCCCTGCCGCGATTTGATCGGCAATATCACTTACTTCGGCAGGCTCGGCACCGAGGCGACTCATAATATTTTTAACGATCATCATCCCAATCACGACCAACGTGATCAAAACACCCAGAGCGATCAATACCTGTATCACCAGAGCACTGCTTTTCATCGATGCAGCATCATCCGCAGCTTTTTTCCCGATATCGACATTGTATTGAGCGTGATCATCGAACGCCTCAGTAAATTTTGCTATTATCCCCTGATTGGCCAACATCAACTTCAGCGCCTCTTCCGATTGGTTTGCGCGGGAAAGAGCTACGATTTTATCTTGCAACGCCGTGTATTCCGCCAATGCCGCTTTGTCCGCTTCCAACCCTTTTCTATCTTTATCATCGGCAATCAGCGGCTCATACTCTTTAAATGCCGCTTCAAGCTTTGTTCTAGCATCAGCGATTTTTTTCTCGCCAGCCGCCATTCCCGCTGGGTCTGTCTGTGCAATGTGCTGCCACGTCAAAACACGCAGAGTAGAGGCTTCAGCAAGGGCCTTGTTTATCACAACGAGACTTGGAATGGTGTTGATCGTGTTGAAATTGGCCGACTCGTAAACTCTCCCCATCTGCACGATACTCAATCCCAGTATCACAAAAAGACCGATAACCGCCGAGGTAATCAGCACCGTAAGCTGTTTTTTCACTCCCATACTTGCTAAAGACATGGTTTCTCCTGTTTTATTAATTTAAACGCCGAAAGGGCAAAGCCCCTTGGGCTACGCTAGCCGCTATGGCACTGAAGCTTGCCGCATACGCGGCAGAGTTTAGGCACTCTTCATTTCATCCGAGCCCCCCTTGAAGCTTAGGATGTAGTTCACCAGCATCGGGACATCGAGAATCAGGGCGACCTTTCCGCTTCCCAGAATCGTCGATCCGCTGATACCGTGGAGGTCGGCGAAGATTTTCCCGAGCGGTTTTATGACCGTCTGAAACTCCCCGAACAGCTCGTCCACAATAAACCCGTACCGTCTCCCCGCATAATGGACAACGACGATATTCGCCCGCGCATCGGCCGTTTTTTTCTCATCGAACAGATCGCCGACGTTAAGGAGGGGGAGGATCGTGCCACGAAGGTTGATGTAGTTGTTTCCGTGCATCTCCTCTTTTTCGCGATCACTGAGTTCGATACACTCAACGACCATATCCAGAGGGATGACATAGAACGTCTCCCCCACTTTGACCAAGAATCCGTCTATAATTGCCAAAGTCAGAGGGAGACGGATAATGAAACTCGTCCCCTCCCCCACACGGCTTTTAATCTCGATGTTTCCGCGCAGCGCTTCAATGTTCCGCTTAACAACATCCATCCCGACACCGCGACCCGATAGGTCGGTAACAGCAGGTGCCGTCGAGAAGCCCGGCTCTAAAATGAGTTTGAAAATCTCCTGCTGCGAAAGGTGTGCACCCTCTTCTATGATCCCTTTTTCGATCCCTTTACGGTAAATTACCTCTTCGTCCAGCCCTTTACCGTCATCGGTGATCTCAATGACTACCGTCCCCGCATCATGGTAGGCGTTAAGGATCAACGTACCGCGAGAGGGTTTCGTTCCGCGATCCATCGGCATTTCGATCCCGTGATCAATCGCGTTACGGATAATATGTACGAGAGGATCGGTGATTTTCTCCGTCACCGTTTTGTCCAACTCGGTTTCGCCCCCTTTGATGATGAGTTCGATATCTTTACCCAGTTTTTTGGAGAGATCCATGACGATCCGTTTGAAACGGTTGAAGGTCTCTCCGATCTGCACCATCCGTATCTGCATCGCACTCTCTCGGATATCCTCCAACATCCGTGATACGATCGAGACCGACTCGATCAATTCACCGTTTTTCAGATCGATCGACTGCTGCACGACATTGGCGTTGGCGATCACCATCTCACCGATTTGGTTGATGAGCTGATCGATTTTTTCGGCATCGACTCGGATCGTGTAGGCGTTCTGCGCCTGTACCTGGGTGTTGGCACTCTGAGCAGAGATTTTTTTAGGTTCCTCTTTGACAACCGACGACGTAACGACTTCGGCTTTAACCGCCGGAGCCTCTTCTGCCAAATCGATCGTCGTATCGTCGCGGACAAACTCGAACACATCGAGAATATCTTCACGGCTTATCGCCGTCGTAAAACGGATCGTAAACGAAACGTAACACGCCGTCGGCTCCAGTTCCTCGATAAGGGGGACGGCTGACGTATCGACACGACATTCAAATAGACGGGAGTTGCGACGCAGGTAGGCCAAAAAGCTCGCCGGTTCAAACCCCTGTTCCATCACCTCCCGTCCGAAAGAGAGCTTCATCGTCCAGTTTTTCTCACCGCATACTTCGTTTGCAGCCGCAGATACTTCCGCACCGTGAGAATGCATCTCTTCGCCGAGCGTTTCACACAACGCCTCCCCGAGCCGCGCAGTCGTCTCGGAGAGCTCACTCGTCGGTGCTTCTTCGTTGTTGGTAGCAACGGCAAACTCGACAAGATTTTGCATGTGGTCTTTGCACTCCAGCAAAAGTTCCCCCAGCTCGTCGGTCATACTGATTTTCCCGTTGCGCACCTGATCAAGGAGATTTTCGGCGATGTGGGTAAACTCGACGACAAAGTCGAGTTTGTACATCCCCGCCGCCCCTTTGATCGTGTGGGCGGCACGGAATACGGCGTTGATCATCTCATCGTCCATCCCGTTTTCACGGATACTCATAAGCGACGTCTCCATCGCTTCGAGGAGTTCGAGGGACTCTTCACGGAACTCTTTGGCGATATCGCTAAAATTCATACCCGAGCTCATACTTCACCTTTGTGTGGAGCGTCCCATTCGTATCCGAAGAGCGCCATAAAATTTTCAGCCGAACCGCCCATTCCTTCGATCGTCCATGTTTTACCGAAGGTTTTACAGCTCTTGATGAGCGAAAGGAGCAGTTGAAATCCGGCCGTGTCTATTTTGTCGTTACGGGTCAAGTCAATCAGAATCTCCTTCGCCTGTGCGAAGGATCCGAGGATCTGTTTACGTGCCTCTTCGACCTGATAGATACTCAGTTCGCCCGATGGATCAAACCGCAAAGATGAACCGTCCATGGTTACCATACTTTCCACCTATCCTAACAGTTTCGCAACGGCACCGAGCAGTTTGACCTTGTCAAACGGCTTCACCATCCACGCTTTGACCCCTGCGGCTTTCCCCGCTTCCATCTCCGATTGCCCGGTAACCGTCGTGAGCATAATGATGGGGACAAAACGGTATGAGGGTTGTTCTTTAATCAAACGGGCGAACGTGAGACCGTCCATTACCGGCATATTGACGTCGCAGATAATGAGATCGACGGAAGTTGCCATCGCTTTATCAAAAGCCACCTGACCGTTTTCCGCCTCGATAACTTCGTATCCGCCCTCTTTTAAAATGGTGCTCACCGTCATTCGCATAACGGTAGAGTCATCGACGATTAAGAGTCTTTTTGACATCAGTTTTCCCCTTATATTACATTTTGTGATTTTTAATCGGAGTTGGCATGATACCTTTTGCTCGGCGACAGATCAGTCTCATATAAGCGCTGCTCATATGACCGTTACGTGACTATTATGATGGTAAAGTTACACCGACAAATGAGAAATACATGAGAGAGATTGTGTAAATTAACTGGTTTTAGGAATTTTAAAAATGATTCGTAATATGTTGCTTCTCAAAGACAAAACGGTTCTTTTCGCGGAAGATGACAGCATTACCCGTCATCAGATGGGCGACGTATTGAAGATGATATTCCATCGAGTTCACACCGCAGAAGATGGTGAAGAAGCCTATCGACTCTATGAAGACGAAGCGCCTCACGTTATTATCACCGATATTAAAATGCCAAAAAGAGACGGATTAAGTCTGGTGAAACAAATACGCCAAAATGATTATGACACCCCGATTATTATCCTTACCAGTTTTGCCGAACAAGAATTACTCTTACATGCGGCAAATCTTTCTATTGATGGCTATCTTGTCAAACCCGTAGACCTTGATAAACTCACCCGAACCATCTGTAAAGCAATACAACGAACCGATAAAGACATGGGGTTGATCCCCCTAGGAAAACGGCTCTATTACAATTCGGCCACACGAGAGCTATATCTCAACGGAACGGTCATATCCTTAGGGGTAAAAGAACAAGATCTTTTGGCATTGCTCATTGAAAATCGACATAAAACCGTCACCAAAGAAGAGATTGGCAAAGCCCTCTGGCCGCTTGATCCTATATGCGATTCGGCCATCAAAAATATCGTTCTACGGGTACGAAAAAAACTGGAACTGGACATCATCATCTCTGTCCGAGGAATCGGTTATCGGCTTGATACCCGCGAAACTTTGAGAACTTAATGCAAGAATCCCCTATGGAAAAATTAAAATACATTTTCGATAACGCCAAAGTCGGTATCGCAATCTGCAATGCTGTTGATAATCGTTTAGAGATGGTCAATCCCGCCTTTGCCCACATTCACGGTTATGAGCCTCATGAACTGATCGGCGTTTCACCCGGAGAGGTATTTGCCCCTGAGTGCATGCTGCGCCTCGAAGAACATGAGTCTGTCCCATCGTGTGCCATCAATGACGTTACGTTTGAAACAACGCATTATAAAAAAGACGGCGCCCCTGTCGCCGTATCGGTTCATATCACCGTGCTTAAAGACGAAACCGGAACCGTCAAACAACGTATCGCCAACATCCAAGATATCAGCGATCGTAAAAAAGCCGAATCGGAACTCACCGTAACCAATGAACGCTACACCCAAATCTTCGACAACAGCATCGATCCGATCTATCTTTTAGAAGTAACCCCCGATAAGCGCTTCATCCACCTGGAAATCAATCCGGCATACCTAAACGTAAGCGGCATGGACAAAGAGATGATTGTCGGCCGCTATGTTGATGAGCTCGAAGATAGAACCATACGAGAAACGTTGATGAAAAAATTTCAAGCATGTTTGGATGCGGGGAGCAAAATAGACTATATCAGTGAATTTGATCTTCCGACAGGTCATAAAATATTTCATTCAGCTCTTACCCCGATGCGGGATGAAAAGGGACGGATAGATCGAATCATCGGGATAGCCCGCGACATCACGGAACGCCGATTAATTGAAAAACAGATCGAATTTATGGCGCATCACGATGCTCTTACGGGGTTACCGAATCGTACGTTTGCCAACGCTAAAATGGAAAAAGCCATTTCCTATGCCAAAGAGACCGATACCAAAGCGGCACTGCTATTTATCGATTTGGATGGATTCAAAACGATCAATGACTCTATGGGACATACCACCGGCGATGCGGTACTCAAACTAGTCGCTTCGCGTCTCAAAAAGACAATAAGAGCAAGCGACACCATAAGCCGACAGGGAGGAGATGAGTTTCTATTGATTCTATCGGATATCGAGGAAATAACCGATGTCATCACCATTGCCGAAAAACTCCTCCATGAATTTGAACAGTCGTTTAGTGTCGAAGATCAACTCCTCTCTCTATCAGCATCCATCGGGATATCCATCTATCCAGAGCAGGGAGAAACGTTTGAAGCCCTCCTACAAAATGCCGATACTGCCATGTACAAAGCCAAAGAATCCGGCAAAAATACCTATCGCTTTTTTACTCGACAAATGAACCATAACATCATAGGACAATTCAAGATTCAAAACGATCTCAAAACAGCCCTCCAAAACAATGAATTCGTTCTATTTTATCAACCGCAGATTGAACTTTCCAGCAATACTATTACAGGATCGGAAGCATTGATCCGATGGAAACATCCACAGCTTGGGATGATCCCGCCGATGAATTTTATCCCTATTGCCGAGAGCAGCGGATTGATCGTCCAAATCGGTCAATGGGTTATAGAAGAAGCATGCCGACAAGCATCTATCTGGCACAAAAACGGAATAAAGATCACCGTTGCCGTCAACATTTCTGCCGTGCAATTCAAACGGGGAGATCTGGAGAGCATCGTGAATAATGCCCTCCAAGTATCCGGTTTGAATCCTAAATGCTTGGAACTGGAGCTCACCGAATCGACCATGATGCACAATGTCGAAAGTACCCTTCAAACCGTCCAAGCACTCAAAGCATTAGGAGTTCAGCTCTCCATCGACGATTTCGGTACGGGATATTCGAGTCTGGCATACCTTAAGCGCTTCGATGTCGATAAGCTCAAAATCGATCAATCGTTCCTCCGAGACCTACTAAGAGACCGAGAAGATGCAACGATCGTTAAAACCATCATCCAAATGGCGAAAAACCTTAATCTCAAAACGATTGCCGAAGGGGTCGAAGATGCCCATGTTCTCGCAGCTGTCAATGCCTACGGATGCGACGAAGTCCAAGGATACCATTTCGCCAAACCGATGGAGGCGCATGACTTTGAGAAATATCATGATAACTTCTATAATGCAACAATGCTATGAGAGAGTCGCAATGTCAACGTTAGAACCGCATACGGAAAAATCAAACTTAGCCTCACAACAACAAGACTTTCGCTCTTTAGCGGAAAACACCCCCGACAACATTGCCCGATGGGACACGGAAGGACGCTATCTCTATATCAATCCTGTACATGAGAAGACATTGGGCATGTCAGTTGACGAGGCAGTAGGCACCCATATTCCAAACACCCATACCGAAGTAATCTCGGCTATTAAACGGGTAAGTGAAACGGGCGAATCGGTATTGGTACGACAAGTGATAGCAACGGAGAACGGAGAGATCGAGTATCATAACGTCAATCTCGTCCCTGAGCGGGACGCATCCGGAAACATAATCAGTATCTTGGGTGTGGGACGAAACATGACACAGCTCTATCGGCTGCAAGATGAACTTGCCGCAAGAGAAGAAGAATACCGTACCCTAACGACTAATTCCCCCGATCATATCATCCGCTTAGATACCCAAGGGCGCTATCTTTATCTCAATCCTATCCATGAGCGTACCCTTGGTATGCCGGCTTGTGAAATCATCGGCAGACCCAAAGAAGAACTTTTTCCGGAACATACGGCCGTACTGGACGCCGTAGAGCAAATCGTCGAAACGGGTGAAGAGGAAATCACCGTAATACAACCTGTCCCCGGCGAAAACGGTGAAATGGAGATACACGAAGTTAAACTACTCGCAGAGAAGAATACCGAAGGGGAGATCGTCAGTATTTTGGGAATCGGTCGCGATATCACCGAGCGTAAACAGCAAGAAGAACGCCTCCATAAGACCAAAGCCAAACTCGCAGCCGTCATCACCACGATCCCCGATCTGATATGGGTCAAAGATGCGGAGGGGACTTATATAATGTGCAATCCCTCATTTGTGAACTTTTTCGGTGCCTCTGAAGATGAGATCATCGGTAAAACAGACTATGACTTTTTCAAACCGGATGCGGCAGACGTTTGCAAACTATCCGATCTCGAAGCCATCACCGCTGGCACCCTCACCCTAAACTACGAAACGTTTATCAATCCCAATAACGGGATCGATAGCACTTGGGAGATCAGAAAAATCCCCGTCTACAACGGCGATGAGTTTATGGGGATACTCGGGATCGGACGGGATATCACCGAACGTAAACAGATGGAATCCGAAATTATTAAACAAAAAGAATTTCAAAATACTCTGTTACTCAGCATAGCAGAAGCGGGACTTGGGGTACATGTTATCGAGGATGGAAAATATATTTATACCAACGATATTCAAAAAGCGAAAAAATACGGCTATGATGAAACGATTGTTGAGGTCAAACCGAACTTTTTGGATACGATTCATCCCGATGATCGGGCCAAAGCGCTGGATATGTACACACGTCGCCTACGAGGAGAAGATGTTCCCTCCACCTATGAATTAGGGGTTGTACAAACAGACGGTACAAGAAGAGAACACAGTGTTTCGGTGATTGTCATCCCCAATACCGATCCTATCCAAACCATTATCGTAACACAGGATATTTCCGAACGCAAAGCTATCGAGAAAAAAGTGGAATTTCTAGCGCATCACGATGCCCTCACCGGACTGCCTAATCGCATTCTTGCCAAAGACCGAACCGAGCAAATCATAGCGCATGCTAAACGTACCGGGTCAAAAGCCGCCATCCTCTTTATCGATCTTGACGGGTTTAAAAGTATCAACGATTCCATGGGGCACTCCGTAGGCGATGCGGTACTAAAAAACATTGCTTCGCGGCTAATGGAAGGGATCAGAGCCAGCGATACAATCAGCCGACAAGGGGGGGATGAGTTTCTCCTCATCCTATCGGATATCGAGGAAGCCAATAATATCATCACCATCGCCGAAAAGCTTCTCCAAGAATTCGACAAACCTTTTACTATCGCAGGGCAGGCTCTGAGTATCTCCGCTTCTATCGGTATCGCCCTCTACCCCGAAAACGGAGAGAGCTTCGAAGCACTCCTCCAAAGTGCCGATACAGCGATGTACCAAGCCAAAGAATCCGGTAAAAATACCTATTGCTTCTACACCCAGCAAATGAACCATAATCTCATCGGGCAATTCAAACTCCAAAATGATCTCAGAAGTGCACTCCAAAATACTGAGTTCGTGTTATTTTACCAACCTCAAATCGATTTGGCTGAAAATCGTATTACGGGTGCTGAGGCATTGATTCGTTGGCAACACCCGCAAATGGGGATGATACCGCCAATGAGTTTTATCCCCTTGGCCGAATCAAGCGGCATAATCGTACAAATCGGAGAATGGGTTATACACGAAGCATGTCATCAAGCCGCTCAATGGGAAAAAGAGGGAAAAGAAATTACGGTTGCCGTCAATATATCAGCAGTACAGTTCAAACGGGGAAATCTCGAAGCCATTGTAAAAAATGCCCTTGAATCTTCCGGATTGAATCCAAAGCTACTAGAGTTAGAACTCACCGAATCCATCTTGATAAACGATGTAGAAAATATTCTTAAAACGGTTCAAATACTAAAAGGATTAGGGATTCAGCTCTCCATTGACGATTTCGGCACAGGCTATTCGAGTCTCGCCTATCTTAAACGATTCGCCGTCGATAAACTCAAAATAGACCAATCGTTTGTTCGCGAGATTCTTACAGACCAAGAAGATGCAGCCATTGTAAAAACAATCATTCAAATGGCAAAAAGTCTAAACCTCAAAACCATTGCAGAAGGGGTCGAAGACGCACAAGTTCTTGCTGTTGTAGACTCCTACGGATGCGATGAAGTGCAAGGGTACCATTTTGCCAAACCCATGGAAGCTAAAATGTTTGAACTCTACTATGAAAGTTTTTAACTTTGCGTATAAACTTTTTGAGCCTGCGTCACGCTAATGAGTGATTTAAATTCCGATACACTGCTTTGGGTACTCGCCGATTGTACTGTAGTGAGGGGAATCGAAACACTAGAACCGACCAATGAACTGATTTTACCTTGGGAAGCTACGCTCTTCGACGTGTCACTCACGAGAGGAGCAACCGAAGGTTTCTCCTCTTTTTTAACACTCGCCGGATCGGGCTGACCGACTTGAACCGCTTGCGAATAAGGGGATTGAAAGATATAGGAACTGACTTGCATAATACACCTCCTCTTTATATAACTATAATCCCACTTTTAGAAAACTTTCCTTAAAATAGAGTATTACTTTAACTAAGGAATTTCAATGACCACTCTGCTCATCATTATCGGCGTAATCACCCTAATAGCTATTCTAATGTACAACTCCCTTATCGGTAAGAAAAATCAAGTCGATAATATCTTCGCCGGAGTCGATACCGTCTTAAAAAAACGGTTCGACCTCATCCCCAACCTCATAGCCTCCGTAGAGCGATATATGGAGCATGAAAAATCAACCCTTGAAAAAGTGACCGAACTTCGGGCTCAAGCAATGAAACCGGGGATCAGTGACGATCAAAAAATTGCACTGGATGCCAAACTCTCTGCCGCCCTCGGATCGATCACCGTCGCGATGGAAGCCTATCCCGATCTTAAAGCCAATGAAAATGTGATGCACTTGATGCGTACCCTCAATGAAATCGAAGAGCAAATTTCTGCCGCCCGCCGTGCCTACAACCAAGCGGTTACCGACCTCAATAACGCCATTGAAATGTTCCCGACCAACCTTATCGCCGGATGGATGAATCTGCAACGTCGAGCCGTATTTGAAATCACCGTTCCAGAGCGTCAAAACGTCAATGTTCAAGAGTTGTTTAATCGTTAATATCTGCCCGCTCAGGGCTAGCTTTAGTGCCATAGCGGCTAGCGTAGCTGAAGGGGCTTTTGCTCCTTCGGCGTTAGGAAAAAAATGAAATCGACGTCCGAACTCACCGACTTTTATTACAAAGAGCTCTATCCTACTCTCGAAGAGTTAGAAAAAACTCGTATAACTATCGTTTCTCAGCTCAAATGGTACGGAGGGATGGGAGGGGTTGTTTTTCTCATAGCGGCTCTATGGATGGGGAAAAATTTCGGTCTCCTCCATCCACTCATGATAGGGTTATTTATCGCCGGTATCGCTATTGCCTCTTTGACGTACCGCTACATGACCCAAGGGTACGCAAAAGATTTTAAAGAGCGTATTATTACCCCTCTTATCGGAGCAATTGACCCTCATCTCCTCTACAACCCCGATTTTATGATTTCGCAACGTCTTTTTGAACGTTCAAATCTCTTTCAGCACTCCATAGACCGTTACAGTGGAAACGACTACGTCAAAGGTTCTATCGACGGTGTCCCTATAGAATTTTCGGATGTCCATGCCGAATACCAAACCAAAGATTCCAAAGGTCGCACCGAGTGGCACACCCTCTTTCGCGGACTCTTTCTTGTCGCCGAATTTAACAAATACTTCAAAAGCAAAACTGTTATCCTCCCCGATCTTGCCGAAAAAACTTTTGGAAACTTAATAGGGGGATGGCTTCAATCCATCAATATATCACGCGGTAAAGTGATCCAATTGGATGATCCTGAATTTGAAAAAAAGTTTGTCGTTTATGGTGACGACCCTATCGAAGCTCGCTACATTCTGAGCCACTCTATGATGAAACGTATTGTGGAATTTCAAAAAAAGGTCTCCTATCCCCTGTTTATCTCATTTGTCCACAACCATATCCATGTGGCTATCGGAGCAGGAAAAGATTTATTTGAACCGACCGTATTCAAGTCACTTTTGGATTACAAGCAAGCCATGGAATATATCCATACCTTACGCAATACGATAGGGATTATCGAAGAGTTAAAATTGAATGAGAAGTTATGGAGCAAAGAGTAATTATATTTTTTGCACGGTTCGACCAAGTGTCATGTAAAATCGTTCTAAATTCTCCGTTGTCCCTTCGAGTGTAAAAATCGCCCCTTTTTCCCCAAATTCTTTAGCTGTTATACGGATATATTGCTGTGTACATTCATATTCAACCATCGAGACATTCGAATAGTTGCATTCGATTTTTTCGATTATGAGTTTTTCATAGGGCAATAACTCCGCTTGTGCGTACGCTCCATTCGCCGCTTCAGCATAGGCACGTACCAATCCTCCGGGGCCTAATTTCGTCCCTCCGAAATAACGCACGGTAATAATCGCCGTATTGATAAGTTCATGCCCCTGCAACACGCTTAATGTCGGTTTCCCTGATGTCCCTTTAGGTTCGCCGTCATCCCCGCTGTATTCGACGATCTGATCATATTCATTGAGGCTTCGGGTAGCACTGACGAAATGGACGGCTTTCGGATGAGTAGAGCGAAGATAATCCATCTGTTCTTCATACACAGCAATAGGCATTAAAAAAGCGATGAATTTCGACCCTTTAATCTCGATTGTATCTGAACTGATCGCACTTACCGTTACCATAAAACCCCTTCTTAATAGTGCAATTATATAATATCGCCATGAAACTTACCCCTCAACAATCACTGCTGCAATGGTACAAAAAAAATGGTCGTCACGATCTGCCGTGGCGCCGCACCGATGATCCGTATCCTATCTACCTCAGCGAAATTATGCTCCAGCAAACGCAAGTCAAAACAGTTTTAGAACGGTTCTACTTCCCCTTCTTGCAGAAGTTCCCGACACTGGATGATATAGCCCGAGCCGATGTGGATGATGTGCTAAAGATGTGGGAGGGATTAGGGTACTACACTCGCGCTCGCAATCTCCATGCTGCCGCACGATTTTGCAACGGAGAATTGCCGACTACGGCGCGTGAGCTCATCTCCCTGCCCGGTATCGGACGCTCCACTGCCCATGCAATCGCCGCTTTTGCTTATAAAGAACCATTACCTATCATGGATGCAAACGTAAAGAGGATATTACACCGCTATTTTGCACTTGAAGCGCATGATGAGAGAAAGCTTTGGGAATACGCCTATACCCTCTTTGATCCCTCTCATCCGTTCGAATACAATCAGGCTATGATGGATGTCGGTTCATCCGTTTGTTTACGTAAAAATCCCCAGTGTCTCCTTTGTCCGTTTGAACAAAGCTGTCAGGGAAAATCGACTCCCCTGCACTATCCGACACCCAAAACTAAAAAAACCAAACCTATCCGATATCGTAATATTATCGTCTACCAAAAAGAAAAACACTACGCACTGATACAGCGGCAAACACGATTTTTATCAGGGCTATGGGGATTTCATGAGAGTGAAAAACAACCTGATTTTCAGATAAAAAGCTTAGGAGAAATCACCCAAAGCTACAGCCATTTTACCCTCGAAGCTCATGTCTATCTTTGCGAAGAGGATATTGAAGACGAAGGAGTTGAATGGTTTAATCTAGAAGAGATAAAAACCTTATCTCTCAGTAGAGCCGATCATAAGGTTATAGAGAAAATCGTTCAGGATCAAAAAATGTCTCATCACTGATGTGACCGAAGGCAGAGTTGATCGAAACAAACAAATCGGGAAATTTTTGCTCCATCTCTCCCAGCATCACTTTCATACTCGCTCGTGCATGAGGCATTTTAACATCAAATCGCATTGACGGACATGCTTCATCTCCGATGGTAGGCATCTCGTTTTCCAAGGCACACGCAGAAAGCTGACGCTCCCGCAATTGAATCAACGGACGAATAACGATCAATCCATTACCGGCTTTGTATTTGGGAGCAAGGGCTCGCATATGACCGTTGTAAATCATATTCATAAAAAAGCTCTCTGCCGCATCATCAAGATGGTGCCCCAATGCAACTTTATTGCACCCGTATTTTTCTGCCGCAGAGTACAATGCGCCGCGTCGCATCCGGGAGAAAAAACTGCAGAAAGATGAGTTTTGACGAATCTTCTCACCCGCAATCTCATACGTATTCGTTTCATAGATTTTATGGGGAATTCCATGCTCGGCACAATGAGCAATCAAGGCAGATAGATCTTCGCCCATACCGTAGGTTACGGTCACGGCAAGTATCTCAAATTTAAACGGAGCACGGCGCTGCTGCTCCATTAAGGCATGAACCATTGTCAATGAATCTTTACCGCCACTCAATCCGACGAGGATACTATCGCCCTCTTCAATTAATCCGAATGCTCCATTGGTACGCCCGATTTGGCGCATAATCTTTTTGCTGAGTTTAATCGCCAATACGTTTTACCATCTCTAAAATAAATTTTGCACTTACTTGTGCCGAACTTTGAAGAAAGGCATCAAAATCGATTCCGGCTTCGCCATCTGCGGTATCGCTGATAGCGCGCAATACGAAAAACGGTATACTGAAATTGTGACACACGCAAGCGACACTTGCCCCTTCCATCTCCAATGCATCGGCGTTAAAAGTCTTCTCAATCCACGCTTTACGCTCACTGGATGCAACGAACTGATCTCCCGTAGCAATAATCCCCTCATACAGCTCAACACCCATATCAACTGCGATTTCTGCCGCAAGAGAGCGTAGGTCACTGTCCGTTTCAATCATGACGGAACCTTCCGGGATAAATCCGTAAGGATGACCGAATGCGGTGATATCGACATCGTGTTGACACAATGCACTTGCCATAATCAAATCCCCGATTTTCAGCTCTTTACCAATCCCTCCGGCAACACCGCTAAAAAGGAGCGCTTGTGCACCAAAACGCTCAATCATCACTGATGCCGTAATCGCCGAAAAAACTTTACCGATTTTTGAATAGGCGATGACAAGCTCATGCCCTGCATACTGTGCTGAATAAAAAACATTTCCGGCATGTTCTTCACTGGTATATTCACCCAATGCGGCTAAAATCGGATCGATCTCTTCGCGCATCGCACCCATAATTGCTATTTTCATTCTATCCCCTTGTCGTTCTTCTTAAATGTGCTTTGCCAAATAACGGCCTAATTTTTTTAATTGACTGTTCAATGAACATATTTTTTGTGCACTTTCAAAAAGTGGCATAATAAATTCATTCTCCCCCATCGGAGTAATTACTCGACTTCCGCCCCAGAAACCAAGTCCATCTTCAAATCCGACACGATTGACAAATACAACGTAATTACAACTGAGCAATGCCGTTGTTTTTAAAAGGGCATCCCACTGCGATTCGATACCTAATCCCTCATCACTAAAATCGCGAGCCGGAGAAGCAGCCAAAACATAAACAATTTGAGCTTCAGACGCACTGATCGCGGCCATTGTTTCTGCACGCCACAGATCTTCACAAACCACCATGATTGCTTCCCCATAAAGGGTAGAAAAGGAAGTGAGCTCATTACCTGCCGTAAAATAACGCCCCTCTTCAAACATCCCATACGTAGGGAGATGATTTTTATGATGGATATGTAGCAATGAGCCTTTTGAGAAGTAGAGTGCGCTATTGTAAACACGCCCTTCATCCCATAATGCCGCACCAACTACAATATCGCATTTTTGGCTCGCATCAGCCAATGATGACAATTCCTCAATTCTCCAGGCATCTTCAAAGAGTTTATCTTGGAGCATATATCCGCTTAACGCCAATTCAGGGAAAACGACCACATCAGCGTCTTGATTCTCCTCAATGAATGCTAATACATCGGTTAAATTAGAGCGATTAAGCTTGGGTGAGGATTGTATCAATGCGACTTTCATACTAGTGCTTCGCATACCTTTTGAAGCGACTCCATGTCTGATACACCGTACGTTTCAACATCAGGTGCATTACGCTTATTAAGTCCTTTGAGCACTGCACCGTTACCGAATTCAATCATCAGATCAATGTCACCGCTGATTGCTTCGATCGATTGTTTGTATTTGACCGGCTTGACAAGTTGATCTTTAAGAAGAGCTACTGCTTCAGATTTAGTGGTATATTTTTGTGTCGTTACATTGGATACCACCGGTGCACTAAAGTTCTCTTGAATCATTGCTTCCATGACTTCCGCCAAAGGTTCCTGCGCCGATGATAGGAGAGGACAATGGCTTGCAATAGACATATTCAGGAGCAATGCACGTTTTGCACCTGCTTCTTTAAATACACTTTCCATAGCTTGCAAATCGGCTTTCAATCCTGCAATAACCAATTGCCCGTTTTGATTAAAATTAGCCGGCCACACTTGTTTGCCCTCACTATTGGCTTTTGAACAGATTTCTTCAACAACCGCATCATCCAGCCCCAAAATGGCCATCATTCCTGCTTCGATGGTTTCACAGGCACTCTGCATCAATGCTCCGCGCTTATGAACCAGTTCAACCGCATCCACATAATCAATTGCTCCACTTGCACAAAGGGCACTGAACTCACCCAATGAATGACCTAAAAACATAACGGCATCCGTAGGATGAGCCTCTTGAAAAAGACGATAAGCAATCATCGATACCAATAAAATTGCCGGCTGAGTATACGCGGTTTGGTCAAGCTGTTCATTAGGTTCAAACAGAAGTTTAGAAAAATCGACACCGATACGTTCACCCGCTTTTTCAAACATTTCACGTGCAACCGCACTGTTCTCATAAAACGATTTACCCATACCGATACTCTGACTTCCCTGTCCGGGAAAAATCATCGCGATTCTTTTTGACATTAACTCTCCTTGATTTCTAATTGATACTCCGCGTGTTCCGCGATTTTTTTACGCAATGTATTGCGATTAAGACCTAACTTATCCGAAAGCTGTAACTGAGATTTGAACCTTTTAATTCCCGCTCGGATCAAAGGTACTTCGTATAAATGTAAAAATGCCCTATAATCATTATTGGAACCCAACTTGTCCATCATATAATGTTCCATAATTCCCATTAAATCGTTTTCGTTGATACTATCAAACAAATAGTGCAAGTAAACCTGACGTCGAAGCGAAAGGGCATTTTCACTTAAATCAGGGACAAATCCGTTTAAATCAAATGGCTCAGATTTCCCCAGGGTAGAACGTGCTTCTTGCACAAAAGCATCAATCAAAACCGTCACATCTTCACTTCGCTCTGATAGTGGCGGAAGTGCAAGACGAATTGTAAAAATCTCATCCAACTGATCTTGAGAATACCGAAATCCTCCGGTTGCGATAACACGTGTCCGATTTTTTTGAATGGTTTCTATAAGACGTTTGAGATTAGCAACATTATCAAGACGGTGAATAATCACTTCATTATGCGTTTCAATTGCATCGAGCAACTCTTCAAACCGACTGGCATCGAGAACGGGTACATGGGGAAGTATATAACGGGCAAGTGTTAATTTACCCGTCCCGCGTTCCCCAAAAATCATGGCATTAACACCAAGACCTTTGAGTAAATTGGCGGTTTTGAATGCCTCAATAGAGGCATTTGATGCAGTTAAAAAATTAGTGACATCCACAACCGTGATTACCGCCACTTCCACAACATCCGCTCTCTTCGACCGCATTTTCAGCAGGAATACCGCTCATCGCCTCTTCGGGTGAAGCATCACGAACATTGCTGATACTAACAGTAAACATTAAATCTTTCCCTGCAAGAGGGTGATTGAAATCGATAATAACGGTATCGTCTTGAACTTCTTTAACGGTAACTTGAACCGTACCGCCATCTTCTCCTTGACCGTAAAGCGTCATACCGACATTCAAATCAATTCCTGCGAATTGCTCACGTGGAAGCTCTTGTTGTGCCTCTTCGTTGTAATCGCCATATGCATCGGCAGCTTTTACCAATACATCCCCTTTATCACCCATGTTCATGTGAGCAATCCCGGATTCAAGCCCTGGAATGATTTGCCCTTTACCAAACATAAACGTCAACGGATGACCGCCGATGTTACTATCTACTACGGTACCACCGTCACGTACCTCGTACTCAATGGAGACGATTTGATTATTTTCAATTGCCATTTTAATGCCTTAATTTAAGATTGTGCGATTTTAGCACATTTACCTCTAACCATTCTGAAAATGGTCAAATAGCTATTTTAACTTAGAGAGATGTTCACTTGCCTCTTTAGCAGCTCCGCTGCCACTGAATTTTGCAATGGTAGCTTGATAGAATGCTTTTGCCGTTGCATGATCCCCTGTTTTTTCCATCGACAATCCCGAATGAAGTAACAGTGTAGGCATATAAAGAGCTTTCTCATTAGCGCTAGCACTCTGTTTATAATAGGTTACAGCCTCTTTATACGCTTTTCGCTCAAAGTAGCTCTCACCGATCATAAAATAGGCTTCGGGAACTTTATATTTTTTTTGAACCATCTGCTCGAAGCCATGTTGTGCTTCTATATAGTTTTTTTGTTCATACTGCTTGCGAGCCTCTTTTTCGATGCTCGCATTGTCTGTTTTAGTCGAAGAAGCAGAAGTACTTGCAACCGGGAGTGTCACCTTAAGCTGTTTTATCAATGCGCTAAACTCTTCTTTAGTAACGTAGTTTGCATTAATTCCGTCGACGACATGTGAAAGTTCTTCGAGTAACCCTTTAAGCTGCCCGATGTTCTCGGTATTGGCCACAACTTGTTTTTTTAAATCATCCATACTAAGGGTATCATTGGTATCGGTTGAAGTAATCTCTTGAAGCTTTTGTAGAGAAAATTTATGCTCATTACTTGCTTGAGCAAGTCCTTCGACAATCGCCTGCAATCCATCAAGCCGCTCGGTCACTGTCTCAACTTTAGCATTTTGGGCATTATGCTTTTGAACCACTGCTTGAATCTCTTGTTTATTTTCAAGAATCAATTTTTCTTCGTTGGTAAGACCGTAGGGATTAGGATTGTTGAGATCGCCCGCACCAAAAGCCGAAGGCTCTGATGCAGATACGACGAATGAGAGTAGAAGCGAAAATGCGATTAACGAACGCATTTATGGGAGTTTGAAATCAACACGACGATTTTTTGCCCAGCACTCTTGGGTTTTTTCCAAACATACAGGATTACCTTCGCCAAGACTTACCATAGTGATAGAATCAGCATTCATACCTTCATTGATCAATGCTGCTTTAACCGTATTTGCACGCTTTAGACCAAGAGCATAGTTATACTCGTCACTACCGAATTCATCACAGTTACCTTCAAGTTTAACCGTTTTATTTTTTAACAGAGCAGAATCCGCTTTCAATGGAGCTTCCATATCTGCACGAATATTATACTTGTCGAAATCAAACAATACACTTGTCAATTTATCTGAACCGTTAGAGGCAGAAGCACTATCTTGTGCAGTAGCAGTAGTCACCGGAGCTATTACGGCATTGGCATCTGTACCTGTTGTCGCTGAAGAAGTAGAAGCACCTTGTGCTGTCGTTCCTTGATTTGCTGTTGCGTCAATTGCAGGTGCTTTTGAACTACATCCGCTTAACATCAACATTGCCACTGTTGCGCTTAAAAAAGCTACATTTCTTACCATATTGTCACCTCAAATTTTAGAATTAACGTCATATTACCGAAAAAAAGTTAATACTACCAATCAATTGATTGAATTCGACCAATTTTAAGGGGAAATGCAAAACTTTTATTGACCACTAGGCGGATAATACCCACTGAACTGCGTGATCCTTCTTGCTTGGTAAACAACACCGCTTCCCCATCCGCTGAGAATCTCGGAAAATCGTTTTCCCCTCCGGCGGTAAGTTGTCTAACCCCATTTGAACGAAGAGAAATAAGGTGCAAGTTAAAAACGGTTCCGCCGTAATTTCCGGAACTGTCTCGTGCTTTGTAAACGACATAATCTTTGTATGCAGTAAAAGTTGAATTATTTTTCCCCTCATACACTAACTGTGTGATCCCCGTACCGTTAATGCTTTTTGAAAAAATATTAGGATACCCATAACGGTTAGAGACAAATGCGATAGTATCATTACTCATAAACTGACCGTTAACATCAATCCCTGGAAACTCCGTCATACGCGTTTTAGCCTGAGTGTCAACATCATACAGATAAACATCGGGCTGACCGCTCGGTGCAAGGGTCAAAAGAAGTTTTTTAGCGTCTTGACTGACATCCGAACATACCGCCATTCCATCTGAAGAGATAATTTTTTCTTTTTGCCCTGACATCAGATTCATTTTGTAAATCGTTGGTTTGAAATCACTCAATGAAGTGTAATACAAATCCGTCTGCTCATTATTCGCCCATTTCGCAAATCCGTACATCCCACCGCTTAGAATGGTTTTTTGGTATGAGAGGGTATAATCAGCCGCAATAATATCAGAATGTCTTGGACTTGTAAGACGTACCAACAACACTTTACGTTTCATCCATTCCAACGGTCCGCCACCCATTTTACTGTTAATATCGTAAGCAATGGTATGGGACAAAAATACCATCATTTCACTCTGTTTAAGAAGATATGTTTTTGAAAATAGTTCTGTAGAATTTTGGAGTAGCCGGATATCGGCTTTTAGCCCTCCTGCTCCATCATTACTAAGACGGTAACGCAATACATACTGAGCATTCACATGGTTGGCACTAGGAGTTAATGCGCTATAAGCTGAAGCAGCATAGCTGTTATCAACATTAAACAAAGATACAACATTCATATCCGCATTAAGCATCACGTACATTTTTTGAGATACCTCTCCCATGGCGGTACTACCATCTTCAATTACAAGAGTAGGAAGAGTCTGAACCCCTTTTACCACTTCTAATGTTGCATCAGCAGACCAAAGCCAGCCGTACAGTAATGCAAAAAGCACCAATATTCTCATATATCATTCCTTCGCTGTCAAAATAATTTCTATTACACTATCTTTTCCATCCGGATTAGGAGGAAACATAATATTTCCTAACCGATCTTTCAACCAATCCACTTCATTGTTAAACGGTTGATTAGCCGAGTATGCTATAACACGATAACCGCTTAGTTTTCCCGTTGCACTCAGATAAATCCGAACTCGCGCGCTTTGTCCCTGTGAACCGGTAGGTGGATAATAATTAGCATAAATCAAGGCTTGAATTTTAGCGTGATACTCGTTAACTAACGGTCCAGAAGAGCCACTCTTGGAAACGATTTGTATCGAGGGTTTCGCCAGTGTTGTATTTTTTACTTTTTCAGCAAGCTGAGGAGTATTAGAATGATTATTCAATTGCCGTTCAAGTGCATTCAGTGCTTCCAACTTTTGATTATTCTCATCGGATTTTTGGGGAGTTTTTTGAGGTTTTACCTTTGAAAAAAGATCCGATATATCAGGGACAGATTGTTTCTGCTCATTCGGCGGATTTACCGCTTTCACTGGCTCCGACTTCTCTTCTTGCGGCTTAGGTTCAACTTCTGATTTCACAATAGGCTTAGAGACCGGTTTGGAAGTGCTTATATCGATTGAGACCGATACATAGTCACTTTTAGTGAGGGCAAACTGTTCAATTTTAGAAGGCAAGATACCCGTATAAACGATCAGCATTACTAAAAAAGCAAAAAATCCAAAAGCAATGGTACCACTCAGATAAAAATAACGTTCATCGTTAACACTCATTTCACAGTACCTTATTGAGAGACTCTAAAATAGGTTTAACCATTAGAGGCGAGAGAAACTTCTTTAAAACCTGCCCGTTTTACAGCTCCAAGCACAGCCATAACTTTACCATAATCCAAAGACTGATCTGCGCTGATCAATACCGTGGCATCTTGATTTAAAGTTTGCGCATAAAGTGCAAAGTTATCACTAAACGTACTAAGGTCAAAAGATTCTTTATTAACGGTTACTTGCCCTTCTTTGGTAATTTTAATATCAACCGGAGGAATTTTAGAGAGTTCTTTTTGCGCTGAGCCTTTAGGCAAATGAATCAACTCTTCGTAAACAATATTCGGTGAAATAACCATTAAAATAGCCAGTAATACTAACATCACATCGACAAGCGGTGTGATGTTTAACTCCGGTTTTTCATCCCAATCAAACACGTGTTACAGCCCTTTAGACAACAAGGCGTCACTTTGCATCCGAATTAATCCGGAAAGCTCAGATGCTTTTCGTTTCAATACCTGATGATAGGTATATGCAAAGATAGCAACAAAAATACCAGACGCGGTAGCGACCAATGCTTCTGAAACACCACCGGCAATAATACTCATGGTGCCATTGGCCCCTCCAATATGCTTAAAGGTGTCTAAAATCGACACAACGGTACCAAAAAGACCGATAAATGGCGTAGTTGATGCGACAACCGAAAGAAACATCAAACCTTTTGTCGCTTCTTTGGTTCCGGCATAATGAGCCAAGTCAAACAGTTCTTTTGAAAGTACGGTTACAGATTTCGTAAAATGACTTAGATAAGCATAATCAGGGACACGTGCATTACCGAGTAAAAGTGATTCTAAAGATTGATTTTCTTGAGAGACCCATTGATTAAGAGAGAAAAAACGGTAAAAGAAGATCCAGTTGATTGCAATAAAATAGAGTGAAAGGACCAGTAACACACCAAGTGTTACCGGATGACTCTTTGCATAAAAAATAGCAAATGATTCTAACATTATACTAAATGGTGTGCAGCTGATTCGATTCGTGCAGAGACCGATGCTATCATAGCGTTAGAGTCAGCAATGCTGTTGATAAGTGATTTTGCTTCATCAAGTGCTTTAGCAATATCCCCTTCATTCTCTCCGCGAATAGCAACGGCACCGTCAACCAAAACTACCACTTTATTATTGGTAATTTGGACAACGCCCCAGTTAACGACGATCGATTCGGTTGTGCCGTTCTCTTTTTGGATATCGACGACACCCGCTTGAAGTAAAGTGGTAAGAGCAACGTGTTCCGGAAGAACACCGAACTCCCCTTCTTCACCCGGCAATGTGACACTTTTTGCAGCCCCGTTAAAAATCGGGCCGCTTGGTGTTAGCACTTCTAATTGGAGTGTTTCCATACTGTTTCCTTTAAGGCGAGAAGCAATTACTTGCTTTTCATTTTAGCAGCTTTCTCAATCGCCTCATTCATATCACCAACCATATAGAAGGCACCTTCAGGCAAGTGGTCATAATCACCCTCAAGAATTCCTTTGAATCCTTTGATAGTGTTTTCAAGAGAAACGTATTTTCCTGGAGAACCGGTAAATACTTCTGCAACGAAGAACGGTTGAGAAAGGAATTTCTCAATTTTACGTGCACGTTCAACAACAGATTTGTCATCTTCTGAGAGTTCATCCATACCAAGAATCGCAATAATATCTTGCAAATCTTTGTATTTTTGAAGTGTTTTTTGAACACCGCGAGCTACATTGTAGTGCTCTTCACCGATGATTTGCGGATCAAGCAAGCGTGATGTTGAATCCAATGGATCAACCGCAGGATAGATCCCTTTTTCAGCGATTTTACGGTTAAGAACCGTTGTCGCATCCAAGTGGGCAAAAACCGAAGCCGGAGCCGGGTCAGTCAAGTCATCCGCAGGTACGTATACCGCTTGAACTGAAGTGATTGAACCTTTTTTGGTTGAGGTAATACGGTCTTGAAGTGCACCCATTTCACGTGCCAATGTCGGTTGGTAACCAACGGCTGATGGGATACGTCCAAGAAGCGCTGACATCTCAGAACCTGATTGTGCAAAACGGAAGATGTTGTCGATAAACATCAATACGTCAAGACCTTTCTCATCACGGAAATATTCCGCCATGGTAAGACCGGTAAGAGCGATACGGTTACGTGCTCCCGGTGGTTCAGACATTTGACCATAGCACAGTGCTACTTTGTCCAAAACGCTCGATTCTTTCATCTCGTGGTAAAGGTCATTACCCTCACGAGTACGCTCACCGACACCGGCGAAAACAGAAAGACCGTCATGCCCGTGTGCAACGTTGTGGATAAGTTCCATGATAATAACGGTTTTACCGACACCGGCACCACCGAAAAGACCAACCTTACCACCTTTAGCGTATGGAGCCAAAAGGTCAACAACTTTGATACCCGTTTCGAACATTTCCGTTTTTGTACTTTGATCAACCAATGGAGGAGGATCACGGTGGATAGACCATGTATCACAATCAGTGACTTGATCTCCGCCGTCGATAGTTTCACCAATAACGTTGAAAATACGTCCGAGTACTTTTTCCCCGACAGGAACTTTGATCGGAGCGCCGGTTGCACGAGCAGCCATTCCACGAACAAGCCCTTCAGACATATCCATAGCGATCGTACGTACACGACCGTTTCCGAGGTGAGATGCTACTTCAAGAACAAGACGAGTCGTATTCCCTTCAACACTTACATTTACTTCGATCGCATCGTTGATAGCAGGTAAGTACCCTTCAAAATCAACGTCAACAACCGGACCAATTACTTGAGCAATTTTACCAATCATTCTTTCCTCCATAATTATTTCATCGACTCGACGCCGCTGATAATCTCGATAAGTTCGGTTGTAATCGATTCTTGTCGCGCTTTGTTAAACTTGACTTTCAACGAATTAACCATCTCTTTCGCATTGTTAGTTGCCGCATCCATTGCTTGCATACGCGCACTGTGCTCTGCTGCTAATGAATCGATTAACGCATAATACATATTGTACTCGGCGTATTTAGTAACCAATGAATCGAGCATTTTCTCTTCATCTTGCGCTTCAAGTTCAAGCATAGTCTCTTTTGATTTTTCACAATCATAATCATCTACATTGACCGGAAGTACACGGTTAATATGCAACTCTTGGGTAATGACGTTTTTATATCCGTTGTATACAAGATACACAGCGTCCGTTTTACCCTCTTTGAAATCTTCAATCGATCGTGTCATAAATTCGCTAGAGCGCTGCATGTCTGGAGCAGAACTGAGATTTTTAACTTCGTCAAGCATCTCTACTTGATTGTAGCTAAAAAATTCAATCCCTTTTTTCCCGATACCGCGAAGACGGATTTTGACATTTTTATTTTTGTACGAAGTCATAAGGCGTTTAACCGCTTTGATGGTTTGCATGTTGAAACCGCCGCATAGACCTTTATCCGCCGTTACAAAAATAATATCGATCATTTCAGGAGCATCATTCTCAATAAAACAACGGTTTTCAATCCCGCCGACTTTATTGCACTTGATGCGTCCTGCGATTTCAGCTATCACTTGATTCGTTTTTTGTGCAAACAGACGTGAGCGCTTTGCAAGCTCTTCCGCACGGCGAAGCTTTGCCGTAGAGACAAGCTTCATTGCACGTGTAGTTTTTTGCGTGTTGGAGACGCTCTTAATCTGTCGTTGAATCTCTTTCAAGTTAGCCATAAAGATCCTTATTCAGCAACGAAAGTAGATTTAAACTCTTCGAGTGCTTTTTTCATCATTGCCATCGTTTCATCATCAATTTTAGATGTTTT